>ENA-OPVV01000006-OPVV01000006.1-human-gut-metagenome-genome-assembly--contig:-NODE-6-length-215096-cov-4.364424_pt1 | contig 215096 bp, 199 predicted proteins | sample MGYA00241500_ERZ501992 | MGnify/ENA primary metagenome ERZ501992 (study PRJEB25962, sample SAMEA2043052) | human gut metagenome | biome: human gut; feature: human-associated habitat; material: faeces...
TTGCATGTGTTAGGCGCGCCGCCAGCGTTCGTCCTGAGCCAGGATCAAACTCTTTGTAAATGGTATTACAACAACTTTCGTTGTTTTAATCATATAAAAGAATTTGAAACTTAACCTTCAAACGAAATCACTTGCGTTTGTAAAGTACTTTAAGCTTCAAAGAAATTAACTTGATTCTTTGCAATCATCATGATTGTTTGCTTTCATGTTGTTCAATTTTCAAGGTCCTGTGCTTTGTTCACCGAAGTGAACTCGTTTATTATATCACACTGTTTTCAGCTTGTCAAGCACTTTTTTCAAAGTTTTTTAATTTCTTTTTGAAACCGAAGTTTCAATCGAAATCGCTTGTTTTTGGCTTACTTATGAGCTTTTTGAGCTCTCGTGTGTCGCTGTCTCGCTGACAGCTCATATATAATATCATGCTCAAACTGATTTGTCAACACCTTTTTTGAAAAAAATCCAGATTTTTTTCAAAAAAGTGGGAAACTCCCACTTTTTCCCTTATCTATGCGGGTTTTCGGCGCGAAAAACTCCTCATTTCTTTATAAATCCAGCAGCAATTCTTTATTTTTGCTATTTTTCTTCTTTCTTTGTATAGCTATTTAGCGTATCTTCAATTCTTTTTCTTGCTTCCTGCCATTCAATTGTTCTTTCCGATTCCTCTACTAAATAAAACTCTGCCAGACGTTTTACCTTTTGAATTGGAATGATTCCTTCTATGTAACATTCTTCTGCAAAACGGATTGCCTTTTCTTCCATAATGTTTTCCTCCTGTCTGTCTGTTTGTTTACCAAGTAATGCCGCGCATATTGCTGCAACTATGACAATTAATATCACCCATATGATTTCCATCATATATTTTCACCGCCTTTCCGGATATTATCACAGTATGTTTCCCTCTTTCAAAATGTTCTCTTTCCAAATAAGAATTCTTTTTTTGCGGAATGGATAAATCCGGTATCTTTCGGCAAAACTGTTGTTGTACACATTAAAATCCTTCCTAAGGAGAGATATTATGATTTCCAGAGAACAAACTTCCAATCTGGTAAAACTGGCAATCCTGGTGATGATCAATCTCTGCATCATCTATTTTGCCTTTTCCCAGTCCCCCTCCTCCACCGTGGTATCTGCTGAAAAATCCACAATCGACGTTGTATCTCAGTATGGCTCCCAGAGTGATGAGGTAACTCAAATTCAAACCCGATTAAAATCGTGGGGATATTTCTCCGGACCTGTCACCGGATACTACGGTTCCCAAACAACCGAAGCAATCAAAAAATTTCAGCAAGCTCACGGACTTTCCGCTACCGGAGTTGCCGATGAAAAAACACTGGAACTGATTGGACTTCCTTCTTCCTCCTCATCTTCCGCTTCCGTGTCCAATTCTGACTTTGAGCTTCTTGCCCGCATCATTTCTGCAGAAGCCAGAGGAGAACCATATATTGGTCAGGTTGCTGTCGGTGCTGTCGTATTAAACCGTGTAGAATCTTCCTCTTTCCCTGACAGCATCTCCGGCGTTGTTTATCAGCCTGGTGCTTTCACCGCCATTACGGATGGACAGATTAATGAAGCTGTCACCGAATCGGCGCGTCGCGCCGCCCAGGAAGCACTCAATGGTTCCGATCCAACCGGTGGTGCGCTCTACTACTATAACCCGGATAAAACCTCAAACAAATGGATTCGTTCCCGTCCGGTTATTACCCAAATCGGCGATCACCTCTTCTGTTCCTAAACAAAAAGCCCAAAGCATCTGCTTTGGGCTTTTTGTTTTATTTTTTATCTGTCTCTTTTTATCTACTCAATACCAAACAACTTTTCTGCCTGTTCTCTGTTTAGATCACGTACATGATGAAGCTGCCGTCCTTCTGAATAAGAAAAAACGTAAACATCGCATCGACCGGTTCTCTTCTGCAAGATACTCTGTACAATCTTTATTTTTGCAATCCTTTGCGGGCGAATAATAACCTGATGCAAAGAAAAGCCTTTGGAATATCGCAGTGTATAACAATCCTGTTCGCAGGATATCCCCGCAGTATTGAGATCAATCAGCTTTACGATCAATAACCAAATCAGCGGACAGGTTGCCATAAACCCTACCCATGCAATCAGATCAATCCATCCCGGAAAAAGTATGCACAAAACTTCTCTGGCAACCTGCACTGCAATTAAAACAGCAACAGAACGCCAGGTATATCGAAAAGCAGATCGCAGTCGATGTGGGCAAATTGTTCTCGGTGAAACATGATATTCCGGAAGTAAAAGGTGCAGACTGTGCTGCAGCTTCTTTTTGCGCACACAGGGAATCAGTGCTGAAACATCATCCTTAAACTTACCGTAACCGACCGTTGAAAGGAAGATGGAATACACCCCCAGAATACAAGTAATCAGCGATCTTCTGATATCCAAATATCCGATTTTTTCCGTCTGGATTCGGTAGGTGCGTTTGGTCAGCAGCCCTGCCTGAATCTCCAGCATATTTTGCCTGCGCAAAACATGAAAATTTGCATGCCGGGCAAGACTTGCTATAAAGGCACACAGATAGCCAAAAAACAAAATGCATGCTGCCGCAAATGCTGCAGGAGGAACCCCGAATGCCAGCGTTCTTGCTACATTCTCAAAGGTACCATAAATCATTTCCGAAAACTGCTCTCCCAGCAAATTACCAACCTGTGTGATAAAGGTGGAGATTAACAGCATTCCCGCAAAGGAGTTTGACGTGATCATTGCCAGTAAGAACACATAACTGTTTTTTGGGGTATATTCCCGCATGGGAGACAGAGGAGTCAAACCCTGCGGTACCTGCAGCATTCTTACAATCTTCTGACAGTCCTTTTTACGCAGCATAACCTGTAGATCTGCGTTCTGAAGTCCTCCCCCCGGCGTATCGATTCGAAGATACACTGCACCAAACAGCCGAAGGCGCAGTGGCGCCAGCAGCGATACACAGCTGTATCTGGACGCAGGCAGGAAGCTTGTCTCCCTGCGAAAAATCCCCCTGTTTACCAGCAGTCCGTCTTCGGACACCTCTACTGTAAAGGTTACCCACAACAAAATACCCAAAGACAAAAAGGCAAACAGGAACAGGATATCCATCCATGCGCCCTGAACCCAACGGGAGATGTTTACCGCAAACTGAAATCCATTGGTCAAAGAAAAACTGTTGATGACAACATAATATAATCCGCGCACCAATGGTATCAACAAAATAAACAGATACCGCCAGAGGTTGCTGAGGATGTAGAGGGGATGAGGACGAAAACATTTAATCGTGGTCGTGTTCTCCATGCTCCACCTCCATCTTCTTTCCCAACTGTACCCGCAGCAGCCGCGCTTCCTCGTAATTGATACCGGAAATCCGCACTACTCCTCCTGCAGCATACAACCTCAGTGTTGCCAGATGCATTATTTTCTGAAGGGGGGTCTGACTGAGCTTGGTATACTGAAGATTGCGCACAAACACCGCATCCATCTGATTATAGATAACACCGCGACTGACCCGCACCAGCATCCCACTGACCGAATATCGGTAGAAATGATAGTACATTGGATAATAGACAAAACACAGCAGCAAAAATAACGACATCCACACAAAGGTCCAAATGGTAAACAGCCTTGCCGCCGTATAATAGAAAAAACCTCCCAAAACAGCCGGAGCGATGCAGAACAGCAGCAATCGGATTCTCCAGTAAGTCAGCGTTCTGGTTGGAAGACGTTGTCCTGTCAAACAGCCGTCCCTCCTTTCCCTTATCTTGTCTGATTGCCCAGACCTTTCATGGTCAACGAAATTCTCTTTCTTTTTAAATCAACATCCAAAACCTTTACCTTGACGATATCGCCCACTTTGAGCACCTCGGACGGATGCTTGATGTACCGGTCACAGATCTGGGACAGATGCACCAGACCATCCTCATGTACCGCAATGTCAACAAAGGCACCAAAATCGGTGACGTTCCGCACAGTACCGGTCAGGATCATATCCGGCTTCAAGTCCTTCATCTCCATGACATCGGTGCGCAGAAGCGGTTTTGGCAGTTCATCTCGCGGGTCTCTTCCCGGCTTTAACAGCTCTTCCATCATGTCTTTCAGGGTAGGCTCTCCTACGCCAATCCGACGTGCTGTCTGCTCTGTTCCACCCAGAGCCTATACACGTTCCGGCAGCTGTGCAATTTCCCCGCTCAAAACATCCTGCATCTGGTACCCGCACAAGGTCAGCAGCTGTTTTGCCGCCTCATAGCTTTCCGGATGAACCCCGGTATGGTCAAATGGATTTTCGCTTTCAGATACCCGCAAGAAGCCTGCGCACTGCTCATACGCTTTCTTTCCCAGCTTGGACACAGATAACAGCTGGCTTCGTTTGGTAAAGGAACCGTTTTCCTCACGATACAGTACGATATTCTTTGCCACCGCCGCATTGATTCCCGCTACATAGGAAAGAAGGGACTGGCTGGCTGTATTTAAGTCCACGCCAACTTTGTTGACACAGTCTTCTACCACGCCTCCCAGCGCCGCATCCATCTCTTTTGGCGGCATATCGTGCTGATACTGTCCGACACCGATCGCCTTTGGGTCAATCTTAACCAGCTCTGCAAGCGGGTCCTGCAATCTTCTTGCAATTGATACGGCACTGCGCAGCGATACATCAAACTGTGGAAACTCCTCTGCTCCCAACTTGGATGCAGAATAAACCGACGCTCCTGCTTCGCTGACTACCATATAGGAAACCTTATGCTCCAGTTTTGGATTGAGCTCCCCTAAAAGTTCTGCTACAAAAATCTCCGATTCCTTGCTAGCAGTTCTGCCAATTGCGATCACTGTAACCCCGTATTTCTCAATTAAGCTGCCAAGCACCTGCTTTGCCTGCTCGGTGCGGTTCTGTGGAGGGGTCGGGTAAACAACAGTGGTATCCAGCACCTTTCCAGTCTCGTCTACCACCGCAATTTTACATCCGGTTCGGTATGCCGGGTCAAAGCCCATGGTAACACAGCCCTTAACCGGCGGCTGCATCAAAAGGTTCTTTAAGTTTTCTGAAAATACTCCGATTGCCTGTGCACAGGCTTTCTCAGTCAGTTGAGCGCGCAGTTCCCGTTCCAAGGAAGGAAAAATAAGCCTCTTAAAGCTGTCCTCACAGACTTCGTGAAGTACCTTTGCAAAAGGGGAATTTCTGTGGATCACCTGGTTTTCTATCATCCCGATACAAACCTGCTGATCGATTTCCACACTTACCTTCAAGGCTTCTTCCCGTTCTCCACGGTCGATGGCAAGGATGCGATGGGGCGCTATTTTGCGTACCGATTCGCTGTATTCTGAATACATATCGTATATCTGATTTTCTTTTGTCCCCTTTGTTGTCGAAATCTGGGCGTTTTTCTGCAAATATTCCCGCAAACGGCTGCGGATCTGTGCCGAGTCGCTGATCTCTTCTGCCAGGATATCCCCTGCACCACTTAAAGCCTGCTCGACATCTTCCACGCCTTTTTCTGCATTTACATATCGGGCAGCTTCCTGTTCCAGATCTCCACCTGGCTTTTGCATCAGCATAAATTTTGCAAGCGGCTCCAATCCTTTTTCCCTTGCCACAGAAGCACGGGTCTTTCTTTTCTGTTTATAAGGACGATACAAATCCTCTACTTCAGAAAGCATCTTTGCTTCTTCCAGCGCTTTCTGCATCTGTTCCATCTGTTTGTCATCCAGCTTGCCGCTGGCAGCAATCAGTTCCAGAACCTCCTGCTTTCTTTTTTCCAGATTGCGCAGATAATGGAGGCGTTCCTCCAGATTTCTCAGAATTGTGTCATCCAGTCCACCGGTTACCTCTTTTCGGTAACGAGCAATAAAAGGAATTGTATTTCCTTCATCCATCAGTTTGACCGCACTTTCAATCTGCGTTTTAGGCACAGAAAGTTCCTGAGATAAAACTGCTATAATATCCATTTATCTTAAATCCTCCGTTTTATTTTTCTTTCACTATACCACAGATTCCCCTGTAAAAAAACAAAAAAATCGCCGTTTTATTATCCTAACTGTTATTTTTATATTATATTTTTTGATTTGTAATAAAAATATGTTTTCCAATTTGTAAATATATGTCGAATTATAGCTTTTAGTTATCATTTTCATATAATAAAAGGACCCTGTAATCAGGGTCCTTTTATTTAAGCAAGGTTGCTGATTTCTTTTCCGTCCACTGCATTTTGGCAGTTTCCCAAAATCTGATATACAAGATCCTGAGAAGCAGTATACCTGCTTTCCCCATTGATCGAAATTAAAACGGAACCATCACCTGTCGGGATCAGTTCAATCACATCATCTGTACGTTGCTCATCCCGATAATCAATCGTCATCGTGAGTACCGTCTGCAGCGATGAGGTTTTGAAACTCATCTTATCCGGAGGAATTGCTGTTACTGTCTGATACAGATCCTCAAACAATTCTGTGTCTACCTGCTGTCCATTGCAGCTTACTTTTGTCTCATCCCCAGAATGCTCAACCACAAAATCATAGGAAGCATCTTCGGATGTTACAGAAAAACCAGAGAGCTCGGTCACTTCAACCGGTGTATAAACGCTTTGGGTCAGCTGCTCTGTCTGAACCTTCAGCCAACTGAGTCGGCTTGCAGACACCAGGTATACAAGAGGTGAACCTTCTTTCATTAAATACACATAGTTATTCCGATCTGGTGCAGAAGCTTTCAAGGTAAAGCTCTCTGTTCCATCAAACCAAACTGTCACAATTGAATAAGGCTGATCCAATCCAAAGGAAGCCAGCTCATCTTCGGTTGGAGAAACTGCCTCCACTGAATTTGCGTACAGAGAAAACAGTCCATCTGTCATCTGGGACGCTGAAGCTTCTGTAATGGTCTGTTCAAGCGGTGTAGTCAGGGTATATTCCTTTTTGCTGGACGATACCACGCCCTCATCTTCCGATTCTGATTCTTCTTCCTGAACTGTTTTAATTTCCAGAGTAATTGGAGAAGGACGTACTGTTCCGGATAAGGTAATCGTCGCCTGCTCATATTCCGGTTCTATATCGGTAATCTGATTGTCTAAAAAAGAATAACGATCTTTTGCCAGAATGTCTGCAATTGCATTATCTATCAGATAGACCTGATCTCCATACTGAACATAAATACTATTGTTATCTAATGCATCATCTCCAAAGGTCAGGATCTCTTCTGTTCCTTCGGTGGTGACGATTTTCAGGATATATTGTGGTTGATCCAGCCCATATTGCGAAAGCTTCTGAGCCGAGTCTCCGATCGTTTCCACATCGCTTTCCTCGGATAAGGAAAGAATTTCTCTGTCTGCCGTAAGGTCCGCAATACTTGCCGTCAGATTGTTTATATTCAAACTGGATACCGCTACTTCCTCAAATCCTTCTACTACAAACTGGTCTCCCTCATTAACCAGTGTAAAAGTGTCAACCGGATTTTCTATCGTAATGGTGTTAATGTCTTCCGATGACAGAGAAAGTAAATGAATTGTTTTATCCTCAGAAGATTGCGCACTGTTCTGTCCAGTTTGATCTCCTTCTGATTGAAACCGCACCATCAAAAAGATCAGTAAACCGGCCAGCAGCACCACCACAGCAAGGCTGATCAGCAGTGCTGTCGTTTGTTTCTTCATGTACAAACTTCCTTTCCCCAGATAAGTCGTTTAAGCATTGCGGCGTTTGAGCCATAGATACATTCCAAATCCCAAGGTAATGATCGGAACTGCAATCATAAAGGACAGTCCAATCAAAAATACCTGCGCGGTGTTCAACCCCAATTCCTGTCCTCCCAATGTCTTGGACTGAATTGCAATCACATTTTCCCTGTGGGTCAGGGTGTTGAGAACAGACAAATAATAATCGGCATTGGAAAAAGAACCGCTGGACAGGAGTGAATCACTTAAGGATACAGATGAACCATAAGCTACAATCTGGCTTGTTTTTCCATCCTCAAAGCTTTTCTTTGAAAGGATTGCCAAGGAAAATGGACCGTATTCTTCCGGCGTCCAATTTTCGAGATCAGATTCACTTTCATAAGGGATTACCGATGTTGTTTCACTTGACTGTAAAAGAACACTCGTAGAAATGTCCATATTGGTCTCAAATACTGTATCCAGAGGGCGGGCAAACGGCATAGTCAATGGAATTGAAATATCAGTCATGGTATCGGTTAATTCTGTATTTTCAATCTGTGTGGTCGAAAAATAAGGATTGGAATTGATAATCTTCCGATTATCTGTTTCAATCACAGAACTTGGTTCAACCGCAATGCCCCATTTTTCCAAAAACGCTTCCAGACGAGGCAGAACTGGCTGGGTGGTATCTGCAAAATAAAGCAGGGTCTTTTCTTCATTGTCACTTAAAAAAGCATCCAGCTTATCCAGAACGTCCTGATCAGGGTCATTGATTGGTGCCACCCAAATCAGTACATCAATATCTTCTGGTATTTCCTCGGTAGCAGGGCTCACAGAAACTACTTCAAAGTTATTGTTTTCCAAAAGCTGTACAAATCCGTCCGGATACTGCTCACTGTGTCCGGTTAGTACTCCTGCCTTTACCTGCGTTTCGGAAGTAACATTCATAATAGCAGAGGTCATTGCCTGTTCCGCTCTGGAAGAAGTAATATAATTTCCATAATAGGAACCGGATTCCACATTAAACAGGTCGTACGCCGTCAACGTCTGAGAACGATTTCCACTGGAAACGATAATATCTCCGATCTGGACATCCTCATAGGCTGAGGCAAGGGAAGGATTTTCCAGCAGGTCAACATATTCCAGGGTGATCTGATCCGAATATTTTTCGTACTGCTCAATTACCGAATGTGCCTGAACATAGTACTCACCGCTTGCCATAAAGTTTTCCTCCGATGTCATAACCTGAATGGATACCGGAGCAGAAAGATTTTCAATATATTCTTTGGATTGATCGGTGAGCTGAAATACTTTTTCCGGTGTCAGGTCGATGGTCACCGGATATCGATCGGTAATATAAACGGTCAAAACGTTTACCAAAACAATCGCTACCAAAATCAATACCGTCGTAATACTGGATAAAAACAGATATTTCTGCCGCCTTGTTTTCATCCAGCGCTTTTTCTTTTTTGTATGATCTTTTTCCATAGATGCAGCCTTCCTTATTTCTCATCATGTCGTTATCAATCTTTATATCGTTTTTAGGATACACGCCGGCGTTCCAGGTGACGCACTGTCAAAAATAAAAACAACGCTGTAATGCTGACAAAGAAAGTCAGGTCAGAAAGATTGAGCAAACCTCTGGTAAAGTCAAGATAATGCTGATAAAACGAAAGACCATCCATGATCTCCATTACTAAGGTACTGGAAATAACTGGTGTAAAGCTGTTGATAAACAGCAGCAGCATTCCAATTGCAAGAGATCCTACTGCGGCAATTACCTGATTTTCTGTCAGCGATGAAATATAAGTACCGATAGCACACAAAGCTGCACCCAGTAAAAACAATCCTAAAAAGTTTCCGCAGAAAACTGCAAGGTCTGGAACCTGAAAAAGGCACATTACCAGAAAATAAGCCAGCGTGATTCCCATTCCCAGTGTATACATGCTTAAAGATGCCAGAAATTTTCCCATCACGATGGATGGAAAACCTACTGGTGCGGTAAATAACGCCTGTTCTGTTTTCTGTTTCCTTTCTTCACTGAACAGTCTCATGGTAAGCATCGGAACCAAAAAAATAACGATTGAAAAAAGATTGGAAAAAACATAGCTCATATCGGTGGTATTGCTCACCAGCGAAGTTGCAAAAAAATAATATCCGGAAATTGCAAAAAACACTGCCAGAAAAACATATCCCACCGGAGAGGTCAGATAGGAGCGCATCTCCCTTTTATAAATTGCTGTCATGATCGGTTTCCTCCTCTTGTGTCTCCCCTTCTTTTGGTGTTACTGGGTCTGTTTTATTTTCTGTCAGATTGGTTTCTGTTGGAGCAGATGTTTGATCTCCAATCTGATCTTCAATTTCCTGTGCCTGATCCCCCGCAGTCAACCGGAGGAAAATTTCTTCCAGGTTCATGCTTCTCTTACTCATCGATAAAATAATACAATCTGCCTGACTCAGGGTTTTGAAAATGCTTCTTCGAATCGAAGTGCTGTCATGACAATCATCAGCAAGAAATACCGTATAGTTGTTTTTCTCTCCGGACTCCACCTTGACAACAGAAAGAATTTTTCTTAAAAGTTCCTGAATCGTTTTTTGATTTCCTTCAATTTCCATCTCGATCTGTCGGCTTCCGCTCAGATGCTCTGCCAACTCCTGTGTACTGCCATCTGCCACAATCCTGCCCTGATGCAAAATAATAATTCGATCGCACACTGCCTGAACCTCCGACAGGATATGAGAGGACAAAATAACCGTCCTTGTTTTTGCAAGCTGCCGAATCAGTTCTCTGATTTCAATAATCTGTGCTGGGTCCAGTCCTACTGTCGGTTCATCCAGAATCAAAATCTGCGGATCCCCCACCAGTGCCTGGGCAAGTCCTACTCTCTGCCGATAACCTTTGGAAAGATTTCGAATCATGCGCTCCTTCACATCAGAAATTTTGACCAGATCCATGATCTGCTGCAAATATTCTTCCTTCTTTTGGCTGATGTTTCGATTTTTCTTTACCTTTTTTAGATCGTAGATAAAGTGCAGATATTCCTTTACCGTCATATCCGGATAAACAGGCGGCTGCTCGGGAAGATATCCAATTTTTGTTTTTGCCTTAAGCGGATCGGTCAGCACATCAATCCCATCAATGACAACATCCCCATCCGAAGCCGAAAGATATCCGGTCAAAATGTTCATCGTGGTCGTTTTACCTGCACCGTTAATTCCTAAGAAACCAACTGCCTGCTTTCCTTCTATTGAAAAACTGATCGAATCGATCGCCTGCTTTTCCCCGTATCGCTTGCTGAGGTTGCGCACTTCCAGCAAAAAATCATCCCTCTCATCGTTAATCAAAACTTTTTTAAAGCTTTTTCCCATCTAGTGTACAGGATATCCCCTAAAAGAGTTTTAAGAAAATATTGGCAATTTTTAAAGTTTTTTTCAGATTATAAAAAGAAACCGACATTTTGTCAAAATGCCGGCTAAACTTTTTCGTAAACGCAAAAAAACGGATTCCAAAACTGGAATCCGTTTTTGGTGACCCGTGCGAGAATCGAACTCGCGATACCGCCGTGAAAGGGCGGTGTCTTAACCGCTTGACCAACGGGCCAAATATGGTAGCGGCAGACGGATTTGAACCATCGACACTTCGGGTATGAACCGAATGCTCTAGCCAACTGAGCTATGCCGCCATATAAATGATTACAGTATTCAGCCGCAATCAACGAACTAAATTATATCGTATCTTTATTTCTTTGTCAATACCTTTTTTAAAAAAATTTCTTCTTTTTTGTTTTCTTTTGTAATTTCCAATCTATTGGATGCTTAAGCCATTTTCCCGCCCCTCCAAAATCGCTGGAAGAGCGGGAATTGCTTCCTATTTTATGATTCAAAAACAGCAAGACCCTCAAAACATTTTTTGCCTGATTCATTCTCGCCGCTTACATAGTAACCGATCATCGGCGCTTTGATGGTTTCTTCATCCAGCTCCTTAACAAAAATGGAAAGCTCTTCTCCCATCTTTGCCTCACTGTGATAATTGATTACCATTTTGCGCAGTGTCTTCTCCACCGTAGCTGAGAACGGAAGATTGTCCAGCAAAATATCCGCGTACTGTGTATTGTTAAGGTGTCCGTTGTCATCTGTACGGGAATAAGTTACCCGCTCGGTATTTACCTTTTGTGCATCCCGCACCTTTGGAATGGTAAAGTCATGTTCTTTCTCAATTGGAAGATTAAATGGAAAGTGCATTTCTTCCGGTGGATTGCGCAGAATTTTTCTGGTATCGGTATCCACCAGTACCCATTTGGAATCCTGTGCTGCTACTTCCTGACCCTGTTCATTAAAAAAGCGGGTATAACGGCTGTATACCGCACGATTAGGCGAAGATGGACGCGTTACCATCCGGATTTTGTCCCCAACACAAATTTCCCCATAGATTTCCAACGAGGCTTTTGCCAGTAAAAAAACAGTGTGGGTTTTATGATAAACATCGATTGTCATTCCGATCGAGTTACAGTGGTTGGTGCTGATTGCCTGACACTGGGACATCAGTGCTCCCGCTTTAATTCTTCCATTACAATCACATTCATATTGTCCCACAATAAAGCTTTCTTCATACTGTTGATAACCTTCTGTGTTCTGCAAAATTTCTTCCTCCTTTTTATCCATTTCTTTCCTTATTTTTTATCTTGTATTTTCTTATTATAGCGCGCTCTTTCTTTTTTCACAAGTTATTATACTATTTGTATTATTAACATGTGGTTGAATTGTTTTAAACTTTTTGACTTTCAACATTCTGCTCGTATCATCCATTTCATATGTATGAAATCATCTTCCTTTTACCTTCTTTGTTGAAAAAAGGATACCCGCATCAAATAATGTTCGATGCGGGTATCCTTTTATATTATTTTATTCTATTAACTACTTTGTCAATTTGTCTGCAAGCTCTTTTAAATCGTCCTGATTATAGAACTGAATCTGAAGAATTCCACTGTTTCCGTTGCGTACGATTCTTACCTTACGGCCTAATTCATTTCCCAAAGCAAGTTCCATTTCGGTAAAGAAAGCTGCCTGGCCTCCCCAAACATCCTCCTGCTCTCCGAACTGTCCTGCAGAAACTTCCTCTCGATGTTCCGCCTGTTCTTTGGTCATCTTTTCAATATCACGAACCGAATACTTTCCGGTTTTTACCTTCTGAGCAACCTCCACAATCTGGTCTGCATCTTCAAAGGCAAGCAATGCACGTGCATGACCTGGAGAAACTTCTCCTTCTTCCACCATTTCCATAACTTTATGCGGCAGATTGAGCAGACGTAATGCATTCGCAACCGCTGGTCGGGATTTTCCAACTCGCTTTGCAACCTGCTCCTGTGTCATTCCATAGCGTTCCATCAACATTTTATAGCCGGATGCTTCCTCAATTGCATTCAGATCTTCTCGCTGCAGGTTCTCGATCAGAGCAATTTCCATTGCCTGCTCTTCATCCATATCCCGGATTACAACCGGAACTTCGCGCAATCCTGCCATTCGGCTGGCTCTCCAGCGGCGCTCACCTGCAACCAGCTGATAGCCGCCTGTTGAAAGCGGACGCACCAGCAACGGCTGAAGCACTCCATGTTCCTTAATCGAATCAGCAAGCTCATTTAAACTTTCTTCCGAAAAGACTTTTCGAGGCTGATCCTTATTTGGTTCAATCTCACTTAAGCGCAGCGTTACGATTCCGGAATCAGCTGTCTCGTTATCCATAAACAGGGCGTCCAGACCTTTTCCCAATCCACCTTTTTTCGCCTTTGTCATGATCTTTCCTCCCTACTTTTTCTTTACACGATACTTTTTCAAAAATTCTTTAGTCAGTTCCAGATATGCTTTTGCTCCCCTGGAATTCTGGTCGAAGTAGATTGCTGGCATACCAAAACTTGGTGCTTCGGACAAACGAACATTTCTTGGAATCACTGTTTTGTACACTTTATCTGGAAAATGGCTTCTTACTTCCTCTTCCACCTGTTCGGTCAGTTTCAGTCTGCTGTCATACATGGTAAGCAGAATTCCTTCCAGCTCAATCACCGGATTGTACAGGCGTTTCACCTGCTTGATCGTTGCCATCAGCTGGGACAAACCTTCCAGCGCGTAGTATTCACACTGAATTGGAACAATAACACTGTCACAGGCAGAAAAGGCATTCAGTGTCACCAATCCCATAGACGGTGGACAGTCGATCAAAATATAATCATACTGATCCCGAATCGGAGCCAAAGCCTGTCTTAATCTCAGAGTTCTTTCGCTCAGTTCTACCAGCTCGATCTCTGCTGCCGCCAGATCAATACTGGACGGAATCAGGTCAACATTTTTAAACTCTGTTTTTACAATAGCTTCCGCTGCGCGTTCGTCTCCTGTTAAAAGATGATAGGTGGAAATTTCCACCTCACGTTTATTGATTCCTAATCCACTGGTGGAATTTCCCTGCGAGTCAATATCAACCAGCAGACATTTTTTTCCCGACTTTCCAAGACCGGCAGTCAGATTAATTACCGAAGTTGTTTTTCCAACTCCACCTTTCTGGTTTGCAACAGCAATAATCTTTCCCATTTGGATTCGTCTGTCTCCTTTCGTTTTCCCCATCTCGATATCATCAGAGCATTTATCTTAAAAAATGCCCGTTTTATCCCGAAGTTGGATAAGAATGGGCACAAAAATCATGGATTTTAGTTAAATTATAGCATAATAAGGACAAAAATAAAAGAAAAAAGGGTCGGGTTTGTGTTTTTCTTTGTCTTTTTTCTTGTTTTATGTTTCATGTGAAACTTTTTCATCCATAAAGATCCGGAGAACAACGGTACATAAGAGCTGTAAAAAATTTGAACTCTTATGCAATAAACTCCCCTCCACCCTGACACTTATTGAGTAAAGGAGAAGACATTTTCTTTAAATTAAAAGTTGTCTTTTAACAGGAGGTTCTTTTATGAAAAAAATTCTTTCGGTAGCACTTTGTGCTGCAATGATTCTTTCCATGGCAAGTGTTTCCTATGCTTCGGATGTAAAGCCAACCCTTTCCAATGCTGCACAGACTACAACGGTGAAATCGAAAACAATTAAACCAGTAACTACTGTCTCTGAACCAGATATTCCGGAAGATATCGATGAACAGTATACCTATCTGATGGAGAACCAAACTCCTGCTGAATTCATTGAGAGCTTACAGAAATTTGGTGCAAAAACTTCCTCTATGCTCTTAAGTAAAGAAACCGAAAATCAGACCTACTCCCCTGTCAGCTTTGCCTACGCTCTGGGTATTCTGGGCAGCGGTGCAAAAGGTACAACTGCTCAGAATATTGCCAAAGCACTGGAATCTAACAGCATGAGCACTGTATCGGATGGCTTAAATAAATTCTACAACTCCAACTACAGCGATGAAGAGAACAGCGTTCTTAAAATTGCAAACTCTCTCTGGATGCAGGATAACTACAACTTCAAAACATCCTTCACCAAAAATGCTGCTGAAAAATTCTATGCATCTTCCTACTCGGTTGATTTTAAAAAGCAGGCTACCGCTGATGCTATGGCAAAATGGATTTCTGAGCAGACCGGCGGATTGCTCAATCCAACCTTTGAACCAAACCCAGATCAGGTACTCTCCATCATCAACACTCTCTATTTTGAAGGTGCATGGGCAAACAACTTTAAAGCAGAAAACAACACAACCGGAAAATTTACCCTTGCTGACGGGAAACAGGTTGATGTAACCTATATGAACCAGGAATTTAAAGGCAGTTCGTATTATGAAACCGATGACTACACCATGTTTGAGGTTCCATTTATGGACGGTCAGACCATGAACTTTGTCCTTCCAAAAGAGGGTAACTCTCTGGAATCTCTGCTCGATCAGGAAAGCATGGAAGAAATTCTTTCTGAGCAGGACAGTGAATCGGTAAAATATGCTGATGTAAATCTCAAACTTCCAAAATTCAGCTTTGATACCGAATTTAATCTGAATCAGACCTGCAAAGATCTCGGACTGAATGAACTCTTTACCGGTGAAGCAGATCTTTCCGGCATTACCGATGGCGATGTTGCGGTATCGGACGTTAAACAGGAAAGCCACATTGAAGTAGATGAAAATGGCTGTAAAGCTGCTGCTTACACCAAGATGGATATCATGAAGATGAGCATGCCGGTTGAGATGGAAAAATATAATTTCAATCTGGACAGACCATTCCTGTTCGTGATCGAATCTCAGGACAATGCTCCTCTGTTTGTTGGTACCGTTTATAACCCTGCTAAATAGAAATCCACATCACCCTTTTGATAAATCCACATAAAAAAACAGCTCGCAAAAGCGAGCTGTTTTTTTATGCTTTATTTTTTCTTGCTGTAAGCACTTTCTTTTGGAATACGGATGGTGTAAACCACTTCATCCTCTTCTTCCTGCATCTGTGTCTTTGCCTCGATGCCGGAAAGTTTCATTGTTTCCAGAGCTTTATCAATTGTGTTAAAGAAAATCTTCAGATCCTTTACTACAAACAGTTCTTTTTTCTTTGGCTTTTCTTCTTTTTTACCGATCAGCTGTGCAATGTATTTCTCTGTCTGGGAAACGTTCATTTCCTTTTCCGAAATCTCTTTTACTGCTTTCAACAGTACTTCGTCGCCCTGTTCATTCAGGTTGAGCAGCGCTCTTGCATGACGTTCTGTCAGATTTGCAGCCAAGATTGCCTCCCTGACCTCTTCAGAGAACTGCAGCAAACGCAGCTTATTTGCAATTGTAGACTGGTTTTTACCCAGCTTCTTTGCAACTGCCTGCTGAGTGTGTCCAACCATCTTCATCAGCTTCTGAATTGCCATTGCTTCCTCAAAATAGTTAAGGTCACATCTCTGGATGTTTTCAATCAGTGCCAACGCACTGCTTCTTTCTTCATCCATGCTGGTCAAAATCGCGGGAACTTCCTGCATGCGCAGCTTTCTGCAAGCAAGCAGTCTTCTTTCTCCTGCAACCAGCTGATAGTTTCCATCCTCCATCGGAAGCACTGTGATTGGCTGAAGCAGACCGTACTGTGCAATACTGGTTGCCAACTGGTCAATTTTCTCATCATCAAACACTTTTCGTGGCTGATATGGATTTGGTTTAATTTTATATTCTGGAATCAAAATTACCTTATTGATCATTTTCTGTTTTGCAAGCAGTGCTTTCATAACAGGATCGCCTCCTCAATCTTACATGGTTCCCAAAGCATTCCCTGTCCGAAACACAATCCGGACAGGGATGTTTGAGATATGATGGGAGCAGAAATGTTTTTGCAGGAACAGCTTAAGGGCTCACCGTTCCTGCCGAGCAAAAGAAAGGAAAATAGGAATAGAAAAGGCATGGATCACGAACCGGTTGTCCTGTCCGTGTCCATGAACATATCATAGCACATGTTATTCCCAATTTCCAGAAGAATCGTTCGTCAACATTCGACTCCCTCTGCTTTCATTTTCTTTAAATAATCGGTTTTTTTGCCATTTTGGCAGCAGTTCTGGGGAACTGTGGCGGAGTCTGCGATATTTTCTTAATCAGAACAATACTTCTTCCACTCTCATCCGGCAAAGTAAACTGCAAGACTTTTTCCACTTTACCGCCCATAGTTGCAATTGCGTTTTTGGATTCTTTGATTTCTTCCTCAACATCCGGACCTTTGAGAGAAACAAAATATCCGCCCACCTTCACATACGGCAGGCAATACTCTGCCAAGTCTCGCAGGTTTGCCACCGCTCTTGCAGTTGCAAAATCAAACTTTTCCCGCAATGTTTTCTGTTTGCCGCCATCCTCTGCGCGGGAATGAATAAAGGTGCAGTCCAGTCCCAGTTTGTCGTTGACTTCTTTTAAAAAGGTCAGGCGTTTCTGCAAGCTGTCCAGCATGGTAACCTTCAAATCTTCTCTTGCAATCTTTACCGGCATGGATGGAAAACCTGCTCCGGTTCCCACGTCGATCAGACTTGCTCCCTCTGGCAGCTCCACCGCTTTGAGCAGCAGCAGGCTGTCCACAAAGTGCTTGAGCACAATCTCTCTTGGCTCGGTGATTGCCGTCAGATTCATTTTTTCATTCCACTCCACCAAAAGCTGCGCATAAGTATCCAACTTATCCGGCGCAGATTCCGGCAGATTGATTTCAAAATCATGGCAGCTATCCAAAAGCAGCTGTTTATCGATCATATTTCTGTCCTTCCTGCGGCAAACGCTGTTTTTCCGTCCGCCGCGACAAAATGTTTCATGTGAAACTTTTTTATTTTACTTTTCCTTACAGCTTTCCATATAGATCAACAGAACCGAAATATCGGCCGGGCTGACACCGGAAATACGGGATGCCTGTCCGATACTGTGCGGACGAATTCGCTGGAGCTTTTCGATTGCTTCCAGACGCAGTCCCCTTACCTCTTCATAGTTGATGTCTTCCGGTATTTTTCTGGTTTCCAGTCTGCGCATCTGCTCTACCTGAATCAGCTGTTTCTGGATATAACCCTCATACTTGATCTGAATTTCCACCTGCTCGGTCACTTCATCCGGCAGATGCGGACGTTCTGTATCAAACGGCTCCAGATCTTTATAGCTTACCTGCGGACGTCGAATCAAATCCGATGCATGCGCACCTGTTTCCATTGGAGCGGTTCCTCTGCTTTCGAGCATCTCGTTGAGCTCTTTGGACGGACCAAAGGTAAGTTTTTCGATTCTCTTTCTTTCCTGCTCGATCAGTTCCTGTTTGTGCAGGTAATGCTGCCAGCGTTCTTCACTGATTAAACCAATCTCATGCCCGATCGGAGTCAATCTCTGATCCGCATTATCCTGACGCAGCAGCAAACGATATTCCGAACGGCTGGTCATCATGCGGTAAGGATCAGAACAGCCCTTGGTAACCAGGTCATCAATCAGGGTTCCAATATAGCTGGATGCACGATCCAGAATCACTGGTTCTTTTCCCTGTACCTTTCTTGCCGCATTGATTCCGGCGATCAATCCCTGTGCCGCTGCTTCTTCGTATCCGGATGTTCCGTTAAACTGTCCGGCACCATACAAACCTTCTGCCTTTAAAAATTCCAGAGAAGCTTTCAAGTCCAGCGGATCGATACAATCATATTCGATCGCATAGGCGTTTCGCATGATCTTTACATTTTCAAATCCAACAATCGAACGATAGATCTGAACCTGTACATCTTCCGGCAGAGAGGACGATAATCCCTGCAAATACATCTCTTCGGTGTGCAGTCCTACTGGTTCCACAAAGGACTGATGTCTCGGTTTTTCCGAAAAACGCATTACCTTGTCCTCGATACTTGGACAATAACGAGGACCCACTCCTTCGATCATACCGCCGTATAATGGAGAGCGGTGGATGTTGTCCCGAATGATCTGATGTGTTTTTTCATTGGTGTAAGCAATGTGGCAGACCACCTGATTTTTTAATCCTTCCCTTGGTGTTTCAAAGGAAAATGGAATGATCGGTTCATCGCCTGCCTGTACTTCCAGCTTGCTGTAATCGATGCTGTCCCGTCTGACTCGTGCCGGTGTTCCTGTTTTAAAACGTCTGAGATGGATTCCCAGCCGCTCCAAAGCTTCGCTTAGCCCAATCGCTGCATGCAGTCCATCCGGACCACTTTCATAGGAAACATCTCCAACATAAATTCTTCCATGCAGGAAGGTTCCCGAACAGATAATGGCTGTCTTTACCTCATATACCGCACCAAGCTTGGTAACCAGCTCTTTTAGCGCGCCATTTTCATCTGTACGGATATCGCAGATTTCTGCCTGAATGATGTCCAGACCATCCTGAAGCTCAAGTCGGTGCTTCATCTCCTTGTGATACTCATCGCGGTCTGACTGAACCCTCAGGCTGTGAACCGCCGGACCTTTTCCCCGATTGAGCATTCTGCTCTGCAAAAAGGTCGCATCTGCCGCTTTTCCCATCTCGCCGCCCAGTGCATCAATTTCGCGGACAAGATGTCCCTTTGCTGTACCGCCGATGGATGGGTTACACGGCATATTTCCAATTGCATCGAGAGACATGGTAAAGATTGCTGTTTTTGCACCCAGCCTTGCCGCTGCAAGAGCTGCTTCGATTCCGGCATGTCCGGCACCAATTACCGCAACCTCATAGTCCCCCATTTTGTATTCCATTCTATCATTCCTTTCCAGAGGTTTTCCCATACGGAAAACCTTGGCTAATTTTCCACTATTTTCCGACACAGAAGCGTTCAAATACCTGATTGATTACCGCTTCCGAAGCTCTTTCTCCAGTCAGTTCCAGCAGACTGTCAATCGCTGAATCGATGCAGACATTTACTGCATCCAACGTCTCTCCAACTTCCAGAGCCTGTCTTGCTTCATCCATTGTCTTGGTTGCCTGTTCTACGCAGGCACGCTGACGCTCGTTTGCAATAATTCCAGAAGAAGAATCCAGACTGGACAGCTGCAAAAGCTCCCGCACCTCTCGTTCCAGAGCCTGCACTCCTTCTCCTGCACTGGCAGAAAGTTCAGCAATGTGTGGGATCTTTTCCCGAATCGTTTCCACGTCGATCTTTCTTTCCAGGTCTGTTTTATTGATTACTGCAACAACCGGACGATCTTTGATCTTTTCAATCAGTTCCAAATCCTCGGCGGACAATTCTTCCGAGCTGTCAAAAACTGCAAGTACCAGATAACTACTGTTGAGTCTCTTTCTCGCAAGCTCAACACCCATCTTTTCCACTGGATCGTCGGTATCGCGCAGACCAGCAGTATCTGCCAGATGCAGCACAACATCTCCCAAGCGGATGGTATCTTCCACGATATCTCTCGTGGTTCCCGGAATCTGGGTCACGATACTTTTCTGTTCTCCGGAAAGCAGGTTCATCAAAGTCGACTTTCCGACATTTGGTCTGCCGACAATAACAGTGCTGACACCTTCCCTCAAAACCCTACCGGTATCATATTCCTTTAAAATGGTGTGGAGCGAATCGCAGATATCCATGACACTTTGATTTAAGTTCTCGCCGGATACCTCGTCAATATCCTCGTCCGGATAGTCAATCCACGCTGCCAGTGCTGCTGATACTCCCAGCATCTTGTCCACAACACGATGGATCTTCTGAAAGACTGCACCATCTTTGGCGCTCAATGCAGCCTGTGCGCTCTGCTGGCCCTGAGAGGCAATCAGATCGACCACTGCTTCCGCCTGAGTCAGGCTCATCTTTCCGTTTAAAAATGCTCTGCGGGTAAATTCTCCTGCCTGAGCTGGTCTTGCTCCTGCCGAGATGCAGGCACGCAAGGTCCTTTGTACCAGATAGATTCCGCCATGACAGCAGATTTCTACCACATCTTCTCCTGTATAGCTGCGCGGTGTGCGGTATACGAACACAACCGCTTCATCAATTTCTCCCTGTTCATCATGCAGCCGTCCAAACAGACCATGGTATCCGCCTGTTTCAGAAACGGTTTTATGGGAAACGGATACAAAAATCTGATCCGCTATCTCAAACGCCTGAGGGCCGGACATGCGCACCATTCCGATACCGCCTGCCGCCACCGGCGTAGAAATCGCCGCAATGGTATCTCCGGAAAAAGTACCGTTCATCGTAATTCTTCCTTTCTCAAAATCTCTTCCTGTTTCTTTCCATAGATATCTTTATTATAACAAAAAAACTGCTTTCTGCAAAGTATACCATATCCAAAAATGGCTTGTTTTTGCGCATTTTCCTGTTGTTTCCAAAAAGAAAAAGCGTGCCGAGAACTCGGCACGCTCAATATTATGCTGCTTTGTTTGTTTGGTTGTTTTTCGCTTCCCTGACCAGACAATACTGAAGCAGATCCGGATAGTGGTCAATGGTATCATACAGTTTAAATCCAAATCGATGATACATTGCCACGTTCTTTGGGTTGTGCGTTTCCAGGCTGACCAGAAGATTTCTCTGATCTGCGTAATCCAGAACGGTATTCATCAGATATTTTGCAAGTCCGCGTCCCTGACAGGATGGACGAACTGCCAGATAAATGATATGCAGTCGGTTTTCGTCCAGTTCTTCTGTCCAACTACTGTTAAGATAGTCTCTTCCTCTTAAGAAGTTAAAGAAGGTTTCCAATGATGGGTCATCACGTATCAAACATGCATTGGTTTTAATGACGCTGTACAGTTGATCTGCAAAATACTTAAATGGGTTATACGGCTTGGTTTCGTCCGATACCACGACAATTGCTTCCAGATTTTCGTTATTGGCATAAATTTCGCAGTCTTCAAACATTTCGTCCAGGTCACAACGGAACAATTCCGGCAACAATTTTTCTCGTTTTTCCTCATCCGGTATCAATTCCTGATACAGCGGGTCATTGGTAAAGCACTCTGTAAGCAGTGCAATCAGTTTTGCCTCATCTTCTCTGGTAACCCGATATAATAGATCGGTGTCCATGATTTCACTCACCTTTGAATCGTAAAAAAGATTGATTGTACGTTGTGCTGCAGCTTTTATTTTGTTGTCCCCGGGTGTCTTTATTATAACCTGAGCTGGCTGTTTTTCTCAAACTCTGCCTTTCCGAAAATTTCGCTTCTTTTGATTGCCTTTTTCTTTTTACCCTTGTCCTTATATGGTCAATCTCACGTTTTCTCTTTATTTCTCGTTCATACTCTTATTTTCTCAGGCATCTTATTTTCCTTAACAAAGGCTTTTTTGATTCTTCATACCCTTAAAAAACTTTTTACAATAAAAAACTCCCGGCAAAAGCCGGGAGTTTTTTAAGTTAATCTTTATTCCAGATCAATCTTTGCATATAATGGTTTGTCCTCTGCTTCACGCGGTGGTGTGCTGCGTGGAACTTCGGTTCTTGGAGCTGCGTTTGATTCGTTTCTTTCCTCGAATTTGCGCTCTCTAAACTCGTTATTCTGTCTTGGAGCACGTCTGCGATTTTCGCCGTCCTCCTTATTGCGGAAAACATAAGGTTTCTTTTCCTGACCTTCTGCATTGCCGCGTCCTTCGCCCTGTGGTCTGCGGCCATTTGGACGATAACCGCCTTTGTTATATGGTTTCTTCTTGCCTTTATAGTTGTTGTATTTCTTTACCGGATTGGTAGAGCTGATCACAACACGGCGGTTTGGCTCTTCGCCGATAGAAGAAGAGGTTGCACCCTCAACAGTAGAAACTGTTGCATGGATGATTCTTCTTTCATATGGATTCATTGGCTCAAGTGTTACGCTGCGGCCGGTTTTAACCACGTTGCGTGCCAGTCTTTTTGCCAGAGATTCCAGAGTTTTTTCGCGTTTTTCACGGAAGTTGCCGCTGTCGATGGTAATACGCATATAGTCGCCATCGATTCGATTGATTGCAAGGCTTGCAAGATACTGGATTGCATCGATAGTTTCGCCGCGGCGTCCAATAACAAAGCCCAAATCATCGCCTTTGAGGGTAATGTTGAGGTTGTCGCCATCCTTGTTTGCCTCTGCGGTGAAGTCCTGCACACCCATTGCCTTGAGGATAGAGGTTACATACTCAACAGCAATTGCCTCTTTATCCTCTTCTTTTACAAATACCCGAACCTTTGCCGGATAGGTTTTCAGTCCGAACAGTGCTTTTTTCGGCAGATCAATAATTTCGAATTCTACCTTTTCTCGGGAAACATTCATCTGCTGACATGCTTCTTCGATTGCCAGTTCAACTGTTTTTCCTGTTGTAATGATTTCTTTCAAACTGACACCTCCTCTGATAATCAGTGAAAAATCGCAACATTATTCCAAATCGTCATCGGTAACTTCAGTATAAACGTCACCGTATTTTTCGGCATCCTGCTTTCTTGCCTGTGCCAGTTTCTGACGATTGATTTCTTTCTGAGATTTTGCTTTTGCTTTTGCTTCTGCGTCTCCGTCGCGCGCTTTCTTCTTTGCTTCGATGCGCTCCTGACGCTCTTTTTCTCTGCGTTCTTCCGCTTCCTGTCTTGCCTTTGCAGCCATTTCCTTTGGATTATAGAACTTGTTGAGGACAACAGACTGAAGCAGCATCAAGAGGTTGGAAATAATCCAGTAGATACCAACACCAGCTGGAACCTGGAACGCAATGTACAGGGACATCAATGGAGAAATCAGCATCATGGTCTTCATGGTACCTGCTCCAGGGCCTTCCATTGGAGTAGGGCTGTTTTTCATTGCAATCCAAGAGGACAGGAATGCTGTCACACCGGAAAGAATTGGAATCAGAACCATGATGTTCAGAGCCAAGGACGGTGTTTCACCCAGGTTAATACCCAGGAAGTTTAAGTCAAACGACTGAACTGCATTGATAAAATCCTGGCCTAACGCCGAATATGCTTCTGGATTTGCCTGTACCGAAGTAATGATACTGGTCTGTGGGGAATAGTGGCTGAATGCAACACCCAGTCCTTCCATAATTCCCTGAGCCTGTGCAATCAAATCGCTGCTCATGCCAAGAATGTGGGTCATCGGTTTGTAGATTACATCAATCAGACCGAACAGAACCAAAAAGGTAATAAGCATCGGCAAGCATCCACCTGCCGGATTGTAGTTCTCACGCTGATAAAGCTTCTGCAGCTCTTCATTCATCTTCTGCTGATTTTTAGCATACATTTTCTGAATTTCCTGCATCTGAGGCTGGATTGCAGCCATCTTTGCAGAAGATTTCTGCTGCTTGATTGAAAGCGGAACCATAACAAGCTTTACAAGCAGGGTGAAAATGATCAGCGACCATCCATAACTGTGCAGAATGTTGTAAAGCAGCCGCATGATTAAACCAAGCGGATAACCAAGAATATACATTGAAAACCTCCATTCCGCATTTTTGCCCCTCAAATTCTGGCAAAAATGCTGCGCCTTACGCCCGCACCTTCTGTGCAGTGGGTCATGCTCTATTCAATTGTCAAAGGTACCCGACCGAAACATTTCTGGTAGTGTCTGCCACTTTTGCAGCAGAGCGGTGGTGTTATCTGTCTCGATCCAGTTTTTCGGGTACCGGATCATAGCCTCCCGGATGAAACGGGTGGCACTTTAAAATGCGGCGCAGCGCAAGATAACCTCCTCTGATCGCTCCAAACCGCTCAATTGCGGTAAAAGCGTAGGCCGAGCAGGTCGGATAAAAGCGACACCGCGGCGGGAAGCATGGAGAAATGACTTTTTGATAAAATCGAATCAGCATCAGCATGAAATATTTCATTTTCTACCTTCTTCTAAAAAACCTTTATCTTTTTGCATACCGGACTTGTCCGTTTCCATCGAAAACTCCATATCACAAAAAGGATTTAGTTCTTCCCGTCTTTTTTTGTTTTTACTGGCTGCTTTTTTCCATTCGGTTCCCTTTTCTGGCTGTCCGGAGATGTAAGGCTCAAAATCTGTTTTTTTAAAACCGGCATCAGCTGTGTGGACTTTACTTGTGGGGTCTTTGCTCTTGCAACAAAAACAAAGTCCCATCCCTGTTCAATCATCGGGTCGATCTGATAAAACGCAGCGCGAATAATGCGTTTACAGCGATTCCTGCAAACGGCTTTTCCAACTTTTTTGGTAACCGTGATTCCAATCCGGTTTCGTCCCAGACGGTTTTTGCTCGCATAGGTGACAATCAGCGGATGGACAGCACTTTTTCCTTTAAAATAAAGGCGCTTAAATTCTTTATTGAGCTTTAAGGTTGTTTTTTGATTCATAGCTCATGTCCCCCATCCTCAAATAGATAAAAAGAAAGACCACTTATCGGGATAAGTGGCCTGCTTATTCTGGAATGAAACATGGAAGGCAGAATAAACAGAGCCTATTCCCTGTTTCCTCCCGGTATTCCCCGCGAAAAGGAACCGCGCTGGATATTAAAATGGACAGTGAGAAAAAGCTGTCTAACAGGAAATTAATATGTCAGCTGTTTTCTGCCTTTTGCTCTTCTGCGTGCGAGAACTTTGCGGCCGTTTTTAGTAGCCATTCTCTTTCTGAAACCATGCTCTTTCTTTCTCTGGAGCTTCTTTGGCTGATATGTTCTTACCATTTTTTCTAACCTCCCTTCAAGGCGAAACCTTACAGAGTAAAATTATAGACAAAAACCTGAAAAAAGTCAATAGAATCTCCCATGATTACGCCTTTTATTTTCTGTATTATATCAGAAAACTTTTTAAAATCCCATTCCTTTTATACAAATAGACCATGCCTTTCTTTTCTTCTTAGAAACGAAATTCTTCTTTTGACGGAAAAGAACATAAAAAATTCCAATTTTTTTCTCATTAATCTGTACATCATTACCCGTTAAAAAGTGTTAAAAGCTCTTGAAAATCTGTTTTGCCCTGTGTTAAAATATTATGTGTAAAAAGCGTTGAAAATTTTATTTCCACAGTCTCTCCACATTTTCCTCCAAAGTTTTTCCACTCGCTTTTTCTTTATCAAATTTCTTGTTTAATCTGCGTGGAATTTCCTGTGAACTAATGTGAGGAACTGTTAAACAGCGTTGCATAAATATACACCCCCTGCTTTTTTCCCATTTAAAGGACCTGTAAGCGGGGGTTTTACTGTCTTTTTTCCTGTTCGGGCAGATCTTGAAATCTCAGGAAAAAGATAATTGCGCATTGTCAAAAGAAGGGAATTGTAAAATATGGAATCGTTTAAAGAATTGTTTCAGATGGTGAAAGATTACACCAGGCAATATGTAATCGACTCAAAAGAACTTTCTGAACTTGCATATCAGCTCTGGATCAAGAGTCTGGAACCAGTTAGCTTTGACGGCAATACTGCTGTTTTATATATTAAAGCCGAATTCATGAAAAAGATTGTAGAGGAAAAATATCTGGATCTTCTCACAAAAGCCTTTGAAGCTGTTGTTGGTTTTCCTGTTAAAATCGAAATCCTCTGTGAAACTTCTGAAAAAGGAGACAAAAAGGAGATTTCTCCAGCTTCCATCCAGACCTCTTCCCCCTCCCCTGTTCTTCCTTCTTACAGTCAGGAAGAGATTGATATGAACAGTCAGGGTGGAGAATATGAATATACCTTCTCCACCTTTATTGTTGGCAGCTCCAATAAATTTGCACAGGCTGCCTGCCGTGCTGTTGCACAAAACCCTGCCAACGCATATAATCCTCTGTTTATTTATGGCGGATCCGGCCTTGGAAAAACCCACCTTTTGTATGCTATTGCTGGAGAAATCAAAGAAAGCCGCCCGAAAACCAATGTAATCTATGTAAAAGGCGAAGAATTTACCAATGAATTAATTGCTGCCATTGGTGCTGAATCCACCAAAGAATTTCATGACAAATATCGCCAGGCAGATGTCCTCTTGGTAGATGACATTCAGTTTATTGGAGGAAAAGAAAGTACCCAGGAAGAATTCTTCCATACCTTTAATACCCTGTATCAGGCAGGAAAACAGATTGTTTTAACCTCCGACCGTCCTCCAAAGGAAATTAAAACCCTGGAAGAACGTCTGCGCACCCGATTCGAATGGGGCCTGATTGCAGATATTCAGCCACCGGATTTTGAAACCAGAATTGCGATCATTAAAAGAAAAGCAGAACTTCTGGACTTGGAGATTCCAAGCATTGTAGAAGAATACATTGCAAACCATGTAAAAAATAACATTCGACAGCTCGAGGGCGTTGTAAAGAAGCTGAATGCTTATAACAAATTGGCTCAAACCCCGCCATCCATTCTGCTTGCACAGAGTGCTATCCGGGAAATTCTGACCGACAATCAGCCAATTCCTGTTACAGTAGAACGAATCATTTCTGAAGTCGGCCGTACTTTCGGGGTCAGCTCAGAAGATATCCGTTCTTCCAAACGTTCTTCCCAGATTTCCAATGCAAGACAGATTGCCATGTATGTTATCCGTGAGATCACGCAGATGTCCATGGCCGCTATCGGAAATGAATTTGGCGGACGTGACCATTCTACCGTTGTTTATGCAACCGGACAGGTGGTAAAAAACATGAAACAGGATACAAAATACAAGGAAACCGTAGAGGATATTATTAAAAATATCCGGGATGCTTAAATTCTATACTAACATCTTTATCCTCTCACTATCTTGTGGAAACTGTCCTTTTTCCAGTTATTCCATTGCTCTTTTATAAACATAAAAAAGAGTTTTTCACATTCCACAATCAACCAAATTCACATTGATTTTTCACCATTTTTTCTTCTCCAACTTATCCCCGAAAAGCTCCACTAATTTTAAACACTTTCAACGGACTTTTCAACTAATTTCCCGTTAAAGTTTTTATTTTTCACTTTTTCACAAAAAGCAACACGTGTTTTTCTCAATTGCTTTTTATGAAAAAGTGGCTTATTCTGCGCATTTTTCTTTCCTTTTCACAAATCCACAGTCTCTACTACTACTACTAAATTTATTTCTTCTATCTTTTCTCTTTTATAGAATGATTTTACTGTGTGAAGAATTAAAAAGAGAAAAATGGAATTGTACTTATGTGTGGGGGAATTTGTTTTCCCAAACAACAAGCGTTAATGAGGCAGAAAAAGCAGATCGGAACATTTTTTCGGATTGGTGAAAGAAGAACCACAAAATTGTATTTGTGTCACATACAAGATATAGGGATATAAAAAGAAAAAGCCCGTTGTCAGGGCTTTTTCTTTTTTTTGAGGTATGGTATAATGACAAAAACAGATTATTTTGCAAGAAAAAAGGTCGCAAACAAAGCGGCCTGTTTTTTCCTGCTTTCCCTAGATTCAAGGAGGAGATTGCTATGAAATTTATTTGCCAGAAGGATTTGCTGGTAGAAGCTGTTTCCAATGTTTCTCGTGCTGTTTGCGCTAAGTCCCCTATTCCAGCACTGGAAGGTATTTTATTAAAGGCGCAGGAAGGTCAGCTCCAATTAACCGGATATGATCTGGAACTTGGAATTGTCACAACAATCGAAGCAAAAACAGAACAGCAGGGCGAATTGGTGCTTTCTGCAAAACTGCTGCTGGATATTATCCGAAGAATTCCGGGTGAAACCGTATCGATTGTTTCGGATGAAAAGAATTTGGCAACCATCCGGGGAGGAGCTTCGGAGTTTACCATTCCAGGCATTTTAGCAGACGAATATCCAGAGCTGCCAAATGTAGAAGAAAAATCGGATCTGGTTATGAAACAGGGAACTTTAAAATCCATGATTGACCAGACTTTATTTGCTATTGCAACCACCGACTCCAAACCGGTTCATACCGGTTCCCTGTTTGATATCAAGGATTCCTGTGTTACTTTGGTATCAGTAGATGGTTACCGTCTTGCACTGCGCAGAGAAGCGATTGTTTCGGATTTGAATACCAAATTTATTGTTCCGGGAAAAACATTGTCCGAGATTTCCAAACTGCTTCGGGAAGAGGATGAGGAGGCATACCTTGTAGTTTCCCAGAAACATATTGTGTTCCATATCAGCGGATATTATGTGGTTTCCCGACTGCTGGAAGGAGATTTCCTCGACTATAATGCAGCTATTCCAAAGATCAGCAAAACCACCGTTAAAATCAATACCCGCAGCCTGACTGATTCGGTAGAACGTACTTCTCTGTTGATCTCCGACCGTCTGAGAAGCCCAATCCGTCTGGTTGTAACAGAAAACAAGGTACAGCTGAGCTGTTCCACTGCAATGGGTAAGGCACATGATGAGGTGGATTGCGAGGTTTCGGGAGAAGCAGTCAGCATGGGATTTAATAACAAATATCTTCTGGATGCACTCAAGGCATCTGACTGTGATATGGTAAAACTGGAGATCAACGGTGCGTTGTCTCCAATGAGAATGATTCCGATGGAAGGGGACAGCTTCCTCTTCCTGGTATTGCCAGTGAGGGTGAAAAACGATGACTAATGCAGAAAAAGTTGTAATTACAACAGAATTTATTAAGCTGGATTCCTTTTTGAAATTTGCAGGTCTGACTGATACCGGCGGTCAGGCAAAGGAACTGGTACTGGAAGGCAAAGTAAAGGTAAATGGAGAAGTATGTACCATGCGCGGCAAAAAAATCCGTCCGGGAGATACGGTAGAAGCGCTGAATCGCTGCTTTGAGGCGGTAGAAGGTTAGTTTGGGAGGGCATTCGAATGAAGCTTGAGAGTATTGAATTGACGAATTTTCGCAATATCCGCTCACTCAGGCTCAAAGCGGATGCAGGTGTCAATATTATTCACGGCGAGAATGCGCAGGGAAAGACCAATCTGACCGAGGCAATCTGGATGTTTACCGGAGCAAAAAGCTTTCGGGGCGCAAAGGATAAGGAAATGATTCGCTTTGGAGAAACTTCCTGCAAAAGCAGCATTACCTTTTCCAGCACAATGCGGGAACAGTGTGCGTCTATCGAACTGTTTTCGTCAGAAAATGTTTCTCCAGATCGGAAATTAAAACACATTGAGCTCAATGGGATCACATTGGAAAGCACTTCTGAACTGTCAGGACAGTTTTATGCAGTAGTGTTCTCCCCTTCCCATCTTTCTTTGATCCGGGAAGGTCCTGCCTTTCGCCGGAAGTTTCTGGATACAGCGATTTCTCAGATTCTTCCCCGTTATGAGCATTACCTCCATGAATATCAGAGAATTTTGCTGCAGCGCAACACGCTGCTCAAAGATGTTATGCGTTTTCCTCAACTGATCGACACCATGGATGTCTGGGAGGAACATCTTGCCAGAGCTGCGGCAGCGGTTGCTTTCTGCAGGGCGAGATATGTCAGCCGAATCCGACCAAAAACGATTGAGGTGTACGACGGTATCTCTTCCGGCAAGGAAAAGCTGGATGTTTTTTATCAGTGTGGATTAGAAAATCCACAGGACCGCACCAGAGAGGATCTGCGGGAGTTCTTTCTCAGAGAATTGCAGAGTACCCGCAAGGCAGATATCGAGCGTGGATCGACCCTGTGCGGCCCGCACAGAGACGATTTGGAAATTCTGGTCAACGATATGCCAATGCGTCTATACGGCTCCCAGGGGCAGCAGAGAAGCGGTGTGCTTGCGTTGAAAATGGCAGAGTGCGGTATGGTGGAGGAAGTTACCAGCGAAACGCCGGTTGTTTTGCTGGACGATGTTATGAGTGAACTGGATGCCGGCAGGAGAGATTATTTGCTCAATCATCTGGAAAACCAGCAGGTTTTTGTAACTTGCTGCGATGAAGACAGCTTCCGAGGCTTAAAATCGGGAAAACGTTTTCTGATCCAGTCAGGAGAGCTGATGGATACACAGACTTATTAGAGCGGGGAGGAAACCACGTGTATTTACATTTGGGACAGGATGTCGTGGTGCGCAGCCGGGATATTGTCGGTATTTTTGATATCGAGAACACTTCGGTTTCTAAAATCACCAAGGAATATTTAACAGATCAGGAGAAAAAACACCGGGTCATCAACGTTTCTTCTGAACTGCCAAAATCATTTATTGTGTGCAGTGAAGGAGAAAAAGAAGAAAAGGTTGTTACGGTTTATATTTCTCAGATATCCTGTGCTACCTTGAAAAAAAGAAGCGGCTATGTGGATAAACTGGGTCTTGCCTAGTTTCTGGTATTATTTAAAAAAGCACCCTGAAAATGGGTGCTTTTTTATGTGCTCAAATCCCTTAAAAAGACAAAATATTACAAACGAAAATCAAAGAAACAAAACCTTTGAAAAAAATGCTATTTAGAAGATAAGAATTCAATAAAAATATTTTACATAAAAGCCTTTTTATGGTATAATAAAAGGGCATTAAAAAAGAAAAATCCTGGGTTTGTCGTGCATGCTTTTTACTTCTGAACATTAGACTTTGGAAGGTCCAGGAAGGGTGAAAAGCAGCCGGCTTTTTTTATGTTGCAGGAAAAGCACGACGTTCAGCAAATAAACGATGGAGGGAATCACTTTGGAAAATACACCAGAAAAAAATCCGGAGATGATTGAAAATTACGACGCAAGTAATATTCAGGTTCTGGAAGGTCTGGACGCAGTACGTAAGCGTCCTGGTATGTATATCGGTTCCACCGGCCCACAGGGTCTTCATCATCTGGTCTATGAGATCGTGGACAACTCGATCGATGAGGTTCTGGCAGGAAACTGTACCAAGATTCTGGTCGACCTTCTGCCGGGAGATATTGTCCGTGTTAAGGATAACGGACGAGGCATTCCAGTTGGCATTCAGCCAAAGCTGGGCATTCCGGCTGTAACAGTTGTCTTTACCGTTCTGCATGCAGGCGGTAAATTCGGTGGCGGCGGATACAAGGTCTCCGGCGGTCTGCACGGTGTTGGTGCTTCGGTTGTAAACGCTTTGTCTGAATGGCTGGAAGTTGAAGTCTGTGACGGTCAGTACCGTTATTATCAGCGCTTTGAACATGGTAAAGCTGTTTGTGATCTGAAAAAGGTAGAGCCGACCACCGAACGCGGCACACAGGTTGCGTTTAAGGCAGATCCAGAAATCTTTACCGAAACCACACATTACGATTATGAGGTTCTGTTAAAGCGTCTGCGCGAGCAGGCCTTCTTAAATGGCGGCGTCAATATTACCTTCACCGATGAACGCGGAGAAGAGCCGGTAAGCGAAGTGCTGCACTATGAAGGCGGAATCCGCAGCTTTGTAAACTTCATTCACGAAAAGAAAAAGAATATCTGGGATGTCCTGCATCCGGATGTAATCTATTATTCCGGAGACGGAGAGCGTTCCACCGTGGAAGTTGCGCTTCAGTATAACGACAGCTACAACACCACCATCCTCTCCTTTGCAAACAACATTCATACCGCAGACGGTGGTACCCATGAGATCGGTTTCCGTACCGCTCTTGTAAAGGCGTTTAACGACTATGCAAAGAAAACAGGGGTGTTTAAGAAGGAAAGCGACAAATTCACCGTAGAGGACGTGCTGGAGGGCTTGACAGCGATTATTTCGGTTAAGCTTGAGGAAGCTCAGTTTGAAGGCCAGACCAAAACCAAGCTGGGAAATACCGAGATCCGTACCCTCACCTACCGCATCACCTACGATAAACTGAGCACCTACTTCGAGGAAAACCCGGCAGTAGCCAAACTGATCATGGAGAAAACCCTCACAGCAGCTCAGGCACGTGAAGCAGCAAGACTTGCAAGAGACCGTACCCGTGAAAGAAAGTCGGCTCTGGAAGGCGTGAGCCTGCCTGGTAAACTGGCAGACTGTTCCGATCACGATAATGTCCGCACCGAAATCTACATCGTAGAGGGTGACTCTGCGGGTGGTTCTGCAAAACAGGGCCGTGACAGCTCGTTCCAGGCGATTCTCCCTCTTTGGGGTAAGATGCTCAACGTTGAACGTGCGCGTCTGGATAAAGTTTATACCAACGAAAAGCTTCTGCCGGTTATCACCGCACTGGGATGCGGTATCGGCGACGAGATTAATCTCGAAAAGCTGCGCTATGGCAAGGTTATCATCATGGCCGATGCCGATGTCGACGGTTCTCATATCCGTACTCTGCTGCTGACCTTCTTCTTCCGCTTTATGCGTCCACTGATTGAAGAAGGACATATCTATCTTGCACAGCCACCGCTGTTTAAGATCTATCGCGGCAAGAAGGTGCGCTATGCTTATTCTGACCCGGAAAGAGATCAGATCATCGCAGAAATGACCGCAGACGGCGGTAAAGTGGATATCCAGCGATACAAAGGTCTTGGTGAGATGGATGCCGAACAGCTGTGGGAAACTACCATGGATCCGGAACATCGAACTATGATTCAGGTAACGATGGAAGACGCTGAGCAGGCAGATGAAATTTTTACCATTCTGATGGGCGACAAGGTTGCACCAAGAAGAGAATTCATCGAGCAGAACGCAAAATATGTAAACAACCTCGATATCTAGGGGAAACGTTATGAAAAAAGAAAAAACACAGCCAATCAAGGAAAAGCGCTCTGTCACCGACTTTGAACATCGCATGACAGTAACGCTGGAACCAAAGCACTACATCAATTACGCAATGACCCATTCACGGGATCAGATCAAAAAAGCTCGTAAAAGAGCAATCTTCTGGGCGATTTTCTTCTTTGTATTAGGCGCGATTGCGCTGTTCAAAGGAGCTTCCATGGAAGGCAGCATGGCAGATATTTATCTGGTAGCAGGAATCCTGATGATTGTTTATCAGCTTTTCAACCTGTTTTATCATTTTGTCATGTTCCCGGTTGCGCTCAAACGCTCGGTCAGCAAAGAACTGAAAAAAGATCCAAGCCTGCTTTCTCCAATGGAATATGCTTTCGAGCCGGATAAGATCGTGTGTTTTCTGGATGGAAAACATCGCAATTCGGTCCTGATGGAGGATGTTTTGGGTGTGGAAGATCTGGAAGACACTCTGATTATACAGATTAAGGGCGGAAAACGGATGATCTTCCCGAAAAATACACTGGAACAGGCTGATCCTGTAATACAAGAACAGATTAAATCCCTTCAAAAATAAGAGTCCGACAGGATAAAAAGAGGTGTTTTTAAGTGGATAATCAGGAAAATTTGACGGTTGATACCGAAGAAAAACCAGAAGAACAGCAGAAAGAACCGGAAATGACTGCTGAATCGACAGAAAATGTTTCCCGTGAAACATTGGACGGCTTCAAGATCTCCTTCGATGCAAAATATGACGATATTTTTGAGGGTCTGGAGGCTACTGATAAAGCAGATGGAACCAATCTGAAAGCAAGAAAGCTGTTTTTGGTCATTGCAGTGCTGTTTTTGATGCAGGTGGCTTGGTTTGCCTACACCAGAAGTGGAATTGCACTGATTTTTGTGGTGCTTTTGGGTGCAATGTCGTATATGCTCAAGAAAAAGATCCAGAAATTCAACAAAGAGATTGCAAAAGAGTTTGAAGCAGAAGGCAAACAGAATGTCATTCTGGGAGAAGATGTACTCCAGCTCAATGAAAAAACCGTTTCCTATTCGGAAATTGCGACCTTGTACGAATTTAAACACAGCTTTTCTTTGATTTATCAAGGAAATCATGTTTACATTATCCCGAAAAATGTTCTGGAAGAGGGCCAGGCTGAGCAGTTTGCTGCCCTGATGAAAGAGAAAATCGGGGATAAATATCAGAATATTTCCAAGAAATAAGCCTCACTTTCACAGGCCGAACGGCATTCAGGAAAGGAATGAGAAAGAATGAATACATCGGGTGAAAACCTGATCTTAAAAGATATCGCAAGTGAGATGAAGGATGCGTATCTGGACTACTCGATGTCGGTTATTGCGGCACGAGCTCTGCCGGATGTGCGTGACGGATTAAAGCCGGTTCACAGACGTATCCTCTATACCATGTATGGAAATGGACTATATCCGGAGAAACCGTTCCGTAAGTGTGCGGATACGGTTGGTAACGTGTTGGGTCAGTACCATCCACATGGTGACGCATCCGTTTATGATGCGCTGGTTCGTATGGCACAGGACTTCTCCCTGCGCTATCCGCTGGTTCATGGACACGGAAACTTCGGTTCGGTGGATGGAGACCCTCCGGCTGCTTACCGATACACCGAGTCAAAGATGAGCAAAATCTCGATGCGGATGCTCACTGACATTGATAAGGAAACCGTTGACTTCATGCCAAACTACGATGACCGTCTTCAGGAACCGGTCGTTTTGCCAAGCCGTTTCCCAAACCTTTTGGTGAACGGTTCAACAGGTATCGCAGTTGGTATGGCAACCAATATCCCGCCTCATAATCTGGGTGAAGTCATTGATGGTGCTTGCTGTTTGCTGGATAATCCAAATGCAGGATTGGATCAGCTGATGGAACATATCAAAGGACCAGACTTCCCTACCGGCGGTATCATTATGGGCCGTTCGGGTATCCGCGCAGCTTATGCGACCGGACGAGGAAAGATCATCCTCCGTGCAAAGACCCACATCGAACAGCATAAAAATGGCCGTGAGAGAATTATCGTTACCGAAATTCCTTATATGGTCAATAAAGCAAGACTGATTGAGCGCATTGCAGATCTGGTCAAGGAAAAGAAGGTTGACCAAATCAGCAATATTCGCGATGAATCCAGCCGTAAAGGTATGAAAATTGTCATTGAGCTCAAACGTGATGCCAATGCACAGATCGTGCTCAATCAGCTGTATTCTTTCACCCAGCTTCAGGATACAGTGGGTGTTACCATGCTGGCTCTGGTAAAGGGTGAGCCAAAAACACTCAGCTTAAAACAGATGCTGGAAGAGTACATCAAGTTCCAGGAAGAGATCATCACCCGCAGAACCATTTTTGATCTCAAAAAAGCAAAAGAGCGCGCTCATATCCTCGAAGGTTTGCTGACTGCACTGGATTATATCGATGAAGTTATCTCGATTATTCGTTCTCATTATACCGTTCAGGAAGGTAAAGCAGCCTTGATGGAACGTTTTGGATTGGACGATGTTCAGGCTCAGGCAATCGTACAGATGCCTCTGGGACGTCTGGCTGGTCTGGAACGTGAAAAGATCCAGACAGAAGTGGATGAACTGCATGCAAAAATTGCAGAATACAATGCAATTCTGGCAGATGAACAGAAGATTCGCGCAATCGTCAAGGAAGAACTTCTGGAGATCAAAGAGAAATTTAACGATCCAAGAAGAACCGAGCTGGCTACCATTGAGGGTGAAGTGGATATCGAAGATTTGATTCCGGAAGAATCCTGTGTGGTTACCCTCACCCGCTTTGGATATCTCAAACGTCAGCCTCTGGATGTTTACAAAACCCAGCGACGTGGTGGAAGAGGTATCAGCGGCATGACCCGCCGCGACGAGGACTTCGTCAGCGATATCTACACCTGCTCGACTCACGATTATCTGATGTTCTTTACCAACAAAGGTAAGGTTTACCGCATTAAGGGATATGAGATTCCGGAAGGTTCCCGCACTTCCAGAGGAACCAATGTGGTCAATATCCTGCCGTTGGAGCAGAATGAAAAGATTACCTGCGTCATCAAAACATCTGATATTGCAGCCGAAAATAAATACTATGTCATGGTTACCCGCAACGGTATCATCAAACGTACCGAATATAATGCCTATATCAATGTCCGCAAGAGCGGCTTGATTGCGATTAACTTGGATGAAGGCGACGAGCTTGCATGGGTTAAGATTACAAACGGCAGCGATGACCTGATTCTGGCAACCAGAAACGGTATGAGTATCCGCTTTAACGAAGAGGATGCACGTTCGATGGGAAGAACTGCCCGCGGTGTAAAAGCAATTGCGTTGGATGAAGGCGATCAGGTTGTTGGTATGGTTGTTGCAGAAGAAGGAAAAGATATCCTCACCGTTTCTCAGTCCGGTTTGGGAAGAAGAACCGATGTTTCGGAATACCGAATCCAGACCAGAGGCGGTAAAGGTCTGCGAAACTACTACTGCGACAAGAATGGACCGGTGGCCGGATTTGAAAAGGTCGACAGTGAAAACGATATTATTCTTATCACTGACAGCGCTATTATCATTCGTATTCCAGTAGACCAGATTTCCAAACAGTCCCGTTATGCAGGCGGTGTTAAGGTAATGCGTGTGGACGAAGAGACCAGCATTATCGGTATCGCAGCGGTTGAAAAAGAAGAAGAATCGGAACAGGATGGTGATTCTTCTTCAGAGAATGAACTGTCTGCACAGACTGATGAAACCGTAGAGACAGCCGATCTGCCTCAGCCAGATCCTGAAAAGGAACAGGAACAGATTTCCCGCCTTCTGGATGCAGCAATGCAGGAAGAAGAGTAATGGTAATTCCTAATTCCTGTGGAAAGTGTTTTAATAAAAAAAAAATCCAGGTGCTTTGCACCTGGATTTTTTTTTTTATTAAAGTTAATGACCATGCGGAAGAGTATTTAAACGATCTTTTTCCGTTGTAAGGTCAGCATGAATCAGATGAATCAATAGGATGGTCATAGGAATCGCTGCTGCCCAAATTGCACGACCAGCAAACAGATTGCAAATGACAACGCCAACAACACCGCCGCCTACAAACATACAGAGCATTCCGAGGTGGTGCAGCATCCGTTTGATAAAGACGGTATCTTTGTGGGAAAGAAACTTGTAAAGATGGATTCCGACCTGACGGACATGGTTGGTACAAAAAGTAGTTGCCATAGGGATTCCTTCAGACTGGCGGAAGGTGTTGTACTGCATGGAACAGATAAAGTTGATGGCAACCTGAGAAATCTGATACGGAGCAGAATCCGGAACAAATCCCAGAGCGATAATGAAGATAATTTCAATTGCAACCAGAATCGTTTCCCATCGCAGGAAATTTACTTTGGTCAGCCTCAGAGCGACAGCCTCCGAAACAAATGCTCCTGCCATATATGCGGTCATTGGGATGAAGTAATAGGCCGCTTTGTACCAGCTTTTGTTTCCAAGTTCAATGGCAAACAGAACAAAATTCGCTGTCTGTGCGTTACAGAATACTCCGCCCCGAAGGAGAAAAGTATATACTCCGTAAAAACCGGCAACAAACATCAGAAGCCAGAAAACCCAGTGTCGTTCACATTCCAGATATTCTGTTTCCCGTGAAGTCATGAATATCGCTCCTTTTCTTGATCATCTTGTCATGTGGGCTTATTGTGTATTATACTACTCTCATACTATTTTGCAAATACATATTTTTTTATTTATCCATACGTTTTTGATATGATAAATTGAGGAGGAAAACAGATGTCGGTCAATCTGGATTCATATAAAACGTTTTATTATGTGGCGAAATATCGCAATATCACACATGCAGCTAAAGCATTGTTTCAGACGCAGCCGACAGTTAGTCGGTGCATTGCCGGATTGGAGGCAGAGCTTGGGTGCCGGCTGTTTGTCCGCTCCAAAAAAGGGGTTATGCTGACACCGGAAGCGGAACTTTTATACCAGCATATCAGTGCTGCCTGTCAGGAGATTTTTCTGGCGGAGGAACAACTCTCGAAACATAAATCCTTTCAGGAGGGACTGATTCGGATTGGTGCCAGTGAAATGACCATTCACCATTGCCTTCTTCCCTTCCTGGGTGCATTTCGGCAAAAGTATCCGGGGATACGCATTCAGATTTCCAGTTATAACACCCCGACTGCTTTTGATGCACTCAAAAAAGGTGAGATTGATTTTGCCGTTATCATCTCCCCTTACCCGCAGATAAGCGGTTATCGGGTTACCAGAATATCTACCTTTCGGGATATTGTAATTGTGGGAAAGGATTTTTCCCATCTGTGTTCCGAAAAGATGGATTTTCATAAGCTGACCAGTTATCCGTTGATCTGTCTGCAATCTGGGACAGGAACCCGTCAGTATCTGGAGGAGTTGTTTGAGCACTTTGGTCAGGAGCTTCGCCCCGAAATAGAACTTCCCACCACCGACCTGATTGTGCCGGTTGTGCAGCAAAACCTTGGCATTGGAATTGTTCCGGAAAATTTTGCACGCAAAGCCTTGCAGGAAAAAAGCGTGTTCCAGGTTCACTTAAAGCAGGACTTTCCACCACGACAGATCAGTGTGGTAAGTCACCAATTGCATCCAATTTCTTTGGCAGGTCAGCAGTTTTTGCAGCTTTTAATGCAGCAAATGACAATGGATGACAAAAAGTCCACCCCGCAGGTAGAGTTATCAAAATAGACATGATTTATCTGTAAATTGGACATGGACAGGTGCTATAATAAATTTATCAACAGGTTTTAGAATAAACCTGACAGAAAGGAATGAATGTCAAATGAAATTGTGTGAGAATAAGGTTGCGCTGATTACCTCCGCAACACGTGGTATTGGACTTGCCTGCGCAAAGAAACTGGCAGAAAACGGCGCTAAAGTATATCTGGCAGTCAGAAGACTGGATGCAGGACAGAAAGTTGCAGATGAAATCATTGCAGAAGGCGGACAGGCAGGAGTTGTCTACTTTGATGCAGAAAAAGAAGAAACCTTTACCTCCATGGTGGATGAGGTTGTTGCAAAAGAAGGCAGAATTGACATCCTGGTCAACAATTATGGTGCTACCGATGTTAAGGTTGACTTTGACCTGGTAAACGGCGATACAGACGGATTTTTCCGCATTGTTGAGAATAACCTCAAGAGTGTTTACATCCCATGTAAACAGGCAGTAAAATCGATGATTAAAACTGGCGGCGGTTCGATCGTTAACATTTCTTCGGTTGGCGGAAAATATCCGGATCTCTCCAGAATGGCTTATGGCATTTCCAAATCTGCCATTAACTATCTGACACAGAATATTGCAGTTCAGTATGCAAGACAGGGTGTTCGCTGCAACGCAGTTATGCCGGGATTTATCGCAACTGATGCTGCTATGCAGAACATGTCAGAAGACTTCCTCAAGATGTTCTTAAAGAATGTTCCTCTGAACCGTCCAGGTCAGCCGGAAGATATTGCAAATGCAGTTTTGTTCTTTGCAAGTGATATGTCTTCCTTCGTTACCGGTGAGACCATGCCGGTAGCGGGTGGATTTGGTCTTCCTTCCCCAATGTATGCAATGTATCAGGATATGAAGAGCAAAGGTTAAATAAAAAATAAAAAAGGACGCCATACGGCGTCCTTTTTTTCTACATGTATTTTCCATAGATTTGATCTCCTTTCAGTTGGTGATTTTAGTATAGCATTCGATTTCCCTAAAATGAATGGATTAAAGGTTGAGTTTTTGCCTTTTTCCTCAACTAAACAGAGAAAACGCACTCAACCAACGGTTGAATGCGTTGTTTTTACAGTGATTTGAGATACAAAACCTCATCAGCACCGAAGGAGTTTTTGCGCTCTTGGGTCAAGATAAATCCATGCTTTTCATAGAAGCGGCGTGCCCGAATATTCTGCTCAAAAACCCATAAACCGACCTGCTTAAATCCAGCAGATTTTATTTCCTGCAGAATATGCTCCATCATCATCGAACCATATCCCCTGCCCCAGTTACCTTTTCGGCTGTGAATGCAGATCAGCTCCGCCCAGTCCGGGTGGTTTTCTCCCCGGTAAGAATCCCAGAAAGCCATGCAGTGCGGCTGAGAATCAATCAGGAGCAGAGAGCCATGTGCAGAAGTTTCATTCAGCACATAATGATACATTTGAGCAATACGCTGTTTGTCGAGATGACTTTTTAGCTTTTCATCCGGGAGAATTCCAGAAAAAGCAGCTTCCCAGGCTTCTGCCTGAATTTCGGCAAGCATTGCTTCATCGCCGGGAACAGCATGGCGAATTACAACATTTTCTTCCATAGTTTTTCTCCTCTTTACTTTTCCATGCGGCTGATCGCGTTCTGCGCACCGGCAACATCTGCAATATTTTCCAGCGCAAAATAGGAGGAGTATCTCCTGCCATTTCTGCGGTAGGATTCCTGCCAAAACAGGATGGTGCCGTTTCCATTTTTGTGGAGATGAATGTCCATCGGAGGAATATCCTCTGCCTGATAGAGATGGATTTTGCTTCCGGAGCGGATGATCAGCTTTTTGTTGGTGATGATATAAAAGGTTTTGTTACGCAGACAGATGGACTGAATAAAGCGTCCGAACAAAAGATAAATGCCGACACCAACAAATGGGAGTCCCCAAATTGCCATAAAAAGGGAGGAAGTGCTGGTGATGACCGAAAATTCCCAGAAAAGCGCAAATGCAAGCCAGAAAATGCTGAACGGAATCATGACAAGATCCCGGCTGGTAAAAGTAAAGCCTTTTTCCGGTGCACCTTCCCATAAGATGTATTCGTTGTCTGAAATATAAGGTTTGCAAAAATCATAATGATCTAAAGTTGTCATGGGTATTTTGACCTCCTCGCTGAGACCTGACTATCGAAGCTTTTTAGAAAGGTACAGAATTAGATCGTCCTGCGTTCGCTCAAAATAGATCCGCACATGGTCAGCAGTGCGTTTCTGCAGGGTGATTTCCATTGTACACCTTCCCTCCTTTTAAATTGCATGACTGTACTTAGGATTTATTGCAACGCATTTACCAGTTCTTTAAAGTGTCTGCCTCTTGCTTCAAAATCAGGATAGAGGTCAAAGCTTGCGCAGGCAGGAGACAGAGAAACAATGTCTCCTTTTTCGGCAACTTCCCTTGCCTTTTGAACTGCTTCCTGCATGGAAGAAACATGAAGGATGGTCAATTTATCTGGATCGTAGCCTTCGCAGGAGGTAACAGCAGCCTCAATCTTTGGTGCAGTTACACCCATCAGGATCAGAACTTTGACTTTTTCAATGATCTTTGGAGCTAGCGGTTCAAACGGGATCTTCTTGTCATAGCCGCCTGCAATCAGGATGAGTTTCTGTTTAAAGGAATTAAGTCCCGCAATAGTTCTTGTTGGGCTGGATGCAATGGAGTCATTGTACCATGTTACACCGTCGAGTTCACGAACAAATTCGATGCGGTGTTCCACTCCGCCGAAATTCTTCGCAACCGAAATGATATTTTCTTTGGAAACCTCTCCCCAGACTGCGCTGATGGCAGCAAGGTAATTTTCTACGTTGTGGATACCTGGGATGCGGATTTCATCCATGTGGAGTACTGGGGTAACACTGTGACGGTCGTTCATGGTAAGAGTACCATCTTCTGCAAGATAACAGCCCAGTGCAGGGGTAATTCTGCGGCTGAACTGCATTGCTTCTCCGCGGATCTCCGGCAGGAAGGAAGCGGTGATTTCATTATCCGCATTGATAACAGTGCGGCTGATACCACCCTGATGCAGATAGATGTTGCGTTTTGCGTCGATATATTCCTGCATATCCTTGTGGACATCCAGATGGTTTGGTGCAACGTTGGTGATAACCGCAACGTCTGGGGATTTTCTCATGGAAATCAGCTGGAAGCTGGACAGCTCCACAACAGCGCGGTCATCTGGACCAATCTGTTCAATCCTTGGAAGGAGTGGGAAGCCGATATTTCCGCCTAAAAATACCGAAAATCCCTGTGCCTTTAAGAATTCCGAAATAACGGTGGTGGTAGTGGTTTTACCATCGGAACCGGTTACGGCATAGATTTTGCATGGGCAAAGATCAAAGAACAGTTCCATTTCGCTGGTTACAAAGGCGCCGCTCTCTCTTGCCTGCTGGAGTGCCGGAGTAAAATAATTCATGCCTGGGGTGCGCAGGATGATGTCCTCCTCACACAGATTTTCCAGATAGTTCTCACCGAGGGTAAGCTTAATTCCCAAAGCTTCCAGTTTGTCAGCTTCTTCCCCGATCTGTTCGCGGGTTCGCTTGTCGCGCAGGGTGACAATTGCTCCTTTGGAAGCAAACATTGGCAGCAGTTCGCGATGGCTGCGTCCCAGACCGATAAAGGATACTTTTTTGTTATGTAAGCTCTTGTAAAAAGAGTTCAGCTTGTCGTTCATGGTGTATCTCTCCTTGAAAATATCATTTATCCTGTAAAAGATGACTTTATTATACTCCCAAAGAACAGGGATGTCGAGCGAGAAAGGTCGCATCCATGCAGTTTGTTGAAAACTCGAGGGCAATGTTACCAACAAATCAGTGTAAAGGGCAGCAAAGTTTCGTGTAAAAAATGAAACGGCAAGTAAGTTAGGGAGAGAAAACGAGCAAAACAAAGAGATTTCGAGAGATAGAGGGCTATAAATTAAAAATTCGGCTAAAAAGCCCTTGACAGCTGATTTTGAATTGGATATAATAGAGAACGTTGATTTGTCATCATTGGGATTTTTGCGGAAAACCGATGATATAAATTGTATTCGATACAAAATAAACAGGAGGTAGTAAACATGTCTACAACAATGCCAAACGCACAGAACATTACTCGTAAATGGTATGTTATCGACGCTGCAGACAAGCCACTGGGCCGTACCGCTGCTCTGGCTGCTGACCTGCTCCGCGGCAAACATAAACCAATCTTCGCTCCACACGTTGACTGTGGTGACCACGTTATCATCATCAATGCTGAAAAAGCTGTTCTCACCGGTAAGAAACTGGTTCAGAAAGTTCACTATCATCACTCTGGTTGGATCGGCGGCATGAAAGCAATCCGTTACGACAAACTGATGAAAGAGAACCCAGAAAAAGCTATGATGCTGGCTGTTAAAGGAATGGTTCCAGACACCACCATCGGCAGACAGGCTCTGACCCGCTGCAGAATCTACAGAGGCAGCGAGCATAACCATGCTGCTCAGAAACCAGAACAGTTCTAATTCGGAAGGAGGACAATGAACTATGTACGAATCTAAAGCATATTTCTACGGCACTGGCAGAAGAAAACACTCTGTATCCAGAGTAAGACTCTACCCAGGTACCGGTAAAGTTACAATCAACGACAGAGATATCGACGAATACTTCGGTCTGGATACTCTGAAAGTTATCGTTCGTCAGCCATTTGAAGTTACCAACACTGCTGGTAAATTTGACGTTGTTTGCACCGTTCGCGGTGGCGGCGTTTCCGGTCAGGCTGGTGCTATCCGTCACGGTATCGCTCGCGCTCTGCTGCAGAACGGCGACGAAATGCGTCCAGAACTGAAAAAAGCTGGTCTGCTGACTCGTGACCCAAGAATGAAAGAGCGTAAGAAATACGGTCTCAAAGCAGCTCGTCGCGCTCCACAGTTCTCCAAGAGATAATTTCCCATTTCGGGTTTTTATATCGTATCAAAAGCGTTTCCGATTTTCGGAAACGCTTTTTTTATTTGCATGATTAACCTTTTATATTTTCTTGAGAGAAGATATGAGAATCTTTACACCCGATTTTTATTTCTATTTAAGTTACAGCCTTTATGATATAATTACTTTATATACACATGTTTTTTATTTGAAGATAAGTCTAGGGGTAAAGAGGGAGAATGCGATATGAGACTTTTACTGGCGGAAGATGAATTAGCGCTGTCAAAAGCACTTACAGCGATATTGGAACGAAATAATTATTCTGTGGATGCAGCTTATGATGGTCAGGAAGCATTGGAGTATTTAGAAGCAGACAATTATGATGGCGTTATTCTCGATATTATGATGCCGAAAGTGGATGGAATCACAGTGCTGAAGGAGATTCGGAAAAGAGGAAATCTGATTCCGGTTCTGCTGCTGACGGCAAAATCTGAAGTGGACGACAAGGTCCTGGGGCTGGATGCTGGTGCAAACGACTACCTGACCAAGCCTTTTAATTCAAGGGAATTGCTGGCAAGAATTCGTGCAATGACACGAACACAGGCAGCTCAGGCAAACTCACAGCTGCATATCGGAAATGTAGTGTTGGATCGTGCCACCTATGAGCTTTCCACTCCATCCGGAAGTTATCGGCTGGCAAACAAGGAATTTCAGATGATGGAAATGCTGATGAGCAATCCTAAAAATTTGATTTCTTCCGAACGGTTTATGGAAAAGATTTGGGGATATGACAGCGAAGCAGAAATCAATGTGGTTTGGGTGTACATTTCCTATCTGCGCAAAAAATTAGCTGCACTGCACGCCAATATCCAGATTAAAGCCATGCGAAATGCCGGTTATACTCTGGAGGAAATTGTATGATACGAAAACTTCGAATAAAACTGATTCTTGCATCCATGCTGTCTTTGCTGCTTGTTTTAACTATAATTTTGGGTGTTGTAGGGGTCCTGAATCATAGAAAAATCGTACAAGATGCAGACAGCATATTGGCACTCCTGCAGGAAAATGACGGCAACTTTCCACTCGATGAACGTATGGGAAACGATTTATTTTCCATAGAAAAACATCTTAGAAACAATCACCGCTTTTCTCCGGAGCTGCCTTATGAGTCCAGATACTTTTCTGTGTTTTTGACAGAAACCGGTGATGTCATTTCTGTAAATACCGGTAAGATTGCAGCTGTGGATACCACAACAGCGATCAACTATGCACATACGGTACTCCGTACAGGGCTTTTAAAGGGATTTGTGGATGATTATCGTTATACAACCTATACGGTTGGAAATGAAATTCACATTATTTTTCTTGACTACGGTCGTGAAATGACTTCGTTCCGAAGCTTTTTATTTACCAGTATGGGGGTTTCCGTAGTTGGGCTGATGGCTGTATTATTTTTGCTGATCTTTCTTTCCGGTCGAATTGTTAAGCCATTTTCAGAAAACTACGAGAAACAGAAACGCTTTATCACCGATGCAGGTCATGAGTTGAAAACACCATTAACAATCATTGATGCGGATGCAGAAGTGCTGGAAATGGATATTGGCGAAAACGAATGGCTGCGTGACATTCAAACACAAACAAAACGTCTGGCACAGTTGACCAATAGCTTGATTCTGTTGTCTCGAATGGAGGAACAGCCTCGCACCGAAAAAATTGAGTTTCCAATTTCTGATCTGGTGGAGGAAACGGTAGAAACATTCCAGGCATTAGCAAAAACACGCAACAAAAATCTTTCTGCAAATATTCAGCCTATGCTTTCCATGAGCGGAGATGAAAAAGCGGTCCGGCAACTGATCACAATCCTTTTGGATAATGCTATCAAGTATGCTAATGATGGGGGTAAAATTGAGATTACGCTCAAAAAACAAAAGAATATGATATACCTCAGCACATTCAATACGGTAGAGTCGATTTCCAAAGAGAACATAATGCATCTGTTTGATCGTTTTTACCGAGTAGATCAATCAAGAAATTCTCAAACAGGTGGTTATGGACTGGGACTTTCCATTGCGGCAGCAATTGTGAATGCTCATAAAGGAAAAATTACAGCAAGTACCGAGGATGAAAAGTCACTTCTAATTACGGCAGCTTTTCCGGTATAACGAAAAATAAGATATATTATAAGACTATTATAAAACGCCATCTTAGAAAAGATGGCGTTCTTTTTTGGCTTAAATTTGGAAAAATATCAATTTTAAGTTGAATTAAGTTTGTACTTTAAGTTTGCCTAAGGTTTAAAATCTATACTTTATTCAAACAAAAGATATTACAACAACCAATTGAGAATACGATAAATTGAAAGGAGCTTGTTTATGTATAACAATCAAGAATATATTTCCGCAAACTTTACAACAGAATCGAATTTACCAAAATCTCCAAATTACAAAAAAACTCCGCATAAGAAAAACAAGATTGCAAGAAAAATCGTTGCACTAGGATTAAGTGCAGTTTTCTTTGGTGGTATTGCAGGAGGAAGCTTTTATGGGGTCAATAATCTGCTTGAAAGTTTCCAGACACAGGGGGAACAGAATTCTGTTTCGAGCAGTGATCTTTCCCTCTCCAATGTGTCATATACGTCCAACTCATCGAGCCAATCTCTGGATGTGTCGACTATTGCAGAACAGGGACTTTCCTCTGTTGTGTCGGTAACTAATAGCTCGGTTCAGGAAGTGCAGAGTTTCTTTGGACAGTTTGGCCGAAATGGCCGTGGCCAGATGCAGCTGCAGGAAACAACAAGCTGTGGATCAGGTGTGATTATCCATTCAGATGATTCTTATCTCTATATGGTTACCAACTACCATGTTGTGGAAGGTGCAACTACCCTATCTGTAACGTTCGTGGATGACCAAACCTATGAAGCTCAATTGTGCGGCTACGACGAATCAATGGATATCGCATTGCTGAAGGTACCGGTTGGTTCGCTGTCTTCGGATACACTGTCGCAAATTTCTGTAGTTACCATTGGTGATTCGGAGGAACTGGTTGTAGGCGAACAGGTTGTTGCGATCGGAAATGCTCTTGGATATGGTCAATCGGTAACCACCGGTATTGTTAGTGCTCTGAATCGTACCATCAGCACAGATACAGGTGCTTCTGCATATATTCAGACCGATGCAGCAATTAACCCGGGCAACAGCGGCGGCGCACTGTTCAATATGAATGGTGAACTGGTTGGAATCAACACCGCAAAGGTTTCATCTACGGATGTTGAAGGAATGGGTTATGCAATTCCTATCTCTCAGGTGCTGGAACTGATCGAATCCATGATGAATGGATACCAGGTCTAGTCGTTTTAAGAATTTCAGTTTTCATCAAGAAGCCTCTTCCTGTGGTTGATATTGGTCAGGTAATCTGAAAAATCTGATCTGACCATACAATCGATTTTGAACTGAACCAGTAACAAGCAAGAAAATCAATAGATAAGCTGCGTTACCAACGTAAGGAGCTGAAGATTTCAATTTGCATCCAGGAAACGGTGATGAATGATAAAAGGAGGTTCACTCATGAATAAAAAATCCATATTGTCGCTGGTTCTTGCTGTTCTTTTTGTTTTTTCAGCATGTGGCTCCACAGATTTGGCAGAATCAGAAAGCTCCTCTACAGAACAAAGTGAGACAGAATCTGAGCAGCCAATATCAACAGCAGGTTCGTCTGATATGTTTACGGACAAAGACATGGAAATCGGGTATAACGAGGAAACAAGTACATGGATTACATTGTCTGGAGATAATGCTTCCAGTAATTCGGATACAGTGCAGGTTTCGGGCAGTACAGTTACGATTACAGATGCAGGTACCTATATTCTGTCCGGTTCGCTGGAAGATGGAATGATTGTTGTCAATGCAGAGGACACAGATAAAGTCCAGTTAGTGCTCAAGGGGGTGCAGATAACAAGCTCTACCTCAGCAGCCATTTATGTTTTACAAGCAGATAAGGTATTTATTACCACTGCATCCGGCACACAGAATACCCTTGCAAACGGTGGAGAATATGTCGCAATGGATGATAATAACATCGATGGGGTGATTTTTTCAAAATCAGATCTGACACTCAATGGCGATGGAACGCTGACAATTTCTGCTGATGCCGGTCATGGAATAGTTTCCAAAGATGACTTGGTTATTACAAGCGGAACTTACAATATCACAGCTGCAAGCCATGGAATTTCCGGCAAGGACAGTGTGAGAATTGCAAACGGAACTTATATGATTGAATCCGGCAAGGATGGAATTCATGCCGAAAATACGGAAGACAGCAGTATGGGATTTCTCTATGTTGGAGGTGGAACCTTTGATATTACAGCGGACGGCGATGGAATGAGTGCCAGCTCATATTTGCAGATTGAAAATGGAACCTTTACCATTACTTCCGGAGAAGGAAGCGCCAGTGTTTCCACCACAAGCAACACAACGGAATTCGGACAAAGCAGCAGCTTACAGGTAGAAACAACAACCGCACAGGATGACACCATCAGTCAGAAAGGCATCAAGGCAGATGGAAATATCAGCATTACAAGTGGTACCTTTAATCTGGATTCAGCTGATGATGCTATCCATGCAGCAAATGAAATTTCCATTGCTGCCGGTGAATTTAATATAGCCAGCGGAGATGATGCTATTCATTCGGACTCTTCTGTTGTGATTGAAGATGGTTCTTTTAAGATCAGCGATTGTTATGAAGGAGTAGAAGGCATGTCCATCACTGTTGATGGAGGAACTTTCGATATTACATCCGAGGATGATGGCTTGAATGCTGGCGGTGGAAATGACAGTTCTGGCTTTGGCGGCAGGATGTCTCAGCAGGACGAGTTTTCGACTAGCTCAGGCGGATTTATTACCATCAATAATGGCAGTCTTACCATAGTCTCAACGGGTGATTGCATTGACTCTAACGGTGATTTGACGATTAACGGAGGTGTGCTGAATCTTACCTGTAACGGTAGCGGAAATACAACGCTGGATTGCGATGGAAGCTACACCAATAATGGAGGCGAAATAACCACCAATGATGGATCGGAAAATAATCCTGGACAGATGGGCGGAATGGGAAAAACTGGCGGAAAAGGACAAGGTCATTCCGGATTTTAAAAAAGCCCAAAATTAAAAATACGATTTTTCAAAATGGAGAATGATGGCATTGACTTACGAAGAATATTACGGGGATGATTTTTTTCGTCTGAAGCGTGTGGAAGAAATTTTGTTGGACACCATTCGTCAGTACCCGGCGAAGGATTATGCGGACGGTGTGGAGCCGATTTTATACTGCAAATCCAGAATCAAAAATCCAGATAGTATGATTCATAAATTGAAAAAGCGCGGCGTTGCAACAGATGGAAAAACTGCAATCAGAGAAACGCATGACGCAGTGGGAGTGCGCATCATATGCTCCTTTATAGATGATGTCTATAAAATTTCTCAATGGCTGAGCACACAAAATAATTTTACGATTGTTGCTACCAAGGACTATATTGCCTATCCAAAACCAAATGGATACCGCAGCCTGCACCTCATTTTAAAATTTCATGATGGACCCGAACAGGGCATTCAGGCAGAAATTCAGCTTCGCACCATTGCTATCGACTTTTGGGCAGCTTTGGAACATCAGATGAAGTACAAGAAAAATATCCAATATGAAAAGACAATCTGTGATGAGCTCAAGCGCTGTGCAGATGAGATTGCTTCGGTGGATATGTCGATGCAGGCTTTGCGGGATATCATCCAAAACGATAAATGGGATTAAGTTTGTATTTGGGTTGCTAAAAGACGCAGCATAAGGTCAAAAATCCGGCAGAAAACCTAAGATAGCACGGTTTAGAGTCAACCTTGATTCCCCAAGAAATCATTTTCTGTTTTGCTTTTTTTACAATTTACAAAATTTCTTCTTGACGAGAGAATTGCTTTTAGATAAACTGAAAGTAATCCAAGATAAGGAGGAATTTTGTCATGTATTGCAGAAATTGCGGACAACCAATCGATGACAACGCAACGGTATGCCAGAACTGTGGGGCATATCAGAATAAAAATCCAAATGTGGAAGATAATGGCGGAATCGGCTGGGGACTTTTGGGATGCTGTATCCCTGTTGCGGGACTGGTCCTGTTCCTGGTTTGGAAGGATACTAAGCCCAGAACAGCAAAGGCAGCTGGAATTGGTGCACTGGTGTCAGTGATTCTGGGTATCCTGTATTATTTGCTTGTTTTTGTAGGAGCCCTCACCTTTGGTTTGTTGAGCTAGGTCATGCAGGCTTGGCTGTATCGCTGGCTGCCGATTATTTTCGGCTGTCATTGCCGGAGCGACCGTTCGTTTTTCTATCGTGGGAAACAGTTTCCAATCTGCGCCCGATGTACCGGTGAACTGATAGGAATTTTGTGCGCACTTCCCTGTTTTGTGCTTTTCTCAGTGCCCGACTTGAAAACGTGCCTTTTCCTGATGCTGCCGCTGCTGCTGGACGGTTTTGCTCAGAAACTGACAAGCTATCAAAGCGGAAATCTTCGCCGTTTGGTGACGGGGGTTCTGTTTGGTTATGCTTTGGTGGGTCTGGTGTCGATTACGACGATTTTTGCAGCGCAGGCAGGATTTGAGTTTGGAAAAAATCTAAAATAAAAACGTCCCATTCGGGACGTTTTTATTTTTATATCGATACTTTAAAGAAACAGAGAGTAAATGATTTTAGGATTTTCCAGCACCCTGTCAAAATCCAGCCGAAGCATCATGGTGACATGGCAGCAAAAATCGACCTGCTGTGAAATGGGCGAAATTCCCATCTCCTTGAGAAACTGTGTAAATTCGGGATACAGCGGCAGCAGGCTGCTGATTTCGGTATAATAGTCCCAGTGGGGAGTATCAATGTGATGGTCGGAAACAGATAAAATCAGGTCAGCTTGTCTTTGCTTCTGAATTTTTTCCATTAAGCCGCTTTCCTTAAAAAAATCCAGAATTCTTTCCGCGTCCGTCATCTGATCTTCCCCCTCAAATGATATGATTTCCTGAAAATAATATATCATATTTTAATATATAAAATCAATATCTATAACAAATATCTTATTTTGAGATATATCAATGATAGATAAAACTATATATGATATAAATATCATAGGAGGGATAAAGATGGAATTTTCACCGGGCAAAGTTGAGAAAATTTTAATTTCTTTAAGGATAGAAGAGCCTTTTTTAAATAAAATAGATGTGGCAGCCACAGAAAGAGAAATGTCTCGAAATGAGTTTATTTGTCAGGCTATTGCTTACGCGATGGACCACATGGAAAAAAAGAAACTTGAGGAATAGTTGGTAAACGATTTATTTTTCCTATATTCAAAAATGTAACAAAACAGGCTCACTTGATATCAAGTGAGCCTGTTTCAATACGGTAATATTTACAAATATTGGTGCGTGTGATATACTACAGCTTGTCAGAAAGATGGCACGGTTATTTCCCCAAAAAAGGGGGTGACCGTTATGACGATTTTAGAAGTGATTGCACTTTTAAATTTACTTGCAACGGTTATCTTTGGTATTTTAATGTACATAAAGAAATAACCACCCCTAAGTAAAAGGGGCGGCGTTTCCTCAAGTAATTCAGTTGTTTGGGAATGACCGCCGTCTGGCACACGGGAGCCATCTCTCTGACATTCATTATATAACCAAGGTTTACGTTTTGTCAAGAAAGCTGTTTCAAAAGCGGAAGCGGTATTATACCGCTTCCGCTTTTGTGCTTATAAATGCAGTCTCTTTTTTAGCTCGGACCAGGTGTCCTTTCCGATAAATAAAACCAGCGCCGCAAGGTAAATCACGCTTGCCGCAGCGGTCAGGACAGTAGGCCACAAAACCGTGGTCCAGCCTGTCAGCAGGAAGATTACCGGAACCATACTGAATACCGCTGAAACAACCATATAGATGATATAATTTTCAATCGAGCGGTGTCCTGTTGCGGCAATCGAAGCAATTACAATCATGGAAAAACTGCACAATGCCGGAATCAGGTAGTTAAACGACCAGCGATGAAAGCCGGTCATCAGGTCAAAGATGACCACTACCAGTGCAATGGTGACCAGCTGATACAGAACATGTTTGCAGAAGGAACTGCGTTTGCGGATTGCCTGTGCAACGGTGGCCCATCCAGCCCCCACTCCTGCCAGCACAAACAGTGACCACCAGCTGTGCGTCCAGAACAGCAGATTGCAGGTGATGCAGATAACGCAGATGGTGACAGATAAAAACAGCAAAAACCGAATCAGAAGATTGTATTGATGGTAGATTGTCGGGATATAGGGAAAAATCTCGTCATCATATCCCTGCTGATCGGTCTCGGTCAGAAAGCGCTGGCACAGCGGACAGCGTTCCCGACCGGATGGAACAACAACCTTGCACTTTTCACAGTATTTCATTGCAGATCATCCTCCAACTTATTGGACTGAATTTCCACCGGAATGCCCGCCTGGGTCAGCTGGCGGAAAAAGTGCTTTTGAACATTGGTGCTGCGAAATGCAGAAGTGAAGCTGACGGTCAGTTCCCCGCCATAAGAGCAGACACACGCCTGAAGCTTATCGGTGCTGACAAAAACATCAAAGCGTTTGACAAACGGCTTTGCAGCCTCAGGCAGATCAATTTTACCGATATTGGAGATGGAACCGGCAGTATAGCTTTCGCTGATGGTGTCGGCAGTCCACAGAATCAGGTCCTTGATGACCAGAGGAATCGCGCGGGCAACATAGTTGTGTTCTGCCTTGGAGAGTGCAGCCATTCTGGCACCCAGCTGTTCGGCGGTCAGTTCCCGCTTAAATTCTTCCTTCACGCAGGCAATAACATCTTCCAGCGTTCCAGGCCCCTGGGAAAAGTTATAGCCGACCTGAATGACACCAAAAAAGTTTCGGGCGGTCTCCGACTGAAAATAGTTTCGCAGATTGACCGGAACCGAAAGGATCACCGGCTTTTTCTTTTGGCGCAGCGGGATTTCCTCGGCAAAAGCAATCAGCATCATCGAGGTAAGCATTACGGTAAGGGTGGTATTATAGGATTTTGCAAGCTGCAAAACCTCCTTGACCGGCATGATTCCTTCGATGATTTTGAGTCTGCCCTCCGGTACACGAAGACCTTTGAGCTGGCAGGATTTTCTGCTTTTGGTTCTCTTTGCGCTGTGGTGAGGGTCATAATACTTGGAAAAGCTGTCTTCGTCCCGTTCCGAAACCGAGGCATCATATTCGATCTCGGACAAAAGATCCTCTTTCAGCGGTGGATATTTGATTGCAAGATAATTGCATACCAGTGTTTTTAAAAACTGCAGTGCACCGGTGCCGTCGGTCAGGGAGTGGTAAACCTCCAGATTGATGCGGTTGCGGTAACAGCTTACCTCAAAAAGCAGGTTTCGGCTGCTGGGGTCATAGATCTGTCCGCAGGGTGGACGATACTCCGGCTCCACAACCGGTACAAGTTCTGTCTTTTCCAGATAGTACCAGAACAGACCATGCTTTAATACACTGCGAAAGATGGGAAAAACATCCAGAGATCGCTCGGTGGCCTGCTGGAGAATATCCCGGTCAACCCACTCGCTCAGCTGGCAGGCAAAGCGAAACACCTTGGTGTCCTGCTTGTTGCTGGTAGGCGGGAATATTTTTGCGGCATTGTCTAAACGGGTCCAATCAGCACTCTTCTGGCTCAAGACCGTTCACCTCTTTGTTTGTATTCTCTGTCAGCGAGATTTTGTTTTCTTCCGTTTCACTGATTACCTCGCCGAAAGTATCCGACTCATTCTTTAGGAAATTATTGATATAGCGATAGGCTTTTTTAACATGTTTAAAGCTTGGGTTCAGGGACATAAATCCATGCAGCGCATCATGGATGCGATGGATTTCGACGATGTTGCCAGCTTCAGAAAGCTTTCTTCCGTAAGCTTCTCCCTCATCCCGCAGCGGGTCAAACTCCGCTGTAATGATCAGTGTTTTTGGCTGGTGACTTAAATCCTTGCTGATAATAGGGGCGTAATATGGGTTTTGCAAATCCTCATCCGAAGATCGGTAAAGCGCCATATAATCAACCATACGCTTACTGGTCAACAGATATCCTTTTCCATTGGTGCGCACCGACTCAAACGGTGAATTTTCGGTGTGGTCGTTATTGGTGGCAGGATACAGAAGAATCTGGCGTTTTGGGAAAAACTCCCCGCGATCTCGCGCCATCAGAGAAACGACCGCTGCCAGATTTCCGCCCGCACTGTCTCCAATGAGTGTGATATCGTCCGGTGTGTTGCCAAACATATCGCAGTGTGCAAAAATTTCTTTTGCAGCACGATAACAGTCTTCCGGAGCTGCCGGGAATTTGTGTTCCGGTGCTAGCTGATAATCGACCGATACGACGATGTGACCAGTGATCTTTGCCATATTGGTGCAGACCTTGTCATACGAGTCGATGTTTCCGGTGACCCAGCCGCCGCCATGGAAAAAGAGCAGGACAGGGTGTGGACCTTTTACATCGGGAGCAAAGATGCGGACTGGAATGTTGTGATCCCCTGCCCAGATCTCCCTGTCCCAGATTTTATAAAATGGGCGAAGAACATGGGGATGGGATGCATTGACGAAGGTTCGCTGAATTTTATAGCCGTTTTTCTTATCCAGTAGTTCCGGATAGGAAAGAGCTTTTAACGTTGCGCGCATAAACTGATTAATTGCCATAAATGATAGACATCCTTTTCATTTGAAAGAGGGTTAATGGTGAATCAAGATTTCGGAGTATAAAAACTTTTTGTACATCCGTCAATTCTTTATGCTTATTATAGCGTATATCCTCTCTAAAACAAAGAAGGAAATGTCGTGTATTTTGGAAATTTTTTAAACAGCGTGAAAAAGTGATTGGATAGCTGTAAAAATACTGTAAAAAGAGGCTTTGATATTTGAAAGATCGTGTCAGATGCAGTATAATAAAAAGGTATGTACTCAATAGATGAAGACGATGTAAGATGAGGGAAGTGTAGTTTTTGCCGGACGAAATTTATTATGATAACAGCGCGACGACCAGAACAAGAGAGGAAGCCGCAAAATTAGTATACGAAATGTTGACCGAGTGTTATGGAAACCCTTCTTCCCTGCACCGAAAAGGCTTTGAGGCACAAAAACGCCTGGACAAAGCGCGGGAGCAGGTGGCATCATCGCTTGGCTGTCAGAGTTCGGAAATCTACTTTACCTCTGGCGGTACAGAGGCGGACAATATTGCAATTCTGGGTGCGGCAAGAGCGCAGAAACGCCGCGGCAACCGCATTGTAACGACTGCGTTTGAACATGATGCAGTGCTTAATACCGTAAAATATCTGGAGAGTGAAGGCTGGGAAATTGTTCGACTGATGCCGGATGCAAACGGACAGATTACACCGGAGCAGGTACTGGAAGCAGTGGATGACAAGACCGTGCTGGTGTCGATTATGGCAGTCAACAATGAGATCGGCAGCATTCTGCCAATTGGTGCAATTAGCCGCCAATTGCGCCGGAAATATCCACAGCTGCTCATCCATTGTGATGCGGTTCAGGCTTATTGCAAGGAGCCGATCAAACTGGGAAAAACAATGGACGTTGATTTCCTTTCGGTCAGTGGACACAAGATCTATGCACCAAAAGGATGCGGCGCACTTTATATCAAAAAAGGAACCCGGTTCCGTCCGGTCACCTTTGGCGGTGGACAGGAAAAGAATGTGCGCCCTGGAACTGAAGGAATTGCTAATGCATGTGCGATGGGACTGTCCGCCAGCCTCCTCATGCAGGAACGGGAAGAAAATCATAAAAGAATTACCCAAATCCGCGACGCACTTTTGGAAGGATTGACAAATCTTCCGGATATCTGCATCAATTCCCCTGCTGATGCGACACCTTATATTTTGAACTTCTCAGCATTGGGTGTGCGCTCGGAGATCATGCTTCATTTTCTTGAGGAAAAAGGAATTTATGTATCCAGCGGTTCAGCCTGTGCCAAGGGAGGAGCAAGTCATGTGCTCGCCTCGATGGGAATGGATCACCAGCGTGCGGACAGCGCAATCCGGTTGAGCTTTGGAAGATACAATACGCTGGAAGAAGTTCCCGTATTTTTGCAGGCTTTGCAGGAAGGCCTGAATCGGTTTCGAAAATAATTCATAGGAATAGTAGAGTAAGAGGTGTAACATGAAAGAAGTTATCTTGTTAAAGAATGGCGAGATTGCCCTGAAAGGTTTAAATCGCCATGCGTTTGAGGATCGTCTGATCAAAAATGCCCGCCGCAAATTGATGTCGGTCGGTTCCTTCCATTTCCGCAAGGCTCAGTCCACCATCTATGTTGAGCCAGATGAAGAAGGATATGATCTGGATGAAGCGGTTGACCGCCTGCAGAAGGTATTCGGAATTGCGGCATTGACAAGAGCCTGTGTAATCGATAAAGATTTTGAGCTGATCAAAAAGACTGCAGCAGAATATCTGAAGGATGAGCTGGAAAATGAGGCTACCTTTAAGGTAGAGGCAAAACGTTCGGACAAGAGCTTCCCGCTTAAGTCTCCGGAGATCTGTGCAGGTGTCGGCGAATATCTGCTCGAGCAGTTCCCACATCTGGAAGTTGACGTGCACAACCCGGACATTGTCGTTATGGTAGAAGTACGCGATTATGCAGCTTATGTTCATGGAAGTCAGATCAAAGGTGCAGGCGGTATTCCGGTTGGAACCGGCGGCAAAGCAATGCTGCTGATCTCCGGCGGTATCGACAGCCCGGTAGCGGGTTATATGATGGCAAAACGTGGTTTGGAAATCAGTGCCATCCATTTTGTATCTCCTCCGTATACATCGGAGCGTGCAAAACAGAAAGTAATTGATTTGGCGCACAAGATGTGCTCTTACTGCGGCAGAATCAAGATGTACATCGTGCCATTCACCGAAATTCAGGAAGCAATTCGTGATCAGTGTCCGGAGGATCTGTTCACCATTATTATGCGTCGTTACATGATGAAGATTGCCTGCCGTGTAGCCAGACAGAATGAATGTGAGGCTCTGGTTACAGGAGAAAGTGTGGGTCAGGTAGCCAGCCAGACCATCCAGGCAATTGCCTGCACCGATGAAGCATGTGATATGCCGGTTCTTCGTCCTGTAATCGGTATGGATAAGGATGAAATCGTTATCATTTCCAGAAAAATCGATACCTTTGAAACATCCATCCTGCCATATGAGGATTGCTGTACTGTCTTTACTCCAAAACATCCAAGAACCAAACCTCAGTTAAAATTTGTTAAATTTGCAGAGGATGAGATGAACGCAGAGGAATTGATCAACCGGGCAATCGAGAATATCGAACAGCTCAATATCTCTAATTCCTGAGTCTGAGGTGTTTTAAGAAGGATTTACCGCTTGAAACCGGAATTTGTTTGGATTATGATATTGATATAACAGGAGATGTCCTTTTAAAATGAGTCCAGGCTGTCGGTTCGGACAGCAAAAACGGATCGTAGATTGAGGTGGAAAACATTGAAAGTCTATATCGTAGGGGTGGAAGCAGGAAGCCAAAAGGGTTTGCTGGCATCACCCTATATTGAAAAAGAACTGCGTGTTCTTGGCTATGACGTAGAGAAATTTCCGTCCAGGGATATTGGCAGTTTAAATCGTTCCTTTCAGGCCTGTGCGCAGTCGGAGGCACTGATCCTTTGTCCCCTCACCGGAAATCTTTCAGTAGATGCAGCCTGTGTTCATGCAGCGGCTCAGGCAAGTCAAAAAGAATTGATCGAAAGAGAAGAGGTTGCACGGCATCTTGCAAAGAGAGGAAAACTTTCGCAGGAGCAGATTGAGGAGCTCGCTCTGATGCCGGAAGGAGCACGAATTTTCCCATGCCACCGTTCCCTGATCCCAGGATTTGAGGTGGCAGGTGACGAATTCCACATTGTGGTGCTGCCTTCCAATCCAGAGGAACAGACCAGCCTGTTTTTTAGCTACCTGTTCCAGATTCTCAATAAGACCAGCCCAACCCCATGTTACAGCCGCGTGCTGCGCATTATGGAGATGGGATTTGAACAGGCACAGGAGGTCTTGCAGGATTTAACCAGTAAAGAGCTTCCCTGTGTGGCAATTTATGAAAAACGTTCCGAGCTCATTATCCGAATTTCGGATAATGATTCAAACCGTCAAAAAGCGGCAGAACGCTGCAACGAAGCAATGAGAGCCATCGTACAGCGTCTGGGAACCCATGTATACGGGATTGATGTAAACGGAATCGAGCATGCGCTGGCACTTAAGTGTGCCAAGAAAAATATTCGCATTGCATTTGCAGAGTCCGGCTCGGCAGGTCTGGCGGCAAAACGTTTTCATAATGTCGATAAGGACGAAAAACTGATCTATTCGGTATATCAGTGTCAGCCGGAAAAGATGGATCTGGAAAAGATTGGCATCAATGACAAGATTGGAAAAACATTTGGTCCAGTCAGCGCAAATGTAACAGCTGCAATGGCACTGGGAGCTTCCAAGCAGGAAGAAAAAGATATCCTGGGATTAGGATTAAGCCTGCCGAATGCAGCATTCAAGAGCCGCAAAGCCTATGTGGCAGCAGTGCTCAACGGAGTGTGTATGATGCAGGAACTGGATGCGGGGAATTATCATTCCCTTACCCAGATGACATCAGATGCCGTTGCAAAATTATTTAATCTGGCAAGGAAACTGGTCGACAGTTATCCACAGGCTCCAGAGGGAAGCTGTGATGCTGAAGAAGCGGTTCTGGAAGGAATGGGCGTTGTTCCACAGACTGCTGCTTTGAGCCTTGCAGAAAATAACCTGATGGAACCTGATAATCACAAGAAAAAGGGGCGAAAGACAGCGAAAGAGAAGAATCTTCCACAGGAAGTAAAAAAAGCGCCAAAAGGTTTTAAAGGTATTTTATACCGTATTTTCCCGAATCGGGATGACAGTGGATTTGACAAGGTCCGCAAGATTTTGATGTGGATCTGTGTGTGTGTGTTCATGGGATCGATGATCTATCTGATCGATTTTGGAGCCCAGAATAGAAAATCCCAGGCAAATCTGGCAAGCCTTCAGGATGAGATGGCACAGGCAGAAAAGGATATTGCAGATGGTAAGGTTAATGTATCCAATATTGAAGGATATCCAAATGACTATCTGCCAAAATTCTATTCTTTCTATCAGAGAAACGAGGATATCAAGGGTTGGATCAAGATTGATGATACCAACGTAAACTTCCCGGTTGTTCAGACTTCAGACAATGATTATTATCATCGTCTGGGATTCGATAAGGAATATGATTACTATGGTACCCCTTACATCGACTATGAGTGCGATGTTAAAACACCAAGTACCAATATCATTATCTATGGACACAATATCCGCAACGATGGACAGATGTTCAATGATCTGACCAAATATAAACAGCTCTCCTTCTACAAGGAGCATCCGACAGTAAGCTTCGATAGTGTTTATAAAGAGGGTACATACAAGATTATTGGTGCATTCATCACCAACACAGAAGCTTCGCACGATAATGGAAATGTATTTGAGTACAACCACTTTGTCAATGCAGAAACGGAAGAAGAGTTTAATGAATTCATCGATGAGGTAAGACGCCGCAGCATTTTTGATACTCCGGTTGATGTGGAGTATGGAGATGAGTTGCTGACACTCTCTACCTGTACCTATGAATTTAAGGAAGCACGCTTTGTCGTAGTTGCACGCAGAGTGCGCGATGGCGAAGATGCAAGTGTTGATGTAGATCAGGCAGTAGTCAATGAAGATGCATACTATCCGGCAGTTTATGCAGATGCAGCAGAATATGCAAAGAAACTGGGTCAGGTTAAGAGCATTACCATTGATGGCAAACGTGAGCTCACCATGAATGTGGGTGACACCACCACTCTGACTGCAAAAGTAAGCCCTTCTGATGCGGCAATCCAGTCCTGTACTTGGGATTCCAGCAATAAAGCAGTTGTGACGGTAGACAAAAATACCGGTCTGATAACAGCGGTTGGAGCGGGTACAGCTCAGATTACGGCAGTGGCAGATGATGGCGGTTATGTAGATAACATTACCATTACAGTAAAAGGCAGTGGAAAGGAACTGACTGGTATTACACTGGATTCCTCTTCTATCAGCCTGAAACCAGAAGAAACCAAGACATTGACTGCAACCCTCCAGCCAGAAGGTGCACAGGCAAGCCTGACCTGGAAGAGCAGCGATGACAGTATTGTTCATGTATCTGGTAATGAAACAAAAGCAGAGATTAAAGGTATCAATGCAGGAAGTGCAGAAATCACAGTAGCTTCCTCTGATGGAAAATACAGTGCAACCTGCAAAGTAACTGTAACGGCTTCAGGTGCGGATGAAAACAATCCAAGCATTGTCTTTGCACAAAGTAAACTGAGCCTGACTGTTGGACAGCCGCAGAACATCAAACTGTCGGTTGCACCGGCAAATGCAGATATTGGAACCGTTTCCTTTAGTTCCAGCAGCGATGCAATCAGTGTACAGAACGGATACAGCAATACCGATGTTATCGTAACAGCGCAGAAAGCGGGAGAAGCTGTCCTGACAGCGACAACCTCCACCGGCTTACAGGCAAGCTGTACCATTACGGTAAAAGAAGAAGGCAGCGGAGAAACAACCGATAAGGCAAAACTGAGCGTAAATCAGTTGGTACTCAATCCAGGTGAGGAAGCACAGCTTCAGTACAGCGTTGATCCGGGAGGAACCGAGATTGTATGGTCTTCCAGCAATCCTCGAATTGCAGATGTTGACCAGAACGGTTATGTAACCACCATTATTTCTCTGGATCAGACCACAGAGGTTACCATCACCATGGCAACCAAAGATGGAAGCGCTTCTACCCAGACAACCGTTACTGTTATGGGAACTTCGGGCGGAAGTTCTTCCGGCAGCAACAATAATGGAAACAACAACCAGAACAACAATAACCAGAATAACAACAATCAAAATGGCAATCAGGGAGCACAGTCAGACCTTGGACTGGAAGCCAAAGGTGCTTCTGTTGAGGTTGGCTACGATAAGTGGCTGGACATCTATGTTGACAGACCGGAAGGTGAGGTAACAGTCGTATGTTCTTCCAGTGACCGCAGCATTGCCCGTGTTGATAATAATGGTATTGTTACGGGTGTTGGCGAAGGTACTGCAACCATTACGATTACCGCAACGGATAATAATACCGGCGAGTATCAGACTGTAACCGTACCAGTAACGGTTACTGGCGGCGGATATGGTTATGGAACCAATGACCCAGTTCCGGATGAAGGAGAAGATGATTCTAATTCTTCGCAGACCGGTGGATTTGGTACAAGAGAATAAACCACAATAAAAAATCCCGAAAGCAGTTTTACTGCTTTCGGGATTTTTGTTATGTACGTTTATCGAACTTCAGTACCGGTATAATAGTGGGTTAGAATATCAACATAGTCCCAACCCTGCATTGCGTAGTAGTCAGCACCCTGCTGGCTCATGCCAACGCCATGTCCATAACCATAGGTTGTGAAGGTAAAGGAGTCGCCATCATAGGAAACCTCGAATGCTGCGGAATTGATCTGTGCACCAAGAATGGTTTCACGTACGGTTCTGCCGCTGACAGTTTGTCCGCACACTTCAATCGTGTCAACATAAAGTCCATTGATGTATTCCGGATTGGAGAACCAATCTTCCGGATCACTGTAAGAATAAGGATCCATATCGAGGTAATCTTCCAGATAATCTGCAATCTCGCTTTCCGAGAAGGTCTTGGTAGCGCCGAATGCTTTTAAAGAGGTATCGCCAGGGCTTTCTACGCTGACCAGATATGGAAGATATCCGCCCCAAACATGTTCAGCATCCATCGACTGGCCTGCATTGGATGCACAATAAGTTGCATCAATGTATTCACCATCATAATAAATAGCTTGTCCAATTACTTCGTTGACAGCATCCTCAACCTTGTCAGATACGTCATCTTTGGCAACAACCTGAGGGCAGGAGCCGTTTTCGTTGTGATAACGGACATAGGTATAAGCGGCAACGGCCTGTGCTTTTAAAGCCTCTTCCTGGAAGCTGGCACCCATCTCTGCTTCTACCATACGGCCAACAATCTCAGCAGCATCGCCGTAAATGGTTTTTCCATTAACCTTTACGCCGAGGGTCCATTCATCTGTATTCTCAACAGAGCCGCTGGATGAAGTGGATTTACTGCTGCTTTTCTTGATGACTTTTCGGGTAGAACTTTTTTGGGTGGAGGTTTCATTTTCCACACCCGGTTTTCCCAGTGCCAGGTAATCCTCAACCTGACTGTAAAGTTCAGCAGTTACTCCCTGTGCAGGCTGCTGCATGTTTTGAACCTGTATCATAATTAAAAAGCCTCCTTTAATGTAGGTTACGATTTGACTTAGCTGTGAAGATTTGCTTTGAGCTGTGCTTCATCCGGTTTTGTGCCGCCAAACAGCTGATACCACACATCCGGATAGAGCGGATTTGGATTCATGGATGCCTGAGAAGTATCGACATCAGCACTTTCCCCTTTACGAACTTTTCGTGCCACCACAACATAGCGGGCATCCTTAAATTCATAGGTACAGGTGGAAAGTGTCAGCAGCTCATCCGATGGAAGGACATCCACACCGGTATTGATAATGCTGCGAATGAGCACATCATCGATATATTCCTGTGTCTGTGCTTCGCTTTGTGAGTCAATGAACTCATGATATGGGAAAATTTCTCCATGCTCGGAATGGGTGTTGGTATAGAAAACCGAGATGATTTTGTATTGCCCCTCGTGGTAAACGCTATTAAATTCGACGACAGGATGCTGCTGGTAATATTCCAATTCTTTGTAGCCTTTGAGAATATTGAACATCTGACCATCGGTACGGATGTTATGTCCATAAATAATGGTGTTGGTGCTTGGCTTTTTCAAATCCACCGCTGCATCGACAAACGGAACAGCGTGTTCGCTGTACTCCCCTTCAAAGTTCATGCGGTAATACTTGGTGTTGTCTGTAGTTTGTACAACCGGATAATCCAGTCCGGTTCCATCGATGTTGATCCATCCGACGATATCCGGGTTGATCTCCCAAAGTCCCGCAAAATCTTTGTCATATCCTGAAGGATAACCAGCAGGGGCAAGAAATCCAGGATTGTCATATACTTCTCGAAGAGATTGGTAAGTACTTCTGTTCTGGGCAGATTTCCAATAATAATATCCCAGATATCCCACGGACCCTAAAAAGATCAGGATAAAAATGAATAATAAAAAGCTGATGATAGGAGAACGCTTTCTTGCAACGGCTTCTCCCCCGATATCTTCGGAAAAATCTTGTTCCCATTTGTTTTTGGAAGATTTTTCTTTTCGCTTTTTCCATCGAGATTTTTTTGGAATGTCCTCTTCCTCGAAATCATCTTCGAAATCGTCGTCTTCAAAATCATCGTCCAAATTTCCCTGATATAGGTAAGAAGAAGCAGATTGGTAAGAGGGTACTGCTACGGTTGGTTCCTGATTTTGTGTTGCCGAGGAAGCATAGATGGAAGCCGAACGGCTGATTCGCTGTGGTCCTGAGGATGCAGGTACTGTGCCGGAAGAAAAATTAAGATCGCTTAGATCTTCTTTCTGCATCTGTTTTTCAACGGCTCTCAGGCCCTTCCTGCCAATGCCGGAGATGGTAGTTATCTTTCCGCATTCACTGACCAGATCCTCCAGAAAGCTGTCACAGCACTGACGGGAACGCTTTTCGCTGTCACAGGTTGCGATCAGACGAAGAACGGGACTGCTGGAGGTTCCGCCCAGTAGAGGAAGAAAATCTGCAGAGCGGTTACGGATACGGTCAATGTAGTCTGATACATCCTCCTGCCGGTCAGAACGGATGGGGATGTCTACCGTAACAGAGCCGGGATAAAAGGTCTTGAGCAGAAGAGGGAACAGCTGGTTTGCCAGCAGACGAAGCATAGTTTTTGCTTCCGCCGGCAGCACAGCAATGTTGGTGCTGGTAAAGTGAAGCAGAAATCCAGCTTCCTTGCAGCTGGGATCACTTAAAGGGATGGCATCCTGCGGGATCATGGCGCTTTGCAGCTGAGAAATATTTCCGGCAGCGCGCATATCCTGCGTGGCCTTAGGGTCTTGTCTTAAAGGCTTGTTAAAGCCCTGTGCCAGAATCTCCCTTGCCCGAAGAACAGGAGCATTGTCCAGAATCAGAATAAACTTGCTGTCCCGGACAGACTGGCTGATTTGGCTGATCAGCTGCTGTCGGTCGCTGACCATGACCTCATTGCCAAAGTCAAGCCCTAACAGCAGAAATTGCTGACATAGATTGGGGTTTGCTCGCATCAGGCTGTGAAGGGAGTATCCGGTGTTTAACAGTAATATCTTATGTTTCACCGATTCATACCTTCCTGTTGACGGAAAAATTCCGATTAATACCATTGTAATTATAGAGGAATTAAAGTTTTCGTGCAAGAATACTTTTACAATTTTGAGGAAAACGATGAAAAATGTAAAAATGAGCCGTTATTTTAAGCACTTTGCTCAAAATAACGGCTCATGATAAGGTTATTTATCTTTTTTTGTTTTTGATATCGTCCAGAATCAGAGCAATACATTCATCAGCACTCATAACACCATTGTCGCCTTCCTTGCGGGTACGAACAGAAACAGTGCCATCAGCAGCCTCTTTTTCACCAACAACCAGCATGTATGGAATCTTTTTCAGCTGTGCTTCACGAATCTTGTAGCCCATCTTTTCAGAGCGCCAATCTGCCTCAGCACGGATTCCCGCAGCCTTGAGTTTGCCGAGCAGCTGCTGTGCATAGTCATGATATTTTTCGCTGATCGGAACGATCATAGCCTGTGTTGGCATCAGCCATGTTGGCAGGGCACCTGCATATTTTTCCAGCAGCAATGCCAGAGTACGCTCATAACATCCAATGGAGGTACGATGGATGATGTATGGATAATGATCCTTACCATCTTCTCCAACATAAGTCATGCCGAATTTCTGAGCCAGCAGCATGTCAATCTGGATGGTGATCAGGGTGTCTTCCTTACCGAATACGTTCTTGATCTGGATATCCAGTTTTGGTCCGTAGAAAGCAGCTTCGTCAACACCAACTTTGTAGTCCAGACCCAGATGATCCAGAATCTTCTTCATTGCGTTCTGTGCTTCTTCCCACTGCTCTGCAGTACCTTCGTATTTATCGGTTCTGTTTGGATCCCACTGGCTGAAGCGGTAGCTTACATCCTCAGCAAGACCAACTGTTTCCAGACAGTATTTTGCAAGTTCCAGACAGCCGCGGAATTCGTCTTCTAACTGGTCTGGGCGGAGAATCAGGTGACCTTCCGAAATGGTGAACTGACGAACACGGATCAGGCCGTGCATTTCGCCGGAATCTTCGTTACGGAACAGAGTGGAGGTCTCATTGAGTCTCATTGGCAGATCGCGGTAGGAGCGGGCACGATTGAGGTATACCTGATACTGGAATGGGCAGGTCATTGGACGCAGTGCAAAGCATTCCTTGGTTTCATCATGTGGGTCGCCCAGAATGAACATGCCATCCAGATAGTGATCCCAGTGACCGCTGATCTTGTACAGTTCACGTTTTGCCATATAAGGAGTTTTGGTCAGCTGGTAGCCCCAGTCTGCTTCAGTATCCTCGATCCAGCGCTGGAGCTGCTGGATTACCTTTGCACCGTTTGGCAGGATAACCGGCAGACCCTGACCGATAACATCTACTGTGGTGAAGTATTCCAATTCACGGCCGATCTTGTTGTGGTCACGGCGGAGTGCTTCTTCCTGCTGTTTGAGGTATGCTTCCAGCTCACTTGCTTTCGGGAAAGCGATACCATACATACGGCACATGGTGTCGCGGCTGGAATCGCCTCTCCAGTATGCACTGGTTGCCTGTGTCAGTTTGATTGCTTTGATGGTACCGGTGCTCATCAGATGAGGACCAGCACAAAGGTCAGTAAAGTCACCCTGTGTATAGATGCTCAGTTCCCAGCCTTTTTCAGCATACTCTTCCAGGAGTTCCAGTTTGTAATCCTGACCTGCGAAAATAGTGCGGCCTTCTTCCACGGTGATGATTCGTTTTTCTACCGGGATATTTTCTTTAACGATCTTTTTCATTTCAGCTTCGATAGCAGCAAACTGGTCTGGAGTAAATGGTTTTACGCCGCCGATATCGTAGTACCAGCCGTTTTCCAGAGCAGGGCCGATACCGAATTTTGCTTCTGGATACAGATGCTGGATAGCCTGTGCCATAACATGAGCAGCAGTGTGCCAGAATGCTTTTTTGCCGTCTTCATCATCGAAGGTGCAGATTTCCAGATTGCAGTCTTCGTTGATTGGGGTTCTCAGGTCAACAACCTGATTATTGATTCTTCCTGCACAGGCAGCTTTTGCAAGGCCTGCACCCAGACTTTTTGCGACATCAATGACGGATACGCCTGCTTCAAATTCTTTGACGCTGCCGTCTTTTAAAGTTACATGGATCATAGTGATTAACCTCCTTATTCTATCAAAAGACTCTCATTCATTGTTGTGTTTTTTAACTTTGTTCATAGAGCTTTGACGCCTCCTGCGTTCTTCTAAAAAGCGGACAACATCAAAAAACTCGGGATAGCGGTAAAAATCTTTTTTGCTTGCCATCTGTTTGAGTTGGGAAACAGTGACCCATTTGATCTGGCTGACCTCTTCCTCCTGCAAAACTGCGTCGCGAACATCAAAATCCTGTTCCACAACGAAGTTTTCCGAAAGAAGCCGTCCTCTCAGTTTTCGATTCAATTTGTGAATCTGCGATGGAAGAATGTGGATGCCGATCTCTTCCAGTGGCTCACGGATACAAGCCTGCTGGGAAGTCTCCCCTGCCAGTACACAGCCACTGTGGGTAGCCCAGGTATCTGGAAGATCTTTTTTATATGGAGAACGCTTTTGGATCAGAATTTCATCTTTGCTGTTGACAATCCATACATCGACAACCATGACAAACTGTCCATCTGACAATGGTTCCCCGCGAATGAAAGTTTTTCCAGTGCGGTTTCCATAGATGTCATAGATATCGCAAATCTCAATGTTCGACTTTTTTGACGTTGGGGTCTGACAATCTTCCATGAGCATCCTCCTCCTCGGTGTCCAATTTCTGCCAGAAAAACAAAAAGCTTCATCCCATCATCTGGGATGAAGCAAATCTTTACTCCACGGTTCCACCCGTATTATGCCTTCCATAAGCAGAAAGCATCTCTCTTTTCGGCCGATAACGCTGCCGTTACGTCGTGTTTTCCCTTTGGGCTTTCACACGCTCTCAGGGGGCGGTATCAAAAAGTGTTTTGCAAAGGTGCTTCCAGCAAGCGATAACGCTGCACCTTTCTCTGGTTTGCAAAGAGTACGATTTGACTTCCCCTTCAACGATTTTGGGATGTTCTCTTTATTTTAATTTTCATGTTACCACCCAAACTCGGAATTGTCAACACAATTTTCTTGACAAGTCTTCTCATAACAGATAAAATGAATATGTACCATTCTTGTTTTATAAGAATGTGACGCTAAAAGGAAAAAACATGCTACTGGCAAAAGGAAAAGATCTCCGGCAGACGCCGGATTTTTTTCATCGGTCTGTCTGGATTTGTTTTCTGAAAGATACAGCATGTTTTACAGGTTGCAATATTTGGAAAGTTTGCAGCAAATTTCCGATATCAGAGTGTATTCTCAGATTATTTGAGATAGATATAATTTTCGAAACGACCCTGTTTTCAAGAAGAATTTTTATGCTCAAACAAGCCCTTTTTCTGCTTTGTATGAGGAAACTGTTTCGGTGTAAGGGCACAAAAAGATGGTTTGACCGCGTGTCTTTCCATTTGTTTGTATTCTTTTTGGAATTTGTTCTGATTTTATTACAAATAGTAAAAAAGGAATATCGAAAAACTTTCTCCTGTATTTTGGGATTCTCTGAGCTTAAGCATCAATTGCGGTTAGTTCGGATATTTTGTTGTGTCTGGAAAAAGCAACAGGTTTCAAAATCCCCACAGCCAGATCATTTCTGCGCTGAAAAATCTTTGCAAAAATTGGTAAAGGAGGAAGATGATTTTCATGGGAGGATCACTCATCAGTTATCTTGCGTGTATCCTGCTTTCCCTGGCAGCAGGTATCGCAATTGCATTCCCATTGGGAATTCAGTATCGAAAAAAGGTTGCGGAGGCCGAACTTGGCACCGCTGAAGAAGAAGCAAAACGCATTGTTGGTGACGCTATCAAGGATGCGGAGGTAAAGAAAAAAGAAGCTCTGGTAGAAGCAAAGGACGAAATCCACAAGCAGAGAACCGAAGCAGAAAAAGAAGTAAAAGAACGCCGCAACGAAGTACAGCGTCTGGAACGCCGCGTACAGCAGAAGGAAGAGTCGGTTGACCGTAAGCTGGATAACCTAGAAAAGAAAGAAGAAACACTCCAGAATAAAATCAAAGAAGCAGAATCCAAGTTAAAGGAAGCTGCTGAGATCAAAGCAAACCAGTTTGAAGTGCTTGAAAAAATTTCCGGTTATACTGCAGAGCAGGCAAAAGAATATCTGCTTTCCAGCCTGGAAAATGAACTGGTACACGAAAAAGCGCTCAAGATCAACCTGTATGAGCAGAAATTCAAGGATGAATCGGAGCAGAAAGCAAAGGAAATTATTGCAACTGCAATTCAGAAATGTGCTTCCGATTATGTTGGTGAGGTAACTGTTTCGGTAGTTCCTCTGCCAAACGATGAAATGAAAGGCCGCATTATCGGTCGTGAAGGAAGAAATATCCGCACACTGGAAACCCTTACCGGTGTGGATCTGATTATTGACGATACACCGGAAGCGATCCCTCTTTCCAGCCATGATGCTGTGAAGAGAGAGGTTGCCCGCACTGCACTGGAACGCCTGATTCAGGATGGACGTATTCATCCAGCAAGAATCGAAGAGATGGTTGAAAAAGCGCAGCGCGAAATTGAAACCAAGATTAAACAGGACGGCGAACGTGCTGTTCTGGAAACCAACGTACACGGCATGCATCCAGATATGATTAAACTTTTGGGACGTATGCGTTACCGCTCCAGCTACGGTCAGAACGTGCTGCAGCACTCCATTGAGGTTGCAAACCTGGCAGGCGTTATGGCATCGGAACTGGGTGCAGATGTTGCTACTGCAAAACGTGCAGGTCTGATTCATGATATTGGTAAGGCCCTCACCCATGAAATCGAGGGAAGCCATGTCAAGATCGGTGTGGACCTTGCAAGAAAATACAAAGAAAGTGCTGCTGTTATCCATGCGATTGAAGCACATCACGGCGATGTAGAGCCAAAGACCCTGGTTGCATGCATCGTTCAGGCAGCAGATGCCATCAGTGCAGCAAGACCAGGCGCAAGACGTGAAAACCTGGAAAACTACATTAAACGTCTGGAAAAACTGGAGGAGATTGCAAACTCCTTTGAGGGCGTTGAAAAATGTTATGCTGTACAGGCTGGTCGTGAAATCCGCATTATGGTTCGTCCAGACGTTATCAGCGACGATCAGATGTCGATTATCGCAAGAGATATTGTCAATAAGATTGAAGCAGAGATGGAATATCCTGGTCAGATCAAGGTCAATATTATCCGCGAAAACAGAGCAGTCGATTACGCAAAATAAAGAAAACGATTCCCCGTTGTTCTGCAAAGAACGACGGGGATTTTTTTGTATACATCAAGCTTTAATCTAGGTTTGATGTTTTCTGGATTGATAGGAAAACAGGCCAACGATATAATATAATAGGATTGGTGTTTGCATGAAATGTAAAAACATAATCTGTGACAAAATATGGATCCAATAAGTGATAAAAACTTTATTTTAAATTACATCGGGATGTTGTTTTTTTGTAGGTTTTCTTTCATCTTTGATTTTGATTTCCTGTAATTTTTCTACATCCGATAAGGAGGCTTAGCCATGGGAAACCAGATCAAACTTCTGGACCGAATCAGAAGTTCTTATGCAGCACTTCGTCCGTCAGAACAGAAGGTTGCTGATTATATTTTGTCCGATCCGGACAGAAGTGCAAAATGTACTATTTCTGAAATTGCAGATGCAGTACAGGTCAGCCAGCCAACCGTAATTCGCTTTGTTCAGGCACTGGGATTTGATGGATACCGAAACTTTCGTTACTGTTTGCTGCGGGATGGACAGGCAGATAAAAAATCCGCTTCCTATTTTGACCATATGGGAAACTTTGACCTGAAACCATGGGATCAGCTCAAAGATTTGCCACTCAGAGAGGTTCGCGCAGCCAATGGGTTGTTGGAGCAGACGTTAAAATGTCTTTCTCAGCAGGAATTAAGCAAGGCGGTACATCTTCTTACAACATCACGATTAATCGATATTTATGGGGTGGAGAACTCTTTTACACCAGCAAACGATTTGTTGACCAAACTTACCTATTTGGGACTTGGCTGCCGAATGCATACCGATGCTTACTTACAGCAGATTGCAGCAGCGCATTTACAACCGGGAGATGTAGCAGTCGCCTTTTCCCACTCCGGCAGTTCGATTGATACCGTAAAAGCGATGCGTCAGGCGAAAAAAGCCGGTGCTGCCACCATCGCAATTACCAGCAGAAAAACACCAGTCCTTGCTAAATATGCTGATGTTTGCCTTTGCACAGGTGGGGAGCAATCTACTATTTATGGTTCGGCAATCTTTTCAAGAGTTCCGGATCTTGCAGTGGTTGACCTCTTGTATATGGGTGTCATATTAAGTGATTATGAGCGCTTTTCCCGCAATTTGGATAAAAGCGGTGCTGTCATTTCAGATCGTGGCTATCCGGAAGAATAAAAAAACAATAGAGCCAGTTCTTGTAAAAAACTTACAAGAACTGGCTCTTGCTTTTGAGCGATTTTTACATTGAACTAACCAAAACTTAAATTTGCTATGATTGTTACACAAGGCGATGCTCTGCTATGATGGCATCGTTGACTGAAATGATAATCACTGATGTAACGCGTCAAATAACGAATTGATGTACCGACGAAAGGAGCAGCTTTCATGTTAAAACTCGATCATATCCAAAAATCTTTCGATGGGGTACCTGTACTGCGAGATATTACCCTCCAGGTAGAGGACGGAGAAATTGTGTCTATTTTGGGACCTTCCGGCTGCGGAAAAACAACATTACTGAACCTGATTCTTGGAATCGTGGAAGCAGATAACGGAACCATCAGCTATAACGGTGAGGACCTGACCCACATGGCGATGGAAAAACGCGGATTTAATATTGTATTTCAGGATTATGCTCTGTTCCCGAACTTAAATGTATATCAGAATATTACCTACGGACTGCGCAACAAACCGAATATCTCCTCCAAAGAAGAGGTAGAGGATCTGATCGATCTTTTGGGACTGCGTGAGCACCTGACCAAACGTGTGGATCAGCTTTCCGGCGGTCAGAAACAGAGAGTTGCTCTGGCAAGAACTATGGTAATGAAACCACGCATCCTGCTTCTGGATGAACCACTTTCCGCATTAGATGGTGTTATCAAAGAATCAATTAAGGACAGAATCAAAACAATTGCACGGGAATATCATCTGACCACCATCATCGTAACACATGATCCAGAAGAAGCACTGACCTTATCTGACCGTGTATTGATTATTGATAAGGGAAATATTTCACAGTATGCAAAGCCGGAGGAGATCGTTCATCAGCCAAAGAATGATTTTGTTCGCAAATTTATCCTCAATCAGCTGGAAATCAAGCGCAATAATATCTACGCGTTGTTTGGCGATATGACCCAGCTGGCAGCTACCATGTAAGAGGGAATTATGAAACACAAAAACTGGGAATTAAAACTGATTTTCTTTCTGATAGTCTTTCTGTTTGCGGCGTTTTTGGCAGCACCAATCCTTCTGCTGCTGGGAAAATCTCTGTGGAACCAAGGCTTCACAGGAGAATTCTATGCAGCAGTTTTGTCGCAGAAAGGTTTTTTGGAAGCTTTAGGCAACAGCTTTACGGTTGCAGCTGCTTCTGCAGTACTGGCATCTCTGATTGCTTTCTTGATGGCTTATGCAGTCCATTATACAGGACTGCCGCAAAAGATGAAAAAAGCGATCAGTGCTATTGCAACGCTGCCAATGTTTCTCCCCACCATCACCTATGGATTCGCCATCATTTATTCTTTTGGCAAGCAAGGATTGCTCACCAGACTGCTGGGGCGTCAGTTCTTTGATATTTATGGCTTTGGCGGGTTGCTGGTTGGATATGTGATCTATACTGTGCCGGTTGCCTTCCTGCTGATTCACAACACGATGGATTTTGTGGACAAAAAAACATTGATTGTTTCCAAGGTTATGGGAGACAAAACACTATCAACCTTCTGGATTGCTGTTCTCAGACCACTTTTGGGAACGCTGGCGGGTGCATTTATCCAGGCATTCTTTCTGTGCTTTACTGATTTTGGAATTCCAGCATCTGTCGGCGGAGGGTATGAGGTAATTGCAACCCTGTTGTACAACCAGATGTTGGGTGGAATACCGGACTTTAACCGCGGCGCAGTTATCGCAATGATTATGCTGATTCCTTCGATTGGAAGTATCTGTATTCTCCAGATTCTGGAGCGGTTCAACATTCGATATAATCGAATCTCCAATCCTGAGCTTAGAAAAAACACTGCAAGAGATGTCGGCTGGGGAATTTCCAGCTCGGTTATCTCAGTAGCAATTCTCTCCATCTTTGCTGTAATTTTTGTGGTCCCGATGGTAGAAGAATGGCCGTACCGAACTGCGTTTTCTCTGGAACATTTTGTGGCAGTCTTTTCGGACAGTGAACTGCTGAGTGTATATGTCCATTCCCTGCTGATGGCAGTGATGACCGCTCTGCTGGGAACGCTGACTGCATACGGTGCAGCACTGATTGTGGCAAGAAGCAAGCTTTCTGCTGGATACAAAAAAACCATCGAGAGCATTGCACTGGTGACCAACGCGATTCCAGGTATGGTGCTTGGTGTTTCTTACCTGTTTCTTTTTTCTGGAACAGGACTTCAGAACACGCTGCTCCTGATGATTTTGTGTAATATCGTTCACTACTTCTCCACTCCCTATCTGATGATGAAGAACGCACTTTCTAAGATGAATGCCGGATGGGAAACCACCGCCATGCTGATGGGAGACAGCTGGTTTAAAACGATTTTAAGGGTGGTCACACCAAATGCGATGTCCAGCCTGATCGAGGTGTTCAGTTATTACTTCATCAATTCAATGGTTACCATCAGTGCACTGATCTTTATTGCCGGTGCCCGCACGATGGTACTTACAACCATGATTAAACAGCTGCAATATGTAAACCGCTTTAACGAGGTGTTTGTATTGTCTCTGTTAATCCTGGCCACCAATCTGGGAGCCAAAGCACTTTTTTCCTGGATGGCCAATCATAAATTTGTCAAAAAAGAAAAAACAAACGCAAAGCAAAAAGAAAATTTCAAAAGAGCTTGAAAAGGAAGGGTTTTGATTATGAAGTTAAAACGTTGTCTTGCGCTGATTATTTCCTGTGCAATGGTTGCCTCTCTGATGAGTGGGTGCGCTTCGAGTGCTTCTGATAGCAAAAGCGGAGAAAATCAGGTTGTCATCTATTCCAATGCAGATGAAGAGGCGGTTACTGCAATGGAGAATGCGCTGAATGCAGCCGGATATGAAGGAAAATATATTCTTCAGACCTATGGTACCTCAGAACTGGGAGGAAAACTGCTGGCAGAGGGAACCAATCTGGAAGCAGATCTGGTAACCATGAGTACTTTCTATCTTCAGAGTGCACAGGAACAGAACAATATGTTCAAGCCTCTGGAGTTTGATGTAAAAACACTGGAAGAAGTTGCTGACTATACCGCACCGATCACCTCTCAGGAAGGTGCAATTATTCTTAACACAGAGCTGATGGAATCAGAAAATCTGCCCGTTCCAACCAGCCTGAAAGACTTGGCTGATCCGGTCTATGAAGGACAGATTGCAGTGACCGATATCCTTTCGTCTTCTACTGCATGGCTGATGATTCAGGCTTTGGTGGATGCTTATGGAGAAGATGGTGCAGAAGAGGTGCTTTCCGGTATCTATGAAAATGCAGGAGCACACATCGAAACTTCTGGTTCCGGTCCGCTCAAGTTGTGCCGTGCTGGTGAGGTTGCAATCGGTTTTGGTCTGCGTCATCAGGCAGTTGCAGATAAAGCAGATGGTCTTCCAATCGATTATGTTGATCCAGAAGAAGGAAACTTCTCTTTGACCGAGTCGGTCGCAGTTCTGGACAAGGGTGAAGAAAGCAATCCTTTGGCAATGGAGATGGCACAATGCATTATCGAAAATGCCCGCGAAGAGCTGATTCAGACCTATCCAAACCCACTATACGAGGGTGAGACTGCAGATCCGGCAAACCAGTCTGCACATCCAAGTACCTTTGCAGAACCATTAACATTTGAATTGTTCCAGGCGCATCAGGAACTTTCTGAACGCGCAAAAGGATAAAAACAGATACGAAAGGAAAACGGTGATTTCTCATGACAAATACATATAAACTTTTGACACCCGGTCCATTGACCACAACCGATACTGTAAAACAGGAAATGATGGTAGACCGCTGTACTTGGGATGACGATTACAAAGCAGTCACTCAGAAAATCAGACGTCAGCTTCTGGAATTAGCACAGGTTTCCGAGGATGATTATACTGCTGTTTTGATGCAGGGAAGCGGAACATTCGGTGTGGAAAGTGTCTTTTCCAGTGTAATTGGAGATCAGGATAAGGTACTGATCTGCTCCAATGGTGCATACGGAGAAAGAATGACCCAGATTTGTGATCATGCCAAGATTCCTTATCTTCACTATGCACAGACCTATGACAAGGTTCCAGATGCATCCCATATTGCAAAACTGCTGGCAGAAGATCCATCCATCACACATGTGGCAATGGTCCACAGCGAAACTACCAGCGGAATCCTCAATGATATTGAGTCGGTAGGACGAGTAGTTCGTCAGGCAGGACGCACCTTCATCGTGGATGCAATGTCCTCTTTTGGCGGCGTTGATATCCCGGTTGCTTCTTGGGGAATTGACTTCCTGATTTCCAGTGCAAACAAATGTATTCAGGGTGTTCCAGGTTTCTCCTTTATTATTTGCCGAAGAGATAAACTGCTTGCAAGCGAGGGAAAAGCCCGTTCCCTTTCTCTGGATTTGCTGGATCAATGGAGAGGAATGGAAAAGGACGGAAAATGGCGCTTTACTTCCCCGACTCATGTTGTACTGGCATTCTCCAAAGCGCTGGATGAGCTTGCACAGGAGGGCGGAATTGCAGCACGTAACCATCGCTATGTTCAGAACAATCAGATGCTGATTGAAAAGATGGAACGCATGGGATTCTCTACTTATATTGATAAAGTACATCAGGGTCCAATCATCACGACCTTCTTCTATCCAGACGGTGTTTCTTTCCAGTTCCAGGAATTCTATGCATATATCAAAGAAAACGGATATGCTATTTATCCTGGAAAGCTTACCAAAATGGATACCTTCCGAATCGGTAATATCGGAGAAATTTATCCGGAGGATATTGAAAAACTGACCAGCATCATTGCAAACTTTATTGAAAAGAAGAAGGAGAATGTAGCATGATTGAAGCTGTAATTTTTGATTGGGCAGGAACCGCTGTTGATTATGGATGTTTTGCGCCGGTACAGGCATTTCGTGAAGCATTTGCGCACTATGATGTTCCAGTTACTATGGAAGAAACAAGAAAACCAATGGGAATGCTGAAAAGAGATCATATCCGTACCATGATGAAGATGGAACGCATTGCAACAGAATGGAAACGCGTACACGGAAGAGAAGCAACCGAAGAGGATGTGGAAGCAGTATATGCACAGTTTGAGCCAAAACTGTTTTCTATCCTAAAAGATTATTCTTCTCCAAAACCATTTGTTCTGGAAACTGTAGATACCTTAAGAAAAATGGGAATTAAAATTGGTTCCAGTACAGGCTATACCGATGCCATGATGGATATTGTAGTAAAAGGTGCTGCTAAAGAAGGTTACAGCCCGGACTTTTGGATCAGCCCGGATGGTGTTGGTGGAAAAGGACGTCCGTATCCTTACATGATTTTTGAAAACATGAAGGTCCTGGGTGTATCTTCTGTCAAGAATGTGGTAAAGGTTGGAGATACGGTATCCGATATTCGTGAAGGTGTCAGTGCCGGCGTATGGTCGGTTGGTGTAATTGAGGGAAGCTCGGAACTTGGTCTGACTCAGGAAGAATTTGAGCAGATGTCTCCAGAACAAAAGGAAAAAGAATGCTGCCGTGTGGAACAGGTCTTCCGCAAAGCAGGAGCAGATTTTGTAATAGATAATCTTTCCCAGCTGCCGGCATTAATCCGAATGCTTGGAAAATAAAGAAAAAGAAAAAAGGTCGGGATGTTTCCCGACCTTTTTTGATGCTTTTTATTCTGCTTTCAGCTGGTATTGATCGATCAGCTGTTTCATGTGCTCTGGACCTTCTACCAGAATGACATCGTTATCGATGACAAGGCAAGGAATGCCGGCACGATGCTGTTCACGAACTTCCTTACATTCTTCTGCAGTATCGCGGATCTTTAAAAAGCTTTTGAGTTTGCCGACACTTTCGCAGATATCAACATACATGTATTTGATGTTATTTTCGGAAAGAACCTCTTTCACTGGTGGGCAGCCGCCTCATGTACCGGTACCATATAAAACGATTTTTCTCATACAATTCAGCTCCTTTACAAAACAAAGGGATTCATACACTTAACTGTGTTTTTATTATAATGTTTTTTGAAATCGCTGTCAAACAGCGTATAGAAACATTCTATGAATATTTTATTCCTCTTCTGTGGCCAGATATTCCATATCGTGGATTTTGCTTTTGTAGGTAAGTTTAAGCAGCAGAATACTGACAATCAGCGCAAATACCTCTGCGATTGGGAAAGCAAGCCATACCTGATTGAGGGTACCGATGCGGGAAATCAGCCATGCAGCCGGAAGCAGGATAAACAGCTGACGCAGAACAGAGATCAAAAGGCTGTTTTTGCCTTCGCCAATTGCCTGGAAGAAGTTGGAGAAGGAAATACCCAGAGCAGCAGCAGGGAAACAAAGGCTGATGGTGCGCAGAGCCGAGATACCAATTTCCATCATTTCCTCGCTTGCATTAAACATCATCAAAAGATATTTTGCACCAAACTGGAAGATCAGGAGGCCGACAATCATGATGCAAAGAGAGATGGTGGAAGAAAGCTTGAGTGTGTGCACCAGACGTTTTTTGTTGCGGGCACCGAAGTTGTATCCCATAATCGGCATGGAGCCGTGTCCGAGTCCGAATACCGGCATAAAGATGAAGGATTGCAGTTTGAAGTAAACGCCGAGGACAGCAACAGCAGCCTGAGAGAATACGATCAGGATATTGTTTAATACCATAATCATAACTGAGCTGATGGACTGCATGATAATGGATGGGAATCCGACAGCAAAGATATCCTTGACAATCTGTCCGGAAAAACGGAATCCCTTAAAATGAATCTGAACAGCATGTTCTTTGCGGACGATAATATAGATAGCGAAGAACATGGAGAGAATCTGTCCGCCAACGGTAGCGATTGCAGCACCTTTTACTCCCATGGCAGGAAGTCCGAACCAGCCAAAGATAAAGATTGGATCCAGGATGATGTTGGTGATGGCACCCGTCAGCTGAAACAGCATTGGATAGATCATGTTTCCAGTTGCCTGAAGGGTTTTCTCCAGAGTAATTTCAACAAAGCATCCAAAGGAGAAAATGGTTACAATGGAGGTATAATCAATGCCCATCTGAATAACGGTTGGGTTATCTGTGAAGGCTTGGAAAAAGATGCGGCAGAAGAATAAACCGAAAATCAAAAATCCGACCCATTCCACCAACGCAATCAGGACACCATGAGTGGCAGCAAGGCTGGCTTCATGTTCACGACGTTCTCCAAGACGGCGGGAAATCAGGGAGTTTAAACCGATGCAGGTACCGACGCTGACCGCAATCAGAAAGTTCTGAACTGGAAATGCGAGCGAAACGGCAGTCAGTGCATCTTCGCCGATCTGTGCGACATAAATGCTGTCTACGACGTTATACAGGGCTTGAATCAGCATAGAAAACATAGCAGGCAGCGACATGGAAATCAGCAGCTTTCCTACCGGCATGGTTCCCATCTTGTTTTGAGGGTGTTGTGACATAAAGACATCCTTTCCTTGATATTTTGGTTAATCGAAGATAAATCAACATCATATTATTATATCATAGTTTAATCAAAAGACAATGACTGATAAAATCAGAACAAAAACTTCTGCCAAAATGATAAAACGGGTTCTTGTGAGGAAGAGTCGGATTGTGTATAATGGTAAAGAAAAAAGAACGTTATGGAAAGGAAGTTTCAAACAGATGGCGAAAGTATTCTGGAAAGGCTCTACCCTGCTGGCACCGGTAGCTCCAACAATGGTCAGCTGCGGCAGCGAAGAAAAACCAAATATCATTACCATTGCATGGACCGGCATTGTCAACTCTAATCCGCCAATGACCTATATCTCGGTTCGTCCCAGCAGATATTCCTATGATATCATTAAAGAAAGCGGAGAGTTTGTTATCAACCTCACTCCATCCAGACTGGTCCGTCAGGCAGACTGGTGCGGCGTAAAATCTGGACGAGACGTCGATAAATTCAAGGAGTGTCATCTGACTCCAGGAAAAGCAAATCAGGTTTCGGCTCCACTGATTGAGGAGTGTCCGATCAATCTCGAGTGTAAAGTAAAGAATATCACTCCACTTGGAAGCCACGATATGTTTTTGGCAGAGATTGTGGGAATCGATATCGATGAACAGTATCTGGATGAGGACGGCAAGCTGCATATGGAACAGTGCGGACTGGCTTCCTATATGCATGGAGAATATTTTGCTCCGGGCAAGAAAGTAGGCAGCTTTGGGTACAGTGTTCGCAAACGTCCAAAACGAAAACCAGAAGGCAAAAACAAAAAAACAAAGAAAAAATAATTTTTCTAAAAAAATTTGAAAAAAGGTGTTGACAGATCCGAATTGCGATGCTATAATAATACTCGTGATTCGCGGATATGGCGGAATTGGCAGACGCGCTAGATTCAGGTTCTAGTGAGGTTAAACTCATACAGGTTCAAGTCCTGCTATCCGCACCACAAAGAAAACGCTCCGACCGATTGGTCGAAGCGTTTTCTATTGCTTTGATATAGCTGGACTCGTGACTTTTTGATCCCCTGCCGCCCGTATCACAAAAATGCTTTAATCCAATATTCAAGATATGGGGCTAACATCATAATAGCTGTGATAAAATAAAAAAAGACGCTGGATATTATTCCGCGTCTTTTTTGTTCTGATTTTGAGTTTGTCGATTATATTCCAGCTGCAGCATCCAGTGGATGTTTTCTTTTCCTCTAAAATCCAGTTTGGAAAATTTTTTAAGTAGGTCTCGTTCTTCCAAAGATAAATAAAATAATTGCTCGGGATTATCTGTTCGTCCGAATAGATAATCAATATTGACTTGATAAAAATCGGCGATGGTACATAGAATATCGTATCCTAACTGCCTTTTTCCAGTTTCGTATAAAGCGTATGCGGAGCGGGAGATATGCAGCTCCTGAGCAAGCTGCTTCTGCGTTAAATTTCCACTTAAACGAAGGTCTTTTATTCTTTCGTGCAAAAGCAATTATCCACCACCTCCTTGTATGAATTATATTGGTCTTCGATAACAGTTACAATGATTGTTTCAATTAGTATCATTTAAGAGGCTGTATTCAATTTTATATCTTGATTATGTTTCGATTTGTTGCTATAATGAATTCAGACGAAATAAAGGAGGGGCTATCATAGCGAAAAGGAACGGAAGTTATTGCTGACATCATTTCTTGCAGGATGATGGATATCAAGAACATAGTCTGCACAGAAAATCGCAATTAGCTATGATAGGATAATCCGAAATAAAGGAGCTGTTCGTTGACAGCTCCTTTATTTTTTGCTATAATTGCGAAAATCATTCCAGAGAGATGGAATGAAAAAATAAAATCAGGAGGGAATATCATGGACAGATTGATGCTGGTTCTGCCCACAGAACAACACAAACAGGCAGTGTGGGATTATCGTGAGGAGTTTTTGCGCAATCAGGATAGCATGGATGGTACAGGTGGTCTTGCAAACGCACAGAGCTTTGAGGAGTGGTATCAGAATAATGTCAATAACCGTTCTGAGGAAACTGTCCGTGAAGGCTTGGTTCCAGCAACTACCTTCCTGGGAGTGGAAAAAGAAAGCGGCAAATTGGTAGGAATGATCGATATTCGCCATCGATTCAACGAATATCTGCTTCAGTTTGGTGGAAATATTGGATACAGCGTACGCCCTTCCCAGCGCCGCAAAGGCTATGCCACCGAAATGCTTGCTCTAGCGTTGGAGGAATGTCGGAAACTGGGAATTGACCGGGCTTTGGTTACCTGCGATAAGACCAATATCTGTTCGGCAAAAACCATTCAGAAGAATGACGGCGTATTGGAAAATGAAGTTTTAGAAGGTGACAGAGTCACCCAGCGCTACTGGATTGCATTGTAAAACGAAGAATTTTAACAGAAACCCCCGTTAAATATTCAGGACAACTTGCTGAATATCTAACGGGGGTTCTTTTTGTCACAGCATTGACATCATGTTTAGGTAAAGTTTAAATGCGGTGCAGCAGATCGGTATAGGTTGGCATTGGCCAATCTTTCTGGTCCACAATGGTTTCCAGTGCATCGCAGCGGGCACGCAGTCTTGCCATTGCATCACAGACATCTCCTGCCATGTACTGAGCACGGCGATATGGGTCGGTAAAGCTGGTGGACAGATTCAGGATACGCTCCAGTTCATCGGTCAGAGCCATGATACTTTCCACCGATTCGGTGACAGTTTCCAGATGGTTCTGAATTCGTTTTGGAGTCATGCCGCAGGCAGTGATCTCGTGCAGGCTCTGGGCAATCTTTCCGCTGTATTTAATGCAGCTTGGAATGATCTGACGTTTTGCGATTTCCAGCATGGTGGAAGCTTCGATCTGAATAACATGGATATAGTTTTCCAGCTGGATTTCATAACGTGCAGAGCTTTCCTTTGGAGAAAAGACATGGTAACGATCGAACAGGTCGATATTCTTTGGATCGATGAGGGTTCGGAACGCATCTGCCGAGGATTTAAGGATCGGCAGTCCGCGACGGATTGCTTCTTCTACCCAATCCTGAGAATAGTTGTTGCCGTTATAGATGATGCGCTTATGATCGTGCATGGTATCGGTGATGATGCGGCGAATTTCATCTTCCACATTGTCAGCCTGTTCGAGACGAAGCGCAAATTCATGGAAGGAATCAGCGAGGATGGTATTGAGCACAACCTCAGAGTAAGCCAAAGACTGGGAAGAACCTACCATACGGAACTCAAATTTGTTTCCGGTAAAGGCAAATGGAGAAGTACGGTTACGGTCGGTCTCATCTTTCAAAAATTCCGGAATGGCATCTACACCAACATTCATGGTTTCGCGGGTGAGTTGTTCCGGGCTGCTGCCATTTGCAATCTTGTCCAGAATATTGGTCAGATGGTGACCCAGGAAAATAGAGATGATCGGAGGTGGAGCCTCACAACCGCCCAAACGGTGATCGTTTCCAGCACAAGCTGCAGACATGCGCAGAAGGTCAGCATAAAGGTCGACACCGCGCAGGAAAGCACAGAGCATGAGCAGGAACTGCAGATTATTTTCTGGGTGTTTTCCAGGTTTCAGCAGGTTTTCTCCAGTATCGGTACAGAGCGAGAAGTTGTTGTGTTTGCCCGAACCGTTTACGTTGGCAAATGGTTTTTCGTGCAGCAGACAAGCAAGTCCATGTTTTTTGCTGATGGTGCGCATGGTTTCCATAATCAGCTGGTTGTGGTCGCAGGCAATGTTTGCAGTGGAGTATTCTGGAGCCAGCTCATGCTGTGCAGGAGCAGCTTCGTTGTGTTTGGTCTTGCTGGCAATGCCCATTTCCCACAGATTTTTGTCCAGATCCTGCATGAATTCTCCAACACGAATTCGGATTCGTCCGCAGTAGTGGTCATCCAGTTCCTGACCTTTTGCAGGTTTTGCACCGAACAGAGTGCGTCCACAGATTTTCAGGTCAAGGCGCTGGTCATACAGCTTGTAATCTACAAGGAAGTATTCCTGTTCTGCACCGACCATTGGAATGATCTTGGTAACGGTCTGGTTGCCCAGAGCGCGCAGAAGACGTACACCTTCCTGAGAAACTGCCTGCATGGAACGAAGCAGAGGTGTTTTTGCATCCAGTGCCTCTCCGTTGTAGGAGCAGAATGCAGTCGGGATAAACAGAGTTCCATCACGGACAAATGCCGGGGAAGTTGGGTCCCATGTGGTGTATCCTCTTGCTTCAAAGGTAGCACGCAGTCCACCAGATGGGAAGGAGGAGGAGTCTGCTTCACCTTTGATTAAGGCTTTGCTGGAAAATTCCAGGGAGATGCGGCCATCCTTGCCGGTAGTGGACAGAAAAGCATCGTGTTTGCCGGCGGTAAAGTTGTTCATTGGCTGGAACCAGTGGGAGTAATGGGTTGCCCCCTGTTCAATTGCCCAGTCCTTCATGGCACAGGCAACTACGTCCGCAATGCTAGGGTCGAGGTTTTCTCCCAGACGGCGGGTACGGGAAAGACTTTCGTATACTCTTTCAGGAAGGCGTTTTCGCATGGCGGCATCGTCAAAAACACGGATGCCGAAGATCTCTTCGATGTTCATTTCTACTTCTACTTCCTCTCTGCACGATTTTATTACACAGTTTACAAAATTAAAGCGGACTAAATTGATTCAAATGCCTTAGTTTAGTGCTTTAATGAAATAATAGTACCATCTTGTACACAGGATTTCAAGAAAAAAGTGGGATTTCCTTAAAATTAAGGAAATCTGTGGGGTAAATTGGGAAGTTTCATAATATTGGAATTGAATTTATTTTTGTGTCATGATAAACTGAAAGCTGACTATATCGCGGGAACATTTCCCGGGAAAAAGTTATGGAGTAATATGAGATTTTGGGAATAAAAAGATAGAAAAAAGGAGTGTGTTGTCTTGAAAAAGATGCACCGATTTTTGAAAATAAATTGTATCATGATGGCTCTGGTTCTGGTTTTTGCCCTGACAGGGTGTGGTGCAGAACCTTCTCTGCTTCGGTATGACCTTTCTGGTGGTGTCACCAGCTTGGACCCGCAGTTTGCGGATGGAGAAAGCGAACAGCTGGTTATTTACAATATGATGGAAGGACTGATGTGCCAGCTGCCTTCGGGAGAACTGGAAAATGGCGTAATAACAGGATATGAAGTGTCGGAGGATCAGACCGTTTATACCTTTTCTCTAAAAGAAGGGATGGTCTGGGATGATTCGGAAAACACACCAGTGACAGCACATGATTTTGTATTTGCATTCCAGAGAATTTTTAATAACATCTACCCTTCCCCGTTTGCTTCGATGTATTCATCCATTCATAACAGCCAGAAGGTTTTGTCTGGACAGGCTTCGGCGGAAGAATTGGGTGTAAAGGCGCTGGACGATATGACCGTACAGTTTACGCTGGACTATGCAGATCCAGCCTTTCTGGAAAGTCTGGCACATTCTTCGGCAATGCCGTGCAGTCAGAAGCTGTTTGAAAACGCAAATGGAAAATATGGAGCAACCATCAAGGAAACTTACTCCAATGGTCCTTTTTATCTGATGCAGTGGGAAAACGGAAACCGCATCTATTTAAAGAAAAACGATAAATATTATGCAGCTGCTGAAGTACAGTCTCCGGGGATTTATCTTTATATGAACCGTGATGTACAGACTGCTGCGCAAAAAGAAGCTGGTCAGGAGGCTCCAAGTTATTTTGACCTGCTGATGGATGGAAAATCGGACGGCTGCCTTGCAGATTATGAGCAGTATAAAAAGGCAAAAGCCAAGGGGATGACCTGCGAAGAAACAGAAAGCACCGTTTGGGCATTGGTATTTAATCAGACTCACACGGCATTCTGTAATCAGCAAGTGCGTCAGGGATTTATTCGTGCAATTGATCGCAGTGTGTTGGAGGAATACTTTCAAAAGAGCAAGCAGGAAAACCTGCGGGTGTATGATAGACTGATTCCGCCGACGATTTCCCTGTTTACCCAATCCTACACAGAACAGACATCGGTTACCACCAAGAATACATACGATCCACAGGCAGCATACCAGTCCTACCGGGCAGGTATGGATGAACTGGAAGCAGATACTCTGCGAAAAATTCAGCTTTTGGTTCCGTCTGATAGCTCAATTCCGGAAATGTGCGGGTTGCTGCAGCAGGCATGGCAGAGCACTTTGGCAGTTTCGGTTAATATCGAAGAAGTTTCCCGCGATGAGCTCAGCTCCCGTTTGAGCATAGGAGACTATCAGGTCGCTTTGGTTCCACTGAAGGCATCGGCGAATACTCCAACCGATATTCTTTCCAGATTTACCTCCTCTTCTACCTCAAATATTTCAGCATACAAGAATCCTTCTTTTGATTCGATTGTGGAGGGAGCAGGAAATTCCCATGACCCGCAGCAGATATTAAACCGTTATGTGTCGGCTGAAACTATGCTGCTGGATGATGCAGTTGCCTATCCGCTGATGGTGGAAACCAGTTACTTTGTACTGGGAGAAGGAGTTTCGGGAATCCAGTTCTATCCTTATGGCGGAAAGGTCATTTTCCGGGATGCAGTTGCCCTGCGTTAGGATAGCTTGTCAAGGATTTTCTCCGGTGCTATAATCAGCATAAAGAAGGAGGAATCCAATATGGCAAAGAAGGTAACATTGGTTTATTTCAGCAGTACAAAAACAACAAAGAAAAATCTTCTGGCAATGGCAGAAGGAATGGGCTGTCCATTTGAAACGGTTGATTTTACACTGCCGGCAAGCCGCGAACGGGATGTCTGTTTTGGAGAAGATGATTTTGTCATCTTTGGTTCACCAGTATACGGAGGTGTAATGCCGCTGCTGGTACGGGAGTATCTTGAAAAGCATATCAGTGGAAACAATACTCCTTGCGCTATTGTGGCGGTTTATGGAAACCGACATTTCGATGATTGTCTGGTTGAGATGGAAGATTTGCTCACCGAAAAAGGTTTTCTGGTGACAGCAGCTGCAGCTTGCTTGGGAGAACATTCCTATACCACCCAGATCGCGACAGGACGTCCAGATGAATCTGACCTTGCATGGGCAAAAGAATTTGGACAGAAGCTTCAGGAAAAGCTGACAGGTCCGGTACAGGCTCTGGAAAAAGGTGTTATCCCGGGCAATCGTCCTTATAAAGAGAGAAAACCATCCGCACCGATGGCACCGGTCAATACGAATGGTTGTATTCACTGTGGAAATTGTGTCAGAAACTGTCCAGTTGGGGCAATCGATGCAAAAGATCCAGGCAAGGCAGATCCGGAAAAGTGTATCAAGTGCCTGTCCTGTGTCCGCCTGTGTCCATTAGGTTCCAAAGCCTTTACGGCAGAAGGCTTCCAGGCAAGCGTTGCATGGTGCCTTGCAAACTTTAAGGAGCCAAGAAAAGAACCAGTTGCTTTTCTGTAATATAAAAAAATCCCGCACCTAAAAGTGCGGGATTTTTTTATGGATTTAATGCGTTTGCAATGTCTGCAAACTGCTGCATGGAAAGCTGTTCAGCACGCAGGTTGGATACAACGCCGGCACGTTCCAGAAGCTCGGCAATCTGTGTTTTGTTCATCGAAAGACCGGAGGAAAGAGTGTTGGACAAGGTTTTTCTGCGCTGAGAAAAAGCGGCTTTTACAACGCGGAAGAAGTCCTCTTCCCTTTTGATATCCACCGCAGGCTGTTTGCGGATATCCAGACGGATTACAGTGGAATCGACGTCAGGAGCTGGCATAAAGGAGCCGCGGGAAACCTGAAACAGGACTTTTGGCTCGCAGTAGTAACGCACAACAATCGAAACTGCTCCTACTTCCCTGCTGCCCGGCATAGCGCAGATTCGCTGTGCTGCTTCCTTTTGTACCATAACGGTCAGGGAGGAAATTGGCAGGCGGGATTCCAGCAGATTCATGATGATCGGTGAGGTGATGTAATAAGGCAGGTTTGCGCAGACAGCTACCGGCATATTAGGGAATTCCTCGGCAATCAGCTTGTGCAGATCCACCTTCAGAACGTCTTGATTCACAATCTTGATATTGTTATATTCGGCAAGGGTTTCATCCAGAATTGGAAGCAGGCGGCTGTCGATTTCGATACAGACAACCTTGTCGGCACGCTGTGCAAGCTCTGCTGTCAGAACACCGACACCGGCACCGATTTCGATCATTCCCCAGCCAGGCTGTGCGTTGCCCATCTCAGCCATTCTTGGGCAGACGGTCGGGTTAATCAGAAAGTTTTGTCCCAGCCCTTTGGAAAAGGAAAATCCATGACGGGACAGCACATCCCGGATGACCGAGATGTTGGAAAGGTTTTCCATGAAATGCTCCTTTCAGCACAAAATAACGGCTTAATCAAATTTTTTCCATTATAGCACAAACTTCCCCTTTTGGTCTAGTTCAAAGGGGAAGTTTGTAGTTTACAGGAACAAAATTGTTTAGCCGACTTCTTTTTCCAGAATAATCAGATAGCTGTTTGCATTGCGAACATTTGCCTGTGGTTCCATGATCTGTTTTAATCTCCAGCCGCCTTTAGACTCTGCGGTGATGATCTGGGCACAGATTTTGAGCGGAGCATTTGCTTCCTTTCCATTTTCGGAAGTTGGAACTTCAACAAATTTGTATTCGTAGTTTTTCATGGGGAAAACCTCCTGATTTGATTTTAATAATTAAGATTGGTTGGACCAAATCCTTTTGGCAATAGTTGTGCTAAGGTATAGGCTTTGTAATTTTCCGGACTGGATGCACAGAAAATCAAAAAAGTTTGTGGATTGCAAAATTCCATCATGACCTGACGGCAAACGCCGCATGGGGTGGTGATAGGAAGAATATCCGCATCTTCCCTGCCTCCGGCGACCGCCAGACAGATAAACTCCCGCTTTCCTTCTGAAACTGCCTTGAAGATGGCAGTCCGTTCTGCACAGATGGTCGGAGTATAAGCAGAAGATTCAATATTACATCCAGTATAAATGGTGCCGTCCTGACAAAGCAGTGCAGCTCCTACTGCAAAATGAGAATAAGGGCAATAAGCGCGTTTTCTGGCTTCCAAAGCAAGATCGATCAGCCTTTTTTCATACATACACGACACCTCCCTTTAAGTTGAAGAAATTTCCTGGGAAATATCATGCAGAAAAGAGTCGAATTTCCCAGGAAATTCGATGCAAAAATAATCGGCGATAGTCGCTGCCAGGTCACCAAAAGAACTGCGGGTATGAAGATTGCAGTTTTGTTTAACCGGATTTCCAAAGCACAGAAGCGGAACATATTCCCGGCTGTGATCGGTAGATGGAGTGGATGGATCGCATCCGTGGTCAGCGGTAATAAACAGCAGATCATCTTCGCGCAAAAGAGGAATCAGTTCACCCAACTGCTGGTCAAAGCGGTTGAGTGCCTGTGTGTAGCCTAAGGCATCGTTACGGTGACCGTAAAGCATATCAAATTCGACTAAGTTTACAAAGCACAGACCGGAAAAGTCGGTTTGACAAAGTTCCAGCGTGCGCTGCATCCCCTCATCATTGGAGTGGGTGACAATTTTTTTGGAAATTCCCTTTCCAGCAAAGATATCGGAGATTTTTCCAACACCGATAGTTTCCAGGTTTGCTTTCATCAGATAGTCAAGCAGGGTATCCTGCGGTGGGACAAGGGAAAAATCACGTCGGTTTGCAGTGCGAGTGAAGGTGTCAGGGGAATTGCCAATAAATGGGCGGGCAATGATCCTTCCCACACCATGTTCCCCCTGCATGATCTTTCTGGCAGTTTCACAGATATGGTAAAGTTCCTCGAGTGGGATTTTCTCTTCATGGGCAGCAATCTGTAGAACGCTATCTGCAGAGGTATAAACGATCAGATCACCGGTGCGCAGGTGTTCCTCACCATAATCACGGATGACTTGTGTGCCGGAGTAAGGCAGATTGCAGAGGATGCCGCGACCGGTTTCCTGCGAAAGACGGTTCAGCACTTCTTTAGGGAATCCATTTGGATAGGTCGGCATCGGTTTTGGGGAGACAAGTCCCATCAGTTCCCAGTGACCGGTTGTGGTATCCTTACCAGCAGAACGCTCTGCCATTCGGCCATAAGCGGCAGCAGGCTGTTCCACAGGCTGTCCAACCGTAACTCCATCGATCTGGTACAGCCCCATTTTCTGCATATTGGGAATCTGGAGTTTTCCAGTTGCAAAGCAGGCAGCCAAGGTATTGCTGCCACTGTCTTTATAATTTGCGGCATCAGGGAGTTCCCCGATGCCAAAGCTGTCAAGAACAATGACAAAAACACGTTTCATAAGGGGACCTCCTGATTATTTGGCAAGAGAAAGAGCAACTTCCATCATCTGGGTAAAGGCATTCTGACGCACCTCGGCAGGAACAGCTTCCCCGGTGAAAGGGTTGTCTGAGATGGTCAGCAGACACAGCGCCTGTTTTCCAGCGCGGGCAGCTTCCATATATAAAGCAGCAGATTCCATTTCGACAGCCAGTACACCCATTTTCTGCCATTCAGGAAGTCCCTGAGACTCATCGTAAAACCAGTCGGAGGTAAGCACTGTTCCTGCTTTATAACGGAATCCTTTTTCTTCGCAGATTGCAGCAGCACGGCATGCAAGAGAAAAGCTTGCGGTAGGAGCAAAGGAGCCTGGCAGATGATATTGAGCGGAATAACTGGAGGTTGTGCAGGAAGAAACGGCGATCACGATATCGCCAATCTTTAAGGAAGGGTCGATTGCTCCGGCAGAACCGATGCGGATGATGGTATCGACCCCATAAAAGTGAAACAGCTCGTGGGAGTAGATACCCATGGATGGCATACCCATACCGCTTCCCTGTACCGAAACCGGAATGCCCTGATATTTTCCGGTAAAGCCCAGCATGCCGCGGACTTGATTATAGCATACAGCATCCTGCAGGTAGGTTTCTGCAAGCAGTTTTGCACGCAGGGGATCTCCCGGCATCAAAACGGTTTTAGCAATATCGCCAGGTTTTGCGTTGTTATGAGGAGTTGGAGCAGACATAAAAACACCCTTTCTTTTTTGAAGATATTATCTTTATTATACGCGAAAAAGATAAAAAAAGGAAGCTTAAGTTGGATGAAAAAGGTCAGAATGAACAAATTATAAACTTTGCGAAAAAAAGGTTGAAGGGATAAGCAGAAATGATTAAACTAGTATTTATACGTATTGAAGAAATATCTGGAGGAGAATTTTCTAATCAGGTAAAGGAGAGAGTTTATGCAGAGAATAAAAATGATGACCGATTCTGCTTCGGATCTTCCGCGCGAATCGGCCCAGGAACTTGGCATTGACATTATCCCCATACCGATTGCAGTGGATGGTCAGGGATATCTGGAAGGGGTCGATTTTACTCCTCGTGAATTTTACAGCATCATGCAGTCGGCAAAGGAAATCCCAACCACCTCGCAGATCTCACCGGTTACCTACTGTGAATACTATTACAGAGCGTACCAGGAGGGATACACCGATGTTATTCTGGTAGGAATTTCTTCCACTGCATCGGCAACCTATCTGCGCGCAAAAGATGGGGTAGAACTATTTTTTGATAACTGTCCGGATGCAAAGGGAAAAATCAACATTCACATTGTGGATTCCAAAACCTTTTCTCTTGGATACGGCTATCCAGTTATGCAGGCAGCAAAAATGAGCAGGGAAGGAAAGACAGTCGAGGAAATTCTGACATTTTTGCAGGACTGGTTTGAAAGACTGGATATTTATATCACAGCATTCTCTTTTGAGTTTATCAAAAAGTCGGGAAGAATCAGCTGTGCTGCCGGTATTGTCGGGGAAGCGCTGGGGATTCGTCCGATTATTCAGATCCGACAGGGTGAGATGAAGATTATTGCCAAAACCAGAGGAAATAACGTTGTAGTGCAGAAAATGGCACAGATTGTTGCAGACAAAATCGGGAAAGATTCTCCATTTTTGATGCTGACAGGAACACAACCTGATGTCGGAGAAGAAATGGAACAGCTGGTTTACCAGAAGACAGGCAAAAAACCAAGCTTTGTTGCGGATGTTGGATGTGCGGTCAGCATTAACAGCGGTCCGAAGATGATCGGTGTTGGGTTTTTGTGGCCGAAAAAATAGCGAATAGAAAAGGGAAAGAAGGAAGAATATGAAAAGGGTAGATAAGATTAACTATTATCTGGACATTGCGCAGACTGTGGCAGCAAGAGGAACCTGCCTCCGCCGCAACTTCGGAGCAATCATCGTAAAAAATGATGAGATTATTTCCACCGGTTATGTGGGTGCACCAAGAGGCCGTCAGAACTGCTGTGACCTGGGATACTGCACCAGAGAAAAGCTGAATGTTCCAAGAGGCGAGCGCTATGAGCTGTGCCGCTCGGTCCATGCTGAGGCAAATGCTATCATCAGTGCACCACGTTCGGAAATGATTGGAAGTACATTGTATCTGGTAGGTCTGGAATACAAAGATGGCAGCTATGTTGTCAACGCAAATCCATGTGCAATGTGTAAGCGTATGATTATCAATGCAGGTATCGAATGTGTGATTGTACGTGATACAAAAGACACCTATCGCATCATCGATGTTTATGAAAGCTGGGTCAACCAGGACGCTTCGATGGAACAGATTGGATATTAAGAAAAAGCCGGAAATCTTCCGGCTTTTTTTATGTGAAAGTTTGCTTTTCTTCTGAGAATTGGTTGACGAAGAGAAAAGAAACAGTGTATAGTAAAAGAAAGATTTGTGCCAAAACAAAATTGGGGTGAAACGACGAGGAGGGAATGCATATGTCTTTCAAAAGGAAATCCCATCGGATTATTAGTATGTTTTGTGTGGCTGTACTTCTTCTGCCAATGGTATTGGGATTGTCAGTCAGTGCAGCAGAAAAGCGCTATCTGGGCTATCCGGTTAATCTGTTGATTGGAGAGAAGCTTCCGGTAAATTCCTTTGTGGATGAAAAAGGGAAAGCTGCCAAAATTGAAATAGCTGAGGGGCAATATACGCTGATCACCTATTGGGCAAGCTGGTGCCCGGATTGTCAGGAGGAACTGGCATATCTGCCTCAATTAAAAGAGGTCCTCAAGGACTACCCGAATGTGAAATGGTATTTGGTTGACCGCGTGGATGGACAGGATGAAAGCATTCAGAGCGGATCGGAATATATCAAAAAATTAAATCTGGGACTTCCTGTTTTGTATGACCAGAATCTGACCTTCCGAAATGCAATCGGTATTCGGGAAATTCCAACAACCATCCTGCTCAATCCGCAGGGAGAATTGGTGTTGGCCACATCAGAAATTATCAAATCGCAGGGCAATCTCCGCGCTATGCTGGATTATGCTACCAAGGGCAGAGGAAAGGCTACCGAAGATTATGTGAGCAAAAATCTGCTGGTATCGGACGGTAGTGTAAAACAGTCAGCTGATTCTGTTAAGAAGAGCACACAGGCACAGAGTATCCTTGCTGAGTATGCAGCAGCTAAAAAGAATACTACCATTTTAAATCAGCAAAAATCCTGGCTTGCAAAAAATAGTGGTTTAACCGGAGATTTGGGCGATGATCTGCGGATGTACGGTGCATTTTCTGGAGTACAAGGTTATGAGCAGGATGCAAAGACATTGTCAGCGGCAATTATCAAGAAATATTTCCAGGGAAATAAACTGAACGGAACAGTTTCTTTGAGTGATTTTAATCTCGAGCAGATTTCCAAATTGGGAGTAAACGGGCTTGCCGATCAGGCTTTGTCAGTTGTTCAAAAGGGATATATCAGCGCAGACTTCCCATTTTATTACACACAGTATAATACCAAAACCGGCAAGTACGATCAGGGCGTTGTGGATATGGCAGAGTCTCTGCTCACAGTTTATCACCTTGCAAAACAGGGAAAGGTAAAACAGCAAACGCTGGATTGGCTGAGCAATGCAGTAAATACAAACGGAATTTTTGCAAAATACAAAAAAGACGGAACACCAGTCAACCGTTATCAGTATGAGACACCAGGTATTTATGCACTGACAGCGTTGATTGCACTGGAGACAGGGGAGAAGAGCTTATTTACTCAGTCGGTAATTCTGATGGAAAAGAGCAGAACCTTCCAGACAACCAGTGAGTCCAACGGTGCTTTCAGCAGTAAAAACAGTGATAAGGCATTGGATAACTGCCTGCCGCTTTTGCTGTATGCTTCAATGGAACAAAAGGGACTGTAATGGAAAGAATAGATACCCTCGGCTCTGCCGGGGGTATTTTATGAGATTCTTTCCAAGATTGAGTAAATCTTTTACATAATCTTATAATGTTGTGATAACAATGAACTTGGATGTGATTTTACATTCAGGTTTTGTTTTATAGTTTTATAAGTCTTTTGATACATCTGATAGATTAGCACTGCTGTTAAATCGAAAAGGGTTTCACCTTTTCTGTTATGTTTTAATAGAATAATTTTTAATAAGAAGGAGTGGTAGAATATGAAAAAACAAGGAATTTATCAGACAGATTTGGGAATTGGAAATGGATGGATTCATTTTGGAAGTAAAGATGGGGAACCTTTCAGCCAACTATCCTTCATTGACATTGGCGATATGAACAATGACTGTATAAAAACAGAACTTGATGGGGATCAGATAATCATTACCGTGATGCTCAACGATATGCCAAGCTCTATCCAAATTGATACTGAAACAGAAAAAGGTGTTTTTGATGTTTTTAGTATTGGTTTTCACAAGGAGTTGGAATTGCAGCTGATAAGCGATATCCCAGCTTTTGATCATCACCATATTGTTGTGCCGGAGAAGAATATTCACGAGCTGCAGGCACATCAGGATTATATAAGTGAACAGGTCGAAAATAAACTTCAGTTTACACTATCCGACCCAGAGGTACTTGCCTATGCTAAAAATCATGGAATAGATGTAGAAAATCATCACGATATCAAAAGCTGCCTTGCGATAATGGATAAGCTATGCTATACCATTCAGCAAGACGGGGTTAACTATACACATGATAAGCAAAACTGTGGTACCATTGCCCAGATGGAATATGCTTTCCAGCATAACCATCACACGAATTGTAGGGGATTGGCCCTTATCTTGGCGGGTATTCTGCGTGCTTATGGCTACCGAGCAAGCGCAGTAGAGTGCCGGCCGCTTTCCGGTGATGTACACGTAGTTTGTGAAGTTTATCTGGAAGACCTTAAGAAATGGGTAATGATGGACCCAACCAATGATCTGGTCTATTACCAGAACACAACGCCATTGTCCCTCATCGAGCTTCGAGAAGCCATGATTAACCACGCCGAGTTAAGTTTGAATGAGAATGCCAACAGAGACGGAAAAGAACTGGATATTATGTCTCTTTTGGCTTTCATGAGCAATAAAATGTTTTACTTTGTTAAGACTATCGACTCCTGTGAGGACAAGACAATTACGAATGACAATGCAATCTGCCTGACTTCGAAAGAGCTGATGAATGAGGAGTGTGAATGGAAGATAACCACGAACAATGTTGCTGCTTATTATCAGAAATTGTTCTAACTATTTTCCATAGCTATGGAAGCAAGGATTCCTTTCTTTGAATCAGAAATAATGTCAATTTGTTTAGAGGATAAATTCTAACAGATACATAAGCTTGTTAAAGGCAAGAGATTTCCGATACGAAAAATAGGTAAGGGTTATCTCATCCCAATGGAAGGCTTTGACCTCTGGCTGTGGGAAAGGGAATAGGAGAACTTGCAGAGCTTGTATAGATATAATATAGGTGAGGGTATAAAAAGGAGTCCCATTAAGGACTCCTTTTTTGTGCGATAAAGGAAAAATGAGCAGAAAAAGTCAGGAAGAAAATGCAGGTGGACGATATAATAGAGCCAGAAAGGAGGAAAGGTAAAGATGAATGGGGTTTTTGCTCTGCAAAGGGCAATAGATTTTATCGAAGAACATTTAACAGAGTCAATTGACTATGGAGATGTAGCCGGACAAATCTACTGTTCGACCTACCATTTTCAAAGAATGTTTCGTGCGGTAACCGGATACACATTGGGGGAGTATATTCGATTCAGACGCCTTTCTATGGCGGGCAAGGAATTGCAAAACACGCAGATTGGAATTTTGCAGCTTGCATTAAAGTATGGCTATGATTCTCCGGAAAGTTTCAGTCGTGCCTTTCGGAAGTTTCATGGAGTCAATCCTTCTGCGGTGCGAAAAAACAAAGTTGTATTAAATGACTTTGGCAGATTCCAGATATATTGTAACGAAAAGGACGGGGAGCAGATGAATTACCAGATGATACAGGCAGAAGAGATGCATTTTATTGGGTATAAAACGCACTTTTCAGGGATTCCATCAGAACGCAGTCAGCAGGAAGAAGATTTTTTTGTCCACACCAGATTGCAGCAGTTTGCATTAAATGGTCTTGTAAAGGACTGTGAAACGCTCTATACGCTGGTCACCAATGTGGACGATAAAGGGTATGATTTTTATATCGCGCAAAGATATGCACAGGAAGGATGTTGGCTGACTCAGGAGAGATACCAGAACCTTGCAAAACTAAATCCACCGCTCGGAGATATGTTTGAAGAGATCGTCATTCCACCGCGCTTATACGCAGTATTTCAGACACAGAGAAGTGTTTATCCAACAGAGCAGGAAGAAGAGTTGAGAAAAAGCATTTTGTTGGAATGGCTTCCGGGTTCGGAGTTTGAGTTGGAAGAGGGAATTGAGATTACAAAAATGCAGTGGAAGATGGGAGAAAAAAGGAACCAGAGATATCTGGAATTGTGGATGCCGGTAAAACGAAGATAATAAAAAAATCTCCAGACTTTTTGTCTGGAGATTTTTTTATGCTTTGAAAAATGCAATCAAGCCGGGTTCTGTTGGATGATCTACAACCAGAACATCCTTTTGCGGGATGAGGAGAAAGGAAATAGCAAGATCCCCGATTGCGGCAGCAATGTTCATTGCGCCAAACAGAGCAAGACTAAAGTTTGGAATTAACAGAGAAAGCAGATAAGTGCCTACACCCAGAATCAGACAGGGCATCAGGGTGCCAAGAAGATAAGGGGATTTTTTTAGAGGCTGTGCACAGTGGCAGTAAGGAGTAAGCGTTTTTAACTGAAATCCAAAATGAATGCTGTGAAACCGATCCGGACAAAAACAGGACCAGGTAAGGCCATGGATCAGCTCATGAATAAAAATGCTAGCAAGGAAGCATACAAAAAATATTGGTGTGATCGCAATGATCTCGGGGTGTACCTCAAGAAGGGCGTTCCATCGAAGCAGAAACAGAAAGATTGTCACAGCCAAAAGAGGGACAATCAGCAGGAATGCGATGATATTAAGCTTTTTGGCAGGGAGAATCAGTGGCTTTTGTTCAAATCCATTTGCTTCCATCTCTTTGCAGGTGCGTTCAAACAGTTCCTGACGAGATAATTTTTGCGCCGTTTTCACTTAAAAAACACCTCCCCATAAGATGGAATTATGATACACCCAAAGGTATAGTCTGTCAATTAAGATTTTATAAAAATTTATTTTAATTTCCTATCGACAATTGAGTGCGGTTATGCTATATAATATTAAGAACAATTCAAATTGAAAAAAGGTTTATGAGAGGAGAATGGATATGCAGGAAATGGAAACCAAGGAAAACCAAATTATACATGGTGTAATTTGGAAACAGCTGCTGATCTTCTTTTTCCCCATTCTGCTCGGTACGTTTTTCCAGCAGATTTACAACACGGCAGACACCGTAGTTGTAGGACGTTTTGTGGGAACAGAGGCTTTGGCAGCAGTTGGCGGTTCAACCAGCCAGATCATTAACCTGATCGTTGGTTTCTTTACAGGTCTGGCTTCCGGTGCAACGGTTGTCATCTCGCAGCACTATGGTGCAAAACAGGAAGATGGTGTGCAGAAAGCCCTGCATACTGCATATGCTTTTTCTGTTGTAGGCGGCATTATTATTTCCATCATGGGAATTTTGATAACACGTCCGCTGCTCAAACTGATGAATACCCCGGATAACATCATTGATTTATCCGCAACCTATCTGTGTATTTACTTTGCAGGCCTTGTTTTTGTTTTTATCTATAACGTGGGCGCAGGTATCCTGCGTGCAGTCGGTGATTCCCGCAGACCATTATACTTTTTGATTTTATGCTGCTTTATCAATATCGTTCTGGATATTATACTGATTGTATTTTTGAAGATGGGCGTAGCTGGCGCTGCTATTGCAACTACCTTCTCTCAGGGAATCAGTGCAGTGATGGTTACAGTGACTCTGTGCCGTACAACCGATATTTTCCGCCTGAGGGTGAAAAAGATCCGTTTCCATGCGCAGCCGATGGGCATGATCGTAAAAATCGGTTTGCCTGCTGGTTTGCAGTCGGTTATGTATAGCCTTTCCAACGTAATCATTCAAAGTTCTTTGAATACCTTTGGTACCGAAACGGTTGCGGCATGGACAGCATTCAGTAAGATCGATGCAATTTACTGGATGATCAGCGGTGCGTTCGGTATCGCAATCACCACCTTTGTGGGTCAGAACTATGGTGCAGGAAAATTTGGACGAATGAAAAAGAGCGTTCGTGTCTGTCTGGCAATGGATATAGGTGCTTCGATTCTGATTAGTGCTGTTCTGTTCTTCCTTGGCGGATATGTATTCCAGCTCTTTACCGGAGATGCACAGGTAATCGAGATAGGCGTTAATATTCTTCGTCGAATGGCACCAGCTTATTTCTGCTTTACCTTTATTGAGATTTTTGCAGGTTCCCTGCGTGGTATTGGCGACGTTGTGCTGCCAATGCTGATGACCTGTGGTGGAATTTGTGTATTCCGAGTTATTTGGATTGTCTTTGTTCTTCCACTCAACCGCACCTTAAACATGATTGTTTACAGCTACCCGATTTCCTGGGCACTGACAGCAGTTTTGTTTATTATCTACTACTGGAAACGTGTACAGCAGCTTCCAGATACCGACGAATAGGAGCAGAATATGAAAACATATTTAGTGCTTTTGGGAACAGGGACCCCAAATGCCTGTCCCAATGCAAGCGGACCATCTTCCGCAGTCGTGGTGGGGAACAGAGCTTATCTGGTGGACTTTGGCCCGGGTGTGGTTCGGCAGGCATCCAAAGCGTATTGTAAAGGAATAGATGCACTGCGTCCTGACCGCCTGACAACAGCGTTTTGTACCCATCTGCACACCGACCATACGGCTGGATATGCAGATTTGATCTTTACACCATGGGTGTTGGAAAGAGAAACTCCGTTGACTGTCTTTGGCCCAAAGGGAATTCGAAATATGACCGAGCACATTCAGGCGGCGTATGCGGTGGATATTGACTTTCGCCTGCATGGATTTGAGCGTGCCAATGAGGTCGGTTATCAGGTAAAGGTCCACGAGATTGGAGAAGGGATTATCTATCAGGATGACCGTGTAAGTGTAGAAGCATTTTTGGTCAGCCACGGAACGCTGGAAAGCTACGCATATAAATTTACCACCATGGATGGAAAGGTAATTGTAATCAGTGGAGATACTGCTCCATTGGATGTTGTAGCGCAGAAGACCAAGGGATGCGATATCCTCCTGCATGAAGTGGAGTACAGCGCAGGAATTGCCTGTCGAGAACCGAAGTGGCAGAAGTACCACCGTGAGGTACATACTCTGAGTATAGATCTTGCAAAGGTAGCGCAACAGGCACAGCCAAAACTTCTGGTAACCTATCACCGGATTTACCATATGAATATTCAGGACAACACACAAGACCTGGAGCATGAAATGGCATGGCGCTGCGAGGCGATTTTACAGGAAATCAAAGATGCCGGATATGACGGTAAGGTCGTCAACGGGCAGGATTTGGACATTTTTGAAGTGTAGAAATGTAAAAAAAGGGAACCGAGAATTTCTCGGTTCCCTTTTTAGTTTTTTTACCGTTTAATAGACCTGATGCATGATGGTGTTTTGGAGATAATCAAAAAACATCTGATATTCTGCCGGAGATAAGGTACAAGGATAGCTCATCACGACCAGTTTATGAGGAGCTGTCTGTGGACGGTAGGGTGGATGGTAATGAGAGACATCATTGCTTACAAGTCCAAGCCTTTGATAAAATTTTTCCCGGCGGATGGAGATATCATCCTGAGGGGGATCGATCTCCAAAACGGTGAGCGGATGTGTTTTCAGAAATTCCCCAAGAATTCTGGAACCGGTTCCCTGACCGCGCAGAGAAGGAGAAACTGCAAAATGCTCGATGTAGGTAAGAGAGCCGATTTCCCAGGAAAAAAGAATTCCGCAGAAGGTATTATCTTCCAAAACAGCGTCACAGTGGTACTGTGGGTGGCTTAAAATATTTTGCTGGCTTTTGGACAATCGCTGTTCATGAATTGGAAAGCTTTGAGCATACAGGTCAAATGCATCTGCAAAAAATGGATGAGTATGTGCAGTAATACGGGAAAAGCGAATCAAAAATAATGCTCCTTTCCAATGATTAGTCAATCATCAGGCGTTTTTCTAGTTCAAAGTCGGGGGTAACATAAGCGGTCTGATAGTTTACATAAATTACCATGCCAGGTTTTGCGCCTCGCGGTTTCTTTACATTTTTAATCAGGGTGTAGTCTACCGGTACCTGTGCAGAATCTGCCGCTTTGGAGTTTGCCGCAGCAATAATGGCGGCCTGATTCAAGGTGGAGTCTGGAACTTCCTGTCCATCACTTACCACGATGGTATGAGAGCCCGGAATGTTTTTGGTATGGAACCAGACATCTCTGCCGCGTGCATCCTTGAGGGTGAGCTGGTCGTTCTGAACGTTGTTTCTGCCCACGAGAATCAGGAAACCATCGTCCGAGCGATAACGCTTTGGAGCAAGTTTCGCTTCCTTGCCTTTTTTAGGAGCAGGGCCTTTTTTGCGCAGATATCCCTGTTCTGCAAGTTCTGCTCGAATGGCGGAGAGTTCGTCATTGGTCTGGGCACGGGTAAGGGCATCGAAAACAGAATCGATATAAATTGCTTCCTGCTGTCCTTCTTCGATCAGTTCCCGCAATTTTTTCTCTGCAGTATCTGCTTTGCGGTATTCTCCATAGTATTTCTGTGCGTTCTGAGCAGGGGTCTTGCGCGGATCAAGCGGAATGGTGACTTCAGCCTGGTTTTCATCATAGAAATTAATTAAAGTTGCGGTGCGGTCACCCTTCTGAATGGAATAAAGATTTGCATTGATCAAATCTCCATAAATCTTCCAGGTTTCACGGTCAGAACAGTCAGCAAGTTCTTTCTGCTGCAAACTTAGTTTTCGGGCAATACGGTCAGCAGTGTTGGCAAGAACTTTGAGAAGGTCGGCGCTGCGATGGCGCATGCGCTGGATGTTGTCACGCTGGGTGTAGAAGTCATCAAGCAGCTGACTGTAAGTATCATAAGTTCGGGTGAACATCGAACCGCCGTACTGATGGATATCCATAAAGGAAAAATCCATTGGTTTTTTGCGGGAATCAATCACGCTGGTTGGTGTTCCAGTATAGTTCTTCGCATAATCGATGACTTTGGTCAGGAAGAAGCGCAGCCGGTCAAAATGATTTTCTGTCATTTCGGAAATGACGCGGTCATCGCCTAAAAAGACGTAATTTGCAATTTCCCGACAGACGATAGGAGAAACACCCTGCACAGCCGATAAAAGGGCTTTGGAGAGAGGAGTGTCCTTTCCGGTGCGCAGTCGCTGCTCAATTTGTTCTGGGGTAACATCGATTAAATCCAGTTTATCCTGAGCAGGCGGAAGGGTATAACGTACGCCCGGAAGGATAGGGCGAACCGAAGACATGGTATCATCGATTCGTTTGATTGAATCGATGACCCGTCCGGTTTCATCGATGAGGATGATATTGGAATGTCTTCCCATAATTTCAATTGCGACGGTGAGCTGGATGAGGTCTCCCATTTCGTTTCTGGTTTCAAATATCAGATGAAGGATACGGTCCAGTCCGATTTGGCGGATCTCAATCAGTTTTGCGCTGCCGAGATATTTTCTCATCAGCATGCAGAACATGGGAGGACTTTTTGGGTTTTCAAAAGAAGCGGAAGTCAGATGAATACGAGGGCTGTCCGCACCAGCAGAAAGATAAAGCTTAACGGTACGGGAACCATCTTCGGTTGGCTGTGGCAGACGCAGCACAAAAATCATCTCTTCGCGGGAGAATTGGTGGATTTTATCAATACGCGCTCCAATCAGGCAGGATTCCAATTCGTGTCTGATTTGACGCAGAAGGGTACCATCCAGTGCCATGAAAATCGTCCTTTCTATCTATATCTCATATTGGTAGTAATTCAGTTGGGGGATATCTCATTATACCACAAAATGAGTAAAACTGCGAGAGCTTGGTCTGCATGGTAGTCTGACAAAATAGACAAAAGAAATAAAATGCAATTTTTATTTTCAAAACATGCAAATTGTGACAGATAAAAGACAATCTGATTGTAAACAGTTTACTATTTTGTCGCGCATTGACAAAGAAAGAAGGGAGGTGTATAATAAAAAACGGCACAAGATAAAAACAAAAACTGCAAGTTTTATGATGCGATTTTTGCAAAAAAACAATTTTTGATATCTCCTACAATCAACATAATCCTTCCAAATATCACATCGTAACGCGTTGCGATGTGAAGCAAAACATCCCCTGCATTAGCAGGGGATGTTTTGCTTTTTGTGTTGTTATTTGGTAAGGGTTCCGTTCGGGGTTTGCATCAGAATTAAAATTTGTTCTTCTGCACCGGTCTGTGTATTAATATAGGAAAGAATTCGATCTCCGGTAGGAGATGTGCAGAGAAACTCATAAACGCAGACCTCATTTTGTCCAGAGGTTGGGATCAGGGCAAGGCGGGTGTTATCAACGGTGAGAATATCACTTAAGGATTGCTGTGCCTGTTCGACGGTGATGGATGGGGATTGCAGTGTGCGGTCGTGGTGGTTGACCAGATAGCCGCGTGCATCCAGTCCCACGATAGAACCATCCTGGAGGGAAACCTCCACCTTGATCAGGTCAGTGTAGCAGATTGTCTGGGTATTAGGTTCATAGTAGGCAAAATTTAGGGTCATGATACCGTCACGGGTCTCGTAATAGGTATCCTTCATGGAAGAATAGCCGTATTTCTCAAGGAACTGCTGTGCTTTGGCTACTGCATCCTCATAAGAGAGTTTTTCAGTGAGAGAATCCGGTTTATCGGTGATGAGGTAGCAAAGATAGCCGCCATTTTTGGTGATAGCAACTGAATTGCTGGTTCCGTCATGGAAAACATAAGAAGGAAGAGTGGAGTTTTCTTCCCGCATTTCGGTCAGATCTTTGCCGGCAACCTGATTAGCAAGCTGCTTTGCCTGGTCGACCGGGACTTCTGCCTTGCCTTCGGTCATGAGAGGGGTCTTGTCCAAGATGTGGTCAGAGAATGGGCCATCATAAATTAAGGTTGGATAACCCATAAAGCTGTCTTCAATCTGCTGCATGTGAGAGGTAGTTCCAGGATTTTCCGGATCATCCACAGTGGTTTTAGGTGTGGAGAGCTGTTCCAGTGTCAGGGTTCCGTTTTGCAGTCCGGTGGCGATCTCATCCAGTTGTCCGCTTAAACGGTCGGCATATTCGCGCAGGGAAGCAAACTGGCTGCGTTCCTCTTCGCTGAGCTCCTGACCGGAGGCTGATTTTTTGGAGAGGTACATGGCATAGTCGCCCGCCTGAGAGAGAAAGCGGTTGGTATTCTCCAGCGTTTTGTCCGATACCGGAAGGGTGGAGAGGGCGGATTTTGCTTCCGAAGATTCCTTCCACATTTTGGAGGAGATCATCGACAGCTGCGATGAGGTACCGACATACATGCCCTTGACCAGATCGGACGAGAGATTTGCCAGATTGTCTGAAGCAAGGTCGGCGGCGCGCAGGTAGGTGTTCTGCAAAGCAGTGCGATAGGTATTGATCCTCATGTGATTATAGCTTGCCCAGATGGCAAGTCCGGTGGAAAGGACAAGAAGAAAACCAACCACCAGCTTGAGCGCGAGAGAGGAAACGGGAGTATCTTTTTCGTTCATAGGGGTTCCTGCCTTTCTGAAAATGGGATTTTCAGTGATAGTATTTCCCGTTTCCTTCCTGTTTAAACATGAAAAGCTCCCTTGTCTCAAGGGAGCTTTTGTTTACAAAGTTCGACTGATATGATATAATTTTGACGCTAGAAGGGCGGTAACGGTTATTCCCTCATAAAGGGGGTGACCGCTATGACAATTTTGGAAGTGATTGCACTTTTAAATTTGCTTGCAACGGTTATCTTTGGTATTTTAATGTACATAAAGAAATAACCACCCCTATGTAAGGGGCGGCGTTTCCTCAATACTATTAAGGGATTTGGGAACGACCGCCGTCTCGCACACGGAAGCCGTCCTTCTGGTTTCTATTATACGCTAAAAGCTCGCTTGGTGTCAAGCGAGCTTTTTTTGTGAGCCTGTGCCAATTTGGGGCGGGGTGTTGTTTTATGTATTAAAGTTATCCAAACGTATATGAAAGAGAAGGAAGAATGTTCCTATAAAAGATAGAAAAAGATTAAAATTTTCATAATAATCTACAATCAGCGAAATAGAGCGTTGACAAACAACTTTATGGCATTTATAATAAAAACATGCTCGTGATAACGGGTAAATTTAGGCATATTGAACATATTGCAAAGCAAATGAACGATATGCAACAGAAAGAGAGGGGTTTGTCTATGATTAACAATGGATTTGAGGAGAGAAGCGAGGACAGAAGAATCCGCAAGACAAAAAAGGCACTGCGTGCAGCACTGGTGAGGCTGCTGAGCAAGGAGAGCATTGCCGAAATTACCATCAAGGAACTGACCGACGAGGCAGACGTGCACAGAGGTACCTTTTACCATCATTACCGCGATGCTTTTGATCTGAAAGAGCAGGTGGAAGAGGAAATCGGGCAGGAGCTGGACGAGGTGCTGAGCAGTGTGCCGGAAAGTGACGGCGCATTTGAACTGCTTTTGCGTGTGCTGAGATTTTTGGAGGAGAACCGCGACGTTGCCAAGATGCTGGCAAGCGAATCGGGATGCCCAAAACTGATGGAACAGCTTTGCGAAAAGATTAGTGCAAGATGTATGGGCAACGGGCTGTTTGGAGAGCAGCTGAGGTATGGAAGCCGGTTTTGTGCAGCGGGCATTCAGGGCATGATTGTTTCGTGGGTGGAAGATGGAATGCGCATGCCGCCAAAAGAGATGGCAAAGGTGATGGAAACCATGATGATGGGCAGCCAGCAGCAAGTTGAAGGTAAGCAGCCAGCGACAGTATAGTAGGAAAAAGCGAATCGAAAAATAGGAGGGGCAGAGCAACCGATGGACACAGCGGGGACTCTGTATTTATTTTACCCTAAAATGTATAATTATAATTTTTAAGCGTATAGTAAAATACAAAATATGGATGAAAAAGACGAATAAAAGACATAATAAATATAAAATGTTCAATAAATTTAAGGGCGAGAGCGAAAAATATGCGAAAAACCATTTTGTTTCCAATCAGAATTTCTTGTAACTATTATGTAACTTTTAAAGCTAAAAAGGGATGTTGAAACGGTTGAAAACCGTAAGTTTTTAACCAAAATGTAAAAATTATCGAGAAGTGCGACAAAAAAGAAACTAAGTGTTGACTAAACTGTATTGCTAGTTTAACCGATTTGAGATACAATAATGTCAGACGATGAGGGGTTGTGGAGAAGGTCAAACAACTGCAAAGCAGTCATTTGCCCTGGAAGTTTTCCTTGTATATTTATAGAATAAATATACTTCGAAAAAGCTTCCGAAAATGGGACTCTGATTTGTCAAAATAAAAAAGTTGATAAAAATATCAACAAAAATTTTTTAGGAGGAAGAAATACTATGAAAAAAGTACTTTCCGTAGCTATGGCTTCTGCTATGGTACTTGGCATGGGCGCTAACGTTTTTGCTATCACCTACAATAGCGGTTCCAACAACACAGCATCTTGGCCAAAAGGTTTTGCATTTGAAGGTTCTCTGTTTGTAACAGATAAGAACGGTGACATCGTTGAACAGGCAACAACCGACATCAACTCCAACAAAGCAGTTGATTTCGAACCAGGTGACGTTATCTGGATGCCTCTGTACGCTGAAGACCAGAAAGTTTACACCGTTGATGGTGCTGTTGAAAACGGTCAGGATGAAGTTGCTGCTACAACAATTACTCTGAACGTTGCAGAAGAGGGTCAGGCAAAAGTAGGTGAAGTTGAAGTTGATAAGAACGGTACAGTTCTTCCATTCAGCTACACTGATGAACTGAACAAAGTAGTTTACTACTACAACACGGTAAAACCAGACAACAAAGATGGTTGGAGATATGTTGAACTGAAGAGTGGTGACTTCACAACTTATGCTAACGGCAGACAGGCTTCTGGTGCTGATCTGTATGAGAAAGTAGAAGCTCACACTGTTAAAGAAGAAGTTTCTAAATCTATAAAATATTCTTGCGGTTCTATCACTGGTGAAGATATCATCGATGTTTATTTTATGGCAGGTGAGCATACTTTATCTACTACTGGTAAGTTAGACTCTGATAAAGTCATGGTATCTCTGGAGAGTGATCATGTAATTGAACTTCTGAAAAGTTCCGATAACGATTCTAAAGCAACATATTTTGCTGATAAACAGACATTTACACTCAACCATCAACATGAAGGAGGATCTGTAACAATTACAGGTAGCAAAGAAACAGTTGTTCCAGAAGGTACAGAACTGAAAGATGTTACTATCAAAGTTCGTCTGCCAAAAGTTGCAGGTGTTGATGAAAATGCTGGTACAATCAAACCAGGATATACCAACAAAGTAAATGTTACTGAAACAGTAGTTTCCCATGGTCACTACACCGGCAACATCGACAAGAACTGGTCCATCAACCTGATCGAAAAATCCACCGGCGTTGCTGAACTGATCGAAAAAGCTGAGCTGTACAAAGCTACCGCTGTTGATTACACTTCTTACCACAAATACACCGATGAAATTGCTCCAAACGCAGTATACCTCAAGATCACTCTTGAAGACGAGTGGAAGACAACTTCTTCTGAAACTCTGAAATACTACGTATACGTAGCTAACAACAAATCCAACACCCAGAAAACAAACGAAGTTTGGGTTTCCGGTAAATATGCTAACACAGACGTTCGTGAAGTTTCCTTCGATTGGACAAACGACGCTTCCAAACCAGGTCTCTGGAAAGTAAAAGAAGGCAACGGCATCGCAGTATTTGACTTTGCTGATAAAGCATTCTTCTCCGTTAAAATGTACGAAGGCGAAACAATGTACCTCGACCTCGGCACAGCTTACGACAAAGCTATCGCTGGCGAAATGGATGCAGAAGCTGATTCCTTCTACAAATTCGACAACACAAATGCTAACTTCGCAAGAACTGGCGAACTGATCATCGTTTCTGACGATTCTTCCCTGGTTCCATACGAAATCGACGCTGACGGCAACTTCGTAAAAGTTGATGCTGAATACGTTGAAAACTACGCAGTAGCTCACACCAACCAGAAAGTAAACGGTTTTGTATTCAATACAAAACAGCTCGGCAACTACGTTCTCTCCACTGAAGAACTCGGTGAAGAAGAAGAACCAGCTGAACCAGCTGAACCAGTTGAAGAACCAACTCCATCTGAACCAGTTGAAGAAACTCCAGCTCCAGAAACCAACAAACCAAACCCAAACACTGGTGCTGAAGACTTCGTAGGTCTGGCAGTATCCCTGGCAGTAGTTTCCGTAGCAGCTGCTGGCGCTCTGGCTCTCAAAAAATAAGTTCTAAATGAACTTTATTAACTTGGGAAATCCTGAGTAACAATAATACCGTCGGGTGGAAACCCGACGGTATTTATATATCGGCGAACAGGGGGAGTACCCTTGTTGCCGTCCTAACAATTTTCTTTGTCCGCACACTTGAGGTCCGCACGCTTTAAGTCAGGGCGGGCAGAAATCCTCCGCGCTCCACCGCGGGGGATTTTTTTGTTGCTTTAAAGCTTGTGGGGGTAAAACAAAAGCTCCCTTGACGCAAGGGAGCTTTCATTGTATAATAAATACCAGAAGGACGGCTTCCGTGGGCTAGACGGCGGTCATTCCGAAATAAAAGTTTTCTTGAGAAAGACCGCTCTGGCTTATGGGGCGGTTATTTCTTTATGTACATTAAAATACCAAAGATAACCGTTGCGAGCAAGTTTAAAAGTGCAATGACTTCTAAAATCGTCATAACAGTCACCCCCTTTTGGGGAATAACCGTGCCGCCCTTCCAGCGTCAAAATTATATCATATTAGTCGAATTTTGTAAACCAAAAGCCCCTTTGAAGAAAAGGGGCTTTTTTATTGGAATTTCTTTTAGGAATGCGAAATCTCTCTTGACCTGTACCCAGTGAACAGGTAAAATAAATGTAATAGATGTTGCAAAGGAGGTCGAGGTTATGGCAGACCCGATCCGCTGGCTGGCTCTGGGTTACAGTGTTCCGGTCAATCCGTCCAAAAACCGTGTGTATGTCTGGCGTAAACTCAAGGAATATGGCGCAGAATATTTTAAGCAGGGCGTTGCGCTGCTCCCATATAATCGTCAGAGCTACACCAAGTTTAAGTATCTTTCTGCGAAAATTCTGGAGATGGGAGGAGAGGCTTCGATTGTTGAAATGAAGTTTTTGGACCCCAAGGACGAAAGAGAGGTCGTTTCGCGTTTTCGCACGCAGGCGCTGGAGGAATTGTCTCAGCTCAAGCAGGACTGTGCACAGGTGCTGTCCGAGCTAAAAAATGGTGGGGCAATCTTTACCGAGGATCAGTCCGAACAGGTGAAAAAGATGATCCGGCGCTATTCCAAGGCGCGCAGCCGCAACCATTTTGGGCTGAGTACAGCGCAGGATGTGGAGAAGGGTTTGTATGCGATCATCTCGACTGCGCGGCAGGCTTCCAGTGAGCTTTCTGCCCAGCTTGCCAAGGCGATGGACAAGGCGGTCAAATAGGTCTTTTTTCGCGGGCGCGCTCATAAAGATTGTGTAAGGTTACGGAGGTAATCCATGTACGAAAATAAGGAAAAACAACAGACCGCACTGTTGGCGGCGGTCGACACCGGAGAGTTTGATGCGCAGCGTTCGGTGGATGAGCTGGAGGAGCTGGCAAAGTCCGCAGGAGCTGTCGTCAAAGGCAGAGTGATCCAGCGAAAGGAGCGTCCGGACCCGGCTACTCTGATGGGCGCAGGACGTCTGGAAGAGGTCGCTGAATTTGTGCGGGCGAATGAAATTGATCTGGTGATCTTTGACCATGAGCTGGCACCGGCGCAGCAGAAGAATCTGGAAAACACACTGGATGTTGCGGTCATCGACCGAACCACGCTGATTCTGGATATCTTTGCTCAGCGCGCAAAAACAAGTGAGGGACGCTTGCAGGTCGAACTTGCACAGCTTAAATATCGTCTGCCGCGTTTAAGCGGTCTTGGTACTAGCCTTTCCCGTCTGGGCGGCGGTATCGGTACCAGAGGACCTGGTGAGAGCAAACTGGAAAGCGACCGCAGACATATCCGCAGAAGGATTCATTCCCTCGAGGAGGAGCTCAAGGAGCTGGAAAAACGCCGCGGACTTCTGCGCCAGCGCAGAAAGAAAGATGATGTCATCAGCGTAGCGATCGTAGGATATACCAACGTGGGAAAATCCACCCTGCTCAATACCCTGACTGATGCAGGGGTGCTGGCAAAGGATATGCTGTTTGCAACGCTGGACCCGACTTCCCGCGCACTCACCTTGCCAGATGGACGCAAGGTCATGCTGATTGATACGGTAGGTTTGGTTAGCAGGCTTCCACATCAGCTGGTACAGGCGTTCCACTCCACTCTGGAAGAAGCGGTGGATGCTGATTTGATTCTCAACGTGTGTGATGTTTCGTCGCCAGAGTTTGATCAGCAGCTGGAAGTAACCACAGGACTGCTCAGAGAGTTGGGCGCAGAGAATGTTCCGGTTCTGACAGTGCTCAACAAGTGTGATAAACTGCCGGAGCTGCCGATGACCCTCAACAAGAGCACAGCTGCGATTTCGGCAAAGACTGGAATGGGCCTGGAAAAGCTGTTGGAGAAGATTGTGCTGAATCTGCCGGAAACACACCGACATCTGCATCTGCTGATCCCATACGACAAGAGCGGCTTGATCGGGGAGATTCGCCAAAGCGGTAAGGTGTATACCGAAGAATATCGCGAGGATGGAACCTTCCTGGATGCAAATGTTGATTTGAAAATCTGTCACAGGATACAGGATTATATTCTGTTAAACGAGGAATAGAATCGGAGGAATGCCGATGGAGTTTGAGCGTAAAAGAGCAAAAACGCGAGAGGAACGGCTGAGAGAACGAAGATTAAGCAAGCTGGAGAGAAAAGAAGAGCGTCTTTTGGAAGAAAAACAGCCGTCTTTTCTTTCACGCAAGGCAGCTGAAATGGCATCTCCGGTGATTCATAAAGTAAAGGAAAAACTCCCTTCAAAAGCAGAGCAAACCGCACAAAAGTCAGCAGAGCTTCTGCAAAAAGCCTTTGAAAAAAGTTTTGACGTTGTTCTGGAAAAGGGAAGCAGCTGGATTGGGAAAATATGCGGAGAAGAGAAAAAATTGCAGCGGTATGAGGTGTTTTCGCAAAAACCGCTTTCCGGCTGGGAACTTTCCAAGCTAGGATGTGAGGTTGCAGCAAGAGCATCGGCAAACATGGTGTTCTCCTCGGTACAGGGCGGCATGATGGGAGCTTTAGGGATAGGACTGCCGGATGTTCCAATCTTTTTAGCAGCAGTATTTAAGACTCTGTTTGAGATTTCGCTCAGCTTTGGCTATCCCTATGACACCAAGCAGGAACAGACCTATCAGATGCTGTTGATTTGTGCAGCAGTGGGGGAGGAAGCAGAACGAAAACAGGCGGCTGTGGATGCAAATATTGTGGCACAGCAAATCCGAATGGGTACAGGAATTTGTTCTGTGAGCTTTGAAGAAGCGAAACAGCGGGCCTCCACGGCACTTTGCAGTGCCGCTTTGATGGGAAAGATGGTGCAGGGAGCACCGATTATCGGAGTGTATGGCGGTTTTCGGAACGGTGTTTTGCTCAAACAAATTGGCACTGTTGCAGCAGTTAAGTATCAGCAGAGAATGCTGAGAGAACGATAAACAATACAAAATGGATAAAAGAGATGGATTATGACAAAATCCATCTCTTTTTTTAACCTTTGCAGCAATATGCTGAAAAAAGAAGAGATATATTTAGATACAATATATGTTGTATTATAGAATAACAAGTGATATGATATATACAACAACAAAAGATAAGGAGGTCAGACAGAATGAACACACAGTTTAAAAAAGGCGCGCTGGAACTGTGCGTACTATCTCAATTAAAAAACGCGGATAAATATGGTTACGAGCTGACAGAAACTATTTCCCAGGAAATGGAGCTTGCCACTGGAACCTTATATTTGATCCTGAAAAGGCTGAAAGACGAAGATTATGTTGATGTTTATTCGGTAGAGTCGGAAGGAAGGCCGGCAAGAAAGTATTATCATTTGACACAGAAAGGCTTGGAGTATCAACAGGCACTGTGCAAGGAATGGAAGGATTTTACCGCAGCGGTGGACAGATTGATTTGGTAAGGAGGAAAGAATCATGACAAAGGCAGAATATATGCAGCACTTAAAAGAAGCATTACAGGGATATGATCGCAGTTTTGCAGAAGAAATCCTAGAAAGTTATGAAGAGCATTTTGCAGATGGAATCAAAAACGGAAGAACAGAAGAAGAAATCTGTGATGAACTTGGCAAGATTGAAAACTTCATGAAGGATATTGAAGACATGATGGGTGACAAAGACATCCATACTCATGAAGTAGATCACTTTACTGCGATTGAAGAAGCGAAGGAACGCTATTCCGGCATCAACAAAATTGAGCTTGCATTGGTATCCATGAATGTAAAAGTTCGTCCATCTGAGGACAACGAACTGCATGTATATCTGGAAAATGGAAGAGAAAAAAGCAAATACTTGCAGGAGAGTATATCGGGAGACAGCTATTATGCAAGAGAAATTGTAGATAAGAACCATAAAAAAGGTTCTGCACTGAAAGGATTGGGATTTATTTTCCTGATGGGTATTTCCTGCGAAGAAGATCAGACCCTGGTTGTAGAAGTGCCAAGCAGACTGAATTCTCTGAAAATTAAGACCATGAGCGGTGACCTGAAGCTGCAGGAAGTTTGGAGTAAGGCTTTGACACTGGAAACCATGAGCGGCGATATTGAGCAGAATAAAATCTACGCAGAAGAAGCAATCCTGAAAACAGCCAGTGGTGATATTCAGCTTAGAGATGGTAAAGGAAAAGATGCTGTTCTCCAGACCACAAGTGGAGATATCAGCTGGAGAGAAGGAAATGTAGAAGAAGCGCAGATCACAACAATCAGCGGTGACGTTGACTTTATGGGCAGCAAGGCAAGCAGATTAAAGATTAAAACAACCAGTGGAGAAGTGGAACTGCGCAACAGTGAGATAGCAGACCTGAATGCAGCTACCACCAGCGGTGATATTGAGGGAACTTTCTTTGCAGAAAAATTGTCGGTACAGAGCATCAGCGGTGATATTGATATGACATTGGACCGCAGAGGAAGAGAACTTATCGCTAAAACCAAGAGCGTTTCGGGCGATTGTGATGTTTACGGCAGAATCCATTATGATGGTACACCAGATCCAACTCGACATATTGTAGGCTATTTCTCGACAATCTCAGGGGATATTGAAATCCGATAATTAGGGGACGACGAGAAGAAAAAAGAGCGGTCAGATTGGCCGCTCTTTTTCTGTTATATGAAAAGATGTAGATTTTTGGGATTCAGCGAAATAGGCAATAACTTAGATGATAAAAATAAAAAAATTATATAATACATCAATCAATTGATTTTACAAAAATAAATAGAAGGAAATGAAGTTGTATAATATGAATATATATATCCTGCATAATTCTTTTAAAATAGGTAATATAGAATAGTTTTAAACAGGATAGTAGATATTAGAAAAAAGTTTCTTTTCCGAAAAGAAAGGGTTAAAATAAAAAACGGAAAAGTTTAAGATTTGGGAGGAATGAAAATGGCAGTGCCAAAGGTAGCAGCGATCAATGATCTTTCCGGTTTAGGAAAATGTTCGCTGACGGCGGCAATACCAATTTTATCGGTATGCGGAGTGCAGGCGGTTCCAATGCCTACCGCAGTTTTAAGCAATCAAACCGCTTTTGAAAGTTATACAGGGATTGACCTGTCGATGGATATGCCGATGATCGCGGCAGAATGGAAAAAGAGAAAGGTTTCTTTTGATGGAATCTACACAGGATATCTCAGCGGAGTCAGCCAGGTGGAATGGGTTGAACAGTTTATGCAGGAGTTTGCAAATCCGCAGACCAAGATTTTTGTTGACCCGGTGCTTGGCGATGAAGGGGTATATTACCGGGGATTTGGCGACGAGATGTGTCAGGCAATGAAAAAACTGTGTGGGAAAGCGGATGTGATTACGCCGAATCTCACAGAGGTTTTGTTCCTGCTTGGAAAAAAAGCAGATCTTAAGGCGGAAAGTCAGAACCTGGAACAAATCAGAAACTATGCAAAGCAGCTTTCTAAGCTTGGACCGAAAACGGTCATTATTACGGGAGTAAGCCAGGGAGAAAAAATCTGGAATATTGGATATTCTGCAAAGGAAGACAGCTTTTTTGAGGTGAGCACACAAAAAACGGGAGAAGGTTATTCCGGGACAGGAGATATTCTGACTTCGGTGATTTGCGGGTGTATGATAAAAGGAGAAAGCCCGCAAAAAGCATTGAAGAAAGCAGCAGCATTTTTGCAGGCATCGATTGAGGAAGCCGTAGAAGACAAAACAGATCCAAACGAGGGTGTTGCTTTTGAACATCATCTTTCGTTATTATTTGATTGATGGGGGAATGAGCAATGAGAGAACAGTCACATGAGAAGATGAAAAACCTGACCTTAAGCGCAATGTTCGCAGCCGTTATTATGCTGATGATCTTATACCTGTTTCACATTCCGGTAGGTTCGAACGGGGGATATATTCATTTTGGAGATGCCTTTATTTATCTGGCAGGATGTTTTTTGCCAATGCCGTATGCCTGTGCAGCAGCCGCAATCGGCGGTGGTCTGGCAGATATTATGTCCGGGTCAGCGATATGGGCAATTCCAACCATGATTATTAAGCCGCTCACCGTAATCTGGTTTACGAGCAAGGAAGATAAGCTGTTTAACAAAAGAAATATTGTTGCAGTTATACTTGCTGGAGTAGTGTCGATTGTTGGGTATTATCTGGCACAGGTGATTTTAACCGGAAATTGGGTTGCTTCTTTGTTGGGCATCTGGGGAAATATTGTGCAGGCGATTGGAAGCGGAGTTATCTTTTTGATTATGGCAGTGGCAATTGATAAGGTATCGCTCAAAAAAAGATTGAAAGAAATCTAGTGCTATATAATAGGAAAGAAGAAAGAAATATGTCGGATATTTTATATACCTATCATGGTCAGCTCTATGTTAATCTGACAAACCGTTGTCCTTGTGCCTGCACATTTTGTGTGCGTTCTCAGACTAGGTCGGTGGGTTCGGCAGAGGACTTATGGCTGGAGCACGAACCGAGTGTTGAAGAAGTAAAACAGGCATTGGAAAATTACTGTTTGGATGACTTTGATGAGATTGTTTTCTGTGGATATGGAGAACCAATTTGCGCCTTGGATCGTTTAATCGAAGTGGCGGATTATATCCATGGAATCAGAAAAATCTCCATTCGGGTGAATACCAACGGATTGGGTGATCTGATTTATCACAAGAGGGTTGCTCCTTTATTGAAAGGCCATGTGGATGTGGTTTCTATTAGTTTGAATGCACCGGATGCACAGGAATACTATAAAGTGACCCGTCCTAAATTTGGAATAGAGTCTTTTGATGCGATGCTCCAGTTTGCCACAGATTGTAAAGAACAGGGAATAGAGACCCGTTTTACCGTGGTGGATGTAATTGGAGAAGAGGCAATTGCTCGGTCAAAAGCGCTTGCAGAACAAGTTGGAATTCCTCTGAGAGTCAGAGAATATACAGAAGAATAAAAAAATCCCAGGCAGAAAATGCCTGGGATTTTTTATGTGGGTGAAAAGAATGGGTAAGAATAACAAAAGTAAAATCACATAAAATATTGTGAAATATGATAAAATCTAACCTTATAACAAATAAAAAATAGTAAAAATGTAAAATCCTTGAAACGGTTAAAAATTTAGGACAAAATAAACAGAAAAAATATAAAAATTAAGCGATAAAAAGAAATAGTGCACAATTTTTTACAAAAAGTTTTTAAATTCAATGAGGATTTGACAGGATTTTTACAGAGGGGATTTTCTTGACACCTTGCAGGGGGATGAATATAATGGCAAAAGAGTTGCTAAAATACAGAGTGTGGCAGCACATTCATGCAAAAGATTTTTGCAAATCAGAACAAAGGAGAACTTTATGCAAAACTTCAGAAAAAAAGTCCGCAGTTTGGTGGAGACAATTCCAGCAGTTAAAATTGCGGCCTGTATGCTTTCTGTTGCGATGGCAGCGGTAATCTTTTGGGGATTCACCCTCACAGGCAATACAGACACAACAGTACAGGAACTGACGGTAGCAGAATCCATCCGTGCAGCGGGGGATACTTTGACTGCATCGGCAGATCCAACTAAATTTACAGGTGTTAGCAAAAAGGCAGTGCTCAGCAACATTTTCCTGAGTGCATCCGGACAGTCTCCAATTATGAACGAGGCTGAAAATAAAATGGTGCCAGAAGAAGTTTTGGAGGAACCTCAGACAGAGGAAGAAGAACAGCCGCTGGAACAAAACAATGAGGAGCCATCTAGCCAGAGAAAATTTTTGGGATCGACAAAGGAATTTTTAGAGATAGAAAAAGAGACTGTCACAAAAGAAGAAGTGATTGCTCATTCGGTAGAGGAGAGAGAAACTTCTCTGTTAAAGCCGGGAAAGAAAAAGGTGATCCAAGCCGGAGCAGATGGCAAAAAAATGGTAACCTATGAGCAAAAATTTGTGAATGGACAGCTGGAGAGCGAAAAGATTGTCTCAGAGGAAATGACTCAGCAGCCAGTGACAGAGATTGTTCTGGTTGGTGTAAATGGAAAGTCGGCAGCAGTTTCTCCGCTGGATTTTGGCGTTGAGCTGGATGAACAGGGAGTTCCGGTATCATACAGTCAGGTGCTGACCAATCAGGTAGCAACAGGATATCATGTTGGAGATGGTGCGTGGGGAGCTTCCGGACAGAGCCTTTCGGCAGGATATGTCGCAGTACATCCGGGAGAAATTCCATATGGAACTAAGATGTATATTACCAGTCCAGACAATAGTTTTGTTTACGGATTTGCGATTGCAGCCGATACAGGATTGAGCCTGTTGGGAGATCAGATTGATGTGGATTTGTATTATGACACCTATCTGGAAAGCTGTCTGAATGGACGAAGAAATGTAAATATCTATATCTTATAAAAAAGAGCCGCTTTTTTAAGCGGCTTTTTTTATAAGCTTTTTAAGCAGGAAACTCCAAAAAAGAGCCCTGCTTTTTTTATTTTTTTAAAAGAGAGTAATTGTTGCATTTTACAATGCAATTTTTGGGCCCAAAACAGGTATAGGTGAAAAGCATAAGATGCTGAATGCAGAAAGGAGGAATTGATCGCGGGAGTATCGAAGGAAAAGATATTCGCTTACTGGTACTTTTGGAGCAGAGACGTCGATATTGCGGCGAGAAAAGCCGGAGTAGAAAGTATTTGGGAACTGAGTCTGAGAAAAGTACGAACAGAATGGAAAAAGCTTTCCAATCTGTTTGCGCAGCAGTCACCGGTCGAGCTTGCAAAACTGGGACTTTATCAAATTTTGTTTTCAAGGGTATCGCTTGATCCGGAAGGCAGGATTTCTCCAGACAGTTTTCTGACAACGAAGTACAGTGAAGGAAAGGGAGTGGAGTATCAGTTTTATGATAAGCTCAAGGCATGTGAACTACTGATGAGGCTGGAGGAACAGAGCAAATCAGAAAGGAAAGAGGATGGATTTTACAGCATCCTGGAGGCACTGCGTTGTGGTGAAAAAGAGGAGGGCGAACGCAAGGAAGAGTTGACAGAAGGTGAAGATATTTGAACAGGTTTAGTTCAAAGCAGAAAAAGGTACTTAGCTGGTGGTATCCACAGAGCAGCTATGACGGAATTATCTGTGACGGAGCGGTGAGAAGCGGAAAAACGCTTTGCATGACCCTGTCATTTCTGATTTGGAGTATGGCCTGTTTTGACAGGAAAAATTTTGCGATCTGCGGGAAAACAATTTCTTCAGTGCGCAGAAATGTGATTGTTCCGGTACGGGAACTGCTATCGGAAATGGGATTTGAGTGCAGGGAAAAAATATCGCAGAATTATCTGGAATTAAGCTGTGGAGGAAGAACAAACCGGTACTATCTATTTTCGGGAAAAGACAGTGCGAGTGCGGCGTCCATTCAGGGAATAACTCTGGCAGGTGTATTTTTCGATGAGGTTGCACTGCAAAACCGGGATTTTGTGGAACAGGCGGTAGCCAGATGTTCCATAGAAGGAAGTAAGTTCTGGTTTAACTGTAATCCGGAACATCCGGGACACTGGTTTTATACGGATTGGATCTGCAGGAGAAAGGAAAAAAATCTGTGTTATCTTCATTTTCGGATGGAGGATAATCCTTCTCTTTCCGTCAGGATGCGCAGACGATACGAAAATCTTTACAGCGGAAACTTTTATGAGCGCTTCGTGCTGGGGAAATGGGTACAGCCGCAGGGGCTTGTTTATCCGATGTTTTCCAAAGAAAGGCACGTGTTGGACTGTTGTCCGGAGTGTAGGCGATTTTTGGTTTCCTGCGACTATGGAACGGTCAATCCATGTTCGATGGGGCTGTGGGGCGAGGCTGATGGAGTGTGGTATCGTCTGGATGAATACTATTATGATTCCAGAAAAGAAGGAGTCTGTCGGACCGATGAGGAGCATTATGCTCAGCTGGAACATTTGTGTACAGGGAAACAGGTGGAGGCAGTTATTGTAGACCCGAGTGCAGCAAGTTTTATCGAGTGCATCCGCAGACATGGAAAGTTTCGGGTTATCCCCGCAAAAAATCAGGTACTGGAAGGAATTGAATTGGTGTCCATGCTGCTTAATTCAGGGAAGATATTCTTTTGGCAAAATTGCAGGGACAGTATCCGGGAGTTTTCTCTTTATCGGTGGAGCGAAAAGGCGCAGAAAGATCAGCCTGTAAAAGAAAATGATCATGCAATGGATGAGATTCGTTATTTTGCAATGGAAGTATTTCGCCCAAAAAGAAGTGGATTTTGTGCCATTGCACAGGAAAGGGAAAACAGGTCATAACAGAAAGGAGAAGGATTGATTGCAGAGGTGGAAATGGAGCTGGAAAAAGAAAAAAGATTCTGAAGAGATGGGGAGAGGATACACCGCAGCAGTCCAGACGGGACCGATCAAGGGTAGACCATTTTATCAGCTGGAACAAGCAGGCATGATGGATGCAGGAGAAAACCAGCTGTTTGATCAGATCCGGCAGGCGGTACCTTTGGTGGATGCATCGATCAATAAGATTATCCGTCTGGTAGGTGGATTTGAGGTTATCTGTTCCAATAAGGAAGGGCAGCGGGAACTAGATGAGTTTTGTGCGCAAGTTCCGGTGGGAGCTTCTTCTGTGGGGTTGACACAGTTTTTGTATTGCTATCTGGACAATCTGCTGACCTATGGAAATGCGGCGGGAGAAATGATTCCTCTGCGCAATGGAGAGGGAATTGGGGCGTTATACAATGTTCCGCTTTCCTGTCTGAAGGTGAAACAGGGGGAAACACCGGTGGGAGTCGATTTCTTCACCTGTACAGATGGTGTAAAGGAATATCCGATTGCCCATCCGGAGCGAATTTTGTTTACGGCATTAAATCCAAAAGCCGGAGAGATAAAGGGACGTTCTCTGTTGTCAGGACTGCCGTTTATATCGTCCATTTTGCTCAATATCTATCAGGCGATAGGACAGAACTTTGAAAGGATGGGGAATCTGCGATTTGCGGTGACCTACAATCCGCAGGGGAATATTGACGGAGCCTATGCCAGAGAGATTGCGCAGGATATGGCGCGTCAGTGGGCAGACACCATGCATGACAGCGGCAGAGTCAAGGATTTTATCGCTGTTGGGGATGTCAACATCCGGGTGATTGGTGCAGATAATCAAATCATCGATACACAGGTGCCAGTCAGACAGATGCTGGAGCAGATTGTAGCAAAGTTGGGGCTGCCGCCGTTTATCCTGGGACTAAGTTGGTCCACCACCGAGCGAATGAGCCAGCAGCAAGCAGAAATTCTGGCAAGTGAACTGGAAAGCTATCGGGAACTGCTCAATTCGGTGATTCTGCGGATCTGTCGGTATCATCTCAATCAAAAAGGGATTGGCGGAACGATACGGGTGAACTGGAAGCATGTCAGCATTACTGATGAAGTGGAACAGGCAAGGGCACAGCTTTTGAGGATGCAGGCAAAGGAAATTGAGAAAAAACTGGAAAAAGAATACGGAGAAAAGGCAGAAGAGGAGGAACATCACGGTGAACTGTAGTAAGTCGGGAAATTTAATCTGCAATGGCCTTTACATTGGTGAGGAAGATTTGCAGAAAATCAACACACTGACAAGAAGGGAATTTTCAGCAGAAGAACTGTACTGCTTTCGGGTCCTGTTATGTGATAATGACATTGATAGGGATATGGAACAGTTTGATGTCCAGACGCTGACACAGCTTTCCAACCTGTTTTTAGGCAAGACGGGAATCTGCGATCATGAGCCCAAAAGTCAAAACCAGATGGCAAGGATTTATGATGTGAGCGTAGAAAATTTCCCGGGAAAAGTGAATGCCTTAGGAGAACCATATTATGCGCTGATTGCAAAGGCCTATATGGTTCGTACCGAAGCAAACCGCGATCAGATCCTGGAGATCGAGGCGGGAATCAAAAAGGAGGTGAGTGTAGGATGCAGCGTGCGTGAAAGTATCTGCTCGGTGTGCGGAAAAAACAGAAATGTTTTGGAATGCGGGCATGTTCCTGGTCAGGTATATGATGGGAAATTATGCTACACCATTCTGCATGATGCTCAGGATGCCTATGAATGGTCATTTGTTGCAGTACCGGCACAGCGTCAGGCAGGGATTATCAAACAGGCAGGCTGCAGTCGAGAAAAAAACGGAGTACAGAAGCTGTGGGAGGCAGCCAGAACACAAAATGGAGTGTGGATTGACAGGGAAGAGACAGGCCAGCTCAAAGAGCTAATTCAGAATCTTCTGGAGGACTGTGAGCAGGTGCGAAAAGCGGCAAGAAGAGAGCTGATGCAGGAGGTCGTTTCCAGAAAAGGTTTTGATGAGAGAACAAATCAGGAATTTGGTCAGATGCTTGACCATCTTTCTGTGGGACAGATGAAGATGCTGAAAGAGATATTTTGCCCACAGCAGATTTTGGAGGATGCACAGTTTTCACAGGCAGAACCTGCATCAGAACAGCACGACGAAATGTCGAACAGACAATTTATGATTTAAGGAGGACAATCGGATGAAAGATATTTGTTTACAGGGTTACAACAGTCGTTATATCACAATGCTTTGTGATGGGGAAGCAGCACCGGGTGATCTGGTCGTAATGAGTGCAAACAATACCGTAAAGAAGGCAACTTCGGGTAAATTTATGGGTGTGATTCACTCGATGAGAGGAGAATATGCCCTGATTCAGACCGGAGGTTTTACGGTACTGCATTATTCCGGTGAGGATCCGACAGTGGGATTTGTCGGTCTGATGGCGGACAGCAATGCAGATGCGGTCAAAGGAGAAGGCGGCAGAGAGGTGCTGGTGACAGAGGTAGACACTGCTGCAAAAAATGTGGGTATCTTATTTTAAGAAAAACAGGAGGATTTTACTATGAAGTACAATTATCAGAACATTTCTATTTCGAAGGATTTTTATAAAACAGCAGAAGGCTTTTCCAAGTGTCTGGAGCGACTGGACCCGTCCGAGCAGTATCGCGGTACTGAGCTTGCAGGATATGATGCATTCCAGCGTCAGCTCAAGCGTTTTGATATCAAGGTGTCCGGTCACGACAGCGACAGACTTCAGAAATTCTTTGCAACATCGGACAGTGCAGCACTTTTCCCAGAATATGTTTCCAGAGCAGTAAAGCAGGGTGTGGATGACAATCACATTCTGGAAGAGATCTGTGCGGCGCAGACACAGATTGAGGGAATGGATTATCGTGCTATTGTGTCTGATGCAAACTGGGAAGAACAGTCGCCAGCGGTTATTGAGGAGGGCGGTTTTATTCCGGAAACATCCATCCATCTCAAAGACAGCCTGATTAAGCTGAGAAAAAGGGGCCGCATGATGGTGGCTTCTTATGAAGCAATCAAGTTCCAGCGACTGGATCTGTTTACCGTGGCGCTTAAACAGATCGGTTCCTGCATCGGCAAGGCACAGCTTGAAGATGCGGTCAATGTCCTGATTCATGGTGACGGAAATGACAATGCGGCGGAAAAGGTATCGCTATCCAGCGGTGACAGTCTGACCTATCAGGATCTGCTCAATCTGTGGGGCAGCTTTGGAGAATACCAGATGAATGTGATGCTGGCATCTCCTGATATGATGCTCAAGCTTCTGCAGGTTCCAGAGTTGCAGAATCCGGAGACTGGACTGAATTTCCAGGCGACCGGCTGCCTGTCCACCCCTCTGGGCGCAAAGCTGTTTGTTTCCTCCGCAGTTCCGGAAGGAACTATCATCGGTTTGGACAAGCGTTATGCACTGGAAATGGTGACTGCCGGCGGCATTAATGTTGAGTATGACAAACTGATTGACTGTCAGATGGAGCGTGCAGCGGTTACCTCGATTGCAGGATTTTCCAAGATCTTCCCGGATGCAGTGAAGATTCTTGCAAAATAAGGAAAGGGACAATATGGATGAAATTTTGTTAATGCAGAATTTCTGCCTCATCAGCGGTTTATCCGCTGATGAGGCAGAGCAATGGGAACCGTTAGTATTGGCATGCTGGGAGGAGTTAAAAGGGAAACTGCGTGCAGGAGTGGACGTAAAAAATCACGAACAGCGTTTAGCTCTTGCATGCGCAGTACTTGCGAACCATCGATTCCAGAGTATTCAGGGAACGGTGTGTGCCAGTGTGAAGGTGGGGGATCTTTCTTTTACCCAGAGCGATGGTCAGGCTGCCCGCAAGGAACTGATGGAGATGGTGGGAGATCTGATCGATTCACAAGGGGTCTGCCTGAAAGGAGTGGAGATATGTCCTGCCAGATAATTGCAAAACGGCTGATTTATCAGTGTGGGAGAAAAGTATATTTTCCGTATGAGCAAGGGGAAAAATGTTTTACTGCTTACTTAAATCCGATTCGGGAACGGACAGAAAAAATTGTGCCCACAGAATCAGGTGTTTTGCACCAGGGAAAATGGTTGATGTTGGCAGCGGCTCAGGATGCAGACTTGGTACAAAGCGGAGCAATTTTCCGTACAGGAGAGGATCGATTCATCGTTGAGCGGGCAGAGAAAGTATTTTTCGGGGAAGAGACTGCCTATCTCTGGGCAATCGTACAGAAGGCGGAAGGAGTGGAATAGATGGGGGAGTTTTCGCAGGTCATGCAGATTGTGGCAGAACAAATTAAGAGTGCCAGTCCGCAGATGGAAGTAGTGAATGCATTTCCCAATGCACCCCGGAATAATCCGCAGAAAGAAAACCTTGCGGTGGTTGGGATTCAAAAAGTTTCCTTGCAGCCAATTAGTTTTGAGGATTTTTGTGGTGAGAGCTTTCAGGTACGAGGCAAAAAAGCTGAAGTCTGGGTCAAGGTCTCCTTTTGCTGCAAGAGTGCCCAGCAGTGCTTGGAAAGCTGGGAGAGCGTACTAAACTCTATGATGTTTTCTAAAAAGCTGAAGGTGGGTCAGGCGGAATGTGGAGAGGCAGTATGGCAGAAGGACTGGGGAGGAATTGTTCTGCCGGTACGGTTTTGTCTGGACTTTATCATCAGCGGAGAAAAAGACCAAGAGGAAACGGAACTCCATCCGGAACAGTTCAGGATTATCAGGAAAGGAGAAAAGATATGAAAAAAAGCTATCGCCCGGGAGTGTATTCCCAGTACGATATTATCAGCAAACCGAAAAGCTATGAGCAGCGGTATGCCTTTTTCTGCGGTGGGGCAAAGGTGAAGGAAGAAAAGAGCATTCCAGCAAATACGGTGGTTCAGCTTCGTTCGGTGGAAGAGCTGAAGGAATACTTTTTGGAAGAAGGTTCCGGAAAGGTTTTTTGCAGTATTGCAAGGATGCTGCTGGAGAGTGGAATCAGCGGACTATATGTGGTGCCGATTACGACGGACGGTTCTGTACCAGCAGCAGAAGATTATGCAGCTGCCATTCAAAAGCTGTGTGAGATAAAAAAGAACGGCGTAATCCTTTGTGACAGCAGTGAGCAGAGTGTTTTGCAGGTGCTCAAAGACAAGACACAGGAAGCATCACAGAATCAGAGGGAAAGGGTTGCGGTTGCGGCAGTACCTAAAAGTAATGCGAAAAGTGTTGCTCAGAGTTTAAACAGTGAGAGAATGGTGCTGTGCTGTCAGGAGAGTGGAAGCAGTTTTGCAGGGGAAGAAAAGTCAGTTTTATTCTCAGCGGCAGCGGTGGCAGCAATGCTGGCAGTGTCCCAGCCAGATGATCGCTTTTATTCCAGAAAGATGGAGGGTTTGGTTTCGACTGAGCAGCTGGAAGAAAGTGAGATTGAGACACTGCTGCAAAGTGGCGTGACCGTTTTAGAGGAAGTAGAGTCAGAAGTTGTATGTATTCGGTGTGTAACAACCAGAACACAGACGGGTGGAGAAGAAGACAGAACTTTTGTTTCGATCAATACAGTGCTGATGATCGATGACATTATTCGGGCAGTGAGAGTGCAGCTGAGTGCGTTGCTGAAAGATAGCAGGATTGGATTTTCCGAGGACAGCATTGCTTCCCAGGTGGCAGTGATTCTGGATGAAAAAGTGCAGCAGGGCTTTGTAACAGAATTTGAACCGCCGGTTGTGTATGAATCGGAGGAAGACCCTACTGCATGTGTTGTGGAGCTGGAGTTCCATCTTGCATCGGTACCAAGTCAGATCTACCTGACTGCCCATATTTCGATTTAAGGGGGGAGAAAAATGGCATTTGTATCGATTCCGACCAGTGCGGATATTTATATTGAAGTCAATGGGAGAAAGATTGCAGCAGCGCAAAGCTACAAGGTCAAATCTTCCAGAGAAAGCAAATATATCGAAGCGTTTGGCAGTCAGGAGCCGGTGGGAACAGTGGGAGGCAGAGTACAGCACTGGATTGAGTTGTCCAGAGTATGTCTGTACCAGACCGAAGGGATTGATTTTTATGATTTGAGCGGATTTAATCTGGTGGTGGTTCGACCGGACTGCAAGATTATCTACTCAGGATGTGAGTGGGCGGACATTACACAGTCGGCCTCTGTAGGTGATGTAATTTTGGAGAAGGTCAGCCTTGTCGCCAGCCGAAGAATGAAGATCTAAGGAGGGAAAGAGGGTGGAGTACAGAAAACTGTCAGCGGTGGAAGAACTTTGCTTGGAAGAGCAGGCAAGAAAAGGATATGATTATCTTTGCTTTCGGGTAGGGCAAGGATTGTCGGCACAGAAAAAGGAAAACTTTTGGGCAATTGCAAATAATGCTGCGCTGATTTTCTTTTTGGAAAGGTCAGAACGAAAATTTTATTCTGTGGAAGAAGTGCTGGAGAAATATAGCTTAGAGGAAATCGCGCAGAAAGCAGAGAGGTATCAGCAAAGGGAATGTGGTGACAAAACAGAGGAAAAAGATGAGGATCGAAGAAAAGATTAAAAAGAACAGGGAAGTTTTTCAGGATAGTCCATTTTTCTCCCACCCAAGAGAAAGTATTTCCAGGGAAATAGCAGAACCTTTTTTAGACTCATACAAAGTAAGCAAAGTGCGGGAAGAGAGCGATGAAATGCTACAGGAACAAAAGAGCGTTTCGGTGGGAAATGCGGTTATGCGGGAAGCGGAAACTGAAAAAACAGAACTTGTTTTTACGGAAGAACCGTTTGTACAAAAGGAGACACCTGTTTTTGAAAGCCTTCCGCTAAGGGAAATGTCAGACGAACTAGAACGGCTCTCCCAGCGATATGGAAGAGGAATGGAGGAATGGCTGGATGACCAATCTCCGATTTAAGGATTATACCTTCCGGCACAATCCGCGGAAAATTGTTGTGGGGTATCTGAAAGAAACAGCACAAAGCCGATGTTATGGATTTGGAGCATCATTACAGGAATTGGGAAGTGGATTAACGATTGTGGAAGGGGAAGGAGAGCTGTTTGGCTCCGATGCACTGGAACAGTTCCTTTCTTTAAAAAAGATGATGGAACAGCAAGGGAGCGGAATTTTAAGTGGTGCAGGAATAGAGCCAATGTATGCTGTGTTTGACAGCTTGCAGATGGTTGGAAAAGGCGGAGACAACACTATCAGCTATACCTTTCGGTTTGTACAGGAAAGGAAGATGGAAGAATGAAGCTGGAACTTTTTGTGGAAACATTAGAAGGAAGTCGAAGAAGAAAGATGTTTCCAGTCCATTTTTCCTGTGTTTCCTCGGTTGATACACCAGCGGACAGCATAAAGGCGACATTTTTGATTTCTCATCCAAAGGAATGGATGAAGGAAATTAAGACATTGGAGTTGCAGGGAGATGGGAACAGGTTGTTTCATGGAATCTGTGACAGACAGATTGTGAGTTTGCAGCAGGATGGATGCAGGATGACTGTGTGGGGAAGATCGGATGCGGCACTCCTGCTCGATAATGAAGCAATTCCGCAGGAATATGTCAGGGTTTCTCTGGATGAGATGTTTGACAAGCATATAAAACCTTATGGCTTTCAAAACGAGCTGGGACTTACAGGAAGCTTGAGCAATTATCGGGTGGGAAAAGGTATAAGTGAGTGGGAGGCTTTTTCTACCTTTTGCAGGAGAACGGTTGGAAGAACACCTCATATTCACTTTGGTAAGGTTTCTTTTTTTCTGCCGGGAAAAGGAAATCATATCATATCCGAAAAAGCACCAGTGATTTCTGTCAGGTGGATCAACCGCCGAAGTGAGATTATCAGTGAAACATTGATTCGGGATGAGATGGGAAGCTATCGGAACTGTGTTCGAAATGAAAAAGCAGAAGGATTGGAGATTGTTCGCCGACGCTGCTTGATCCCTTCTGCACAGTGGGCAAATCCGGCAGTGGACGCAAAATTGCAGATGGAAGAATCAGCTAGAGGGAAAGTTTGCCTGGAAGTGGAAATGCCGCAGATTTTAAGCTGGGAGCTGGGAGAAGAGGTAATAGTGTCTATACCGGAATTTTATTTCCGGGGAAATATTGTAAAACGGGAACTGGAGTTTTCACAGAGTGGGGCAGTCAGCCGTTTTGTTTTGGAATAGAGGTGGGAATATGTGGCTTGCAAAAAATGCGGCAGGAAAAAGAAAGGAAAGTACAGAATACAGCGGAAATGCACCAGCCAGCAGCATCTGTGCCAGAAGCGGGGAGCATTTTGCAGTGGGTGCATGTGAATATCGCAGACTTCCCCACTGCGCCCCGTATGGAATCTATACCAGACCTGCACAGGGAGAAGATTTGATGATTTTATCTGCCCAGAGCGGTGACGTTTGCCTTGGGGTTGTGTCCCAGCAGCAGGAGGAGCTTTTGCCCGGAGAGATTCTGTTGAAGTCGTCGGGTGGAGCAAGTATTCGCCTGTGCAACGATGGGACCATTTTGTTAAACGGGAAAAAGGTGGAGTAGGGAGGTAAGATATGGATACCTGGTTATATCGGGGCGACCACAAGAAAAATGAACAGGGGTTTGTTGAGAAAATCAGTGGTGGAATGGAGAAAATTCAGCGGGCAATCATCCGCTTATCCGTTCCAAAGGGGAGCTTTGCTCTGGACGAAGAGCTGGGGAGCAAACTGAGCATGCTGGGGAAAGTGCCGGGGAATCAGCGGGAAGAACTGGCACTTGAGTATGCAAGAGAAGCCATTTTACCAGTGGAAGGGGTAGAGGTAACATCGGTGCAATGCAGACAGGCTGACTTTGAAAAACTAGTGCTGGAAATGATACTGGAGTATAGCGGCGAAGATGCACCAAAAGAACAGGCAATGTTTTTGTGGCAGCTGAATTTTTAAAAAGGAGGTGGAGAGTGTGACAGATTATGCAAACTTTTTGGAGCAGATGCAGCAAAGCTATGAGCAGCTTGCAGGGATGCGTGCGGATGACGCTTCGGATGTTGGCATCCGATTCAAGATTTTGGCAGAGCAGTTAAGCAAGATAAAAGAAGAGCTGGAGTTTGCAAAACAGCAGTCTTTTCCACAGACAGCGACAGGTGAAAATTTGGAAATGCACGCGTTGGAACGTGGAATTTTTCGCAAGAAGGCAACCTATGCAAAAGGAACGGTTCGATTTTCCCGGGAGTCAGCTGCATCGGAGGATATTTTGATCCCAAAGGGTGTATTCCTGACGTGTTCCCAGACAGAGGGAAATCATGGAACGGATATTCGTTTTGTTACAAGCAGTGAAGTGACTTTGCGGCAGGGCCAAACCAGTGTAGACGCACCGGTAGAGTGTCAGACAGAAGGAAGCAGGGGCAATCTGGCTGCTGGGATACTCAATGTGATGATTACACCGGTGCAGGGCATCACGGCGGTAAGCAATCCGGGGCCAATTCTTTCCGGAGAGGACGCGGAAAGCGATGAAATGCTGCGGCAGAGACTGCTGGACAGCTATCGCATGGTGACTAATGGAAGCAATACAGCGTTTTATTACAATAAGGCAATGAGTTACGAAGGAGTTTCTTCTGTAAAGGTTCTGCCAAGGGTAAATGGAGTTGGAACAGTTGGGATTGTGGTGTATGGACCAGGTGTAGACGAGGATCTGCTGGCAAGAATGAAGGAAGAAATCGGACAGATCAAAGAGATCAATGTGGAACTGACGCTGGAGCAGGCAACGGAAAAACAGACGGAAGTCTCAGTTGAGATTGCGGTCAGTGACGGATACAGTTATGAGGACGTGAGCACTGTTTGCAAAAAAGCGGTGGAGGAGTATATGAAAACACAGAAAATTGGCAAAGCACTTTACCTTGCACTGCTGATGCGAGAAGTTTTAAACTGTGAAGGTGTAGCAAATTGTCGGATTAAGCTGCCGCAGGCCGATGTATACCCATTGGAAAAAGAAATTCTGGTTTTGTCTGAGTGTACTATTTCCCAGATGGAGCGTCAGTAAGGGGGAAAAGCGGATGAATTTGAGAGAGCTGTTCTATTCGAGAATGCGCTCTTTGGGAATTTATGATCTGTCAAAGGGAACTCAGTCTTTGGTATGTTGTGAGATTGAGAGTTATCTGCGTGTACTGGAACCTTTATTTGATGAGATAGAATGGCTGAGAAAAAATGCAGTGGTATCAAGCTGCAGTCCGGAGCGTTTGGCACAGTACGAGAGGATGCTGGCGATTCCGGTAAAACAGCAAATTCCAGAAGAAAAGCGCAGAGAGATTGTACAGAGTAAAATGGCAATTGGCCCCAGTGATTTTCATCGGGAAGGGATTGAACAATCTTTGAGCGCACTGGGAATCAGGGCTAAGGTGGAGGAAATGCCGGAAAAAGGAAGCATTCTGGTGACAGCGTTGGAAATAGCGGACAGTTCCATGACGCTGGATCAGGCAAAGGATGCCTTTCAGGCACTGATGCCGGCACACCTTTTGGCAGAGTTTGTAACAGGGGGCATTAGCTTTATAGAGTTTGATCAGCTGGATAAAAGCTTTGCTCAGCTGGATCAGATGGAGAAAAGCTGGTCACAGCTTGAAATGATGGGAATAGAGGAATGGCAAAAAGGAGGAAAGTAGAATGGCCAGCACATATAAGACCAACTATCTGGGGCTTAACAAGTTTGTGGGAAGCGATAAGCCCAAGATGGACGATTTTAATTTTGACAACGAAACGCTCGATCAGAAGTTTCAGGAGCATGTACAGTCAAGCCTTCATATCACGGAAGAAGAACGGCAGATGCTGGGGAAATCAAATTATGTGATCGGAACCTATACGGGAAATGGAGAATCACCTAGAACAATTGATGTCGGATTTAATGTGGAGTTTGGAATCATTTTTGCACTGGAAGAGCCAATTTCAATGCTGCATGCTTCAGCAGGTGTAACAGGGATTTATGCAGCATTCATCACTCAGCAGGGATGCAGTAAGGGAGTGTACACAACAGAAAACGGTTTTATCGTCCAGCAAACTAGTATTAATCCGCCGGATGGGAAAAAATGCATGCTCAATCAGAGTGGCAGTACCTATATTTACTGGCTTTTTCCAAAGAAGGCATAAAAAAGGTCTGTGGCAATTTGCCACAGACCTTTTTTAGTAGTTTCTTCGGTTGTCTTCTGCACGGGCAGCTGCAATCATTTTCATTTCAATCCAGCGTTCCTTGGTGATTAGAACCTGTCTGGGTTTGCTGCCTTCAAACGGACCAATGATGCCTTTTTCTTCCATGGCATCCATCAATCTGGCTGCACGGGCATAGCCTAATTTGAGCTTTCTCTGCAGCATGGAGGTGGAAGCCTGTCCGGTTTCCACAACAATCTCGATGGCACTTGGGAGCATTTCGTCTTCATCCTCAAAGCCACCACCATCATCCTTGGAGCCTTTTTTCTTATTATCCGAAACAGCGTGTCGGTCGATTTCGGCGAGGATCTGTTCATCGTAGGTCATCTTCTGGGAAGACTGCTTGATAAATTCAATGATGCGCTCTACCTCACCGTCAGTGACAAAACATCCCTGAACACGGGTCGGTTTGGAGGAACCGATTGGAGAGAAGAGCATATCGCCGCGTCCCAACAGTTTTTCAGCGCCGCTGGAATCCAGAATGGTGCGCGAATCGACTTGAGAGGAAACAGCAAAGGCGATACGGGAAGGAATATTTGCCTTGATAACACCGGTGATGACATCGACAGATGGACGCTGGGTCGCGATAACAAGGTGCATTCCGGCAGCACGAGCCATCTGCGCCAGTCGGCAGATAGAATCTTCAACTTCACCTGGAGCTGCCATCATCAGGTCAGCTAGCTCATCGATGATAATAACGATCTGCGGCATTGGCTTAAGTCCGTTTTTCTCGGCAGCCCGGTTAAAGCCTGCCATATCACGCACGCTGTAATCCTTAAACATCTGGTAGCGGTTGAGCATCTCATTTACCGCCCAGGAGAGCGCACCTGCGGCCTTTTTGGGGTCGGTGACAACTGGAATCAGCAGGTGTGGAATGCCGTTATAAATGCCAAGCTCGACCATTTTCGGGTCGATGAGCAGCAGTTTTGCTTCCTGTGGGGTGGAGTGATAAAGAATGCTGACAATCAGGGAGTTGATGCAGACCGATTTACCGGAACCGGTGGAACCGGCAATCAGAGTATGCGGCATCTTTGCCAGATCGGCAACCGTGATTTTGCCGGCAATATCGCGCCCCAAAGCAACAGCCAAAGGGCTTTTTGCCTGCTGAAATTCCGGAGAATCAATGATTTCGCGGATGGAGACAGTGCTGACCACCTTGTTTGGAACCTCAATGCCAACGGCAGGTTTGTTTGGAATTGGAGCTTCGATGCGGACACCGGAAGCAGCAAGATTGAGCGCAATGTCGTCGGCAAGGTTGGTGATCTTGCTGATTTTCACACCAGCAGAAGGCTGAAGCTCGTACCGTGTAACAGCCGGGCCGCGGGCAATGTCGATAATCCTAGTCTGAACTCCGAAACTTTGCAGGGTGGAAACCAGTTTTTCTGCGTTGGAACGAAGTTCTTCCTGAAGGTTTTCCTCACTCGGCTTGTCCACTTCATTTAAGATGGAAATTGGAGGTTTGATATATTCCGGCTCTTCCGGTTCTGGTTCCGGTGCATCCATCGAATGAGAAGCTCCCTGTAAATCCATGCCCTGAGCACGAATTTCGTCAGGGGAAACCTCGATGATCTCATGAGAAGAGTCTTTGCGAGTATTTGGCTGCGGTGTAAGGTCGATATTTTCTGTATGGAAAACAGGAATATCTTCCGGTTCCTCAGCTTCTTCTGGCTGCGGCTGAGGGAAATCCAGAGAAAGGTCATCCACAACTGGCTGGAAGAATTCTGCCGGTTCTGCAGACTCTGGCTCTGATACATCATGGTCGGTATCAACATGGTTTTGAGCAGTATAATCCGAAGTATCTTCATCCGGCAGATGAAAGGTAAAGTTTTCGGGCAAAATAAAATCGTCACCAAGTTCTGAGTCATCCGATTCATCAGGGGTGTCTTCCCAGGAAAGGCCGGTTTGCTGTACATTGCCAAGTTCTTCTTCAAAGATACGCATTGCTTTTTGCGCATCTGATGAATCGACAACCGGACGAACCTTTGGATCAACCATATTAGATTTTAAGGTATTGAGTACATCCTGATCTTCCCGGGCAAGGGTAGTTTTTCCGCCGGAGGTGACACGATGAATTAGATCGTCCAGATAAGGAGAAGTGACCGGCTCATCCTCCTGATCCGAAATTGCAGAAGGGTCCCAGAGATCATCCACCTGCTCATTTTGTTCTTCCAGCAAAGCTTCCCGTTCATTGCGCGGCATCGAGAGCAGCTGGGCGCGCTCCATTTCCTGCTGCTTTTGCTGGGCGCGTTCCAGAGAAAGTTTTTCTTTCCAGGCAGCACGATCCTTTTGTGTTTGTTCCTGTGCCTGGCGAAGCTGCTGGAGTTCTTCTTCTTTTTTCTGCTTTGCATTAAAAAAGCTGGAAGCATGTGGAGCAGTATCGTCATAGCCATCCTCGTCAACGGGAAGTTCCTTGTCGGCAACGGGAATATTGATGTTAAAGTGAGGTTTTCGTCCGGAAGTTTCTCCCTCCGATTCCATCTGTTCCTGTCGAAGCAGCCGCTGCTGATTTCGGATTTCGGAGTGAGCAACATAGACTTCCTCCATCTTCTGCATCGGTTTTTTAGCCGACTGGTAAAGACCAATAAGGGTGCCTCCGGTAAGTACCATGATGACCACAAAGATCAGGAGAATCATGGTGACCTTGGCGCCGGTAGAACCAAACCAGTACAGAAGCGGAAGTCCGAAAATACCAGACACAGCGCCGCCGCCATGCCCATCAATTCCGTTTTGGAACAGGAAAAGGAACTTTTCAATCAGATTTCCGTTCGGGATGCCGGTGCCGAACACCTGAGTGGCACCGCTGAGCAAACAGATGAGCAGCATGGTCTGCCATACCTTGTGGCCGACCAGACCGATAGGCTTGTCCAGTGTGGTCATGATGGAGATATAGAAAAGAAGCGGAGCGATCAAATATGCACTCCAGCCAAACATACCCAAAAAGAAGTTATGTATCCAGTTCCAGACATTCTGCCCCTCAATCAGGGTGGTTGCCATGATAAAGATGGCGACAGCAAACACAACAATTGCCCAGAATTGCTGACGGGAATGAAGCTCCCGTTTTTGTCGTTCTTTTTCGCTTGCCGCAGCGCTGGTCTTTGCTTTGCTGCGGGTGGAAGTTTTCTTGGTTGCCATGAGTGTCCTCCTGTCTGTATCAATATGTAATGCGGCAAAATGCCGCGAAGAATCAAAGAAGATGGGGATAATGGAAGAGGTAGTTTTGTCCTTCTTGTTGGTTGGAAGAATATGGGATATTTGCTCCAAGAGACAGCTTGAGGTAATCGCCTGGATTGGTGGAAAGGATACGGTTTATGGTAAACTGACCACCCTGCGCGACACCTTCTACCATGCTGGTGGGGGAAAGACTCAGCACAGACTGAGCTTTTGGGAGCGGAAGGTCTGCCTGATCGGCAAACATCTGCTGCATGATGGGAACGGGCACAATGGAGTGAAGGATCATTTTTTCTTCTTCCCTCCTGCCTTGGAGTGGGTTTTGGACTTTTCGTTTGGCTTGGAAGAACCTTCGATCATCTCATAAAGACAGGCGATTGCTTCGTTTAAACCGCCCAGATGGTCGATCAGTCCGGTTTCTACCGCTTTTTCACCGTCAAGCACAGTGCCCACATCCATCACAAGCTCACCGGTATTCATCATCAGCTGGCGAAAATCCTTGGAAGAAATCTGGGAATTTTCAGTGACAAAGCGCACAATTCGTTCCTGCATCCGGTCAAAGTAAGAAAGGGTCTGCGGAACACCTAAAACCAAACCATTCATGCGGACCGGATGGACGGTCATGGTAGCGGATGGGGCGATGAAGGATTGTTTTGCACTGCATGCAAGCGGTACACCGATGGAATGACCGCCGCCCAGTACCAAGGAAACGGTCGGCTTTTTCATCCCAGAAATCAGCTCAGCAATGGCAAGTCCCGCTTCCACATCACCGCCGACCGTATTGAGAATAATCATCAGTCCCTCGATGGAAGGGTCCTGTTCGATTGCCACCAGCTGTGGAATGACATGTTCATATTTTGTGGTTTTGTTCTGCGGCGGAAGGATATAATGACCCTCGATCTGACCAACAATGGTCAGGCAGTGGATCACATGCTTTGCCTTTGTCATGGTAACAGAACCGCTTTGCAGAATCTGTTCGGACTGGTCGTTTTCTTCTGTTTCTTCATCGGGAGCTTCGGTGCCGTTTGCAGGCTGAGCAGGGGAAGGCATCTCGATGAGGGTGATTTTTTGTCTTTGGCTTTTTTTATTTTTCTGACCCAAGCGTCACACCTCCGAAAATAGTTTTTCAAAGTTAGTGTGCGCATGAGAAAACAGAATATACCCGATTGCCTACTCTTTATTATAGCGTGATTTGATCGCGCAGGCAACCGAAGAAAGGCGGATGGATTCTGCTGGGAAAGAACAGATTTTTGCCGAAATCTTTGAGTTTTACAGGGAAAAGATCATCCAGTGTTTTTGGATATCAGAGAAAAAGTATAGCACAAAAAAAGGCAGTGACTCAAGCAAGGATTGTAAAAAAATAAAAAAGAAAGAGCATCCCGCAATTTTGCAGGATGCTCTGTTTATTGAGCAAAATGAAAAGAATTTTGTTTAGCTGCACGAGAGTAACTAGGAACCATCGCGAAGCAAACACTTTTCTTTTGGTTTTGTCGACAGAATCGAATTTTACTCTTGCTCAAAAGAGCGAGTGTGTTAACACGAGCGAGCGCCGTGTACTGAAACTATCGCCTTACACAAAACCAAAGCGCGATATTGGGACCAGGCTCAGCCAGGTCTAGCTTCAAGCTGGCTTTTCTTTTAGCAAAGAGCAGGCAGAGGAAAGAAAACTTGCCGTATCGCACAAACCAGCGATAGAACTGTGCGAAGCGAACACTTTTCTTTTGGGTCTACCTTTTCTTTTAGCAAAGAAAAGGTAGATTAAGCTTTGTCGATGGAGCCGAACAGTTCCATTTTTTCTTTTACTTTTGCTTTGATTGCTTCAAAACCAGGTTTGAGAACTTTTCTTGGGTCGAAGCCTTTCTTCTGCTGATCGAGATTTTCTTCGAAGTATTTGCGAGTAGCTTCAGTAAATACGATCTGGCATTCGGTGTTTACGTTGATCTTGGAAACACCCTTGGAGATAGCGTCTTTTACCATCTCATCCGGGATACCTGTTCCGCCATGCAGAACCAGTGGCATTTTACCGGTCTTTTCCTGGATCTTAGCCAGAACGTCCAGACGCAGACCAGCCCAGTTTTCTGGATATACGCCATGGATGTTGCCGATACCAGCAGCCAGCATATCAACGCCCAGTTCGCAGATGCTTGCGCATTCGTTTGGATCAGCGATTTCGCCGCCGCCGAGTACGCCGTCTTCTTCACCGCCGATTGCGCCTACCTCAGCTTCAACAGAGATGCCTTTTGCATGAGCCAGAGCAACGATTTCTTTTGTTTTTTCGATATTTTCTTCAATGCCGTATTTGGAACCATCGAACATAACGGAGGAGAAACCTTTTTCGATGCATTCTTTTGCACCTTCATAGGTACCATGATCCAGATGCAGAGCAACTGGAACAGTGATGTTCAGCTCTTTGAGCATACCGTTAACCATGCCGACAACAGTGCTGATACCGCCCATGTATTTACCTGCGCCTTCGGATACACCCAGGATAACAGGGGAGTTGTTTTCCTGTGCAGTCAACAGGATTGCTTTTGTCCATTCGAGATTGTTGATGTTAAAGTGACCTACCGCATATTTGCCGGCTTTTGCTTTGTCCAGCATCTCTTTTGCAGAAACTAACATATGAAATTCCTCCTTATTTTGAAGAGCCTGGTTTCCCGAAATTTCGGGAAACCGCCATTCCTTGTGCTTTTATTATAAACAATTATAGTAGGAAAATCAATTGCTTTTGGTAAACACACAGGTTGATGGCTGTTTAGAACAGAACTGGGAAAGCGTATTCATAAAAAAATTTACGATGTCAGAGGAGCCTTTCGACGGATTTTTTGTTGACTTTTCAGTAAAAAAAGCTTAAAATAAGAATGGAGTATATTAATTTTGTATAGTTTTTGAAAAAAAGGGAAATTCTTAAAACTCCCATTAAGATTAGAAAGGGTGGATTGCGGTGAACTATCTGGAAACTTATGAAATTTGGAAAAAAAGACAGCTGGAAGATCCGGACCTGATCGCAGAAATGATTGAGATCGAGGGAAACGAACAGGAAATCAAAGAACGCTTTATCCGTATGCTGGAATTTGGAACAGCAGGTCTGCGCGGTATTCTGGGTGTGGGAACTAACCGGATGAATATTTATACAGTCGCACTGGCAACTCAGGGTATGGCTGACTATATCAACGAACAGTATGAAAACCCAACCGTTGCGATTGCTTATGACAGCCGTATTAAAAGTGATCTGTTTGCAAGGGTGACCGCACGTGTCTTTGCAGCAAATGGCGTAAAGGCATATCTGTTTAAAGAACTGATGCCAACTCCAACCCTTTCGTTTGCAGTTCGTCAGCTCAAATGCAGTGCTGGTATCGTGATTACTGCCAGCCACAATCCATCTCAGTACAATGGTTACAAGGCTTACGACGAGGAAGGCTGCCAGCTGAATCCGGAAGCCGCTGCAAAGGTGCTGGAATATGCAGCAAAACGTGATATTTTTGATGGTGTCAAGAAGATGTCTCTGGATGAAGGTCTGCGCACCGGTATGATCGAGTACATATCCGATGAACTGGTAGACCAGTATCTGCACAAGGTATTCTCCCTGAGAATCAACAAAACTCCGGTAACCGAGAGCAGCCTTAAGGTAGTATACACTCCGCTTAACGGTACCGGAAATAAACTGGTTCGCCGTATTTTGGGCAAGATGGGCATTGAAGATATCGCAGTTGTACGGGAACAGGAGCGTCCAGATGGCAAATTCCCAACCTGTCCATACCCAAACCCGGAAGAAAAAGCAACCTTGCAGCTTGGTATTGAGCTGTGCAAGAAGATAAACGGTGACCTGGTTCTGGCAACTGACCCGGACGCAGACCGCGTTGGTGTTGCGGTAAATCATCATGGAGAGTATGTGCTTCCAACCGGAAATGAGATCGGTGTGCTGATGCTTGACTATATTGCAAAACAGCGTATTGCACATGGAACCATGCCAAAGAAACCGATTGCAGTTAAATCCATCGTATCCACACCACTGGCTGATGTGGTTGCAAAGAGCTACGGTATCGAGATGGTGAACGTCCTGACTGGATTTAAGTATATCGGTGAGCAGGTCACCATGCTTCAGAAACAGGGCGAGGAAAGCCGCTTCCTGCTGGGCTTTGAGGAAAGCTACGGATATCTGACCGGCGCACATGTCCGCGATAAGGATGCAGTAAACGGCTCAATGATTATCTGCGAGATGGCAGAGTACTACAAGAAACAGGGCAAGACCCTGATTGACGCGCTGGACGATATTTTTGCTCGCTTTGGCGTTTATGCAGCAAGAGTAAAAGGCTATACCTTCGAAGGCACTGATGGTATGGAAAAGATGGCAAATATCATGAAAAAGCTGCGCTCCAATCCACCAACATCCTTTGCAGGATATGAGGTGCTTTCCTGTGCAGATTACCAGACTTCAATCAGAAAGGATTTCCGTACCGGCGGTGAGACCAAGATTGATCTGCCAACTTCCAACGTACTGGAATACAATCTGGAGAACAATCTGAAGGTGATTATCCGTCCGTCCGGAACTGAACCAAAGATCAAAGTATATCTGACAATCGTGACAAACGATAAGCCACAGATCGATTTGATTGCAGAAAACCTGTTCCACAGCGCACAGGGTTTGATGGCATAATCCCCAAAATATAAAGGCAGGGCATCCTCTTTGGGTGCCTTGCCTTTTTTGTCCCAAAACAGGAAAAACAGAAAATGAGAAAAAAGAGGGACGAATTTTTATACATCAGGACACTTGAATTTCATACGCATCTTGCTATAATAAAAAATATGACTTTGTTAAGGTAAAGTAAAATTTTAGAAAAGGATGGGTGTTATGAAGAAGTCTTATGAAATGGACATGTGCAGCGGACCACTTTTGAGCAAGATTTTGGTGTTTTCGATCCCGCTGATGCTTTCCGGTATTTTGCAGCTGCTGTTTAATGCAGCGGATATCATCGTTGTCGGACGTTTTACAGGAAGTGAAGCTCTGGCGGCGGTTGGTTCCACCTCAGCGCTTATCAACCTGATCATCAACCTGTTTATCGGTATTTCGGTCGGTGCAAACGTTGTGGTTGCACGTTTTTATGGCGCAAGAGATGTGGATGGCGTTCATGAAGCAGTTCACACCTCTATTTTGACCGCAATTATCGGTGGTATTATCCTGATCTTCGTGGGTGTTCTGCTTGCAAAACCGCTTCTGGAACTGATGGGAACTCCGGAAGACGTTATTGATCTTTCGGTTTTGTATATGCGCATTTACTTTGTCGGTATGCCGGCATTTATGCTGTATAACTTTGGTGCAGCGATCCTTCGTGCAATCGGTGATACCAAACGTCCTTTATACTTTTTGACCTTGTCTGGTGTGGTCAATGTTGTTTTGAACCTGTTTTTTGTTATTGTGTTCAAGATGGGTGTTGCCGGTGTTGCACTGGCAACCATTATTTCCCAGGCAATATCTGCAGTGCTGATTGTGCTGTGTCTGATCAAGATGGAGGGACCATGTCATCTGGACTTAAAACATCTTCAGTTTCACGGCAAAACACTGGCAGCGATGCTCCGTATCGGTCTGCCTGCCGGACTTCAGGGTGCAGTATTCAGCATCTCCAACGTGTTGATTCAGTCTTCGGTCAACTCCTTTGGCTCTCTAGTTATGGCGGGAAATACCGCAGCAAGCAACATCGAGGGCTTTGTATACACAGCAATGAACGCAGTATACCAGACCTCTCTGAGCTTTACCAGCCAGAATATGGGTGCAAAACAGTTTAAACGTGTCGATAAGATTCTGATGGAATGTCTGCTGGTTGTTGCAGTGGTTGGCCTGGTACTGGGAAATGGCGCATATTTCCTGGGAAATCAGCTGCTGGGTATTTACTCCTCCGATCCGCAGGTTATTCAGTACGGACTGATTCGTCTGAGCTTTGTTAGTGCGACCTATTTCCTTTGTGGTTTGATGGATGTTATGGTCGGCAGTATTCGTGGTCTGGGCTACTCCATCATGCCAATGCTGGTTTCCCTGACTGGTGCATGCCTGTTCCGCGTAATCTGGATTTTCACCATCTTCCAGTTAGATCGAACATTGGAATGTCTGTATATCTCCTACCCGATTTCCTGGATTCTGACGGCAGGAGTTCACTTTATCTGTTATCTTTGTGTTCGCAAGAAAGCTTTTGCAAGAGCAGAACAAGCTACACTTTAATTCAAAAAGAAAAAGCCCGGGAATTTTCCCGGGCTTTTTTGTTATCTTATGGTGCCTGATAATATTGTGCGTGGCGGGTTTGTCCGCCAAACAGATTATCGTAAGCAAAGGTGCGGTAGTCCTCAATCATCGAGGTGTAGTCATTGGTTTCCAGATGACTGTATGCTTTGCCGTTTGCATCGACATAGCCGACGAAGGTCATGGCAGGAAGCTTCTGCTGGAAATCAGTCAGATAATTTTCATAGGTAGAAGCTTCGATTCCTGCATAGGAAAGCAGGTACTGGCCGAGGAAGTTTAAGCTACTGGTTGGAATCTGGTCATCAGGCAGGTCGTAGTTTGCCCAGATGAGGAATGGGGTCTTGTATTTGTCCATGTACTGCTCCATGGTCATGTTGTCCTGGGTGACGCCATAGGCTTTGTCCAGAAATTCCTGCTCGACAGAAGGCTGGTGGTCACCAAACATCAGGATGATGGTCGGCTCGTCCTGATGGATGAAATAATCCACAAGCAGTTGGAAAGCTTCATCGCTCTTGTTTGCGAGGGTGAGGTACTGTTCTGCCATCGGATATTTTCCGGGCTCATCGGTGAGGGTGACCTCAGCAGGGTAATTTCCTACGGTGTAGCTGCCGTGATTCTGGATGGTGACGTTAAACAAAAACAGGCGTTCTTCCGGAGACTTATGCTCAAATTCGTAGATGATCTGGTTAAAGGAAGATTGGTCGCTGACATAGCCATGCTCCTCGGTCAGTGGAACATCCATATCCTCTACACATTTAAACTGGTCGAATCCCAGCAGCGGATATGCCTGATTGCGCTGCCAGGAGGTTCGTTCGCCTGGATGGATGGCAAGGGTGCGATAGCCATTTTCTTTGAGCAGGGAGGCAAGCGAAGCGGTAGGCTCCAGCACATACTGCTGGTAAGGGATGCTGCCCGACGGCAGAAATGCCATCGAGTTTCCGGTCAGGAATTCAAATTCGCTGGCGCTGGTTCCTGCTCCAAAAACGGAGGTATAGCTGTGACCCTGAATACAGTTGTCCAGTGAGTTTATGTAGTCAGTGACGCTCTCGCTTAAGGAGAGATTGCCGAAATCTTCAAAGTCTGCCCAGGACTCGTTCATGATAGCAACGATGTTGGGGCGGGTATCAGTGGAAACCGCCGGAGTGTGATCGGTGACACCCGAAACGATGCGGTTGAGGTTCTCTTCGGAGCTGTCTTTTGGCTCTTCTACCGACATAAACTGGGTGTTGCGCAGGAATACTGCTAAAGCGCCATCCTGCGAGTAGGATTTGGACTGATCCCAGACATCAGTTTCAATGCCGAGATAGCCCAGCGCGTTTGGCTGCAAAACCGGGTAGGCACAGAGCAGAATCGCACAAAGGTAGGTGACGCGCAGACGCAGACGATTTTTGGATGGACGGAAGCGTCCTGTTTTGAGCTTTTTGCGCAGCAGGAAGATCATTGCCGCAATCAACAGGATGGAAATTGCCATCGGGATGTTGAGGGAGAACTGGTAGCTGTCTGCAACAGCAGCAGCGGTTCCCAGAGCGGTGAAATCCCAAGGGAGAATCGGTGTGCCGCGAAACAGCGAAACATAGTGGTTTGCAATACCCCAGATACAGCACAGGATGTGAGTGAGGATGGAGCAGACCACGATATAGTTTGTGACAGCGCAGAGGGTAAAGTGAACCACACCGATGCACAGATAGTTTGCCAGCAGGACATTGAGGGAATATTCCCAAGGGAGTCCGCCGCTGTAGGCAAACTGCATGAGGTAAAAGGCGGTCAGTGGGGTGACCAGCAGGAGGATGCTCAAAAAGACCTCATCGCGGGAGAGGTGCTTTTTGAGAAAGGTTTTAACTGGATTCATAATAGCACGTTCCTTTGTAGTTGTCATTTGGATAAACGATCTGTCTTTGCGCCGAAGGCGAACAGAAGTTTTTTGTAGTTGAAAACTTGTTTTCAACTGGCTTTTCGTACACAAAAGCTCATGGGGGTAAACAGCACAAGATGTGCTGTGGGAAATGCCCCTGTGACACATAAATAAAAAGAGAAAAACGTTCGGGGCAGGATGTTGGTCAGAGGCTGCCGCACGTCAGTGCGCAAAGACGGAGTCTTTGGATTTGCATAGTAATTTTTGAGCGGTTGACCTCTACCCAAAGACGCAAAATGAATTATAGTATAAAACGGGATAAATGTCAAAAACAAGTCAAAAATGAGTAAAAATTGCGTAAATTACGCAGGTGCGTATACCAAGAAAAGCAGAAGAAAGTATACTCAAACAAAGGGAGATGAGAAGATGGGAACAGTTTTCAGAATACCAAAACCAGAAAAAAGAGTGCTGGTTAGCCTTCGTATGGATAAAAAGAATCTTTGTGAGATCACAAAGAGTGCAAAGAAGATTGGAATATCCAGAAATGAGTGGATTGTGCAGGCAATTGAGTATGCCATAAACAGTATGGAGCAGGAAGAGAATGTAGGAAAAACGGAAAAATGAAAAAGGACTGCGAACAACTGTTCGCAGTCCTTTTTGTTCTCTTATTAAGCTTTGGAAAGCCCGTGTTTTACCCTGTCACGTTCCTCCGCGCGTTTTGCATCGTTAAAATGCTCGAGCGAACCGACCAGATAGCCGGTGATGCGGCGGATACGCTCGATTGGCTGATCTTCCGTTTCTTTGCGGTGGCAGTGTGGGCACTCGTCTCCAATGATGCCGGTATAGCCGCAGACTGGGTCGCGGTCGACCGGATGATTGATCGAGCCGTAACCGATGCCGGATTCTTTCATGCAGCGGATGAGCTGTTCAAAAGCGTCCACGTTCTGGAGCGGGTCGCCGTCCAATTCCACATAGGTGATGTGTCCGCCATTGGTGAGAGCATGATACGGTGCCTCCAGACGGATTTTATCAAAGGCGTTGATGTCAAAGTAGACTGGAATATGGAAGGAGTTGGTGTAGTAGTCGCGGTCGGTGACGCCAGGAATCACACCAAAACGCTCGCGGTCGATTTTGACAAATCGTCCGGACAAGCCTTCTGCCGGGGTGGCGATGAGCGAGAAGTTGAGCTTTCTCTTTTCGCTTTCTGCATCCATTCTGGCGCGCATATGGCCGATGATCTCCAATCCCAGATTCTGCGCGTATTCGCTCTGTCCGTGGTGCTGACCAATCAAAGCAGTGAGTGTTTCGGCAAGTCCGATAAAACCGATGGTGAGGGTACCGTGCTTTAATACTTCGGCAATCTCATCGTTCGGACCGAGTTTTTCCGAGTCTAGCCATACTCCCTGTCCCATCAGGAATGGGAAGTTGAGCACCTTCTTCTGTCCCTGAATGCGGAAACGGTCCAGAAGCTGCTGGATGACAAGATCGATTTTTCGATCGAGCAGGTCAAAGAACAGGTCGATGTTTTTGTTGGACAGGATGGCAAGGCGCGGCAGATTGATCGAGGTGTAGGAAAGATTTCCGCGTCCGGTGGTAATTTCCCGGGTCGGGTCATAAACATTTGCAGCAACGCGGGTGCGGCAGCCCATATAGGCAACCTCGGTTTCCGGATGACCCTCCTTGTAGTACTGGAGGTTAAACGGTGCATCCAGGAAGGAAAAGTTTGGGAAAAGACGTTTTGCCGATACCTTGCAGGCAAGACGGAACAGATCGTAGTTTGGATCACCTGGATTAAAGTTTACCCCTTCCTTTACCTTGAAAATATGGATTGGGAAGATCGGGGTTTCGCCGTGACCCAAGCCGGCCTGTTCTGCCAGCAGCATGTTTTTGATGACCATTCTGCCCTCTGGAGAGGTGTCGGTGCCGTAGTTTAAGGAGCTGAACGGAGTCTGTGCTCCTGCGCGGGAATGCATAGTGTTAAGGTCATCAATCAGGGTCTGCATTGCCTGATAGGTCGCACACTCGGTTTCGGTGTAGGCGTGTTTTGCAGCAAACTGTTGAGCAGAAATAATCTGTGCTTCCGGACAGCCCAGAAGAGCCTGTAAAGCTTCCCGTTCCGCGGCAGTGTAGCTTTCGTTTGATTCGAGAGTTGGCACAAGCTGTTTTTCTTCCAGAGCGGCAAAGACCGGAGAGAGGGCTTCTGAGCTGTTTTCCAGTCCGCACAGAAGCTCACAGGCGTTGCACAGACAGCGGCGATAATGCTTCTGGTAGGTTTTGCGCACACCGGGGGCCATATCAAAATCAAATTTCGGTACACTCTGTCCACCATGCTGGTCATTCTGGTTTGCCTGAATAGCGGTATAAGCCAGAGCAGCATAATCTGCAATGTCCTCCGGTTCCCGCAGATAACCGTAGCCGCAGTTAAAGCCACCGGCAAACAATCGGGTTAGGTCAATCTGACAGCAGGTGGTGGTCAGGGAGAAAAAGTCGAGGTCGTGGATATGGATGTCGCCGCAGTCGTGAGCGCGGGCGTGTTCCGGGTCGAGTACAAACATCTCGTAAAATGCCTTGGCACCTTCAGAGCCATATTTGAGCATAGTTCCCATGGCAGTGTTGCCGTCGATATTGGCATTTTCACGCTTGATGTCGTTTTCCGCAGCACTTTTGAAGGTGAGATCTTCGTAAACCTTCATCAGCTTGGTGTTCATCTCACGCACGCGGGTACGCTGTGCGCGGTAGAGGATGTATTCTTTGGCAGTGCGGGAGTGACCATTTTCGATCAGCACCTTTTCCACCATGTCTTGAATCTGTTCCACCGTAGGTGATACAGTCAGAGACTGTGACGGAGCATATTTTTCCTCCAGACGCTGGCCCACCTGCAAAGCAAGATGATAAGCGGTCTGATAGTCCTTTCCTCCGACCGAAGTTGCTGCGCGGAAAATCGCGTTGGCGATCTTCTCGACGTCGTAAGCCGCAGTGCGGCCATCTCGCTTAATGATGGTGGTAAACATAGAAATTCTCCTTTGATGTAATCTATCCCATAAAAAAAGAATAGTGTACGACAGAGCTTTCTGTGCGCACATATTCTTGCAGCAGATTATTTTATCCTCACTATTGTATCGGGTAGTGAAATTTTCGTCAATTAGCAAAACCCACGAATTTTTGTTGTTTACTCCGAGTATATCACAAGATACAGTATACTAAATTTTAAAATGGACTGATAGACACCAGATATAGAAATCCTGTCAGAAAAGAAGTAAAAAATGGTAGGATATTCGTAGAATATCCTGCGTATTTTTTAGGCAGATTTCCGGAAAGTTAAAAAACGACTTGACAACCTTCATTTTTTAAGCAAATCAAAGCAGGGAAAAGAAAACGGGCGCGCGGCAAAGAAGAATGATAAAAGGAAAACAGGGTAAGAATGGGAAAGGATTATCCGCAGAGGAATGAAAACATAAAAGACAAAAAGAATTTGAAAAAGCAATAGACAATCTGCCGAAATTTTGCAAAAAGAAAAGGCTCCCTAAGTAAGGGAGCCCTGAAAAGATGCAGTAAATTAGTGAAGATTGGAAAGAACATCGGTAACTGCAGCAACGTCAATGTTGTTGTCCTGCTCAAATTTTTCTTTTTCCAGCAATTTCTTAAACTGGTTTACCGTCATGACGATGTTTTCCTTGCCAACATGGCTTAAGTACATTGGAGCGTCTGCCTTGGAGCCGACAATAACAACAGCCGATTCAATCTTAAGGTTATATACCTTCTTTTTCGCCATCAGTCTGCGGAACATATCGAGCTTTTTGTCCATTTCCTTAACTGGGTTTAAGAAGCGAACCTTCTTTTCGTTATCCACAAAGGACCAGTATTCCTCAGTAAAGTCACCATAAAAATCGCCCTTGCCCTGCAAAGCAGAAACAAACAGCAGTCCGAATTCGCCTACCATAACAAAATCGATGGTCTGTGTTTTGCCGTCCAGCTCCATCGAAACGTTTTCCAGTACCTTATATTTTCTAGGAAATGCAAAGCGTTTGAGGATGGATTTTACGGTCTGCTTTCCATAGTTCCCTTTGGTAAAGCGGAGATTTTTCATCAGATACCATGCGATAAAAACTGCGGCACAAAATGCGACAACAGCGATGAGGATGATAACAGAGTTGTTCATAACAAAGTCCCTTCTTCGAAAAAATGATCCTCAGCAAAATGGTGAGGAGAATAGAACTATTGTATCATAAGAGAACAAAACCGTAAAGAGAAAACGGGAAATTTCCCCCTGCATTGTCGGACAGAGTGTAAACTTTTGGCAAAGAAAAAGGCAGAGCAGGGTCAGAGCGCTTGACAGTTTTACGATATCCATTATAATTTGAAGATAGGATTTTTTTAACAGACAAGCCCTTTTGACAGGATGGAGGACATTTTGGGTCCTGCAAAAACAGAAAGGTGGAAACACAAACGAATGAAGCGTTTTTATAAAAAAGCGGTCAGCCTTTTGATGGCGGCAGTGCTATGTACAGGGATTTTTTCGGGCTGTGAAGCACTGGATACCACCCTTCCAGACGAAGAGGAGACGCAGGAGGCAATTGAGACCCGCAAAGCACAGGCAAATCCCCAGAAGGCACTGGAGCAGATCTATTCTGATCTGGGTAAGCGCATCGGGCTGGTGGAACCAACCGAGGAACAGCTGGAATCTGTGGTGGGATTAAATCTGGATGATGTGGAAAAAGCCTATGTGCGCTATGTGGAAATGGACTTTGGTGCAGATGATGTTTATATCATCCTTCCAAAAGATGGGGAAGATGAGAACGGAAACTCTCACCATGAGAACGTTTTGGCAGCACTGCGGGAGCGCAAAGACGACCGGATTCGGGAATTTGTCAATTACGATGTCTACAATTCTTCAGCAATTGCAGAAAATGCAGTCATCTTTGAACGAGGCGGATATGTGGTTATGCTGATGCTGGAGGACAACGATTCGGCAAGACGAATTGTCGAACGTTATATCCCGGAAAAACTGAATCTGTCATAGTGAAAAAGAGGAAGGGTGACCTTCCTCTTTTGTGTATGGAACAGGAATGGAGGGAGAAGAGCAACTGTGTTTTCGGATATTCTATGGATCTTTTTTGATATGGGCTCTACTTTGGTGGATGAACAGCAGGCATTTCGTCATCGGGTAAGGGATGCTATTCAAGGAACCGATATTGGAGAAGAACAGTTTTATCAAACGATGATTTCGTACTACCAGCAGAACAAAAAGGGAGACAAGGAGGCATTTGCTTTTTATAACCTTGCAAAACCGGAGTGGCACTCGGAAGATGAGGTGCTGTATGCAGGGGTAAAAGAATGCTTAAACAGGCTGAAAGGTCGGTATCGGTTGGGAATTATTGCAAATCAACTGCCCGGTGCATATAAGCGCTTGGAACAATGGGGGATTTTGCAGGAGTTTTCTCTGATTGTTACTTCTGACCAGGAAGGTATTGCAAAACCAGACCTGCGCATTTTCGAGGCTGCCCTGCAAAGAGCAGATTGTCCGGCAGAGCGCTGTGTCATGATTGGAGACAGGCTGGATAATGACATTGCGCCGGCAAAAAAGCTGGGCTTTAAGACCATTTGGGTCAGGCAGGGATTGAGCGCGTATACTTCTCCGACCAGTCAATGGGAGCAGGCAGATACAGTGGTGGATAGGATAGAACAGATCGCGGCTCTGTTTGGAGTATAAAAAAGGTCGATGCTTTTAAGCATCGACCTTTTTGTTTCTTTGTTTGTTTTGGCGACATAAGGAGAAGCAACTTCAAGTTAGTACTGCCGAAAACTTCCCACTGGGAACTTTTCGGGGATAGCTACTATTTACAATCGGTTTTCGAGAACCTTTTCTCTTGCAAAAAGGTTCTCGAGCTCTCCCAATAAGCGCCTGAATGATAAAGGTGTTTCGCACTCTGCGGAGTGCGACCAAAGACGCTGTCTTTGGAATCTGTGAGCTTTTTGAAAAAAGCTCAACCAAAAACTTTTCGATTTCGCCAAACGAGCGAGTGTGATAACGCGAGCGCCGCGTGCTGAATCCAAAGCAATACGCAAAGCCGAAGCGCGATACAGCTTTGGTACTTTCTCAGAAAGTACAGGGCTCAGTCTGCCTACTCGTCGAGCTTGAGAACAGCCATGAATGCTTCCTGTGGAACCTCAACAGAACCAAGCTGACGCATACGGCGTTTACCTTCCTTCTGTTTCTCCAGCAGTTTCTTCTTACGGGTGATGTCACCGCCGTAACATTTTGCAAGAACGTCTTTGCGGAACGCCTTAACCGTTTCACGGGCGATGATCTTGCCGCCGATAGCTGCCTGAATCGGTACCTCAAACATCTGACGTGGGATGTTCTCCTTGAGCTTTTCTGCCATCTTGCGTGCGCGGGAATATGCGCGGTCAGCATGAACGATGAAGGAAAGAGCATCGACAACATCGCCGCTAATCATGATGTCCAGCTTAACCAGCTTAGAGGTCTTGTAACCGGACAACTCGTAGTCAAACGAAGCATAACCTTTGGTGCGGGATTTGAGTGCATCAAAGAAGTCATAGACAATCTCGTTGAGCGGCAGCTCGTAGTGGATCTCGACACGGTCAGTATCCAAATACTTGGTGTCCTTGTAAATGCCGCGGCGTTCCTGACACAGTTCCATGATGGTACCGATGTATGCGGAAGGGGAGAAGATGCTCGCCTTGACATACGGCTCCTCCGCAGACTCAATGTCGGATGGGTCAGGGTAGTTTGTCGGGTTGTCGATCATCATGGTGGTGCCGTCGGTCATGTTCAGTTTATAGATAACGCTCGGTGCAGTGGTAATCAGGTCAAGGTTAAACTCACGTTCCAGACGCTCCTGAATGATCTCCATGTGCAGAAGTCCCAAAAATCCGCAGCGGAAACCAAAGCCCAGTGCTTTGGAGGTCTCCGGCTCGAAGGAAAGGGATGCGTCATTGAGCTGCAATTTTTCCAGAGCATCGCGCAGATCCGGATATTTTGCACCATCCGAAGGATAGATACCACAGAATACCATCGGGTTTACCTGACGGTAACCGGCAAGCGGTTTTTCCGCAGGAGCGTCCACATGGGTAACAGTGTCGCCGACAACGGTATCGCGTACGCTCTTGATGCTGGCGGTGATGTAGCCTACCTCGCCAGCAGACAGTCCGCTGGTTGGAACCAGGTTGGTCGCGCCCATATAGCCGACTTCCACGATGTGGAACTGTGCGCCAGTCGCCATCATCAGGATGTCGTCGCCCGGTTTTACAGTACCTTCCATCACACGGATATAAACGATAACGCCCTTGTAGCTGTCATAGTAGGAGTCAAAAATCAACGCCTGAAGCGGAGCATTCGGGTCGCCTTTTGGAGCAGGAATATCGGTTACGATGCGTTCCAGAACTTCCTCTACATTAAGACCGGTTTTAGCGGAAATGCGCGGAGCATCCAGTGCAGGGATACCGATGATGTCCTCGATCTCGTGGCAGACCATCTCTGGGTTTGCGCTTGGCAGGTCAATCTTGTTGACTACCGGAACAACCTCCAGGTCATGCTCGATGGCAAGATAGGTGTTTGCCAGAGTCTGTGCTTCAATACCCTGGGAAGCATCCACAACCAGCAGCGCACCTTCGCAGGCAGCCAGAGAACGGGATACCTCGTAGTTAAAGTCGACATGTCCAGGGGTGTCGATGAGGTTAAATTCATAGGTGTCCCCATCTTTTGCTTTGTATTCAACCTTAACGGCGCGGGCTTTGATGGTGATGCCGCGTTCCCGTTCCAGGTCCATGTTGTCCAGAAGCTGATCTTCCATTTCACGCAGGGAGATCGCCTGTGTCTTTTCCAAAATTCGGTCGGCAAGGGTCGACTTGCCGTGGTCAATGTGGGCAATGATGCAGAAATTTCGAATGTGGTCCTGCCGCTTGTCTGCCATGAAATCTCACCTTTCTATTATAAAAAAAGTTACTTACCAAAAAATCGGGAAATCCCGCATAACAACTTATTATACCATAAATTCTGCATGTGAGAAAAGGGGGGAAGAAGCCAAAAAAGTTGCTTTTCTTTTGAAAAATTGTATCACAGCTACCGCCCTCAGGGCAAGAGGAATCAGAAAAGAGGCAGGCGCACGGGCTCGGTCCCAAACGGCAAAAATCCGACGAAGTATAAAAGCGCTGCAACACAGCTAAAAACCAGAATGGTAACGAGGATAGCAGCTCCTCTTGAAAGGTAGCGGCGGAGATTTTGCCAGAACAGGGAATAGAGCCAGCAGTTTGCTGCAAACAGCAGAATGGAAACAGGACTTTTGGAAAAGGAAAAGTCAGCACAGCCCAAAAGATAGGTGATGGTGACAAATCCTGCTATATCACACAGACAGCTGAGGATAGTTCCAATCCAATTTGTTTTGGCAGTTTTCATTTGAGAATCCCTCCTGACAGAAGTTTCTTTTATGATACCATAAAGTTTTCTGTACAGGCTAGATAGGACAGCAGATTTTTAAGAAAAGCTTTCCATATCGTGGAGAAATTCCTGATAGAAAATGCCGAGTTTTCCGTGATAACCTTCTTTCCAAGGCTTGTTTCTTCCATAGTAGTGCACAACGGCAGTGTGATTGCGGACCCAGTCGATTCCAAGTTTCTCTTCCTTTGGAAGGTGCAGATTTTTTAGCCGCAGATATTTTTCTCCAAGATTATAGATCAGGGGGTCCAAAAAGATGGTGCGGTCAGCGTACAGGGCATTGAGAATGTCCTGATCCGGGAGCAGCAGAGAGGTTTTGTGTTCGTTGATAAAATCATAGATTTCCTGCGGGTGCTGCTCTTTTCGCAACAAGGAGAGATTGAGCATCATGACACCGGAATTGATATAGCGGGCTTCTTTGGAAAGATGGAGGCGGTGACGGTTAAAGTTCTTAAAAAAGGTGCTTTCGATGTGGGAGGAAGCGGCAAACAGATGATTTTGAAAGTCGATGGAATAAAGCCCGCGCAGATCGTTGAGGATAACAAGGTCCGGGTCAAGATAGAGGATGCGGTCCAGTTCTTGCGGCAGATACTGTGCAGCAAAGAGTCTGAAGTACATTTCCTTCGGGTAACGGTCGGAGATCGGCGCACCCAAAAGAAGTTTATCACAGACGCGGACGTCCACAAACTCGGTACGGGGGATGAGGGTGCGCAGAGAGGAAAAATCATCCTCGGTCAGACTGTTGTTTGCGACATAGACAGTAAAAACTGCGTCCGGATCGGACTGGGACAGCGAATAGAGCATGACACTTAAAACCTTGAGGTAGTTGCGGTCAAGGGTGACCAGAATGTTGTAGTGAAAAATGTTTGACATAAAAACTCTCCTAGACGATAAGATAGTGATTTCCCGTGAATGCATTTCTGTGAAAAGCTGGGGAACAAAAGGGAAATATATTTATTTAAGACAAAATATGCTATAATCATATCATGTCAGATTATTAAGATACAACGGAGGAAATGAGAATAGAATGTTAAAGTTTGCAAAATATCTCAAAAGCTTTCAAAAAGAGGTTTTTCTTGGCCCTGTTTTTAAGCTGATCGAGGCAATTTTTGAGCTGATTGTTCCTTTGGTTATGGCAAGAATGATTGATGTGGGAATTGCAAATGGGGACAGGTTTTATGTGATCAAGATGGGCTGCGTGATGATTTTGCTGGGACTGGTTGGTCTTGGATGCGCGCTGATCTGTCAGTATTTTGCGGCAAAGGCAAGCCAGGGCTTCGGAACGGTTGTGCGCTCGGAAATGTTTGCGCATATCAACAGCCTTTCTCACGGGGAGATCGATCAGATCGGTACTCCTTCCCTGATTACCCGAATCACCAACGATGTAAACCAGCTGCAGCTGGCAGTTGCCATGCTGATTCGACTGGTAGTGCGTGCACCGTTTCTGGTAATCGGCGCGACGGTGATGGCAGTTATCATTGACTGGAAGCTGGCGTTGATCTTTTTCCTGGCAGCACCGCTGGTGGCTGTTGTTTTATATTTTATTATGAGCCGCTCGGTTCCTTATTACCGCATTATTCAGAGGAAGCTGGACCGTATCTCGCTGATTACCCGGGAAAATCTTTCGGGTGTCCGCGTTATCCGCGCTTTTTCCCGTCAGGAGCAGGAGAAGAGTCGATTTTCTGCTGCAAGCGACGATCAGATGGAGACCTCCATCCGGGTTGGAAAGATTTCTGCCCTATTAAATCCCCTGACTAGCACCATCATCAATCTGGCAATTGCTGCTGTGGTGTGGTTTGGAGGTGTCAGGGTAAATGCAGGCGGTATGACACAGGGCGAAGTGATTGCCTTTGTCAATTACTTAAACCAGATCCTTTTAGCGATGATTGTGGTGGCAAACCTGGTCGTGATTTTTACCAAAGCATCTGCTTCGGCTGCCAGAGTGAATGAGGTAATGGAACTGGCCCCTTCTATTGTAAACCGTACGCTCAAAGAAGTGGAGCCCCCAAAACAGGATGTAAGCAAGATTTCATTTGAAGATGTGAGCTTTGTTTATCCGGATGCGGGAGACTATGCGATCCATGACCTGTCACTGGAAGTCGGCAGAGGACAGACACTGGGTATTATTGGTGGTACCGGCTGTGGTAAATCGACCATGATAAACCTTATCCCTCGGTTTTACGAAGTATCCAAGGGATGTGTTAAGGTAGATGGCACCGATGTGCGGGATTTTCCGGTGCGTCAGCTGCGAAAGAAAATCAGTATGGTGCCGCAAAAGGCGGTGCTGTTTTCTGGTACGCTCAGAAAGAACATGCAGTGGCGCGATGAAGATGCCAGTGATGAGGAGATATGGAAAGCACTGGAAGTGGCACAGGCAGCGGAATTTGTACGCAAACTGCCGGATGGACTGGACACGATGATTTTGCAGGGAGGCAAAAACCTTTCGGGTGGACAAAAGCAGCGTCTGACCATTGCCCGCGCGCTGGTGGGTTCTCCGGAAATTTTGATTTTAGATGACAGCGCAAGTGCTCTGGATTTTGCGACCGATGCCGCACTGCGCCAGTCGATTGCAGCACTTTCCAAAGAATCGGGCAATAACATGACCGTTATCTTGGTTTCGCAGCGCGCCAATACGGTTCGATATTCGGATAAAATTATTGTGCTGGATGACGGCAGGGCAGTTGGAATTGGAACACATGAACAGCTGCTTGCAGGCTGTGAGCAGTACAGAGAGATCTACTGGTCGCAGAATGAAGAAAATGAAAAAGGAGGTCAGGAATAATGGATATGGAAAAAAGAACCGATCTTTTCAAGAGAATCCTGACCTTTGCAAAACCGTATTGGCTGTATTTAGCTGGTGCGGTGGTCAGTGCACTACTGAGTGTATCAATGGTGCTGTATGCTCCGATTCTGATTGGACAGGGCATCGACCAGATTGTTGCACCGGGAAAGGTTGCATTTGATCAGCTGCTCCCGATTTTGGGAGAACTGATTGCCGTTGCACTGCTGGGAGCGTTGTTTCAGTGGTTGATGACGCTGTGCACCAATATGGTAACCTATAAGACAGTGCGTGACCTGCGTGTTTGTGTTTTTAATAAGCTGGAAGAAATTCCGCTGAGCAAGATAGACAGCCGCTCTCATGGAGATATCATCAGCCGAATCATCAATGATATTGACTCGATTTCGGACGGACTGCTTCAGGGATTTTCTCAGTTGTTTACCGGAATCATCACGATTGTGATTACGCTGGGATATATGCTTGCTATTAATTTTAAGGTAGGGCTGGTTGTGGTCGTCATCACACCGCTTTCGCTGTTTGTGGCATCCTTTATTGCAAAACATTCCTTTTCGATGTTCCGCAGGCAGAGCGCCATCAAGGGACAGCTCAGCGGCTGTATTGAGGAGCTGGTTGGGAACCAGAAGGTGGTTAAGGCGTTTTGCTATGAGGAGCGCGCACAAAAGGAATTTGACCGCATCAACCACGAGCTGTACGATGCAGGTGTCAAGGCACAGTTTTATTCCTCGCTGACTAATCCCTGCACGCGATTTGTCAACAGCGTGGTGTACGCGGCGGTTGCTCTGGTGGGAGCGCTCTCCTGCATTGGCGGCGGATTTACCGTCGGTGCATTATCCAGCTTTTTGACCTACGCAAACCAGTACACCAAGCCATTTAACGAGATTTCGGGGGTTGTTACCGAACTTCAGACCGCTCTTGCCAGCGCAAAGAGGGTGTTTGCGGTGATGGATGAGCCGGCAGAAACACCGGATGACCCGGATGCTGCACATCCTTCCCGTGCAGAAGGCAGAGTGGAGATTGACCACGTTTCGTTTTCTTATCATAAGGAGCATCCGTTGATTCAGGATTTTAACCTTAAGGTGCAGCCGGGACAGAGAATCGCACTGGTCGGTCCAACCGGCTGCGGAAAGACCACCATGATCAACCTCCTGATGCGCTTTTATGATACCGATGAGGGGGAAATCCGGGTGGATGGCGTTCCTTCCCAGAAGATTGCGCGGGATGCACTGCGCTCCCTGTACGGCATGGTGCTTCAAGATACTTGGATGTTCAAAGGCTCGGTTCGGGATAATATTGCCTACGGAAAACCGGATGCAACTGATGAAGAGGTAGTTGCAGCGGCAAAGGCCGCCTTTGCACACAGCTTTATCATGCGTCTGCCGCAGGGATATGACACCATCCTTTCGGAGGACGGGGGAAATATCTCACAGGGTCAAAAACAGCTTTTGTGCATTGCCCGCGCCATGCTGACCAAGCCTTCTATCCTGATTCTGGATGAGGCAACCTCCAGCATCGATACTCGAACAGAAGTAAAGATTCAAAAGGCATTTGCCGAGATGATGAAGGGACACACCAGCTTTGTGGTGGCGCACCGTCTTTCCACCATCCGCGAGGCAGACTGTATTCTGGTGATGCGTGACGGGAAGGTAATTGAACAGGGTACCCATACAGAATTGCTTGAGAAAAACGGATTTTATCATGAGCTGTATTACAGCCAGTTTGTTCGGACAGAATAAAGATAATTAAAAAACGCTCCCATCTTGGGAGCGTTTTTTGCTGATATCCTTTTTGTATTGTTTTTGTTGAAGATGTTTCACTCGCTGCAACGAGCGACCAAAGGCAAAGCCTTTGAAAACCGCGAGCTTTTTGTAGAAAAGCAAGTTGAAAACAAATGTTCAACTACCGAAACTTCATTTTTTTACCCAACTACCCGTCTTTGCGCTATAGGCGAATGGGTAATGTTTTACTCTTTGCTCAAAGCTGGCTTTGCATTCATTGCCCCCAAGAATATCGTTTCACTCCATTCTCTGAAAGATTGCGGCGAAGCCGAACAGGGTCCAGGCTCAGCCTGGGATTTGTTTTTACTTTAACAAACTAAATTCTTGTACTGAGGCCGAAAGTATGGTATAGTTTTTGCAGATGAAAGCAGTATTTAACCGACATAAAATAGAAATGTAAGAAAAACGAGAGGAGAAAAGACAGTGAATCAGGAAAAGGAAATCATCGTCATCGGACATAAAAATCCTGATACCGATTCCATCTGTTCCGCAATTGCCTACGCAAACTTAAAACGAAAGATGACCGGCAAGACCTATACTCCAAAACGTGCGGGCGAAGTGAGCAAGGAAACTGCTTTTGCTCTGTCCTATTTTGGAGTGGACTGTCCACAGTACCTTTCCAATGTCCGTACCCGTGTTTCGGATATGGAAATCAAGGAAGTTCCGGGTGTGGACCGCAAAATTTCCATCAAGCAGGCGTACAGCACCATGAAGGAAAACGAAGCCAGCACCCTGTGTATCACCAATCAGGAGGGTGTGCTGGAAGGTATCATCACCATTTCCAACATCGCAGCATCCGATATGGATGTGTACGACAACCGAATCGTATCCAAAGCAAAGACTCCGTATGAAAATATCGTCAAGGTGCTGGAAGCAAAGGTAATCTGCGGAGATGTCAGCGGTACTTTTGACAAAGGACGCGTTACCATCGCGGCAAATACACCGGAGCGAATGGTGGACTATGTGGCAGAGCACGACATGGTTATCATTGGAAACCGATTTGAGTCGCAGTTTTTCTCGATTGAGATCGGAGCATCCTGCATTATTCTGTGCACCAATGCAGAACCAAACGAGACCATCATCGAGCGGGCAAAAAATAAGGGATGCATCATTCTATCCAGCCCATATGATTCCTATACAGTAGCAAGACTGATTAACCAGAGCATGCCGGTTGATTTCTTTATGACCCAGCACGGTATCTTGTCCTTCTCGATGGATGATTATACCGACGATGTCAAGGAAGTTATGGCAAAGGAACGTCACCGTTATTTCCCAGTTCTGGGCGAAAACAACCACTATATCGGTCAGCTGTCCAAGCGTTCCTTCCTTGCAACCGAGAAAAAACAGGTCATCTTAGTCGACCATAACGAGAAGAATCAGGCTGTGGACGGGGTAGAGTGTGCAGATATTCTGGAAATCATTGACCATCACCGTCTGGGAGGACTGGAGAGCATCAATCCGGTTTATTTCCGCAACCAGCCGCTTGGCTGCACTGCAACCATCATCTACCAGATGTATTGCGAAAACGGCATTGAGATTGAACAGAGCATCGCAGGACTGCTCTGCTCGGCAATTTTGTCCGATACCCTGATGTTCCGTTCTCCAACCTGTACCGAAGTGGACCGTGCAGCAGCGCAGGAGCTTGCAAAGATCGCAAAGATCGACATTCCGACCTACGCACAGCAGATGTTTGAGGCAGGAAGCGACCTGTCCTCTCGTTCCACCGAGGAGATCTTCTATCAGGACTACAAGACCTTCTGCACCGCAGGGGCAAACTTTGGTGTGGGACAGATCACTTCGGTGAGCGAAGCAGGTCTGCGCGCGCAGATTCCGGCATTGCAGCAGCTGATGAAGGAAAAGACCGAAAAAGATCCTTCCACCATGCTCTTCTTCCTGCTGACCAACATCATCGAGGAAAACAGCATCGTTTTGTGTAGCGGAGCAAAAGCAGAGGAGATCCTTAAGCAATCCAATCACATTGAGGAAATCCCAAGCGATGGGTTGTTGGTTCCAGGTATGGTATCGCGCAAAAAGCAGTTTTTGCCATCCATCATTGCAACCTTGCAGCAGTAATGCATAACTGAACTAATTTTATAAAAAGAAGCGGCAGCAGGATTCCCTGTTGCCGCTTTGTAATTTTGGGGGATAGAGTTAGAGAGTGGAATCAGAAAGGCTTTCCTTTCGACTTTTTCGGCTGGAAAGGCAGACAAACAAAAGTAGTCCCAAGACAGAAAATAGTGCAATGTATTTGGTATAGATTCCTCTGATTGAGTAATGCAGATGCTCTGCGATATCAAACGGCAGAAAGGCAGTAAAAACATGAACCGTTAACAGGACGGCGATTGCCAGATATACAATAAGGAAGCCAAGATTCAGGATGAGAAGAACCTTTTCCATGGTCGGAGACATAAAAATGAGGCTTCTATGCAAGAGCAACTGTCCCAACAGATATCCGCCGAAGAAATAGGCAGCAGGAAAGAAATAATACCAGTAAAAACCAACCCGGTAATAGGTGTAAGTTGCGCGTGTTTCCTCCTGCGCCTGCCCGTATCCCAACAGAACAACTAGGTCAATCACAAACAGAATCAGGAAAAGTCGGTTTATTTTTTTCATGTTATCCCTCTTTTCGTCAAAAGCTTCCCGATAAGTTTAGTTTAGCATATCAGGAGAAAATTGTCGATTTCCTTCAGGAAGAGAACAGGTGGATTTTGCAGCAGCACTTGACAGAACAAAGCTGAATTGCTATACTGGCAAAGGATTTTAATTTTAAGATTTGAGGTGAAAATATGCGCAAATTTTCCTGCTAATCAAGTAAGGGTAAAATGCAGATTACGAAAAGGCGGACAGAGATTCTTTAAAATTTCTGTGCCCAAATTGCGTTTGCCCGCCAGCAGGAAACAAAGCTTGTGCATATTTTCAGAATATAGAAAAAGGTGTCGGGATTTTATGTTCACAGACGGATGTTCTGCGGGATAAGATTTCTGTTTGACCTTTTGTTCCCTTCTGAAAAAGCGGCAGCAGGATTTCCTGCTGCCATTTTTGTTGCCTGAGTTTTGGGAGGGAAACGCCATGTCAATCATTTTGTTATCGAATGTTAGTTTTTGTTATGAAGGAAGTTATGAGCCAGTTTTTGAAAATCTCTCGGCAAACCTGGACACCGACTGGCATCTGGGTTTGACCGGACGTAATGGACGGGGAAAAACCACTCTTCTGCGCCTGATGCTTGGCTCCCAGCAGCATCCTTATGGACTGACCGGGTTTGGAGGAAGCATTGGAGCAAAGGTCTCTTTTGTTTATTTTCCACTTCCGGTCAAACACCCGGAGTGGCTTGCAATGGAAGTGATGGAAGAGCTTTGTTCAGGATGTCCGGAATGGAAAATCCGGCGGGAGCTTTCTCTTCTGGGTGTGGAGGAGGACGCTTTGTGGCGGCCATTTGAAACGCTTTCCGGAGGAGAAAAAACGAAGCTGCAGCTGGCCGCACTGTTTTTGCAGGAGGGCTCCTTTCCACTCATTGATGAGCCGACCAATCACCTTGATATTGAATCAAGAAAGATCGTTTCGGAGTATTTAAGGCGACAGAAGGGATTTTTGCTGGTATCGCACGACCGAGCCTTTCTGGACGGATGTGTCGATCATATCCTTTCCATCGGACGCAATGATATTGAGGTTAGAAAAGGAGATTTCAGCGGCTGGTACCACGATTATCAGACCCGTATTCAGTCTGAGCGGGAGCAGAACGAAAAGCTCAAAAAGGAAATCAGCCGACTGCATGAAGCAGCAAAGCGCACCGCCGAATGGTCGGACCGGGTGGAGGCGACCAAGATAGGAGAAGGTCCCTGTGACCGGGGATATATTGGACACAAAGCTGCCAAGATGATGAAGCGCTCCAAGTCGATCGAGATGAGGAAACTGGATGCTGCACAGGAAAAATCCAAATTGCTCAAAAACGTGGAGAATGTCGGAAAGTTAAAGATTCAGCCGGAGAAGCATTTTGCAAAGAAACTTGTGGAGGTCGGAGAACTGTCTGTCTGTTTTGGTGGAGAACCTTTGTTTTCTCCGGTGAGCTTTTCAGTTGGAACAGGAGAAAAGGTTTGTTTACAGGGCAAAAACGGCTGCGGAAAAACAAGCCTTTTGAAATTGATTGCTGGAGAAAAACTTGATTATCAGGGAACACTTCGGATTGCTTCGGGACTTACCTTTTCTGTAGTCTCACAGGACACCTCAGGACTGCAGGGCAGTTTACAGGAGGAACTTTTGAAAAGCGGAGTGGACCAGAGCTTGTGTATGACCATCCTGCGCAATCTTGGGTTTGAGCGAACCCAGTTTGAGATTCCGCTCGAGCAGTACAGCATGGGTCAGAAGAAAAAGGTGTTGATTGCAAAAAGTCTGTGTCAGAAGGCGCACCTGTACCTCTGGGATGAGCCGCTTAACTACATCGATATTTTTTCCAGAATGCAGATTGAAAAACTGCTTTTGGAGCAGGAAGCGGCAATGCTGTTTGTCGAGCACGATGCAGCATTCTGCGAAAATATTGCGGATAAGATTGTAAGCATCCAAAGAATTTAAAAGGACAGGAGGAGTGGAATGATTTTCACAAAATGGCTGACTTTTCATATTCTGAAAAGGAGAAGAAATGGATTCTCTGAATGAATTTCCCGGGAAATAGAGAAGCCGGTTCTTGTATCCTTTGAGAAAAGGTGGTCTGAAACCATGAGTGAAAATCAAAACAACCTGCGGCAGATGTCCGCTGCGGATATTCCACAGACTTTGCCAAGCTTTCCCAGTGAAGATGGTTCGGGAAGTGCGGTAGTAGTGCCGGATGACATTCCGCAGACCCTGCCAAGTTTCCCGAGTGTTGACGGCTCGGGAAATCCAATCCCAGATACTCCACAGACGCTCCCAAGTTTTCCGCAGCCGATTCCGCCTTCCAACAATACGCCAAACCAGCCAACAACACGCTGCTGCCGGGTAAGGTTTTTCCATGCAGCTGCACAGGCAGGAGCAGTCAATGTGAATGTCGGTTCCCAGAGGGTAGCTACCAACCTTGCTTTCGGTAATTTTTCTACATATTACTGCTTTGGGCAGGGCTTCCGCACCGTTACCGTTTTAAATGCAAGTTCGAACCGAACGGTGCTTCTGCGAAAAACAGTTCCGATGCAGGCGGGAGAGACGATTACTTTTGTGCTGCTTAACAATGCATCGACCGGAACACTGGAACTAAGCCGAATTGATGATACCTCCTGCTCCGGACAGATGGGTGGGTTTGCCTGCCTGCGGATGGCAAATTTCCTGCTGGGAAGTACCGCATTGGATATGATGACCTCGGATGGCAGAGTGGTATTCTCGGATGTCCGTTATAAAGAGAATACTCTTTCCAGACGTCTGCGCCCGGGAAGCTACAGCTTTTATGTGGTCAACACACCACTGCGGATTGAACCTCGCATTGAAGATGTGGAACTCGATGACAGCGATTACCGCGTCAGCGGACGTTATCTGCCGGGCTACGGGGAACTCAGTCCAGTTATTTCCTTTTCCCTGCAGGCGCGAAGAGGAGTTATGTATACCGCTTATATTATCGGGCAGGCAAATACGGACGAAATTCAGGTCGTCATTGCTGCAAACAGTTAGCGAAAAACTGCTAAGAGAGAGGAGAGTTCCTCTCTCTTTTTTTACTAAAAACACAATTTTCTTTTTGGTCACAACTTCCAGTCTTTTCCAGAGGCTTATTGACAGATGTTCATTTTTGTGTCACCCTAATAATGGAGTAATATCAGATTATAACAAAATATATTGGAGGGAAACAGAACATGTCTCATGAGAAAAAGGACTCAGCGTTACAAAAGATGCAGCTGATCCTGCTTTCAGCGGCAATTATGATTGTGCTGGCTCAGCTGAACATCAACCTTATCATCAATGGATTTAAGATATCTCTGGCGGTTATCTGTCTGCCGCTGTTTGCTTTCTTGTTTGAGCATTTTCCGGTTTTCCCGGTTACGCTCATTACAGCACCGGGTATTTTGCTGGTGCGGTGCATTGTGGAGTGGCTGCATAGCGGCGAGATAGCAGAGGCGTTCTGGTCCTATTCGCCGGAGATGTTTTTCCATTTGATGTACGGCGGACTGTTTGCCATTTATGTGCGATTTTTCCCGATCCGGCATTTTCGTCTGGAACAGTTCCTGCCTATTCTGGGAATTGACGTAATCTCCAACCTGACTGAAATCTTTGTTCGTCTGGGAACCGATGCACTGACCACGGCGGTTTTGCTGCGGTTGGTGATTGTGGGAATTGGCAGAACGGTTCTGGCAGTTGTGTTGCTGGCATCCTTTGATGCGTATGGACTATCCATCCTGCGCAAAGATGACCGGATTCGTTACCGAAAGCTTTTGCTGTTGACCTCACAGCTCAAGAGCGAAGTGATCTGGATGAACAAGAATACTTCACGCATTGAGGAAACAATGGCAGTTTCTTATAGCCTGTTCAATGAACTTAATGCAAAAGAAGGAATGGGTGAGATTGCCCAGAAGGCACTGACCGTCGCGAAAGATATCCATGAGGTGAAAAAGGAATACTATCTGATTATGAACGGGATTTCCGATGCGCTCAACACCGACCAGGAAGAGAGCGGCATGTGGATGAAGAATATCTTTGGTATCATGCAGGAAAGTGTTCGCCATGTGTTTGGGGACTATGGGCAAAACATGCGGCTGGATGTGGTTTTGGAAAAAAACTTTTATACCGATAAGCATTACTATCTGATGTCAGTTTTGAGAAACCTGATCAACAACGCAGCAGAAGCAGCGGGAAACAGACATGCCCGGGTAGTGCTTTCCGGCAAGGAAGATGGGGAAGATTATGTGATCGGGGTGCATGACGACTGCGGCGGTATTGATGAGGAATATCTTCCAACGATCTTTATGCCGGGATTTTCGACCAAGATTAACTATGAAACCGGACAGGTCAGTCGAGGATTGGGGCTTTCGCTGGTCAAGGATATTGTGGAATCCGAGCTTGGGGGAAGCATCAGTGTAACTTCGGAAGATGGATGTACCGACTTTACCATCCGGATTCCAAAAGAAAATTTGGAGGTGGAAGCATGATGAAAATTTATCTGATAGATGATGACGCGAGTGTATGTAACATTTTGAAAATTATCATTCAGCAGAAAAAGCTGGGTGAGGTTTGTGGAACCGCCTCAAATGGTATGGACGCGCTGGAGGATCTGGCGTATGTTTCACCGGATATCGTGGTGGTAGATCTGCTTATGCCGATTATGGACGGCATCAACTTTGTGCGCAAAGCAAAAGAACAGTATCCGGATATCAGCTATGTCATGCTCTCCCAGGTGAGCAGCAAGGAAATGATCAGCCAGGCGTATGAGTGTGGCGTAACCTTCTTTATTCAAAAGCCGGTCAACGGTATGGAAGTAGTGCGTGTTCTGACTAATGTAATCGACTCCATTCAGATGCGCCGAACCTTCAATCAGATGCAGTCTTTGTTCTTAAAAGATACGCCTCCGAATGCCGCAGCTGCACCGATTCCGGAAATTCGCCTTGCTTCTGAGCAGCCTGCAGAAGAAAAGCCGCACATCAAACGGCTGCGCTCTATCCTGCAAAAGTTGGGCATCATCGGAGAAAGCGGCAGTGCGGATATTATCACGCTGGTCGATTATATGATTGAGCAGGGACCAGAATCGGGCAAATTTACTGTATCCGAATTGTGCAGCAAATTTAGTCCCAACAATTCCAAGTCGATGGAACAGCGTATTCGCCGTACCGTCAATGCAGGGCTTACGAATCTTGCCAACATGGGAATTGAAGATTATTCCAATGATACCTTCCATGATTTTGCAGGTTCCATTTACAGTTTTGAGCAGATTCGCAAAGAGATGGATTATATCCGAGGAAAATCGGACAGCCATGGCAAGGTTTCGCTCAAAAACTTTTTAAACTCTCTGATCTTTTACTGTACCAATTGATCGAAACAAAAACAGCGAAAAAGCGACCTGAATTTTCAGGTCGCTTTTTTTATTAGTGCTTTAGCAAAGAACTTTCGCCAATAAGCGAAAGTTCAACAACCGCCCGCTATGCGGGTGGATTAAGGCTTAAGCAAAGAAACATCCTTTCTGGTAAGATAGAGATTGTTCAAGCCTCTAAAAAACCAGGAAAGGATGTTTCTTATGGCAAATAGTTTAGCACATACCAAATGGGTATGCAAGTATCACATCGTTTTTACACCAAAGTACCGTCGGAAAATAATCTATAAAGAATTGAGAAAAGATATCCAGCAAATCATAAAAGATTTGTGTAAGTGGAAAGGTGTAGAAATTATAGAAGGGCATATGATGCCGGATCATGTACATATTCTGGTAAGTATACCGCCCAAATACAGTGTATCCCAATTCATGGGATACCTCAAAGGGAAAAGTGCGATGATGATATTTGAAAGGCATGCAAACCTAAAATACAAGTGATATTATGTAAGTACAGTAGGAATCAATACTGCGACAATACAAAAATATATCCGAGAGCAAGAAAAGCAAGATCAAATAGAAGATAGTTTAAGCAAGAAGGAGTATGTAGACCCTTTCAAGGGTAGCAAGTAATCATACCACCAGAGGCTTGAACAAAGTGAAAGCCAGCGTCATTTAGGCGCTGGCTTTTATCACGGCCTTATAGGCCGCTCGTCATGCCACCCCTCTTAGGGGTGGTCATGACTTTATTAAAAGATCAGAGAACCAACCTGGAAGATCACAAGCGCTGCAAGATAAGCAACCAAAGTCTGGTATGCAGCAGTGAGCAGAGCTTCTTTCATAGAACCAAGTTCTCTCTTGGAAGCAGCAAAAGCAGCTACACAAGGCATATACAAAATGGTGAAAGCAAGGAAGCTGAATGCACTCAGTGGAGAGAACATCTGGGTCAGCATCGCGCTCAGCTGTGCGTCACTGGAAGCTCCGGTCAGGATAGTGAGGGTGCTGACAACCGACTCTTTCGCAGTAAATCCAGTGATGAGAGCGGTGGATGCACGCCAATCATTAAATCCAATTGGTGCAAAAGCAGGAGCAATGATCGAGCCAATCGAAGCGAGAATGCTGTTTGCACTGTCAGCGACCATGTTCAGTCTCCAGTCGAAACTCTGCAGGAACCAGATAACGATAGAGGCAATAAAGATGATGGTAAACGCTTTGTGCAGGAAATCTTTTCCTTTTTCCCACATGTGAAGCAAAACGCTTTTAGCATCTGGAAGACGATAAGCAGGAAGTTCCATGACAAATGGAACAGAATTTCCCTGGAAGATGGTGTTCTTTAGCAACAGTCCGGACAGGATAGCAACCACAATACCCAGAACATACAGGGAAACCATAACCAGAGCAGCATGGTTCGGGAAAAATGACGCGGTAATCATGCCATAGATTGGAAGTTTTGCGCTGCACGACATGAACGGAGTGAGCACAATAGTCATCTTGCGGTCACGGTCACTGGAAAGGGTTCGGGTTGCCATGATGGCAGGAACGCTGCATCCAAAACCGATCAGCATTGGGACAAAGGAACGTCCCGACAGACCAATTTTTCGCAGCAGCTTATCCATAACAAACGCAACACGCGCCATGTATCCGCTGTCTTCCAGCAGAGAAAGGAAGAAGAACAGCAAAACGATGATTGGAAGGAAGGAAAGAACACTTCCAACACCGGCGCAGACGCCGTTGATAATCAGGGAGTGAAGCCATGGGGTAACGTCAGCTGCAATGAGGACATTGGAGAGCATTGCAGTGAAGCGGTCAATCCATGCACTCAAAAGATCCTGTAAAGGAGCACCGATGACCGAGAAGGTCAGCCAGAATATGGTCATCATGATGAGCAGGAAGATCGGGATTCCCAGATATTTATGGGTGAGGAAGCGGTCGATCTTTTCCGAACGCTGCTGTTCCCGGGTTTCCTGATGTTTTACTACACATTCTGCGCACAGTGCTTCTATGTAGGTGTATCGCATATCGGCCAGCGCAGCTTCACGGTCGGTGCCGAGATTTTCTTCCATCTGTTCTACAATGTGGTCGATGATATGGATATCGCTCATATCAAGGTCAAGAGCTTTAAACATCGGTTCGTCGCCTTCGACCAGTTTGGTAGCGGCAAATCGGGTTGGATAACCTGCGGCCTCTGCATGGTCTTCGATGATATGTGCAATCGAATGGATAGCACGATGTACCTCTCCCTGGCAGAAATCCAGCTTTTGGGTCGTTTTTTTCTGCTTAATGGTTTTAACCACAACATCCAGCAGGTCTGCGATTCCTTCACCTTTGGAAGCGGAAATCGGAATAACCGGAATACCTAAGCGTTCGGAAAGCTTTTTGACGTGGATGGTGTTGCCGCTTGCGCGGACTTCGTCCATCATATTTAACGCCAGAATCATCGGGATATTCAGTTCCATCATCTGAAGGGTCAGATACAGGTTTCGTTCCAGATTGGTGGCATCCACAATATTAATGATGGCATCCGGATGTTCCTTTACCAGAAAGTCACGGGTGACCACCTCTTCTGCAGTGTAAGGAGATAAGGAATAGATGCCGGGAAGATCCACCAGAACGGCTTCCTTGTACTTTTTGATGCTGCCCTCTTTTTTCTCGACGGTAACACCCGGGAAGTTTCCAACATGCTGGTTACTTCCAGTCAAAGCATTGAACAGGGTGGTTTTTCCACAGTTCTGATTGCCGGCAAGCGCGATCAAGTGGCTCATCGTGTTACCTCCTCAATTTCAATGTTGGATGCATCCTCTGCACGGATGGTCAAAACATATCCGCGAAGGAAAAGTTCGATTGGATCTCCCATCGGAGCGACCTTTCGAACCTGAATTTTTGTTTTTGGGGTAAGCCCCATGTCCAGAAGTCTTCTGCGCAAAGCGCCCTGACCACCAACAACGGTGATGGTGCCGCCTTCTCCTGGTTTTAAGTGATCTAATGTCATAGCACTGCCTCCATGAAATGAATGTTTATGCGTTTAAAATGAAAAATAACAGCATAAACATGGGATTTTTAATAAGTTAGCCTACGCTTACATTTTACTCGTCAAGGAAAAAGTTGTCAATAGCTAACGCGGCAGGAACCTCTATTTTTATGTTATGAACAGAAAAAGAAAAAACGGTGAAAAGAATTCTGGAATTTCTGTAAAAATAGATAATTAAAAAAGAAAAATTTATCTTAAATTTATGAAAAACATGAGAAGCTCTTGCACCTTTTTCGGAAAAGATGTTTAATAAGAGCATGGCAGGATCGAAGATTTGACAGAATTCGAGGCGAAAAAAGGGGGGAAAAGAAGGAATGTTGACTGCTCAGGGAATTGGAGTTTTTGCTGATATTGTAATTGGTCAGTTGGTTTTTTATGAGAGACAGATATTCAAGGTTCATAAGGAACAGGTTGAGGACATCACCAGAGAAATGATGCGTTTTCGTGAAGCGAAGGAACAGGCAGTTCGTCAGGTTCATATTTTGCACCAGACAGCGCTGCGGGAAGTTTCTCAGGAAAATGCAGCGATCTTTCAGGCGCATCACATGCTGCTGGAGGATATGGACTTTAACGGGTATGTTCTGGATGTCATTCAAAATCAGCATGTCAATGCAGAATATGCAGTAAATCAGGCAGCTAACACCTTCTGCGAACTTTTTTCCAGCATCGAAGACCCCTATTTAAAGCAGCGTGCGGCAGATATCCGGGATATCTCTCAGCGGCTGCTTACCATCTTAACCTATGGGGAAACAAAACATTTTCAACCTTCGCAGCCATCTATTCTGGTAGCGGATGAACTGGTGCCAAGTGAAGTCATGCAGATTCCGCGGGATAAGGTTCTGGCAATCGTCATGCAGTTTGGCGCAGAGACTTCTCACAGCGCAGTCATCATCAAAGACCGAAACATCCCAACCATTTTAAGGGTGGGTATGGATGTTAAGAAAGAATATCAGGGACACCTTGCTGCGGTAGACAGCTATTCTGGACATCTTTATATCGATCCGGATGAGGATACACTCAACCGCCTGAAGGAGAAAAAACGTCGGGAAGAAGAAAAACGGAAGGGCCTTTCCTACCTGATCGGAAAAGAAAGCCGTACAATCGATGGAAGAGAACTGGATATTTTTGCGAATATCACGGAACCTTTGGATATCGAACAGGTACTGCGCAGTGATGCTGCCGGAATTGGTCTGATGCGAAGCGAGTTCTTATATCTCAAACGTGATGACCTGCCAAGTGAAGAGGAACAAATCAACGCATATCGTGAAGTGATTCGTCGAATGGACGGAAGGATAACGATAATCCGTACACTTGATTTTGGTGCAAGGAAGATGATCGATCTGTCCCGTCGACATCCGGACGCAAACCCGGCACTGGGATTCCGTTCTATCCGAATCTGTCTTGCGATGCCGGAAATGTTCTGTACCCAGCTTCGTGCCATTTATCGTGCTGCCTGTTATGGACCGGTGGGAATCCAGTTCCCGATGGTGGACAGTGTAGAGACACTCGAAGAAATTTTAGGCTATGTTAAACAGGTAAAGGCACAGCTGAAGGAAGCGAAAAAGGAATTTAATCCGGATGTCAAGATTGGGCTGATTATCGAAACACCAGCGTCTGTTATCTTGAGTCGGGAACTTGCTAAAAAGGTAGACTTTTTCCATGTCGATACCAACGACCTGATTCAGTATGCACTGGCAGTTGACCGCCAGAACCCGAGGGTCAACGATTACTATAATACTCGTCATCCGGCGGTTTTGAGGATGATCGAAATGGTCACCCAAAATGCGCATCAGGAGGGAATTAAGGTTACGGTAAGCGGAGACATGGCAGGAGATCCAAAATTGACAGAATGGTTCCTTCGTACCGGAGTGGATCATATCAGTGTTTCGGCAGCCAATATTCTTCCATTAAAACAGAAGATTCGTGAAATGGATTTGAGCGAAGAAACATAAGAAAAAGGGAAACGGTAATTCATGTAACAAAACACAGATTAATCTGTGTTTGAATAAATATTTTTGGAGGGAAACAACTTGAAATTTATTGACATGCATTGTGATACCCTGCTGGGTACCGCCTATGGAGAAAAAATTGATCTGAATGAAAACAACAAGGCAGTAGACTTTAAGCGTTTAAAATCGATTGGATTTTCTGCGCAGTTTTACGCAATGTGCCTGATGCCGGAAAAACATTTTCTGGACAAAGGCCTTACAAAACCAAGCGATGCTGATTTTATGGATGCACTTTCTACCTGCTTCTATGAGAACCTCAAAAAATACAGCGATGTAGCGGCATTTGCCGGAAATAAAGAGGATCTTCTGCGCAACGAAAAAGAAGGTAAGATTTCCTGCTTCCTGACAGCAGAAGATGGCAATGGAATCAACGGCAGCCTTGAGGGCTTAGAAAAAATGTACAAAATGGGCATCCGTCTGATTTCCATTACATGGAATGAAGAAAACTGCCTGGGTTATCCAAACTCGTTTGATCCTCAAAAGATGTCTTTGGGACTCAAACCATTTGGTATGGAAATGATCGATGCTATGAACCGTATGGGTGTTATTGTGGACGTTTCCCATCTGTCGGATGGCGGCTTCTGGGATGTTGTCCGCATCTGTAAGGAAAATCATAAACCATTTGTTGCATCTCACTCCAACTCCCGTGCAATGACACCACATTCCAGAAACATGACCGATGACATGATTCGTGCTCTGTCTGAAGCAGGCGGTGCAATGGGACTTAACTTCAGCCCTCGCTTCCTCTCACCAGACATTCAGTCCCGTGAAAGCCGAATCGACGATATGGTTCGCCACATGAAACATATCTATCAGGTCGGCGGTATCGAATGTATGGCACTGGGCGGTGACCTTGACGGAATCAGCGGAGATCTGGAAATCGACTCGGTGGATAAGATGGTATGGCTGATGGAGCGCCTGCACAAAGAAGGCTTTACCGAAAGTCAGCTGGATAAGATCGCGTACGATAACGTATTCCGCGTAATCGGAGAAACCTTGAAATAGAAAAAAGAGGGTCTGGAAAGACCCTCTTTTTGTTTAGCGCAGGTGGACTATTTTCGATATTTTTCCTTTTCCAGACGGCGGCGTTCCCGTTTTCGCTTGACAGCGGCGAGATGGTTTTCTTCCCGCATTTTGGAAAGGGCCTGCTGTGACTTGGTGCCAGTGCCGTTTGCTGAAACAGCGCGGTGGGTTTCCCGCTGAATTCGTTTGGGATTTTTGGCGTGCTGCTGTCGTTTGGCACTGACAGGCGGACTAAATTTCAGATTCCGGTAGTTTTCCAGAAGATAATCATAGACCTGTGGGTCGGATGGCTGCGCACCAAAGGTGATTTTGGCAGCAGTCAAGAGGTCTTCTCCTTTGTAGGGAGTCCTCCGTTCGAATACACCGACCCAAAAGGGATCTTCGAAAAATACAGTGAAGCTGCAGGAAATTTTGTCCATATTGGTTCCTCCTAAAATGAAGTTCCATGCAGACGGACAACCTTAGGAGGCAGGTTACTGACAGCAGAGAAAACGCTGCTGTGTCCGGACTACCAACCGGACTGTGTTTTTTCTGATGGGCGGCAGCCCAATTGTTTTGCCGCTTTTCTTTGGGCAAGATCAGTATAGTTGATTTTAGCAAGATTTACAAGGGAATATGAACAATAGCCGTAAAGATAAAATTTTTGCTGTAAATTAAGGAGAGAAAGTATGAAATCTATTATAGAAACTGAGCGTCTGATCCTTCGGCAGATGGAGTGGTCTGATTTAAACGATCTCAAAGAAATGCTGTTTGATCCAAAAGTAATGTATGCCTATGAACATAATTTTACCGAGGAAGATGCAAAAGTATGGTTGGAACGCCAGCTGAATCGGTATGAGCAGTTCGGATTTGGTCTTTGGGCAATGGTAGAAAAGAAAAGCGGAGAGATGGTCGGTCAGGCAGGGATTACCTGGCAGGAGTGTGAGGGAGAAAAGGTACTGGAAATCGGCTATCTGCTGAAATATTGGCATTGGCATAAAGGCTATGCCAGTGAAGCAGCAATTGCTTGCCGGAATTACGCTTTTTCTGTTCTGAATGCAGATTGGATCTGTTCCATTATTAAGGAAGATAATTTTGCTTCACAGCAGGTAGCAAAGCGGGTAGGCATGAAGCCAGAAAAAGAATTTATGGCAACCTACTATAATGGACCGGTAAAACATCTTCTTTACAGTGTAAGACGGGAAGAAATTTAACAAAAGAAAGCAACTGGCTCGACAAGAGAAGACTTGCAATTTTTTTGTATGTAGGATATAATATGAAAGATAAGGAGGTGGCACCAGTGAGACAGCCGGGAACAAAAACAATTGCAGTAAACCGCAAGGCAAGACACGATTATTTTGTGGAAGAAACCTATGAAGCAGGCATCGAGCTGTTTGGAACCGAGGTAAAATCGCTTCGTTTGGGGCAGGTAAACCTTAAGGATAGCTGGTGTGACATCCAGAACGGAGAGCTCTTTATTAAACAGATGCATATTTCCCCTTACGAAAAGGGAAATATCTTTAATAAAGATCCAATCCGTCCAAGAAAACTTTTAATGCACAAAAAGGAAATCCTGAAACTCTATGGAACACTCAAGCAGGAAGGTTTGACTTTAGTTCCGCTTTCTCTGTACTTTAAAAATTCCAGAGTGAAGGTTGAACTTGGATTGTGCAAAGGTAAAAAACTTTACGATAAGCGAAATGACATGGCAAAGCGAGACGCAAGACGCACCATTGATCGCGCTATGAAAGAGCGAATTCGTTAAGTTTTTGCTCTGTCAATACGGGGGCGTACAGGCTTTCGACGGGGATTTTGAAGTATGTCAAGCGAGCAGAGGCGGACACCTCTATAAAAGTCCATGTTTATTAAATATAAACGCTAAAAATAACGTTACAACCGTAAATTTCAACAACGAAATGGCGGTAGCTGCTTAATTTAAAGCAGCTGTCCGGCTGGGGAGGACCACGGCTTTAGTTCGGGCATCATGAAGTGGTGAACGTCAGGCAGGAGCGTCTCGTACTGCCGATGAATCAGAGTCTACCGACCAAGTGCGCCAGTTTGCCGGTGTGCTTGGAAGGAAAACTGCCGTAAGGCGAAAACGGTAAACTGCGCTCGGAGAAAGATGTATGGATGGATTTTCGGACAGGGGTTCAATTCCCCTCGCCTCCACCAATTTTAGGACTATATCTTGTAGGCATAGTCCTATTTTTATGCAATTATATACTACATATAGTGTATATAGAAATTGACCTACACAATGGGTAGACACGATGGGTAGACATTTAGGGGAAGATATGGTATACTGACGATAAAAGGTAGACATATTATGAACTGATAATATAGAATGAAAAGGTAGACTTTGGAGTGCCCTGATATATTTATAATATATCAGGGTGAGCGAAGCCAGGAAGAGTAAAAAAGGGGTGCAGCATAATGGCTAGAAAGGCACTGAAGAACGAAAAGAACATTTCCTACGATGATGAGAAGAAAAAGTATTATGTCTGCTTTGACTATGGAAAAGATGAGGCAGGAAAACGGAAGAAGAAATATAAGACTTTTTCTACAAAGGAAGAAGCAATCAGGGCGAGGAACCAGTTTCAGAATGACAATATTAACGGTACGGTTATTCAACCATCGAAAATGACGGTTCAGGACTACTTGAGTCAGTATATTGAGAATATCCGTCCCAGCAGTGAAAAGACCACAATCTATGGCTATGAGCAAATCCTTAAAAATCATATCTATCCGGCTTTAGGAAAGTACCCACTGCAGGAACTGAAACCGATGCAGATTCAGGCGTATTATACGGACAAGACAAACGAAGGGAAGCTCAGCCAGAACACCCTGAGAAAACACCATGACCTGCTCAAGGCAGCATTTAAGATGGCAGTGCAGCAGGAAATGATGGTACGGAATCCCTGTGACCATGTGAAGCCGCCAAAGAACACGAAAGCAAAGATTCAATTTTATAGCGTTGAGCAGTTGAAAACATTGCTGGAAAAGGTGAGAGGGGATCGGCTGGAACTCATTGTTGTGTTGGCTGCATTTCTGGGGTTGCGCCGTGAGGAAATCTGCGGCTTGCAGTGGAAGAACGTAGACTTTGAGAAAAGTACACTGACCATCGATCAGGCGATCACCATGGCTGGCAGTCAGAGGATCGAAAAGACTACCAAGTCCTTTTCTTCCATCCGTGAGCTGTATATCCCAGAAAGCGTCATGGAATGCTTGAAGAGGGAAAAGGAACGGCAGGAGAAGCTCAGGGAACTGGCAGGTATTGAACCGGAGGATGATCTGGTTGTGGTAATGGCTGATGGAAGAAAGTATCGTCCAAACTATATCTCCGAACTGTTTACCAAGTTTATCGAAGATAATGACCTGCCCAAGATCACTCTGCATGGGCTTCGCCACACATTTGCGACGATCGCCAATTCGTTGGGTGGACAGCTGTATGATATCAGCAAAGCGATGGGTCACAGCAATACATCAGTTACCTCCGGTGTCTACACTCATCTTCTTGATCCGAACCATAAAGAGCTGATTGAGGAAATGGACAAAGCCATTCGTGAGAAGAAGTAATCTAATATATTAGCATTTAAAATCCCCTTAGTGTAGAAGAAGTTCTATCAAGGAGATTTTATTAGAAATATTATATGCACATATGTACATATAAATGATATTTATGAATAAGAAGCATAAATAATCAAAATTCAATAATGACCAGCATAAACTTCCGATAATAAGGAAATAAATAAAATATGGTTTATAGCATCGATTTTATCAAATTGATCCTATAAATTCTGGAATTTTTATAGACCACTTATTATGTAAATAAAATATTATATATTTACAATAGCTAATAAAATGATTGTGATAGACATAAGAAATAGTAAATATGCCTAATTCAAGAAATATAGCATAATTACAGATTTTATAAGAATGCGATAGAATAATGCGATTGTTTTGAATATTTATGCAATTTGCTACAACGTTTAATTTTTCTTATTTAACATTGTATGACAATCTGCCGCTATATCTTCTTTAGCTAATGCTCTGATATAAGCGATCTAGCTCTTCCAAATCCTCATCCGATGTCTCAAATGTATCATCATCATCTGGTAAACCTGGAATATCACCCAAATTCAATGGGTCTGTAGAATCAGCCGGATTCTGATTAAGAAAATTTTGAAATTCTGCAGCATTTTTATAGGAGTCTGTAATACTGGTAATAATATCATCCATCATTAATTCTTTCTTTCGATTCATATCAGCATTGCTGTCGGTTGAATCAGAGGATTTTGAACTCTCAGGAATATGGTAAGACTCGAGATACTTGTCAAGATAGGAAGATTGAATCAGTATTTCTGCAATCTTTTTTGCCATGACGTCAATAGAAGCATCTTGATATGATTTTGTATTATCCTCCTTAGCTTCAGACTCTGTTTTTTTCACCTCAATATATAAGTTTAAAGAGTAGATACCATCATAGTTAGGTAGATAATAGGCAAGATATGCTGTATGAGCGAAAGAATCAAGAAGATCATTCAGTAGATTGTCATCTAAGTCATTAGAGAATAAATATAGGGAGTATTGTAGAAAGAGAAAGAATTCTTGAAATTTAGAATTTCCCTTTTCAATCTGTGAGTGAAAAAGTTTATCTAAACGGAAAAAGAACGGTTTGTATTTCTGTAAAAAGGGCTCTGAAGGAGGATTTTTTATTAGTGTATTTCTAACTTGTAAAACTTTTTGGATAGTTGGTTGAACAGGAGAGGTGAATTTATAATATCGCTGTAAAGTGGATAGTGGAACACCAGATACAGCAGATAGTTCACGGATTGTCCATGAATAAGAACGATCATCATCGTCTACATCTCCAAATATTCCTAAATTAGTCGACTCTTCATTTAATGTTTTATAGAAATCGCTTCCTGGGATAAAATTATTAGATGTATTGATGGTAGTCTCAGATGAAATAGCATTCTCACTATCTTTTTGATAGAGAGGTTTAAGTTTAAATTCACAAGGTAATGAAGAATAAGGGACATGGTAGTGGTTAAATTGAAGATGTAAAATGGACAAAAAGATATAAGCGTTAGCAAGATAGGAATATGGTGTTTTGGAAGGTAATTTAGGATCAGTTGTAAAGTGAGGTGGATTTGACGAGCATCCCACTTCAATATCACAACGCATCAATTTTGAGAGATCTCTGAAACCATAAATCCAAGCGAGCATTTCCAAAAGGGGAATGGAAGGAGATGTCTTTCCACTTTCATAGTTTTTGAGACTTTGGGAACTGGTTTTTAGGCTGGAAAGTATGTATTCTAATTGTTCTTTTTCATCTTGAACGTCCTTGGTTTGTCTCAGATTGGAAAGCTCCTTAATCCTATTAGTCAAATCTTTACGGAAGGACTGTATCATCGCAGAAACATCATCGAGAGAATATCGATTTATGTTTCGAAGATGGTAAAGGATAGAAGGAATATCAGGAGAGTAGTGTGGAGTAGAATTCTCGTAATAATCAAAGTTTGTATTGAGAGACTTTTTTAGTTGAACCCTGCGATATTGAAAATAGAAGCTGTTTGTTAGAAGGAATACAGCGTTTTGCAAGCAATACAGAGTTCTTTGATCGTAAGATGCTATAGAGATTTTATTATACTTTTTTGATGCTTTATTAGCAGTGAAAGGAAAAATGGCAGACAGTATTGTATTCATGTCAGTTTTAAAAAGAGTCACGCAAAAACCAGCGAGGATCTTTTCACCAAAGAAAATATCCTCATTATTTTTCCAGTCCCGAGTAGAAAAATAGAGAGAGACTACCCGCAAAAAGATTGTTTCCGGGGTATATGTAGACGGGGATGTCTGATCAGAGTAAAAAATTTCATGCAATCTATTATAAAAAGTGTCGAACAATTGACTGTCATTGAGGATGTATTGCTGTTTATCAGAAAGTTCATCAGGAAACATTTCTTCAAGTTTCTCCTTGATAGAAGGACGAATCTTTCCAGTGTGCTCATAGTGGGAGAGCGTTTTTGTAGATATCCCCAAAGAGTCAGCAAGCGGCTGCTGGGTAAGGTGTTTTTTGCTTCGTATTTCTTTTAGTTTTTTACTCCAAAAAGTTCTTTCAGAATCCATATTAGAGCTCTCCTTTACGTTTCATAGCAGATAGAAAAAGATTTTGGTACTTTTAGTGTATCATAAAATATAAGAAATGAAAGCCTTGTGAAGAGGAATTTCGAGAATAGCTTCTCATGTTTAGGAATGAAATATGAAAGGTACAATATCCAAGGTATTGTTCCAAAATCATGAGGAAAAAGCAAGATTTATATAAGGAAAAAATAGGAATTTTTATGTCCTATTGATAGGTAGAAAGATTCCTTTCTTTCAATGATAAACAAATTTAACTTGTTGCAAAGAAAGCGAGGAATCATTATGACACGCAGATGCTATAAAGTAAAAGAAATTAAAGAGATGTTGGGAATCGGAAAAAACCAGACATATGAGCTTATTAAAAGCAAGAGATTTCCGGTACTGAAAATTGGTAAGGATTATCTCATCCCAATGGAAGGCTTTGACCGCTGGCTGCGGGAAGGGGATATGGGAGAACTTGCAGAGCTTGTACAGATGTAATATAGATGAGGGTAAAAAAGGAGTCTTGTTAAAGACTCCTTTTTTACTGCGATATAGGTTAATGATATTTTAGCATAAACAATATTTATTGATTGATAAGATGACAGGCAACCTTATGACCTGGACAAACTTCGGTGAGAACAGGTGCAATTTCGCGGCAGCGGTCGCAGGCATGAGGGCAGCGAGTATGAAACACACAACCCTTAAATTCATCAGTGTATTGCGGAAGTTCACCGGATAAGGAAACTTTTTTCTCTTTTTTCTTGAAATCAGGAATAGAAGAAAAAAGGGCTTTGGTGTATGGATGCAGTGTGTTGGCGAATAATTCGTCAGTACTGCTTTCCTCTACCAGTGTTCCCAGATACATAACGCCGATACGATCTGAGATATAACGAACAACACCAATATCATGGGAGATAAACAGCAGGGCAACGTTCATCTCTTTCTGAAGAGTAGTGAGGGTATTTAAAATTTGTGACTGAATTGATACATCCAGTGCAGAAACAGGTTCGTCACACACAATCAGTTTAGGATTGATGATAAGCGCGCGAGCAATACCAAGACGCTGAACCTGTCCGCCGGAAAGTTCATGGGGATAACGGAAATAGTGATCCTCCGCAAGACCGACCATTTTCAAAATTTCCAGTACCTTTTGACGACGTTCTTCTGGATTGCCCATACCCTGAACAATTAGAGGTTCTTCTAATAATGCACCAATTCTGGAGCGAGGGTTTAGAGAAGAGAGTGTGTCCTGAAATACCATCTGAAGATCCCGACGAAGTGGGCGAAATTCTTTGTCGCTGAGTTTGGTAAGATCTTTTCCACGATAGAGTATTTCACCGGAGTCCGGTTTTACAAGTCCGAGGATGGAACGCCCGGTAGTGCTTTTTCCACAGCCAGATTCACCAACCAGACCGTAAGTTTCCCCTTCATATAAATTCAGGGAAACATCAGCAACCGCTTTCATATGAGTTTTAGGAGGAAACAACTTTCCAAGAGGTCCATAGATTGGGTAGCGTTTCTGCAGATGTTTAATCTCTAAAAGAGGTGTATTCATCTTATTTTACCTCCTCTCTGGAAATATAATTCCAGCATTTTACAAAATGGTTTGCTTCTGCTTCAACCGATGGTGGATTTTGTGTGCGACATACATCGTCTGCATAAGGACAACGTGTACAGAAATGACAGCCTTCTGGAACAGCAGATAATGGCGGTACAACACCAGAAATAACATGAAGAGGCCGTCCGCGCTCAGAATCCAGGCGAGGAATGCAACTGAGCAATCCTTGAGTATACGGATGAAGAGGATGTTCGAACAATGTCTGAGTTTCTGCTTCTTCAACCAGATTGCCAAGATACATAACACGGACACTGTGGCATAACTGAGCCATTGCACCAAGGTCATGGGTAATAAAAAGAACGGACATTCCAAGTTTTTCATTTAATTCAGAAATCAAATTTAAAATCTGTTCCTGAATCGTCACATCCAATGCGGTTGTTGGCTCGTCTGCGATTAACAGCTTTGGTTCACAGGCAAGAGCCATTGCAATCATAACACGCTGCTGCATACCGCCGGAAAGTTCATAAGGATACTTTTTAAAACAGTTTTCCGGATTAGGAATACCGGTCAAACTCAGTAATTCCAGACAGCGTTCTTTTGCTTGCTGTTTGCTCATTTTTTTGTGCAGAATTAAAACTTCGGAAAGCTGTTTTCCCACAGTATGTACAGGGCTGAGAGAGGTCATTGGATCTTGGAAGATAACACTGATGCGGTTACCACGAATTGTCCGCATTTCAGACTGGCTAAGCTGCAGGATATTTTTTCCTTCAAAAAGAATTTCTCCTTCATATTTTACGGCAGAATCATATTCTCGAAGGCGCAGAATCGACTGAGACATAACACTTTTTCCGGAACCGGATTCACCGACGACACCAACAATTTCTCCGGGTTTGATGGTCAGGTTTACACCATCTACGGCTGTCAGCATTTTCTTTCGGGAAGGAAATTGAACCTTCAGATTTTTGATTTCCAGCAACGGTTCCAATGATTTAAATTTGTCGTTTGTATTCATTTTTATTTTTTCCTCCTTGCGGTACGAGGATCTAAATAGTCTCTCAGACCATCACCAAAAAGATTCAGACTAAGAACACAGAGAACAACAGCTAAACCAGGGAAAATGACAGTCCAGGGAGCTTTTTGCAGCACCTGTTTGCTTCCTTGCAGGATATTTCCCCAGCTTGCAGCAGGTGCAGGAATACCAGCGCCTAAAAAACTCAGGGAAGCCTCCGAAATAATTGCCTGAGCAAAAATAAAAGAAGCCTGAACAGTCAGAGGAGAAATAACATTTGGAAGGATTAATTTCCAGAGAATGCGGGCACTGCTTGCTCCCTGCACCTTAGCGGCTTCCACGAAGGTCTGTTCCCGTGTAACCAGTGCACTTCCACGGACAATACGGGCAACGCTTGGGGTGTAAACGATTGTTAGTGCGATAATAACATTGATGCTGCTTGCTCCAAGAGCAGCCATCAGTGCGATAGCGAGCAGAACACCAGGAATAGCAATCAGGCCCTCACAAATACGCATTAAAATATGATCCAGCAGTTTAAAATAGCTGGCATAGATTCCGATGATTGTGCCAAATAAACAGGAAAGAAGAGCGACTGAGCATCCGACACCGAGAGAAACGCGGGCACCATATAAGATACGAATCATGAGGTCGCGTCCAAACTCATCTGTGCCAAAAGGATGGGCAAGACTGGGTGGTTTCAGACGATCAATAACAACCATCGCATTAGGGTCGATAGAACTGACAGAAGGAATAATCAGTGCAGCTAAAACAATCAGAAGAAAGATGACAGCACCAATCATCAAACTGGGATTAGAAAGGATACGTTCCCTCTGAATTTGTTGCTGCTCTTTGCGGATAGATTGGCTAGCCTGAGAAAGAGCAGAGGTGTTTGGGGTTGACATAATTTTTCCTCCTTACTTACGACCTAACTGGATACGTGGATCTACAAAACCATATAGAATATCCACAACAAGGTTAACCAGAACATAAATCAAGGTAACAAACAGTACCACTCCCTGGATAACAAAGACATCTCGACGGGTAATGGATGTCATGGTCAACATACCCAGCCCGGGAATATTAAACAAAGTTTCTGTTACAATGGTTCCGGTTACCAGACCGCCAAAGGACTGACCAATAACAGTTAAAATAGTTGGGGCGGCATTTTTTAATCCGTAAACTAAAACAACAGAGGCTTCCTTTAATCCCTTAGCGCGTGCGGTACGGATATAGTTCATGTATAAAACATCCAGCATAGAAGAACGAGACATACGGGTGATATATGCTGCTTGAACCAAGCCAAGAGAAAGTGCAGGCAGAATCAAATACCGCAGGTGCTCTGCCAGACCTTCCTGCAAGGCAACATAGCCGGCAACAGGGAACCATTTGAGGTAAACACCGAAAAAGAGCATAAGGAACATACTGAGAAGAAATCCAGGAACAGCAATTCCAAGAAGAGAAGCAGATACGGTGGTAACATCTACGATACTGCCACGTCTATAGGCAGCAAGAATTCCCAGCGGAACAGAAATAATCAGAGAAATCAACTGAGCCAAGATAGCAAGACTGAGTGTTGGACCAAAATATTCACCAATAGCATCCAGAACAGAGGTCTGCAAAAAGTAGGATTGTCCCCAGTCTCCCTGAAGAACATTGGAAAACCAATCTGCATACTGAACAAAAAACGGACGATTGAATCCAAGTTCAGTATTAAGTGCTTCAATTGATTCAGGAGTAGCTTCCATTCCTAAAAGAGCGGTAGCAGGACCTCCCGGAATCATATACACAACCAAAAATACAACAATTGAAACAACAAATAGGGTAGGAATCAATGAAAGGATACGTTTCAAAATATAAGAAATCATAAATCTTCCCTTTCTTGTAGATAGATTACGAAAGAAAAACAGGTGATGGGAAATCCCACCACCTGTCCATGAACAATAGCGTTATGCAGGAACTTTTACATTCCAATAAAGTGGGAAGTCGAAATAGTTAAATCCTTCCACATCTGCAGAGGTTGCCATCAGGCCGCTATAGTGACCAAGAACACTTGCAGCTCCATATTCATACAGGAAGCTCTGAAGTTCATCCCATTTTGCAGAAGACTCTTCGGAAGAAGCAGCTGTACGAATTGCAACAATACCTTCATCGACTTCTGGACGATCCAGACCAGCCCAGTCTTTAGTAAGAACGGAGAGCTGAACAGGGCTGAGGTTGTAACGGTTGCTGGTGATGTACAAAGAGAACTGATCTGGATTTGCACGATGCTCCATGAAGGTAGCAAAGTCATAGCTTTCAACAACAGCATTGATGCCAGCTTCCATCAGTTCTGCCTGAACAACCAATGTTGCATTGTACATTTCACCGTAGTCAGGGGTTGTAACAAGAACAATTTCTTCGTTGTTATATCCAGCTTTTTTCAGAAGTTCTTTTGCTTTTTCGATATTGTTCTGGTTGTAATATTCAGAACCCGCATCGCTTCCCCACATTGCATCATCCGGGTTGCACCATCCTGGATTCAGGATATACAGGCTTGGATCACCATAGCTTGCGAGCATGATATCATCGCAATTCAAACAAGCCATAATAGCCTGACGCATATCCTGGTTTGCCATAATTCCATTAGTTGTATTAAAGAACAGGTTCAGAGTACCTGTGGTTTTAACAGAGAAAGCCAAATTGCTGTCGCCTGCAAGTTCCTGATAACGTTCCTGTGGCATTTCTTCTGCGATATCATACTGACCTGTCTGTAAACCAGCAACACGAGTAGAGTCGTCTGTTACAACGCGGAAGAAGATATCTGGAGTGGCAGCCAGTTTTTCACCAGTAAAACCGGAAGATTCTCCTGCAGGCTGGGTGTACTCTTCAAATTTGGTCAGATGAACATACTGATCCTGTTTCCATTCAGCCAGTTTGTATGGGCCGGTTCCGATATATTCTGTGATGCCCTCTGCGCTTGCATTATCGATAACAGATTTTGGATAAATTGCAGGGAACTGAATAGAAGCAGCCAGTACAGTCATGACATCAGCATATGCCTCAGGAAGGGTCATGGTCACAGTATAGTCATCTACTTTTTCGAAAACGGTTCCATCCAACAGAGCTTTTGCTTTGCCGGAGAGTTCCAGCCAGCGAGACATGGAAGCAACAACGTCATCAGCAACCATTTCCTGACCATTATGGAATTTAACTCCCTGACGAAGTTTAATAGTATATACTTTGCCGTCTTCGCTGACAGTATAAGAATCAGCAAGAACTGCAGCTGGCTCGTAGTTCTGGTTCATTGCGAACAATGGTTCATAGATATGTGTTCCAATTCCACCAACAATATTGGAGTTGACGCCATGTACATCCAAAGTAGGTGGGTTTGCTGTCATAGCAACGTTTAACTCTGTTTTATATGTGGTAGCTTCAGAAGCATCTTTATTTTCTTCTGATTTTTTGTCTTCTGCTGGTTTTTCTGTTTCTGCAGATTGTTCTGTAGAGGTGGATGGGGCTTCCGATGATGTGCTTTCATTGGAAGGCTGACCACAGGCAGACAAAAGCATCATACAGCTAAGTACCAAAGCCAGCAGACGAGAGAGTTTGCCATGTTTCATGATAAGTCCTTCTTTCTTTTTACTGAAGTATCAGAATATTGTTTTGATAATCTTCGACACAATATCTGTTTTACGAGCACATTATAACAATGACTTTTTCTCTTGTCTACTTGCTTGGTTATTTTACACAATTTATACAAGATACACAAAATGATTAAAAAAACAAAAATAATATTGGAAATAAATCGAGTGATCTTACTAGTTGTTATTTTGTGGTAAAAAAAATTGATAAAATTAGAATACTTGTTTTATGGATAATCACAGGAGGTCTGCGAAAATCGATAGAAAACTTTCATTACTAATTTCTGAGCGATTAATAAAAACAATTAGAAATTTTCTTGATAAATTTAAAAAAATGTTATGTTTTTGTGTATTATTAACTATAAAATTCTCTTTGTGATGATTTAGAAACTGGTGAATTAATTATGGGAAATATCAATGCTTGGATTGGATTTTTAGAATAAATGCTAGGCTTCCATGATGGGAGCCCTATTTTTTTTTTGTGATTCCTTTGGAAAAATGCTGCCATGCTTTCAGAAGATTCCTCCTTATCTAAAGTAGAGATAGGAAGATCAAAAGTAAGATTTCATCTCAAATAAAAATATCATGAAGGAGGCAATAAAGTATGGATACTTTGCTTTTAAAGAAATGTTGGATTTTGGTAACAGGTATGAAGAATATGGACTGTGCGGCAGATATGCTCGACTGCATCCAGAAGCTGGAAGGAAAGCGGTGGGACAAGGAGACGAAGAAGAGGTACTTTGCAAACCTCATTCAAAGAGGGATCGTCAGTCCGGAGTACAACCGCCTTTCCGAAGAGCAGAGAGCCCTTTTGAAGAGCGGCAATGCAACCGAGGAGCAGGTCATGAAATGGATCGAAGAGCTGTATCCGGTCAATTCTCCCATCCGTGCCTATGTGCAGTTTCTGACCAAGCTGGGACTGGTGAAGATCGACTTTGAGGACAACAGGAAGCTGATGATCACCGAACGGGGACATCAGTTTCTGGAAGGTAAAATCACCGATGAGGAGATGATGATTCAGGCATTGACCGACTGGAAGTATCCTCGGACAAGAGAGGATGTCTATGATCCGGAGTGGAAGGGATACAACATCCGTCCTCTGATGGCTACCATTGCTGTGATCGAACGGGTGAATCAGGCAGATGAACGAAACGGAATGAAGCCAAACGGAATTACCCTTGACGAGTTCATGGTCTACCTGATGACGATGTACAGCTGCGGTCAGATTGATGATAGAGTCCGCACTCTGGAATGGCTGCATTATAAAGAGAAGCAGATTGGAAAATCAGCACACGACCAGAAAATGCAGGAGGACGAAAAAATCATTATGAAGGAGTTTGCACCTATCAAGTCGGAGAGCGTGAAAAGTTACCGCTACGTCATTTTGAATGCTCTGGAAAAGACCGGACTGTTCGTGATTGACTATTCAAATAAGCGGATTAACCTAAATAAAGAGAAAGAAACCATCTATCATCAGCTTCTGGAGAAGCATGGATGTAAGGCGTATTAGGCGTTTTGGGATTTCCCATAAGCGGAGTGCAGATTTCCTTTCATAAAAACTGGAAAAAATCTCTAAAGTTCAGAGGATTCCCTCCCTTTACTGAAAATGAAATCACAGCAAAGGGAGGAGATTTCATTATGTAGAAAATATGCGAACGACAAAAGATAAGAGGCATGAGTTTTTAAGTAAGAAAGGAAATGAGAAATGTTGGTAGGTTATAGAAATAACGAAATGAGAGATACACTCAGGAAGGTGGCAGGAAAGCACCGTGCATACCTTCAGGAGGAGTCCGATCGGGTAGAAGGTCTGGAAATTGAGATGGGTAGAATCACCATGTACTACCGTGGTATGGACGGGGTGATGAAGTGTGAATCTACTCTCTTCAGAGATAATAACCTGTTTGACATCGGTACCTTCCGCAATCTTCGTTTTTTGAAAATTACACAGTATGGTATGTGTAATAAGAAGGGCAATTATCTGCACAAGGTATCGGATACTCTGGAGAGTTTGTATCTGACTGGAGTATCCAAAAACAGTCTGGAGCAGCTGAAGAGATTCCCGAATCTTAACTCACTTACCCTGATTGATACAGCTTTTGAGGAAGAGAGCATTTCTCTGGTACCAAAAGAAACAAAGGAAAGACTCACCTACCTGTTTGTCAATCATCTGACCCGTCCGGAGGACTTGAAGGACTGCGTAAACCTTCGCTATCTGGAAGCTGACCATATTGAGAACAAAGCCGAAACAGAGGTTGTCTTCCCGAATCTGGAATACCTGAAGACCAAACGCTTTGATAAGCTCTGTCTGAGTGCAGATCAGTTCCCGAAGCTCAAACGTCTGGATATTGGAAACCAGCAGGGTGTAGTGGATCTGCAGAAGATTTCTCAGATCAAGTCGCTTCGCGAACTGAGCCTGCAGGGCAACAGTATCTTTGACATCAGTGAGCTGGAAAAGATGTCCCTTACCGTACTGGAACTGAGCAACAATATGATTGAGGACATGAGTCCTCTTACAGGTCATAAGGATATGAAGTACCTTTCCATCAGCAGCAATCCGGTAACCGATATTTCCTTTATTCAGGGAATGAAGGAGCTGGAACTGTTCCAGTTTGATGATACCTGGGTGGAGGATCTTTCTGTCCTGAAAGAAATGAAAGGCATCAAAGAGCTGGGTATTTCCAAAAATCTTTTGAAAACAGAAAAAGACAAAGAGCTTGTATCTCATATCGAAAGAGTACTTGAGAGATAAGCTAATTAGAAAGGGAGAAAGAAGAGGGTAGAAATACCCTCTTCTTGTTATATCAGGATGTTTGATAACGATAAGTATATTACCCGAGGGGTGCAGAACTACGTTGACCCGAGGCTACAGCTTATTTTGTGGAGAGCAATTCAGAACATGAAGGTACAGAAGGATTATCTTCAGGTGTTTGAACTGACGGTGGAGAAGAGCAGTCAGTTTGTAAAGCATCGTCAGGAAGTGCCCCCATATGAGGAGACTTTTGTAGCAAAGGGTGCCAGTACCTATATAGGAAAGATCTTTGTGATCGATGATGGAGACCACAGCACGATGATGCTGGCGGAAGAGTATTAAGGATGGGAGTTATTATGAAAGAGGAAGTAGCATATTGCAGCAGATGTGGACATCCGACAGAGACACTGTATGATGTGGAAGGGGATCTGGTATGCAGGGACTGTATGGAGAGAAACAGCTTTGTCTGTACCAGATGTGGAGAGCGTTTTTGGGAGGATCATAATGATGGAGATGAAGATACTCCGCTGTGTGAGGAATGTTATTATAATGGAGAGTATCTCAGTTGTTTCCGCTGTGGCAGAGTGCTGACAGAGAGTGAGGCAAGATATATTGATGAGTTCGGGCCTTACTGTGATGAGTGTTACGAGAAGGAGCAGGAGAAAGAAATCATCCATGACTATAGCTATAAACCGGAACCTGTTTTTTATGGGAAGGGACTCCGCTATATGGGGGTAGAACTGGAGGTAGATCATGATGATTATCATAGTTCATCCCCACAGGAGGATGCAAAAGAGGTTCTGGAGCTTGCTAATGATCAGGAGGAGCAAATCTATATCAAACATGATGGGAGCCTGAATGAAGGCTTTGAGATTGTCACCCACCCTATGACACTCAGGTATCACAAGGAGAATATGCCATGGAAAGAAGTATGCCATCTGGTAGTGGAACAGGGATACAGAAGCCATATGACCGATACCTGCGGACTTCATGTACATGTTAACAGGGAAAGTCTGGGGTTTGGTGAAATCGAGGTAGAAGCCACCGTTGCAAACATCCTGTTCTTTTTGGAGAAGTTCTGGAGAGAGATGATCTGCTTTAGCCGAAGAACCGAAGGACAGCTGGAACGCTGGGCAAGACGTTATGGATTGGAGAAGCAGGGCAGTGATATTCTGCAAAAAGCCAAGAAGGGTTATTATGGAAGATATGTCAGTCTTAATCTGGAGAACAAGGAGACGATTGAGTTCAGAATCTTCCGTGGTACCTTAAAGTATAATACCTTAATTGCAACACTGGAGATGGTCAATGAGATCTGTACCGTTTGTGCTCAGCTGACCGAAGAAGAGATGCAGGATCTGTCCTGGATTGAGTTTGTAAAGAGAGTATCGAACAATGCAGAGCTGGTACAGTATTTGAAGGAGCGTTCTCTCTATGTGAATGAACCAGTTACAGGAGAGGAGGAGCTTTAATGTGTTGCTTATTTGGGTTGATCGATTATAAGGGTGGGTTATCCTACCAACAAAGGAAAAGAATCATTCGGGCTCTTGCTATTGAAGGAGAGCAAAGAGGCACCGATGCCACCGGTTATGCGTGGTATCATAATGGAAGAATCATTATCAAGAAAAGCAGCAAGGCGGCACATGAGTATCAGGTGCACATGCCAAAAGATGTAAAAGTAGTGATGGGTCATACAAGACTGACCACACAGGGGAATTACCACAATAATAGAAACAATCATCCATTCATGGGACATTGTAAGGAAAACAGCTTTGCTCTGGCACACAATGGTATCATCTATGACGATATGGAACTGAAAAAAGAGTACCATTTGCCACAGAGCAAGGTGGAAACCGACAGTTATGTTGCAGTACAGCTGCTGGAACAGTCAAAGAAATGCGATATGGAGTCCATGAAGCAGTTAGGCAATATTATAGGGAATGGGTTCAACATGTTTAATTTCAGTGTTTTGGATGATAATAACAATCTCTATTTAATCAAGGGCAACAACCCGTTAGCCATCTACCATTTTAAAGAGAAAGGGTTTATCCTGTATGCCTCCACCAAGGAGATCGCAGAGAGAGCGATGAGAAGGGCAGGAATCGATACATACCCAGAAGAAGAAGAACCAAAAGCAGGAACTATCTGGAAGATCAGCCCAAAGGGAAATATTGAGGTAAACCAGTTTGAGATGAAGGAAGATGATCTGTCCTATTATTCCATGCTGTACCGAAGATATTATTATGAACCAGAGGTATATACCAGAGAGCAGAGTGAGTATTTTAAGGAGCTGCTTGAGTATGCTAAGCTAATCCACTTTCCCACTGAGGAGCTGTTGGAACTGTGGGAAGAGGGTTTAGACGAGGAAGAGATCGAAAGCATTCTGCTTGAAGAAGATATGCTCAGAGGTGCGTAATGGGGAAAAGTATGGATGAAAGACTCAGATGGTTAATAGAGTATTTGAAAGAGACAGGAAGAGAAGAACAGGCAGCATTGCTTGAGGAGTATGATCTGGAAGCATATCAGGTTGTGATCACAGCAAAATGTCTGGTCTGCGGCTTGCTTCAGCTGGCAACACTGGAAGATGGTCTGGATGAAACCTGCACAGGGTGTGGGAGCAACTGCTGGGACTATCGGGTGGAGCTGGAGGAATGTGAGCAGCAGGACGAGGAGATCGTAGTAGCCAAAGGCAGGGAGTGTTTTGGAATGTTCCTGACCGAGGTGGAAAGAAAGATCAGAAAGTCCCAAAAAGGGAAGGGTAAATAGACCTTGATTTTGGGACGAGTAATTGGAAAGAAAAAAGTCCCAAAACCCGTGTATCATGCAGGTTTTGGGACTTCGTACATTATTATGAGAAACGATCGTTTTTGGGAAGAAGGAAGGGAACAGGATGGGCAATCAGACCTATGGTTATGCCAGAGTATCCACCGAGCAGCAGAATCTGGACAGACAGATTGATGCCCTGACAGGGTACGGCGTAGACCGGCTATATAACGAGAAGATGACTGGTACGAGAAAGGATAGACCAGAGCTTAAGAAGATGCTGGAGAGGCTCACAGAAGGGGATACAGTAGTGGTGGAATCTCTCTCCCGACTGGGAAGGAGTACCAGAGACCTATTGGAGCTGACCGAGTTGTTTGAGAAGAAGGGAGTTCACCTGATCTCCCTGAAGGAGAAGATCGATACCAGCTCCAGCACAGGCAGGTTATTGTTTACCCTGATGAGTGCCATAGCACAGTTTGAACGGGATGTTATCGCTGACCGGACGAGGGAAGGTTTAAACTCTGCTAGGGCAAGAGGACATCTGGGAGGCAGACCCAAGGTGCCGGAGGATACCATCCGAAAAGCCATTGGAATCTACCATACAGGACAGTACTCTATTAAGGAGATAGAGCAGCTGACAGGAGTAAAGAAGTCTACCCTCTATCGTTATTTGGAGGGGGAAAGCAATATGAGGTGTGATATGAAGAAAAAATGAGGGAGAAAGAACATACTTTCTCCCTCATTTTTTATGGATTATTCAGAAATTAGATAACTAAGTTGCTATAAACAATTAGTGTTCAATATGATCGTTATATAAAAAATACTTTTCCTTTAGCTGTTGAAAGTAATCGAATAACTTGGGGTAGGACTGTGTTGCAGACAATGTTCTTTCCAGCAAATCTTCCCAGTAAAGGTTAAGAATATTTGTAGTGTTATGTTTTTTTGCAAACAGGTCGATGTATTGACGTTCGTGATCAAGTGAGTGATTTTCTCTTGGTGTCAGGAATACGACAATATCTTCTGGTTTTTTGGAAAATACAATATTTCTTGAAATTTGGTAGTGAGAATAAAATTCAAAAATAGAACAGTTCTGATATTCTGGGCAGGAAAGATTGAACTTGCCAAACTGGACACATTGGAAGTGATGGCTGCATATGGAAGATTCTTTAAAGTAAGGACAATTTTGTGTTAGGGGAAGGTAGCATTCCCGCCACTTGTGTCCATATTTTTCTTTGTCCTGTGGACAGGGACGTATACTTCCAAATTCAGTTTCTGTGTACTTTATTTCAAAGGAAATATGCCTGCCATCAGATAGTTCGAGATAGAAGTCAAAGTTAGTTCGTTCTTTTGGTGATGGTTCATATTCAAAACAGGCATTTACGATACAAACATTTTCTGGAATAGATAATCCGGCAGTGCGCAGAATAGAAAGCAATAAACCCTCATAGGAGGCTTCTTCAAAGAACTTTTTGAAAAAGCTGATACATAAAACCTGCGAGGAATTTAAATGACAGGCGTATTGATGATAGGGAAGTGGTCTGCTGTTACAAAGCTCACCTTTCAGGTCACATCTAGCAGGAGGTTGACCATCAATAAAATTAAATCTCAGTTCCTTACAAATATGAGGATAGGATATATTGTGATATAAGCCTCCAAGTTGTTCAGGAGGAAGAGCTTGCATGATATGCTGTTTTACTTTTTGAACGTATTGAATTTCTTTTTTATTTTTCATAGAAACACCTTACACGAAATTGTTTAATCAGAATATATCATGTTTTCTACAAGAATTCAAATATTACATAGAAGTTTAGTGATTAAAAAGTAAGTATGAGAAAACAAAAAGGGTATAGTGGAAAGAAGATTTTTTCACTATACCCTTTTTCTGTATTATTGCACTATATATGAAAATAATGTTGAGGAGGTGAATAATTTGTGATATAGTGTAGATGATTGTAGTATACCCTTTAGAAGATAAATTTGATATGGTTGAAAATATAAATACGTTTAGGATGAAGGAAATATGGAGCTAATTAATAATGTAACGAAAACGTTGCGTGATGATTTATCGGAAGAAATAAAACAGGGAAGCAAGCTCTCTATTGCAGCAGCTTGCTTTTCTATCTATGCTTTTCAGGAATTAAAGAATGAGTTACAAGGAATAGATAAATTACGTTTTATTTTTACATCTCCTACTTTCACGACAGAAAAAGCTAAAAAAGAAAAAAGAGAGTTCTATATTCCAAGATTAAATAGGGAACGTAGTTTATATGGAACTGAGTTTGAAGTCAAACTCAGGAATGAGCTGACACAAAAGGCAATAGCAAAAGAATGTGCTGAATGGATCAGAAAAAAAGTAGTATTCAAATCTAATGTGACCAATGAAAATATGATGGGCTTTATCAATTTGGATGATAAAAACTATATGCCCATTAATGGCTTTACAACAGTAGACTTGGGCTGTGAACGTGGCAACAATGCATATAATATGGTTCAAAAAACAGAGAATCCATTTTCTACAGCATATATAGAGCTGTTTGATCATTTGTGGAATGATGAGACAAAATTGCAGGATGTAACCGATGAAGTTATTGAAAATATTACGGCAGCATATAATGAAAATTCACCAGATTTTATATATTTTATTACTTTGTATAATATCTTTAATGAATTTTTAGAAGATATATCAGAAGATATTTTGCCAAATGAAGCAACTGGATTCAAGGAAAGCAAGATATGGTCTATGCTTTATAATTTTCAAAGAGATGCAGTTCTTGCTATTATTAGTAAACTTGAAAAATACAATGGATGTATTTTAGCAGACAGTGTGGGTTTAGGTAAGACATTTACAGCTTTAGCAGTAATCAAGTATTACGAAAACAGAAATAAGTCTGTACTTGTGCTGTGTCCTAAAAAATTAAGTGATAACTGGAATACATATAAGGAGAATTATTTAAATAATCCAATAGCAGTAGATAGACTGCGCTACGATGTACTTTACCATACAGATTTAAATCGTGTGCAAGGAAAATCTAATGGAATAGATTTGGAACGATTAAACTGGAGTAATTATGATTTAGTTGTAATTGATGAATCGCATAACTTCCGTAATGGTGGAAAAGTTACTGGTGAAGAAAATGAAAAAGAAAATCGTTATCTGAAACTTCTCAATAAGGTTATCCGTAAAGGGATCAAAACAAAAGTTTTAATGCTTTCAGCAACTCCGGTCAACAATCGTTTCAACGATTTAAAAAATCAGTTGGCATTAGCGTATGAAGGAAATAGCGATACTATAGATAATAAGCTGAATACATCCCACAGCATTGACGATATATTTAAAAATGCTCAGAGAGCGTTCAATACATGGAGCAAATGGGTACCAGAGCAGAGAACAACTCAAAACCTTTTAAAAATGTTGGATTTTGACTTTTTCGAGGTGTTGGACTCTGTAACGATTGCCCGTTCTCGTAAGCATATCCAGAAATACTATGATACTGCAGATATAGGAACATTTCCAACAAGGTTAAAACCAATTTCTTTGAGACCCAAATTGACAAGTCTTAAGGAAGCAATTAATTATAATGAAATTTTCCAACAGTTAAATCTCCTGAACTTAGATATTTATCGTCCTAGTTCTTTTATTCAAGCTAGTGCGATAGAAAAATATGCTGTCCTTTATGGTGATAATAAGGTTAATATTGGCTTTACCCAAGCCAACCGTGAGTTGGGTATTCGTCGATTAATGGCAATTAACTTGATGAAGCGTATGGAAAGTTCGGTATATTCTTTCCGATTAACCTTAAAAAGAATCTTCGATTTAATAAATGATACGATTTATCGAATTGATACCTATGATAAACATAGCTCAAGTATTTTGGAACTTACGGATATTTCAAACTTAAATGAGTTTGATGCTGAAGATCAGGATAATGATGAATTATTTACCTTCGGCAGAAAAGTAAAAATTGAAATCGGAGATATGGACTATAAGTCATGGCGAGATAGCTTAGTAAAAGATAGAGAAATTTTGGAACTTCTGATATTGATGGTTGAAGACATTACACCGGGATATGACTGTAAATTGCAGAAATTATTCGATGTAATAAAAAATAAAATGGAAAATCCGATCAATGGAGAAAACAAAAAAATTATTATTTTCACTGCTTTTGCAGATACTGCAAATTATCTGTATGAGCATGTAAGTGAATTTGTTAAAAGAGAGTTCCATCTTAATACAGCAATGATAACAGGTTCTGTAGATGGAAAAAGTACAGTACCAAAATTGAGATGTGACTTGAATACAGTATTGACTTGTTTTTCTCCAATTTCTAAGGATAAAAAACTTTTGTTGCCGAACGACAAAAATGATATTGACATTTTAATTGCAACAGACTGCATTTCGGAAGGTCAAAATCTTCAGGACTGTGACTATTTAATCAACTATGATATTCATTGGAATCCAGTTCGTATTATACAAAGATTTGGACGTATTGACCGTATCGGAAGTAAGAATCAGTTTATTCAACTGGTAAACTTTTGGCCGGATGTTACATTAGATGAATATATTGACTTAAAGGCAAAAGTAGAAACTCGCATGAAAATTGTTGATATGACCGCAACAGGTGATGATAATATTTTAAGCGAGGAAGAGAAAACAGATCTGGAATACCGAAAAGTACAGCTTAAACGTTTACAGGAAGAAGTAGTAGATATTGAGGATATGTCTACCGGTATTTCTATCATGGATTTGGGACTGAATGAGTTCAGACTGGACCTGTTGGAATATATTAAGACGCATCCCGATCTTGATCAGACGCCGTATGGTTTACATGCAGTTGTACCATCTTCAAATGATACACCAGCAGGGGTAATCTATATTCTGAAGAATCGTTCTGAAAGTGTGAACATAGATCATCAAAATAGGCTGCATCCATTCTATATGGTCTATATCCGAAATGATGGGCAAGTTGTTTGTGACCATCTTTCACCAAAGGAAATGCTGGATAAAATGAGGCTTCTTTGCAAAGGGCAGAAAGATCCTATACCAGAGGTATATCACCAGTTCAATAAAGAGACACGGGATGGAAAGAACATGTCTTTTTATTCGAAATTGTTGGGTGATGTAATCGCTTCTATTATTGAGGTGAAAGAAGAAAGCGATATTGACAGCTTTTTGGGAGGAGACCAGATGAGCTTTCTGGGCAACGAAATCAAGGGGCTGGATGACTTTGAATTAATTTGCTTTTTGGTGGTTAAGGATAGCCCAAAGAAAGCAGACTCCACGCAGGAATACAGGCTGGTTGTAGCGGGAAGTAGAACCTTTGATGACTACCAGTTTCTGTCTCGAGCACTAGATCATTATCTCAAAGGCTGTACAAAAAGCGTGGTCATTTTGAGCGGAGCAGCAAAAGGTGCAGACTATTTGGGAGAACGATATGCCCGTGAAAAAGGTTTCAGACTGGAACAATATCCTGCTGATTGGGGACATTTTGGGAGTGCAGCTGGACCAAAACGAAACATGGAAATGGCAAAATCTGCAGATGCAATTATTGTTTTCTGGGATGGAGAATCTCCGGGAACAAAAAACATGATAGAATGTGCAAAATCACAGGGTGTCCCCTATGAAATTGTACGAATATAATGATATAATGGAGGGGATACAATGCTTGGCTTGCCAAAGTCAACAGAGCTCAATAAGCAGCTCCCCAAGAATGCAATCTATGCAAAGTTCCAGATGAGCAATGCAGAAAAAGGAAAAGTGGATGCGGATATTTCAAAGATACTGATTGTCAACGAAGTATCCGCTGCAAAAATAAACATTGCCGAAGGCGAGAAGGTAAAATCCTTTTTTGTTCTGGCAGTGATATTGAAGAAAAAGGAATTTGATGAAAAGACGATCATCACAATCTCCAAGTTAATTCCTCAAAATATGGTATTGGTTTTGGAGTATGGCACGCAGGCAAAGCTGGCTGTTTATCACACCAAGCTGATGCAGACCGAATGGCAGGAACAGGACAGGCTGTCTTTGGAACTGAAGGGTCTGGATATGGATGCAGTGTGGGAGAACGTGCTCAGGAGTATTGAGGGCGGAGAATGGAAGGACGAGCTGTCGCTTGACGAAAACCTTGCTCTACGGGAACAGCAGCAAAAACTGGAAAAAGAAATTGCCCGCCTGAAAAAGCTGGCAAGAAGCGAAAAGCAGCCAAAGAAAAAGTTTGAATTGGTTCAGAAGATCAACGTACTCAAATCAATGAAGAATTGATAATACAAAATGAAAGGAAAATATAGAGATGCCGAGTTGGTTCATTGATATTGTGAAGCAGACAGTCAGTATTTTATTGGCAGTAAGTCCACTTTTAGTACCACAGGTTAGAGATTTTGTCGCGAAAAGTGTGCAACTTTCCTTTGATAAGGCTTTGGAAAACAAGAAGACACTCAATGAAAGAAAAAATTATATCAGTAAAGTCAAGTTTGATAAAGAATTTCAAATCTACACACAACTAAGTGAATACATATTTGACTTGATTTTTGAATCCAGCAAGGTGAGTAGTTTTTTAGGTGATGTAATACAGATATATGATTTTAGAGATATGATAGAAAGAATACAGGATAAATATAATATTGCGAATCAATTTACACAAAGACATGCAGCATTTATAAATCAAGAGATATATAATGAATATTACAAACTGTTTAAATTATACCGAGAATTATTAACATACATTACTTGCTTGGATAGAGAAGCGTATAATTTTAATGCATATGATGATTATAAGATAATAATAGAACCATTATATGAAGATAATGATTTATCCCACAATTTTATTGGCAAAGAATATACATATGTACAACTTAAAGAAGAAGCAATTAATACGCAGAAGAAAATTTCAAAACAATCAGATGAAATATCGAATAAATTGAGAAGCTACTTAGATACATTGGAGGTTATAAAGTAATGGACAACCTTAAAATGCACACACCAAATAAGGCGGATGAGAATTTTAAAAAGTTAGCAGAGCTGTTCCCGAATGCGGTGACCGAGACCATAGATGAGAACGGTGTAGTGGTTCGTGCGATTGATAAGGATGTGCTGATGCAGGAGATCAACACTCACGTAGTGGACGGCAAGGAAGAACGCTATCAGTTTACCTGGCCGGACAAGAAAAAGTCGGTTCTGCTTGCAAATGCTCCCATCAATAAAACCTTGCGTCCGTGCAGGGAAGAAAGTGTGGGTAAGGACGGTACACCGGGCGGCTTTGATTCCGAAAATCTTTATATCGAGGGCGACAACCTCGAAGTCCTCAAACTCCTGCAAGAAACTTATCTCGGCAAAATTAAAATGATTTACATAGACAAAACCACGCCGAGATTGATACAATTTCATACCTTCAAAAATGCCGCAAATCCGCCGTTTCTGGGCGGTTTTTCTATTTTCAGCATTGTGGCGGCATAGGCAGAACGGTGGCCTTAGCAAGGTGGTTCACACTTTTCGGCGGTACTCTGTAACGATAGAAAAGCTATCGTTACAGAGTAGGGCTATCGTTAAGATGTAAAAACTGTCCTCGTTGCGGTATAGAGGCTTGACTCTGGACTGAAAACAGTTTATAATTAGACTGAATTAAGGACAAGGAGGAAAGACGCCATGACAGATTCATGCATTTATCTTGATACCTATGTGTTGCAGCAGGATATGCGAGTAAGAATGCCGAAAGCAATCCTTTCTAATATGGGAGTTGAAAAGGGAAAGACCACTTTTGATATTTATTTGAATGCGCAGGAAAACGAATTGATTTTCAGGATTCATCATGATAAAGAAGGAGAAAAAGCCGATGAGTGAGCCGTTAAGAGCCATTTCGTTGTTTTCTGGGGCGGGCGGCATGGATGTCGGTTTTGAGAATGCCGGGATAAAAGTTGTGTTTGCCAATGAACTGGTTGCCGATGCTGCTGAAACCTACAGAGCCAATCACCCAGACTGTATAATGATCAACGATGACATCAATAATGTAATCGATTCTCTTGGCAAATACGAGGGGATTGATCTTGTATTTGGAGGCCCTCCATGCCAGGGCTTTTCAGTAGCGGGGAAAATGGACCCTGATGACGACAGAAGCAAATTGATTTTTACTTTCCTGGATGTCGTTGAAAGAGTCAAGCCAAGAGCTTTTGTGATGGAGAATGTAAAAGCCTTGGGCGAACTGAGTAAATGGAAAGATGTACGAGAACGCTATTTGAAGAAGGCTTTTGACCTTGGATATTCGTGCCATTATTTTGTCTTAAATGCCACAGATTATGGCGTGCCTCAAAAGCGCGAGCGCGTATTCTTTATTGGAATCCGAGGGGATTCGTTTGATGAAAAGCGTCTTCATCAGCTTATCACACATCATAAAATGAAGGCCGCTCCCATCAGGGATATCTTGTTACCTCTTGGCAAAGCAGGCAGTGAGGAGAATCCACGGACTTGTGTGGCAAAGATTAATTTTTGCGCACGGCCGGTTATGCGTAAATCCCCTTATGCGGGTATGTACTTTAATGGGCAGGGACGCCCGATAGATATCGATGGCTATGCGAATACCCTTCCGGCTTCTATGGGCGGGAATAAAACGCCGTTTATAGATGAAGACTACTTGTATGGGGAGGCAGATGATAATTTCATCGAGAACTACCATAAAGGTTTGATGGATGGAACGATTACCCCGGAATACAAGGAAGCTCCCTGCCGCCTTAGAAGAATTACGATACGGGAAGCGGCTAAGATTCAGACCTTCCCAGATGATTATATCTTCTGCGGCAAGCCGGCGGCAATTTATAAACAAATCGGCAATGCAGTGCCTTGTAAAATGGCGGAAGCCGTTGCATCGGCTGTTGCTGAATATCTCCAAGCGTAAAAAGCGGGAATGTGTTACCTTAATGTGGTACACATTCCCGTTTTTTATGCCTGCATTGCTTCGGTCAAGGCATCGTTCCAAGCCACCTTAATCGTTGCTTGTACATCCTGGGCATTGAACAGTTCAAACATTCTTTCATTGTATGCAGTCCGAAATGCCTCATCTCCAGAAAGCAGGATGTGGATGGTTAAATCTGTGATGGAAGCGAAATTGATATTATACCCCTGCGCAAAATACGCTTTTGCTCGTTCCAGCGCATTTTCCCTTGGAAGGTCGTTTGTATAAACGAATAAGTACTCAGCGGCGTTGTTCAGTGTGATTTTTGTGGAGAAAGTGGAATCAACGCGGGAGCCGTCTATTGGCCGCTCAGTAACTTCAATGGCTTTAAAGATCGCTCCATCCTTGTAAATCGTAATATCACCTGGTGCGCCGGTCGCACCATCTGCGGCGTTGATCTCCTGGCGTTCTATGGTCCACCCCGCATTCATCTGACCGTTGATAGTGGAGAAGACGGCATCCGTCAGGAGCATGGGAATAAGGCCGCCGCTCTGGCGATGCTGTAGTTTGTTTAGGAACATACGGTACTGATCGATGCGGAGTCGGCGGATTGGAACAAGCCGGACAATCGACTGCTCACGGAGGTCGATAAAGCACTTCAATAAGGCAATGATGATCGTTTCCACCTCGTAACTTTCGGACACAGCCTCCAAGGTGGAAATCAGTGACAGCAAAGCGTCAAAGCCTTCCTTATCGCGCAATCCATCCCTTGTATCTTCAGTGAAAGTAACATTCCTGCGGAAAGTCGCCAGATAAGGACCTTTGGAACAAGGGATCTGCTTTGAAAACAGGAACGGATTGACTGCCTTCTCATCCAGAGTACGCCCATTAAAAGCGTCCTCGCCCTGTTTGACATAGGGGTGCCGGATATTGCAGCTCCTGTCCTGATACCTTGCTACTGCGCAGCCCAGCAGGACCTCGCGGTAGGACTGTGTTTTTGAGGAAAAGATTGTATCCAGCGCATCCTTATTGTCTGTGATATATTGAGTCACGGCTGCCGGAAGTTCCTGGGCAGCTTTTTCGTATGAGTTGTTGAGAAGAACCTTTGCCTGTTCGTAATCGATAGCCATTTTATTTTTCCTCCTGATCGTCAATTGTTTCGAGGATGTCCTCTATGTGACAGCCCAGTGTTTCACATATTTTCAAAAGAACGTCTGTAGTAATGTTTCCGCCTTTGCCAAGTTTCGCAATAGATGCGGCGCTGATACCAGCGGCATCTTTTAGCTCCATCTTAGTCATGTTCTTGTCAATAAGAAGTTTCCATAGCTTGTTATAACTGATACGCACTTGTTTGCCTCCTCATTATTTCATACCCATCATCATTTCATAATGTTGGTCTTGCCCCATGTGATGGAAAATCATCTGGAAAGTATCTCTGCACTGCTGGACGTCTATGCAGTCGTCCACATAATGCATACCATCATTTATGCCGGACGAATTGGCGGCAATGTACGAAAGCATGGCGGACGCCAGTTCAAATTTAGAGAAATCCTCATTGCCAAAATCATCGTGGGTAAAGGCGTCCTTATTCTCTTCGAGTATCCTCTTTCGCAAGTCACTGCCCTCATACCCGCAAAGCTGCAGAAAGTAATATTCCAGGATTCTCCGGATAATGCTCATAAGGGGAATACCGGATGAAGCATCCTTATATTCATCCCACAGAGCTGCATAAGAATTTTTGACCGGATTTACATTCATTCGCTCTGAAGGGCAGTCGGGGTTTGGACAGTCACACAGCCGTATAGAGGACTTGTTGTCCGTTTTACGAATCAGATAAAAGGAAACAAAGTCATAGCGGTTGGCGTAAGCATAGGTGACTTCCCTGTGGAAATAAGCGTTATGAGTCAAAATAAAAATTTGCTTGATAAAGTTCCCGGAAACTACAGGATTTCTGTTATCCGCATTGTTCCGGCACACTTCGATCATTTTCCTGATCTGTGCGCTCACAATAAAGAGCGCACTGCTGTCCATGCTCGAAACGGGGTCATCGATGACAACAATTTTCTCCCGTGTATCGCCGTCGGCGCTTTCTCTCCCAAATACAAGCTGTTGGAAATATAAAAACGCAATAAAATTCTTTTCCCCTTCGCTGAGGTTCTCCGCAATCTTGCCTGTATCTGTGCGCACGACCTCGTAATTGATGGCTGGGGTTGGGACAACGCACTCTACAGAACCATCGGGGCGGATGATTTCTTCATGCCGAGGCCGCAGTTCAAATCCCTGGAATCCAGAGTCGCGGAGCATGGTGTTTATGCTTTTCATCGCAGTTTCAGTTTCCACGGTCTGGCTATTTAAAATACGCAGATCCTCTTTTAGCTGGTCAAGTACCCTTTTCTGTGTATTTATGATATCCTGCTGCGCCTCTATTTCCGCATCAAGGGCTGATTCGCTTCGCGCATAGGCTTCCAGGACATCTTTTAAAGTATAGGCGATTTGCTCAAAAACGGCTTTTTTGCACTCGGCTTTCTTTTTCGGCCCGGCGGACACAATATCATTATTGGCGTCTATCAGGCGGTTAAAGCTGCTGATGATGTCCGAAAGCTCCTGGAGAAGCGGTTCAACCTCGTCCAAGGCGATGATTTTAGACGGTTCCACCACCTTGCTCTTGATTTTTTCAATATTTTCGGCTATTACTGCCTTTACTGCAGTGAGCTTGTCGTGATAAGGCTTTGTGTCAATTACAGGGTAAACCTCATCCGGCAGCCGACTCAACGGGACGAACAGGGCATTTGCCATATCCCGATAAGCAGCCAGGAAAGCGTCCAGCTTCTGAAGGTTTGTTTGATACTGTGTATCAAAACTTGCGGCCAGCATTTCTTCAAAATTCTGAGGGAGGTCTCGGGAACAATACGGGCATTTTCCACCTGCCTTTTCATGGTAATCTGCATGGCCTTGGCGCACCCATTCAGTTGACCCGACTTCTTTCAGAAAGTCTGCAAATGGCGTGTTTGAGGTATTCACAATCGCAAGGGAAAGAATGTCACAGCCAGAGATGTGGTCAAGGGCAGAAACATCACTGACTACGTTAAATCTGCCATACCGCTTTGCCGTAGAAGAATAGACAGAGTCATACATCCGCTTCAATTCTTCAACATCATGCTGTATGGGAGAGTGGCGTTTTACCTCTTCGGCAAATTTCTGTTTTGACCCTTTCTTGCCCTCCTGAGTCGCTTCGAATACAGTGCGCAGTTCCTCTGTTTTGTCCCAACAGTCCTTATATAGCTGTTTTTCCAAAGCAGCTTTCGTTTTAGCTTTTTTATCCTTTTCAGCGAAAGCATCCGAAGAGATTTTTTGTGCCTTTTTCTGTTCAGCGGCCTTCCTGTCAATCTGTTCCTGTATTTTTACATTTGCCTCATTCATGGTAAAAACGCCAGGAAGATTGTGGTAGTTCCTCATATTGGCATCAATAAAATCCTGGTCGTATACAAGGGGGAGATAATCCACAGCAGCTTTGCCAGGGGCATAGATTACCCCAGAGCCAGTTTTTATTGCTTTTGCTATGGTTGTTTTTCCCGTTCCATTGTTGCCAAAGAAATAATTGATGTAAGTTGGGGCAATGGCAGCGCCGGTGCCTTTATATGTGGCGTCATCGAGAGTAATCCGTATAATTTCACTGGGTAATTTATCTGGCATGATATTCCTCCCTGTTAGCTCGGCCTTGGGAGGGTGGTAAGCCCAGCCTCGTCAAATGCCTCAAAAAGATTGACCTTATGTACGGACCATGCACTGAAGTTCAAATCCGTGATAGCGCAGTCCATATTAAGATCAAAATAGATGGCGTTCTTTTTTGCGCACAGTAGCTGCTGGTTAATGGCGGATATGGGCTGGAAAGCAACTTTAATGTTCTTTCCTTCTTTTTTGACCCTTCTAATGTAGCCATAGACCGCCCACTGGTTTGGATCGGTTTTACCACCAAGTTCAGTATTTTCCCGACAGATAAGGGCTGGGAATGTTTTTAATTCCGCAACTCCTGCATCGGACAGGGATGAACAACGCTCCAAAATTTCCGGCGGAACAAGATGCTGGCTCAGAGCGCGGCTGGCAGTTACAGTCACAATATTATTGATAAATACATCCTCTTCGCATGTAACAAGAAGCTGATAGTACTCCTTGCTGAAGGACTGTATTGCCATGAGCTGCTCGGCACTGTTACTTCCGCCGGGCTGTTGGTAATTGTAGTTGATATTAACCACGCCGCCGCCCTGGTTTGTGACATGGACGTTCGTAGAGCCGGTCTGCTCAACTTTTTGTGCAGCAGGAGGCATTGATGTTTTCGGAATTAGTTCGTTATTCATAAGCCGCCTCCATCAAAAGTGAAAATTGATTGTACCGTTATTTGTCAGATTGACATTGTGATCCCCGTTTTGGATAACATTTGTCTGCTGCTGGATAACGGTTATTTTTTTGTCTTCTCCGGCGGCACCTGATGGCATTTCGTCATCCACGACCTCCGCCTCGATAAATTCTGCATCGCTGTCTGTTCGTACCGATTTCCCCGTCGGTTTTCTTGTGGCAGCCGCCTCTCTGATGATGGAAGCGAACAGGTCCGCCAGCTTATCCGCAGCATTGTGTAAATCGATGTCTGGGATATATTTCTGGAACGTCTCGCACAGCCCTTGAATAGCGCAATCCTGAAAACTGCCGATGTATTCGGAAAACCCAAATGGCTCTACATAGGGGCTGATTTTTCTTGCCAAGCCGGAGATCTTTGTATTTCCGTTGTAATACGCCTTAAAGGATTCTTTATCGTACCCGTTGAGAATATCCAAGCCGTCTTCCGTGACGATTGCTTCAAATAAGGAACGGGTAAAGGCGTGAGTACTGCTCCCGGCTCCGATGCTGGGAGACAGCAAATGTGCAAAGTCCTTAAAGTTCATACCCTCATCCTTTCTACCCAAGCCTACCCATGCCAACCCAACGGAACCCGCCTTAACCGACCATGTATTTTATAATGGACTCAGCCCTTAGATAAGGGACGTGCCTTCAGAAAACAGGGGGGTACGGGGAAGTCGGAAATGTGTTTTCGGGACATGGAGAGATGATTTCTAATTATAGCACAATCGTGTGAAACATTCTACCCCTAACTCAGAATTCACATCTGCAAAAACGAGTTTATTTTCGCATTTGCAGAACTGATTTCCAGAAATAAATCTCAATAGTCCGAGATGGCCATTAGGACGATGGGATGCATAAGACCTTGGACGCAGTGATAAAGACTGCGCTCCGAGTGAAGATGCCCCACCGTTGACTTTTGGCGTTCATTTTCGGATTGGCGGGGTCTGTGGGTGTCTTCAGCCACAGGCTCTTTTGTGTCCCACCGTCCTTTGACCCGGACGGAAAGGACACGAAATGATAGTAAATCAGAGTAAAAAGCAGGACAGGCAGTTCCAGATCCCGATGGTAGTAACGGACGAGGCCATCCATGATTTTGGCTTCAAACCGGAAGACGTCACCTGGCGGCGCATCGGCAACCGCAAATGCAGGGTAGTCATGGTCGATGCGACCGAGGAGGAGTATCGGGCGTACATGGCGCCGATCTGGGCAGAAATCAAACGGGAAGACCGGGATGGACGCTGCATGGTAAAGGGTAAAAACGGCAAGCTGATCCGCTGTCCGGAGAGCAACCGCTGTGAGGAGTGCAAGCATTTCTCGGAGGCCAGCCGTGAGCGGAATAAGCCCGCCTCCCTCTCCGTGCTGATGGATGAGGGAGCAGAGCCGGCCGCAGAAGGGTCATTTGAGGATGATGTTATCTATGAGACGATTCTGGAAGACCTGATTGCCATGCTCAGTGAAATCAAGCCGAAGTACGGCAGGATCTTCCGCCTGCTGTACGATGGAGCCACCCAGCAGGAGATGGCGGACGAGCTGGGCATCAAGCAGCGCACGGTGTCGGATGACATCAAGAAGATCCGCAGTCTGGTGCAGCCGCTGGTAAAGGACATCTTCAACCGTTAAAATGTTGGCGGTGCTTATCATCATGATAGGCACCGCCTTTTTTCAGTCTTTCTTATAAAACATGGTTTCATAGCCGTCCGCCCGGAGATTCAATCCCCCTATCCACGGCGGCGTCCTTCCCATCTGCTCACAGACGGCATCCGGGGAGACATCCATGCTGCACTCAATGATCAGTTCGTCGTGAACATGGCCGACGATAAAGCAGTGGGATAGCGTCCGCATAGCGTACATGAGAATATCCCTGGAGATGGCCTGGACGATGTTCTCCACGAATTTCGGGCCGTAAGATTCGATGCGCTCCCACTTCTTTGTGCTGCCGACGCCCTCATAGGTGACGGATTCACCGCCGAATTTATTTGTTCCCATCTTCGGCTTCACATAGCAGAGCTGCCGGCCGGAAGGCAGAATGATGAACAGCATCCCGCTGCGATAACGGAACCGGATGCCGTGTGTCTCTGTGTCCAGCCGCTGGCGGACGGTGGTTTTCACTGCATTGTCCACATCCCACCAAAGCTGCACGATGTTCGGATTGGAGGTGCGCCACGCATCCACAAGGGGCTGGAGTTCCTCCTCGGCAAGACCCATCTCCAAAGCGCCCATCGACTTGAGGGCGCCTACCGATCCGCCGTATCCCAGGGCCAGTTCGGCGATTTTGCCTTTCTGTCTCAGATGGGAGTTCTGCCCATGCTTTTCCACCGGCACATGGAACATGGCGGAGGCACTGGCGCAGTAGATGTCGCCGTTCTCCGCAAAGACCTTCAGCCGCCAGGACTCGCTGGCCAAAAACGAAAGCACACGGGCTTCGATGGCAGAGAAGTCGGAAACGATGAATTTGTACCCGTCCCTCGGCACAAATGCCGTACGGATGAGTTCCGACAGGACTTCCGGCACGGAGTCATACAGTGCTGAGAGCAGGGCGTAATCGCCGGCACGGACAAGTCTTCTCGCGTCTTCCAGATGTGTCATGTGGTTCTGCGGGAGGTTCTGCAATTGGATCAGCCTGCCCGCCCAGCGGCCGCTGCGGTTAGCTCCGTAAAACTGGAACATCCCTCTTGCCCTGCCATCCGCGCATACAGCGTTCTGCATGGCCTGGTACTTCTTCACAGAGGACTTGGCAAGCTGCCGGCGCAGTTCCAGCACCTCGGCAAGCTCCGGCGGCGCGGTTTTCAGTAGCTCCTTCACGGCTTTCTTGTCCAGGGAGTCCACCTCAAGGCCGTGTTTTGTGAGCCACTCCTTCATCTGCTGGACGGAGTTCGGGTTTTCCAGGGCGGTAAGCTGCCGCATCTTTGCGGAGAGTTCTTCTCTGGAACGATTATCAATGGCGATGGCCTGTTCCACCAGCACCATGTCAAGCTGGATGCCCCGGTCGTTGATCTCCTGGTCGAGATGGTATTCCTCCCACAGGAAATCCGGCACAGGGAACTTCGACAGCTTCTGCTGGATCGCCATTTCGGTTTCCGCATCCCGCTTGTTATACGCGATGAAGGTTGACCATTTTACCGGGTCATGCTCTGGGAGGTTGCGCATCCTGCCGCCGTTGGCTTTGGTTGGCTTGCAGGGGACGCAGAAATAGCGGATGAGCGCCTTGCCCTCAGCCATCTTCTGATTTTCCAGCTTGAGGACTTTGCCGATCCCCTCCAGAGAGAGGGGCAGCCCCATGTACGCGCCCCATACCAGGGAGCAGCGCCAGGAGGACGGGTCAAGGTAATTTCGGACGGTATCATCCTCTATGCTGTAGGAAGAAAAATACTGCGGATAGTTCCGTCTCAGCCAGACGGAAAGGCAGACCCGCTCGAAGGACGCATTGTACGCCCACTTGATAACGGAATCATCTGCAAGCGCCCGGATGATCTCCTCCGGCACGGTGTCACCGGATGCCAGGTCGTATACGGTGACCTCGCCGCCGTCCACGGACACGCCAAAGAGCAGGATTTCAAAATCAGAGGACTCGGCGTATTTATACACGCCGCATTTTTTCAGATCGACATCGGAAAATGTCTCCACGTCGAGGGATAAGGTGTGGATTGCCATAGTGCTGTTACCTCCATAAGAAACAGGCGGCAGGAGTGCTGTTCCTGCCGCCCGGTGCGCATTGCTTATTCCTCCGGCTGTTTTGCCGCCTGGCGTTTTTTCTCCCTGTGCTTCTTGAACTTTGTCCAGCACCAGTGCAGGAAGTCGGTGATCCAGTACACGATGCTGCCGACGGCAAATCCGTACAGGAGAATGAAAATCACGATCACATCAAACTGTTTTGCGAACTCATAAAACTCTGTCATATCCGTTTACCTCGCATTTTCTTTGAATGGGCGGGCGGCAGTCACCGCTGCCGCCCTGTGTTGTCTCAGGAAAGATAATCGTCATCATCCTCGGTGGAGAAATCATCCTCGGCACGGCTCTTGCCGCCCAGCGGCTCCCCGTCGGAGATCTTCTGCAGGTTGTTCAGCCCGCAGGCGATGCCCCGGTTGCCATTGGAGTTAAAGGCATACAGGTTGATGCTGGCCCTGCCGTATACACCGGAGTACACCTCGGAACGCTCCAGGATGGGGTTCAGGTCCGCATCCACAATACCGGGTGCGGTGGCGGAATTGGCGTTGATGAAGTACGCATCCGCATAGACCGGATCATCGGGGCGTTCCACATCGCCGTCACGCAGCGGGGTCTTGATGACCGAGAGGGCGGGGACGGTCTTGCCGTTTCCCTTCAGCTTGGACTCGCCTTCCTCATAGGCTGCCTGGATTGCCGCTTTGATGGCTTCCACGGTCTTCTTGTCGGACTTCGGGATGATCAGGCTGACGCTGTACTTGGGCGTGCCGCCGTTGATGCTCTTGGGGTCCCAGACATTCGCATAGCTCCAGCGGGTTCTGGGGCCGGTGATTACCTTCGTCTTATTTACGATCTTTGCCATAGTTGTTGTCCTCCTTATTTCCTTTGAAATCGTTAATGGCCGTGTTCATGGCCGGGCGTTTATCGCTCTCCGGCACAAGTACGGGTTTGCCGGGCGGTTTGTAGAGAAGACCGCCGAGCAGATCTTCAAACTTCTTCCGGCCGAGGGCCTGGCTCATGGCCGTGATGCCCAGCAGTCTCTTCTCATAAGGCTCGTAGCCGGCGTCCTCCACCGCTTTGGCGACTGCGGCCTCATCGGTGTACTTCCGGTTGGAGCGGCCCTCGACCACTTTGAATCCTGTGAACTTCGTCCCGGACAGGGCTTTCTGCAGGGCGTAGTCCTTGACGTCTCCAGCCCAGGAGACCAACTCGTCCGCTTTTACGAGGATCGCCGCGACCTCATCATCACCCAGGAGCGCGGGCATCTCGAAGTCATACCGCGCCAGTTCCAGGTTATACTCCGCCCGTTTGCGGCAGTTGGCCTTTGCCTTGCAGAACTGGCAGTGGCCGCCGGCCTTGAACTCACCCTTGCCCTCGTATGCCAGCTTGGCTGCAGGGGCAAGCACGGTCTCCGCCCAGGCCAGAAGGTCTTCCCGGCTCATGGTGTATGTGCTGACATTCTCCCGGCGGGGCTGGTAGATGGTCAGGCTGACCTGTGCGATATCGTAGATGCCATCGAACAGGTCGAGGGCGCCCAGCGCATAGCAGGAAAGCTGGCTGTTCTTCTCCGCAGACACCAGGACGCCAAGCCCGTGCTTGTAGTCGATGATGTGGAGAAGCCCGTCCGAAACAATGACGCAGTCCCCGGTGCCGAAGCTGCCCTCGATCCCCACATAGCGGGAATAGTCGAGCCGCTGCTCCACAAGCACCAGCGGGTCGGCGCAGCGTTCCCTGGCCTTTGCCACTTCCTCCATCACGAAGGCACAGTAGCCGTCGGCGCAGTCCTCCATCTCCTGGGAGTAGTAGGTCAGGTTCTCTGTAGGGTCCTTCACCCTGCGGCCGAGGGCTTTTTCCACCTTATAGGCGCACAGCTCATGGCAGTCGGTCCCCTCCTGGGCGTATTCGCTGGGCCTGTCCGCATACTCCTCGCAGAGCCGTGCCGACGGCGGGCAGTTAATCCACCTGTGGCTTGCGGAAGCGGAAAGGAAGGAATGCTTACCCATCGTTTCCTGCCCCCGGCTTTCCGAGCGCATCCGCTTCCTTCAGAAGCCCTTCAAATTTAGAAGGGTCGATATCTGACAGCTTCCTCGCTCCGTACTTTGTGATGAGGGCTTTCACCTCTGCCGAGTACCCTGCCTGGGCGATCACCGTCATGCGGTGGCGCACCTCCTCAAGGGTGAGTGCTTTCGGCTTCTCCTTCGGCGGCGCATCCTCTGTCGCTTGGGAAGAAAACATCCTCGCCAGCGTATTGGCGATTCCGATGATGGTCTCCCCGCAGGAGCGAAGCTCCTTAATCTGTAAGTCCAGGTCGCTCATTTTCCCCATCCGGCGTTCCTCCTTCCTGATTTGCCGTCTGCAGCTTTCTGGCGAGACGCTTTGCGATCACGCTGATGGCGATCAGCACATCGGCGAGTTCCTCGTCAAGCTGCCTGTCTCTGGTTGTCTCAGTGTTTTCCTGCATCCGCAGCACCTCCGTTTCCGAGCGGCTTTCCTGCCCCTCTGTCTCTGAAAGGACAGAACCGGGATTTTTCAGCGGAGAAAAATTTTGCCGTCCCTGTGCCTCTCACTTCTGAAAGGACAAGGACGGCATTTTTTAGTGGTGCTTTTTGCGGAAAATCTGACAGCGGCTGTTCGCATTTAATAGAAAGCGAAAAAAGTCCGGACACCCACCGCTGAAACGGAGGATTTCTGTCCTTTCACAATTAGAGAGGTGTAAGCCGCTCAATTTTCAGAGAAAGGACGGAAAAAGCTATGGGAACAGCGAAATCAAAAGGTCTGCCGCGCTGCGCGGCGCATCGGGACTGCTTTGCCAATAAGGACGGCGTGTGCTTCTGCCTGGGTGACAATGACTTCCACGGGAAGGACTGCCCGTTTTTCAAGACCACGGCGCAGTGTGACGCAGACAGGCAGAAAAGCTACGAGCGACTGGTCAGCATCGGACGGGATGACCTGATCGAGCGGTATCAGGTGAGGGGTGTGTATGGGAGTTAGCAGATATAACAGCGAAGGCTACTACGACCCGACGGCCTATGAAGCCCTCACGAAAGTTACCCAGGAGGAAAAGGCGGTGAGATACCGGCCGCTGGTGTATATCTGCTCCCCGTACTCCGGGGACACGGAGGAAAATACCGAAAAAGCAAGGCGGTACAGCCGGTTCGCCGCAGATGCCGGCACGATCCCCATTGCGCCGCATCTGCTGTTCCCGCAGTTCTTATCGGAAGAAACGGAACGGGAGCTGGCGATTTTTATGGATCTGGTGCTGCTGGGCAAGTGTGAGCAGCTCTGGGTGTTCGGCGGTGAGGTGTCCGACGGGATGCGCCGGGAGATTGGAAAGGCAAAGCAGAAAAATATGACGATCCGTTATTTTACGGAGGATATGGAGGAAACGGAATGCAGATGACAATCTATGACGCCGTGACGGTGGGGAGCCGGTCAAACTGCGTGTATCCGAATCCCGTGACGGTCACGGATGCGGACACCATGCGGCAGGCGGCGGCCTTCGACCATGTGTGCGCGGCATATAAGCAGAACTACCGCAGCGTGGACAATTTCCTGAAAGCGGACTGCCTGCCGATGGACTGCGATAACGACCACTCGGATGACCCTGACGACTGGCTCACGCCCTTTGATGTGGCGATGGACTTTCCGGGCGTGGGGATGATTTTTGTCTACAGCAGGAGCCACATGAAGCAGAAAGGAAAGCGCGGCCCCAGGCCACGGTTCCATGTGTATTTTATCTGCACGGAGACAACGGATGCAGCTCTTTACAGTTCATGGAAGGACAAGCTGATTGCCGATTACCCCTATTTCGATGATGGGGCAAAAGACAGTGCCCGGTTCCTGTTTGGGGTAAAGGACGCGGTGGTCGAGGTGTATGACGGCGAGATTACCATTGATGAGTTCCTGGCAGACAGCTTTGCGGAGTGGGACGCAGCGCAGGGGCAGATTCCGGAGGGTTCCCGGAACAAGACCATGTCCCATTACGCCGGCCGGATCATCAAGCGGCTGGGGAATACGGAGGAGGCCCATAAGCAGTTTCTGAAGGAAGCGGAAAAATGCAGCCCGCCGCTGGATGATGCGGAGCTTGCGGGTATCTGGGCCAGCGCCGTGAAGTTCGGTGCGAAGGTGGCTGCCCAGGAGGGATATATCCCGCCGGAGCAGTACAACCAGGACTTCCTGCTGATGCCGGAGGATTTCTCGGATGTAGGCCAGGCTATCGTATTGTCACGGGAGTACATGGATCGGCTCCGCTTCTCCCCGGCTACGGATTACATCGTGTTCAACGGCTCGTTCTGGGAGGAATCCCAGCCCAACGCCCAGGGCATTGCCCAGGAGCTGACCGCGAGACAGCTTGAGGAAGCGGAAACAGAGATACAGCGGTGCATGAAGGAAATGTCGGAAAACGGCGCGTGGGCCATGCTTGCCGCGATGGGCGCCAAGAAAGCGATGGCGGCGTTCAGCGAAGTCCAGCGGCGCTCCTTTGAAAAGTATGAGCGGGCGGAAGCCTACCGGAAGTATGCCATCAAGCGCCGGGATACCAAATACATCTCGGCGGCTTTAAAGGAAGCCCGCCCAATGATCCAGATCGAGCAGCGTGTCCTGGATGCGGATGAGTTTTTACTGAACCTGCCGTCCGGAACCTGCGATCTGAGGACGGGGGCTGTTCGGGAGCACAATGCCCAGGACTATATCACGAAGCAGACGGCGGTAGACCCGTCCGGGGACGGCATGGATGTCTGGGAGGACGCCCTCCGGACCTTCTTCCAGGGGGACGCCGACCTGATCCGCTATGTACAGGAGATCGTGGGGCTTGCCGCCATCGGCAAGGTCTACATTGAAGCACTGGTCATTGCCTACGGCGAGGGCAGGAACGGCAAGTCCACCTTCTGGAATACCATTGCCCGTGTGCTTGGCACCTACTCCGGCAATATGTCTGCAGACACCCTGACTGTGGGCTGCAAGCGCAACGTGAAGCCGGAACTGGCGGAAGCCAAGGGCAAGCGGATGATCATCGCCGCCGAGCTGGAGGAAGGGATGCGCCTGAATACCTCCAACGTCAAGCAGCTCTGTTCCACGGACGAGATCTATGCGGAGAAAAAGTACAAGGCGCCGTTCTCCTATGTCCCCACCCACACGCTGGTGCTGTATACCAACCACCTGCCCAGGGTCGGGGCTATTGACCAGGGTACCTGGCGGCGGCTCATTGTGATCCCCTTCAACGCCAAGATCGAGGGCAAGGCCGACATCAAGAACTATGCGGACTTCCTGTTCAAAACGGCGGGTAGCGCAGTCCTTCAGTGGATTATCGAGGGTGCAAAGCGCGTCATCAGCAATGATTACAAAATCGTCCAGCCCAAAGTGGTGCGGGACGCCATCCAGAAATACAAGGAGAACAATGACTGGCTGTCCCACTTCCTGGATGACTGCTGCGAGGTAGGGGACGATTTTGAAGCAAAATCCGGGGAGTTTTATAACGCCTACAGGAGCTACTGCCTGCAGATGGGCGAATACACCCGGAGTACGACTGATTTCTACTCCGCGCTGGAATCCACGGGTGTGGTGAGAAAGCGTACCCGTACAGGCGTGATCATTTACGGGCTGAAACTCAAATCGGAGTTTGAGGATTAGTAGGTGTGTAGGTCATGTACCTCTCTGCCAGAGTTGCTCTAAGGAGATAAAAAAACAATATATAAGAGAGAATCGGGGGAAGAGGTACATGACCGTCACACAAAGAACGAGGAGAATAAAACCATGAGAGAGAAAACCATCGAACAAAAACTGGTTCAGGCGGTTAAGGCCAAAGGCGGGATTGCGCCGAAGTTCGTGTCGCCGGGATTTTCCGGGGTTCCCGACCGCCTTATCCTATTGCCGGACGGGAAATGCGGCTTCGTGGAAGTCAAGGCCCCTGGCGAAAAGCCACGGCCGCTGCAGAAGTCAAGGATACGGCTTTTGCGGCGGCTGGGGTTCCTGGCATTTGTCCTGGACGGCGAGAGCCAGATCCCCCACATCCTTTCAGAAATCGGAGGTGACAGCGGTGGAGTTTAAACCACATGATTATCAGCAATATGCCATCGAGTACATTGAAACACACGAGGTCGCCGCCGTACTGCTTGATATGGGTCTTGGCAAGACGGCAATCACGCTGACGGCATTGTACGACCTGCTGTTCGACTACTTCGAGATTACCCGCGTTCTGGTGATCGCACCGCTGCGGGTGGCGAGGAATACCTGGCCCCAGGAGATTGAAAAGTGGGACCATCTGAAAGATGTCCGTTATTCCGTGGCGGTCGGTACCGAAAAAGAACGGCTGGAGGCGTTCCGCAGGGATGCGGATATCTACATCATCAACCGGGAGAATGTCCAATGGATGGTGGAGAATGTCCCCTTTGAATTTGACGCCATCGTGGTGGACGAGCTTTCGTCCTTCAAAAACTGGAACAGCAAGCGGTTCAAATCGCTGATGAAGGTGCGCCCCAGGGCAAAGCGCGTCATTGGCCTTACGGGTACCCCGTCCGGGAACGGGCTGATGGACCTGTTCGCCGAGTTTAAGGTGCTGGATATGGGACAGCGATTGGGGCGGTTTATCACCAAGTACCGCCAGGACTATTTTCTGCCGGATAGGATGAACGGTCAGGTGGTGTATTCCTATAAGCCTCTGCCGGGAGCGGAGAAGCGGATCTATGACAAGATCTCCGATATTACCATCTCCATGAAAGCCGCCGACCACCTCAAGATGCCGGAACTCATAAACAGCGAGTACCGGGTGTATATGGATGAGCCAGAACGAGCCATTTACGATGAGATGTGCGAAGATCTGGCGGCACAGCTTGACAAGGGCGAGGTGACGGCGGCAAATGCCGGAGTGCTGTCCGGAAAACTCTGCCAGATGGCAAATGGGGCGGTCTATACGGATGACGGGGATGTGGAATATATCCACGACCAGAAACTGGACGCCCTGGAGGACATCATCGAGAGCATGAATGGAAAGCCCCTGCTGGTGGCCTACTGGTACCAGCACGACCTTGACCGCATCGAGGATCGGCTGCGGATGCGGAAAATCGGCTTTGCAAGGCTGGACTCTAACGCCAGCATCGCAAAGTGGAACCGGGGCGAAATTCCCGTGGCGCTGATCCATCCCGCTTCTGCCGGTCACGGGCTGAACCTTCAGAGCGGCGGCTCCACCCTCTGCTGGTTTGGCCTCACCTGGAGCCTGGAACTGTACCAGCAGACGGTGGCGCGGCTTTACCGGCAGGGGCAGGCGTCCAAGACCGTGGTCATACAGCACATCATCACGGACGGCACCATTGATGAGCGCATTATGAAAGCCCTGCAGTATAAGGACAGGACACAGTCGGCGCTGATCGATGCGGTCCGGGCAAACCTAAGAAAATGAGAGTCAATCAAGGCAAATCCGAGGGAAGAAATTTCTTTTTCGGAGGTAGTGCCTATGAACAAGCAGCAGACGGAAATGAAGGAGTACCTTTCCCAGGCGTTCCGCATTGACCAGCGGATACAGAGCAAGATGGAGCAGGTGGCGTCACTGAATGACCTCGCCACACGGGCAACTGCGACCTATTCGGATATGCCCGGAAGTGAGACGAGGAACCTCCACCGCATGGAGGACGCCATCCTTTCCATCATTGAGCTGGAGGCGGAGATCAATGGGGACATCTGCAAACTGGTGCAGACGAAAAAAGACATCGTCCATAAGATCAAGGCTGTCCAGAACACGGAGTACCAGACCCTTCTGGAACTGCGGTATCTGTGCTTTAAGTCCTGGGAGCAGATCGCCGTGGACATGGGATATGAACTTCGGTGGCTGTACCGTCTCCATCACAGGGCGTTGGACGCCGTTTCTGAAATAAGCCACTAAAAGCCACTGCAATACACCTTGTCCCTGTGATATAGTTAGAATCAGAAAAACAGGACAAGGAACGAGCCTTGCGGGAGCAATCCTGCAGGGCTTTCCTTTTGCCCGGAAAGCGAGGTGCAGCGTGCCAAAGAAACCAAAACGCCCATGCTCCTACCCCGGCTGTCCAAACCTCACGGACGGGCAGTACTGTGAGGAGCATGAAGCTATTGCCCGGAAACGGTACAACAAGTACGGCCGCCCTGCTGACAACAACAAGAAGTACGGCAGGGCTTGGAAACGAATCCGCGACCGCTACGCTGCGGCGCACCCTTTGTGTGAGATGTGCCTGAAGGAGGGTCGGCTGACTCCTGTGGAGGAAGTCCATCACATTGTCCCCCTCTCGCAGGGCGGGACGCATCGGAATGACAATCTGATGTCTCTCTGCCAGTCCTGCCACACAAAGCTGCATCACGAGCTTGGCGACCGGTGACCGTGGGGCGGTCAAAATCTCCGGGACCTTCATGAGCGGACAGCGGCCTGGGGCTTCGTGCGCGAAAAAGGCGAAATCAAAAGGGTAATTAAGGGCGGCCGGCTGCGGCCGTTCTATTTTTGCGGAAAAGGGGTGATGAAAATGCCGACAAAATCCAACAACACAGGCGGGCGCGGCGGCGCGAGACCCGGTGCGGGAAGGAAGAAATCCGCTGTTAAGGAGAAAGCCGAAAACGGCAATCCGGGCGGACGGAAGCTGGAAGTTCTGGATATTCCCGAAGTCGAGGGTGTCGATATGCCAAAGCCCCATGAGTTCCTCTCCGCCGAGCAGCGTGACGGGAGTACGCTCCAGGCGGAGGAAATCTACACGGAAACCTGGGAGTGGTTAAAGAAGGTGGGCTGTGCGGCGAAGGTGTCTCCCCAGCTATTGGAGCGGTACGCCATGTGCAGCGCCCGCTGGATTCAGTGCGAGGAGATGACCAACCGCATGGGTTTCCTCTCCAAGCATCCTACCACCCAGAAGCCGATCCCATCCCCGTTCATTAACATCGGCATTAACTACATGAACCAGGCTGTGCGGCTCTGGAACGAAATCTTCCAGATCGTGAAGGAAAACTGCAGCACCGATTATGGGGAGATATCTCCCCAGGACGATTTGATGGAGCGTCTGCTCCGTGCAAGGAAGGGGTGAAGCCATGTTTGAGAAAGTAAATCCGTGCCACCCGGATAAGGTGGCCGACCGAATCGCCGGCGCACTGGTGGATGCGGCGTACAGGAAAGAAGAAAATCCCAGGATTGCTGTGGAAGTCCTCATCGGCCACGGTGTCTGTCACATCATCGCGGAGAGTTCCGTACACATTTCGCAGGATGAGGTGGACGCCATTGTGAAGCGTATCGGCGGGAATTTGCACCCGGATTATGTGGAAGTGCCGCAGGACGGACGCCTTGCCAACAACCAGGCAGAAGGAATCCGCTGCGGCGACAACGGTATCTTCAAAGGAATGCCGGTCACGGAGGAGCAGAAAGCCCTCTGCGAGATTGCCAAAAATGTGTATCACACATATCCCTCGGATGGGAAGTACATCATTGATGAGGCAAGGCTGATCCTCTGCCAGAGCAATGCGCCTACGGAAGAACTAAAAAGGTTATATCCCTCCGCCGAGGTCAATCCCCTGGGCGACTGGACGGGCGGCACGGATGTGGACTCCGGCGCAGCCAACCGGAAGCTGGGCAGCGACATGGCCGATTCCGTGACGGGCGGCGGCCTTCACGGGAAAGACCTCTCCAAAGCAGATGTGTCTGTCAATATCTACGCATGGCTGAAGGCGCAGGAAACGGGAAAGCCCGTGGAACTGTGCTGCGCCATCGGGGATGATACGGTGGACGGCATTCTCTATAGAGAGATCGTGGAGACTGCCCGGAGATACATCCAGAGCCTTGGCGGTTTTGAGAAATTTGCGGAATGGGGGCTGGTGCGATGAAGACAACGACCGAGATGCAGCTTGTACCCATTACTAAGCTGGTGCCCTATGTGAACAATGCCCGCACCCACTCCCCGGAGCAGATCACAAAACTCCGCTCTTCTCTCAGGGAGTTCGGCTTTATCAATCCCGTCATCATCGACCGGGACTTCAATGTGATTGCCGGCCACGGGAGAATCCTGGCGGCAAAGGAGGAAGGCATCAAGGAAGTGCCGTGTGTGTTTGTCGACCATCTCACCGAGGCTCAGAAGAAAGCCTATATCATTGCGGACAACCGCATGGCGATGGACGCCGGATGGGATGAGGAGCTTCTGCGGGTGGAGATCGAGTCTCTGCAGGGCATGGACTTTGATCCCCTGCTGACCGGCTTTGACGAGAAGGAACTGGCCGACCTGTTTGCGGATGATTCCGGCAGCGAAGCCAGGGATGATGATTTTGACCTGACCGCCGCGCTTGAGAAAGCCTCCTTTGTGGAGCGGGGTGATATCTGGACGGTGGGCCGGCACCGCCTTGTATGCGGGGATGCCACCTCCGCCGAGGATGTGACTCTGCTCATGGACGGCAGGAAGGCCAATCTCATCGTGACGGACCCACCCTATGGCGTTTCCTTCAAAAGTTCCAGTGGTCTGACCATCCAGAACGATTCCATGAAAGACGAGGAGTTTTATAACTTCCTCCTCTCCGCTTTTCAGTGCATGGCGGAGCATCTGGAGAAAGGCGGCGTAGCTTATGTGTTCCATGCGGACACTGAGGGCTTGAACTTCCGAAAGGCGTTCATTGACGCCGGGTTCCATCTGGCTGGCGTGTGTATCTGGGTGAAGAACTCCCTGGTGCTGGGACGCTCGGATTACCAGTGGCAGCATGAGCCTGTGCTGTATGGCTTCCTGCAGAATGGCAAGCACCCGTGGTATTCCGACCGCAAGCAGACCACCATCTGGAACTACGACAAACCGAAGCGCAATGCAAACCACCCGACCTCCAAGCCGCTGGACCTGCTGGGATATCCCATCGGGAATTCCACCCAAGAGAATGCCGTGGTGATTGACACCTTCGGCGGCAGCGGCTCCACCATGATGGCCTGTGAGCAGATGAACCGTGTCTGCTGCATGATGGAACTGGACGAGAAGTACGCATCGGTCATCCTCCGCAGGGCCGTGGAGAACGGCATCCCGCCGGAGGATATTTTTGTGGAGAGAAACGGAGAAAAGATGATGTACTCCGACCTTGTAAAAGAGGTGGAGGTACCAGTTGAATAAATTGACTCTCGGCAGCCTCTTTGACGGCTCCGGCGGTTTCCCCTTGGGCGGCCTGCTCTCCGGCATTACCCCCGTGTGGGCTTCGGAGATCGAGCCGTTCCCCATCCGGGTGACCACAAAGCGGCTGCCTTTTATGAAGCACTATGGCGATGTCTCCCGGATGGACGGCAGGAAGATTGAACCGGTGGATATCATCACCTTCGGCTCGCCTTGCCAAAATATGAGCATTGCGGGTCGGCGGGAAGGATTGGACGGCTCCCGTTCCAGCCTGTTCTATGAAGCCGTCCGGATCGTAAAGGAAATGAGGTGTGCAACTGATGGCAGATATCCAAGGTACATTGTCTGGGAGAACGTCCCCGGCGCGTTCAGTTCCAACAAGGGCGCGGACTTCCAGTCCGTCCTCGAAGAGATCTGCTCGGTCAAAGGATACGAAATTGATCCTGCTCGACCTGAGAGATGGGCAAACGCCGGGGAGATCGTGGCAGACGATTTCAGTCTCGCATGGCGGGTATTTGATGCGCAGTACTGGGGAGTCCCCCAGCGCAGAAAACGCATCTACCTTGTCGCAGATTTTGCAGGCGGGAGTGCCGGAAAAATACTATTTGAGTCCGAAGGCGTGTCTGGGTATACTCCGCAGGGCTTCCGCCCGTGGCAAGGAGTTGCCGGAGCTTTTGCGGAAGGCGCTGGAGCGTCAGGCTGCGTCTGCCTAAATGACCAGGGCGGCAGCCGCATAGATGTGACGGAGGATGTCGCGGCAACTCTCCGGGCGGAAAACCACGGGCACCCGCCTTGCGTGATGGGTGCCGCCGGCTTCTGTACCGAGCATTCCGCACAAGCCAGGGGCATCGGGTATGGGGAGGAAACCTCGCCCACCCTCCGTGCCGGTACGGTGCCGGCGGCGGTCTATGAGAACCATAGCCAGGACACCAGATACATCGGCCCTCTGGAGACAGCGCCCACGGTCAATGCCACTTATGGTATGGGCGGGAACAACCAGCCCTTTGTAGTGGAGACGCCTAAGACGCTGAAGATCCGCTCCGGCTGTGAGGGCGGCGGCAAGGGCGCGCTGATCCAGGATAATAAATCCGCCACTCTGGGCTGCAACAATGACCAGACACTGTTCGTGCCGAAGGTCTATGGTATCTGCTCCAAGGACAGCAACGCCATGAAATCGGAGAATCCCAAGAGCGGATTCTACGAAGCGGAAACTTCCAGATGCCTGGATGCGAACGGTGGCAATCCTACCTGCAACCAGGGCGGCATGGCTGTGGTGGCCCTGCAGGGGTCCATGATTGGCAGGGCGGACAAGAACGGTCCCCAGGGCAGCGGCGTGAATGAGGATGTGTCCTTTACGCTGGACGTTGTCGACCGCCATGCGGTGGCTTACTGTATGACCACCGGCACTTACACCCAGACGCTTGAGGAACAGTCCCCGACCCTGATGGCAAGGGACTATAAGGACCCGCCTGTGGTGAACGAGACCGAGCCGGAGTACATCGTCCGCAGACTGACGCCTACCGAGTGCGCCAGACTGCAAGGATTCCCGGACTGGTGGTGCGCCGGGCTTGGGACAGACGAGCCGACCGAGGATGAGATCGAGTTCTGGACAGAGGTGTTTGAGATACACCGCTCCGTCATGGGGACGTCCTCCAAGCCAAAGAGCCGGAACCAGATCGTCAAGTGGCTGAAGAATCCCCATTCCGACAGCGCGGAATATAAAATGTGGGGCAACGGCGTGGCGCTCCCCAACGTCTATTTTGTGCTTTCCGGGATCGTGTACTATGCACAGTTTTCGGAAGGATAAATTGGTTTCTATTCTACAGAGAAATGTGCGAAAATCGCTTGCTATTTCAGGGGTTCAGAGTGATATATGTACCTACCAAAAACAAAGGAGGTTTTCGCACATGGAAATCAGATACAATGTGACGGGCGCCAAGCGCAAGGAACTGGTAAAAGTTATCGCCAATGCCACAGGCGCCAGGGCGGAATACAAGTTCATGCCCACCTGCAATTATGAGATTGATTATTTCACGGTCACCAAGGATGGGACGCTCCTATTTGACGACCGTGCCGACAGCGAGGAAGTCGAGCGGGTGCTGGAAGCCATCTCCGCCGCCGGCTTTGAATGTGAGCCGCAGGACGGCGGTGAGCAGCCCTTCGGGGAGGAAACCAAGGAAGCGGCAGAAGCCGCCGACACTGCGCCACAGGCGGCAAACGTGGGGCTTACGGTGGAAATCCCGCTCGACAAGGTGGCGGTGGGCAACCTTACCAAGCTGCTGGACGCCAAGGGGAATCTGATACGGAAGGCCCTGGGCATCACCGACCTTCGCATCGAGGTTTTGGAAGACCGGGTGGCATTTCCCTGGTTCTCCCAGGTGGACACAGATTCCGCAGCCGCCTATACCCACTTCATTTCCGCGCTTTGCGAGATGAGCAGGAATGCCAAGCGGGTAACAGCGACTGAGAAACCGGTGGATAACGAGAAATACGCCTTCCGCTGCTTTCTCCTGCGCCTGGGCTTCATCGGCAGCGAGTACAAGATGGAACGCAAAATTCTGCTGAAGAACCTGACCGGTTCCTCGGCCTTCAAGAACGGGGGTGTGAGCCATGAAGTTTCCGAGTAGAGAGATTGTGGAGCGCATCCGCCGGGAATATCCTGCCGGCACCCGTGTGGAACTGGTGCGGATGGATGATGTGCAGGCTCCGCCTGCCGGTACAAAAGGCACCGTCAAAGGTGTGGATGACACCGGTTCCCTCCTTATGCGCTGGGATAATGGCAGCGGCCTGAATGTGGTCTATGGGGAGGATGTTGTCCGGAAAATCCCTGTGGTCAAAACAGTCTGCTATGGCAGGACCAAAGAATGGTACAGCCGTGCGGAGGCAGAGCAGTTTTTCTTTCATGCGATGATGAATTCCGAGGGCAGTGAACAGAGCCGTTATATGAAAATATATACGGAATTGAGATTGGGAAACACACTCTGTACGGATGAGGAGGAATGATCAATGGAACAGGATATTTTAGAGCAGCTCTATTTTGGCAGGATTGTGCCATGGGAAAACCGGAATGATAAGACGCCTGAAATGGAACAGTGCAGTGAACAGGTTTACCAGGATGTGGAACGTTTGACGCAGCTGCTGGATGAGGACGGGAAAAAGATCCTCGAAAGGCTTATGGATAACCGTTCGGAATTGGAAAGCCAGCAGATTCTGGAGGGCTTCAAGGATGGGTTCCGGCTGGGTGTTCAGCTTACGGCTACC
>ENA-OPVV01000013-OPVV01000013.1-human-gut-metagenome-genome-assembly--contig:-NODE-13-length-192503-cov-8.159570_pt1 | contig 192503 bp, 196 predicted proteins | sample MGYA00241500_ERZ501992 | MGnify/ENA primary metagenome ERZ501992 (study PRJEB25962, sample SAMEA2043052) | human gut metagenome | biome: human gut; feature: human-associated habitat; material: faeces...
CGGTCTGGCTGTGGGCGAGCCTGTAGACAAGATGTACGAGATGATTGAGCTGGTGAATGGTATTCTTCCCAAAGACAAGCCTCGCTATCTGATGGGAGTCGGGACCCCGGTAAACATTCTAGAGGGCATTGAACGCGGTGTCGATATGTTCGACTGTGTGATGCCTACCCGCAACGGACGCAACGGCATGTTGTTTACCAAGGACGGCATCATGAACATGCGCAACAAAAAATGGGAAATGGATTTCTCTCCCATTGAAGCAGACGGTGCCTCCTACGTAGATACCATGTACAGCAAGGCATACTTGCGCCATCTGTTCCATGCACAAGAGCTGCTTGCCATGCAGATAGCATCTATCCACAACTTGGCTTTCTATCTGTGGCTGGCAGGCGAGGCACGTAAGCATATCATTGCAGGCGACTTTGCTACCTGGAAACCGATGATGGTGAAACGCGTATCGACAAGATTATGAGAAAAATGAACTGGAGGATATGGAAGAATATAAAGCTGCCGAGAGGTAAATTCCTGAAGCGGCTGGACTGGTACATTATTAAGAAGTTCCTGGGTACATATGTCTTTGCCATCGCATTGATTATCTCCATTGCGGTGGTGTTCGACTTCAACGAGAAGATGGACCGCTTCATGTCTCATGAAGCGCCGTGGAATGCTATTGTCTTTGATTATTATCTGAACTTCATCCCCTACTTTGCCAATCTGTTCAGTCCGCTGTTTGTATTTATCGCCGTAATCTTCTTTACTTCCAAACTGGCGGAGAACTCGGAGATTATTGCCATGTTCTCTACGGGAATGAGTTTCAAGCGTATGTTGCGTCCTTATATGGTATCTGCGGCAATCATTGCGGTAGTGACGTTCTGCCTCGGGTCTTATGTCATTCCCAAAGGCAGTGTGACACGTATCAATTTTGAGGACAAGTACTACAAACCCCGTAAGGCGAATACGGCACGGAACATCCAGCTGGAAGTGGATTCGGGGGTAATTGCCTATATCGAACGTTTTGAAGACTACAGCAAGACCGGTTATCGCTTTTCTTTGGACAAGTTCAATGACAAGCAACTGGTCTCCCACCTTACAGCCCGTTCCATTACCTACGACACGACGGCCGTGCATAAGTGGAAAATCAAGGATTATATGATTCGCCAGATGGATGGCATGAAGGAGAGTATCACGAAGGGTGACCGCATAGACACTACCCTTTTTATGGAGCCTGCCGACTTCCTGATTATGAAGAACCAGCAGGAGATGTTGACCAGCCCTCAGCTAAGCGAGTACATCAACAGGCAGCGGCAACGCGGCTTTGCCAACATTAAGGAATTTGAGATAGAGTACCACAAACGCATTGCCATGTCGTTTGCCTCCTTTATCCTGACGCTGATTGGAGTGTCTTTGTCTTCCAAGAAAACGAAAGGTGGAATGGGATTGCATTTAGGTATAGGCTTGGCATTGAGCTTCTCTTATATTCTGTTTCAGACCATTGCTTCCACATTTGCCGTGAACGGCAACATGCCTCCGGTCATCGCTGTGTGGATACCGAATATAATGTATGCCTTCATTGCATTCTATCTATATAGGAAAGCGCCGAAATAAGCATTCTAAACCTCTACTTCAGCTTGCTCAAGTTGAGGTTTGGCGTACTAAAGCAGAGGTTTAGGATGTTTGTCTCTGGAAGCCCATTAAAATAAGAAGCCCCTCCCACTCTTGCGTTGTACAAGTGCGGGAGGGGCTTTTTGTTGTATTCATTTTCCTCTTTTGTTCTGTTCCCTTTTTTGCCGGAAAGAGACGTCGGTTTCTAGGGAACACCCTCACTTTCGTCTTACAGGTTTTTTAAGTTGCTGTTGTATGCACCGGGCATCAGCAAGCTTAATTCAAGTAAGCGGAAAGTTCTGCAGCAGAGATGTTTTTGGCAATAATTACACCATTATCATCCAGTAAATAGTTAGTGAATCCGCGGCCTAAGCGATATTTCTTAAAGAGGCCGGAATATTCGCCTTTAGTTTCCACGAAACAAGTGGGCGTAACTATTTGGTCCTTACGGATGGTTTCTTCAAAGATTGACTGATACTCATCGAATGAAACTGAAACCATCTTCACATTGTTGCGGGCAGTAGAGCGAAGCGCATTGCTCAAACTTGCGTTTTGCATCCGGGACTGCGCGTCGTAACTTGCCCAAAAACTGAGCAATACATACTTTCCTTTCAAGTCTGAAAGTTCGGTTTGGGATTGCTCTGCCGACATGGTTTGGATTTTGAAATCCGGGGCCATGTCACCCACATTCAAACCTCCGGTAGGTTTGTCTTTTTCTACAAAAGAAGTCAAGGAACTTATTAGTAATACAACAAAAATCCATTTTGCATATTTCATGCGGCACGGTTTTGGTTAATACTATCCGGGACTGTCCTTCAACAGTGATTTCTTCCCGGAACATCGTCTTGTCAAAGCCTTGAATAGTGATAAATACACTGATAATCAAAGCTTTTAATTGTGAAATCGGGTGCAAAGGTAAGTAATTCCTAAACAAACTTCCAAATAAACAAGCATTTTTCTCACTTTTTAGAGGCATATTTTTATGTTATTTAGCATAAATAGTGGGAATTTTCCTTACTTTTGTAGCCTATTATTCTATCAAAAAGATGACTTATGCAACCATTGAACACTGAACTCATCCTGATACGTATTACGGGTGAAGACCGTCCGGGACTGACAGCTTCCGTGACGGAAATTCTGGCGAAATATGATGCTACCATTCTGGATATTGGCCAGGCAGATATTCACAATACTCTTTCGTTGGGCATTTTGTGCAAGACGGAAGAACAACACTCGGGGTTCATTATGAAGGAACTGCTTTTCAAGGCTTCCTCCCTGGGAGTGACTGTCCGTTTCTACCCCATTACTACCAAAGAGTACGAGGATTGGGTGAATATGCAGGGAAAGAACCGCTATATTCTTACTTTATTGGGGCGTAAGTTGTCTGCCCGTCAAATATCTGCCGTTACCCGTATTCTTGCAGAGCAAGGCATGAATATCGATGCCATCAAGCGCCTTACAGGACGTATCCCGCTGGACGAATGCGAATCGCGTACACGCGCCTGCATCGAATTTTCCGTTCGTGGCACTCCGAAAGACCGTATTGCCATGCAAGAACAGTTAATGAAACTGGCAACCGAACTGGAAATGGATTTCTCTTTCCAGTTGGACAATATGTACCGCCGGATGCGCCGCCTCATTTGCTTCGATATGGACTCTACGCTGATTGAAACGGAAGTGATTGATGAATTGGCCATACGTGCAGGTGTGGGCGACCAGGTGAAGGCCATTACCGAACGTGCCATGCGTGGTGAGATAGATTTCATCGAGAGCTTTCGCGAACGAGTGGCTTTGTTGAAAGGATTGGATGAGTCCGTGATGCAGGAGATTGCAGAGAATCTTCCCATTACGGAAGGTGTGGATCGCCTGATGTATGTTTTGAAGAAATACGGTTACAAGATAGCTATTCTTTCGGGAGGGTTTACCTACTTCGGGCAGTACCTCCAGAAGAAGTACGGTATAGACTATGTGTATGCCAACGAGCTGGAAATAGAGGATGGCAAACTGACCGGCCGCTATCTCGGTGATGTAGTCGACGGTAAGCGTAAGGCGGAGTTGCTGCGTTTGATAGCTCAGGTGGAGAAAGTGGATATTGCGCAGACTATTGCTGTGGGCGACGGTGCCAACGACCTGCCCATGCTGGGAATTGCCGGCCTTGGAATCGCTTTCCATGCAAAGCCCAAAGTAGTTGCCAATGCCAAGCAATCCATCAACACCATCGGCTTAGATGGCGTACTTTACTTTCTGGGATTTAAGGATTCATACATTGATATTCCCCGTTGAAGGCAGATGCTTGAAACAAATTTGCAAGCCCTTGAGATAATTATTGTCCCAAGGGCTTATTTTTTTACTGTAAGAGTCTATTTTATAAGTCTTTTTCCTATCTTTGTACGCAAATTTAAAAGAGATACATGAAGTTTTCAGAACTACATTTAAATGGCGATGTGCTGGAGGCACTGGATGCCATGCGCTTTGAAGAGTGCACCCCCATACAAGAAAAATCAATTCCCGTCATACTCGAAGGTCGAGATTTAATAGCAGTGGCACAAACCGGAACGGGAAAAACAGCCGCATATTTGTTGCCTATATTGAACAAGCTTTCAGAGGGCGGACACCCTGCCGATGCCATCAATTGCATTGTCATGGCTCCTACCCGCGAGTTGGCGCAACAGATAGACCAACAGATGGAAGGTTTCTCTTATTTCATGCCGGTTTCCAGCGTGGCTGTGTATGGCGGTAATGACGGAATACTGTTCGAGCAGCAGAAAAGAGGGTTGACACTGGGTGCTGATGTCGTTATTGCTACCCCGGGGCGTTTGATAGCCCATCTTAGCCTTGGTTATGTAGACCTTTCGCGTGTCTCTTATTTTATTTTGGATGAAGCAGACCGGATGCTGGACATGGGATTCTATGATGACATTATGCAGATTGTCAAGTTTCTCCCTAAAGAGCGGCAGACCATTATGTTCTCTGCTACCATGCCTGCCAAGATACAACAGTTGGCTGGCAACATTCTGAACAATCCCGCCGAAGTGAAGTTGGCGGTTTCCAAACCTGCGGAAAAGATTGTGCAGGCAGCCTATGTCTGCTACGAGAATCAGAAGCTGGGCATCATCCGTAGCCTCTTTGCCGAGGAGACGCCGGAACGCGTCATCATTTTTGCTTCTTCCAAGTTGAAAGTGAAGGAAGTGACCAAAGCCTTGAAGCAGATGAAACTGAACGTTGGTGAAATGCACTCCGATTTAGAGCAGGCACAGCGCGAAGAAGTGATGTACGAGTTCAAGGCAGGACGTATCAATATCCTGGTAGCTACAGATATCGTTGCGAGAGGTATTGATATCGACGACATCCGTCTGGTGATAAACTATGACGTTCCCCACGACAGTGAAGATTATGTGCACCGTATCGGACGTACGGCGCGTGCCAATAATGACGGCGTAGCCATCACCTTCGTTTCCGAAAAGGAGCAAGGTAACTTTAAGAATATCGAAAAATTCCTGGATAGGGACATCTATAAAATACCGGTTCCCGAAGAGCTGGGCGAAGCTCCCGAATACAAGCCGAGAGCATTTGACGGAGGAAGACGGGGCGGTCATGGAAACGGACGTAAGCCAGGAGGAAACAAGAACGGCCGTAACAACAATAAAGGTGGAAAGCCCAGAGCCAAAGGTCCACAGAACGGCGAGAAGAAATAAACACTGTGGTGAAGACAAGAAATAGAAAAAGCGGATTTATTCCGCTTTTTCTATGTTCATTGTATTGTCAAAACCAATAATCATATTTACCAGATTGTATACGGAACTTTCGGGTATGCCGAGGGTTGCCTGATAATGGTACCCCTTACTATCCACACCCATGAAATTCATATCGGCAAGAATGGCCTGGTCCAGCATTTCGGCAGGGAATATATCCGCAAACATCTTTTTAGTGATGTCCTGGCCATAAAGCATCTTCTTCCCTTCGTATACACAGATGTGGATTACATTATCATAATACACATTGTCCACACTGATTCCATTTTCAGAATAGGAAGTCTTGAAAACCTTCATCTTTGAGGGGTTGATATATACATATCCCCTATATCTTGTATTCTTGTATGTTACGATGCTGTCTTTCTTTATCACTTCCGGAGTAGTAGAAATGACCTCCACTTCTCGACTGGTGAAAACCAAAGAATCTTCTGCATTCTCTGATTTATGCAGTTTGATTACTTCGTCGGCCAGCGAGTGGAACCAGAAGCTGTATTCCGTTTGACGGTCTATCTTATAGGCCACCGGTTCATTGCTGTATATGTAGATTGTATCGTGAACAACCTTGAAAGGTACGGGAGCGCTTTGCGGGTTGGCATAATATACCGTATCCCCTTCGATGCGCATCAACGGCATTTCTGTTTCATCGTTCACCCAGATGCCTTGTAACAGTTGTTTTGCAATGAGGTCTTCCTTTACGGAAACCTCTCCTGTTTGTCTGTTGCTGCATGAGGCCAATGAGACAACAAGTACAATGAGAATCGCACTTCCTTTTATTGTCATAACGTCCCTATTTATTTCTTTTCTTTTTTCTGCAACTTTATTTTCCGATGCAATGATATGTGAAACCTTGTTCTTCCATATCTTTCTTGTCATAAATGTTACGTCCGTCCAATACCAACGGCTGCTCCATAGTTTTCTTGATGACTGCCCATGAAGGCAGGCGGAATTCTTTCCATTCGGTCACCAGCATCAGTGCATCTGCATCCAGCGCAGCATCATACATATCTGTCGCATAATAAATACTTTCTCCTATGCGGCGTCGGCATTCGTTCATGGCAGCCGGGTCGTAGGCACGTACTTTACAACCGGCCTTCAGCAACTCGTCAATCAATACCAGAGCCGGGGCTTCACGCATGTCATCTGTTTCGGGTTTAAAGGCCAGCCCCCAAATGGCAATGGTCTTTCCCTCCAAATCATTATTGAAATGCTTCTGCAACTTTTCGAATAAGATACTCTTCTGTTTCTCGTTCACCTCCTCTACTGCATGGAGTACACGCATCTTGTAGCCGCTCAGTTCAGCCGTTTTAATCAGTGCCTTTACATCCTTAGGGAAGCATGAACCGCCGTAACCTATCCCCGGATAGAGGAACTTGCGTCCGATACGGGTATCCGAACCGATACCACTGCGCACCATGTTTACATCCGCTCCCACCAATTCGCACAAATTGGCAATGTCGTTCATGAAGCTGATGCGGGTGGCAAGCATGGAGTTAGCTGCATACTTTGTCATTTCTGCAGAAGGGATGTCCATAAAGATGACACGGAAGTTGTTCAGCAGGAATGGTTTGTAGAGCTTGCTCATTATCTTCTTGGCTCGTTCGGACTCTACTCCCACCACTACACGGTCGGGACTCATAAAATCGTTGATAGCATTACCTTCTTTCAGAAACTCGGGATTCGAAGCGACATCGAAGTCAATGTTCATCCCTCTCTTATCAAGTTCTTCTTGAATGGTAGCCCGCACTTTTCTGGCAGTACCTACGGGAACGGTACTTTTGGTTACCACCAACACATATTTCTGCATATTGCGTCCAATGGTGCGGGCAACTTCCAGCACATAGCTCAAGTCGGCACTTCCATCCTCATCGGGTGGTGTACCTACGGCACTGAATACCACTTCCACCTCATTCAGACAACTCTCCAGAGACGTGGTGAATTGCAGGCGTCCTGCTTTCACATTCCGACTAACCATTTCTTCCAGTCCATTTTCATAGATAGGAATAACACCCTTTTTCAGTGACTCTATCTTTTCACTGTTCGTGTCTACGCAAATAACGTTGACACCGATTTCCGCAAAGCAGGTTCCGGTTACCAAACCGACGTATCCTGTACCGACAATGGCTATTTTCATATTTTATTCATAATAGACCGCATCCTTGAACGATACGGCATGTCCGTCTTTATCTGATAATAGAAGCTGTTCCGTAGCAACGGGCCATTCAATACCGATGGTTTCGTCGTCAAAACGGATGGATGCCTCGGATTGTGGTGCGTATACGTTGTCTACCTTGTATGTAAAGACAGCTTCATCGCTCAGCACCAGAAAACCGTGGGCAAAACCACGCGGAATGAAGAATTGTCTTTTGTTCTCCTCACTTAGCTCCACACTGACATACTTTCCGAAAGTGGGAGAAGATTTTCTTAAGTCGACAGCCACGTCCAGCACTTTTCCCTTAATGACACGTACCAGTTTGGCCTGGCTGCAATCACCCTTCTGGTAATGAAGACCACGTAATACACCGAAAGAGGATTTGGACTCATTGTCCTGGATGAAGTGAACGTTTCCGACATGTGCACGGAACTCTTCTTCCTTAAATGCTTCCATAAAGTATCCGCGGGCATCATGGAATACTTTCGGCTCAATCAGCCATACGTCGTCAATCTCTGTTTGTATGTAGTTCATTTTCTTAAAATGTTTTATGTACTTTCAGTTGGAATCCAAAATTGTCTCCATATATCTCTCCCATATCCAATGCAAGGGACGCGTTGAAGCACCAGCCCTTCCATTTACGGGGAATATAGTAAAACGATGCAAAAGTAGAAAAATTTTCTAATATATCGGGTATTGGACGATGAGGAGTTCCCCAAGTTCTGTTGTGGGACAATTTTGCCACATATCTCCACTCACTGCTGATGTCGCCGCTCCATCCCAGATGCAGGGCCTTAACACGATTGTACTTGAAACTCATATCGCCATCCTTATTATAGATAGGCGATGCTATCAACGGATTGGCTATTGCCATGCCCCAATGTGCCCATCCTGGGTAGTAACCGTTGTTGTAGTAGTTGTCGGCTCCTCCGGTCTTACCTACTACAGAATTTTGCAAACCGTGCAGAGGACCGCTCATATTGGTAGTCTGGAGATATTCGATAACGATTCCGTTGATGGCTTGTTTATGGTTGGATTTATATTCCACACCCCATAAGCCATCCCAACCGTTGAGTTTGGCCATGGCGGAGAAGTCATCAAAATGATTGTCCAGATAGGCGCTGATGGAGAAATCTTCCTTAGGACGATAAGTCATTTTGATATATTCGCTGCCCAGAAAATTGCCTTGGAAAGCCAGATGTTCACCTACCGGTCCGTCCTCACGCCCGTGGCCGGGGAAGAATACGCGTACGTAATCCTTCCATCCGTTGCCCAAGTCTCCCGATTCGGAACCTCCAATCTTGTATCCTCCGAATTGGGTGTCGAGGGTCATTCCGAGTTCCAGTTGCCATTTTCCTTTGGGTATACCGATACGCAGGAACCCTTCTTTATGATGGTATTTGATACTCTTGGTGTACCAGTATTTTTCTCCGACTTGCTCCCGCTGGTATTTGTTATCTGTAAACCATCCGTACGAGATTTCTCCTTTCAGGCCTAAACGGGGTAGCAACTGTACATACTCGGGTATGCCTATCTGTACTTGTGGGATGGGACGCGCATTACCCGACCAGGTCATGCCGCCACTGCTCAGCTCTTGATTCAGCAATGGAGAATTCTGTTCCCGGCTTCCGGCAAAGAATCCAAACCACTTGTAACGGATGTCTACGTAAGCCTGCTGTACAATGAAGGAGGTCGTGCTGAATCCGGCTGCTGCAACCAAATCCAGTGCTTCTTCAAACTTCCATTTTCCAAGTTGGTGTTTGTAGGATATTCCTCCACGTATGTAAGTATTGTTGTCGAGCGAAGTGAGTCCTTGCTGGTTGCTGACCTGCCAAAGAGGGGTGTTGTCACCGGTATGCAGGGTTGTTCCATATTCTACGAATGAGGACAGTTGTTGTGCCAGCATCGTGTCTTTTCCTATGAACAAGAAAACCATCAAACAGAAGATAATACGCATAATAGTCTTTTGTTAAGTGTTTAGGTTTGTATACTCTTGCGAGGGCAATTGTCCTTCTATTCTTGACAAGCATAGCTAAACGGTACAAAAGTAGAAATTTTTCCGGTAAAAATCCCTTCTCTTGCCGAAAAACCTTTTTCAAATACATTTTCAATGTGCAATGTTCATAATTTGTTGATAAGAAAAAAGCTCTGAAACTAGCGTATATCCGATATTTCCGCTACTTTTGTAGCATGATTGAATTAGCACAGCACATAGAAGTATTGTTATTGGAGAACGATTGTGTCATTGTTCCCGGTTTGGGAGGATTTGTAGCCCATTATACTCCGGCAATGAGAGTAGCAGAAGAGAATGTTTTTCTGCCCCCTACCCGTATTATCGGTTTCAATCCTCAACTGAAGATGAATGACGGCTTACTTGTACAATCTTATATGGCTGTCTATGATACTGATTTTTCTGATGCTACGCGGATTGTAGAAAAAGAAGTGGCGCATATATTCACTGCTCTCCATGAAGAAGGTAAGGTGGATTTGCCCAACATTGGCGAATTGCGTTACTCCATTCATGGTATTTATGACTTTGTTCCCTATGACCACAAGATAACCACTCCTTACTTATATGGGTTGGATAGTTTTGAAATGCAGGAACTGGCGGAACTGAAGAAACCGTACATGGAAAAGACCATCCGTTATTCTGTTCCAGTTGTGCCGGAAGACAAAAAGCGAAGGTTTGAGATTAAATTCAACCGTTCCTATTTGTCGAATGCGGTTGCCATGATTGCAGTGGTTGCCTTGTTTTTCTTTTTGTCTACACCGATAGAGAATACGGAAGTGGTTGAAGGAAATTATGCGCAATTACTTCCGAATGAACTTTTTGAGATGATAGAAAAGGAATCCCTTGCCATTAATCCGATTGTTGTTAGCCGGAAGGCCGACACTCCGAAAGCGTCGGCTCAAAAAAACACGGGGCAGAAGGCAAAGAAAAAGGTGGTTCCGGTTGCCGTAAGAGAGGTTAAGGTGGGCCAAGCTAACGCGCAGAATGCTCCGGTTGTTTCTCAGCCTAAGCAGCAGGCGGCAGAAGTGTCCTCTTCAACATCTGTAACAACAAAGAGTGAAATTCAAAAGACCACAGCAGGGACTGTCGCCCCGTCACTTGTCTCTGCACAGAAATACCACGTCATCATTGCCAGTGTAGGTACTGAGAAGGATGCCGAAGCAATGGCAAAGCAACTGATTGAAAAAGGTTACCCTCATGCAAAAGCAATTGTTGGAGATGGTAAAATGCGTGTCAGCATTGAGTCTTGTGGCACAGAAACAGAAGCATATCAGGCATTGAACAGAGTTCGCCAGAATGAAACGTATAAGAACGCTTGGGTATTAAAGAAGTAGAAAGTAATCTACCCTTGCTTTATTTTTTAATTCTTTAATTTTTAACTATCATGAAGCGTATCCGTTGTCCCAAATGTGAGAATTACTTAACATTCGATGAAACCAAGTATACCGAAGGCCAATCACTGGTCTTTGTATGTGACCAGTGTAAGAAGCAGTTCAGTATCCGTTTAGGTAAATCAAAGATGAAGGCCCCTCAAAAGGAAGAACGTCCGGATGAAGCGGAGTTTAAAGAGGCTTTTGGCAGCATCACGGTCATTGAGAACGTGTTTGGTTTTAAGCAGGTACTTCCATTGCAAGAAGGTGACAATATCATAGGCCGGCGTTGCGTGGGGAATGTTATCGATGTGCCGATTGAGACTTCGGATATGAGTATGGACCGGCGTCACTGTATCATTAATGTAAAGCGTAATAAGCAGGGAGTGTTGATTTATACCTTACGCGATGCTCCCAGCCTGACAGGAACTTTCCTTAATAATGAAATTTTGGGTGACAAAGACCGTATTCGCATTGAGGATGGAGCCATTGTAACTATTGGTGCCACTACTTTTATATTGCGGGCAGCAGAGCAGGAAAGCCTTTAGACAAAAAAAGAAAACTGTGGCTTAATTATTTCCCATCAAATGTGGTATAAATAAAGCAGACCGTATAAAAACTCCTTTTGTACGGTCTGCTTGTTTAAAATCATAGGAATTAAAGAATACCTTTTACTGTTTCCTGCATGCCTTTTTCTTGGATGGATTTTAAGAAGCAGGTAATCATGTCTGTCAATCCTGGAACGGTATTCAAGTCTCCGTGTTCCCCCCAGATAAGGTCTTTGGCTGCCAATACGCCTTCTGCCACTTTGCGGGTATCCCCCGTTGCCCAAAGGTCTTTCAATAACTGCATGATTTCGGGAGCATCATTCGGGATGATTTCTGTGCCGTCTGCGCGGGTACCTCCTTTGTAGTACGTGATGATGGCAGCCAGTCCCAATACCAGACCTTTCGGCAGTTCTCCTTTACGTTTCAAGTAGGTTTTCAGGCCAGGAAGGTCACGGGTTTGGTATTTAGGGAAAGAGTTCAGCATAATACTGGTTACGGCATGGTCAACAAACGGATTGTTGAAGCGCTCCAATACATCTTCTGCAAACTTTTTCAATTCGTTTTTCGGCAGGTTCAACGTTTCCATCAGCTCGTCAAACATCACTTTATGGATGTATTGTCCGATTATAGGATGCTGGCAGGCATCGCGTACAATATTTACCTCCGACAGATAGGCTACTGGAGACAATACGGTATGAGGTCCATTCAGCAAGGTTACTTTTCTTTCGTGGTAAGGTTCTTCAGAAGGAACAAACAATACATTCAGTCCGGCTTTGTCGGCAGGGAATTCTTCGGCGACTTCTTGCGGAGCCTCGATGACCCATAAATGGAAAATTTCAGCCTGCACTACCAAATTGTCATCGTACTGTATCTTTTCTTTTATAGCGGCAATGTCTTTGCGGGGGAATCCTGGAACGATACGGTCTACTAGTGTTGCATATACACCGCAGGCTTCCTCAAACCAAGTTCTGAACTCATCACCCAACTGCCATAATTCAATGTATTGATAGATTGTCTCCTTCAACTTGTGGCCATTCAGGAAGATGAGTTCGCAGGGGAAGATAATCAGCCCTTTGCTCTTGTCGCCGTTGAATGTCTTGAAGCGGTGATACAACAGCTGTGTCAGTTTACCCGGATAAGAAGACGCCGGTGTATCTGTCAGCTTACAAGCAGGGTCAAAGGCTATACCTGCTTCCGTCGTGTTGGAAATGACAAAACGCATTTCCGGTTGTTCGGCCAATTTCATGAACTCATCGTTTTGAGTATAGGGGTTTAAGGCACGGCTGATTACATCTATCATAGTCAGACTGTTGATGGTTTCTCCTTTATCCAGACCTTGCAGATTTACATGATAAAGGTCATCCTGGGCATTCAGCATGTCAACCATACCTTTATCGATGGGTTGGACTACTACCACATTGCTGTTGAAATCGGTCTTTTGATTCATGTTATAAATAATCCAATCCACAAATGCGCGAAGGAAATTACCTTCGCCAAACTGGATAATGCGTTCCGGGCGTTGTGCTTTGGGAGCAGTTTCTTTGTTTAATGCTTTCATTTAAAAAATGATTTAAATGGTTGATATGTAATTTTTTGATTATTCAAACTCAAAGTAAAAGTCTATGTTTTCCTTCATCAATATGTCGATGGGCATGTATTTCACTGCAGTGACCGGTCTTTTAAATACCACGTGGTTGCATAAAGTCTTCACGCCACAATAGCCTTGCAGGCCTGGGCGTTGACCGATGAGAAAGGTTACTTCACCGGTTTTCAGGAACTCTGTATTTTTGTGTAAAAGGTCATATCCCACAAGTCCTGCCAGCTTCTGCCCCTTTTCGTGCAGATAATTTGCCACCTGATAAACACGGGAATTAAAAACAGCTCCCAGTACGGCTTGGGGATGTTCTTTAAAAAAAGCATCCAACATCCGTCTGTTGCCGTCAGTATCTTCCTTGTGCAACACAATGTCATGGATAATCAAATCCTTATGTTCCTCGGAAAGGTATTGCATGAACCCCTCGAGGCGGCGTTGCATCTGGATTTCTGCCGGATTGTTTTTCTGATTGTTCAGGAATAACACAAGCTCCTGCCCTTTTTCATAGCTACGCATCAGAATCTTGGCAGCGATGTATCCGCTGGTTTTGGAATCTTGTCCGATATAACACAAGGCATGCGTCTGTTCAATATTGAAGTCTATGAATGCATAGGGAATATCCGCTTCCTCCAAATAAGCAGTGAGTTTTATGGTCTCCTCTCGGAAATTCGGGGCAACAAGTACGGCGTCGGCATTTTCCTCCCGGAGCACAGCACATGCTTCTTTATAGGAGGATTTGTCCGCATGCCGATAGTACAGATAGCTAACTCCAACATTGAACGGCCGTAATTCTTGTGCGGCACGGTCAATTCCCGCTGCTACAGCATGCCAATAATCATGTTCTATATAATAAGGTATAATGCAGACAATATGATAGCGCTTTTTAGCCGCCAGCCCGATGGCAAACATATTGGGATGATAATCTATCTCATCGAGTACTTTCTGGACTTTTTCCCTACTGGAAACGGATACGTCTCCGCGGTTGTGCAGTACGCGGTCTACAGTGCCGGCAGAGACGCCGGCCATGCGTGCTATGTCTTTAATGGTATAGTTCTTGTTTTCCATCTTGAGGTATGCTGCCTAAGGCGGTAAAGGTGAGACGTCTGAAGCTTAAATATTATAAATATTCGCCGCAAAGATACGAATTATTTTGTTTCTCCAAGTAAAATTTCTACTTTTGTGTTCGATAACGGTTAATAAAACTAAAAACAATTATAAGACCTATTAGCTTTACAATCAATACTATATAGGTGTAATAGATAGAAAGTAATATTTTTAGATACTTAAAACACAAGAAGATGAAAAACTTTATGGACGGAAACTTTCTGTTGCAAACGGAAACAGCACAGAAGTTGTACCACGAGCATGCGGCTAAAATGCCGATTATCGACTATCATTGTCACTTGATTCCTCAAATGGTGGCGGAAGACTATCAATTTAAGTCACTGACTGAGATTTGGTTGGGAGGTGACCACTACAAGTGGCGTGCCATGCGTACCAATGGTGTGGACGAACGTTTCTGTACCGGTAAGGATACTACAGATTGGGAAAAGTTTGAGAAGTGGGCCGAAACGGTACCTTATACTTTCCGTAATCCGTTGTATCACTGGACCCACCTTGAATTGAAGACCGCTTTTGGAATCGATAAAATTCTCAATCCTCATACGGCCCGTGAAATTTATGATGAATGTAATGAGAAGCTGAAACAGCCTGAATATTCCGCCCGTGGCATGATGCGCCGTTATCACGTGGAAGTGGTTTGTACTACAGATGATCCTATTGATTCCTTGGAATACCATATCAAGACACGTGAGAGCGGCTTTGAAATCAAGATGTTGCCTACTTGGCGTCCGGATAAGGCAATGGCGGTGGAAGTTCCTGCCGATTTTCGCGCATATGTAGAAAAGTTGGCCGAAGTGAGCGATGTGGCTATTTCCTGCTTTGACGATATGGTTGCTGCCTTGCGTAAGCGTCACGATTTTTTCGCGGAACAAGGATGTAAACTGTCTGACCACGGAATTGAAGAATTCTATGCCGAGGATTATACAGGAGCGGAAGTTAAGGCTATCTTTAACAAGGTATATGGCGGTACTGGATTGACGAAGGAGGAAATTCTGAAATTCAAGTCGGCCATGCTGGTTGTGTTCGGCGAAATGGATTGGGAGAAAGGTTGGACACAACAGTTCCATTATGGTGCTATTCGCAACAACAATAGTAAGATGTTCAAACTGTTAGGTCCTGATACCGGTTTTGATTCCATTGGCGAATTTACTACAGCAAAAGCTATGGCTAAATTTCTCGACCGCTTAAACTCCAATGGTAAGCTGACCAAGACTATTCTTTATAATTTGAATCCATGCGCCAACGAAGTCATTGCTACTATGCTGGGTAACTTCCAGGATGGTACGGTTGCCGGTAAGATTCAATTCGGTTCCGGTTGGTGGTTCCTTGACCAGAAGGATGGTATGGAAAAGCAGATGAATGCCCTTTCTGTACTGGGCTTATTGAGCCGATTTGTTGGTATGCTGACCGATTCCCGTTCCTTCCTCTCCTATCCGCGCCATGAATATTTCCGCCGTACATTGTGTAATCTTGTAGGCCGTGATGTAGAAAATGGTGAAATTCCTATTTCCGAGATGGAACGCGTAAACCAGATGATTGAAGATATCAGCTATTATAACGCTAAGAATTTCTTCCAATTCTAAAAAGCAATAGTAAGCTATAAGTTATGCAGTTTCACCCATAACTTATAGCTTATCTAATATTCCTTTGATACTATCCAATCGTATAAAATTGGGATGTCGTATTTCCCCTTCATGTTGCTCGTATGCCCAAGTCACGTGGTATGGTACATGGGCAGCGTATCCCCCAAGTTCCAATACCGGAAGTATGTCTGATTTTACAGAATTACCTATCATCAGGAGTTTTTCAGGCGGACAGCCCAATGTATCAATCAGCCTCTGGTAATCATCGATTTTCTTGTCACTCATAATTTCGATATGATGGAAATATTCTCGCAGTCCGGAAGCTTCTATTTTTCTTTTCTGGTCGAACAAGTCCCCCTTAGTGGCCAACACCAATTTATATTTCCCATGAAGTGACGATATGGTCTCCTTCACGCCTTCCAGTAGTGTAACCGGTTTCTGCAGAAGCTCTTGTCCCCATCCTATTACTTCTTCTATAAGATGCATATTCCCGTTTCCGTCTGTCACTTTGCAGATGGTTTCAGTCATACTGAGCATTATGCTCTTCAGCCCATAGCCATACATATGCAGATTCTTCATTTCTGTTTCAAAAAACCTTTGTGATATGGATGAAGCAGGCAGATATTGCCTTAAAAGGTTACAGAATTTGTGCTCGAACTCCTGAATATAAAGTTCGCTTTCCCACAGTGTGTCATCAGCGTCAAAAGCTATAAATTCGATTTTATCTTTCATGAATGGTCGTTTTATAAAAGCGTCCAAAGATACGGAGTATTCTATATAAATGAAAAGATAAATAGTGATAAATGGGAAGTTAATATCTTGTCTGCAACTTATTAATATTGTGTTTGCAGAAAATTAATATCTTGCAAACACGATATTAATTTCCTATTTTTGCATTTATTTTTTCATTTAATACATAAATTTTAATCGTACAAAAGGATGATGACATCACCCCAACCCGCTTCCAAAGGCTTCAGCAGAGCTTTTTGGGTAAGCAGTACAGTAGAACTGTTCGAACGCATGGCATATTATGCTGTATTTATTGTTCTTACCATTTATCTTTCCAATATTTTAGGTTTCAATGATTTTGAGTCAAGCATGATTTCCGGTCTGTTTTCGGGAGGGCTCTATTTGTTGCCTATCTTTACGGGCGCATATGCCGATAAGATAGGTTTCCGAAAGTCGATGATTATTGCTTTCTCACTGCTTTCCATCGGGTATTTGGGCTTGGGATTGCTTCCCACCCTACTGGAAACAGCCGGTCTGGTGGAGTATGGCGAGACAACCCGTTTTTCAGGATTGCCGGATAGTAATGACCGCTGGATGATTGTCCCCGTATTGTTTGTTATCATGGTAGGAGGTTCGTTCATCAAGTCTATCATATCGGGATCGGTGGCTAAGGAAACAACAGAGGCTACCCGTGCTCGCGGCTATTCCATCTTCTATATGATGGTGAATATAGGAGCTTTTACCGGAAAAACGGTGGTCGACCCTCTACGGAATGTTATCGGTGAGCAAGCTTATATTTATATCAATTACTTCTCGGCTGCCATGACGGTGCTGGCATTATTGGCTGTCATCTTATTGTATAAATCGGCACATACAGCAGGTGAAGGGAAAAGCATGCGTGAAATTGGGCAAGGTTTTCTGCGTATTATCACTAATTGGCGTTTGTTGATTCTTATCCTCATCGTAACCGGCTTTTGGATGGTGCAGCAACAGCTCTATGCAACTATGCCCAAATATGTCATCCGTATGGCGGGTGAAACAGCCAAACCGGGGTGGATAGCCAATGTAAACCCGTTTGTAGTGGTTTGCTGCGTAAGTTTTATCACCCGGTGGATGGCAAAGCGCACAGCTATTACTTCTATGAATATAGGCATGTTTCTTATTCCGGTATCGGCATTGCTGATGGCATGCGGTAATTTGCTGGGCAACGATATTATTTCCGGCATGAGCAATATTACTTTGATGATGGTGTTTGGTATTGTTGTGCAAGCTTTGGCAGAATGTTTTATCTCACCGCGTTATCTGGAATACTTCTCTTTGCAGGCCCCCAAGGGCGAAGAAGGTATGTACCTCGGTTTCAGTCATCTTCATTCATTCCTCTCTTCTATTTTCGGATTCGGTATTGCGGGGGTGCTTCTGACAAAATATTGTCCTGATCCAGTCTTGTTTGAAACCCGCGAAGCGTGGGAAGCAGCTAGTGTCAATGCACATTATATCTGGTATTATTTCGCTGTTATAGGATTGGTTGCGGCAATAGCATTATTCGTTTTTGCCAAAACTACCGAATTCATCGACAAAAAGAAGAAGGCATAAGGTTTATATATTGCATACTTTTTGTATATTTGCCGTCACTTTTTTTAAAAGCGACGGCTTTTTTGTAATTAAGGAGATTAGGATGAAAGTAAAATTTATAAGCCTTGCCAGTGGAAGCAGCGGCAACTGTTATTATATAGGCACAGAAAAATATGGAATACTCATCGACGCCGGCATTGCAGTACGGACGATAAAAAAAGGACTGAAAGAAGCAGGTATCAGCATGGAAATGATACGTGCGGTATTTGTTACGCATGATCATGCGGACCATATCAAAGCAGTAGGCGGATTGGGTGAAAAACTGAATATTCCTATTTATACAACCGCCCGGATTCATGAGGGCATCAACCGGAGCTATTGCATGACAGAAAAGTTATATTCGTCTGTCCGTTACCTGGAAAAGCAGCAACCCATGCAGTTGGAAGATTTTCATATCGAATCTTTCGAGGTACCTCATGATGGCACGGACAATGTGGGCTATTGCATTGAGATAGACGGAAAAGTGTTTGCTTTTCTTACAGACCTTGGTGAAATTACTCCTACGGCCGCAGAATATATCAGAAAGGCCAATTATCTGATATTGGAAGCCAACTACGATGAGGAAATGTTACGCATGGGTACCTACCCCCAATACCTGAAAGAACGGATTACCAGCCGCACCGGACACATGAGTAATATTGCTACTGCTGAATTTCTTTCGGAAAATATGACGGAACATTTACAGTATATTTGGCTTTGTCATTTGAGCAAGGACAACAATCATCCTGAATTGGCATATAAAACAGTGGAATGGAAATTAAGGGAAAAAGGAATTATCGTAGGAAAGGATGTACAGTTGTGTGCTTTGAAGCGTACTACTCCTTCTGATTTATACGAGTTTGAATAAAAAATCCCATTTCATCGCAAAAAATACACCGTTTTGTTTGCACGAATAAAATAAAAGGACTACTTTTGCACCCGCAAACAAGAAATAAGGAATGCACTCTTAGCTCAGTTGGTAGAGCAACTGACTCTTAATCAGTGGGTCCAGGGTTCGAATCCCTGAGGGTGTACTTAAAAAAGGAACAACTACTGTCGTTCCTTTTTTAATTTGTCTTAACAAGAACATGCTTTGATGGGTATAAGCTCCTCATACGGAATCACTAGTAAATCTATATGGGGATGATACATTATTTTTCGTTAGTCCGCATAATAAATTCTTCAGAAGTTTGTTTTTATACCTTTGCCCTCACCCGCTTTCCGCCTCTTTCATCACATTCGAAAATATATGTCAGAAAATGAAAGTAGGAAGAAAACTTTTATTTCCTCCTACTCGTATATCTATATTTTGTATATTTGTACACACATCAATGATTTTAAACTAAAAGAAAAACAATATGGATAAAGATTCAAAGCAAGTAGTAGTTCTTCTGACACATCCCAATATAAAAGAGTCGCGAGCTAACAAGGCATTGATGGATGCTATTAGTGACATGGGAGAGGTAGCCATATACAATTTATATGAGATGCGTATGGAAGATGCTTTTAATGCAGAGATATGGAGCACTATCATATCGCATGCATCTGCGCTTGTATTTCAGTTTCCGTTCTATTGGATGTCGGCTCCTTCTTTATTGAAGAGATGGTTGGATGAAGTATTTACTTATCTGGCAAAAACTCCTGCTGTGGCTGGTAAGACATTGATGGTGGTCACTACTGCCGGCTCTGAACATGATGCTTATAGAAGCGGAGGAAGAAATCGTTTTACGGTGGATGAGTTGTTAAGACCTTATCAAGCAAGTGCTGTACATGCTGGAATGATATGGCAAACTCCTCTTGTAGTCTATGGAATGGGGACTTCGGAAGCTAGTAAAAATATAGCAGAAGGGATAAATTGCTATAAGCAAAGAATTGAAGCATTGGTGAAGAAAGACATTTTCAGTGATAATTGGTAATAGTAGGACCATATCGAAATGGAACATTCTTTTTCATTTTTGAATGTTTGTTTTTCTCTTTATCTTTTTCTAAAATACTGATTTTAAGCAATAAATAAAATATTGTATGAATTGGCATATTTCTTGTGTTAACTCATACATGAAACTTTATATTATATCAAACAGATTACCCGTTAAGGTTACCAAAGAGGATGAAACGTTAGTGTTTTCACGAAGTGAAGGCGGACTGGCTACCGGTTTGGACTCACTTCAGATTTCCTACGAAAAACATTGGATTGGATGGCCTGGAATATGCGTTGACAACGAAGAAAGTAAAGAGGAAATCACTTTTAGATTGGAAGGAATAAATTTCCACCCAGTATTCTTGTCCGAAATACAGATAAAGAATTATTATGAAGGCTATAGTAATAGTACTATTTGGCCATTATGTCACTACTTTTTTGTTTATACGCTGTATCGGAACTCTTTCTGGCAATCGTATCAGGAAGTGAACCAGTTGTTCTGCGATGCCATTTGCCGCGTGATACGTCCAGGTGACAAGGTGTGGATTCAAGACTATCAGCTAATGCTGCTTCCCGGAATGCTTCAGAAGGTTTACCCGGATTTGAATATCGGATATTTCCATCATATCCCTTTCCCTTCCTATGAACTTTTCCGGATATTACCGGAGCGTGCAGAAATCCTGAAAGGATTATTGGGTGCTGACTTTATAGCTTTCCATACTCATGACTATATGCGGCATTTTATCAGTGCTGTCGAACGGGTATTGCGTATTGACTTTAAACTGGACGAAGCACAACTCGGGAATAGAGTAGTTAGGACCGATGCTCTTCCTATGGGAATCAACTACGGACTGTATCACAATGCTTCTTCCAGACCGGAAGTACGGCGGGCGATAGACCGTACACGGAAATTTTTCGGGAATCATAAGTTGATTCTTTCTGTAGACCGCTTGGATTATAGCAAAGGCATTCTGCACCGTTTATGGGGATTTGCTGCTTTTTTAGAATGTCATCCTGAATATTGTGGAAAAGTTACATTGGCAATGGTCATTGTTCCATCACGTGACCATGTAGATAGTTATGCTGAGCTAAAAACCAAGATTGACGAAGAAATAGGTTCTATAAACGGACAGTATTCTACGATGGACTGGACTCCGGTTTGCTATTTCTATCACGGTTTTTCATTTGAAGAACTGGTGGCAATGTACTATATAGCTGATGTAGCTTTGGTAACTCCACTTCGTGATGGCATGAATTTGGTTGCCAAGGAATATGTAGCCTCGAAAAATAATAATCCGGGTGTTTTGATTTTGAGTGAAATGGCAGGTGCAGCTATTGAGATGACGGATGCATTGTTGATTAACCCCAATGACACTGAGGAGATAAAGCAGGCCATTTGTCGGGCTTTGGAGATGCCCGAACAGGAACAACTGAAACGCTTGCAACACATGCAGAAAATTATTTCCGTACAAACGGTTAATAAGTGGGCGGCAGACTTTGTAAGTGAATGGAGCGATACGTGCCGTAAGAATGAACAGCTTCGTAAGAAAAGGATATCCGCCGGTATTATTGGTGCCATCAAAATGAAATATAACCAGGCTAAGCAACGGCTTATCTTGCTGGATTATGACGGAACGTTGGCGTCGCTCAAGACACGACCGGAAAATGCTAAGCCCACCCCTGAACTCATTGCCACATTGCAGAAGCTGGTTTCCGACCCGGCCAACCATGTTGTTGTGAATAGTGGTCGCGACTTTACTTTAGAAAAATGGTTGGGAAATTTACCTATTGCAATGGCTGCGGAACATGGTGCTTTCTATAAGGAAAATGGCATCTGGCACAAAAACATAAACAAAGCGGAATGGAGTTCCGGATTGGTGTCCATCTTGAAGCTTTTTGTCGAAAAGACGCCTCGTTCCCACCTTGAAGTCAAGGAAACGGCTTTGGCATGGCATTACCGGGAAAGTGATGCATGGTTAGGAGCTTTGCGGGCACAGCAACTTATCAATGTGCTGGTTAACATCTGTATACAGCAAAAGCTGCAAATCATACAAGGAGATAAAGTAGTGGAGATTAAGTCTCCCGATTATAATAAAGGTTCCGAAGTGAGACGCCAGTTGGAAAAGAAACATTATGACTTTATCATAGCTATGGGAGATGATACTACGGATGAAGATATGTTCAAAGCTTTGCCGGTGAATGCAGTGACAATCAAGGTGGGATATGTGTCGGAGGCAGCAAGCTATAATATGCCATCACAAACGGAAGTCCTGCCTTTTCTTCAAATTCTGGCGAACAAGAAAGACATGAAACAACCCATTGGCGAGAATGTCAAAACAAGCTTGAAAGGGGTATTCGATTTTTTCAGAGACTTGTTAAAAACAAAATAGTAAAAATGAGTAATTTAAATTATGGGGTAGTAGGCAATTGTCGGACTGCCGCACTTATATCCGAAAAAGGCAGCATAGACTGGTTGTGTTTTCCCGATTTTGATTCTCCGTCTATCTTTGCATCACTACTTGATCGGGAAAGAGGAGGAAGTTTTGGATTTGACGTTACAGAAGACTATCATATCTCACAATCTTACGTTCCTCACACTAACATATTGTCTACTTCTTTTTCTTCGAAAGAGGGAGAATTTGTCGTACTTGATTACATGCCTTATTACCGTTCCTGCGAAAATGCCCATTATCTTCCGGCAGAATTGTATCGATATGTGAGGTGGATAAAAGGTAAGCCCCGTTTCAAAGTAAACTATGTCCCTGCTCCCAATTATGCGCAAGGTAAAGTGATTCATAATGTCACTTCTGAATTTATAGAAAGCTATTGTTCTTCTGATAATAAAGATAGACAATATTTGTATTCTTCCCTTCCTTTGCAGAACATCGAACAGAAAAAAGAAATTATATTGGAAAAAGATGAGTTCTTTCTTTTGTCATACAATGAAAAGGTCATTCCGGTGGACATTGAACGGGAAAAAATTGAATATTGCCGTACTTTGGTTTATTGGCTTAATTGGACCAACCGTACTAAGAAATATTCTCTCTATAATGATGTGATAGAAAGAAGCATGCTGGTTTTGAAACTGATGTCTTACTATAACGGAGCCGTACTGGCCGCCCTTACTACCAGTTTGCCCGAATCCGTCGGCGAAGTACGTAATTGGGATTATCGGTTCTGTTGGTTGAGGGATGCCTCCATGTCTATCGAAACTTTGTTCCAGATAGGCCATATAGGAGCAGCAAGACGTTTTATGAAGTTCATACAGTCCACTTTCGTATCCAAGCACGAATCCTATCAGATAATGTACGGCATTCGGGGAGAAAGGCAGCTGACCGAGATTATTCTGGAGCATTTGTCCGGATATAAGAATTCCAAACCAGTACGGATAGGTAATGATGCTTACCATCAAAAGCAGAATGACTCGTTCGGTTATCTGATGGATTTGATTTACCAGTACTATCGGCTGATGCCCGGTACATTAGACGAAATAGAGGATATGTGGGAAATGGTAAAGAGCATTCTTTCCACGGTAATGGAAGATTGGAAGAAACCAGATAAGGGGATATGGGAAATCAGAGGAGAAAGCCGCCATTTTGTTTCATCCAAAGTGATGTGTTGGGTGGCTTTGGACCGTGGTGCAAAGATAGCTTCCATGCTCAATAAATACGGTTATAGTGAACGTTGGCAAAAGGAAGCTGACAAGGTATGGCAGGATGTAATGACATATGGATGGAAGGAAGAACTTCAAAGTTTCTCGCAGACTTATGATAATATGGCAATGGATTCCTCTTTGCTGTTGATGGAACCTTACGGTTTTATTGCAGCAGACGATATCCGATACCATAAGACAGTGAAGGCTGTGAAAAAAGCTCTTTTGCATAAGGGATTGATGTACCGGTATAACAGCGAAGATGATTTCGGGCTTCCTTCCTCGGCTTTTACCATTTGCACTTTTTGGCTGATACGTGCGCTTTTTGTTATCGGAGAAAAGGAAGAAGCCCGTTGTTTGTTTGATGATGTTCTGACATATTCCAATCATTTGGGATTATTCAGTGAGGATATTGATTTTAATACGAAGGAACAACTGGGGAATTTTCCACAAGCTTATTCGCATTTGGCATTAGTCAATACGGCTATTCTGTTTGCAGAAGAAAATAAGAGATTGGCTTTTATCCGGCCGTAACGAGGAGGGGAACTTAATTAATACTGCAAATGGGAGCATTTTGTATTTGTCCTTCTTTCTTTCGTTTTTAATTCCATTGAATGATGATACCTTTCTTTTTTTATGTATTTTTGCATAAATAAAATTTCACTATTTCGGCAGTTGTTTTGTACTCATATCGCTGATATAGTTTAGGAACTCAAAATAAAGGATTATCATGTTACGGAAGATTAGACTGACTTTTGCAATGATTTGCTTTGTACTCATCACCTTGTTGTTCCTTGATTTTACGGGAACGTTGCATGGGTGGTTCGGCTGGTTGGCCAAAATCCAGTTTTTGCCGGCTGTATTGGCGCTAAATGTGGGAGTGATATTGTTTCTTGTAATTCTCACTTTGGTATGCGGGCGTATCTATTGTTCTGTGATTTGCCCCTTAGGGGTATTTCAGGATATACTGGCATGGCTGGGCCGGCAACCTAAAAAACGCAGGAAGCTTCCTTACTCTTATTCTCCGGCCTTATCTTGGCTGCGCTATGGCGTATTGGGTGTGTTTATCATTGCTTTGATTGCCGGAATTGGTTCATTGGCTGCTCTACTTGCACCCTATAGTGCATACGGACGTATTGCCAATAATCTTTTTCAACCTATATGGCAATGGGGCCACAATCTGCTTGCTTATCTGGCTGAACGGGCAGACAGTTATGCCTTTTATGAAACGGATGTATGGTTGAAGAGCCTGCCGACTTTTATTATTGCTGCCGCTACTTTGGCTGTGCTTGTTGTTCTGGCCGGACGCAACGGACGAACCTATTGTAATACGATTTGCCCGGTAGGAACGGTCTTGGGCTTCCTTTCACGTTATTCGCTTTTCCGCATCACAATAGATTCGGAAAAGTGCAACCAATGCAGTCTTTGTTCACGCAACTGCAAGGCAGCCTGCATCAACTTTAAGGAGCATCAGATTGATGCAAGCCGGTGTGTGGTTTGCATGAACTGCATTGAGAAGTGCAAGCATGGAGCCATTTCCTACAAGTATCATCCTTTCGGTAAACCTGCTGCGGGCAAGGCAGATTCGGAACAGATAAACGAAACCCGCCGCAGTTTTTTCACAGCAACGGCTCTGGTTGCAGCCACTTCTGTTTTAAAAGCGCAGGAAAAGAAAGTAGACGGAGGACTGGCAGCCATTGAAGATAAGAAGATTCCTGAGCGAAGCACTCCCCTCACTCCTCCCGGCTCATTGAGTGCCTGCAATATGGCGCAACACTGCACGGCCTGCCAGCTCTGTGTGTCGGCATGTCCCAATCAGGTTCTTCGTCCTTCTGCAGACTTAAGGAAATTGATGCAACCGGAAATGTCATACGAACGCGGCTATTGTAGACCGGAATGTACAAAATGTTCGGAGGTATGTCCTGCAGGGGCTATCCGTCCGATAACCAAAGCTGATAAATCATCCGTTCAGATAGGGCATGCCGTGTGGGTAAAGAAAAATTGCATACCACTGACGGATGGTGTGCAGTGTGGCAACTGTGCACGCCATTGTCCGACGGGAGCCATACAAATGGTGCCGAGTATACCTGAAGACAAGGATTCTCCAAAGATTCCGGTAATCAATGTGGAGCGTTGTATCGGCTGCGGGGCATGTGAGAATCTTTGTCCGGCCCGTCCGTTCAGTGCCATCTATGTGGAAGGACATGAAAGACATCGAATTATATAACAAAGTAGAATTTCTATAAGTATGGAAGAACATCATAAAAACAATATGAACCGTCGTGATTTCTTGAAGATAGTGGGAATTACAGCCGCCACATCTACTGCTGCCCTCTATGGATGTGGTTCTAAGGAAGGAAGCAGTGAAGGCAGTAAAGTATTGGGCCCCATTCCGACGGATAAAATGACCTATCGTAGTTTTCCTGGTTTGGGGAGTGACAAAGTTTCTATTTTAGGATATGGCTGTATGCGCTGGCCTACCGTTCCTGCTCCGGATGGAAAAGGGGAAATGATAGACCAGGATGCTGTAAACGAACTGGTGGATTATGCCATTGCCCATGGCGTGAATTATTTCGATACGTCTCCGATGTATGTACAAGGATGGAGTGAGAAGTCTACGGGAATAGCTCTGAAACGCCATCCACGCGAATCGTTCTATCTTGCCACCAAACTATCCAATTTTCATCCTGATACCTGGACTCGCGAGGGTTCCATCGCCATGTACCGTAAGTCGTTCGAGGATATGCAGGTGGACTATATAGACTACTATCTGCTACACATGATTGGTGGCGGTGGCATGGAGCAATTCCGCAAACGCTACATAGACAACGGTATGATTGATTTTCTTGTCAAGGAGCGTGAAGCAGGACGCATCCGCCGTTTGGGATGGTCGTTCCACGGAGATATCGAAGTCTATGACTATGCCTTGCAGATGCATGACCGTGGTGAAGTTCATTGGGACTTTGTACAAATACAGTTGAATTATGTGGACTGGAAACATGCTTCGGGCAGCAACTTCAAGGCAGAGTATCTGTATGACGAGCTGGCCAAGCGTAAGATCCCTGCTGTCATTATGGAGCCTCTGCTGGGTGGGCGGCTCTCCAATGTCCCCGACCATATTGTGGCACGGCTGAAGCAGCGCGAACCCGAACGCAGTGTGGCGTCTTGGGCATTCCGTTATGCCGGTTCTCCCCAGGATGTACTGACAGTGCTGAGCGGCATGACTTATATGGAACATTTGCAGGATAACATCCGTACTTACTCTCCATTGGTACCACTCACAGAAGAGGAAACTCAGTATCTGTATGATACGGCAGATTTGATGATGGAGTACCCCACCATACCTTGCAACGACTGCAAGTACTGCATGCCTTGCCCGTATGGAATTGACATTCCTGCCATCTTGATACATTACAATAAATGTGTCAATGAAGGAAATGTGCCGGAAAGCAGCCAGGATGAGAATTATCGGAAAGCACGCCGTGCTTTTCTCGTAGGATATGACCGAAGTGTACCCAAACTGAGGCAGGCCGACCATTGTACCGGGTGCAACCAGTGTTCTCCGCATTGCCCGCAAACGATTGATATTCCCAAAGAACTGCATCGTATTGACAAATTTGTAGAACAGTTGAAACAAGAGACTTTATAAAATGGAGAGTATCATTGACATACTGCACAAGGGAGGATACTCTTGTGTTATGAAGAACCGGGAGGAAGTCCGTACTTTCACCCAACGGGGAGTAGCGGATTTGTATGATTTGTACCAGGCAGATTCTGCATTTATGAAGGGGGCTGCCATTGCCGATAAGGTTATAGGGAAAGGTGCCGCTGCTTTGATGGTACTGGGAGGCTTTAAAACGGTCTATGCCGATATAATCAGTACTCCTGCGCTGGCATTGCTGTGCGAAGCAGGAATTGAAACGACTTTTGCCCAAGAGGTTCCCCATATCATTAACCGTGACAAGACCGGCTGGTGCCCGTTGGAGACGGCTTGCATGGAGCTGAATACGGTAGAGGAGATGTATCCGGTGATTCAGAATTTTATATCAAGAATCAGGGCAAAATAGCAACAGCCTGCTCTCTTTCCCTGATTACCTGATGCCTTTCTCTTCCAGCATCTTGAAGTCTTCCTTGAGCATACCGACATCATCCAGTGTGCGGGCTTCATTGTGGTCGTTCAGATAGACTCTGGGTCTTTCGATAAACAGAGCGCTGGTGACAGATAAAGAGTCATTCCGGTATGGGGTCTCCACTCCACCTATTTCCAGCATTGTCTGGAAGAATGAGGCACTGGAAGATACATTCTTCTGCCTATTGGCTTGTGCGGCCTCCAATAACGATGGGTATCTCTGCCGGTAGTTTTCGGACATCCAAATAAAGAATGGCACATGTATCTGATAATAGGAAGGTACCGGTGAAGCATGCAGAAAGAGATGCCGGTTGTCATCGAAAATATCTTCTCCATGGTCTGAAGTGTATATCAGGGCAGAATTGACATGTTGTTCTTGAAGCATATCTATCAGACGAACCAGAAAATTATCCGTGTAGCGGATAGAATTGTCATAGGCATTGATCAGGTTGTCTTTGTATTTCACTTCCGCATCAACGGGCATGTCCGGCAGGAAGAAAGCCTGCTCTGCCGGATAGCGCTCTTTATAATTAAAATGAGAACCGTAAGTGTGGAGAACTATAAATTGCCTGGAAACTCCTTTGCCCAGTTCTTTTGCTACCAGTTTCAACAGTTCGTCATCAGAGGGGTTGTAATTGGAATCCCCCACATCTTCTTTAATGAAATCATACGTGTCGGCTTCTTTGCCGAAGAAGTCTATAAATGAGTGGTTATAGCGCTGGTTCGAGAAAAAGGCGGTCTGGTAACCGGCTTCCTTGAATGCTGTGATAATCCCTTTTTGATAATAGATGGAATCAAAACTGGAAGCACTGACCGGTGACAGCAACATCGGAACACTCTTGTGGGTAGTGTTTGATTCTGTCAGCACATGGCTGAAAGCTGTCAGTCCGCCAATGCCCGACAGTCCCGGGTTAGTCTCCCGTTCGTAGCCGTACAAAGCCCAGTTGCATGCCCGTGAGGTTTCTCCCACCACCATTACATATACTTCCCTTTCATCAGCCTGATGAGTACTTCTAGCATGAAAGGTAAAATCTTTAGAGGTCTTGTGATAATTCCGCGTCTGGGCCGTCCGTTGAAAAGCAAGTGCTATGTTGTAGCATACGTTGGCAGGATACAGTTCGGATTTCGGCTCATACCGGTTATCTGTCAAATAAGCAGTGCCTAAGGATAATATTCCGGCAGACAACACATACAGAGTGCGACGGCGAGCTTGCCGGATGAATGCTTCGGACAGTCTGCGTTTGTGTACAATGGATATGGTTGCCAGAATTAATGCAGGTATATAGAGCACTACCACAATAACGATGGCAGGTATCAGATTGTCCAGCAGTTCCAGCGCCTCGCTCGAATTGGTTGTCACCAGATTCAGAAACATATCCACTGCGATAATGGACTGACCGAAAAGATACAGCAATACAAGCTGGAAGGCTCCGAAGAAGATGAACGGAAATAGCAGCCAGAATGTCCTGCCACAGTTTCTCGACCAAGCCATTACAGCATAATATATAGAAAGGGGTAGCAGGATATTACATATCTTTGCCGTCCATGATATGGGTTCTGTAAAGCATAGCACTACATTGGGCACTATCAGAATGACCAGAAACAGATAGAACAAATGTTCCTGATTGTCGAACCATTTTTTTATGTCTCTAAAAAGCTTCATTGATATTGAATATAAATCCGGTCTGGTGTTTGCCAAAACCTAAATCCAAACGTACGTTTACTCTCTTTTTGAACTCCCAGCGGTAGCCGAAACCATAATTAGGAAGAATATGCCTGGCCTCCAATTCCGAGAAATTCGGGAATATGGTTCCCGCCCCTACCCATACGGCAACTCCATTTCGCTTCCATACATGTTGGCGTAGTTCCAGCTGGACATCCATTGCACACTTGTCACGGTAGCGCCCCTCATAATAGCCACGCATAGAATAGGAACTTCCCAATGTTGCCATCAGTCCCCAGGGCGGATTTCCGTAGTTCAGCAGAGTATGGAACTGGCCTGCCAACACCCCACCCTTCCACACGGACTGGTAATAGCTGGTCGTCAGTTCCGTATTGCTGAATGCATATTTATTTCCCAAAAAGGCCGGACTGAAGCGCTGGTCTATCCGTAGGTAATATCCTTTATAGGCATTTGTCAGAAAATCGCGTGAATCATACAACAAGGAAAACCCCAAGCTCACGTTGGTGCTACGCGCTTTCATTCCTTTCCATAATTCCGGTTTTTCAAAGTCATGTCCATACACGTAATCAAATGTTGTCATCGGACCGATATAAAAGTTACGTGCCATCCGGAACATGAAGTCCACCTTAACCTGCGCCTGAAAGCGATCGTATTCACTCTCATTGTCATCATTGGCTCCATTGTCATATCCTTGTCCCCAGTAAAGGCTTGGGAAAGAATAGAAATACAGATTGTAGTTCAACCGGTATTTGTCTTGGGGAAACAGATGGTTTCCACGTACTCCCAGCAAATAGAATCCCACTGTGGAGACATCCCCATACAGAGAGACATTGGACGGAGGGAGAATACTATCGTTCCGGTCGGTACGGTAGAGTCCTGCCGCCACCAGTCCGATTCCAAATTTGGTGTCACTGGAATAATGAGGCCCGCCTATAATGCTGAAATCAAATTTCTTGTTTTTCTTTTCTTTGTTGGCATCGTTGAAGTAATTCAAAATTTTTCCGAAAAAACTGCGTTTCTTGGGAAGCGAGTCTATCGGATACGTAGAAATTGAGTCCACAGAGTTTTTTGCTTCTGCAAGGTGTGTTTGTGCATGAACAGCCGTTTCTGTAATCAGCATCAATATTGGTAATATCCATTTTGTCAATTTAGTGTCCATTTACTTGTAGAAAACTTCCGTGGCAAAGTTAGTTTTTATGTTCTTCATTACAACAATGTTACTGTTCTTTTTGTTTCCAATTTTTCTCTTTTAATGTTCATTTCTACATTGCATGTGGGGTTCACTCTTTTTAACTACATCATTTATAGAACTTTCCTCGATTTATACTGTTATTTTAATATTACAAAGAACAACATGATATTGAATTATGAAAACAGCAATGGACATTCCCGATAAAGAGGGACAGAAACGACTGGTAATCGTAGGCGGCGGCTTTGGCGGATTAAAGCTGGCACGAAAATTGAAAAGCAACAAGTTTCAGATAGTTTTACTGGATAAGAATAACCATCACATCTTCCAACCGTTACTCTATCAAGTGGCCACAGCAGGTATTGAACCGAGTGCCATATCATTCCCATACCGAAAAATCTTCAAAAAAAGAGAGCATTTCCATATACGTATTTGTGAAGCACAGCAAGTCTTCCCGGAACACAATCTGCTGGAGACTTCCATCGGCACGCTGGCATACGACTATTTGGTCATTGCCACCGGCTGCAACACAAATTATTTTGGAAACGACGGGCTGGAAAAACAGACCATGGCACTAAAGAATACTTCGGAAGCCTTGTTCAACCGAAACCAGATATTGGATAGTTTTGAACAAGCCCAGAACACCGGTAATAAAGAAGAGCGCAGGCGTCTGATGACCTTTGCCATTGTAGGCGGTGGAGCTACGGGAATAGAGTTGGCTGGTGCTTTGGCCGAGATGAGGAAGTTTGTCCTTCCTCAAGACTATCCGGACTTGAATATCAATGAGATGCGTATCATCTTGTTGGATGGCTCTTCCCGGCTCTTGTCTGCTTTTTCAGAAGAGTCTTCCAAAGAAGTGGCCGATTATCTGAAGAAGCGTGATGTGGAAATCAAATTGAACCAACGGGTGATGGGATACGAGAATTATCAATTGGCATTGAATGACGGGACTGCCATCGATACCAAAAATGTATTCTGGGTGGCCGGTGTCAAGGCAAACAGCCTTCAAGGATTGCCTGCCGATGCCTATGGACCGGGAAACCGCTTGAAGGTGGACACTTATAACCGTCTTTCTCAATATCCCAATATTTTCGCTATCGGGGATACGGCCCTTATGATTTCTGAGGAGTATCCCAAAGGACACCCGCAAGTGGTGCAACCAGCCATCCAGCAGGCCCGCAACTTGATAAGGAACTTGCAGCGTGCAGAAACAGGCCTGCCGTTGCAGCCGTTTATATATCAAAACAAAGGCTCCATGGCGACCATTGGCCGCAATCATGCCGTAGTCGAGCTTAAGAAACTGCGTTTTGGCGGTTTTCCGGCATGGGCTGTGTGGCTATTCATCCATTTGATGAGTATTGTGGGTGTAAAGAACCGTCTTTTCATCTTCGTAGACTGGATGTGGAGTTACTTTACCTATGACCCGTCTTTACGGATTATCATCAAACCGTTGAAACGGGAGTAAACTTTTATTGAGTAATATTTGTTATAGTTCATATACGAACTTAAAAACGAATGAATATGTTAAAACGACTTTTATTTCCTGTCAAACCGGACGGAACGGCAACATCTGCTATACTATTGATTGCAAGAATTGTATTCGGTATATTATTAATGAACCACGGCATCCAGAAGTGGACTAACTTTCAAGAGCTGTCGGCTGTTTTCCCTGACCCGCTGGGTGTAGGCAGTCCGCTGTCTTTAGGACTGGCTATCTTTGGTGAATTGGCATGTTCCATGGCATTCATTATAGGTTTTCTCTATCGTTTGGCTATGATACCAATGGTGTTTACAATGGCTGTTGCCTTTTTTGTAATTCATGGTAATGACCCGTTTGCCACGAAAGAGTTGGCTTTTGTATATCTGGTAGTGTTCATATTGATGTATATCATAGGTCCGGGCAAGTTTGCCGTTGACCGCTGGATAAGAAAAGCTCTTTTCCAAAAGGCTCGTAAATAGACACTTCCGTTTTACTGAAAACAGATTTTAAGCTCAAATAGGATGTATTTTCGTAAAAAATCCTATATTTGCGGATGCTTAAAATAACTCGATGAGCTATAAAGCTAATTAAACACAGTAAAATAAAAAAGAGTGATTATGAAAAAGTTCAATTTGAAGATGGCTGCGACCGTAATGATTTGCGGCTCGTTTCTTTTCAGTTCTTGTATCGGTTCTTTTGGACTGCATAGTAAACTGGTCAGCTGGAATCAAGGTATTGGTACCAAGTTTGTAAACGAACTGGTTTATCTGGCATTCAATATTATCCCGGTATATGGCGTTTGCTATCTGGCCGATGCATTGGTCATCAACTCCATCGAATTCTGGAGTGGTTCAAACCCTATGGCCAGCATTGGTGATGTAAAGAAAGTGAAAGGCGAAAACGGTGACTACCTGGTAGAGACACTTGAAAACGGCTATTCTATCACCAAAGAAGGTGAGACTGCTTCTATGGAACTCATTTACAACAAAGAGTTGAATACTTGGAATGTTGTTGCCGATGGTGTCAGCACAGAATTGCTGCAAATGAACAATGACGGCACTGCACAAATGACCCTTCCGAACGGTGAGGAAATGACAGTGACGCTGGATGCCCAAGGTGTGGCAGCAGCACGTCAGGCGACGATGATTGGCACGTACTACGCTTTTAATTAATGGAAAATTGAAAATGGAAAGTGGCTGGTACATAGATGCCCAATAAGCATTTCTCACTTTCCATTTTCAACTTTCATTAGAACGGATATCCCACAGCAAAGTGGAAAGCAAAATCGCGGCTGAATTTAGGATGGATAATGGGATAACGGTCTTTTTTCTTCTCATACGCCGGATTGATGGCCTTCATACCTCCGTCGAAACGCAATACAAAGAAATCCAGGTCAAGACGCAATCCCAAACCATATGCCACGGCAATCTGCTTATAGAACTTGTCAAATTTAAACTGACCTCCCGGCTGGTCTTTATAATCCCGTATTGTCCAGATATTCCCGGCATCTACAAAGAGGGCTCCTCTGAATTTCCAGAACAACCGTGTGCGGTATTCAATGCTGGCATCCAGCTTGATGTCTCCCGACTGGTTCATGAAGTTATTATCGCCGGGGAAAGAACCGGGCCCCAAATCACGTACAGACCATCCGCGCACACTGTTGGCGCCGCCGGAGAAGTAGCGCTTCTCAAATGGAAGCATTGTTGCATTGCCGTATGGAATGGCAATACCGGCACCAAAATGAAATGCCAATGAATTGCGGTTGTCAATGACCAGATTCTTGGCAAAGTCAAAATCGCCTTTCAGGTATTGGGCAAAAGGAATGTTCAACAAAGTGTATTCCCCCGATGCATTCTTTTTCATTCCTCCGAGCTTTGCCACAGCATACAACAAGTTACCCGCCGATTCAAAATTGAGGCGGATGGTATAGGAATTTCCGATACCGGAGTTATTCATCAATGCTCTTCCGGCACTGTTGTAGATATAGCTATAGCCGGTGCGGACAATAAAGCGGTCTTCATAATTGTATTTGAGGATGTAGTTCTCGTCTTTCTCCAAATAATCCTCTTTGAATGTCTGGTCTATGCTGGGCATATACAGATAGTTGATGTCCAGCAAATCAATGCGATGCTGCGAACGCTGTTGTTGTACCCCCCATTTGTAGCTCCATCCGGCAGATGCTACAATGCGCGTGAATTCGGGTCTCATCTGGTAGTTATATTGCAATCCGAATTCTGTAGTAGCCCTTATCCTCCGCTTGAAATCGCTGGATACAAAGGGAAACATAAACCGTGGGAAGTTGATGGTTGCTTCCGCACCTAATTCTATGTAGTCTTGATTCAAGGAGCTCTGCAAACCGGACACAGCCTCGTATGCCCCACGTAGCTTGAACATGAATGTTTCGGAACCTTTGAACATGTTGCGGTGCTGAAAAGCCACCGAAGCGGCAGCTCCCAAATCACCGGCAGAGTTTGTGCCTTCCACCTCAAAAGATACGGACTGATGCTTGCCTCTGGTCAGCATCACATAGGCGTTGAGCTTTGCACTGTCACTCTGTTGCACTTCAAAAAAACGGATATTGGTATATTTCAGGGCTTGCAGGCGTCCGTAGTTGGAGTAGGTACGCTGCACGTTCTGCTCGTTATAGAGAGTTCCCGGAGTGATGCGCAGATTGTTGGTCAGCACTTTGGGGCGCAGATAAAGCTTGTCTTTGTAGTAGATGGGAAAGCCTTTGTAATGCAATGAATCATTCACCTCGATGCTGTTCTGGGTGGATGCCTGCAACACATTATAATCGGTAATGAAACTCACTTTATTGATAGTGTATTGCCGGTGATTCTGCGGCGTATCCTCGTTATGCTGTCTGTATGGAGCCAAATGCAGTGTCAAATCTACCAGATAAGAATTACGGACAGTATCCGCAGTATAGGATATGTACTCTTTATTGAACTTGTAATATCCATTCTGAAGCAGTTTGTTTGTGATACGCTGGCGTTCTGCATCCAGTACATTGACATCAAAATACATGCCTTCGGATAATAAGGTTACTGCGGAATCCTGCCGCATGTATTCCTTTATTTTACTGTCCCGGATATCATATTTCAAGGTACGCACTTTATAGGGCTTGCCGGTCGTCACCTTATAGACCAACTTCATCTTTTTCTTCTTGACTTGGCGTACCGGTTCCACCAGGGCGCCCATATAGCCCATATTCTGCACAGCCTTAGTGATTTCTTCCCTGGTCCGGTTGGTTTCCTCCTCACTGTATATGACCGGGGCATCCCCTAATTTCCTCAATGTACGGTTTATCCAGCGTGTAGAGTCCCGTCCGGACCAGTTGTAGACATACAACTGGGTCTTTATCAGGCTGAACCACTTCGCATTGGGATTCTGGCGGATGTACATGGAGAGATTGGATGGTTTTACTTCCTTATTATCAGTATGTATGCGCACTTCATCCAGCAAATACGAGCCGTCCGGCACATATTTGGTAGAAGAACAGGAAGCCAACAAAAGTACGATAGTAGTAAGTATCGCGTAGCGGAAACCTTTATTCATACCGAGTCATTAATTGCGCATAAACAGCTACAAATATACTTGTATTTTTTTGTTCCCGAAATAAAAAACGCCGGAAGAGTGCGGAGTTTTTGATTATATTGAAATAATCACGTATTTTTGTCAAATGATAACATGTGTATTCTATGGCATTAAGTAAAAATCGCATTAAATATATCCACTCGTTGGAGCAGAAAAAGAACCGGAAGGCCGACAAGGTATTTCTGGCAGAAGGACCTAAACTCGTAGGGGATTTGTTGGGACATTTTCCTTGTCAGTTCTTGCTGGCAACTTCAGAATGGCTTTCCCGGAACCGCCCTCTCTCCACCGTAACGGATGTCACGGAAGTATCGGAGGAGGAACTTTCGCGTGCCAGCCTGCTGAAAACTCCCCAACAAGTGCTGGCTGTGTTCCGGCAGCCGGATGAGGAGACGGATATTTCCGTCATCAGTCACTCCCTCTGTCTGGCTTTGGATGATGTGCAAGACCCCGGTAACCTGGGAACGATTGTCCGCCTTGCTGATTGGTTCGGGATAGAGCATATTTTCTGTTCGCCCAACACGGTGGATATCTATAATCCCAAAACTGTGCAGGCCACGATGGGAGGTATCGCACGCGTCAGACTGCATTATACTCCCCTACCCGAGTTCATCCGCTCACTGAAGGATATTCCCGTTTACGGCACTTTCCTGGACGGAGAGAATATGTACGGACAACCGCTTTCGAAAAATGGGCTGATTGTGATGGGTAATGAAGGAAATGGCATCGGAAAAGAAGTGGAGGCACTCATCAACCGCAAACTATACATACCGAATTATCCCGCCAGCCGTGAGACCTCGGAGTCATTGAACGTGGCTATTGCCACAGCAGTAGTTTGCGCTGAGTTCCGGCGCCAGGCTGCATTGTAGTAAAATCAAAAGGAAAAAACAACCAGGGAATCAAATAAGGCAATTCTTCCTCGATAACCGGAGGGATTGCCGTCAGTATATTGCAGCACGTATCAAAATGAGGATAGTCTGTTTCCACCTCCGCAAGCAAAGCTATGACTCCCGGTAGCCATTCCGTATTCTCCACCTCTTCTGTCAATGGGAAGATACGTGATACCCATTGTCCTTCACCTATCTCCACCACATATTGTTTCAGATAGCCATGCCCGGGAAGAAACAGAAAATGGGAAGCGTAGCGTTTCATGCTTTCGGACGGGGACGTATGGTTCTGGGAGTCGTGGTATTTTCCTGCTCCTGAATTTCCAGAGGTTTCAATTTCTCAGGTTTTCCGATACTGTCTTTGCGAAGGGAGTCTGTCGCTTGCTGAAGGCTGTCCTTTGGGGCAATGACCAAGCTGTCCGTGGCGTGATAGCGCATCAGTGAGATACGGTCTGCCAGCAAAGGCTGTGGAGTCTCCTGCTGCGGATAATAGATGAACCCGCGTATTTCCTTGATTTCTCCTAAAGTATCGGCAAACAAGGTGAGCGTTTCCACACCTGTGTCTTGTACTTTCCGAATGGCACTGATGACACTGTCATTCTTTTCGTAAAGAACCTGCATCGCCATCAACGGAGCATGTATGCTGTCCGGTGCACCGTTGTGGAAACGGAAGCGCACGCTCCAGCGCAGCGTGTCACGGTCGTGGAAATTGGTGTCTGATGGCAACGTAAACGTTATCTTGTTGTCCAGGGGCATACCCGTCAACTGATAGATATGCTGCCATATCCACACGTCGATACTGTCTCCGGGAAGTGATTCTTTCGGCTTGTTGTCACGCAGGGCAATCAAGTGGTTGATACCGTCTCTCTCGGCTTTCAACCGTACATTCACTTTCTCGTAGATTTTGGTAAGTACTTCCGGGTTACGGGCAAACCAGACCATAGAAGAGTCAAAATCGGCCTGAGTAATGCCATATTTCTTGAAAACCGACTCAATGTATAGCACCCGCTTATAACTTTCGTTATACGGCACTTCTTCACCCATAGCTTTGGCTATGTGATAATCATAAAGCACGTTTTCCATCTTGGCATCCGGAAGGACGGTCTCAGGTCTTTTCACCTTACAAGCCGTCAGACTGAACGCCAGAAGGACTACGCTACACCATTGAATTCGATTTATTCCTTTCATGATTTCTTTATGGCAGCATGATAGGCATCATTGAAGTCCTTGCCGTAGAACAACAGCAAAGCAATGATACCGCAACTGATTGCTGCATCCGCAAAATTGAATATCGGGCTGAAGAAAATGAAATGTTCTCCGCCGACAAACGGCATCCATGCGGGCCAGTTTGTATCAATGATGGGGAAATAGAACATATCCACCACCTTGCCATGGAACCACGGGGCATATCCCCCTCCTTCAGGCATGAAGGAGGCTATCTGCGAATGGGTGCTTTCGTTGAACAGCACGCCATAGAACACACTGTCGACAATGTTTCCCAAGGCTCCCGTCAAGACCAAAGACACACAGACGATAAATCCGGTCTTCATGCCTTGCTTCACGAACTTGTACAGAAACCAGCCAATGACCGTGACTGCAGCAATGCGGAACAAGGTCAGGAACAGTTTGGCGAATATTTCCATACCGAAAGCCATACCACTATTCTCGGTAAAGTATATATAGAACCAATCCGTAATCCGGATACTCTCATGCCAGTACATGTGGGTCTTTATCCAAATCTTGATAATCTGGTCTATAACCAATACCGAAAATATGATAAGGCAGGCTATCCGGCCCTTCGTAAAGAATTTACCCATTTTTATTTCTTGCCGTTGTTTTTAGCTTCGATGCTCAAAGTGGCATGGGGCACTGCACGAAGGCGCTCTGCCGGTATCAGTTTGCCGGTTTCGCGGCAAATGCCATATGTTTTGTTCTCAATGCGCACCAAAGCAGCCTGCAATCCTTGGATGAACTTCAACTGGCGTTGGGCCAGACGTGTGGTTTCTTCCTTGGATAAGGTGTTGGCACCTTCTTCCAGTACTTTGTACGTAGGAGATGTATCGTCGGTGTCATTACCGTCTGCACCCGTCAGGCTGGCCTTTAACAGTTCATAGTCACGTTGTGCCAACTCTAACTTCTCCATAATGATAGCGCGGAATTCTTCCAATTCAGCATCTGAGTATCTAGTCTTTTCTGCCATAACTTTTACGTGTTAATCAGGGTTAGTATTTAATTATTCTTTCACAACGCTCACGTACAGCGAGAAATCGTCGAAGCTCAGTTCTGTACCATTTTCTACGTTGTCTGCCAGCGTCAGTGAAGTTCCTAAAACTTGGTTGCGAATATAGTCATTATATTCATTTACCGCATCATCTGTTTGAGGATTTTTTGATAATGTAATCTTTATTTTATCTGTTATCTCAAAACCGCTCGACTTGCGGATATTCTGAATGCGGTTTACCAGCTCGCGTGCAATACCCTCACGGCGCAGCTCTTCGGTAACGGTAACTTCCAGAGCCACGGTCAGTTTGCCCTCGTTGGCAACCAGCCATCCCGGAATATCCTCACTGAAGATTTCCACATCTGCCGTTTCAATCACGGCTTCTGCACCGTCCAGATTGAACGTATAAGAGCCTTTCTTCTCCAGCTCGGCAATGGCTTCCTGGGACATTTCTGCCACAGCAGCAGCCACGGCTTTCATCTGCTTACCGAATTTCGGTCCCAGCTTCTTGAAGTCGCATTTCACTTTCTTTACCAGTACACCGGCAGCACCGTCCACAAACTGGATTTCTTTCACATTCACCTCGTTCATGATAAGTGCTTTCACAGCCTCGATGTGTGCACGCTGTTCTTCATCCACTACCGGTATCATGATGCACTGAAGCGGTTGGCGGACTTTGATGTTCACCTTGCGGCGCAATGCCAATACCATGGAAGTGACGTCTTGTGCCATCTGCATGCGGACTTCCAATTCCTTGTCTATCATTTCCTCCTTATATTCGGGGAACTTGGCAAGGTGTACGGAAACCACATTGTCGCGTCCCGTAGCTGCAATCAGGTCGGAATAGAGCATATCAGCATAGAACGGAGCGATGGGTGCCATCAGCTTAGCCACGGTTTCGAGGCATGTATAGAGTGTCTGGAATGCAGAGAGCTTGTCCTGCGTCATACCACCGCCCCAGAAACGTTTGCGGTTCAGGCGGACATACCAGTTGGAGAGGTTGTCGTTCACGAATTCGGAAATGAGACGTCCTGCTTTCGTGGGCTCGTATTCATTGTAGCAGGTATCCACGTTCTTCACCAACGTATTCAGTACAGAGAGAATCCAACGGTCTATCTCAGGGCGTTCTGCCATGGGCACATCGGCTTCTTTGTAGTCAAATTCGTCTACATTGGCATAGAGGGCGAAGAATGAATAGGTGTTATAGAGTGTTCCGAAGAACTTGCGGCGCACCTCTTCCACTCCATCCACGTCGAACTTAAGATTGTCCCACGGAGAGGAGTTGGTAATCATGTACCAGCGCAACGGGTCGGACCCGTATTTCTCGATGGTCGAGAAGGGGTCTACGGCATTGCCCAGACGCTTGGACATCTTGTTACCATTTTTGTCGAGCACCAAGCCGTTGGAAATGACAGCCTTATAAGAAATACTGTCGAACACCATTGTAGCGATGGCGTGCAACGTGAAGAACCAACCGCGTGTCTGGTCCACCCCTTCGGCGATGAAATCGGCAGGATATACCTGGTGGCTATCCAGCAGTTCCTTATTCTCGAACGGATAGTGTATCTGTGCATAAGGCATGGCACCGGAATCGAACCAAACGTCAATCAAGTCCGTTTCGCGTTTCATCGGCTTGCCGTCTTTAGAAACAAGGATGACATCGTCCACGTAAGGACGGTGCAAGTCTATCTTGTCGTAATTCTCTTTGGTATATACACCCGGCTGGAAGCCCTTCTCCTTGTAAGGATTGGACTGCATCAAGCCGGCAGCTACGGATTTCTCTATTTCGTTGTAAAGTTCTTCTACAGACTCGATACACTTTTCCTCGCTATTGTCCTCTGTACGCCAGATGGGCAGCGGAGTACCCCAGTAGCGTGAACGGCTGAGGTTCCAGTCATTCAGGTTTTCCAGCCACTTGCCGAAACGTCCCGTACCGGTGCTTTCCGGCTTCCAGTTGATGGTCTTGTTCAACTCTATCATACGTTCTTTGCAAGCGGTGCTGCGGATAAACCAGCTATCCAGCGGATAGTACAATACGGGTTTGTCCGTACGCCAGCAGTGCGGATAATTGTGTACATGCTTTTCTATCTTGAATGCCTGGCGGGCGGCTTTCATCATCATGCAGAGTTCGATATCCAATGATTCGGCAGCTTGTGCAGCCTGCTCATCATACTTGCCGTCTACAGTGAATTGAGGGTCATAGGCATTCTTTACCCACTTGCCCTGATAGTCTTTGTAAAGGTCTGCATTGACACATGCCTTTACAAACTCCTCGTCCAGTTCGTCAATCAAGAAGAACTTACCGGTGAGGTCTACCATCGGGCGGGTCTCACCCTTCTTGTTTATCATGAACAAGGACGGTATACCTGCAGCGCGTGCCACAAAAGCATCGTCCGCACCAAAGGTCGGGGCAATGTGTACGATACCCGTACCGTCTTCAGTCGTCACATAGTCACCAGAAATTACACGGAAACCTTTGTCGCTGGGAGTCCAGCTACCGTCTTCGGCAACGTCTATCGGTTTCACCCAAGGGATGAGCTGTTCGTACTCCATGCCTATCAGGTCCGGGCCTTTATATTCGCCCACCACCTTGAACGGTATCAGCTTATCACCCGGCTTATAGTCCTCTAATGCAATGCCTTCCGCTTTTTTGTTGAAGTGGGTATAGAGCAGCGCCTTTGCCAGGACGACGGTCATTTTCTCGCCGCTATAGCCGTTGTAGGTCTGCACGGCAACGTAGTCTATCTTAGGCCCTACACAGAGCGCGGTATTGCTGGGCAATGTCCACGGAGTGGTAGTCCATGCCAGGAAGTAGGGAGTCCCCCACTCTGCCATTTCCGGCTTCGGGTTCTTTATCTTGAACTGCCCCACCACGGTCGTGTCTTTCACGTCGCGGTAGCATCCGGGCTGGTTCAGCTCGTGCGAGCTGAGTCCCGTACCGGCAGCGGGAGAATACGGCTGTATGGTATATCCTTTATAAAGCAGTCCTTTCTTGTAGAGTTGCTTCAACAGCCACCACAGGGTTTCGATGTAGCGGTTGTCGTAAGTGATGTAGGGGCTCTTCATGTCCACCCAATAGCCCATCTTGTGAGTCAGGTCTTCCCACTCTTTGGTGAACTTCATGACGTCCTTGCGGCAGGCGGCATTGTATTCCGCCACGGAAATGCTCTTGCCAATATCCTCTTTCGTAATACCGAGTGCTTTTTCCACACCCAGTTCCACGGGCAGTCCATGAGTATCCCATCCGGCCTTACGCTTTACTTGGAACCCCTTCATCGTTTTGTAACGGCAGAAAATGTCCTTAATGGAGCGAGCCATTACGTGGTGAATGCCCGGCATACCATTGGCCGAGGGAGGTCCTTCGAAAAATACGAAAGAAGGACAACCTTCACGTTCTGTCATACTCTTGGCGAAAACCTGGTTTTCGTCCCATTTCTTCAACACTTTTCCGTTCACTTCGGAAAGGTCGAGCTTCGAATATTCGGCAAACTTCTTACCCATCTTGATATTTACTATTTGACAATTTACAATTTACGATTGAAGATACTCTTGATAGGCATTTGGTACGTCAAAAGCTACCTTCTCCATTTTAAGGGTGCAAATTTACAAAAAACTTAAATACAAGAGACTTTTTAAGAACAAAAAAATATGCAGGTACGATTTTAAAAAATATTCGCTCACTCAACACTGTCCCTCTTTTCTCTTTTCCCGAATTAGTACATAGAAGTGCATCTGTAGATGTCGTTTGGGGCAATGCAGGGTTCCCTAAGCAAAAAACGACAAAAAACGCAGAATTTGCCAAAACCTACCCCCTGAAAACTACGTTGAAAACAACAAATGAGAGGGCTATTTTGCTGAGTTCAACAAATGGTATGTAGAATTCTGCGAATGCTATTGCCGCAATCAGCAATAAGCGTGCAGAGAACAGCATGGGAAAGAATAATAAAGTATTATATTAAAAGAAATAATAATAGCATCATCAGCGGATAGACTTCAACTGTTGCTGCTGTAACTATAATGCAAGGTGAAATAATTAAGGTAATGATTCACCACTCCGAAACAATCCGATGTCTCATCGAAAGAGAGAAAGTAATACATCAGGTTTTCGGGTTCTTTCTTTTGGGTCAGGATTTCGTCCACATAGGCAAGAAAGGCGTTTTTGATGCTGTTATCGTTGTAGTAGTCTGCCAACTTTGCCAGTTTACGTTCTATGGGTTTGTTATGCTGCAATTGCATGGCAGATTTCGAGCGTTCAGGCTTCACATCTCCGGTCAGTCCCCCATCATTATAGTATTGGCGGCGCTCGTCATAGACTTGGCTCAGCAGTTGATAGATTCGGGCGGCAGCCTCGTGATTTATGGCGGAGGCAGGCTTCAGTTGTTCTTCCTTGCTCTTCTTCTGCATAGTGGCGTGGTAGGCAAAGTAGAGGATGAAGTCACGGAAGAGCGTGGTTTGGGGCATGATGATTTCTACCAGGACATCCACGTCGGCAAGTACACTGAAGTCCACGGAGTAATAGCGGACACGTCCACGGGTGACGGAATTGACCTTTATGTCGGTTTTCAAGAAGCCCAAGGCCGAGAATTGCTTAATGATGACTTCCTGCCGGGTACGGCGGATACGGGTTTCTTCCTCTACACGCGCCTGGGAGTAATGGAAAGGCTTGTATTTAAAAGAAATCTGTTTTACTGTAAGCCAGTCGAACAGAATCAGCTCGTCGGGAGCCAGACGGTAGTTAAGTAATCGCAACACATTGATGCAGAGAGGTATTTCGGGAGCAGAGAGAGCTTTCTTGGCCATTGTTTCTGTTTTTTAGAATAAAAGTTTTGTAAAGATACGGATAAACTATGGAATTACCATCCGAAATGCCATACTTCATCGTCCCGGATGCCACACTTCAGCAGCTGAAATGCCACACTCCGTTGTCCGAAACCTATGGCATTCCGGACGATGAAGTGTGGCATTTCGGAGAATAAGGTGTGGCATTGGAGGCAACCGAGTGTGGCATTCGGGAAAGTCATCTTTTCATCTTCACCTCGTACAAATCGCCTCTCCGGTCTTTCAGGTTGCGTACACTGCCGTAGGTATGCAGTTCATTCAGCAAGTCCAGATCCACATCCGACACAAGAATCATTTCGGTATTCGGAGTGGCTTCCGCACGCTTGCCGTCTGTGGGGAAAGCGAAGTCGCAGGGAGTGAACACGCCGGACTGGGCATACTGGATGTCCATGTTGTGCACGCGGGGAAGATTGCCTACACTGCCGGCTATCACTACAAAGCACTCGTTTTCGATGGCACGAGCATGGGCGCACACCTTTACGCGGCTGTAAGCATTCTGCGTATCGGTAAGGAAAGGAACAAAGAGTATCTGCATGCCTTGGTCCGCCATGATGCGGCTCAGTTCGGGGAACTCTACATCGTAGCATATCAGCACGCCTATCTTAGCACAGTCCGTATCGAAAGTTTGGATGGACTTGCCTCCGCTCAGTCCCCAGGACTTTATCTCGTCGGGAGTGACATGTATCTTTTCGTACATTTCATAACTTCCGTCACGTCGGCAGAGGAATCCTACGTTGTATAGCAGCCCGTCTTCCTTGATAAGCGGCATACTGCCCGTAATAATGTTGATGTTATAGCTGATGGCGAGCTTGACGAAACGCTCCTTGATTTCCTCGGTATAGGCCGCCAGCCCGCGGATAGCCTGCGACTCGCCCTCGTTGTTGAATTTTGCCATCAACGGTGCGTTGAAGTATTCGGGAAAAAGGACAAAGTCACTCTTGTAGTCGCTCACGGCATCCACAAAAAATTCCACTTGCTCAAAAAGGTCATCCAGTGTCTTGTAGGTACGCATCTGCCATTGTACCAAGCCTACGCGGACAGTGGTTTTGGGGTTTACATAGTCTTGTGTGGGAGCCTGATAGTAGATATTGTCCCATTGCAGCAGGCAGGCGTAGTGCTTGGACTCCTCATCATTGGGAAGGTAGTTGCGCATCACCTTGCGCACGTGGAAGTCGTTAGAGAGCTGAAAGGTCAGCACCGGATCGAAGATCTCCTTTTGCTTCACCTTATCTATGTACTCCTTGGGGCGGATTTGATCGGCATATTTGTAGTAGTTGGGGATACGTCCGCCAAACATGATTGCCTTCAGGTTCAATGTCTCGCAAAGTTCCTTGCGGTATTCATACATACGGCGTGCCAGACGCAGGCCACGGTATTGGGGATGGATAAAGACTTCGATGCCATAAAGTATGTTGCCTTTCGGATTGTGGGTGTTGAAAGTCTCCTTGCCCGTAACCTGGGCGTAAGTGTGGTCGTTCTTCACATCATCGTAGTTCACTATGATGGAAAGCGCACAGCCCACGATTTTCTCGTCAACCACCGTCACAATCTGCCCCTCGGGGAAGATGCGTATCAGTTTTTCTATTTGTTTGTGCGTCCAGAACACATCGCTTCCGTCTGAATAAACGCGCGTAAACGATTGTGCCAACTGGTCATAATCTTCAATCTGCAGATTGCGTATCTGCACCTTATTGATTTTCATTGAATCCATAACTTTCTTGCTATTCCTGATTAAAAACAGTGCAAAGGTACGGTTTATCCTTACATGTTATCTTCCCCTCCGAAGATTTTTCTTTCCCATCTTGAACGGATAAGGGAAAAGATACGGAATTGATAACAAAAAGAGGAGGCATTCATCAGGCCTCCTCTTTCCCGTCTTATATGGACAGTTTCAATGACGGTCTTATCTATTGTTTCTTCTATTCTTCCACAGCTTGGTCATGTCTTCCAGTGTCTTGCCTTTCGTTTCGGGAACAAGCTTCCAGACAAACAGAGCAGCCACCACACAGATGATTCCGTATAAGCCATAAGCAAACATGTGCCCGAACTTGTCTCCCATATCTCCCAAACTCATATTGTACATAGGTACGAAGGTGGAAGATACAATGAAATTGAATATCCATTGGAAGGCTACGGCAATGGCTACTGCAGCGCCACGGATGGTATTCGGGAAGATTTCAGCAATCAGTACCCAGCAGATGGGGCCCCAGCTGAACATGAACGAAGCACTGTAGACCATGATGCTGACAACAGCCAACATGGGAGGAAGCCCTGCCACAACGTTGCAAAGAGCTACTCCGAAAGCACCTATCGCCATGCCGATAGACCCCGAGATGAGCAGCGGTTTACGTCCCCATTTCTCGACTGTAAAGACAGCCAGCAACGTGAACAGAATATTGATGATACCCATGATGACGGTTTGAACCATCGGGTTGCCCATTCCCATCGTTTCGAAGATACGCGGTGCGAAATAGAGTACGGCGTTGATACCTACCGCTTGCTGGAATACACTCAGCATGATACCGATAAAGATAACCATCCAGCCATAAGTGAAAAGCTTTTCCGTCTTTTCCTCTGCCGTGGCTTTGATTTGAGACAGAATAACCTTTGCCTGAGCCAAGCCGTTGATACGGCTTAACACCTGGAGTGCCTTATCATCCTTGCCACTCATGGCAAGATAGCGTGGCGTTTCGGGAACAAACAGTACGAGCAACGCAAAGACTCCTGCAGGAACAGCCTCACTGACAAACATCAGACGCCATCCTATCTCTGTGGTCCATGCTGCCGCTTCGGGATTCAGAATCTGGTTGACTCCTTCAATGGCCTTTATCACCGGATTTGAATTCTCGCCCAGAATAAGGAAATTCACGAAGTAAACCACCAACTGGCCGAAGATAATGGCAAACTGATTCCATGATACCAGAGTCCCGCGAATGTTGCTCGGCGCAATTTCCGCAATATACATCGGGCAGATGGCCGATGCCAAACCTACGCCGATTCCTCCCAATACACGGTAGAAATTGAATGCCACGAGCAAGGAATAGGAAGGAACACCATAGTCGAAGAAAAGGAATTCCGGGTAGTAGGAGCCCAATGCCGACAGAAAGAACAAGACGCCGGCTATGAAAAGAGAATTCTTACGTCCCAGATTGGATGCGAAGAATCCCGAAAGAGCACTACCGATGATACATCCGATAAGTGCACTGGAAGAGGTAATGCCGTGAATCGTATCTGTGTAGACAAAATCGGAGGCACCCATAAAAAATGCCTGAAGCCCTTTATCGGCACCGGATATGACTGCTGTATCGTAGCCGAAAAGCAAGCCCCCGATGACGGCTACCAGCACAATAGAGAAGAGGTAGAGTTTACTGCCTTTTTCTGTATAATTCATGATATTAATGATTAATGGTTAATGATTAGCGATTAATGATTAGCGATTAATGATTAATATTGAAACACCTCATGCGCAACTTATTAACCACTAATCACTAAACATTGATCATTATTAGCAGTACATATTCACGATTGCCTCATACAATTCCTGCTTGCCGCTGGTCTGTTTCGGCTCACCGTTGGCTTTTGCGTAAGCTACCAAATCCTCCAGCGTCAGTTTGCCATCTTCAAATTCCTTGCCTTTACCACTGTCGAAGGAAGCATAGCGGTCGGCCAGCATCTTCTTGTAAGGAGACTCTTCAAGCAGTTTGGCTGCACTTTCCAGTGCACGTGCCATCACGTCCATACCGGCGATGTGGGCAATGAAAATGTCTTCCAGGTCGGTGGAGTTGCGACGGGTCTTGGCATCGAAGTTTGTACCGCCATTGCCAAAGCCTCCGTTACGGATGATTTGCATCATTGCCTGGGTCAGTTCGAAGTTGTCAATGGGGAACTGGTCTGTATCCCAGCCGTTCTGGTAGTCACCACGGTTGGCGTCGATGGAGCCGAGCATACCGTTGTCTACGGCTACTGCGAGTTCGTGCTCGAAGGTGTGGCCCGCCAAAGTAGCGTGGTTCACTTCGATGTTCACCTTGAAATCTTTGTCCAGATTGTGAGCCTTCAAGAAGCCGATAACGGTTTCGGTGTCTACATCATACTGGTGTTTTGTAGGTTCCATCGGTTTCGGTTCAATCAAGAAGGTACCTTTGAAGCCGCGGGCACGTGCATAGTCGCGGGCGATGGTCAACATCTGTGCGAGGTGCTCTTTCTCACGCTTCTGGTCTGTATTCAGCAATGACATGTAGCCTTCGCGACCGCCCCAGAATACATAGTTTGAGCCTCCCAGTTCGATAGTAGCGTCGATGGCGTTTTTGATTTGGATGGCGGCACGTGCCACAACATCGAAATCGGGATTGGTGGCTGCACCATTCATGTAGCGGGCATGGCCGAATACGTTGGCAGTACCCCACAACAGTTTGATGCCGGTTTCTGCTTGTTTCTGCTTGGCATACGCTACGATTTCCTTCAAGTTGGCTTCGTATTCTTCAATGGTCTCGGCTTCTTCGCAGAGGTCTACATCGTGGAAGCAGTAGTATTCGATACCCATTTTCTGCATGAATTCAAAGCCGGCGTCCATTTTGTTCTTGGCAGCCTGAACCTTGTCAGCCTCACCGTTCCAGGGGAATTTCTTTGTTCCGCCACCGAATTGGTCACCACCTTCTGCGCAAAGAGTGTGCCACCATGCCATGGCGAACTTCAGCCATTCGCTCATTTTCTTACCCATGATTACTTTATCGGCATCGTAATAACGGAATGCCATCGGGTTCTTGCTCTCTTTACCTTCGAATTTAATCTTTCCTATTCCGGGAAAATACTCTTTTGTTGCCATAAGAATTTAATGTTTTAATGTGAGAATGTGCCAATGACAGACACATTCATCACGGGGTTAATTATTAATTTATTGTTTTAACGTGCTAACGTTTTAATGTGCACATTAGCACATTACCCAGTGTTTCCAGCGCGCATATGCGTCGGCATAAGCCTGGCGGTCTGCCACTTTCGGCTCTATCACCTCGAGCTTCTCAAGCGTGGCAAATGCTTCGTTGTTGTCCTTGTATATGCCCACACCGATTCCGGCGCCTTTGGCGGCACCTACAGAGCCGTCGGTATCATACAGTTCGATGACAGCTCCCGTCACACCGGCCAATGTCTCGCGGAACAGCGGGCTGAGGAACATATTAGCCTTGCCTGCATGAATTTTCTGCACGGGAATGCCCATTTGTTCCATGATGTCGATTCCATATTTAAAGGAAAAAACGATGCCTTCCTGCGCTGCACGGATGATATGCTGTTTGCCGTGCTGGTTGAAGTTGATGCCATGAATGGAGCAGCCTATTTCCTTGTTCTCCAGCATACGCTCCGCACCGTTTCCAAAGGGCAGGATACTGATACCGGCACTGCCGATGGGAGCTTGCGCCGCCAGCAGATTCATATCGCTGTAGGAGATACCTTCGGGAGCAACGGTGCGTTTTACCCATGAATTGAGAATGCCCGTACCATTGATGCACAGCAGAACACCCAGACGGGTTTGCCCGGCAGCATGGTTGACGTGTGCAAAGGTGTTGACACGTGACTTGGGGTCGTAGTTCACCTCACCGTTCACGCCGTATACCACGCCGGACGTTCCGGCGGTAGAAGCAATTTCACCCGGATTGAATACATTCAGGGAAAGGGCATTGTTGGGCTGGTCGCCGGCACGGTAAGTGATAGGCGTACCTTCTTTCAGACCCAGCTCTGCGGCTGCAGCAGCATTGACACGTCCCTGCTCGGAGAAAGTCGGTTTGATGTCGGCAATCAGAGAGGAGTCGAATCCATAATAGTCCATCAGAAAGTCGGCAACCCGGTTGTTCTTGAAATCCCAGAACATCCCTTCGGACAAACCGGACACCGTGGTACAGATGGTACCGCTCAACTTCATGGCGATATAGTCGCCCGGCAGCATTATCTTATGAATCTTTTCGTAAACGGAAGGCTCATTCTCCTTAATCCAAGCCAGTTTGGAGGCCGTGAAGTTGCCCGGAGAATTCAGCAGATGTGAAAGGCAAGTCTCCTCTCCCAATGTTTCGAAAGCCTTTTGTCCGTAGGGCACGGCTCTGGAGTCGCACCAGATAATGGCAGGACGCAACACCTGCTGGTTTTTATCTACACATACCAAGCCATGCATCTGATAAGAGATACCGATCGCCTTGATGTCTTCTGCGTTTACTCCGGATTCTGCCAATACCGCTTGTGTGGCCAGTTTCAAGTTTTCCCACCAGTTTCCGGGGTCTTGCTCTGCCCAGCCGGGCTTCACTGCGATAATTTCCGCTTCAGTCTTGGGGAAGAAGGCAGACGATACACACTTGCCGCTTTCCGCATTTACCAGACTCGCTTTTACAGACGAGCTGCCGATGTCATAACCTAATAAATACATTTCTATCAATATTAAAATGAAAGTGATATGAAGAATTTACAATCCGGCTACCGTCGGATTTTATTGTATATCTTTTTGTCGAAACGGTAGTAGCGTGCCGCCCGGTGGGCCACGCCCTGCTGTTTTTCTTCCAGGGGGACGACATACTCCATCAAGGCAATTTTTTTATGGAAATTGCGTACGTCGTACTGCTTGTCATACACCAGTTCGTACAAAGTGCGAAGCTGGGATGCGGTGAACTTACGCGGCAACAAGTCGAACAGTGAAGACGGGTTGAACTCGACGTACTGACGGACATAGGTAATGGCTTCCTTGATAATCAGGTTGTGGTCGAATGCCAGAGCCTTTATATCCGGCATGGCTACCCAACTGGCTTGATAATTGTCCAAATCACGGTTCAATGCGCGGTCTATCTTCACCAGGGAAAGATAGGCTATGGTGACAATACGCTCCACCCTGGACTGCATGGCACGTTCCAGCCAATGTACATCTCTGGGGTCCTTCGTACGGTTTTTTGAGCCGAATGCCTTGAATTGCATCAGATTGACGTTCTTCAGCCCCGTCAATTCATTCAACACCCGTTTGGCAGCTTCATCCAAATCCTCATCCATGTAAATCAAACTTCCGGGAAGCTTCATATCATGAAAGATTTCTCCTTCTTCCTCTCCTGCACGCTTAATCAGCAGAACCTTTAGCTGTTCTCCGTCAAAACCAATCACTACACAGTCCACAGAGATATGATTGTTTGCCAACGGCGTTTTTTGTTCTATGTTTTGCATAATATATCTCGTTAAGCGCTGCAAATATAAATAGGTTTTTCTAATTTGCAATAAAGGAAAAGAATATTTTTATAATGTTATAAAGCATTATTTTTCAACTGAATACATATCTTACTTTATACAATATCATTTTCAGTTGTTATCGTATGGAATACAATATGTAATTTACAAGAATATACAAGAGGCCTAATTGTAGGAAGTACAATAAGGAGAAAGTGTTTCATTTATAAGTATTTCAGTATCCGGATACCACAGAAGGTCCAAGCATACATATTGTATTTTAGCTTCCCCTTTAAAGTAAGGGTATTGCACAAAAAACATCCGTTTGTGCGGTGAATATCAGAAAAACCTCTACCTTTGCAGCACTTTTTATTTAAACACTAAAAAACGAGTAAATATGAAAGCATTTGTATTTCCGGGTCAAGGTGCCCAATTCGTTGGCATGGGAAAGGACCTGTACGAAAATTCGGCATTAGCCAAGGAACTTTTTGAGAAAGCAAATGATATCCTCGGGTATCGTATTACTGATATTATGTTCAACGGAACAGATGAAGACCTGCGCCAGACTAAAGTTACCCAACCTGCCGTGTTCCTTCATTCCGTTATTTCCGCCCTCTGCATGGGCGATGACTTTAAGCCGGAGATGACCGCCGGTCACTCATTGGGCGAGTTCTCTGCCTTGGTTGCTGCCGGTGCACTGAGCTTTGAAGATGGTCTGAAACTGGTGTATGCCCGTGCCATGGCTATGCAAAAGGCTTGCGAGGCACAGCCCTCCACTATGGCAGCCATTATTGCCCTGCCGGATGAAAAGGTTGAGGAAATCTGCGCTCAAGTAAGTGCTGAAGGTGAAGTTTGCGTGGCAGCCAACTATAACTGCCCGGGACAGATTGTAATTTCCGGTTCCATAGAAGGTATCAACAAGGCTTGCGAACTGATGAAGGCTGCAGGTGCAAAGCGTGCTCTGCCGTTGAAGGTAGGCGGTGCGTTCCACTCTCCGCTGATGAACCCTGCCAAAGTTGAACTGGAAGCAGCCATCAATGCAACAGAAATCCATGCTCCGAAGTGCCCCGTATATCAGAATGTAGACGCTATGCCTCATACTGACCCGGTAGAAATCAAGAAGAACCTGGTGGCTCAGCTGACAGCATCGGTACGTTGGACGCAAACAGTGAAGAACATGGTTGCCGATGGTGCTACGGACTTCACAGAGTGCGGTCCTGGTGCAGTGCTGCAAGGTCTTATCAAGAAGATTGCACCGGAAGCTACGGCTCACGGGATTGCATAATTCCTTAAATAGAATATTTTCAAGGCTGTCTTTCTTCAAATAGACAGCCTTTCTTGTTTTAGTAGGCCATTTCCTTTATATTTGCCACTCACAACAAAATGGGATATATGGAAAAGATTACGGAGTTCAGAAATACCTTGGCAGTACCTATTCATAAGTTATCGATAGACTCTCTGGTACAAGAGGTATGCCTCTGCCCCGAGTATTTTGAAGATATATACCGATTGACATACGATGAAAAACAGACGGTGTCATGGCGAGCAATATGGGTATGCGAGAAATTGAGCGAAATCCATCCCGACTGGTTCATCCTACTGTACGATGAAATCATTCAACGGCTGATAGACTGCACGCACGACGGTTCCAAACGTCTCTTATTATCTATACTGTATAATATTCCCATCCCTACTCCAATCTCCGTCGATTTGCTGAATTACTGCCTGGACCACATGCTATCTCCGCAAGAAAGCATAGGAGTGCAAGCCCTTTCCATCAGAATAGCCTATCTGCTTTGCAGGAAGGAGCCGGAACTGCTGCAGGAATTGCAACTGATACTAGAAAATACAGAGCTTGATTTTTATTCAACTGGAGTCAGAACCACTGTTCGGAATACGCTGAAAAAGATACGTGCCACAAAGGGGCGCAAGTAAACAAAAAGTAATCACTGAAATAAAAAGTACGTTCTTTTGTTTTTTATTTCCGATTTTCCCTTACCTTTGTTGCCGTAAAGACAAAGGGGTGCCCCGACGGGCTGAGATTATACCCTCGAACCTGATGCAGTTAGTACTGCCGTAGGAATTGGATATTTCTTTCTTCACTGAACTTGCCGTAAAGACGCTTCTTTGTATTTACTTCCATTGTTTTATTTCTTAATGAACAGAAAAATGAAAGTATTGGTCAACAACAAGGAAGTGAAAACCGGCGCCACTACCCTTTCACAACTTATCGAGGAACTTGCCCTACCGATGCAAGGCATTGCCGTGGCCGTAGACAACCGTATTGTACTTCGCACGGAATGGACAAAATGCATCCTGAGGGAATACATGCCCATCATCATTATCAAAGCAGCTTGCGGAGGGTGAGGAAGATGAAGGACGAGAGACTGAAAAACGGAGGGATGCAGTTCATCACGCACTACACGGAACGATATTCGTATCTGGATGCTGCACGCATGGCTCTTGAGGGCGGTTGCCGCTGGGTGCAACTGCGCATGAAAGACACCCCGGTGGAAACGATAGAACCCGTAGCTTTGGAAGTGCAGGCCCTTTGCCGGCAATACGGTGCCACCTTCATCATTGACGACCATGTGGAACTGGCGCGAAAACTGCATGCCGACGGCGTACATCTTGGAAAGAAAGACATGCCCATAGCCGACGCACGCCGGATTCTGGGCGCGGAGTACATTATAGGCGGTACCGCCAATACTTTTGAGGATGTACTGCAACACTACAAAGCCGGTGCCGACTACATAGGCTGCGGCCCCTTCCGCTACACCACTACCAAGAAGAATCTGAGTCCGATATTGGGACTGGAAGGATATACAGCTATCATCCACCGGATGCAGGAGAAGGATATACACCTTCCGATAGTAGCCATCGGTGGAATAACCATAGCGGATATTCCAGCCGTTATGCAGACGGGGGTAAGCGGGATTGCTCTTTCGGGCACGGTACTGCATGCCGATAGTCCGGCAGATGAAATGAAAAGAATCATTTCTTTAATGGAGAATGAAAAATAAAGAATTAATATATGACGACTGATATGGAAAAATTAGTGATTGCGGAACGTGAGTTCAACTCCCGTCTGTTTTTAGGAACCGGAAAGTTCAATTCCGATGAAGTGATGGAGCAGTCTATCCTGGCATCCGGCACAGAAATGGTGACGGTAGCCATGAAACGCATTGAACTGGACAACAAGGAAGACAATATGCTGGTACACATACAGCATCCCGGTATCCAGCTTCTGCCCAACACCTCCGGCGTGCGCAATGCCGAAGAAGCTGTTTTTGCTGCACAGATGGCGCGTGAAGCTTTCGGCACGAACTGGCTGAAACTGGAGATACACCCCGACCCCCGCTATCTGTTGCCCGATTCTGTAGAGACGCTGAAAGCCACGGAAGAACTGGTCAAGTTAGGATTTGTGGTACTGCCCTATTGCCAGGCCGACCCCACACTGTGCAAGAGGCTGGAAGAAGCCGGTGCCGCCACCGTCATGCCGCTGGGTGCTCCTATCGGTACAAACAAAGGACTACAGACAAGGGATTTCCTGAGAATAATCATTGAGCAAGCCAATATCCCCGTAGTGGTGGATGCCGGTATCGGTGCCCCGAGCCATGCGGCAGAGGCTATGGAAATGGGTGCGTCGGCTTGCCTGGTGAATACAGCCATTGCCGTGGCGGGCGACCCCGTGGCCATGGCGGTAGCGTTCAAGCAGGCTGTAGAGGCAGGACGCATGGCATACGAAGCAGGTCTGGGCGCACAAGCCGATAATTTTGTTGCGGAAGCCAGCTCACCGCTGACGGCTTTTTTGAACCTATAAAATTGACAATGCAATGAACCAGAAGATAAAATTCCCCCGTTCCGAGAAAGTATATTTGCCGGGTACCTTGTTTCCCGAATTGCGCGTAGCTATGCGCAAGGTGGAGCAAGTGCCCAGTACGAACTTCGTTGATGGAGAAAAGGTACTTACTCCGAATCCGGAAGTGTATGTGTATGATACCAGCGGACCGTTCAGCGACCCTGCCATTGAAGTGGATTTGAAGAAAGGGCTGCCCCGTCTGCGCGAACCGTGGATACTGAAACGCGGCGATGTGGAGCAGCTTCCCGAAATAACGTCGGAGTACGGGCGCATGCGCCGCGATGACAAGTCACTCGACTCTCTGCGCTTTGAGCACATCACCCTGCCCTACCGCGCCAAAGAAGGAAAATGCTGTACGCAGATGTACTATGCCAAGCAAGGCATCATCACGCCTGAAATGGAGTATGTGGCGATTCGCGAGAACATGAACTGCGCGGAGCTGGGAATAGAGACACACATCACACCGGAATTTGTACGCCAGGAGATTGCCGCCGGACGTGCCCTGCTTCCTGCCAACATCAACCATCCCGAAGCAGAGCCGATGATTATAGGCCGTAACTTCCTGGTGAAGATAAATACCAATATCGGAAACTCCGCCACCACCTCCGGCATTGAAGAAGAGGTGGAAAAGGCTTTGTGGAGCTGTAAATGGGGAGGCGACACGCTGATGGACCTCTCCACCGGAGAGAATATCCACGAAACGCGCGAATGGATTATCCGTAACTGTCCCGTTCCGGTAGGTACTGTCCCCATCTACCAGGCATTGGAGAAAGTGAACGGCAAGGTGGAGGACCTCACCTGGGAAATCTACCGCGACACCTTGATTGAACAATGCGAGCAGGGAGTGGACTACTTCACCATCCATGCCGGCATACGCCGCCACAATGTGCATCTGGCCGAGAAAAGGTTGTGCGGCATCGTGAGCCGTGGCGGCAGCATCATGAGCAAATGGTGCCTGGTGCACGACCGCGAGAGTTTCCTTTACGAACACTTTGATGACATTTGCGACATTCTGGCACAGTATGACGTTGCCATCTCTTTGGGAGACGGGCTGCGTCCGGGGTCTACGCACGATGCCAACGATGAAGCGCAGTTTGCAGAACTCGACACGATGGGCGAGCTTGTGCTGCGTGCCTGGGACAAGAATGTGCAGGCTTTCATCGAAGGTCCCGGCCACGTGCCCATGCACAAGATTAAGGAGAATATGGAGCGCCAGATAGAAAAATGCCACGATGCGCCTTTCTATACGCTCGGCCCCATCGTGACGGACATCGCACCGGGATACGACCATATCACGTCCGCCATCGGTGCAGCGCAGATAGGCTGGCTGGGTACGGCGATGCTCTGCTATGTCACTCCCAAAGAGCATCTGGCACTGCCCGATAAGGAGGATGTGCGTGTAGGTGTCATCACCTATAAGATAGCCGCCCATGCCGCCGACCTGGCAAAAGGGCATCCCGGAGCACAAGTGCGTGACAATGCACTGAGCAAAGCACGTTATGAATTCCGCTGGAAAGACCAGTTTGACTTGTCGCTCGACCCGGAACGTGCGTTCAGCTATTTCCATGCAGGGAAGCATGTGGATGGGGAGTATTGCACGATGTGCGGACCAAACTTCTGTGCAATGCGGTTGTCGAGAGAATTAAAAAAGAAATAAATGGGAATTGATAGAGCACTATGTTTTCAGACGAATTAGAACATATATCCTGGGAGGAAACCACGGCACGCATCCATGCCAAGACAGATGCGGATGTGCGCCGTGCCCTCTCCAAAGAACATTGTAATGTAGAGGACTTCATGGCCCTCATCTCACCCGCTGCCACCCCCTATCTGGAGACGATGGCACGGTTGAGCAAGAAATACACCGAGGCACGATTCGGGAAAACCATCTCCATGTTCGTGCCTCTTTACATCACGAATTCCTGCACCAACTCTTGCGTGTATTGCGGTTTCCACATCAGCAACCCCATGCCGCGTACCATACTGACGGAAGAAGAAATCGTGAACGAGTACAAGGCCATCAAGAAGCTGGCACCTTTCGAGAATTTGCTGTTGGTGACGGGAGAAAATCCGGCCAAAGCAGGCGTGCCCTACATAGCCCGCGCACTGGACCTGGCAAAACCCTACTTCAGCAATCTGAAAATAGAAGTGATGCCCTTAAAGGCGGAAGAGTATGCAGAGCTGAAAGAGCACGGCATGAACGGTGTGATTTGTTTTCAGGAAACCTATCACAAAGCGAATTACAACATCTACCACCCCCGCGGCATGAAGTCCAAATTTGAATGGCGTGTCAACGGTTTCGACCGTATGGGGCAGGCGGGCGTCCACTCCATCGGCATGGGAGTGCTCATCGGTCTGGAGAAAGAATGGCGGACAGACATCACCATGATGGCTTATCACCTGCGCTATCTCCAGAAGCATTATTGGCAGACGAAATACAGCGTCAACTTCCCCCGTATGCGTCCTTCGGAGAATGGCGGCTTCCAGCCCAATGTCATCATGAGCGACCGCGAACTGGCACAAGTCACTTTTGCCATGCGTATCTTTGATCATGATGTGGACATCTCCTACTCCACCCGCGAGCCTGCCGATATACGCGACCATATGGCAACACTCGGTGTGACAACCATGAGCGCCGAAAGCAAGACCGAACCGGGAGGATATTACAGCTATCCGCAAACACTGGAACAGTTTCATGTCAGCGACGAGCGCAAGGCTGTGGAAGTGGACAAAGCATTGAAACGCCTGGGGCGCGAACCAGTGTGGAAAGATTGGGATGCGAGTTTTGATTTGAAGGCTTTCAAGAGATGAGTGGCCGAATACAGAACCTTAATAATAATGAACAAATGAACCGATATGCCAGACAAACGTCCCTCCCTGAAATAGGCGAAGCCGGACAAGAGAAACTGCGTAATGCCAAGGTGTTGATAGTCGGTGTGGGAGGATTAGGTTCTCCCATTGCCCTCTATCTGGCGGGAGCAGGAGTCGGAACGCTGGGATTGGTGGACGATGACCAGGTCAGCATCAGTAATCTTCAACGTCAGGTTCTGTATGCTGAAGCTGACCTTGGGCAGCCTAAACCTCTATGTGGCGCCCGTAGAGTGCAGGGTTTGAACAGCGATGTAAACGTGGAAGTATACCCCTTCCGTCTGGACAAGAAGAATGCCGGAGAACTGATAAGGAACTACGATATAGTGGTAGACGGGTGCGACAACTTCGCTACCCGCTACTTGCTGAATGACGTATGCAACGCTTGGGGCAAGCCCTACGTTTATGGTGCCATTCAAGGCTTTGAAGGCCAAGTGTCCGTCTTCTGCTACGGTGAGAGTGCAAAAAACTATCGTGACCTCTATCCGGATGAAGAAGGGACACTGCTCATGCCATCTCCGGACAAATCGGTTATCGGCGTAACCCCTGCCATTGTGGGTAGCGTAGAAGCCAATGAAGTGTTGAAACTGATTTGCGGCTACGGTGAACCCTTGGCTGGAAAGCTATGGACGATTGATTTAAGGACCATGCAGTCGTATATTCTCTCACTATAGGCAAACATCCATAAAGATATGAAACTGATAGTCATTACCACGCCGCAATTCTTTGAAGGAGAAGCAGAGGCAGTTACCTCCTTATTCCAAAACGGTTTGGAAATACTCCACCTGCGCAAGCCGGGAGCTTCGGCAGAGGAGATGGGGAATTTTCTTCAACAGCTACCGATGGAATATATGCCACGCATTGTCACGCATGAGCAATTCCAGCTGGCATCCGTTTTCGGTCTGAAAGGAATTCATCTGAACGGGCGCAATCCGCAGATACCGTCCGGATATAAGGGACATGTCAGTCGCTCTTGTCACTCTCTTGAAGAAGTGTTGAAACATAAATCAGATTGTAACTATGTGTTCCTCAGCCCCATTTATGACAGTATATCCAAAGAAGGCTATTCTTCCGCTTACTCCTGCGATACCTTGCAGAAGGCGCAGCAAGCTGGTATTATCGACTCAAAGGTGATGGCATTGGGTGGCATCACCTTGGAACATCTTCCGGAAATAGCCGCTTTAGGTTTCGGAGGTGCCGTACTGCTGGGAGATGTCTGGCAGCAAGCGAAGGAAGCTTTCATCCCCCACTTCCTCCACCTGAAACAGCTTTCCTCTCACCCCTTTAATTTTTAATTTCTAATTTTTAATTATTTCATGCTTCCCCCTATTATCCTTTCCATTGCCGGTTCCGACTGTTCGGGCGGCGCAGGCATACAAGCAGACATAAAGACCATTTCCGCTTTGGGAGGTTATGCCGCTTCCGTCATCACGGCTGTTACTGCACAAAACACACTGGGAGTACAATCGGTTTATCCGATACCTGTGGATATGGTTAAGGCACAAATCACCTCTGTTATGGATGATTTAAGGCCGGATGCCGTCAAGATAGGTATGGTATATGATGCCGGTATTGTGACCACCATTGTCGATTGTCTTCAGACATATACTCCGGAGTGTATAGTCTATGACCCCGTCATGATATCGACCAGCGGACGGCGGCTGATGACCGAAGAAACCATACAAGTCATTAAGACGGAACTGTTTCCGCTATGCACCCTCATTACTCCCAACCTGAATGAAGCAAGCCTGCTTTGGGGGCGAACCATTGCCGGCACTGTGGAGATGCAGCAAGCGGCACAGGAATTATCCTGCAGATACAATACCGCTGTTCTCGTCAAAGGCGGACATCTGGAGGGCAATGACATGTGCGACGTGCTTTATTGCCGGCAACCTTCTGCCGGGGCTGACGTCCTGCCATCCGGATGCATCCTCTATTCCAATCCCAAAATAGAGAGCCGTAACCTGCACGGCACGGGGTGTACCCTTTCCTCTGCCATAGCTACATTTCTTGCCGGTAGCAGCAAACTCGATGAAGCGGTCTGCAAGGCTAAAGAGTATATCGGTACTGCGATAAACCGGGGGAAAAACATGAATATAGGGCACGGGAACGGTCCGTTATGGCACTTTCCCTTATAATGCATTCCGACAAGCCTGCTCCTTAATAGCGTATACCCAGAATTTTCTTGGCGTCGTCTTTCTTGAACAGTGAATCAATGACGTCTAAAATCGCTTCGTAGTTTTCCGGGTCTACGATATTGGGAGCGAATATTCTGAGGACTTTCATCTTGTCGTCATCAAAAGTATATAGTGCCATCAAACTGGCACATTGCACACAGTTCAGACTGTTGTTTCGGGCAACGGTTCTCATCATTTCGATTTGATCATCCTTGAAAGGGCGGGACTTCACTTTTTCATAAAAATGCCGAAAGTCTTCGGGGTGCATCCCTCTGACGTAAACCGGGACTGGAGAATCAATCACTACTTCACTGGGAACAACCGGCAACGTACGTGGCTCTCCGGAGAATGAATCCATCGCAACGACTCTCCCACCTTCAAAAGTCACGACAATCTGAGTTCGGGTGATATTACTTTTACTGGACAGCACTCTGGAATATTCCCATTCTTCTATATCCCGGTCGAAGCGGCGATACTCGGGAGTTCCCAATATCTTGGTGACTTCCTGCCTGCTCATCCCTTTCTGGATACTGTTCAACACATCTGCCTTTGCATCATAAAACAAACTGGAACAACTGGTGAATCCCATCGTCATTACCAGTCCCACAATAATTAGTCTGATTGTCTTCATCTTATTAAGTTTTTAGTTGTAGCAAAGGTAGGTAGAAACATGGATAGACCTCTTATTATCCCCCTATTTGTCAAAAGGGATTTCCCTACTTTTTTTAGCCATATACCTATTAATATGGAAATAATCCGTTATTTTTGCAGATACTATCACTATAAACAGGTAAAACACATGGAAAAAGCAAAAGTATACTACTCTGACTTGCGTACTTCCCCTACATCCAATCTTTTGGATAAAATGGAACGCTTGCTGAAACGGGCAGGCATCGAGCAACTCCCTTTGAAGGATAGCTTTGCTGCCATCAAAATCCATTTCGGCGAACCCGGCAATCTGGCATACTTGCGTCCCAATTATGCAGCTCGAATGGCAACCCTGCTCCGCAGCCTGGGAGCCAAACCTTTCCTGACGGACTGCAACACACTGTATTCCGGTCGTCGCGCCAATGCCGTAGACCACTTGCAAAGCGCGATGGAGAATGGGTTCAACCCCATTTCGGCCCAGTGCCAGGTCATCATCGGCGACGGACTGAAGGGAACGGACTACCGCGAAATCCCTCTGAACGGAGAATATTGTCCGGCACCCAAAATCGGTACAGCGATAGCCGACGCCGATATTGTAATCAGTATGAACCACTTCAAGGGACACGAACAAGCCGGCTTCGGCGGTGCTTTGAAGAATCTGGGCATGGGATGTGCCAGTGTAGGCGGAAAGCTGGAACTGCACTGCGCCTCGCAACCCAAGATTGACGTAGAAAGCTGCATAGGCTGCAACATCTGCGTGAAGCACTGCGCACACGACGCTGTGCACCTCAATACCAGCCGCAAGGCAGAAATAGACTACACCAAATGCGTAGGTTGCGGACAGTGCGTAGCCCTCTGCCAGCACGACGGTGCCGTGATGGGAGCCGAAGATACCTCCGAGCGCCTGAACTACAAGATTGCGGAATATGCCCTCGCTGTCGTTATGGGCAAGCCCCATTTCCACATCAGCTTCATCATGAACGTATCTCCCGAATGCGACTGCTGGAACCACAACGATGCCGCCATCGTGCCCGACCTCGGCATTCTGGCTTCGGCAGACCCGGTTGCACTGGACAAGGCATGTGCAGATATGGTCATCCAAGCCCCGATATTGCACGGTAACAATTGCCTTGCCACGGCACACGAGCACGACGACTTGTGTGGATGCGACAAGTTCCACTTGATGCACCCCGACACAGACTGGCTTGCCGGATTGCGCCATGCCGAGAAAATAGGATTGGGAACCATGGAATATGAATTGGTGAAGATTTGATTAAACCTTTTCAGTTTTAAACAGTCATAATAAAAATAGATTTATCAACTATAATATTATACAAATGGAAACATCTGCAAAACTTTATTCTTTGCCTTTCGGCAACGTAAAGACCTATCTATTCGTCCTGCTGTTCGTGGCAGGAAACATCGCCTTGCCGCAACTCTGCCATCTGGTCCCAGCAGGCGGTCCGACGTTGCTTCCCATCTATTTCTTTACACTGATAGCTGCTTATAAATATGGTTTCAAGGTAGGTCTGCTGACGGCTCTCTTGTCTCCGGTCATCAATCATCTGCTTTTTGCCATGCCTGCAGCAGCCGTGTTGTCGGCCATACTTATAAAGTCCGGTCTGCTGGCCGGAACCGCCGCTCTTGCTGCACGCTATGCCAAGAATATCTCTTTATTGGCATTGCTGGGTGTAGTCCTCTCCTATCAAATTATCGGTACGGTCTTTGAATGGGCGTTGTGCGGTAATTTCTTTCTGGCTGTGCAAGATTTCCGTATGGGCATTCCGGGCATGCTGATTCAGTGGTTCGGAGGATATGCACTGCTGAAAGCAATCGCAAAGAAATAAACGTATATTCTCAAACAGTATCCCTTAATCCTAAAACTTTGTTCGCAAACTGCGGATACATATCCCCAGTTTGCGGATGTCTATCCCAAGCCTTGGGATAGACATCCGCAAACCATAAACAAAGTTTTTTCTTAACTGATAAAAACTTTTTCCCTAACTAAGAAAAACTTTCTCCTTAATAGAGAAGACTTTTCTCTTAATACTTTGAACTTTTTTCCGCTATTTTCCTTTCTCCCTACAATAAAATCATTAATTTCGTGCCGAACAATATATCATATTTTCAACATGGAGGTAGCAACGAACAACTGGTTCACTAAAAAATATCCGATAGGTTTTGCCTTGAGCGGCGGTTTCATCAAAGGCTTTGCCCATTTGGGTGCCATGCAATCTTTATTGGAACATGACATCAAGCCCAATATACTTTCCGGAGTCAGTGCCGGAGCCTTGGCCGGGGTATTCTACGCTGACGGCAATGAACCGCATCAAGTTCTTGACTACTTTGCCGGGCACAAGTTTCAGGACCTGACCAAACTGGTGATTCCCAAAGTCGGATTGTTTGAATTGGGAGAATTCATCGATTTCCTGAAAAGCAATCTGAAATCCAAGAAACTGGAAGAACTGCAAATCCCTCTGATTATTACAGCTACTGACCTGGACCACGGACGCCTGGTACATTTCCATAAAGGGGACATTGCCGAACGCGTAGCAGCTTCGTGTTGCATGCCGGTATTGTTTGCCCCGGTCAATATAGACGGCACCCATTACGTGGACGGAGGTCTGCTGATGAACCTGCCTGTCTCTACCCTCCGCCGTATATGCGAAAAAGTGATTGCCGTGAATGTCAGCCCTCTGATGGCGACCAAGTATAAAATGAACATTGTGAGCATTGCCTTACGCTCCTATCACTTTATGTTCCGCTCCAACTCTTTTCCTGAACGCGAGAAGGCTGATTTGCTGATAGAACCTTATAACTTGGAGGGATACAGCAATACAGAGTTGGAAAAGGCGGAGGAGATATTCATGCAGGGATATAATACGACCAATGATATATTGGAACGTCTGCTCATAGACAAAGGCAGCATTTGGAAAGAATAAAATAACCATTCTATAACATAGAAAACAAAGAAATGAACGACGAAAACAAATTGATTATTTATCAAGTGTTCACCCGACTATTCGGAAACAACAATAACCACTGCATCAATAATGGCAGCATCACCGAAAATGGATGCGGCAAGATGGCTGACTTTACAGCCAAGGCGTTGGGAGAAATCAAGAAGCTTGGCGCTACACATATATGGTACACGGGCATCATCGAGCATGCTACGCAAACTGACTACCGCCGTCACAATATCCAACCCGACCATCCGGCCATTGTGAAAGGTAAAGCCGGATCTCCCTATGCCATCAAGGACTACTATGATGTCGATCCGGATCTCGCCAAGGACGTACCGGAGCGTATGAGAGAGTTTGAGAATCTGGTGCAGCGCACTCACCGTAGCGGTCTGAAGGTTATCATAGATTTTGTTCCCAACCACGTAGCCCGTCAATATCACTCGGATGCCCAGCCGGATGGCACTTCACAACTGGGTTCAAACGATGATACCAATTATGCGTTCAGCCCATATAATAACTTCTATTATATCCCGAAATCGGAACTGCATGGCCAATTTGACATGAAAGGTGCAGCCGCCGAACCTTATAGGGAGTTTCCGGCAAAAGCTACCGGAAACAACCGTTTTGACGCTTATCCAAACATCACCGATTGGTACGAAACTATAAAGTTGAATTATGGAGTGGATTATCAGAACGGCGGGACTTGCCATTTCGACCCCATTCCCGACACATGGACCAAGATGCTGGATATCATGCTGTTCTGGGCGGGAAAGAATATAGACGGTTTCCGTTGCGATATGGCCGAAATGGTTCCCGTAGAGTTCTGGGAATGGGCAATCCCGCAGGTAAAAGAGCAATATCCCTCCCTGCTGTTTATAGCCGAAGTCTATAACCCGGGAGAATACAAGAATTACTTGTTCCGTGGCAAGTTTGATTATTTATACGACAAAGTAGGACTTTATGATACCTTGCGGGCTGTTACTTGCGGGTATGAATCGGCAACTGCCATCACCCGCTCTTGGCAAAGTCTGGGAGGTATAGAAAAACGCATGCTGAACTTTCTGGAAAACCATGACGAGCAACGTATCGCTTCCGACTTTTTTGCCAGTAACCCACGCAAGGCGATTCCGGCACTCATTGTGTCAGCCTGCATGAACACCAATCCGATGATGATTTATTTCGGTCAGGAGTTTGGTGAGCTGGGCATGGATAGTGAAGGTTTCAGCGGCCGAGACGGACGTACAACCATCTTTGACTATTGGAGTGTAGATACCATCCGCCGTTGGCGCAATGGCGGCAAGTTCGACGGCAAGATGCTGACGGAGGACCAGAAACACCTATACAGCATTTATAAACGGCTACTGACTCTTTGCAATGAAGAAAAGGCCATCTCTCAGGGGGCTTTCTTCGATTTGATGTATGCCAATGTCAACGGATGGCGCTTTAATGAACATAAGCAATATACATTCCTGCGCAAATTTGAGAGAGACCTGCTGCTGTTCGTCGTGAACTTCGACCATATCTCGGCAGACCTTGCCATAAATATTCCTTCTCATGCTTTTGACTTCCTGCAAATACCGCAGATGGACCAGTACAAAGCTACGGAGCTGCTCAGCGGAAAAGAAGAAAACATAAGTCTGCTTCCCTATAAGGCTACTAATGTGGCCGTCGAAGGATATGGAGGAAAGATACTTAAGATAAAGCTATAACGGAGTCACAACTCTGGTGATTTATTAGATTTGACACTGATTATGCAGAACAACGCGGATTTCTTAATCGCTTCGTGGTTTTCCGCATAATCAGTGCCAAGTCTTTATTTGTTCTCTTCCATATATTCCTTCAGCCGATATAGCCGCGTGATGGCAGGATTATAAAAATCATCAGGATAATGTGCATCTATATCACTCAGGTTAGCTTGCACAAAGCGTTTCACATCCACTATGTTCTCAGCATCAGACAATGTTACACTTTGAGGGAAAGATGTGCTCTTTGCCCAATTTATCAGCGCTTTAACGCTATCTTCATCAAATTTATATTCGGCCATATTCTACATTTTTTCTTGCAAAGATAGTGCAAACCGGATGCAGAATAAAATGACCCACCCATTTTTTATGCTAAAGTTATCCTCATCTGCATGAACAAAATCCCGATTTGTTGTGTTATATAAATGTGTTTTTCATAGTATTAGATATAAGATTAATTAAAAGAGACGTACCCGCTTGTGATAAGTAAGTACATCAAAAACAGAAGCGTCTGTTTGATTGATAAATGTGTAAGGAGCATCGGTTTACCAGAGCCGATGCTTTTTTTTTACCCTTCTTTGTAGCATGTTAGAAATATTATCCGTAAATTTGGCAGATAATAAGGAAAGAATATGATATGAATATCCCTGTTATATTTCAATTTTTGAAAGAACTGTCTGCAAACAACAATCGTGAATGGTTCAATTCTCACCGGGAACAGTATGAAGTCGCCCGCAGCGAGTTTGAAAACTTGCTTACAGTAATTATCTCCCGTATCTCTTTATTTGATGAAAGCATCCGTGGTATAGAAGCAAAGGACTGTACATACCGTATTTATCGTGATACACGCTTTTCCGAAGATAAAACTCCCTACAAGACACATCTGGGAGGATATATCAATGCGAAAGGAAAGAAATCCGACCATTGTGGCTATTACGTGCATCTGGAACCGGGAAACTGCTTGTTGGCCGGTGGAAGTTATTGTCCTCCCCCGCCCTTGTTAAGAGCTCTGCGACAAGCGGTACACGACAATATAGATGAATTTCGCAGTATAGTGGAAGATCCTGCTTTCAAGCAATACTTTCCCGTCATCGGAGAGAATTTTCTAAAAACAGCTCCAAAAGGATTTCCAAAGGACTATCCCTATCTGAAATACCTTCAGTGTAAAGAGTATACGGTTGCCTGCTGCCAGCCGGACAGCTTCTTTCTTGCTCCAGACTTTTTGGATCGTACAGACGACATCTTCAAGCAGATGAAGCGTTTTTCCGATTTTGTGAATTACACCATAGACGACTTTGAATAATTTACCTATATAACTAACTTAAAACATTTGAATTATGGTTATAGACAGACTTGAAAACATAGAAAAATATACTTTGCTGCATCCTCTGTTTGAGCAGGCCATTGATTTTTTAAAATCACATGACTTGCACTCTTTGGAAATCGGCAAGACCGAACTGAAAGGAAAGGACTTGCTGGTCAACGTGGCGCAGACAAACCCAAAAGAAAATGCCAAACTGGAAACCCATAAAGACTATATTGACATTCAAATACCCTTGTCCGGTACGGAGATAATGGGTTATACCGCCGCCCAAGACTGCCTTCCGGTTGATGCTCCTTACAATGCGGAAAAAGACATCACTTTTTTTGAAGGACTGGCGGAGGACTATATTGCAGTGAAGCCCGGAATGTTTGCTATCTTTTTCCCTCAGGACGGGCATGCTCCGGGTATTACCCCTGACGGTGTAAAAAAAATAATTGTGAAAGTTAAAGCGTAAATTTATCAAATATCCAAAACTCATCCTCTTTATGGAAACATTGAATTTAATCAAGAATGACCCATGGCTGGAACCTTTTGCCGATGCCATCAACGGACGTCATCAACATGCCATAGACAAAGAATCGGAATTGACCAACAAAGGAAAACTAACCTTGTCTGATTTTGCATCCGGATACCTCTATTTCGGCCTGCATCGTACTGACGATGGTTGGGTTTTCCGTGAATGGGCGCCTAACGCAACCCAAATCTTTATGGTCGGAACTTTTAACGATTGGAAAGAAGAAAAAAAATATAGCTTGAAGCGTAAAGCAAACGGTAATTGGGAAATCAAGCTTCCTGCTGATGCCGTGAAACACGGTGACTTGTACAAGCTGATGGTACATTGGGACGGTGGTTGCGGTGAACGCATTCCTGCATGGGCTACACGTGTCGTACAAGACGAACAGACTAAAATATTCAGTGCCCAGGTTTGGGCTCCGGAGAAACCCTATAAAATGAAAAAGCGGGTTTTCAAGCCATCTACAGATCCTTTATTGATATATGAATGCCATATCGGTATGTCTCAGCAGGAGGAAAAGGTCGGTAGCTATAAGGAATTTCAGGAAAAGATTCTTCCACGTATCGCCAAAGAAGGCTACAACTGCATACAGATTATGGCTATTCAGGAACATCCCTATTATGGTAGCTTCGGATACCATGTTTCCAGTTTCTTTGCCGCTTCTTCCCGTTTTGGTACTCCGGAAGAACTGAAGGAGTTGATTGATACAGCCCATAGTATGGGGATTGCCGTTATCATGGATATTGTCCATTCACACGCTGTGAAGAATGAAGTGGAAGGCTTGGGTAACTTTGCCGGTGATCCTAATCAATATTTCTATCCCGGTGGACGTCGGGAACATCCAGCTTGGGATTCACTTTGCTTTGATTACGGCAAGAACGAAGTTATTCACTTCCTGCTGTCTAACTGTAAATTCTGGCTGGAAGAATATCATTTCGACGGCTTCCGCTTTGACGGAGTAACCTCCATGTTATATTATAGTCATGGTTTGGGAGAAGCATTCTGTAATTATGGAGATTACTTCAACGGACATCAAGACGACAATGCCATTTGTTATCTGACACTTGCCAACCGGCTTATCCATCAGGTCAATGCCAAAGCCATCACCATTGCCGAAGAAGTATCGGGAATGCCCGGACTGGCGGCAAAATATGAAGATGGCGGCTACGGATTTGATTACCGTATGGCCATGAATATTCCCGATTATTGGATTAAGACAATCAAGGAGAAAATAGATGAAGACTGGAAGCCATCCAGCATGTTCTGGGAAGTGACCAACCGCCGCAAAGATGAAAAGACCATCTCCTATGCGGAAAGCCATGACCAAGCTTTGGTGGGCGATAAAACCATCATTTTCCGCTTGATTGATGCGGATATGTACTGGCACATGCAGAAAGGAGACGAGAACTATACCGTAAATCGAGGCATTTCCCTCCATAAAATGATACGTTTACTGACTGCGACTACTATCAATGGCGGTTATCTTAACTTTATGGGCAATGAATTCGGACATCCGGAATGGATTGACTTCCCCCGTGAAGGTAACGGTTGGTCTTGTAAATATGCCCGCCGCCAATGGAATTTGGTGGACAACAAGAATCTGGCATATCATTATATGGGTGACTTTGATGCTGCCATGTTGGGAGTTGTAAAAAGCATAAAGAACTTCCAGGCTACTCCGGTCCAAGAAATATGGCATAATGACGGTGACCAAGTATTGGCCTATATGCGCAAGGACTTGATTTTTGTATTCAACTTCAACCCTAAGCAGTCTTTTACTGATTACGGTTTCTTGGTTCCTGCCGGAACTTATGAAGTTATTTTGAATACAGATAATCCAGATTATGGCGGTAATGGTTTGACGGATGATACCATCAAACATTTTACCATTCACGACCCGCTTTACAAAAAAGACAAGAAGGAGTGGCTGAAGCTTTACATACCGGCACGTACAGCTGTTGTACTGAGAAGAACTAAATAGTCATTTCATAACACAAAAAAAGAGGCAGATATCAATTCAGATATCTGCCTCTTTTTTATATATGAGTCTTTTATTTCACTTGACTGTCGATGAAGTTCAACATCGTTTTTGCATTATCCATCATCTTCTTTTGAGCTGGTTTGTCCGCAGAGAGCAATGGAATAAGTTTATCCAAATATTCTTTGGCTTCCTTGAATTCAACTTTTGCTTTTTCTACATCTGTTTTCATGGTATTGGCACCCTTACTATAATACAAAGAACCCAGACTGTTAAGTGCATTTACATTATCTGCTTGGATAGCTATGGCTTGTTTAAATGCTTCTTCGGCTGCATCCATCTTTTTGGCTTTCTGCGCCATGATACCTTGATTTACGTAATAAGTGGCATACAATTTAGTCAATGTCTTATTACCGGGATTTGCTTCCAGCCCTTCCTTTAAAGTGGCAACATACTCATCATTTTTCTTCAAATCTTTCAAAGCACCGGCTTTACCTATATAAGCATTTGCCAGGTTATACTTTTTCTGTACAGCAATATCAAAATACTTCAAAGCTTCGGCAGGTTTCTTTATCTTATCGGCACAAACGCCACAGTTATATGCAATTACGGAATCTTGGTTGTTTGTTTGTGTCAGATAAGTACTAAATTTTGTGTAAGCTTCCTGGTAATTTTTAGCTTCAAGAGCAGCCTTACCATCGTTGACCAACTGGGCAGGGTCAGCATTCTGCGCAAAGAAATTCGTAGCTGCACAACATAGTGCAATAGATAAGATTAATTTTTTCATATGCTTTAATTCATTTAAAAGTTGATTCCCAAAGTTAGTTTACAATGGTATAGAAGCAAAACCTTTTTACTTTTTTTGAGGTTTTTAGCATAGTCGTAACAAGTGTTATTTTACGTAAAAGCAAATATCCGGATATGTGTGTTGGACTTTGTCACATATGTTACACTTATACTTAGAATATCATATTATCTTTGCCACAAAAAAAGATTATGGAACAATTACATGCACATGAAGTCCTTCACATGATGGAAGGTAATAGTTATACTGAGTTATCATTGAGAGAAGCCATTATCCAAAAATTCGGCGAGCAGCAGCGTTTTTTCACCTGCTCTGCCAACAATATGGATGTAGATACCCTGATAGAATTTCTTAAAAGAAAAGGAAAATTTATACCCGCCAATGGTGGATTTACAGTGGACATGACTAAAGTTTGCAATCACTGATGAGGAATATTAATTCCTTCTTCTGTTAAATTGAATATTATTTATGTTAATAGTTAACGGAAATAATATTCTACTAAACCATGTTATAATATCCGCTGATTACCCGCTAAAATTTGGATATCTCCTGCAAGTACGTATCTTTGTACTGTGTTTTTCATAGTATTAGATTTAAGGTTAATAAAAAAGATTGGCTGTCTGGGATAGATAGCCTTTTTTTATGTCTAAATGTCATCTTTTTAGTTATAGTTTTATTCTATCTTTGTAGGTCAGATAATCCACGCAGCATTAATAGAATAAACTGAATATGGGAAAACGCTTTATTTTTATCTTGATGGCATGCTCATTATTGAGTATAGCTACTGTTGTGCATGCACAGCATATTGACAAGCAAACATATACTTTTGCCATCAAAAAGGCTGATACTCTGAAACTGGACAAGTATGTAATGATTGATCAAATACAAGGGACACAATCAAAGCCCGTCATTCTTTTTGCATTTGGGGGAGGTTTCAAAGGCGGGAGAAGAGATAATCCCGATTACATTTCTTATTTTCATTTTTGGGCACGAGCCGGCTATGTGGTAGTATCAACAGATTACCGTACCCAATTAAAGGATATAGATAAATCGGAGTATTCGGACTTGCAAGGATTCTCTTCTGCCCTGCAACAAGCAATCACTTGTGCTGTAGAAGATTTTGGTGATGCTACAAATTATATAATTGAGCATAGTGTAGAATGGCAAATAAATCCTGCACAAATTATAGCTTGCGGTTCGAGTGCAGGTGCGATAACTGCCCTTCAAGCAGAGTATGAGATTTGCAATCAAACGGCTTTTGCGGACAGATTACCTGCCAGTTTCAATTATGCAGGGGTCATTTCCTTTTCTGGAGCAATCTGTGCCAATGGTATTCCAAAATGGATAATGTCCCCTTGTCCTCTTATGTTGTTCCATGGTGATGCCGACAGCACGGTTCCTTTTACTAAGGCAGTAGTAGAGGAAATGGGGCTATGGGGCTCAAACTTTATCTGTATGCAACTGAAAGAAAAAGAGACAGCATACTATTTCTATATAGCGGAAGGTATAGGACATTCCCTATCCTATTCTCCTATGAAGGATAATCGTCATGACATCCTGAGCTTCCTAAACCGGTTGGTACTTGGTAAAGAAAAACGTTGCATTACGACTGTAGAGAAGAATCCGGAAATATCTAGATATAAGAGTGATTTTACAATAGAAGATTATATCCGTGAAAATATGCGTTAATTCCTATCTTTATATCCTTTCCAGAGTTTTTGTTTCTCCACCAATCAATTATCTTTGCACATTATTATTCTATAAAAACAAATCTTTAATTCTATAAATTATGTTGGTACGTATTATCAGTATGGTCATAGCCGGAGTTATTATAGTATATCTAGTCCGTTGGATTGATAATTTTTTCTCCAGGTATCGCAAATAAATCTTGCCTGCAATGTAAACCAAATACTCCAATTTGTTTCCCATTACAACCTATGCTGACAAAATGCGGACATTTTCTAATTCTAAAACAAGAAAACCGCAAAAGCTTTTTATTAGCCATTTGCGGTTTTTTCCTTGTGATTCCGTTGCGATTCGGAATATAAAATACTATAAAACCAATACATATAACATTATATTAAAAATCAGAGTTATATAAAAATATTATATTGCATACCATTGCATTATGTTGTGCAATATTTGAACTGAGTTGTGCAATTTATGTATATTTGCACAACCGATATAACAGAGAATATATGACTACAGTAAAAGCATTTATAAGAACTGGGAAGAAAGATAAAGAAGTAAATGTCAGATTTCGATTATCTGATGGACGCAATGTACAGTTATTCCACAAATCAGATATTATGGTCTCTCCTACTCTTTGGGATGCCAAGACTGAAAAATATAAGGCTAAAAGTATTATAAAGTTAGACATAAGAACATCATTTAACACATCTATTGAAGAACGGAAGAATCTAATTTTATCCATTTATGGGAGCAACAAAGAATTAACCAGTGAAAAACTGGAAATCTTAATAGACCAGCACTTACATCCTGAAAAATATAACATCAGCAGTGAAGAGGAATCCATGTGTAGTATGTTCCAACGCTATGTTGACGGATGGCTAAATGCAGGTGTAATAGGTCCCGGCAGAAAGAAACATTACGATGTAGTGATAAGGGAACTGACTCGATTCCTTATTATCAATGGCATTGACGGGTTGCCGGTCAATGAATTCAATAAGGAACATATTCTAAATTTTCGTGATTTTCTACGCAAAGAATACACTCTGGTTGAAAAATTTCCAGAACTGTACGCAGAAATGAATAAGCGGAATATACCATCAAAGGAAAGAAGCCAGAATACAATTGCTGAGAAACTTTTATTGTTACAAGCATTTATGGTGGAGCTTGAAAGTAATGATGTTATTCCCGTATCTCCTTTCCGCAAGATAGGAAAAGAAAAAGAGTCCATTATGAAGCAACAATATGACGAGCCTTTCTTTCTCACCAAAACAGAATTCAATGAAGTTGTCCACAAAGAATGTCCCGAAACATTGCAGCGAGTAAAAGATGTATTCGTTGTTCAATGTTGTTTCGGTTGCCGTATAGGTGATTTCAGACGATTCACTTTTGATAATATCAGCATTGAAGAAGGAATACCTTACATTCATTATTTACCTCAAAAAACACACAAGGATGGACTTATACGCACTGAGATAAAAACTCCCATCATTCGTATTGCTTATGATATTATTATGAAGTATAAAGGTAGGCTACCAAGCAATGCTTTGTTACCCTATTATCCTGATGGCAATGGTGAAACCGGGTACAATTATCAAATAAAAAAACTACTTGAATACTGTGAGATTAGCCGGAAAGTGGCAATGTTTAGTGCGGCATTGGGAACAAATGAATACAAATCCATATATGAGATTGCAAGCAGTAAACTTGCCCGTAAAACTCATGTAGATTTAATGAATAAAGTTCAGATAGATAAATACGCAGCAGGCCTTCATGCAAAAGGCAGTGGAGCCGTAGACAGATATACTGGATTAGGTATAAAAGAACGTTTTATTTTAATGTGTGCGGCTTTTGGCTGTAATCAGTATGAAGTTGACGATGATTTATCTGTAATGGAATAGGCTCACTTAGTATCTCATATTGATACTCTGTTATTTGACACCATCCCCGTAGTTGAGCCGCTACGGGGATTTTTACTGAAAAAGAAGCGATTCATTCAACTGCCTTTTCCACAATCTCCATCACTACATGGCTTGACTCCAACCAGAACCAATACCACAACCAAAGCATAATCCCACCCAACCAAACAAAAGCCACATCAATATAGTACAAATTTAATATCCTGCTAACCAATACACATAAGAGTTCTCCGCAAAGCACATAGGCAGCAACCATAGTAACAAGCTGGTCATTGGCAACAGTTATCAAAACCAGAATGCCTATAACGGGAAGAAGGGAAATACAATCAATTAGAAGTTGTTGTTTGTCATTCATAATACAATAGGGATTAGAATACAAATATAAACATTATTTTGTATAAAACAACCCTCTATAATAGGAATTTCTGACAAAAAAGAAACGAACTATTATTACAATATAAACAAAAAGAGCGACTATTCAGCCGCCCCTTTCGCATTAACGAGATAGACATAAAAGTATCTCAAATCATCTCTGTAGATGGATGCCGAACCACTACAGAGTTTCCATTCATTCTACAGTTTCTCCTTTTTCATTCAGAAGTACCGTCACTTCTTCAGTGGATTGATTTTCCTTGGTGATGGTCAACACAACCTTATAAATCTTACCGGTTTCTTTCTCGGAAATGAAAGCCTCCTTTATTACAGCCCCCTCATAGTCCTTAGCCAAGACATTCATAACTGCCTGAGGCAAGTCTTTTACTTCCACTTTTGTGAACTCATCCTGAGGATTTTGCTGAGTTTGCTCTACAGACTGTGTTCCAGAAACCACGTAAGCAAATGCTACTGAACTGCCTAATCCCATAACCATTGCTAATGCTACCAATACTTTTTTCATAATCGTAAGTTTTAAGTAAATAAATATAGTTTTTGTATTAACTATAGGACAAACGATATGCCATGATGTACATCAGTACATAATACATTATACATCAGCATATTATAAAAACAAGAAGGAATAATTATGTGTGGAAATATGTGGAACTGAGTACCACACATGGGGAATAATTACACAATATGGATTACTTAATTCCTGGGAAATGGAACAAGGCAGCTGAATAAGCTGCCCCTTCTATAAAACAGTCAACAAACAGACATTCACTAATCAAATGACATAAACATAAGCATAAATAACCCGGCTAAAGCCATAGCAAATGCAATTACCATACAAAACTCTTTTTTCATAACTAATAATTTGGTTAAACACATATTTCCATCGCACGTTCAACAACGCACTCTTGTCTCCGACAAAACCTCAGCCGCATAAAAGCTGAGGTCCAGCATGTTCCTTTCAATATATACAATCAATTAGAGCACACAATGTTGGAACATTCTGTAAATCCAGTATAAAGAAACTGCAATGGCTGAAAGAAGGACTATACTAACACTATATACCGAATTCTACTATAAAGACAACTGCTTTTCTGAAATTCCCTACGTGATTGAGGGAATTTTATAAAAGGAAGGGCCCAAATGAAAAAAATCCCGACGAAAGCCGGGATATGTCATACACAATAGGTATGAATTGTTGCTTATGAATATAAAGGCAGCTTATTCAGCCGCTCCTTCTACAAATTCTTCTAATAATATCCGATAGTTTTTCAACCACAATGAAAATCCAGCATCAACATAAAATATTATTTATTACTAATCCATTTAATTATACACTTTTTTATTAACTTTGTGTCATATTTAAATGCATAATAACGTATCTTAAAACAGGAATAGATTCATGAAATTATTTCGTTGCAAAAAAGGTGAAAAAGAAGTGAATAATCAAAGGTCAAATAAATTATCAAAGCAGCCTACAGGAAGAAAATATTCAATATATTTTTGGGCCGCAGTTTCCTTTTGTCTTATTTTCTATGGAACATCAAGTACATCTATTGAACATTTTGACGAAAACTCTCTAAAAAATATACTAAATAGTATAGGACAAGCGATTATATCAGGTTTAGTGATTACATTTATAATTAATATTCCTGATATGTTTTCTTATTTTCAGAAAGTATTATACAAAACCATCACGTCAGATGAGTACTTAGAGCAATTAACTTTAGAGGAAGTGGAAGATTTAAAAAATAGTTGTACTAAGTTAATATCCAAATCTATACCCGATATTGCTGAAGGACTCTTAGAATTAGAGTATAAGATTGTTGAATATTACAGATCTCCATATTATGAAAACTATTCCACTTTTGTTAGCTGTAGCAGAAATGGTAATTATTTAGTAAAAGATATCACAACTGAATATACTTTAAAGAATCCGATGGCAGGAAAAGAAAAAATAGAAGCAATTGTCGGTTTAGATTTATTCTTCTGTAAAAATAGTAATAGCACTTCACCTAAATTAATGGAATTCACAATACAGAATGAAAATGAAGAAAAGAAAAATATTTTAGAATTATCCGAAATGCATGAAACTCCTATAAATACAGAAGGAGCCTATAATACCAAAGCTACAATTGCACATAAAAGTACGGTAGAAAAATACAAAATTCTCTTAGATAAATCTACGTATGTCAAATTACGATATATATCATATGCACCTATCTCAGACAAAAGTTACATTTCAATTCTGAGATACCCTACTAAGAATTATAAAATGGTTTTTCATAATCCCAAAAATGATTTATCATTTTCTGGAGATTTCATAGGTCCATTACTCACAGACGATCATATCATGGTAAATAAGAAAGAAGGATTGATTAATATTGATTGTACAACTTGGTGTCTACCTGGCGATGGAGTTACAGTTGCTATATTTGAAAAAGAAAACGCAGATTGTTAAATAGGCTTAACATAACAAATAAATGCAAGGTTTTATTTGTCAATTGAACTAAAACATTCCATATTTGTTGTGTGAATATAATGACTAAGCTATAAGATTATGACACGTAAAGAAGAAAAAGTATTTGGTTAAGCCATGTTTTGTATTAACCTTTTTCCTATCTTAAAACGAATGTGTATAACTACACATTCGTTTTGTATTTACAAATATTGTAATTCTATCGTCAAGTTTTAAAATCGCCAAGTTCAAACTTTATGTTTCCCTAGAGCATGACTAGTCACTTACCACTGCCGCAAGTCATAACTCACCCCAGCCCCAACATAAAAACCTCCCGGATACCCATAACCGGCTTGTAACCCTAATCCCCACCGCTTTTTCTTCGGCTTGACAACCACCGGATGATAGATATCATTCGTCACCGTCTGATAAACCGTTCTCGGATACACAGTCATACTATCCAGCCGAGGGTCTACATATCCACTTACCACAGCACGATACGAACTATCTCTATATACTACTTGCTTACGATGAAGCAAGGTATCACCTATCCGTGTCGTATCATCCGGCACGAAACGCCAGAACACAGCCATAGGTGCAGAGATAAGCATCGTATCTACCTTGACAACCGTCTTTATCTTCGTTTCTACACGAACTTCAGCCGGAGACTGCTCATGCGGACGGAACCAAGCCGCCACACAAGCTATAAGCAGCAGTACAATTAATATCCACGGTAACTTTTTCATTCCTCGAACCTCAAATCGTTAATCCGATTCATCCACCCCCGTTTGAATTTATTGTTCGCCGGACGAGAACGGCATATATCCTCGATGAAGTCGAACCGTGCAATCTTAATCATGTCGAACAACTCATGCGGGTTCCTGGCATTCACCGCAGCGAGTGTCTTAGGACCTACTATTCCATCCACAGTAACACCAAGCAAGCGTTGAGGTATCTTGATGCCATGCGCACCGGATGCCCACACCCAATCAACCAATATATTAGCAACTGATTGCGATTTAATATCGTCAGCTTTCCATCTGTCCCAATAATGCGACTTGAGCACCCGGTTAACGACATCCTCACGGGTAAGCAGACGCAGGTCATCCACGTCTATATCACCGTCACCATCCTTGTCATAGCCGCATGACTTCCACGTACCGATAGTCACACCCATATTCGTTGCACCTCCAAGGTCTGCCGGGTCATTCACGAAACCGCCTTCCCATTTGAGAATCCACGGCGCTAATTTATACACGTTCGCCATTTCAATTTTCCTACTTATTCAATTAATACCCATTTTGCGGTTCTCTATCACCGCACTTCTTTCTCTCACACCGTTTGAGTGCCAGTTCCAGTTTCAAGTCAGAATTAGCCTCCTTCAGTGTAAACAACTCATCCTGCACCTTACGGAGCCGGTCTGTCTGCTCCACAAACCGCTGTTCCTTCTCCGAAAGCTGCTTCTGCAGGAACTCGTTGTACTCCCGTAATGCCTTGAACTCCTCGACATCAGCATGCGCGTCCTCAATACGCGCGTTGGTCTTACGGGACATCCACCACTTGATAAGCTGCTTGATGCCCTCGATGCCACCGAGTGCGGTCACCAACATAATCCAATCATTCATTTCCATTTCTCCCGGTTTAACAATCGATACAAATTATAAGCACCCCCACATAAGCACAAGCAAACGCTGCCATCTCCGCCCAGAACAGCCATTTCCGGTATCTCAACATGATAACAACGGCTATCGGGAAAGCAACCGCAGGCAAGTACCACATACCGGAGAGACAAACCCAAAGAATTGTAGCTAATCCGGCTATTACTGTCCCTGCATAATGTACTTTGCTCTGAAATTCCTCCTTGAACAGCGGGGCTGTCCCGACGAACATCAGCCCACCGCAAGCAAGAAATGCCAAACATTGCAGGTTCTCCGATGAGCATTCAATCCACACCGGCATAAGCAGCATGGCAGGAACAATCATAGCTATCTGGAACAGCCATGCCGGACGATTCCGCTTCTTCAACTGATAGTAGGTATCAGACAAGCTCCAAGGCACTCCGCACACTCTCACCGCATACATTATGTACATAGTGAGCAAAAACAGCGACATAAAATATAAGTAAATCATAAGCCATCAATTTAAAGGTTGAACACTAATTTTTCAGGATAACCGGAAGTGTAATCATACGCTCCGACCTCCTCTTTCGTAGCAAGTCCCATAACCGCGGCCAGATGTTCCTGCGTGGCATTATAGCATTCCAGGGCATACAGTTCCAGTGCGGCCAGCATCTGCAAGGCAAGAGGAATGGGGATTACATACTTCACGGTATCATACCACAGCACGGTTGTCTCCTTGCCCGCAGCCTGCTCGATAGTGATTGAGTTTGCCAGTCCTACCCGCGTATCCTTGTCAAGCCACATCCGCTTGCCGCCAAGCGTAAAGGAATTCACGGCATCGGACCCGTCGTAAACAGCAATTTCATTGACCTTCGCGCTCTTCACACCCTCCAAAGTCGGCTCATAGGGAGGGATTAATTCACATTCAAGAATTTCCTTTGCAGACGCTGCCGGATGGGTTTCATAAAATGTTTTTTGTTCCACATTCAACGGTACCCAGGCTCCATTCAGGTAATCCTCATAGGTTGTACCCACTTCATAGTTTCCGTCCAGTTCAAAATCAAGACGGACAACTTTCTCCTCTGAATAAATATGTATATATTGCATTATTGTTAAAGCCTATTTTTATTCATTATGATAAATCGGTAATTCGCTCTAATACCTGATGTAAGCGGTGCCGTATTTATTTCAGTAAATGAGCCCAGATAATCCGAAGATTTGAACATACGATACGGAGAAGAACTTTCCTGTGCTATCGCATACTTTCCGTCAGACGAAAGCCCCAAAGCAAAGCTATTGCCAATAACGGAATGCTTCAATGCCCAGGTTTTTCCGTAATCGGCGGATATACGTGCACCGGAATAAGAGTACCCTCCCTCTATAACCATATATTTCCCGTCATAGGATATGGCCAATGTACGGGCAGAGAAACTCGAATCGGTAATTTTAGTCCACGTCTTCCCATAATCCCCGGAATAATAGGCATAGTATAACTTTGATGAACTCTCCCTGTTGCAGCAACACAACATGTATTTGCCGTCACCGGAAATGGCAATCTTTGTGATAGGCCCCCTGAATATTTCACTGCTGAAAGTTTCTCCATAATCGGAAGATATAAACAGCTCATGGGTAGTATAATAGGGAGAATTTGACGCATATGCCACTACGTATCTGCCGGAATGGGACATTTCCACCCCCATGAGAGGCACGGTATTGTCTTTTAATCCATTGGAGACCCGCCATGTCTTCCCATAATCCCCGGAAAGCATCAAATCATATTTGTTATTGCTATTCTGACACACAACAGCGACCAGATTCCCCCTGCCGTTGCAGGCTATCGAGTATACGGAATAGCAATTATCAGGCTTGAAAGGTTCTGCCGTCTCCAGAAAATCCGTAGAACGCAATAATCCCACATTTGCCATATAGCACGAGCAATAGATATGCCTGCCGTCTCCGGACATGGCAATCCTCGTTCTATCGTTGCTGAAAAAGTATTCGTTTACATTAGGAAGGTCGGAAGGTTGTCTTCTGGTCCATGTCATTCCACAATCCTTGGAAATATCTATTAAGGCTCTACTGTCGGAGAATGCAATCACATACTGACCGTCCTTTATATTATTGCTTCGTCTTTTTAATACACTCATAAACCTTAGTCCCTTGTTTTTACGGATATTGAATAGGCGCCAGCGGCATAGCACCAGATACTAATCTCAAAGATATCTCCAGCGGAAACACTGATTGAAGTACCGGACATCGAAGTGAACGCGCCGGTATTGGGTATCGGCTGTGTGAATGCCGCCGATGCGACGCAGCGGATATACAAGTCATTGCCCACTGACATTCCGGAAGCAAGGCTGATGTTCGTGGCAGAACCCAACCTTGCAGTGATACTTCTCTTGGAAATTGGCAGGGAGGCCAGTGTCGTGACCGTATTCGCACCGGTGACTGTCGGGTCACCGACACCTTGCGGCCCTTGTGGTCCTTGCGCACCAGTCGCCCCTTTAGGTCCAGTAGCTCCGGTAGCACCCTTCAGGTTCTTGAAAGCAAAGGAAAAGGTTCTGGCCAATGCGGTACCACCGAGAGAAACGGTCACGGAGGGCGTACCGATGTTGGCGTCAACCGTAGCAGTAGCACCGGTAATACTGGCACTTGCACCTGCTGCACCCGTGGCACCAGTAGCACCGGTAGCGCCTTTTGCACCCGTATCACCTTTGTCTCCTTTATCGCCCTTTGGACCTTGTATTCCTTGTGCACCAGTGGCGCCTTTTGCACCAGCAGGACCGGTAGCACCAGTATCACCTTTTACTCCTTGCGGTCCTGTGGCACCGGTATCACCTTTCATGCCCTGTGGACCTTGTACGCCTTGAGGACCTTGCGCTCCCGTATCCCCCTTCTCGCCTTTATCGCCCTTTGGACCTTGTAATTGTCCTTGACTTTGCCAATCACCGTTATACCAGGCATAATATGTATAAGGCAATGCAGTTCCAACGGAATAGAAACCAGTGATGTTTGACCCGTCAGGTACAGCAGTCTTTAAGGCATCAAGCGTATCGTAACGTCCAAGAAGGGTGAATGTATCTCCCGGCTTGCCTTTCACATAGATATCCGTCTTAACGTATTCTTTAGCGCTCTTATCCCATTGGTATACATAGTGGTCTGCACCGATGTAGGTAGGATGTTCTGCCGTATCAGTAGCATTCGCAGTAGCCGTCTCCGATTCCTGCTTGAGGGCAGCAAATTCAGTGACACGGGTACTTTCAGCATTTACACGGCCACTTTCAGCATTTACGCGTCCGGTTTCGGCTGTTTGGCGGTTAGTTTCCGCACTATTACGTGTATCCTCAGCAGTGCTTCGGGCATTCTCAGCAGTAACGCGCTTACCTTCTGCTGTAGCACGACCGGTTTCAGCATTGACACGACCCGTTTCGGCTGTCTGTCGGGTTGACTCTGCGTTGGCCCGCACTGTCTCAGCATTTTTACGTTCCTCCTCGGCGCTGACACGTTTACCTTCGGCAGTAACACGGCCGGTTTCGGCAGTTGCCCGTCCGGTCTCAGACGTCTGTCGGACCGCTTCAGCTTTGCCTCGCTCTGTCTCTGCCGTTTTCCTGAGACCTTCGGCTGTCACACGTTCCTTTTCGGCATTGATACGCGTAGTTTCAGCAGATGCGCGGGTACTTTCAGATGAAGCACGCTTTGTCTCAGCCGTTTCACGGGATTTCTCAGCTTCCTTGCGTGCGTTCTCCACTATGACACGCTCCGCTTCGGCTTTGCGCACTTCCTCAGCAGCTTCCTCAGCAGGGGCAGACAGCAACTCAAGCGGTGCCTCGACCACCGATTCTTCCATACCGGCAAGACGGAGGGCGGGCAGGCTCACGATATCGGCCAGCGAATCGACAATCTCCACATCGCCCACACCTTGGGAGCCGACAAGAAGGGCTTTCTTCACCTCCTCTACAAGCTGGTTGAACTGATTTGATTCCAATACCATAATTTTCAGAATTGATTTAAGATGGCTGGATGACGTTCAGTTGGTTAATTACCGCACGTTTCACGGCAGCTATGAGCCGTGAGTTCTTCACCACAAGTTCAAGAGCCTTGCAATACTGTTCCGGGATTTCCACCGCATCTTTCGAGTAGTAGATTTCCCGTGCCAAGTCTTCAAAGCCTATATCCAGAAGGATACTTCCGTTGTACATCATTTCATTGCCGACCGTTTCGGCTACGTCGAAGGTCTGCTTGGCGCCTTCGAATGAGGTCTGGGCCTCGATTTTCTTAAAGTTGATTTTCATACTTTCTATTTTAATTATTCTATATACTCATCCATGACAGATACCAATTCCCCAAAACCCGTTTTATCACATGCCATTCACGCCCGTTGATATTCGTCCTGGAAGAGTTCGCGAACGTACCGGAAGGAAAACTGATGGTATTCCCGTTCGGCATTATCCATATCTCATGCCCGTCAGAAGAGGACGGAAGGGATATAGTACAGTTGCCGTAAAAAAGCAGTGTGTGGTCGGTCGCCTTAATGCTGTACCTTGTAACCGAAGAGAGTATCACGTCAGTATTCCGGTATACACCTTGCGTCTTCAGCGGCCCGGCAATTTCCAGAGTCCCGGAGGACGGAGCATACATCTTCCCCACTATCACATCACCACCGAAATAGCTCTCGCCGGAAGATACGTGTATGGCCCTATTGCGCCCCGGAATGGTTGCAGAGATGGTTACCACCCCTTTGACTGTGCCCGCTTCCATAGTCTGGTAGGGCCTTATCAGGATGCTATTGGCTCCTCCGTCCGACGCTATCGCATGCAGATAGTAGCTCTTGCTGAGTTCGAACTGCGTAGTGCTATCTGTAAGGTCGGTCACGAACGCTCTCGAGTTGGTGGATATACCGTTACCATGCAGATACAGATAGTCACCTATCCGGCCGCTGGAGGCGTTTATCTTTCCGTTTACGGTGATGCCGTTCAATATGGCGTTGGCACCGGAAATATTTCCTTTCAACGTAAGATTATTGGCTGTGATATCGTTAAGCGTGGCATTGGCACCGGATATGGTACCTTTCAGGGTAAGGTTATTCGCGGTGATATCGTTCAAGACAGCATCCCTGCCCGTTATACTCCCTTTCAAGGTAAGATTATTGGCGGTGATATCATTCAGTGTAGCCCCCGCCCCGGTAATGTTGCCCTTCAACGTAAGGTTATTGGCAGTAATGTCGTTCAGGATGGCGTCAATACCTGAGATATTGCCTTTTAATGTCAGATTATTAGCTGTAATGCCGTTCAGCGTAGCATCCGTGCCCGTTATGCTGCCCTTTAGAGTCAGGTTGTTTGCCGTGATGTCGTTCATCGTCACACGCCCGTTTGTATCGACCACGAAACTGCCGTTGATGATGGTCTTTCCCGTAAAGTTTATCCGGTCAGCCTCGATTGTAGCATTGGATATCAGCCTGCCCGCTTCGCCTTCGGTGATGAACGCGCTGATTTGAGCACGCCTGACGATATCACCGTTGGGGTCGACCTTTTCCGCAAACATGGTGGCGATATTGCTCTCCGTCACTAAACCGGCTTTGTCGATATTGGTAATGTTACCTTTGGAATCGAAGGTTATCTTCTGCACGAACTGGTCTATACGGCTAGCCGTCTGGCTAATGGCTGAGGTATGCTGTTCCACGGTACCCTTCAGGCTGTTTGTGGCACTCACCATGCTTTCTATCTTCTCGGCAGTCACATGAAAGCTGCCTGCATGGGCGAACAGCTTGCCGTCCAGGTCAGAGACGGACGCACTGAAGTCCGCACGAAGACCGCGGGCCGATATGTCAATGGCGGACTTGTATGCTTCGGTGATTCCAGTCTCAAGGCCTGCAAGACCGGACGTGAATTCAGCTTTCAGACCACGGGCGGAGATGTCGATGGCAGAGGTGTATGCCTGCGTTATGCGACTCTCAGTATTCGTCAGGTCCTCCGTGAACTTCGCTTCGAGGTTGCGCGCGGTCAGCAGGAATTCACTGTGATACTCTTCGAGCTTGCCAGCCGTGCTTCTGATTTCGTCAAGGTTCGCCTGGATCTTCTTGTCTGTGAGTTCGAAGCGCATGTTGAATTCCTCGCGCAGGTCGGCAAGAGCGTCATCGGTCAGCGTAAGTGCATACAAGTACATGTCACCGGTGAAGGACATATAGAAATTACCGGTACCGTTCCACTTGCCGGTTATCTCCATCTGCTTGAATTCGGTACCGGGATATAGGTCCTTAGAAAAGGAAATCGGGGTGTATTCCTCAAAACCGTCTTTGTTCTCGTCCTTGAAATGGAAGGCAAAAGTGCCGGGGCGCTTCACTAAATATTTGAAAGAGATAGTGAACTGCCGGGGGCGCTTGAGTTCGTCGAAGGTCTCAAAATCCGGATGGCGGTAAAAGTCTGAATTGACCTGCTCGACATAGCTGTTCTTCAAGCGTAAGACACTTTTTGCACCCTCGCTTACTATATCGGCAAATGACTCCTTGTTCGCATAGAAGTTACTGTTGAAGTACAGCAGCCGGCCGTCAACTCGGAAGATGCGTATGTTGCTGCTACCGGTCCAGTACTGCATGTCAGCGGCAAAAGACGCATTGTTCAAGTAGTTGTTCAGGGCATTGATTTCATCACGCACGGATGAGATTTCAGACTTGATAAGCCCCTCAATCACAGTGAACATTGTCAGGATGTCCTCACCGGCCATCGTAAGGAATCGCCCTTTGATTTCTACGCCACCTTCCGGTGTGTACTTGATGTAAGTGCTCTCATCACGGGCGCCGATATAGGAAGTACCGTACACTTTCATGTAGGCATGCCCGGTGGATTTGTCAACACCGAAGGAGATTACATCTTTCCCCGTTAGGTTGAAGTCGTCAATGCCGGTGTAGAAAGTTATAGACGGGGATGTCTCGTTGGTAGACGATAGCACGATTGCGCTTTGAAGGTCTACATCTGTACGGTGGCCCAATCCTATAATGTCATCGCCCGCTTGGGGAACATCGCTGTCCTCATCGCAGATGGTCTTGGACAAATCGATGTAGTCACGTCCCACGGCCACAACCTCACGCCAATAGTAGCGATTGGAGGCATTAAGAGTGGTTCCTTCGACGATGTTGCACTCCTTTGCCTGCGCCAGCGAGCCTACACTGAACTCGTTGGCTATCGCCTCACCGTCCTGCTCGGCAAGAAAACTGCAGCGGTAGACGTCTTCCAGTTCCTCCACGCGGATGCACTTCATACCGGCATGGGTGATTATTTGTTCACCGCCTACATGGGTAGCTCTCTTGACTTGCAATTCATCAAAGACGGCCTTTATCTTCACATATAGACGGTCAACGACAGCCTGCGAGGTGCCGTCCTTGCGTACCGTGATACCGCTGCCGTTCTTGCCTATCAGCAATCCCTTCAAAAAGTTTATGATTTCTTCCGCTACGTCGCTTGCGTCCTTGCGGAGGAACATTCTCAGGGTACGCAAGGCTGAGAACACATTGAAGTTGCTTGCGGCCGTAGCGTCGTTGGTCTTGATGACATAGATGTTGCTTCCTCCCGAACCGGTGAAGGTCTGTCCCTTAAAAGTCAACTCTTCGACTTGCGTTTCAATATCGGAAATGCGGGAATAGGCGGTGCTTTCGCCAATCGTATACTGCGGGGAATCGTAAGGCTTGTCGAGGTTGATTTCAAAGCCGATGACACGGGACAAGCGCCCGTCCTTGAAGTAGGCAGGATTGACAAGGTTGATGCGCTGTCCTATGTCAAAGCTGTGATTTATTTGGTCTTTGTGTACCCAGATGGAGTTGAGCGTAGCCGTATAGGTGCCGTCGTCGATGCAGGTCTTTGCCACGTACTTCTTTGCAGTGGCAAGCAGTTCCTCTTCGGCAGCAGCCACCAGCCCAAGTTCGGTTATCTTCTCGGCATTCCAACCAGACAGTACATACTTGTCACCTTTTGAAGGGAACAACACTTCATCCGGCAAGGAACGGCCGTAGTCTTCATTCTGTACAATCTCCCAAAGTTGGGCATCAGGATTCCATGTGCCGTCGTCGTTCTTTTCGGTCAAACCAAGAGGATTAAAAGCTACGCCGAACTCCATGCCGTTGAGCTTGCCGGATTCGAACCTGATTTTGAGTTCCTGTCCTTCAAGGATGTATTCCTTCGAGAAGTTGATGCCTGAATCCTTGAACCGGTAGAAGGTAGCTTTTGTCTTTGTACCATCTTCATTATCTACCTCGCTCTCATAAAAGCTTACACCGGTGATTTCACCTACTCTTTTGGGGCAGATGTCATCAAATACAACAACGGCTTCGACAGCTTCCAAATCGGTCAAGCCCTCGTGGGCATCCACGTATGGAGTGCCTGCCGGAAGCATAAGGCGCTTCTGGACGATACCGTTGACAACAGCGGTCTGGTCTACCGGGCGATAGTTGGTAGGGATGTTTCTTGTTGAACCGAACGCATAGATTCTTGTAGCATAAGTACCCTTGCTGTCACTCCGGCTCATGTCCTTGGCTTCCTTATCCAGTTCTATCTTAACAGCATCGGAGAACTCACAGCGTCCGAAGTTGATTACATGGTCCGTTACCCAACAATCACAACCCCAGTTATCAGCCATGCTGAACATAGCATCAATGAGGTTGGTATTGTCATAGGTCATCAATTTGGAGGAGTTCTCGACACTATCGTCAATGGAAAACACGAAGTCTTTTCCCTCATATTTATAACCAAGAGCTTTCAAATTGCGAAGGAATACACCCATCTGGACATCCAGTGAAGCGGTAAGGGACCAGGACGCTTCCAATCCTCCGTACTCCGGGGTGTACTTGAATATCTTTGTTTTCCACTTGAAATAGTAAGCGTCAAAACGAAGTTCATAGGAGTAGCCTCCGTTCTTGTAGGTCGGATAGGGAATATCTACAATCTGATAGATTTTTGCCAATTTACCGCCCATGGAGGCATCGAGTACCCCACGCAGGTCAACGTAATCACCTACTTGGAAATCGACTGGGGACAGAGTATTAAAAGGTAGTACGACATAGTCCTCTTTCATTAAAGAGAACTTGCCTTTTGCACCGGGATTGATACCAGTTGAAAAGCGGGTATTGCCTTGTATGTCCTTAATATCTATCATGTAAACAAAGGTCGGACATAAAAAAAAGAAGCCCTAAAAATTAGAGCTTCCATACACGACAATGAATTTAATGTCGTAAATTTCTAGCCTACAACACGGTTAGATGGATTATACTCACAGAATTTGGCTGATATTTTCCCAAATGTCCGGTCTAAGCTTTGGGCATAAGAAACGCTCTTTCCTAAATATAGCAAATGATAAATATCACTACTGTTCTCAGGAATCTGAATATCAATTTTACCTTTGTAAAGTTCTTCATAAAAAGCTGTTTTCTTTGCCTGATAATCGGCAGGAGAATCACCTTCTACTGTAAAAACAAGAGTTAACTCACGCTCATCAAGCTTGGGGTTATCCATAAGAACTTGTTTCCCATGTTCCAAGCGTGATTTATTCTCTATAAACTCTTTCAGAGGTACCGGTGCTCCCAGTACATCAAGAAAGTTATCTCCCATTCTAACACCCCACTCTTTTAGGGCTTCTCTTCCGTTTATTATTAATTCTGCCATAACTATTATAGATTCTTTATATCCTGCTTGATATCATTTGTATTATCGAGTATTCGCGGACTATTCTTGGCAAGAATAACAGAGTTTTCAAGTATATCTCTACGGTCCATGTTACCTTCTACTTGGAATGTTCTCATTTCATCTACGATTCTTTCCATATTGGAGACTTTATCGGTCAATGCCTTTATGTCCTCTGTCGGGAAAACAATATGTACCTGCGACTGATAGCCGCTCGCTATTGTCTCTTTGGCTCTATCTGCGAAATTAGGAGTTCCAGATAACAAAGCTGGGACATCCCCACTTCTAAGATTGAGCAATGAAAGTTTGCCATTGATGGATGAAAGTAAACCGGTCTGTTGAATGGACTGGTTCTTTATTTCTTCCCCGGCAACCTGCAAAGCTGTAAAACGTCCGTTAAGTTCTTCGCCGGTATCTTGTGACATGGCTTCAAAACCCTTGCTACTCGCCTGCTGTAAAAACATGGTTCCAAAGAACTGGTTGATGGCATCAACTTCTTTCTTCATGTCGTCAACCATCGTCTGTTTCATGGAGTCGAGGAGCTGCTTTTCTTCGGAAGTCAGGTCGTCATCTCCCATGGCCTTTTTCCACTCATTGTACCACTTCTGCATCTGCGGTTTGAAGTTCTCCACATACATGGCCTTAATCAAAGCCTTGCGCATGTATTCGCTCATGTCATCGGAAATATCCTCCGCTGTGGCCTCTATATCGTACAAGGAATTCAGAATACCATCAGAGAACGACTCCCATTCCTGCTCAGCTTCATTACGGGCGTTCTCCGCTTCCTGGGCGGCTTCTTCCGCACGGTTGATGGCTCCCGTATCAAGAGTGGGGAAAAGCTTGTTAGCCGCATCCACAATGTCGACACCGGCTTTCTGAATTTCGGCTATCATCTCGTCCAGAGTCTTGCGCTCGGCCGTATCAATGGCACCGTCTTTCATAAATTCCGTATATTTGTCATACCAGGCCTGAATCTGAGGCTGGAGCTGGGCAGTAAACATGGAATCCACCAAGGCATTGCGCATATATTGATAGATATTGTCGGCTATGTCCTCGGCGGTAGCTTCTGCGTCATAGAGCACACTCTTGATACTGTCGGAGAAAGAGTTGAACGCTTTCCTTACCTCCTCTCCAGAGTCTTTCCACGCGTCACTGATTTCCCCGGCAGCATCGGCGACCTCCTTGCTCAACCCGTCAATGTCATTCTTGATGTTTGTACGCTCTTCATCGGTTACAAGTCCATCCTCTGAGTATTCCTTCCATTTTTCCCAGATGGCCTTGATACGCGGTTCGTACTGTTCAAGGTACATTGCCTCAATAAGCTCTTTCCGCATGGAATCGGAGATATTCTTGGCAACAGTCTCAGCAGTAACTTCCGTATCATACAAGGAACTTAATATCCCATCGGAGAATGATTTGAATTCCTCCTCAAGTTCTTTCTTTAGGTTGCTCTCAGTAATGCCAAGAGTATCACTCAGAATATCCTTAGCGGCCGTAATGTCGTTAGCCAACTTCTCCGCTTCGTTTCTTAACGCATCCTTTTCAGCGCCGGTTATGTCACCGTCAGACATGGCTTCCTGAACCTTCTTGTATAACTCCTCTATCTGCGGTTGGAAGCTATCAGTGAACATCTTATCAACCATCTGCTGACGGATGTACTCAAAGATGTTGTCTGTCACATCCTCGGCAGTGGCTTCGACAGAGGACATGGCAGACTTGACGCTATCAACAAACGACTGCAAGTCTTCGGCGTTCTTCAGCTTGTCAGCAAACAAACTATTAACGTCCTCTACGCCCTTCATCATCTGCTCAATGTATTGGTCAATCTGAGAGCCGAGTTGTGCCATGTCACTCTCGGACAATCCGTCTTTGGAAAGCCCTTCAAAGGTCTTGTACAACTCTTCCATCTTGCTCTTGTACTCCTTTTCATACAGAGCGTTAATCATTGCCTGACGGAAGTAATCATAGATATTATCAGAAACATCCTTGGCCGTCACATCAAGGGAAGTAAGAGAACTCTGCATACTACCGATGAAATCCTCATAGTTATCCGTGCTACTGTCGGTATCCTCTTTGGTCCATCCGAAAATTTCCGCAAGCTTGTCACGTTCGGCAAGTGCGGAACCGGCAATTGCGTCATACTGCTTCCGAAGAGCCTCCATCTCCTCCTTCGTAATGCCTCCTTGGTCTTTATTGGCCTGGGCAAAGGCATCGTACCACGTTTGAAGGTCCTCGGTAAATTTGTTGCCTACCATTGTGGTAAGCACGGCACGCTGCATATATCCGCTGAAACTGTCAGAAAAGTCTTTCGCGGAACTGCCCATATCCATGAGGGTATCCACAAAACTGTCGAAAACGCTATCGAACGTTGTCTGTGTCAGTTGTTCACTAATCTGGTTCTGAATATCCTCAATCCTTTCCTCTCCATCTATAATGCCGTTCAAATATTCTTGCACGTCACCGTCCATCTTCGCCCAGAAGGCAGGAGCTTCGGATTTAAGTTTCTCCAATTGCTCAACAGTGAGGTCAAACAGTCCGGTCATTCTTCCGGTCCCGATAAACTCTTTGGCGGCATTGACTGACATGTCGAGTGCGTCGGCAATGTCCTGCCAGTCGCTTGACGAGGTGTTCTTTGCCATCCGCTTGCCAATGGAATGGGAACCTGCAGATGCACCGGAATTAAGACGTTCTTTTCCCAATAGGCGATATGCCTCAATTTGCTTTTCAACAAGGCCAAGCGCCTCTTCTCCTACCTTGTCTGCCTCCATGCCGTAGGAAATGCTGATGTATTCCTGCTTCTTGTCTATCAGTTCATCCCATATCTCATTGAGCCTGGTGTACTCCTCAACCATCTCGTTATAGTGGGAATAATCGGCACCGAACATCCCGTCCAATGCGGACACTACAGAGGAAATTCCAGAAACCGCACTCATTGCGCCTCCGACAATATCACCCGACATGATTTGCCCGACCCCGGATGCCGTTTGTCCTAAGCCGCCAAGCGCATCAATGGCACTTGTTATCTTACTGTCGTCAAATCCGAATATGTCGGCGATACTTGAGCCAAACTCATTCAATGCAGGGGCAAAAGACGTCACAGTATTTCCTATATCGGTGATTCCTTGACCGATTTTCTTGGAATCGTTGCCACCCTTTTTTATGGCTTCTATCCCTTTCTCCAAGTCAGAGACGAAAGCCTGCCACGGTGATTTTCCTTTAAGTTCATCCTTTAACCCTTTGATTGCGTCTGTAACATCCTTGATGGATATTTCCCCTTTTTCTATCCTTTCAATGTCTTTATCAGTGAATCCGAGTACTTTCAATTCGTCAAGTGTAACATTCGTTCCGTCACTTTCCTTTGTACCAGACATGTACTTGACAAGTGTTTCATACTTATCAATGATGGACTGAATAGCGGAAACGGACTTATTGCTGGCATCCTCGAATAAGTCAGCCATAGAACGGGTCGTTTTGCCGTACTGTTCATCGAGGTCATTAAGCTGTTGCCGTTTTTCCTCTTCAAGTATACCCTCGTCACCTGCATTCGACGCTTCCTTTATTGCTTGGTCGTATTTATCTATGATGGCTTTCCTTTTCTGCTGGTAGTTACCGAATTTTACAAGATACTCATTCCATGAGGCCTCCTGCTCACGTATTTCGTCACTATATTGTCGTTTTCTCGTATTTCCTATTATGGAATCAAAAACAGATGTATCAACGGAAATTGAAGATGAAGAGAAAGACTTCTTCACATAGTCCTTTGTCTGTTTAGCTTTTAAATCCTCCTAAGCATCGAATATCTCCTTCTGATTTTGTATATAGGCACGTATATAGTCCTCCTTCTGGCGCTCTAAAGCTTGTATTTCTTTCTTATTCATAAGTTCACGTTGCGCCTGCTCCTTCTCGTAACCATCCTGCAAGTTGTCAATGCGAGACTGCTCTAATTGATTATCCAAGTCCTGCTGCTGGCGCTGGCGTTCAAAGGTCTGTTTACGCTCAAGCTCGGTAATACGGTGCAGTTGGTCGGTGTAGGCATTTATGTCCTTTACGCCAGAAATATTACCATTATCTGCAACAAAAGCACGTACATCAATAGAATCTATCAAAGCATTATTAGCATCCTTCAAGGCATCTACAACCTTTTTGTTTTCTTGTAAAGCTTTGGTTCTTCGGTTGAATTCAGCCGCTTCTATAGTTAATGCTTGTGTTACTATAGTAGTTCCAATGGGGGTATAACCGGATGTTGCTGTCCCATTTTGCGTGCTTTCCCTATGTCTGTTCGTCCAATTCGTATCAGCATTTATGGCTTTCTGCAATTGATATATTTTATTGTAGTTCTCTTCTATTATCTTCATTGCCGCTCTTGCTTGTGCAGCTTTCAAAAGGTTTTCTGTTAGAGATTTATATGCAGAAGCGGCATTACCTGCCAAAATAGCCTCATTAGATAAATTACCAAAATAAGAAGGGTATTTTTTTTGTAGCTCATCTGCTGCTTTATTCCTTTCTTCTAAAGACCTCTTATGATTTTGGGTGGCCTTATACAAAGCATCCAATTCTACACGTTCTCTTGCAGAATTTCTTGCACCTTCTGACGTTATTTTACTTAGATTCTGTTGATAAGAGACTACATCTCGTAAGGCATCCTTAACTTTAAATAAACCAGCAACCCAATCCACTACTTTATCACCGTACAAAGTAAGCAACGTAATTCCCACGGTCAATGCAGACTGCCAGCTAAACAAAGAAGATATAACTTGCTTCCACACCGGAGTAGCTGCCTGCCCCGACTTCTTCAATAGCTCATACTCTGTTCTCGCTCGTTTAATTTCATCTGCTAAAATTGGAAGATTATTCGATATAGCAGAAAAAAAGACTTTAGGACCATAAGCCAAAGAAGGAAGCTCACGCCCAACTTGCTGGATAGACATACTTAGTCCATTCCATTGCCTTCCATAATTACCAACATTCCTTTGATGATTTCCGATTGTAGCATCAAGTTCCTTTATTTTTGCATCCGTTTGCTGAATAGACGCAAGCAGTTCTTTACCAAGAGGGGAATTACGCTCTTCCTCTGTCAGTTCGCGATAGGCTATTCTCATTCTTGATAAAGACTGGGATAACCCGTTCATGGAAGTGGCGGCTACATTATCAAGTTTGGCATTATTATTCAACGCTTGTCTCACCTCTGACAAAGCGGTTTTATGCGTCAATAATGAATTGTTTAACTGTTCAAGCCGCTTTTGTTGGGCAGAAGATAAAGAAGATGATTCCCCTTGTGATTTATTGATTTTCTTAATTTCAGCATTAATCAGACGGATAGCATTCATTTCCTCTACCATTCGTTTGATATTGGCATCCCTTGTTCCAAGAATATCGTTAATCTCGGTTCTCAAATCATCATAAGCCTTTGCTTGTGCTTGAATGCTTGCTGTTTCAGCCGTATTAGTCTGTGTATTTGCATCACCTATCTGTGTAGGAGCACTAACGACTTTAGATACTTTCTCCTGCGCTTGAACAATCTTTTCAGTAGCTTTATTGATTCGACTGACCGAAAGCATTATTTTCCCTTCTGTTGCCGCAATTTTATCCACCAACGCATCATATTGCCCAATCAAAGAGGTAAGCTGCGATTGCAATCCCTTTGCAATATCAATATCCACTGTGATATTAATACCCATCAATACTTTCTTTACATTCTCTATCTCGTTCTTTAGTTTACGCAACTTCTGAACGTCATCGTCTACATTTGATATAATTCCTGCCATATTATAGTTTTTTTTCTATTTGCCTACCTGCATACAAGATGCCATTAGTCATAATAACTTCAAATCCTTTACTTTCGACATAGCTTGCATAAGGCTGACCGTTAGCCAAATAAAGCCCATCCTTTGATTTTTCGGAATAAATCAGAAGATTCTCTGTATTTCTTACCGCTTCGGAATGAGAACCGTCTGATTCCACCCACATATCTACTATTTTCCCATTACGGACAACACACCCCCCATTTGCATTATTCAAGTTACCAGTCCTATTTTCATAAGTCTTGTTAATCTTTGCATTTCGGGTGGCGTCTCTCCCTATTTGAGAAAGAGTATTATAATACTTATCATCTACACTTTCAAGCAATTCATCTAATCCTGATGTATCTCCTCTAAACTCCATTATTTTTCATTTGTGCTAAGTTCGACAAACACAAGTTATCCAGCAATATTTCAAATATTTAATATGCGACAACGGAATAATTGTCGTGAAATAATTGGGAGTGATTGATTTTTGAGATATTTTTGCAAACACTTAAGTTAATAAATGTACTGTCATGAAAAATACACTACTTCTGATATTGCTAATATTTGCTTTTTCAAGTTGCAATAAGTCATATAAATATGTGGAAACGGTTAAAGAAAAGTCATTATTCAGCAACTCTTACAATGAGAAGGAGGAGGAACCTAAAACGATAAGCTCAAAGAATGATTCCCTTGCGTATTTAGAAGCATATCAAAAATTTTGCATTTCTCAAAAAGTTTATAAAGATATGACTAATCAAGGAATAGAGTTTGTTAATATCCCAATAAAGTTCTCACTGTACAACTCAAACGGTGAAAAAGTAAATCCATATATAAACCAATCAACCCTTGACAATATAAAAAATAATGTTATGTCTTTAGATGATAACATTGGAAAAACAATATCGGACATAAAAAAAGAAAAACAAAATCCTATTGATTCTATAACAGTAAAAAAAATATCCTTTTTATTTACATTTAACAAGGACGAATTTGACCCACGTGAACTAACATGGATTAAACCAAAATCTGCTCCCCAATATACCAACCAGAATGGAATATATTGTTATTTTATGAAAGATATTGATGGGGTATCAAACTTTAGACTCAGAATACAATATTATTCTGACGATTGGTTATTCATTCGCAAATATCAATTTTCTATTGACAATAAAGCTTATGAATTTATCCCCAATAATGTAGAAACTGATTCAGGTAATGGAGGATATATATGGGAATGGTGTGATGAAAATATCCATTCCAATAATGACATTGAATTAATAAAGGCACTTTCTAATGCTAAAACTGCAAAAATAAAATTTATTGGAAGGCAATATCACGATATAAAAACCATATCACAAAAACAGATTAAAGGAATAAAAGATGCCTTAAACTTATATCTCGCAATGGGAGGGAGTTTGTAATATTCATATTAAGCGCACCCCAACTTAATGAGGTGCGCATTATTATTTAAGCAGCATCTTTACCTAAGAACTTTTCTACGAAGTAAATTTGCCCCTTACCAGTCACTTTGGTAGTAGTAGTGACCAATACAGAGCCGTCCGGCTTGGTGATGGTGGTTTTCTTCAATTCAAAAAGCCCCAATTTCATAGCTTTCTGCGTTGGCTGATTGTAGTAGTCGCCCTTTTGGCAAAGATAACCATTCTCGCGCATCCAGTTAAACAAACGGTTCTGACCGATATTCACTCCATTTTGTTGCAGTATCTTTGCTAATTCTGCAACCAAGCAAGAACGTTGAGAAGTTGAAACGGCATCGGCAAAAAGGACTTTAGGTGCATCTTTCTGAATCTTCTGTTCGGCTTCGATACGCTTCTGTTTTTCTTCTTTCAAGTTGGTTGCAAGCTGAATCAGAAAATCGGGTGAGGTCAAAGCTTTTTCAAGTGTATCGCTGGTCATGTATGCACCATGTTTGCGGATTGAGGGCAAAACTTCGCTTGTAACCCATTTGCGAAACGGTTTTGCTTTTTCGCTATCACTTCTTATGACAACATCATACAAACCGCTTTCAGTAACAAATGTCGCTTGTTGTGTTCTACCTAAATTATCTTTTATGGGGTGCGTTTGACGCACATCATCATCTAAACGACTGGCACACCTTGAAGTATCTTTTATGCCAATCACAGCGCAAACATCTGCCAAACAAAACAACGGTTCTTCATTCTCATTCATAGCAATTCTCACTTTTCCGAACTGCTCATTTTGGAAAATCTGAATATTATTCATACTTTTACACAGTTTAAAAAATTAGACCCCACCAAAGGACGCTCCTAACTTCATCCGATGGTGGGGTTTATACTTTACAGCCGTTAGGATAACTGCGTTGTTTCTGTTTGCAAACTTATTATATAATCGTGTAAGAGAGAGATTTTTATTTTACCATAACACGACAATCGTTTCATTGTCGTGAAGTTTTGGTGGTGGTCTCGTTTTCATATGTTTCATACTTATTTAGTCAATACATTGTCTATCAATCCACGAAGTTCTTTCAGTTCTTCTTCGGTCAACCCATACACATTACCCAATGCAGAGGGCTTTTCAATCTTTAAGCCGTACTTTACCCCCCCCCCGTTGCTTCTCTTTGGGTAAAACGGCAATAGCAAATCGTTTACTCATTTCTTGCTGTTTTAATTAATGACTATGTTCTCAGATTCTCGTTGAATAGCCTTAAAGGCGGTGGTCTTGCTTTGAGGTTCATAACTATGGAATTTATAAGGCAGCCCCTAAAGTCGTGCGAAGACTGCCTTTGGATAATCGTGTTATTTATATACTCGGATATATCCTGAATCCCTCTACCAGCTTCCCCTCAAAATCAGAAATCAACTTGCGTATCTGCTTGTTTTGATTGTCAGCATTTATATAGTGACCAGCCAAATAATAACCCTCTACATAAGCATTGCCTATTTGGGAGAAGATATTACGCAATCTTTCTTGAAATGGAAGTTTGTCACAGTCAAAGACACCTGCCATTATTTCGCCATAAGCACCATATCCAAACCCTTTTTCATCTCTCATTCTTTTCGCTGTTTCTTTCAACCGTTTATTGAAACGGTTCAGTTCGGACTTTAATATCTTTTCGGCATACTTGGTGCAATCATTCTTGCGAAGCATTTCTTCCATTTCGTTGAAGGCGCTAATATACGCTTCTTTGAATTGTGCAGCCACCCTGCCAGTGAATCCCATAGCCAAAAAGGTGAACCCATCACGGGTTAAATAGTACATGGGTCTTTTTTCACCTTTTTTATCGACATATTCAACGGGCGCAAAATTGCGCTGGTTAAATAACTCACTACAATCCAATGATTTAATAGCTCTCAATACATCTTTGTGTGCTTTACCAAAATACTCGGCAACTACCAATGAGGAAGTTACTGCCTTACCTTCTCTCACTTCAATCAAATCAACTTCAGACGAGGAAGAATTGTTCCTTTTAATAATCTCTGTTTGCATGTTCATTATATTTATGTGTTAGTACTATAAGTTCTACTTTAATCACCCACATAGTGAGCACCGAAATGCCCGTAACTATACGGATTGTAATACGCTGATTGAGGTATTGACAAATCATCATAAGAGCTACGCTCTGCCGATACAGTACCACCACATGAGGCATTTACCGATTTTATATATTCTCTGTCTTTCTTTGCCATTGCCTCATTGGTAAGAGCCAGTTCTGACTTAGCCATCATCCAAGCGAATTTCAAACAGTCAGAGAAAGACTTGTTGCCAGCATGACGTTTATAACATCTATGGGCTGACTTCATAATTTGAGATAAGTTGTAGCGTTTCATATATCTATCGTTTTATAACCACAATGCAAATGTAAACCGTTCGCTTTAAATAAACAAACAAAATAGTAATATTTCGCTTTACATTAACTCAATTTAAGAATAGCTATCGCTTTACGTATTTAAAAGTATGTATATTTGCACAAAATATAATTTAGAATAGTTATGGCTTTACGAATAAAAGAAGTTATAAAAGAGCAAGGAACAACTGTTCAAGAGCTTGCTGATAAGATGGGAATATCCAGAGTGGGATTAAGTCAACACATAAATGGCAATCCTTCAGTAGAAGTATTAGAACGAATAGCATCTGCTTTGAATGTTCAAGTTTCAGACCTTTTTGAAAAATCTTCCGATGAAGTTATAGGAGCTGTTCGCATAGGAGATAGCACTCACGTTATCAATAGTAAGGATGATATTAAGAAACTGGCGGAAAAATTATGAATATATCCCTATAAATGATAACAAATAACGCTATATTTTGTTATTTCATTATTTAATAACACTATATTTGCACAATAAACTAACCCAATAATCAATGGCACAATTAATAATTAAGAACATAGGACCAATAAAAGACATAAATATTACATTAAATAAAGTAAATGTAATTATAGGTCCGCAAAGTTCAGGTAAAAGCACTATTAACAAAATTGCATGCTTTTGCTCATGGGTAGAAAAGAAAGTTTCATTGGAACAATCTTTTGACTTTTTTCTTAAAGATGATAATTTCATTACTAATTTGATAGTTTTTCACAAATTAGATGGATATTTTTCCAATGATTCAAAGATTATGTACGCATCTTCTGTTGTTAAGTTTTCTTTTGAATATAGAAGTAAAGTCCCGACTTTTGAATGGGTGAATCAATATAATTATATTAGAACTAAAATTTCATACATACCTGCTGAACGTAATATCGTTTCTATGATATCTGATTGGAAACAAGTCAATTTACCTAAAAACAATATTTTTAATTTTATGTCAGATTGGAATATTGCAAGAAAAGTATATACTGTTGACAATAGACTGGATATTAAATCTTTAGACACCAAATATTACTATGATGAGAATCAAGACATTGATTTTCTAGAAACATTGGACGGAAACAAAATCCAATTAATAAATGCTTCAAGTGGGCAGCAATCTATGATTCCTTTATATACATTAGTCAACTATTTTACTAAATCTATTTATGAAGGAGATAGAAACGACAACATTGATAATAAAGAAAGAGATGCTAAATTATTAAATATAATAATATCAAAATCATTATCAGAAGTTATTGATAATAAAACAAATCTCAATAACGAAAAATGGCTACATCAATATTTAAAAACGATTTTAAAAGTCACAAAGGAGAATGAGAAATTTCATTTACCTAAGGCTGGAGAAACTTTTTTAAGTTCACTATCTGACTATTTTACTCATTTTATCCAAACAAATTATACAAGTTTATACATGGAGGAGCCAGAGTTAAACTTATTCCCTTCTACACAAAAGAATTTATTGTATTTCATAATAAGTTCAATAAAGGAGAAAGAACATAAGTTATTTCTAACAACTCACAGTCCATACATACTTTATTCATTAAATAATTGTATAATGGGTTGGCTTGTGAAGAATAATATGCCCAAAGATATTGCAAATTCTTTGGAAAGCTACAATTCATGGATTAACCCTAAACTCGTTTCTGCATGGCAAATAAAGGATGGAGAAATATTTTCCATTCAAGAGCATCATACTAATAGTATTGGGAAACATTATTTCAATGAAATAATGAACGAAACGATGGACGAATATTATACAATGCTTAATTATTTTATTCCAGAAGAAAAATGAAGAATAGATTATTGGCACAATTACCCCAACATAAAACATGCCTTTGTTCTATATACAATCCTCATCTATATATTGTAGACTGGAAAGATTATAATAAAGGAGTAGTTGAAATTTCTGGCGCTCAAAGAAATGTTATTAACGCTGTTCATATATTAAATGAGAATAATGTAAAAGTTTTTTTTGATGGATTTCCTGAAAATGCATTACCTATCACTAAAAAAAAGCGTTCTAGACAATGTGAATGTGTTGTTTTTCCAATAACTTGTGATCAAGATGAATGGGTTTTATTTATTGAAACCAAATATGCAAATAGTATTCATGCTGCAAAGAATCCTAATTCAGATTATCCCTATTGTATGGTACGTCAAATAAAAGAAACGGTCTCATACTTTAGGATGAAAGGAATAATTTCAGAAAATAAAATCGTTCATGCGATTATTGCTTTCCCTAATCTTATGGAAGGATTTAATTCATGGGTATTCCCTATTAAGCATGATGGCATTGAGGAATCTATCTTAGATATCAGAATCAATGATAAAATAATCATACGAGCTACAAATCATGCTCAAATAGTAGATGATACAAACATACTTTTACTTTCATAAAGTTAAGCCGGATTTCTCCGGCTTTATCCTATTTCTTTTTCCTACGATTAGCCAATTCCTTACCACTGATTCTATTCACCTTTTGACCACCATATACTGTGTGTAACTTATCCCGTTGCATCATCAGCAGATTCCGATAAGGGATAATCTCAAACACTTCTGTATAACTCAGACGAAGCGTGTCAATCAAATGGGCTATCTGCCCGAAGAACGTTGTGTTTCCTACTGTTTCGGTCTTGCTGCCAGCATCGACACGTTCCTCATCGAGCTGACACACTGAAAAGCCGATATATCCATCATGGAGAAACACACCTCCAAAGCATTCCTAACTTCTTCAAAAGTCCCGTTCTCCAATTCTTTGACCAAACTATCATTCCCGCAGATGAAGCATGAAATACCTTTCAGCATATCTTCAGTAGCTTCAGGAAGCTCTTTAATAGCCTCCATGATATTATCTCCTCGCAGGGCGATATTGGAAAAATGATGAATGGCACGACAGATAATTTTAATTGTAGGAGGTTTGATGGTATAAACGATTCCACCTATCCCTACATTTTTAAAATCCAGCCCTAATAGGGCATCAGAAACCGTTTTTGCTGCTTGATTATTCATAACATTAAATTAAAAAGGCGGTGAGCAACCACCCACCGCCATCTGAAAACAATCCTTTTACTGAAAAATTATCAACCTTCCGGCACTACAACTTCCGATTCGTCAAACCACTTTTCGGAAGCCAATCCATCTACACCTGTGGAAAGGGGAACGGCCGAAACAGCCAATCCGACAGCCTTATCGGTATTAGAGCCACGGGCATTGATAGCCGCTTTCGGAAACACAACATAAACTCCGTCTTTGGTTTTACCAATCACACATTTATGAATAGGCTTATACTTGCCTCTTTCCCAATTCTTTTCTGTGGCTTTACCACCTTGTAAATCAGCCTTTGTAGCATAATCATACTCACCAATGGTGAAGTTGATTTTCACCTCACCCGGTTCAGACGTTTCCCGGTAGTACTCACCAGTCAAAGCGTTTTTGTAACGAGTTACACTTGCCTCTGCTTCTTCGTATTGATACGTGTCACCATGCACATTCTTGACCCGCTTCGTTGCTGCGTTTTTCAAGATGGTGGCTACTTCTGCGCCTGTTAATCCGGCAGCTGGAGTAGTAACCGTTTTAATCGGTTCTGCATAATACAGTTCGTCAATTTCTACTGCTGTAATCATATCATTTTACATTTAATACATTAAACAAAATTCTCACATTCACATAATGACACTTCAAAGCTGTGTCCGCTTCTGTACCGATAGAATCAATAGAGTAACGATATGTCATACCATCATAGGTGCTTACTACATCATCAAACAGCTTGCCAGCCTTTCTTTCAAGTTCGTTAAGCCGGATTGTGTTCGCTTCATTCTCGCTTAAATTGGGTACACATAGATTCACTTCTGCGAAAGATTTCTTCCAATACTTTCCCGGCTGTTGTTTCTTCGTGTGGATGACAATCCTTTCGGACTTCAATTCACCCGTCAGCGTTTCTCCTGCTGGTACTATGTCTATTCCGAAAATCTTGCAGTCCCGGTAGAGGATGTTTCCTATGTCGGTGGTTACTATCATCGTTCAAATCTATCTTTCAATCTTTTTTCTGTCCTTATCGCTGCACTTCCTGCAACTTCAAATCCTTTGGATTCCACGAATGAAGCATAATCAGCTTCGTTTTTCAGAATTAAGCCATCTTCATTAACCTCATAATCATTCGATTCTCTCAAATGTTTTGTGTGGTCTTGATAGTTTCCGGTAGCTTTTGCATCTTCAACAAATGCCTCTCCCTCTTCTTTCATGCCAGCAACGACTTCGCTTGTTCCGTCCTCAAAGAACTGGTCAACATCCGAAAAGTCTGCATCTATTCCAACCATATTACTCTGTAGGAAAAATAGTTTGTTTCCAAAGGGCTTTTAGCAACTCCTTCACCTCTTATGCTTCCATCGGCATTCAAACAACGAACCTCTGCACCTGCTTCAACCTTTGACGGCTTATCAAAGACTACCTTGTACTTGAAATCATACAAAGCACCATTGATAGATACTTTCTTTTCCGCACTCACATCATCACAACGGCATCTGCATATATCCTGCCAGCTCTCACCACCTGTGCCGGGAATAGGTCTGCCGAACTCATCCTTATCCATCGGGGTGATAACCTTAACCTGCAATATGTGTGGAGCGAATATCATAAGAAAGTCACTTTAGGTTTGTTACTCAGTTCGTCTTTCAAGCCGTACTGCTTACACAGAAATGAATAGTAATCCTTAATGCCTTGAATGTTCCAAGACATAGAAAAACCGCCTTCACTGATTGAAGTGGCGCGAAGCAAAAGAGAGGGGATGAACTTCGCAATTGCTACAGAGACACGGACACAGCAATGCTCATTCATCTCATCCTCTCCGCTTATCTTCGAGGTAAGACACATATCCAAAATGTCAGCCTCCGATACCTGAATGCCGAATGTCTGAAACTTCTGTTGTATGTAGTCGTTTACCGTCATCTTAATATGGTGTAATCAGTGTACTATATGCTGTATGGCTATAATGTGTGCAATACTTCGACTTATAGACGTACCGGAACGGGCATTTAGGAACTGAAATCTGTTTCCTTTGCATTGCCGTAATAGTTACTGTTTGCTTCACCGGACTATCCACAACCATAAATATTGGCTGCGGAGTGATCAGCACAACACAATCAACAGAAGATGCTTCAAAAGTGATACACTGAATGTCTGGCAAACCAACATCAACAGATGGATTCACATACTCACACTTGGGAGATTCCACACTTGATGCCTGCACGTCCAACGAGACCAAAGACATCATCAAAAAGCCACACATGGCAAAAATAAAATTCTTCATTTCTTTTCTGATTTATAAAATTAGACAATGGAAGGGTAGAAGCACTACCCTATCCTTTTACTCGATACCTAATGCTTCTTTCAGTTTGGCTGTTGATTCTTCATCCAGTTCTGCAACCTTAGCCAAAAAAGTTTCCTCTTTCATATTGCCGGAAGCTTGCGCACCGATAGACTTCAAAGCATCAATCAAAGCCTTCTTCTCAAACTCCTTTTCAAAGAGGGAGATTTTCACCTCCTTCTTTTCTTCAGGGGCTTTCACTTCGGGATTTTTTGCCTCAATCCGTTCAGCAAGTCTGCGGCTTTCCATATCCAGCACACGGGCTTCCTCACCGACTTCAATCATTTCACCGGGAGTATAATACTTTCCGGTGAACTTGTCGCGGAAAACTGATATAACCTTTACTTTCATATCCTACCTCCTTATGCTGATTGGATGGATGCAATTTCGCTCAAATCGAAATTAGTAATCAAATCCGGATTGGAAATCTGCGGAATCCACTCTGCCGTATATTCCATGTAGCGACCATTTTTGTCACGGTAGTTGGAGATAAGCATCTGTCCCTCTGACGGGATATAAGTACGTCCTTGTACCGGGTCTGTCGCTTCATACGGGGTATGATGGCGCATATAACCAATGTTGTCAGAAGGCAACAGAGTAATACGGTTATCCGCGTAAATCTGCACATTCTTTCCCGTCTGGTCTTTCACGTAGTCCTCCTTGATTTCGATGCGAGGCAGACCGATGCCGGTGAACACTTCGGAAGCCAAAGAAGAGGAAACCAATCCCGTACTCAACTTCATTTCGTTGCTGCCGAGAATCATCTTGTACTGCTCACCAAATTCAGATGAACCAAGAATAAGCTTGTTGAAAGATGCACGAGTCATAACCATCTTGGCATAAACGCCATAGTCCGGTGCCAAGGAATGAAGTTTCTCTCTCAAATAAGAGATAAACATATTCTTTCCGTCCACAACCACATCTCCACTTTTCGGCTTGATAAAATTGAACGGAAGGGTAATCTCCAGCAGTTTATTATTGGTCTGGCCGGAAGTGATTGCAGCATCTTTGTTGTAAACGATGGCTTCACCAAGCATCAACAGCGCACCGAAAATAATATCCATACGCTTGTGGGCGGCAAGGGTAATCTGACGGTAATCGTCTGCCAGAAAGTTTACAATTTCTTCCATTGCTGCCTTTTGGTCTACCGGTTTAGCAGCATTGAACTTGTCAATCAAATCCTGCAATTCGGAAAGACGGTCGATAGACATCTGGTAAGCATCACCCAGATAGGCAATCTCTCCATATCCGGAACCAATATTCCTACGTTCACGGATGGGTTTCTCTCCAAAACGTGAGTTGATAGAACCAGCCATTACCCCAGTTACAGAACCGATATAATCTTTGAACACACGAGTAGTCACTCTGCGGAAAGTAAGGTACTGCTGCCAATAGATTGTGTCCTTGCGTGTCTGGTTCACACGTCTGATGATAGCGGAAACAATGTTCGCATCATCGAATAATGTTTGAATCGTTAAAAACATATCCTACCTCCTTACTCGTTAAATTCAAACCATCCCTTCATATTGGCTTTATCGTTCTCGGAGAACGGCATAACCAATTTTGAGGGTTCAATCTCTGCGGCTGTACGAAGCAATGAAACCAATGTAATTCCGTCCTCAACCTTTGTACGGTTGTACAGAGCCGAATTAGCGACATGCTTTTGCTTTAAACCATCAACTGCAACCGCATTGAATAATACAGCATCTTTGGCGATATTCTCACCAAAAGCAGCCTTGATTGTCAATACATCATAACCGACATTAGATTTATCAATTGCCGTTACTTCTGCACCTTTCTTGCCGCTTCCGACAAACATACCCACATAAGCCAAAGAGTTCTTGGCTACTTTGATAGACAAAGCCTCTCCACCAGTGGTATAGGCTTCCACAACTCTCACATTGATTACCGCATAAGCGAACTTGTTTTTCAAGTCCGCATAAATCGGTGTAAATCCGGGAAGAAAACTTCCCACTACCAGGTTCTGCGTGTCGAGTTTGAACGGGCCACGTCTACGAATGCCGGTCTGGACATCGTAGCGTTCCTCTTGCTCAACGGGCGGAACCAAGTCATACTTAAATCCTGCTGACATAATTAATTCTTGTTTTGTTCAACAATAGTTTTCGTTCCCTCATCAATCATCTTAGCGATAGATTCGGATTCTTTCTCAATCTTCTCTTCTGCCGTTTCGGGAAGGGTTACGCCCTTGAAGCCGTCATTTGCGAACTCCTGCTTCAAGTCCTTGAAATATGCGTCCAAGTCCTCATCGTCCTTGATGGCGCATCGTTTGGCGTAGTTTTCGGGAATACCATACTCCTTTGCCTTTGCCATAATCTGCTCCTGCCGGGTAGCTTGTAACTTCTCTGTCTCGAATTGAGCGAGCTTATCAGAAAGAGGTTTAACGGCTGCACTCACTGCGTTAGCAATAATAGCCGCCATGTCGTCCGTCTTATCTTCCAGCTTCGGATTAGGGTTCTCAATTGGCTTACCGTCTTTAAGGTTATGTTTCTTCTCGTAGTTGGAAACTGCGGTCTTGGAAGCATCCCCGGCACGGAAATCACCATAGGAATTTAGCACGTCCGAGAAGCTGATACCCTCAACAATGGAGTTTACCTTTGTCTCGTCCGTTACACCCTCTGCCTTCTTAGTGGCAATTCGGGTTAAGATAGCAGTGTCCACCCCAGCGAATTTCTGTTGCAGCCCTGCCAAAATTTGTTCTAAGATTGTCATACCGTATGAATTTGATTTATAAATTTCTACGGTAAATTTCGTTATTAATAAAGAAGGTGAGAAATAATCAGATAGGTGATACACGACAATGAAACGATTGTCGTAAAATGGTATAAAAAAGGCGTGAAACCGAATGGAATCACGCCTAAATATTCTTCTTATGAACTAATCAGAAACCCAACATCGCGGCTGGAGGTATATTCAGCACTCGACATAGCAACCTCGCAATTTTGAGGGTCGGTTCCGAACGTCCGGAGATATAGTCATTCACTCTTGAAGGACTTATTCCAATCTCACCAGCAAGTTGCTTTTGACTCATCCCTTTCTCTTCAAGGGATAACTCTATCAATTCCGCAACGGTCGGTTTTTCTATCGGATAATGTTCTTTTTCGTATGCTATCACAATATCGGACATAACTGTAAGCTCCACCGCATTCTTATCATTTGAAGGCGTATTGTCATCAACCAATGGCAGAAGTTCCTCCACTCTCGCCAAAGCAAATTCATACTGTTCTTTCGTTACTTTATTCATACTTCTATCTCTTAAATGGTTGAACAATCTATCTTATCGTAATCTTTATGAGTACCAACCCAGCGAATGAAGACGTACCCAATTGTAAACTTAACAACGACAACCAACCGATAGTTGTTGCCTCTGATATTGAATACATAGTGTTGATTGCCTACATAATCAACTGAAAGAAAATCCACTTTAATGTCTGATAGATTCTTCCATTCAGCTTTTTCTGCTATATCATACCAACGTTCCAAAGCTATGCGTGAATCTTCATAACCTTTCGTCTCGTAGAATTCCTTCAATTTTCTATGTGATACAATTCTCATACCTCTTTTATTTAATGCAAAAATATGAATTAATTTTGAATTATAAAATTTTTCCAGAAAATATATTCTATAATATAGAATTTAGTAATAAAAAAGCGGAACTAAATTAGCTCCGCCCAATAGTACTATAAAAACATGAAGCAATGAATTATCCCTTGGGGTTAGGAGACGCTGCATTGTTATTCTTTGCCGCTTGCTCCTCCTTGATTTCTGCAAGCTCCTCTTCTACCCTATCAGCATTCCCGGCAAACATGATTCCTTCACGCGTTGACCAGATGCCACCACTGACAGCGGAAACGGCAGTAGTTACCTTATCGTTCAAATCGTCAATCATATAGGGAACCAGTTTTGTTTCTATGTCAATGGTCTGTGATGCCTTGCTGAACTCGGTCGGATTAATTTCCCCTAAAGCAGAAACAATGAAATTTACCCTCCGTTGCAGGAACTCACCGATAACCTCGCCGTGATTTTCCACCGCCATGTGCGCTCCCATAAACATGAAGCGGAAAGCAGTGCCGGAAGCCTTGCCTATGCCTTTCAATGTCTCAAAAGAGATACGTGGAGTGTTTGACATGTCGTAAGCCATGTTAGTAAGCGTTTCCGCTTCAAATTTAATAGTATCAGGCACCTGCGACCACGTCAGATACTGCGCATCCGCACCTTCTCCCGTCAGTTTCACCATCCGGTCTTTTGTTTTCCCCATGAAGCCCTCCACATCGCCAATCAGCTTCAGCAACGGGAAAAAATGGTAGTCGATGCAGTCGGCATAATTGGAAAGAAGTTTCTCCAGCCGGACACGAAAAGTCTTAATCTTACTACAATAGGGTTCGGGACGGTAAGCATAAATAACCGGTAGCTTTCCAAATCCGTGGGCGAAAGAGGTTCTTTCCTCGTAGCCTTTAGATAAATCCCATTGATAGACCTTCTTGTCCGTGATAGTCATAAAGCAGGTGACTTCCGAACCGTCCATGAGTTTCTTCTTGTACTCACGGGAGAAAGCGACCAAATCACCCTCATCGTTGAAGAATGGATAGAGCTTGTCCCCACGGAACGGGGACCATAGTACGCTTTTCAGTTTTTTAGTAGGCTTCACTTTGCCGCCAAAAGCAGTTTTCACCTTCTTCCAAAACTTAGTCCAGAACGAATCATCATCAACCACATACCAGTATTCAGCCACCTCCTGCTCAGATAACCAAGAACGGACAACCTTCTTGTTCTGATATTTGATTTTGTTGGATTTAAATACAGCCTTTACCGCATCCAGTAGCTTCTTTTCATCATCATCAGTTGGAGTGCAATCCATAGACGGTTCTGTGCCGACCGTGAAAGCAGTTTGAATGTTCACTATATCCTGTTCCAATGGAATGGAGATACGGTTCACTGGTTCTGTTTTATACCTTGCTTCGATTTCATAAGTCTTACCAGTTTTTTCATCGAAGTGCTTCTCAGCTTCTTTTTCAAGAACCTTTCTGTCCGGATACTTCTTTTTGTCAACCATAATTTCATGGCGTTCCGGATTCCAATCGTCCCAAAGTTTACAACAGTCGGGAAGTTCAGTCTTCCTACCTTTCTTCAGGTAGTTTATCTTCTGCCCGATATCGGGCAATGCTAATATTTCTTCTAAATTCAATGGCATAGCTTATATTTTTAGTGTGTGAATATTCCAGTTAAATCTTTCGGCTTCTGAATCTTACCAAGAAGCTCACCCAATACATAGTAACGTACAGCATCTATTCCGTGATTATCATGGTCTTCCGGTTCGTTGATATAGCTCCCGTCCTTATCCTTTGCCCAAACATACTTTCTGAACTCGCTTTGCAAGTTGTACGAGCGTTTGGTTATATAAATCTCCATATCTTTCATTTTGTCAATTCCGGCATTGATAGAGCCTGCACCTTTCTCTACGGCATATATCTTGATTCCTCCGTTGTGTATCTCTTGAATCAAACGTGGGTCTGCGCTGTCGGCAATGACTTTCAATCCCCACGGGCGAAGAGTCTTGATGATGTCAGAAGAAAGCAATCCAGTACGGTAATCCACTTCATCCAAGTAAAGGGCGTTATCAACGATACCACAACGAATGGAAGCAGACGGGTCATGCGTATAACCGAAGTCTTGCCCGAAAGCAACTTTCTTTGCCCAAGCCGGGAACTCGTCAACAATTCCCCACTTCTTGAACACAGCACCTTCTGCAACGTCAGCCCACCGGCCGATAACCACATGACCATACTTTTCAGGATTACTCACCTTTATATCCTCTACCTCTTTTAGAAACTCCGGTGAAAGATTCTCCAAATTATCAAAGTAAGTCGTATGAATGTGGAGCACATTCGGATGAGTGGAAATCTGAACCTGCACACCATCAATCTCTACCAGCTTGTGAGTTTTCTCAATGTATTTCTTGTAGATGAAGTGATTGGAATCGCAAGGATTCATAATGATGATAATCCGGTTCTGAATCCCTTTCTTACGGATGGAGAGCATTATCTTGTCGAACTCATCTTCGCTTGTCCACTCTTCCGCTTCATCGCAGACGAAAGTCGTAATGCCTTGAATGGATTTCAGTTTTGCTGTCTGGTTCCCGGAAGAAGTCTTGATACCCCGGAACATGATACGGCTCTTAGTCATCTTATTGACTATGTCCGTCTTTGTGGTCTTGAAATATTTCGTGGTACCGTCCAAATCTATCTTCTCCATCATTTCGGGGATGATAGACATACCGGCAGAAACCATCGTGTAACGGGTGTAAAGAATCTGATGAACTATCTTCTCTACGGGAGTCATTTCAAAAGTCAACCGCTCAATAAAGGTAGAAGCATTGAAAGACTTTCCGCTACCACGCCCACCGGTGATAAGAATTATAAATTTTTCCTTATCCTCATATAATGGATGGTAAATTTCTTGAGGTACTATCATTTCAGCTTGTCTTTAATCCAGGAATCAATGTTGATGCCGTGCTCTATGTCTGTTGGAATATCAGCATCTTCTGATTCTTCCCCAAAACCTTCGCTTTTCCCTAATGTAGAAAGCAAATAACGAATCATATAGCCGTCTGGACGTTCACGCCAACCCACGAAATTTCCATCTTTATCCTTTTCAGGAATACCCAATGCAAGAACACGGGCAGAAACCAAACATTCATCAACCAACGCCCCGCGCTCATCTGATATAGCATCTTTAAATTCAACATCTTCTTTCGCCCATTGATATACAGTTTTCCGAGCTACTTTAAACGTAGCCGCAACCTTAGTCAGATTTCCACCAGATTTGCGGAGAATCTTTCTAAAATCTTCTATATTAGGTTTCTTAGCCATATCCTTGTGTACGTGCGCGCGTATTTGTTACTTTCGTCACTTAATCAATTTTAATACATCTTCCCCTTTTACAAACTTGTCATCTGTGCTGATACCAAGCAAATCGCAAAAATCCTCTTTAGCGTTGTAAGAAGAAAAAGACAATGTAATATAAGCTTCTTCGTTTTGCTGTCTTTCTATTGACAATTCTCTTACTTGCTGTTTAATGGCTTTCATGTGCTCTTTCTTTTCATCATAAGTCTTCTCATCCGCAGAGGGAGTTTCAATTTCGTCAAATGATGGCAGAGGGGACAATAAATCATCCACAAAATCTAACTGAGATGGCATTTCTGTGTTTATGGAAAGAATATCATTCAATTCCCCAATGTCCAAGCCGACATTCGTATAATCTATATCAGAAATGTAGCCAGCTATAAGGTCTATATCCGGCTTTGTATTTCCTACAGCCATATATGTAAGCTGTTCCTTCTCAGCCTTATCGTCAAGAGCTACGACTTCAACCTTTACATCATAATCCGTTTTAGATGTACCATCGTATTTGTAGTGCAGGTCCATTGCCTTAATCCTTCGATGCCCGTCAATCAGATTCCTCGATTTTTCATTCCATACAATACCACCAAGAAAACCAATTTTCTGCAAATTTTTCTTTTGCAGCTTTACTTTCTCGTCCGAATGCCTTTTAGGGTTAATCGGATTAAGATTTATTTGAGAGCGTTTTATAATTCTTGTTTCACTTTGTTTTAGCTCTTTCATAGTCATATTCAAATAATTTCCGTTCTACCAATGGATATTCATTTATAACTTTTTGTAAATCAAATGGATATTTAGAACGAAGAAATAACAAGTAATTAATATCCGTTATGTCAGTGCCGGATGATTGATGTTTTCCTCCATATGATTCGGGTTTGATTAGACCTTTTCGACTAATGTACTCCAATACATCTTTGTTCCAATATTCAGATAAGGGATAACACTTCTTTTGCACTTCGTTAATACCGTTCAACTTATATGTACGTAACATTAAACGTCTATTCATTGAATCAGACTGCTTAAATCCAAAGAAGGCCCATTCGATATTATATTTCTCCCTTATAATATCCGTAAGTTGAGCCATATTGTATAGTTTCTGCTTCTCGTTCTTAATACATCCTAAGTAACCAATACGCCTAAATGAATAGACCGCAAAGTGAGGTATCTGAATGTACTTCACGTTTGGATATTTACTGCAAGCATAATTTATATAACGATTGATATGAGACAAGTCTTTTATAACATACATATAGGCGCAAACGACCTCTTTGAAATAAGGTGATATTAGGTCCAAAAGGGCTATACTGTCCTTGCCCGATGCCGAGTGAAACAATATAACCCTATCAGCCTTTAAAGCAACTTCTTTAATTATGTCTATTGCTTTATCCATCATTAAACAACTCTACCGCCTACCCTACGATTAATTCTTGCTCGCTGAGCTGCATTTCGCCCCATAGATTGAAATCGTCCGGCTTCATAATCTTTTCGGGTACGATACTTTCGACCACTTGCATCTGTTGCATACGTTTCTGGCATAATCTTTAATTTTAAATTAAATAATCCTTTTACTAAATAAACAAAGCCACCCAAGTGGCTTATATTATTTCAAACCTGAATGGCTTATGATTTCACAAATATGTAAGTAGTAAAATAATGGCAACTCTTTCGGTGGATTCTTCTTGAACTCTTTTAATTGTTCATCAAAATCATGGAAATCAAATTCATCATGCATGAACTTAATACCTTCTTCTGTCACTTCACCTATACCTATCTCGTCAATTGCTACATCAAGTGTCCACGGTGCACCGGTACTATAAAAATGAATAGCTTCTATATCCGTTCTCAAAATAGACTGACATTCATCTTCACGCCCAGCCTTTCTCAATTTTTCATTTTCCTCAATCTGATTGAAGTCCGTGAACATTTTCTCATATTTAGAGCTGAGCATACGAGTTTCTATACACTTTTTACCGTTCAGAATATCTAAAGCGTTGTTTCTATTCATTACAAGCGAATACGCTTCTATCTCTTGACCTTTATAATTAATCTTCATACTATTCTATCATTTTTAAATTTATACTATAAAAAAGATAGTACCCCAAAGGTACTACCACAACCAAAGATAACGAAATATCTTCAATCGTTATACACGACAATCGGCTTATTGTCGTGAACTAAGCCATTTATCCCGTCTTTCTCTGCATGCCTCTAAGGTAGGCGCACAACAAGCAAAAAGTTCACCGCTATCAGTACGGTAGTCGTACTGGTACATTCTCACTCTTTTTCCTCTCAACCTGGTGTTGTAGGTACAATAATTCTCTTTACCGGGTTGGCATACGCTGCAACCGTTTTCATTTATTGAGTTCATAATCACTATATTTAATGTTTCACATTCAATCTTTCTTCACTTGTATAAGCCACTACAAGCCCAGTTTCATCATGTTGTATGGTGATGTACTTTTCACCCCTTTCTATGGTGGTAAAATCGCACATACTACATAACTTACCCAATACCTTGCCCAGTTGTTTCATCAGTGGGGCTTCGGGGCTGATAACTAAAACTAAATCCGCTTTCATAATCGTGTGTATTGTGGTAGCCCGAAGGCTACCGGATTAAAACTTAGAACTTCTCGATTTTGAGATTGTCGTTAATGATAAACATACGTCCACACTCTAAAATCACATGTGTATCTGTAATTCGTTTGATTACTCTTACTACATCATCGTGCGATATGCGTGGCGTACCGTCTGCATGACAGCCATTAGACAAATCACCTGATACTCTATATCTCAAACCTACTGTAACTTCATTTACGTTCATAATCTTATATATTGCGCAGGGCTTTTACCCTGCTGGTTAAACTTATAATATCGTAATCTCTTTGTTGCCTATCTCTGTATCTACATTCAGAACCTCGTACTTTTGAGCCTTGTAATTATAAACGACTTCACAGGTATTGAAACCTCTACCATCTTCTCTTTGGTCATAAACAGTATTTATATGCTGATACATTTTATTGCCTAACATGAAGTTTATCTTACCTGATGTACAGAAGTAGAATGCTACCGCATACTTCAATGTTTTCTTCTCATCAATTTTCTTTGTTGCCATATCTTATATATTTAAATTATTATTCAAACTATGTTTTGATTGTCACACTGCAAATATCAAACTTTATTTTGAATAAAACAAATTTTGATAGAAAAATTTTCAAATTATTTTTTGATACTATTCTTCTGTATTCTATGTATAATTTGAAAACTATTCCTATCTTTGCGTCAAATTATAATTTGAATATCATGCTAAGAGTACAAGAAATCTGCAAACAGCAGGGTATTACCATGCAAGACCTTGCTAAAAGAATGGGAGTGACATATCAAGCCCTGTATGCCGCTGTGTCCGGCAACCCTACCATTGGGAAGTTAGGAGAAATAGCAAAGGCTTTAGGTGTAGGGATAACTGATTTGCTGAATGAAGACAAGGAGGAAAACACTATCACTTGCCCTCATTGTGGGAAGAAAATTAAATTAGAGAAAGGAGAATAACTATGCCTTATTGGTTACAGTTTACAATATTTGCTATTATAGCAGGATTAGTGCAATACATCATCACTTACTTCAAGGAAAAAGGAAAGAATCTTGCAACTAAAGAAGACATAGGTGAAATTACTAAAGAAATAAAATCCGTTGAAAGTCAATTTATTAATGAAACAGAGAAGCTTAAAAATAAATTAGCAATTTTGGCAAATGCGCAAACTGACATAACTTCAATGGAACGTCAGGCTATTATTGAGGTTAACAAAAGCTTGTTTATGTGGATAGATTCTGTTTTAAATATACCAAATGTCAATAATTCAATTCAAATAAATAATTATATTAATGCTCAGAATCAATTATATAAAAATGTACAACAAGATGAAATAGTATTAAGACTATTTGTCAAAAGCGATAACATCCACAATATTCTTCATAAGATAATTTTGGCTTTTCTTAAAATACAAGCCGAAAAGCAACTAAAATGTCATGAAATAATTAAAATAAATAATGAAATAGATGACATCAAACCAGAAACACCATCAAAAGAAAAGAGAGAGAAACTACAAAGAAAAATAGAAGAAAGAAAAACTGCTTTAGAAAACATCTCAGAAAAAGTGCTCGAAGAATACACTACAATTGCCCCAATGATTAATGAATTTAGAGAAAAAAGCAAAGAGCAAATATATAAAATTTTAAAGCCGGAGCACTAAACTCCGGCTCATTAATTGATTAGCCCTTTGAATTTCAACCGATTTACGATTTCGGTGTAAAGATACTCTATATCTCCACTAAAGTCCCCATAATTCTGATAGAGAAACACGACATCAGCACAATTGTCGGAAATGGTACATTCTGATTGAACTCCAAGAACCCTTGCTAATTCAGGTCGTAACCCTGCTGTCATTTTCCCACCGGCGAGCGAGCTTGGAGAAAACAGATACAGGATAATGAAAATGAACTTCTTCCGCTGGGTTACACTGTCAATATTCGGTGGACATCCTCTCTCATTCAGCAACTCAACGAATATTTTGTAGATTTCATGGATAAGGCTTTTGTCTTTCAAAATCGGGGCGGTCAAGGCATTTTCTTCCTCTGAAAGTTCTGATTTCTCGATACGAATCTTTTTAAGACGAATGATTTTATTAAAATCCAGCTCCATAACACGATTATTTTAAAAGTAAAATAGTATATTTGCATCATAATCGTGTGAGGAGCTGATTCATGGTCGTGCGTGGGTTGGCTCTTTCTTTTATTTAACAGACTTATCCTTTTCCTGAATAACCCGATTTTTCTCGTTCACCTCCCTACCCCATATCATAGCGGAATAGATGGCTTTTGCATACAAAAAGAGTTCCTCACGACTGGTAAGGAACTCAACTCGAAGGGCTGCACATTTCGCATCAGTCCAGACATTTTCATTTCTATTCATTGGCTATTTGTTAATTTTATAAATCTATTACGTTAATGGTTAACACATATATCCACTTGCTAAACCATGTTATAAGATGGCTGAACAAAGGCTCATAATTTGCATAACTCCCACAAATCCGTACCTTTGCAATGTGTTTTTCATAGTATTAGATTTAAGGTTAATAAAAAAGATTGGCTGTCTGGGATAGATAGCCTTTTTTTGTATCTATCAGTCACCTTTGTTCTCGTCCCTATACTTATGCTTCCAATAGCTATTTAAACAATTATATACAGTAACGCAAATTATCAAAACTGTTACAACAAACCCTCCCCAATCAAATTCCATATCCTACTTTATTACATTCCACTCACTTTCCATAATCACATGTTCACACTTATTACACCTATGCAGGTAAGTCGGAAACGGAGCTGTCGTATAATCTTCGACAGCAATTTCTATACTGCCACATTCCGGACACTCAATTTTTACCTCTTTAATACCGGAATAGTCCCAGAAAGACGGTTTCCCTTTCACGTTCTCGATAGGTTTGGAGTAAAGGATAGGATTAGCCAGTACCCAGTTATAAACTCCTTTCTCTGCCCAGATGGAAGAGTGATTCACAACACAATCCACAATTTCGACACTTCCAATGATAGCAGAATTTACATATCCATTGCCGCAAATAATCTCACTCTGGAATCCAAGTGAAAAGCTATCCCATTGCCTTTTCGTAAATACACTATTAGGATTAATCATTTCCATGGGGACGGCGCTTGAATGAATCAGCACCCTCTGCCCTAAGTATTTCTTAGGACACGGCCAAGTGCGATTCTCGATGTCTTTGATGCCGTGGACTATCAGACTGGCCCATGGCTGTTTGATGGTTATTGCTTTCATCCTTCGCCTCCTTTCGGTAGTGCTGGTATCGGCCTCCAATGTGTGACATATCCAGTTTTGATGTATGGATAAATATTATACATCACTCTACGAGCCGCCATTTCACCTTCTTTTCCGTCTACTGTTATGACTTGCACTACTCCGGGAGAATCATCTTTCGGAATAGCCATTTCTACGCTTATCCACGGGGATTGCTTTGCCTGCCATTCGGCACCTTTTCTGAACATATTCAACATTGCTTGTCTCTGATAGGCTAATTCACCTTCAACTATTATTGCATAACTTGACGTAAGTTCTTGTTTTGCTGCTTCTTCTACTGTCTGTTTCATAATTTATCCTTATTGAATGTTCTGATTTATGTAATTCACAATCTTTTCCAACTTGCTTGAAGCAAACAAGCAATTATTAAGTTGTCGCTTGCCCTCTTTCCATTCGTGGAATAATTGATAATATGGTGGACTAAGTGTACGGTCAATCTTTATGCGATATTGATTAGTCCCATACTCAGTTATAAGATTCTCAATGTATTCGTCTGAATTATCTTGATTGGTAACAAATACCATCTTATCAGTAGTAAGTATCATATTTTACCCTCCTTATCAAATTCGGATAATGCCTGCTCGCAGAACTTGACCTGCTCCAAAGCATAATCCCTCTTATAAGTGATTATATCGCGTGTTGTATAGTCCGTATAAAATCGGTCTATAATGCTTTTAACATAAAACCTTTTAGGTTCCTCACAATGGTTCAGAAGAATCACGTATTCATCGTTTCTCGGATGCAAGCACAAAAAACGATAATAATTCACTTCACCATTTAGGCATTCAATCAGTTTTTCATCTGTCTTTAGATTTCCAATGTCTTCTATATTCCTTATTGGTCTCATAATTCAATATTTTTTATTATTTTTTCTATTCCGCTCGCTCTGTACCTCTGCCATACACATCTTGCACCATGACGCTTTCAGATGGTATTCCTTACCGTTACGACGGGCTATTCTATCGAAAAAACGGGATAACGGAAGCGCTCTACCACAGCGGGTGCACAGTTTACGCTCCACTCCGTCAACGACCACCCGGTTACGGGGTTTCCTCCTCACGATTTCACATGGCCCGCATTCGGACGCGCCGTACCTCCTGCAATATGCAAGTGAGTGCTTGCCGCACTTGGCGAAGGAGGTGCAATCCGAGCGGGGAACTGTCTGGTGAATGTTCATACTATTTGCCTTTTTCTATAGATTCTATTGCCAGGAATATCTCATACATTACTTGTGGGACAATAGCATTGCCGTATGCCTTTATCGATTCCTGCCGCCACTTTGAAAAGGCAATACCGTCCAATCCGGTGAAAATCCCATCATCTCGGCTACAAACAGGGGATTGAGTTGGGAAGTTTTTCCACCGTTCTGCGAATGATGCTCTCCTAACATTACCGGAAGGTTGCACAGAGCATCCGTCCTCATTTTCCCGTTTTTTCTTTTCAATGCTTGTGGGGAAACGGAGGGTTGATAATCCCTCGCTGCTGGAGTCGGAAGTACCCCCGCTTTCATCAAGTCGTTCAGACGTGCTGAATATCCTTTGCCCTGCACACACGTCTTTCTGTCCTCTGCCAATTTCCTTGCTCCTCCGCTCGCATCCCCGCAATATGGTGTCGGCAATAGTTTCACTGGATAAAACTCCGTCTTTCCGTTCTCGTTGCACCGTTTCAGTCCCTGCGTCTGTACTGTCGGTAGCAGCTCGTTTTGCGATGAACCACACCCTGTCTCTCCTGTGCGGCGCTCCGACGGCACAAGCCGGAATAACAACCGGTTGGACGGAATATCCTTCACGTTCAAGGTCGTTACACACTGTTTCGACGACATATTCCTGCCGATGCAATGTTCTTTCTCGGTCAACCTCTCCGAACAGAGATTCTTCACGTCCCAACGCAGTTTCACTGCCTGGCTGTACCATCGTGAGGATTCCAGCAACGTTTTCACCAACAACCCAATCGGGCTGTATCTCCCGTATCGCTCGTAGCATTTCCGGCCAGAGATAGCGGTCATCTTCCGCTCCCTTTCGCTGTCCGGCACAAGAGAAGGGCTGGCAGGGAAAACCTCCGGTGAGGACATTGATTTTCCCTTGCCATTCTCTAAAATCTGTTTTCGTGATGTCTTCATAACTTTTGCTGTTTGGAAACCAATAATCAAGTATCTTTCTCCCGAACGGGTTTATCTCGCAATGGAACACGTTTTTCCAGCCCATCATTTCAGCAGCTATTTCTGGACCGCCAATGCCGCTGAACAGAGAGCCATGTGTTAGTTTACTATTCATCCTTCCGCTTCTTGTCGTTCATACTTCTGTTCCTGCTCTCCTTGGCAAGTTCGTCAATCATGCGCTGGTACTTCCTTGCCACCAACGGGCAGCGCAGGCGCAGTGCGTTGTCACACTGCCACTCCAATAATTCGATTTCCTTTTCAAGTTCCATGTCCATAAAATCATCTTTTCTTGAATTTGTCACATATCCTGCCGTATCTGCCGCATGCGCACACTCTATGGTTTTTAATTTTACAAAAACATGAGTTCCCTATAAAGTCAGAAGCGTATCTGCAATTCATACATTTAACATACATAGGAATAGCCTGAATCTTCTTAGCCATATTATTTTCGTAAACTTTCCCCTTTGAACTTAACCCGTGTAGTAATCGCAACTAACCTATCCATTGTACGCTCCCCGTACTTTTGGGAGATTTCATCAAGCGACAAGTTAGTTGTCAGCATAAGTAGTTTCCCTCGTTTCTCCGCTTCATCGACTATTTCGCAGAAGGCAAGCCTTTTTTCGCCGAATTTCACGCTCATATTTTCCGTACCGACGTCATCTATGTAGATGATATGTTTTGCCTTCACAGCGTCTATATCGGCATTCATTTGTTGCGCATCGTAGCAGGAAACTATCTTGTGGCAATAATGATTGAGAAGCAAGGGGATGATTTTCCAGCAGATAAGCGACTTTCCACGCCCGCAATTCCCGTGACAGAGAAGCCCACGACCGTTATTTCCCGAAAGCCACGCTGCTATTTCCTCGTATTCCGGTAACCATTCAGCATTTCCCGTGAAATAGTTCAGTCCTCTCCAAAGGACACTCTTTGCATCAGGTATAGCTATGTTTACAAGATTGGGCAAGGGATTAAAACCCATTTCCCTAAAACTATCAATTGTTTTTCTGAAGTCTATTTGTTCCATCTTTCCTCCCATTTCTTTTCCTGCGGTGAATCGTATTTGTCAGGAGAGTTATTATTAAGAATCACCCCAACGTCAGTAGTTGACTTGGCAGGCATTCTCTCCTTGTTTGCCCAAGTAGTTAACCTTCTGGACAACTCCCATGTTTTTTCAAGTTCAAAGCGCATCTTCGTGCACGATTTATTCATTTCAGACCAATAGTCGAAGAAAGCTCGTATCATGTCTTTCGGGTATTTACCCACATAGGGAATTAAAGACTGATAGAAAGAATCTTTCCGGAAGAGAGTAGCGGCTTTAGCCGCGTCTTTCTTTGCTACTCCGTTAGGAGTAGTTTCTTTTATATTCTTTTCTTTCTTATTATTTGGGTTAGAGGTGGGTTGTCCTTTTTGGAAGTGGGTTATTTGCTGGGTTACAAGGTGGGTTATAAATTCTTGTAAATCTCCGTCTATCAATTTATTAAGTGGGTTACAAGGTGGGGTGTTAGGTGGGTTTCCTATGGCTTCACCGTTGTATTTTTCAAAATTGACAAGAGTAATCACATTAACCCCTTGACTGTTATCAGTAGTAATCATTTTCTCTCTTTTTAGTTTTCCAAGAAAGGATTTAACCCATTGGTCTGACCTTCTCCATTTTTTAGCGAGAAATCTATTGGATGCAGGATATTGCCCTCTTTCCCATGTTACCTCGTAACACCCGATGCGCGACGTAGTCGGTGATGCCTCAAATCGTGCTGACTGTATCAAGTCAATCCACGCTTCGCACTCACTAAATGCCCGGGCGGCCTGCCATATCTTGTTATCGAAGAATGTGCGGGATAGTTTGATGAATCCTTTATCCATGGTTTCAGAATCTCACGTTAGTTAATTGTCTTCCATTGGAGAACACAGCCCACTTGCCGTTACCACTATCAAATAACCGTAAATCAGAAACTTCCCCAAAACGTTTGATATTACCGCATAAATCCACAATCTAGCCACATTCTTTAGATGGATGCGGACGGATGGCACGACCGACTATCTGATACCACATGGCAAGTGACATTGTAGGACGTGCCATAACTACCGTATCAAGTTCCGGATAGTCAAAGCCGGTGGTTAATACCCCGACATTCGCCACTACCGAAATTTCACCAGCCTTGAACGCTTCAAGTATCCTTTCGCGCTCACCTTTTGGGGTGTCACCCGAAACGATTGCGGCTCCGGGTATAGACCAGGTAAGCCGCTCCGCTTCTTTCAGAAAACGGGTAAATACCAAAATACCTTTCCGTTTTCCTCCGGCTTTGGGATTCATCAGCCTTTGGACAATATGAACGAGATAGCCGTAAAAGTCTATCCGTTCATATTCTCTCTGAACTGACCTATCCGTGTAGTCGGCACCAGTGGTATTTACTTTCAAATTGAGTTCGTTCCATCCCGAAGGATTCATTGGATAATAATTTAGTTTTGCTAAATATCCCAAATCTAATAGGGTTGATACCTGTACATGGTAAATGACCTCTGAAAAGACATGAGGCTTTGTCCGGGTGATGAATTTCAGCATAGAGCCGAAATCACGGCTAGAGCTTAAACGGTATGGTGTTGCAGTCAAGCCAAGAACCTTGCACTTTACCGCATCAAAGAAATCCTTGTACATTCCCTCTTTAGGGTTTACAAGGTGGCATTCATCAACAATGATGTTCTTGAAGTGGGTAAACAGCTCAGGATGATTCTTCACACTGCCGATGGTGGCAAATGTTATCCGGCTTATTTCTTTTGAGTTAAAGGATGCAGAATAGATGCTGCAATCAAGAATGCCGTATGAGCAGAGTTTCTTGAAGTTTTGCTCGACAATTTCACGTGATGGACAAAAAATAAGCACATAGTCATTTAGTCTATGTGCTATATCCGCAATTACTATTGATTTACCCGCCCCTGTTGGCAGTACCATAACACCGTTACTTTTCTTATTCTTGTCTTTGAAAAAGGCTACCGCTTTATCAGAGGCAGCCTTTTGATAATCCCTAAGTATTATTGCCATAATAATCAGTTTTATAATAGCACTTACAACCACGTGTTGTTTTTTGCTTGCCTCTACAACAAGCGGCTATAAGCGAATGATTAAACCCATCTTTTTCGGCAGCCTTTGCCGATTTGTACTCTTTTATAGAGCCATCAGAAAACACTATTACTATTTCTTTACAACAAGATTTATGTAATGACTTTATATGTTTTTTACATTTTTCGCTTGCCCTATTTGATTGCGATATGTTTTTACGTGCTAAATCAAAATTCAAGTTTTCTTTTGTTGTACACCATCGCAAATTAATTGCTTTGTTATCGGTGCGAATGCCATTTATATGGTCAACGCATGGCAACTTGTTTTCATTTTGCACGTGAGCTTTCGCAACCAAACGATGCACAAGAAGTAGTTTCTTTATATTGTTTTTGCAAAGGCATATTTGAGAATAACCATTTTTGCCAACTCTATCTATCAGTATTCTTTCTCTGCAAAATGTTAATGCCCCACGTTTACCTTTTCTGTATCTTTCTAAAGACTTTACCCTACCTAAATTTGATATTTGGTATAAGCCTTCGTACCCTTCAATGTCTTTCCAAACTTCGTCCATAATCATTGATTTTAAAGTGAATAATAAAGGCAGTCTTTAAAGTCGTGCGAAGACTGCCTTTTGATAATCGTGTTAGTTCGTTAGAACCGAAACTCTATTTGTTATAATCGTGGCAATAATATAACTCACATCACGAGAACATTCATTTAGTCTTGAAACGGTATCGTCCAAACAGTCCCACTGTCCGGCATTCCGTAATTCTTTCTCATCCATCGTACCCGAAACTATACTACGGGCTTGATTAATTAGACACATTGCTTTTAGTAAATCAGAATGAACAGCTTTGTTCTTTATCTCTTCAATATTAATTTCTGTTGTCATAATCGTTTATATTTTATGTGTTAGTACTTTACAAATAGCTTTATAAACTTGTGTTTTCTCAAATCTATTCAGTATTAATGTTTTTTCAGTACCGAATGATAATTCACCGTTTTTGAACTGATATACGTTAATTCGCCCGCCAACTGTGTTATGCCGGTATATCTTTACTTCTTGATTTTCTGCTATTAGTGTCATAGTTATGCAATTTTGATAAGGTTACACTTTTTGAAACATCTATACTCTTCTTTTTCAGTGTCCCAGTACACTTGCAGATTGTCATTCGGCTTTCTGCCTCTACCTTTTACCTCACCGATAAGATTCTCTTTGAGAGTGCCAAAGGCTTGACGTAACGTGCCATCGGTCTTTTTGAAATAAAACTCTACTATCTTCACTTTCAAAGCCGCTTTCAGCTTCAAATTAGCCCATGCGCATTTCAACGCTTCACTCATTGAATAACCGTTCTTGCGAACAAAAGACCATGCCATTTGCATTACTTCTTTCATCTGACTTCTAAATTTTGTGCTCATACTACTTATATTTTATGTGTTATACTCTATTTGTTTACTTTGATGATGCAAATGTATAATCTTAATTATTCATTTCAAAGAAAAAGAATATATTTAATTATTCATTTAACACTAATTAGTATAAGTATGATTATACACATTATTATAAAAGAGTATATTTGCAGCAATTAAAATACATGATTATGAACAGAATAAAAGAAATCTTAAAAGAGAAAGGTATAACCCAACAAGAATTGGCTGACAAATTAGGTGTTACAAGAATCTCAATAGTAAAAACATTAGCAGGTAATCCATCACAAGAAACTCTTGAAAGAATTGCTAATGCCCTAAATGTACCTATGTGGCAACTTTTCGCATCACCAAATGAAGTAAAACAAACGGGAAATTCTCTTATATGTCCTAATTGTGGTACCCCCCTTGAACTCAAAATCAAAGAGTAAAGAAAGAGAGCGTTTCACAACGCCCCCAATCCAAAACACATAAAATATATCATTGCAGGCTTTTACGTCTGCTTTTTCTTTTTCTCCTTGCTGGGCTGAAAAACCAATGTATGACCGTCAAGCCTTGCGGCTATATCCGCTATGATAAGACTTTTTCCACTCCCCGTAGGCAGAACCATGATAACATTCGTCTTCTTCGCCCTGTTATTGAAGAAAGAAACGGCAGCATCAGAGGCTTTCTGTTGGTAATCACGTAGTTTGTACATATCTATCTTCTGATTTAATGATAAAAGGGGAATCCTCACTAAGTTTGGAAAGAAATGTCCGGATTATATAAGCCTGTTCCTTACTTAATCCAACCGGAGAGAATGAACCATCATTATTCTTGACCATCATGACAAATGTTCCTGCTTCCAAATCATTCATAACCCTTTCTCCTTTCGTAACTTCTTATTAAGTGCTTTGTAATACTTGATTAGCTGTTCGTACTCAAAATCAGTCATTTTGGAAGTGCTGGCAGCTTTCACTTTTAGCAAATCAAATTTCTGTTGACCGATTTTAGCAATTAGATTCACCCGATAGCCTTCCAAATGATCAGCTTTGAATCTGTTGCAGTGTCGGCATTCGGCATGGCAATTATTCTCATCAAACCGTGTTGTCAAATGTGTACGACTGAAATAGTGCCCGCAGTCCGCTTGTGTAAGCGGCTTTATCTGTCCACATGATATACATCGGAAGGAACCGTTTGGCATACAATCACGAAGCCGGATGAAAAGGGAAAACTCCTTGTCGAGTTTAGCTTTCAAATCCGGCTTCTTCTTTACTGTTACCCCTGCTTTATCAAACAAGGGTAAAGGCTTGTTTTGCTTTGATTTCTTTTTGTATCTAAACAACATGAAATTATATTTTTAGTATCTTTGTCCTAAACCAATAAATTAGATTATGGAACTTGATGAAATTCTAAGAAAGTTATATTCTCGAAACAAAATAGAAATACTATCTGTTATAAACACAGCGTATCATATTTCTATTGAAAACTATGACAGGCTCGCTCACTGTGTTCACACAGGATTTTGTTGTAATACACATAAGGGTAAACTAATAGGATTTATTTATTGTATAACCAATAAAGAATTATATTTCCAAGGTAACAGTAAGCGATTGCTTGGGACGTATATGAGGCCTAACAAATCTGCGTTATTCAATGATTGGTTAGTAGCGCAAGCCTCTGAAAGATCTAACTTATATCGCCATTGTATATCATATAGTATAAATGAAGGAACAATGAATGTTGTTGATCCCAATAATATAATAAGGACAAATGATGGAAAATACATTGTTTATGCAGGAAAAAATGAATGGGATAAATTTACCATTATCAAAGGCAAATCCAATATAGAGTTCCCTATATTGGATTTACCAATACCAACGTTCTATTGTGGCGGGGAATATAGATTTAAACTCAAGTAGATAAGCGAGATTCCCAACTGATCTCTTTGCCCAACACTTACCCGTGTTTGCCTGCTCTATCTATAAAGATATGGCAGGCTGGTTAACAAAGTTATTCCATATAAGCCATTGAAAACTCTTTCGGAATAAACCGCCCGACCGGAATAGGTTTGGCTGATTCAATAGCCGTGTGAATTTCTCTCTTTTTGAACTCATGTCCCTTTTCTTTGGCTTGTTTCTCACATTCTTCCTCTTTGTTTTTGAGATAGTGGGTAATAAGCATCATCGCTCTGTCAACGTTGAAGGTGTTCACGACAAAAGTCTGAACCCTTTCGTCTTCATTCTCTCCATCCGTGAATGTGATTTTCGTCTCAATCTGATAGAATTTCTTTTCATTCGGTTTAGATTCTTCGTCGCTATCTTCCGTCTCATCGTCCATCTTATCAACGTATTCTGCCATAGTGATTTCATTTTTGAGATAGGCAAGCGAAGCATCATCAACCTTGCGTTCTTTCAAGTTGTCAGTAAGAATCACGCAGGAATCGAACTCCTTTATCATTGTCAGGGTGAATCCGAACTGATAATTGAGTTCGATGTAGTCTTTCAAGATAAGGCAAGCATTCTCTAGCCCAGTGGCATACAGCAAGAACTTATACTTCTTGTCACTTATTTGTGCTTGTGCAAGATAGGGATATAAGAACTTGTTTTCATTCTCGAACGCCAAACGGTTCTGGTTGCTGACTTCCACTTCCTTGATACCGTCGGCCTCCATACTGAAACGAATTTTCGCCAAAGTGTCTTGGTCTATTAGCGTACCACGGTCGAAAAGAATTTCATTTCGTTCAATGGTTACTGTTTCACCGGTATCTTCATCAATAAAAGATTCCTCCCATGTTTTGAGGACACGTTTTGCAAGGTACATGTTGAGCATCTTCTTCGGGTCAGATGTCACATACCGGATTTCTGTTTTTCTTGTTTCTATCATAACTAAATAAATTCTTGATTTCTTTGTATTTCCTGCTGTTCCTCAAATTTCCAACAATATCCACCTGCTGTTTTTCTTTTGTTGTTACAACATTGTGAGATATTTTGAAAATTTATGCCGGTATCTCTACAAGCGTCCATTAATGTCAAATGTCGCTTTATAAAAGCTCCATTCTTATCTAATTGAATAACTACTTTACCTTGAGATACGGCCCTTCTTCTTTGGGCAGTACCATAACTCAAATTATAAGCGTGAGTACACCATTCCAAATTAGACAAGCTGTTATTGCTTTTGTTTTCATCTTTATGATTTACAACTGAATACCTATGAGGATTGGGTAAAAAAGCTTCCGCTACTAAACGATGAATATTGAGTGTATGTGAACGTCCGTCTTTGAATAGATTTACACATTTATACCCACATCTATCTTGTAGTTTAAGAATATGTGGCTTTTTCTTCATTAATTCACCATTTTGCAGTCTTACGTAACTGCATATAGATTTAATTCTACCCCTGTCTGATACTTGATATAAACCTTCATATCCGACAACATCTTTCCATATTTCTGCCATTATAAATAATCTTTATTTCGTCCAATCTCTATTTCCATTAGTTGAATCAATCTATCTTCATCAGCAGAAGGTAAATATATTCCGCATTCAGCACTTGCCCAATTACGAAAACGGGTAATACTTGTACTCATTTCTGCACTATCTAAATCAGCAGAGCTGCGCAATATCTTTATCCGTCCCAAATACTTGTCGTCTCTCTCACGAATGAAAATGGATGGATTAACAAGCTTTTTATAATACTGTTGCTTCACCCACTCCAACGTGTTTCCGGTCTCACACGCAAAGTAACCTAAAATCACATGCAAATATTTATTGCTTTGCAGGCTTCTTTTAGGCTTTTTCTCTGTGAGTTCTACAACCTTACCGCTTTCTGCGAGCTTTGCAGAACGAGCCTTAAATTGCTCTTTCTGCAAAGGGTTTGAAGTATCGTAAAGGGACATACATTAAAAAGGCAAATCGTCCTTTACATTGCCATTAGCATCAACCGGAGGTGGAAAGTTCTGCGGCTGTTGCTGATAAGTCGGCTGCGGTGTAGGTTGTTGAATTGGTTGCTGTGCCAGTGTAGCTTGTGAGGATTGCGACACACCGCCACGCGCATCTATTTTGTAACACCGAATAGACGCCATACGTTTGAATTCTCCGTCCTGATTCGTCCAAGAACGCCCTTGTAAGACAAATGATACAGTAACAACATCACCCTGATTAAAGCGGTCGAGTTCTGCACACTTATCGCCTGAAAACTCTAAGGGAATAACATTCTCATACTCGCTACGCTCTCCCGTATAAGGGTCGTAAGTGGTAGCATCCAAGATAAACTCCCGTTTTGTAAATGAGGAACCACCGTTTTTGGATGGTATTTGAACGGTTTGTCCGATTTCGATTATCCGTCCGGTTATTTGGTTTGCCATTAATTTTCTCCTCCAAAAATCTTTTTATCGGTTATAAGTTCTCTGTTTTCTTCCAAAAACCGGATAAATTCCTCACAATGATTAGTGAGAATAGGAATATCACGTTCTGGATTGAAAACGTATGTTTCTGTATAGGTATCTACCACAAAACCGCCTTTATTGAACTCTACAATGTTGTACTCAAATGTCCGTACATCCGAACCGTTCTTCATCAAAGCGTAAGGATAAACCAAATGTTGATGGTGGTCTTTGAATTTCCCTACGGTATAACTTCCGGTTGTTTTGATGTCGTGGACGCTGGCCGGCATCAGTTCGTCAATTACCCCATAAACCAAAACATTGCCGTATGCGGTAGGCAAGATTGCTTCTACCCGTTGTTGGGTCAATGCTCCTTTGTAATAATTGGCAAACTCGCGGCAAAGGTCAATGTGAAAAGTGAAAGTGCGATTGTTGTAAACGGCTTTTATCCCGTAAAGTGTTCCGTCATCATGATATGCCCTGCTCATTTCCATTATGGAAGATTTACGGTTCTCAATCATACAATCAATGATTTCATTGAAAGCTGTGCCACGGTCGGCAGCTTCACTATCGAACGGCTTGCGGTTGATCCGGTCTATCAGTTCTTGGAACTGCAATTCGTGAAATTCTTCGGGAGTATGGGAAGGATTTTCGCTCCATCCCCAATACTTTTCCCAAATTACATCACTATTCAGATATCCCCAATAGGCATCCAATAATGTTGCATATATACAGTAATTAAGCTGCTGGTTTTTCATAAGTCTTTGTCTCTTTATTGGGAACAAGCCCTAATGCTTTTGCTTTATTATTAATAAGCACTTTTGCCGCAACCATCGAACTACCTATATGTTGAAATTCACCAAGCCTTGATAACAAGTCATTGATGGATTCTGCGTCTGTCACCAGTTCAACCTGCTCTTTGATTTCCTCCATCACCTTATCGTATTTCTCCTGTGCTTCTTTTTTGGCGGCAAGCATCCCAAGGTAAGAGTTGATAATCTTCGAGGCGACAAAGTCGTTCTTGGCAGTTGGATTACCGTTCTTGTCAAGAATGGTAGGAACCTCCATTACTGAAGGAAGATTGCAGGTATTCTTTCCGTCATTTCTTGAAGTCGGGTCAAAAGTTATAGTGCGTCTTTGAACGCCTCTTTCGCTTTTCATTTCAAGATAACCAAGCAAATCCAGTTCGGTAACGATGGAGTTGTAGGACTTTTCACGCAAGGCAGGGATAAACACCGTATCATCACCTTCTTTCCGTGTGTCGCGATGGGCAACAAAAATGATGTGCTTGTTAAGCCCCGAAAGTGTTCGTGTCATCCATGAAAACTCTGCATTGATACCGCTCCAATCCCTGATAGACGGTTGGCGGCTGCCACATTTATAAGTAATGATGAAATCCATCATCTTGCCAATGGTATCAACTACAATGGTCTGATAAGCAGACAAATCCTCCTGCAAGACCTGTTGAACATCACTCCATGAAGTGACCTGTACGGTATCTATGTTTTCCAAATGCGCCATATTCATACGCTTAACGCCATTATCGAAATCCAATAACAAAGGTTTCGGTGCGCTCAATGCCACTGTTGATTTTCCCATACCAGCCTGGCCGTAAATCATCATTTTCACTGTGGTAGGGATTACTAATTCATTTGATTTTTTGATAAGACTCATAATCGTAAAATTTAAGGGGTTAATTATTCTCTTTCTGTAGAATAGCATCTACATCACTTTTTCGGTACAATCTCTTACCTCCTATTTCCAACCTGCACAAATATCCAATTTTATGCCATCTCCATAAGGTTGACTTATCGGTATGTAGAATCTGACTTGCCTCTTTAATGGTCAAGTAGTCCTCTTCCGGTCTGATGAAAGAGTCCCTGATACCTCTCACTGTCTTTTTTACAAGATGTTCTGCGAACTCTTTCAAATCAGTGGACTTTATAGTCAAAGTAACATTGGCACCACTATTTAAAATATCCTCCATGTTCATTCTCTCACCCTTTCTATATGTTCAATTCTAAATCTTCGTAACCTCCTCATATCACCTTGTTCGTGGCAAAGCGACAGAGAAAATATACACAGTAAGCAACATGCGACGGACACACGGACTATAGGCGAAAAATCCATTGTGAGCCTCACACCGGCTATCCGTTCATAAAGCATTGTTGCAAGTTCTCTCCCATTCCGTACATGCAATATTTCAAAAGCCTTTTGCAATTGGTTATTAATCGTGCTAACCGCCCGGCATTTGAAATTGGCGATTTCCTTTTTCTCATACCCTTGTGCATACATCCGTGCTGTAATCTCGCATTCAGGGGTGAGTTCTGTGAATACCCGTTCCATAATCGTGTGAGTTAGATGACTATGACTCCCTTTTTACAACGACAATACCTTTTCTCGGATAAGACTTTGAAGTCCATTTTTTACCCTCAAGAAGATGCTTGGCATTTAGAAGTGATACGTTGTTGCGGATTGTCTCAAGTGAAGATATAGGCAGCTCTATCGTGGCTCCTCTCTTCATGTTTCTCATTTTCTCTTTACTTTCTACTTTTTCCATAAATGTTATATTAGAATGATTGGTGGGCGTTGACGGACTCGAACCGCCAGTCTCCTCAAATGAGGTGTGTTAGCCATTACACCGAACGCCCCAATAAGAAAGGTGCGCTATTTTCACAAACAGCACACCCAGTACAAACACAAAATAAAACACGACAAAACAGTCCATACTAACACTTTTTACGCAACTCCATACCGGTTATCACTGCGAGTATAACAGACAAGATAAACATTGTGGATGTCAATACAATCCCCGTCATGTACAGAGGACCATCCTTTATTATGGAATTGCATAACATCATTGTCATGCACAGCAGTACAAGCAATGAAAAAGAGAACATAATTATCTTCATAACATCGTCATTGCAACCAGTTCATCACTATAGAATTCTACAAAATCGTGCTTTCCGAACTCTACCATTACTTTATCCCCATTGATGGCGCAAATCGCTCCAATCTTGCTTTCCCATCCGGGATGTTTACACTTAACCGGCATACCTATATATGGCATACGTGATTTATACATACTTTTTCCCATAATCGTGTGATTTTAAATTTTACCGCCCGTACAAGGATGAGGTAAAGCGGTGCGCACTTCGCTTTGCCCGTGGCTTTTAGTACGGTAGTAGCACTGACCTTTGCTGCAGCCTTGTTCCCCTGAACCAATTCGATTGGCAACATCACGTTATAATCAGGGGATTTTCTTAACTTTGAGGTGTCAAATCTAAAAATTAAGAAGTATGAAACAGTTTATTGAAATTCCCCAAGACGGGGAATCTGTACTGATTAATGTCAATCACATCGCTGCTGTCAAGTCTAAATCATTTGGCGATGAACAAGGATGTGAAATATTTGTCGCTACCCCTTATCAGAGGGAGCATTGGACTGTCGAGACTGGATGCCTAATAATCCAATCCAATTTTTCACTCTCTCATCTTCGCCAGCTGATAGAAGAAGCTCTTTAGAGGTCTTACCGTCAAGAATGAACTCTACCCAGGCTTGAACGGCTTGGGTAGTTGAGTGTGTGCCAACTTTCAGAAGAAGCTCTTTGCGTAACTTCTGTTCTTTTCTCTTTCTGAAATACTGAAGTATTCTTTTAATCATCTTTCTTCTCTATTTTATTATGCGTTAATTTTTCCATTCTATCCCAAATGCTAAAAATGCAATCCGTGTAAGCACCAATCCAATCTTTCCCTGACAATATCCATAATACTAAAAAGAACGGAGTAAACATAGCAAATGAGAGAGATGATAAACAGATAAACACGGCTATTAACAGCCTAATAAAAACATTCATAATTATATTTAAAGTTTGTACCTACCGGTCATACTCGCCATGCTAAAGACAGATATTCCTCCTTATTTGTTTCTTATTAGAAACTCTTCAACTTGCTCCTTTAGCGAAATCCCATCATTCAATATTGGTGACAGCTTATCGCAAATTTTCGATAGGTTATCTTCATATAAAGCGATTTTATATGCCCTTTCAATATCTTCATCAGAAAAATTACTCATACCCCGACAAATCTTATTTATTGCTTTTCTATATATTATAATTTCCTCATCTGTAATGCTTGTCGGTGAAATTCTGTCAATTATATGCCAATTCAAATAACAACCACCTACAACAATTCCCCAATTTTCAATCCTCTCTATAATACCTTTTTTTGAAGTATCTCCTTTATACAAGACTTTTACTTCATCACCAACTTTGAAATGTTTTTCAATAAAAGCCTCAACAATATCTTGAAAAAACATCGGAATTTCTCTTGCCCATATTTTAGTTTCCATACGCCATATTATTTTAAATTTAGTGCCCGCCATACCTCCAACGGATTGCACCCAGTATCATAGACTGGACGGGCTTATATGTGTCGATGTGCGTGTCGGTCGCCTAATCCGTCATTACTTACACCTCAAAGACTATGGTTACACATCTATTAATTGTTAAACATTGCACAGCTCGCAAGCCCCAACTTGCTTATGTGCGTTCGTTATCTTTGGTTGGCAAAAACGGCTTATGAATTACACCGTAATTGCTTTCACAGACTTGTCAAAGAACCAATCAATAGTACCCTACCCGATTCTCGCTATCGGTTGCCGTTCAATCCGTCAATAGGGCTGTCGTGCGTGATATAATCGTGTGATTAATCATCGTAAAAGAACTTCTCGCCCGGCTTTCTGAAAAGCCTATAACTTGCATACAAGCAGCCTAATACTATCAATGCCTCTATCATACTGCTATTCTATCAAGTTGAAACTCTATGTAATCAATCTCTTCTTGAATAATCTCTAAGGCCTCTTCTTTGGTATCGGTATTACAGAAAGCACAAGCCTCTGTGTCAGACATCTTATCAACTCTATCAAGGTCTATACAAGCCTTATCCAAAGCCTTTTCAAGCCCGTAGGCTTCTATACTGTCACATACTCTAAACTGTCTCATATCAGGCGATTTTTAAAAGGTTAGCTTTCTTAAAGCATCTGAACTCTTGGCGTTCAGTATCATAGTAAGTTTGAACGGTGTCGTTCTTCTTTCTGTTGTCAGTACCAGCAATGGCAGGCATCAACTTTTCATTTAGTGTACCGTAGGCTTCTCTCACAGAACCGTCCACCTTTTGAAAGTAGAATTTCACAATCTTGCTTTTCATCTGCAATTTCAATTTCATGTTAGCCCAAGCGCACTTTAATGCTTCTGACATCGTGAAACCGTTCTTGCGAACGAACTGCCATGCAAGGCTCATAACTTCATGTAAAAAACTCTTCGTGCTCATAATCGTGTGATTTAATATGTTTATACTATTTGTATCATCAATCATTTAGTTTATCTTTGCTACGTGATTGAATGATGATGCAAATATACTAGAAGTTCTATATCTAGCATAGAATTTCTAGTTAATTATTGTAAATATGCTAGATTTTCTATAATCAAACCTAGAATATCTATATGACTTTAAAAGAAAGAATGTTCTATCTAATTGAAAAAGAAGGACTTAATCCAAATCAATTTTATACCATCTCTGGATTAGGAAATGGGTACTTAAATAACGTAGGTGAAAGTTTCAGAAAGCCAACGATAGAAAAGATAAAAAAAAGCTTCCCGCATTGGAATATGGACTGGATTCTTTATGAAAAAGGAGAGCCTATTTCCAATATATCTAAAGAAAATATAGAAATTCTAGAAGCCATACCATTAAACCAAAACTATATTATAAACGTACCATTAGTAAATCAATACGCACAAGCAGGTTATTTATGCGGATTTCAAGATGCTGCATATATAGCTACACTACCTACTATACCTTTTATAATAGACCATGAAGCTAAAGGAAACTATGTAGCATTTGAAGTAAGAGGTGACAGTATGAATGATGGAACTGAAGAGAGTTACCTTGAAGGAGACAGACTTCTTTGTAGAGAAATAGCTCCATATCTGTGGGCAGAGTCTAAATTGCATATCCGGAAATGGGATTTCGTTATTGTACATGAAGACGGAATTTTGGTAAAACGAATAATAGACCATAATGTAGAAAATCATACTATTACAATACACTCTTTGAACGATATGTATCCTGACAGAGTTATTGATTTGGCAGAAGTTAGGCAAATCTTCAATGTGATAGAATTGCAAAGGCCAAGAAGAAGATAGTTTAAAAGTTTAATATACAAACTATTAAAACTAATACTATGAAATTCAATCAATACACATGGAACCTATATAAGCAATCTTCTGACGGACAAAAAGCTATTAAGGAGTTTGAGGAACCATCCAACAATGATACGATGATGGATTTGGTTTTCAAATACAATCCAAGAATGAAGTTATGGTGTAATGATGACAAATCCAGACTATCCATATCAAACATCAGTGAAAGCTTATGGTGTTACAATATCTGCGAATTTCCAGATGAGGAAAGACCTAATACACTGGAAGAAGCGAAAGAAAAGTATGAAGATGTTCTTTTTCGTGGGTTAACAGACAATGATGAAGTACTAATACCAGTCAACGACTATGAAATGATGTTGAATAGCATAACATGGACATCATTCTTATTATATTATTTTGCACCAGAGTTTTTCTTCCCTAATATATTTATTTACCGTTTCTTTGATTTACATAAGATAGCAGATATGTTTGAGATAGATTTACCGTCTATCCCAAAGAAATCAAACTATAAGGCGAGATGTATGTACTACTGGAGTTTATGCGAAGTGTTTTATCGATTTAGGGCAGAGAATGAGCTTTCTCCAGCAGAATTATGCGCTTTCCTATATGACTTTGCACCCAACTTCATGCCCCAAAAAGAAGCAGACGTTCCACAGCCAACACAAGCATGGTGTATCGGTGGATTGATTGATAAAAATGAATTATTTAGAACTACTTTTTGGCAAGCGAATCCAGAAACAAAGAAAGGCGATATTCTCATTCATTACGAAACCGCTCCAATTAGTGCAATTACCCGAGTATGGATAGCTCAAACAGATGGAGTGATAGACCCATTCTTTCATTACTATGGAAACACCTACATAGGGAATAAAATTGATATTCCACATATCAGCCTGAAAGAACTCCGAGAAGATAAATACTTCTCCAATCATCCGCTTGTTCGCAAGAACTTTCAAGGGGTAAGCGGATGGTCAATGAGTGGCGCGGATTATTCGGAACTCCTGCGAATGATAAAGGCAAAAGGATTTGACACTGATGTTCTGCCCAAACTATACGTTCCGACATTACCTAAAGGAATAGTTATAGAGTATGAACATGATGTGGAGCAACTGTTATTAGAGCCGTTATTAAACTCTATGGGATGGTATGAAAAGAAAGACTTCATCCGGCAGTTACCTATTCAAGCAGGGAGAGGACATCGGGTGTTCCCGGATTACGCCTTGCACTATGACAACAAACCGGACGAAGAAAAAGCGAAAGTTCTGATTGAAGCCAAACTTCACATGAAGAACAACCAAGACATAGAAGCAGCCTTCTTGCAAGCACGTTCATACGCTCGGCTATTAGGTTCTTCTGCTATTGTCTTATGTGACAAGGACTATTTACTTGTATATGAGAAGAAAGATAACTTCGACCGAGACAGTTATAAGAAATACTACTGGGGAGAACTTGAAAATCCCGATGTGTTCAACGAATTAAAGAACAAACTAAATATCTAAGATTATGATAATCACAACTACTAATAATATAGAAAATTATTCAATAAAACGATACTTAGGTGTAGTAAATGCGAATATAGTTATTGGAGCAAATTTTTTCTCTGATTTTGCAGCATCACTAACAGATGTTTTTGGCGGACGCTCTAATACCTATCAAAACAAGCTAAACACCATATACAAGGAAGTAATGGCTGAATTAAAAGCAAAAGCCAAATCTTTTCAGGCTGATGCTATTGTTGGATTACATATAGACTTTGACGAAGTTTCCGGTGGAGGAAAATCCATGTTTATGGTATCTGCATCTGGAACTGCTGTTATGATAGAAAATAACTTTGAAGATAGATACTTCATGTACAAAGCTCTCAGTGACATTCATGACTATTGGAAAAAAGGATTTCTATCAGAAGAAGAATACAATTATGAAAAAGCAAGGATTATAGAAAAGTATAATAGCGCAATTTCGGCAGAGGTTACAGTAGTCAAAGAAACTAAAGAATACGAAGCAAAAAAGTTAAGAGAGCAAGAAGAACAAGAAGCTTATACTAAGAAAGTTCTTGAAGAAAAGCTAATCATAGCAAAGAAGGAATTAGAAAACAGATGCCCATGTTCTGAAGATACCATAAAAGAAACTACACATCTTCAAATACAAGCATCAGACTACAATAATATTCCATATAATACTGACGATTCTATGGAAAGTATAATCGCAAAGTTTATTCGGTTAAACAGAATACCTGAAGCTTGCAAATATTACATGGATGAAACCGGATTGAACGATACAGATGCTATTGAGTTTGTAGTTGATACTTATAAGAAAATAGACCAGATAGACAAAGATGCTTTTGAGAGGCTTCTTAATAAATTGAGGGTATTAAAAAATAAAGGGTTTATTGAGCAAGCAATTAATGAATATCAAAAATTTACCCTATCAGAAAAAAATGCGGCAGAAACATTTATTAATGATTTATAAAATAGACTGATTATGGTTGACTTTCTAACCATCATACTCCTAATATTCGGAGTACTGCAAATCATCCTCTTCTTCAAGGTATGGGGAATGACGAATGACATCAAAGAGATAAGGAACAAGTACCTTAAAGACGAGGATGAGAAACGAAGACAAAAAGCAGAATACGACCCATCTCCTAAAATCAGCGGTGGGGTTAAAACAACAATATAGCCGGAATTATTTCCCGGCTTTTTCTTTCCCTATTCGCAAGTTGTGCAAATGTTGTGCAACTATCATAAAAAGAAAATGCTAACAAGTTGTAAATGAACCTATTAGCATTTTTCCTTGTGATTCCGTTGCGATTCGAACGCAAGACCCACGCCTTAGAAGGGCGTTGCTCTATCCAGCTGAGCTACGGAACCAGCCTTAATTGCGGTGCAAAGGTACGCTTTTTTACGAATATTGCAAATTTTTGTATCACCTTTTTTCGTTACCTATGTATAAAAGGCTCATTTGCTACATAAAAAGTAATGATTAGTTACCTTTACAAACAAGATACACGGTATTTATATACAGATGTATTAAAACATTTTGCAAATTATCAATGTTACTAATTATAAAAAGTAAAAATATGGAGGAATATTCAAATAGGAAAAGTAGCATTGACCCGAAAATGAATGAAAGAGTAATAACAGCTAAATTTTAAAGAGATGGAATGGGAAAATCAGTTGATACAAGAATTGCAATGGTCAAATAAAATCAGCAATAAGGCGAGTAAGGAATTGGTAGCCCAGGAAATTGCCGGACTGGCCAAAGACGGTGATGCCATAGGAGCAGGCTCCGGCTCTACCGTTTATCTCACTTTGTTTGCATTAGCTCAGCGAGTTAAACAAGAATCTCTGCATATAGAAATCATTCCGACATCTGCCGAAATTTCGATGACATGTATACAGCTTGGCCTGCCGCAAACTACTCTGTGGAATAAGCGTCCGGATTGGACATTCGATGGTGCAGACGAAGTGGATCCGCATAATAACCTCATCAAAGGACGTGGCGGAGCCATGTTTAAGGAGAAACTCCTAATTAAAAGCAGTGGCAAGACTTACATCATTGTCGATGAGAGCAAGCTTGTCAGCAAACTGGGGAGCAAATACCCCATACCGGTGGAAGTGTTTCCACATGCTCTCTCCCATGTGGAAAACGAGATACGCTTATTGGGAGCTTCAAAAATCAGCCTACGTCTTGCAGAAGGAAAAGACGGTCCGGTATTTACCGAAAACGGTAATTTCATTCTTGACATTCATCTCAGCAACATTGTTCCTGATTTGGAACAGAAACTGAAAGCCATTACCGGGGTTATCGAAAGCGGGCTGTTCATTGGTTATGACATTACAGTCCTAATGGCAAACCGCTGATGTACCAAAGTACAAATAAGGTGGTCCATGCCAATAGAATGACTAAAGAATATCTCCAAGTATACTTCAGCAGTGAACCATAAGTGGATTGCCTATCATATTGCTGCATATAGGTCAAGACAAGTGGCATGTAGAACATAAAAGGTGTTATGGCATTTGTTGCACTGTCACCTATACGGAACGCACATTGGGTCATATCCGGCGAAATGCCCATACTTGCCAATACCGGAACAAAAATGAAAGACATAAAAGCCCATTTAGCTGTGGCAGATACCATAAAGAGATTGACCAGCGCCGTAAAAAGAATGAAGAGAATCAATATCCATAAACTACTCAAAGAGGCGGAGGACAGCAGATTAGCGCCTAAAATGGCAATGCACTTGTCCAAGTGGGAATATTCAAAACAAGCAAACATCTGTGAGGCAAAGAAAGCTATCACAAAATAAACGCCCAGCAGTTTCATCGGCTGCGTAAGTCCTTCTATCACATCACCGTCCGTACGGTATCGGCCGGAGGCAAAACCATAGACCATCCCCATCAAACCTATTCCAAACGAAAGCAAAAACAGAATACCAACTATAAACGGAGAACGAATCAACCCACCATTGACACTCCGCAATATCCCCCATGAAGAGAATGTAGCCCACAGAATAATGGCAATATACAGCAAGCCTGCAAATACAGCTCCCAACATAGCTCTCCGTTCCTTGCGGGACAGTTGTTTGTAGCCATTAAAATGAATATCCCCTGCATACATTCCCAAGTGCGGCAACAAGCTCCTGCGGGTAATATGATAAATGATGAATGCAAGCAGGAACGTGGAAACAAAGAGAAAATAATAATTGCACAGCGGTCCAGTCTGCCCCGGAGCAATATTCATCCTATCAGCCGCTTCTTGCGTTACAGAGGCAATCATGGGGTCTAATGTACTCAAAAACACATTAGCGCTATAGCCACAAGAGACTGAAACATAAGCTGTAATTATACCTCCAATGGGGTGCAGACCGACAGACTGGAACAAAGTTGCAGCTATCGGCAACAGAATGATATATCCTGCATCTCCCACTATATTGGACAACAGTCCTAAGACAATGACCAGCAGAATAATGCGCCAAGGATCACGTGGACGTCGTACCCCCCTGCGAATACATGCATCGATGAAACCCGAATGCTGTGCCACCCCTATTCCGAACATAGCCACAATCACCAGCCCTAACGGAGCGAATCCCGTAAAATTGGTTATGACATGGCGCAGCAGCCAGCGTATGCCCTCCGGACTCAGCAGGCTCTGCACCCGTATTTCTTCTCCAGTCTGCGGTTGCAGCACGCTCAGACCATAGACATCGAATATCCATGAAAGGAGGATGACTGCCAGCGTCAGCAGGAAGAACATCGTAGCGGGATGTGGCATTCGGAGTTTACTCATCGTCGGCTTCCAGATTGTCTATATTCAAGATTCGAAGTTCCAATGCACGCACCACCAGACGAGTGGCATTCACCCCCACCCGTTCACTAGGCGGGAAAAGACGGCCGACCAAGTCATTCTGCCGTTTCTCCAGCGACTTGACTCCAAAAGGCATTCCCCTAAGATTGGCAATCATTTCTTTGGTATAGCCCAGTGCCAAATGACGGAGGAAACGCTCGTCATACTCATCAATATCATAGCTTATGATTGCTTCCTGACGTTTTGTATCATTCAGGACAGATTTCTTGAAGCGTTCCACTATTTTCTCCAGTATCGGATAGTTAAAGACCAGCTTCTTGCCGTCCATCACTGCCTGCACATCGGTTTTGGTCAGCAACTCTCCGGTTTTCAGGATAATGCCGTCGGCACCGGCTTCAAGTACGTCCACCCATAACTTCTCATTCAATATTTCTCCCGTGAATATCAGCACATGTACTCCCGGATAACGCTTGAAGATATTCCGGCAGATGTCCACCCCGATTGTGGTCGAACCTCCCAGTCCCAAGTCCAGCAGAACAAGATCCGGCACGCCGGCTTCAATCAATGTCCAGAACTCCTGCTCAGTCATAGCAGTACCTATTACCTCCGCATTGGGAATTTCATGGCGGAAAATCTCTTCCGTCCCTTTCAGCTCCAACTTGACATCCTCAACGATGATTACTTTAAATTTTTTGTCTTCCATATTTCATTTTTTCGGTAGCGTAAAATATATTGTAAAACCTCCTTCCTTTCCCGGTTCGGCATTGATACGGCATCCCCGGCGTCCGGCAAACTCGTCATGGTCGCGGATAATCTGCTTGCACACCAGATATTCCGTACCATACAGTTCTCCTTTCTCACCGGCCGTCATGCGGGACAAGTCGGGATAGAACAATTGGTTCAATTCTTCACGGGTCTTTTCCCTGCGCATATCTGTAAACAGAAAACGTATAAATTCCCCATCTTCCCGGGCCGACAGACAGACAGCTCCATCCAGAGTTACGGAGCAAGCCTCGTCTATCAGGTTTTCAAGCAGGAAACGCAACTGGTTCCAGTCACCGGTAATCCGTCCTTCCAACGGTTGTATCTTAAAATCAATATGCGCCTTGTTTCCCTTATACACTTTGCGGAAATATTTCCCGGCAGTAGCCATAAGTTCCGGCACAGATATTGTCGCACGCCTGAAAGTCACCTCTTCCAACTGGCGGGAAGCGCATGAACTGAGTATCGTAAAGATACCTTTGTAATACTCTATCAATTCGCTGATGGCAACCACCGTTTCCCGCTCCTCCGCTTCTGTCTGTTTGCCGGACCGCAGTTTCCCTATCAGCTGCTTTATCTTGTTCGGATAATAAATCGTTTCATGCTTGATGGTCGAAAGACAATTATCCAGCACCATGTTCTGTACATGCAGCAAACTGTCTTCCCAGGAAGCTCGCCGGGCTTCATCTTGAGCCACTTCGATGTCCCGGTATTTCGTAGCCAACTTAACCACTGCATTGAAGATTACAATGGAGACATAACGGGCTATCAGTTCCAAAAGCAAATGGTCGGTCTCCTGCTCCGTACCTTCCCTGCGTTCCAGACACAGCACACCTATGCAACGACACATATTTCCCGCATCCACAACAAGCGGCAATGCTTGTATACCCTTTTCCGATATGTACTCTTGCTGCTCAAAGCAATTCTCCATATATTTCCTCCAGATAGGCAACTCGTCCACGGCGGTATCTTCCACTGGATTGGAAGTGTATTCCAGCTTATGTGTAGTCTCGTTGTATACAGCTATGCTTAACCGGTCGATACTCAAAAGTTCGTTCACTGCATCAAAAGCGGAACCTACAATCTGCCGCGGGATTTCCTTCAATGTATCCTCCTCACGCTGCAACATTTCCTCCGTATCCGAAACCGGCAACAAGGAGGCATTGAACACCTTTCCATTAATTTCCAGTACTTGCTCCAGATTCCAGCGGTTCACCAGACGTTTACGGAAGTAGAGTATGTAATATCCCAACAGCAATACGAACAGCAAAATCACCGCCAGCAAAATGCCCACCATCTTGTTGTTGGTGGAACGCTCCAGCTGCCGGCAATATTCTTCCAAGGATTGGTCTTCTCCCAACAGTTTGTATAAGGTAGTGTAGGCAGCATTATTATAGCTATAGTCATCCCATTGCTTCAATGCAAGAAATGAGACTGCCGCTTCATTCCTGATATCCAGAATTACATGGAAATCCGAATTGAACATCTGGTTCCACCAATCCAGTTCCGCAGGCGCCCCGTCTCCCGTCAGCGTCATATAGCGACGTATAGGATGGGCGTATTGCTTGTAATGTTCGTTCAGGCAATACATTGCCGAATCTATGTATTGTAAAGCCAGTTCGTATTCTCCGTCTACATTGCAGTAATAAGCTTCATTGGCATAATCGGAGGCTTCGTCCAGCAAAGCTTCGTATTCATTCTGTGCAAGCAGTGCCAAAGAATCCGGTAACACCTCTCCGGAAGCAGGCTGTTCCACAGCATGCCGGCAGGATGACATGCACAAAGACAACACGACGAGCAACACCGACACGGACTTACGGATACCGGCAGGCAGACGGAAATAAAAACGGCTGCCTTTTCCCAGCCCGCTCTCCACATTAAATAGACAGACCTTGAACAAATCATTCGTCTTGCGATATTTTTCAATGATGCCCTTACAGTTCATCAGTCCAAAGCCACTTCCTTTGTTCTTCCTCAATTCCTCCTTGTCGGGAGCGTCACTCATACCGATGGCTTTCGAGTCATATACTTTTTCTCCCACAATGCGGGCTACATCTTCCGGTGACAATCCACAACCATTATCCTCTACCGAGATTTCCACATAATCTTCCTCCTGCCGTGCATATACTTTCACCATACCGCCCTGAGGGGTATATTTACGGGCATTCTCCGCCAGTGTATTTATCATAAACAATGTAAGGGCTTTGTCTGCCTTTACCCGGATATCCGTAGGCTGCACCTCCAACGACTGTCTCTTCATCTCGAATGTACGGCTTCCCTTCCTAAGCAGCTCGAAAAGTTCATTCAATTCGAACGTCTCTATGTTCAGGCTAAGGCTTCCTTGCTTCATCTTTATCCAAAGGGCAAGAATATCATTGTATTCATTGATGGTAGTAACCAACTCGTCGATATACTGGTATTTCTCCTCTTTGATCCGCTCCTCTTTGATGAATCCTTTTTGAGTCAGTTTCTGCACTTCGTTGATGATACGGTCTATGTACGGGTGAATTCCGTTGACAATAGCCATACATGCTTTCTTTATCAGATTTTGCCGTTTGTTCCCCGCGATGTGCTGCTCGTAAATGTAGCGTTGCTTTTCCAGTCTGCGGCGTTCGTCGCCAAGGGAGATGGACGTCATGCCGTTGTCAATTGCCCATTGGATATAGGGAGTTATCACCCGTACCATCGCCTGCTCATCCTTGCTCATCCGACGCGGGAACACTAATTGCCCGTTGTCTATGCGGATATCCTTCACTCCAAACAGCTTTTCCAATTCCGGGCAGACAGCCGTCCGGATAGAGTCGACGATTTCCTCCTCAGTCTGTGCATCTGCCGGAATGGATGCCGTTATCTTCTGACAGATATCCAGCATCAGCTGCAGACGGCGGAGATGCACTCTGTTCCGGTCTTTGGAACGCTTGTTGAAAAACCAGAAGAAGAGGGATACAAGCACGAAGCCCACAATGACCAGTGACAACACGACGTTGAGTTGCCCCGCCTCCTTTTCCAATGCCTGATAGCGGCTTTCCAGTTCTTTATCCTGGCGTGTATCTTCAAGGATATCCAGGTAAATATTGCGGTTATAGTCTGATTTTTCTTTCATCCCGAGTCCTGCATACGAAACGCTCAACTGTTCACGAATACGTGAAATCCACTCGGGCACGGTTTTCAGTTTCTGCTCCATCCATGCCTTCTCCGCACAAATCGTATCTCGACGGTCAAATGCTTTCAGCCAGTCCAAACTATCGTGGCAGTCATAGAAAAGGCGGTGATGGTCATTTACACATTCCAGAGCAAGTTTTAGCGTGTCAAGAGCTTCTGTATAGTGACTGTGGGCATTCAGGTATTTGCCGATAGATACATATGCACCTGCTATCTGATACAAATCCTTGTATTGGCTGAATTTTTGCAATGCCAACTGCCCCAGACGCATGGGAAGCAGCGAATCTACCGGTACTCCAAAACGTGTCAAGGCATGGGAGCGGCGGTCTTGAAAAAATGCGTAATTATCCGGTGAAGCCATCAAGTTGGCAAGTCCCTGCACTCCATTGCCCTCAAAGTAAAGATAGCCCTTGCGCGAAGCCAACTGCCATGCGGTATAGAGCTCATCAAATTCTCTCAGTCTTCGCTCATCCGGTGTCTCACCCTCGCATAAGGCAGCAGAACCTTTGATGTAGTGATAATACAACAGCTGATTGGTATCTGCCAGCAACTCTTGTTTTTTAGTAACTTCATTAATAGAGGCTACAGCTTCCGGACGCTGTTGCAAATAATAATAATACACAGCAGATACAATATAAAATTCCGAACGGGCATAATTCAAACGCATTTGCTCGTGTCGGTCCACAAACAGATTGTCATCCTCCGCTATCCTTTTCATACGGCGCAAGGCACTGTTGCGGTAATCATAGAACTCCTTGTTCAACGCCGTCCGCTGATAAATTTTCATCAAGCCGATGTCGGCAATAAGGAGTTCCAGCTCATTCTTGGTCAGATCATAGACATCCGTATGAAATTTTTCGGCCTGCTCAAAATCCATGCGCATAAAAGCACAAAAGCCCAGATTATTGGATGCTTCCGCTTTTCCTTGTTTATAGAGGCTGACTTCACGGTAGGCCCTTGATGCCGCATGGCAGGATGAATCCAGGTTTTTATAACGAAAAGCATAAGCCACCTGGTTTAGAGAGTCGATAAGGCGTACTTCCTTCATGGGTGCCGTTCCCACACACGAAACCATTGTTGTACAAAGGCACAACAACCCCGCAAACCATATAAAAGAAAGTCGTTTCATAAAGCAAAGCTACGAATAAATCCGGGAAAGAAAAATAATTTTTATACAATAACTCTTGTTTTATGTAACGGGAAATTCCTACCTTTGCATGCAAATTAACAAATAGGTAACATCTATTACACAAATGAGCGAAAAAGCACCCTTTATGGTATTCTCCGGAACAAATTCGAGATACCTTGCAGAGAAAATCTGCGCTAGCCTTGATTGCCCTCTGGGAAAGATGAACATCACCCATTTTGCAGATGGTGAGTTTGCAGTCTCTTATGAGGAATCTATCCGTGGCTCGCATGTATTCCTGGTTCAATCAACCTTCCCTAATTCTGACAACTTGATGGAACTTCTGCTGATGGTTGATGCTGCTAAAAGAGCATCGGCAAAAAGCGTTGTAGCCGTTATCCCTTACTTCGGTTGGGCACGTCAGGACAGAAAAGACAAACCCCGTGTTTCCATCGGCGCCAAGCTGGTGGCCGACCTGCTCTCTGTTGCAGGTATCGACCGTCTGATTACGATGGACCTTCATGCAGACCAGATTCAGGGTTTCTTCAACATTCCGGTGGATCATTTGTATGCATCAGCAGTATTCCTCCCCTATATTGAATCCTTGAAACTGGAAGACTTGGTAATCGCCACCCCGGATGTCGGCGGTTCAAAACGCGCCAGCACATTCTCCAAATACCTCGGTGTACCTCTGGTATTGTGCAACAAGACACGCGAAAAAGCAAACGTGGTTGCCACCATGCAAATCATCGGTGATGTAAAAGACAAGAATGTAGTATTGGTAGACGATATTGTAGATACAGCAGGAACCATTACCAAGGCTGCCAACATCATGCTGGAAGCAGGAGCCAAATCTGTCCGTGCCATTGCCAGCCACTGCGTAATGTCCGACCCTGCTTCTTTCCGTGTACAAGAATCCGCACTAACGGAAATGGTATTTACTGATAGTATCCCCTACTCTAAAAAATGTGACAAGGTTAAACAGTTGAGCATTGCCGATATGTTCGCCGAAACCATCAAGCGGGTGATGAACAATGAATCAATCAGTTCACAATACATTATCTAACCGCGGAGCGGTTAGAAATTAAAAATTAAAGGCTGCGCGGTTCTGAAGTGAACATTGCGCAGCCTTTAATTTTTAATTTCTAATTTTTAATTCTAATTCTCCAGCCTTCCCATCTTGTAGGTTCCTTTTCGTATCACCTTTCCGTTCTTGTCTGTTTCTACAAACGGACCGTGTTTCTTGCCTTGTTTGAAGAAGCCTTCATAACGGTTTCCGTTCTTGTCCTCCTGGATACCGCTACCTTCTTCCATACCGTTCACAAAACCGCCTTTATATTTGGTTCCATCGGTCTGAATCAGGGTACCTTGGCCGTTGAACTTATTGTCTTTCCATTCACCTTCGTAAGAGTCACCTACATTCCATTTGTAAGTACCGTATCCGTCACGTTGGTTATCTTTCCAATTACCTTCGTAAACGGCGCCGCTTGCCCACGTAAATGTGCCGTGGCCTTCCTGCTTTCCATCCTTGAAGCTGCCCACATACTTGTTGCCGCTGGCATGGTAATAAATGCCCTCTCCGGTACGTTCACCTTGAACATAAGAACCTTCGTAACGGTCGCCGGTATGGAAAAAGTAAATACCTTTGCCATGCTGCATGTCGTCCTTCCAGTCACCTACATATTTGTCGCCGTTGGCATATTCAAAAGTTCCTTTACCGTCCCGGACATCATTTTTCCACTCCCCGTCATATTTGGAACCGTCATTCCAGGTCAGTGTTCCTTTGCCGTCTTTCTTGTCATTCTTCCACGAGCCTACATACTTGGAACCGTTCTTCCAGGTATACGTTCCTTGGCCTTCGCGTTTATCATTCACCCAGTCGCCCTCATAAATATCACCATTGTAATAGTACATGGTTCCTTTACCGTGCTGGTAATCCTGAAACCACATGCCGTCATAACGGTTGTTATTCATAAAATAGTAGATACCCCTGCCATGCTGCTGGTCTTGAAACCATTGCCCCTCATACTTTTCACCGTCGGGAAACATATATGTACCGTAGCCTTCACGCTTGCCCCTCACATACTCACCCTCGTAGACGTCGCCGTTCTTGAAAACGGTCTTCCCCTTTCCATTGGGCTTGCGGCCTTTTATTTCACCGGTATAGACGGCCCCGTTATCTTTGAACGTATAGGTACCTATCTTTATCTCCGAAGAGAATGTACTTTTCACTTTATCGAAAAAGCCGCTTTTTTTTTCCTGGGCAGTGGCTCCACCTTGGCATAAGAAAGCCAGAATGAGTGCAGTATATAGATATTTCATTAATTGATAATTGATAGTTGATAATTGACAAAGGTAGGATTTATCCGGTAAAATGATGCGATAACTCCCGCTTTTTATGACATTTTTTTGCCGCACACTATTTCTTTTAATTTCTCTTTGCATAAATGCCGCCCTGCAAGTTCACGGATTTCTTGTGGAGTAACCTCCTTGACAGCATCCAGTGCTTCGGCAAAGTAGGTATCCTGCAAGCCCGATACCTGCACAAAAATCCAGGCATCTGCCAACGAGAATGCAGATTCATAACTACGGCACATGTCTCCCAACATATAGTTCTTCACCATGGAAAGCTCTCCATCGGAAGCCAGCTCGTTCTGAAGGCGGTCTATTTCATGATAAACCTCACCGATAAGAGGCTCCACAAATTCGTTGGCGGCTTCGGCACTGACCGCCAACACTCCCTGCCCCGGATAGGGCATGATGGCTGCGGAGATACCGTATGTGTATCCTTTATCTTCCCGGATATTGGACATCAGGCGACTGCCAAAATAACCCCCGAACAGTGTGACCAGTACGCGGGCCTTCAAGTAGTCCGGATGATTACGGTCCAGGGAAAGCATGCCCATACGGACGGCACTTTGCAGGGCGTCCGGACGTTCGATGAAGATACGTTTTCCGGAGGTGGTAACCGGATGGAATTCTGTCTTCTCCGGTTTGCGGAAATCCGTACCGAAAGCCTCGCAGCCAAACAAGGACTCTATCCTGTGGATGCAATCACCGGTTACCTTACCCGAGAGATAGATGCTGCAATTATTGGAATGATAGTAACGGTCATAAAACTCGCGTAGCACCGCAGGAGTGATGCGCCGATAATCCTCTTCCTGCACCAGACGTCCACCGGGATGCTGCCCGCCGTACAGAGCCTTCACCAATCCGCGGTGCGCCAGAAAGTCCACCTTGGAAGAGTTGACAAGAAACTGCTGGATATTGTTGTCTACAATCACTCCCAGCTCTTTCTCGGGAAATACCGGCTCTTTGACGATAGACTCCAATATGTCAAGCGTTTGGGGAAGGTATTTATTCAGAGAATAAAGGGTGACATAGGCATACTCGGATGCACTGGACAATTCCAGCCAGGCTCCGTAATAGTCCAGCTTTTCCGCTATCTGGGCGGCATCGTAGCGTCGGGTTCCCTCGCGAAGCATGCGGTTCGTAAACAACGCCTGCAAGGGCTGTTTCTGTTGCCATCGGCCGCCTGCCATGAGGAGATCGATACGTGTCACTTCATTGTCACCGGCATTGAGCACACTCAATGGCACGCCATTAGGCAACTTGATACGTTCCGGTCTTTGCACTGCCAGTTGTTCCGGTTCAAGAATCCGGGGTTGGTCACTTCGGTTCAGCATGGGCTTTCTAGTTTACAACCCGTGGCTTTTAAGAAATTCTTCTGCCCGTTCCAAATCCTGAGGAGTATCTATGCCGATAGTTTCCACATCCGTGACACCTACCTTGATGGTATATCCGTTTTCCAGCCAACGAAGCTGTTCCAATGATTCGGCAATCTCGAGGGATGACTGCGGAAGGGCGGTTATCTCTTTCAGTACCTCTACGCGATAGGCATAAAGGCCGATATGCTTATAATATGTATGATTCTCCAGCCAGTCTTCCTTCGCCGCATTGCGCTGGTAGGGAATGATGGAACGGCTAAAATAGAGGGCATTCCTGTTTTTGTTGAGCACAACCTTCGGAGAGTTCACATTTTCCAGTGCCTCGAAACCATTATCTACCGTAAAGGGTTTCACCAGAGTGGCTATCTGGGTGGCCGGATCGTCGAAACATGCTTTGACGGCTTGTAACTGCGAAGGCTGGATGAAAGGCTCATCCCCCTGGATATTCACCACGACATCAAACTGTCCTCCTATTTTTGTACAAGCTTCCTGACAGCGGTCGGTGCCGCTTTTATGTTCGGTGGAAGTCATTACCACCTTTCCTCCGAATGCTTTTACTGCGGCTTCAATACGCTCATCGTCCGTAGCCACGTATGCATCGTCCAAGATTCCTGCCACTTGCTCGTATACTCGCTGTATCACGGTTTTTCCACCTAACACCGCCAATGGTTTGGCTGGAAAACGCGTAGATGCGTAACGGGCAGGTATGATTCCTAAAAATTTCATTTTCAATCTTCGTTTTTTAAAATGAGAGTGTGTCCGAAAGTGTTCATATACTATCGACCCATCTCCTTATATTCTTTATTAATTATAACAGTTGTTTCAATCCTCGCAGGATATAATCACGTTTCAAATCTTTTGGCTTATAGACAGTCCCGTCACAAGACAACAAGTCTATATCCAGCCGTACAATTTCCTGCTCCTTCTCCTCGGGCTTCCTTCCGGCTTCCCGTTCGATGGCTTTCAGGCAGGCGGTGACTTCCTCTACCGGATTATCGGAAGCAAAGCATGCCACCTGATTGGAGAACAGATTCGGACGGTGAAAGAACAAAGGTACCGTCTCCTCCTCTTCCGAGAAACGTATTCCCGAAAAAAGTTCCGTCAAGCGTCTGCGAGCCAGTTCCATGTTCTCCCTCCGCTGCTCGTTGCTCCCAATACTAATCGTATAATCCATTTTTTTAAGGTGAAAGGGGAAAAGGTGAAAATTGAAAGTTTACCTTTCCACTTTCAATTTTCACCTTTCAACTAATTAAACAGTTCGTCGAGTCCCTCTATCGGTTCTTCTATATGGGTGTCTCCTTCCAGATTCACATCATCCTTGCACGGGTCATAGCCTTCGGGCAACTGGAATGTTTCATTTTCATCATATCCCAGAGATTTGTCACCGAGCACTTTCACCATGTATTTGGTCCAGATAGGCAATGCCATGGAAGCACCTTGTCCGTGAAGCATCGTATCGAAGTGGATGTCGCGGTCCTCACCGCCCACCCAGCAACCGGACACAAGCGAAGGCGTGAAGCCCATAAACCAGCCGTCGGCATTGTAGTTCGTCGTTCCGGTCTTGCCGCCCATGTCGGCTTTCACACCTAGACGGCGCACACGGCCTCCGGTACCTTCGTTGACAACGGCACGCAGCATGACCAGCATCTTGTAAGCGCTGGATACGCTGATGACTTCCTGCATTTCGGGAGCAAAGGTCACCAGCACGTTTCCATCATTGTCCTCGATGCGGGTCACGAACAGCGGAGCTACCCGGATACCCTTGTTGGGGAATGCGGTATAGGCACTTACCATCTCGCCGACGGAAATCTCGCACGGGCCCAGACAGAGTGAAACGGAAGGTACTATATCACGGTTGCGGACACCGAAAGTATGTATAAGACGTTTCAGATTATAGGGATTCAGCTTGCTCATGAGATAGGCCGTAATCCAGTTGTCCGAGTTTGCCAGCCCCCACTTCACAGTCACCATGTCACCAATCAGCTTTTTGTTGGCATTACGCGGCGTCCACGGTTTTCCGTTTTCATCAATCAGCGTGTATTCCACGTGGCGCACTTCGTCGCAGGGAGAAAAACCGTTCTCCATAGCCAATGTATAAAGGAAAGGCTTGATGGTAGAACCTACCTGGCGGCGTCCCACCATGGCCATATCGTACTGGAAGTAATGGTAGTTCGGTCCGCCTACGTATGCCTTGACATGTCCGCTGCGCGGGTCCATGGACATGAAACCGGCACGAAGGAAGAACTTGTAGTAACGGATGGAATCCATCGGGGTCATAATGGTGTCTTTCTCCCCTTCCCAACTGAATACGGACATCTCCTCCGGGGTATCGAAGGCTTTCTTTATTTCAGCTTCGGTGGCTCCGGCTTTCTTCATAATGCGGTAGCGGTCGGACAACCTCATGGCACGTCCCAGAATCTCGTCCACCTGCTCCTGGGTCAGACGGAAGGTGTAGGGAGCTTTCTTGGCCCCTTTCTTTTCCTTGAAGAAGTAACCTTGCAGTTCCTTCAGATGCTCTGTCACGGCATCCTCGGCATACTGCTGCATACGCGAGTCGAGCGTGGTATAGATTTTCAGCCCGTCGGTGTAGAGGTTGTATTTGGTACCGTCTTTCTTGGTGTTCTTTTCGCACCATCCAAAGAGCGGGTTGTTCTCCCAGTCGAGTGAATCCTCGTAGTATTTCTGCATCTGCCAACCGCGGTAGTTGGCCTTGTCGGGCTTCTTGGCGGTGAGCACGCCGCGCAGGTATTCGCGGAAATAAGTGGCCAACCCTTCCTTGTGGTCCACACGGTTGTACTTCAGTTTCAGAGGCAACGCCTGGAGGGAGTCGCGCTCGGCTTCCGTAATATATCCCGCTTTCCGCATCTGGTCGAGCACCACATTGCGCCGTCCGCGGGAACGTTCATTGTAGCGCACCGGATTATAGAGAGACGGATTCTTGCACATGCCCACCAACGTAGCCGCTTCCTCAATCTTCAAATCTTTCGGTTCGCAACCGAAGTAGGTAAAGGCAGCAGTCTTGATGCCTACCGCATTGTTCAGGAAATCGAACTTGTTGAGATACATGGTGAGGATTTCCTCTTTTGTATAGTAACGTTCCAGCTTTACGGCAATCACCCATTCGATAGGCTTCTGGAACAGACGTTCCATCACATTGTCGGCACTGGGGGAATAAAGCTGCTTGGAAAGCTGCTGGGTGATGGTACTGCCACCGCCGGCATTCTTCTGCATCAGGATACCGCGCTTCACTACGGCACGCGTCAGGGCGTAGGCGTCAATGCCCGAATGTTCGGCAAAACGTACATCTTCCGTAGCTATCAAGGCGTTAATGATATTGGGCGACAAATCATTGTATCCCACAAACACGCGGTTTTCCTTACTATAGGAATAAGTACCCAATACTTTTCCGTCCTCGGAAAAGACTTCTGTGGCAAATTTGTAATTCGGATTTTCCAGGTCTTCCACCGGAGGCATATAGCCTATCCAGCCCTTGGCTATGGAAAAGAATATAAAGACACACACCAGCGAAATCAGTGCGATGAAAATCCATAGGATTTTGACGACTTTCCTTATCATGTTTCAGTTGCTAAAATCAAAGTTCAATAATAGGGCAAAGGTACGGAAATATATTGGATGTGCCTATGCTTTTTATATCTTTTTCAGGATAAGATTTCCGGCATCCACAAAAAAACGCCCGTTTATTTTAATGGAAACTCTCAGTGAAATGCAAAACGATTGCAAAACAATTAGAAAACTTGAAGAAAAAATCGGAAAGGAAAAATACATCGTAATGAACTATAATACAGATTGGAACAATAAAAACTTGCCCTCGCGCGCGTAAGAGGAGATAAGATAATAAGAGAAGAGAAAAAAACGACGTTGTCGTTAAAAAGAACGACGGCGACGGCGTAAAGAGATACCACACTTCACTGTCCGGAATGCCACACTTCGACAAGGCAAACGCCGCACTTGACTAAGGCAAATGCCACACTTGAACATTCGCGAAATGCGGCATTTACTTTGTCGAAGTGTGGCATTCCGGATGATGAAGTGTGGCATTCCGGACAACAAGCCACACGGTTAAAAAAACAGCCCATATTTCGCAAAAAACTTCCCCGCATATTTCCGTAGCCCGCATATTTTCCGTAACTTTACACTCTCGAAAAGTATAAATGAATTCAACGATATGGAAAACAGAAGTTTAGTCACCATTGCCGAGCATAGCCGGGAAAAAATCCTCTATATGCTCGAGATGGCGAAAGAGTTTGAAGCCCATCCCAACCGGCATATATTGGACGGGAAAGTAGTTGCCACCTTATTTTTCGAGCCTTCCACCCGTACACGCCTCAGTTTCGAGACTGCCGCCAACCGGCTTGGAGCACGTGTCATCGGGTTCAGTGACCCCAAAGCCACCAGCTCATCCAAGGGCGAGACGCTGAAAGACACCATCAAGATGGTGAGCAACTATGCCGACATCATCGTGATGCGCCACCACCTCGAAGGGGCCGCACGCTATGCCAGTGAAGTCACCACCGTGCCTATTGTGAATGCCGGAGACGGTGCCAACCAGCATCCCTCACAAACCATGCTCGACCTCTACTCCATCTACAAGACGCAAGGCACGCTGGAGAACCTGAATATCTTCCTGGTCGGCGACTTGAAGTATGGCCGTACCGTCCACTCCCTGCTGATGGCCATGCGCCACTTCAACCCCACTTTCCACTTCATCGCTCCCGACGAGTTGCGGATGCCCGAAGAATACAAAATTTACTGCCGCGAGCACAACATCAAGTACGTGGAACATACGGACTTTACGGAAGAAATCATTGCTGATGCCGACATCCTCTACATGACCCGTGTGCAGCGCGAGCGCTTCACCGACCTTATGGAGTACGAGCGGGTGAAGAATGTCTACATCCTGCGCAACAAGATGCTGGAACATACCCGTCCCAACCTGCGCATCCTGCATCCGTTGCCCCGTGTCAACGAAATAGCCTATGATGTGGACGACAATCCCAAGGCATACTATTTCCAGCAGGCACAAAACGGACTGTATGCCCGTGAAGCTATTCTGTGCGATGTACTGGGCATCACGCTGGATGAGGTGAAAAAGAGTAAAGGAGTAATTCAGTAGAATCGTCTAATAACAAATATTTCAAGATGTTAAGCGAAAAGAAACAAGAATTGCAGGTTGCTGCTCTGGAAAACGGCACTGTAATAGACCATATACCCTCCGAGAGACTGTTTACCGTAGTCTCCCTGCTCGGACTGGAACACATGAGCAACAATATCACTATCGGCTTCAACCTCAAGAGCAAGAAGCTGGGCACGAAAGGCATCATCAAGATTGCCGACAAGTTCTTCTGCGACGAAGAGATAAACCGTATCGCCGTGGTGGCTCCCAATGTAAAACTGAACATTATCCGCGACTACGAAGTGGTGGAGAAACGCGAAGTCCGCCTGCCCGAAGAGTTGCGCGGAATCGTGAAATGCGCCAACCCGAAGTGCATCACGAACAATGAGCCTATGCCTACGTTGTTTCATGTCGTGGATAAGGACAATTGCGTCATCAAATGCCACTACTGCGAAAAGGAGCAGACCAGAGAAGATATTGAGATTATATGAAAGAAGACTGGAAACCCGGAACAATGATTTATCCGCTGCCTGCCGTATTGGTGAGCTGCGGAAGCACTCCGGAGGAATATAACATTCTGACTATCGCATGGACGGGGACGATTTGTACGAACCCGCCCATGTGCTACATCTCCGTACGCCCCGAACGCCACTCCTACGACATCATCAAGCGGAATATGGAATTCGTCATCAACCTCACCACGAAAGATATGGCACGGGCCACGGACTGGTGTGGCGTACGCTCCGGAAAGGACTACAACAAATTCGAGGAAATGCATCTGACACCGGGGAAAAGCACCGTAGTCAGCGCGCCTCTCATCGAGGAATCACCGCTTTGCATAGAATGCCGGGTAAAGGAGATTATGGCTCTCGGTTCGCACGACATGTTTATAGCGGATGTGGTAAATGTACGTGCCGATACCCGTAATCTGAACCCTGAAACCGGCAAACTGGAACTGGCGGAAACGAATCCGCTGGTCTATGTGCACGGTGGATATTATGAGCTGGGAGAAAAGATAGGCAAATTCGGATGGTCAGTAGAGAAAAAGAAGTAATAATGCGATAAAGGTTTTAAGAGATGGAGTTGCGACGAATCTTGATGGGCTTATATCTGTTGGCCTTCCCCGCCATGATGTGGGGACAGACTCCGGTTGTGCCCGGTACTGCCGACGAAGAGCATTCCGGACACCGCAAGGAAACTCCGGTCAATTTCGGTTTCAAAGGCGGTTTCACCTCTTCCTTGTTCCTTGTATCCCAGTTCAGCGTCAACGGAGTGCCCATCGACGAAGTGCAGAACAATTACAAGATAGGATATTTCGGCTCCCTTTTCATGCGGATAAACTTCGATCGCCACTTCCTGCAACCGGAAATATCCTACAACATCAACCGGTGCAACATCACCTTCGAGAAACCTCTGCCCGAAGACGCCGCATCAGGAGCCCGGCTGGAGGAAGCCTCCATTACATCGTCCATCCACAGTATAGACATCCCCGTCATCTACGGATACAACTTCATCAAGGAGGGGCCGTACAGCCTTGCCGTCTTTGGAGGACCCAAAGTGCGCTATATATGGGACAGGAAAAGTGACATCGACTTCGAGAATTTCGACCAGGTGAATATCCGTGAAAGGCTGCGTCCGCTCAATCTCAGTTTCACCGTCGGCGTATCCGTCACCATCTCACGCGTCTTTTTCGACTTCCGTTACGACATGGGGCTGCATAACATCTCCAAAAGCGTGACATACGATATTCCGGCCGACAACAACGCTGCAGACGAAAACACGAAAAACGAAATCCGTTTTCACCGCAGGGACAATGTGCTGAGTTTTTCTTTCGGAGTGTTCTTTTGACAGTAAATTTCTTCCTTTTCTTTCAATTTATTCATTTATTTCCCGTAAATTTGTGCGCTTAATAAGAGAACACAGATTTATCAAACTTATCTAATAAGCAGAATGAAAAGAGATGATTTAATTTTCGAACTTATCGAAAAAGAACACCAACGTCAGCTCAAAGGCATTGAACTGATTGCATCAGAGAACTTTGTAAGTGACCAGGTTATGCAGGCAATGGGCTCCTGCCTCACCAACAAGTATGCTGAAGGATACCCCGGCAAGCGTTACTATGGTGGTTGTGAGGTAGTGGACCAGAGTGAGCAGATTGCCATCGACCGCTTGAAACAGATCTTCGGCGCAGAATGGGCCAACGTACAGCCGCACTCCGGTGCACAAGCCAATGCAGCCGTATTCCTCGCCGTGCTCAATCCGGGCGACAAATTCATGGGACTGAACCTTGCACACGGCGGTCACCTCTCCCATGGTTCACTGGTCAACACTTCCGGTATTATCTATACTCCCTGCGAATACAATCTGAACCAGGAAACCGGACGTGTGGACTATGACCAGATGGAAGAAGTTGCCCTGCGCGAGAAACCCAAAATGATTATCGGCGGCGGTTCTGCTTATTCCCGCGAATGGGACTACAAGCGCATGCGCGAAATCGCGGACAAGATAGGTGCCATCCTAATGATTGACATGGCTCATCCTGCCGGACTGATTGCAGCCGGTGAACTGGATAACCCCGTGAAATATGCCCACATCGTGACCTCCACTACCCACAAGACTCTGCGTGGTCCTCGCGGTGGCGTTATCATGATGGGTAAGGACTTCCCCAACCCCTGGGGCAAGAAAACTCCGAAGGGAGAAATCAAGATGATGTCCCAGTTGCTGGATTCAGCCGTATTCCCCGGTATCCAAGGTGGTCCGCTAGAACATGTCATCGCAGCCAAAGCCGTTGCCTTCGGCGAAATCCTGCAACCGGAATGGAAAGAATATGCCAAGCAGGTGAAGAAAAACGCCGCTGTCCTGGCACAAGCCTTGATAGACCGTGGCTTCACCATCGTTTCCGGCGGTACGGACAACCACTCCATGCTGGTAGACCTGCGCAGCAAATATCCCGATTTGACCGGTAAGGTTGCCGAGAAGGCGTTGGTATCTGCCGACATCACCGTAAACAAGAACATGGTTCCGTTTGACAGCCGCTCGGCTTTCCAGACTTCCGGTATCCGTCTGGGTACTCCTGCCATCACAACCCGTGGTGCCAAGGAAGACCTGATGCTCGAAATTGCCGAGATGATTGAAACCGTTCTGTCCAACGTAGACAACGAACAAGTCATCGCAGAGGTACGTGCACGCGTCAATGCGAAGATGAAAGAATACCCGCTGTTTGCTTATTAATAAGCAAACAGAATTAAAAATTAAGAATTAAAAATTAAAGGCTGCGCAATGTTCGCTTTGAACTGCGCAGCCTTTAATTTTTAATTCTAAACGCGCTCCGCGCGTTTAGCTCAGCCCTTCTATATTTCCGTCCACAATATCAATGTGTTCGGCTTGTGGTTTCTTGGGTAATCCCGGCATACGGAGAATTTCACCGGCGATGGCTACAATCATTTCCGCACCGTTATTGACCACAATATCCTTGATGTGGAACTCAAAGTTGTTGACTGCACCGTATATCTTCGGGTCGGCAGAGAAGGAGTACTGCGTCTTGGCGATACAGACGGGGTAATGGCTGATACCCATCTGCTCTATCAGTTTGATAACCTTGCGGGAGTGGAGACTGTAAGTCACTACGCTTGCCCCGTAGAGGTTGCAGGCTACCTTTTCTATTTTACGTTCCACGCAATCGCTCTCTTCGTAGGTGAAGGTCAGCGGTTCGGATGGTTTGTTCTCGATAGTATCTACTACCAGATTGGCAAGGTCAACGGCTCCCTCTCCTCCTTTGGCAAAGGCGTTGTTCACGGCAAAACCTACCTCAAGCTTTTCTTCGCAATGGCGGCGGATAGCTTCCACCTCCTCGTCCGTATCACTGGCAAAACGGTTGAATGCCACGATGACCTGCTGGCCGAATGAACGCAAATTGCGTACATGTTTGTCCAGATTGCCGAAGCCCTCTTTCAGTCCTTCCATATTGGGTTCCTTGATGCGGTCCAGACTGACACCGCCATGCATCTTCAGTCCTTGTGCGGTAGCAACGATTATCGTCAGCTTGGGCTGTAGGCCGCTCTTGCGGCACTTGATGTTGTAGAACTTCTCCGCACCCAGGTCAGCTCCGAAACCGGCTTCCGTCACTACATAATCGCCGAATGTCATGGCCATTTTTGTGGCAAGAATGGAGTTGCAACCATGGGCAATATTTGCGAACGGTCCTCCATGAACAAAAGCAGCAGAGCCTTCGGTAGTCTGTACCAAGTTGGGGTTGATAGCATCTTTCAACAGTACGGTAATGGCACCGGCTACTCCTAACTCCTTCACTGTGAAAGGAGTACCATCGAAACGGAATCCCAGAATAATATTTTCAATACGGCGACGGAGGTCGTCGAGGTCTGTTGCCAGACAGAGAATAGCCATAATTTCGGAAGCCGGGGTAATATCGAAGCCCGACTCCTCAGTAATGCCGTTGGTGCTCGGTCCCAATCCGGTGACAATGCTCCGCAAGGAACGGTCATTCACATCAAGTACGCGCCGCCAGATGATTTCTTTCAGTCCGAAGCCGTCTGCCTGATGCTGGTACAAGTAATTGTCGAGCAAAGCGGAAATCATGTTGTGTGCGGAGGTAATGGCGTGAAAGTCGCCCGTAAAGTGCAGGTTTATCTTCTCCATGGGAAGCACCTGGGCATATCCTCCACCGGCAGCACCGCCTTTCATGCCGAAGCAAGGACCCAGCGAGGGTTCGCGTAAAGCCACAATCGCTTTCTTGCCAATCTTGTTCAGCCCCAATGCCAGCCCGATGGACACGGTTGTTTTACCGATACCCGCTTTCGTAGCCGTGATAGCCGTCACCAGTATCAGATTGCTCTTCTTCACTTTCTCTTCATCAATCAGATGCGTAGGAATCTTGGCTATGTAACGGCCATAGTTCTCTACTTCGTCACGCGGGATATCCACACTTTCAGCCACCTGCTTTATCTTCTTCAGCTCTATGCTGCGGGCTATTTCAATGTCCGATTTCATACAGAGTCTTTTCTTTAAATAACAACTTTAATGTTTTGAAAGTTGCAAAAGTACGAAAGATGTGGCAAAGTACAAAAGAATACCGTATTTTCACCTGACCACCTGCATCTTCTATCTATTTGAACCGCGACGTATCCACTGCCTCCCGTTGCTTCTCCTTATATCCACCGAATTTATAGGTGAACGATACGCCGAATTCGCGGAAGCATGAGTAATGATTCGTCACATTCTGCGTCTTGAAACGGATGCGGGGAGAAATCTGTCCCGTCTCAAAAATATCGTTGCAATAGAGGTTGAGAATGGCTTTGTTCTTGGCGAAGCCGTAGCGCAGGGCAATATTCACATTGCCCGACGTAGGCAGGTCGTAGATGCCCTGAATGGCTTTACTATGCACAAATCCGGTCACCGTCAGCTTCAAGTCGGGTTTGGTGGAGAGAGTAAAAGTATTGTTCATCTGGGCAATGCCATAGCATTGCTTTCTATCGAAAGGAATATCCCAGAAATCACCATCCTTTTCGCGATGCCACAAGCCGATGAGGGTAAGACGAGAATTCAACCAATTCTTCACCTTAAACGGTATAGAGGCTTGTATACCTGCTTGTTGCTGATAATCAAAATTGAGTGTCTTGTAGATTTCAACCAGACGTTCGGAAGATTGGTAGAGCGTCTGTACGGAGTAGTCCTTGGTATGGTTGAACCAAGCGCTGAAGATGTATTTGCTCTTCAAAATATAGGTCATTTTAAGCTCATACTCTTGCGCCGGTTTCAGCAACGGATTACCATGCAGCTCAGAGTATCCGCCACCGATGTAAGAGACGGCATCCTGCACCGCCCAGTAGTCGGGATAGTCCTTGTCGCTGCTCAGAGAGAGCTGAAGGATATGTCCCGGTGACGGCATATAGTTCAAGTTGACGATGGGATACCAGTCCCACTGGTTCCAGACGGGAGTCTTGTAATGCTCCACAGCCAGGGAAGCGTCCAAAGCGAGTTTGTCGCCGAAACTCTTGCTGAAACCTGCATAGATATTCCAGGTCTGTTCGCGGCGGCGGGACTTCATATTGCTTAAGGCATCTGAGGAGGTCAGTTGTTCGCCGGTTTCGGGGTCGTAATAATATTGGTAGCTGTTGTCGATGCTGGTAGTATAGATGGCTCCGTAATTCAAATCCCAACCTTTTCCCAGACTGTGCTCCTGGGCCAGAAAGAATTTCCATCGGTTGATGCGTTGGCAATCTTCGGTGTAGAAGTCAAGTTCCTCATCCTGCATGCGGCTATGCAGCAACTGGTCGGACGGGGAACGGTAGTAGGTCAGTTCGGCACCGGCTTTGAGGCCGAAAGGGGTACGATAGTCCAGACGGCCGTTGTGCAGCCAGTCGGTGCTATTGCCATGAGTTGTGGACACCTGCGTGCCCGTCACGCCCGTCCAGTTGTGGGAGGTGGAATAGCCACCGTTATAGACGAAACTCAGCTGATGGTCCTTGGCGATGTTATAGTCCGCCCCTACCCTGAAATTATGGGTATGGCTGCGGCCACGGCCCACCTCATATGTTGTCATGGGGTGAACCGAGCCGTCTGCCAGGGTGTGCACAGCCTCTTTGTCGGTAGTAGAGTAGCCCCGGCCATGGCTGTGCGAGTAAAGAAAATCTGCTGAGAATTTATTTTTGCTGAAGAGCAGGCTGGCGCGTTCCTCAAAGCCTTCGTTATGCTTCTGGCGATACTTGGCATAGAGTTCGCCTTGCCAGGAGTCTGGGCCGCCTGCCGATTGTTTCAAGGTGATATTGATCAGTGCGCCACGCACCTGGTAGCGTGCAGGGGCGTTGTACATCACTTCCGCCTTCTCTATGCGGCTGGCAGGGATGCTGCGCAGCAAGGAATAGAGCTGCTCGGTGCTGAGGGTGGTTACTTTGCCGTCCAGGATAACGGTGACTCCCTGGCCTGCCAACTGCAGCCCGCCATTCATCTCGATGACGCCGGGAAGCTCTTTCACGGCATCGTAGGCATTGTCTACGGGGAGGTTCCGGATAAGGCGGGGCAGGTCGTACACCAGCTTGCCTTGCGCTGCCTTTACGATGGGGCGTTCGCCGGTAATCATCACTTCCGGCAAGGTCTGATAAAGACTGTCCAGACGGGCATCGGTCGTGATAAGGCTGTCGGCGCTGAGGATGCGGTTGTCGTCTGCACCGGAGGTGGTTGCAGTGCCGTTGTTCTCTTGTGCCGAAAGACTGATGCTCAAAGCACAGCATACAATAGGGAGTAAATAGAATCGTTTCATGTTCTTCTTTTTATTTATGTTTATATTCTTCTTCTGCAAATCTTCGTCTGCAAAGTACGGCAGAATCAGCAGAAACTTGTGTTATCAGCGGCTTACCAAGTGTTATCCAGTGTTATCGGGAGTGTTATTTAGTCTTATCGGATGATAGGGTTCACAATATTAATCTTACCTTTGTATGTATAAAAGTAACCGGAAACAAACATGAAACTGCCATTCAAATATATTGCCATACTTGTCATCGTCTCCCTGGCCGGCATCTTCGCCTACCAAGCCTACTGGCTGACGGGGCTCTACCATACCATGCACAGTGAAATGGAAAGGGACATCACCGAAGCCATGCGCATGAGCGACTATAACGAAATGATGATACGCGTGGATAAAATGAAGCAGGACGACATAAACCACGGTGAAGTCAGCGTATCAGCCGGATACAGCGATGACGGAAAATCATTTGTCCGTAGCAGTACCACCATCTCCCGTGAAGATTCTTTGGACAACACCACCCTGCACGAAACCTTCATGCCCAAAGGAGACAGTGTTTACGTGACCCACCCGAACGATTCAACCCGCGTGGAAGTCAGTGTCAGGAAGAACGTTCCTTTGCTCACCAAAGAGGACAGTGTGCTTTTCATCGACCAGCATAGAGAAACGGATAAAGTCCGTTGGATGTCTGCCGATTCTGCCCGAGAGCGTCTGGAAGAAGCAGTCAAGGACTCAGACAGCTCTCCCCAATCCGCATTGAGTGCCAAAGGGGGACTGGATGTGATTTTGCGCGACCAAAACAGTATGCTGGAACTCGCCACCTACCTCCAGCGCGGACTGCATTCGGGACTGGACATCATTTCCGACCCCGACGTAGTGCTTTATGACAGCCTGCTGACTTCATTCCTGCATGACCGTAACATCAATCTTCCCCATAGGCTGCTACATCTTCACAAAGGCAGCAAATGGGACTCTACCATTCTCTATATAGATACATTGGTAAACATCGGTACCCCCGGCTATGTGCCTACCTCAAAAGCCGTGGAATATAATTATTCTTTCGACATCAATACAAATCAAAGCTACCGTCTCATCATGGAACCGGCCGGCATGTTGGTCTTGCGACAGATGTCGGGCATTCTCACCACATCATTCGTTATTCTGATCGTACTCGCTTTCTCCTTCTGGTTCCTGATACGCACCATCCTGAAACAGAAGACACTGGAAGAGATGAAGAGCGATTTCACCAACAACATCACCCACGAACTGAAAACCCCCATCGCCGTAGCATATGCCGCCAACGACGCTCTGCTCAACTTCAACCAAGCGGAGGAAAAGGCCAAACGCGACAAATACCTGCGTATCTGCCAGGAACAGCTTCAGCGCCTCAGTGGACTGGTTGAACAGATACTTTCCATGAGTATGGAACGCCGCAGGACTTTCCGCCTGCACCCGGAGGAGTTTGCAATACGTGATATTCTGGAAACGCTCATCGAACAACACAAGCTGAAAGCGGAAAGCTCCGTCCACATATCGGTGGACATCGAACCGGAAGATTTGAGCGTACTTGCCGACCGTACGCATTTCAGCAACATCATCAGCAACCTGATAGACAACGCCATCAAATATTCGCACGGAGAAGCCGAAGTGGCCATCCATTGCCGCAAGGTAACCGTCGAAGGGCAGAATGAACAGACCGAAATCTCCGTCAGCGACCACGGTATCGGTATTGCTCCCGAGAAGCAGAAGCACATCTTCGACAAATTCTACCGCGTACCCACGGGTAATCTGCACGATGTGAAAGGCTATGGGCTGGGATTGTTCTATGTGAAGACCATGATAGAGAAGCATGGTGGCAGCGTATCGGTAAAGAGTGAGTTGGGAAAAGGAAGTACCTTTACGATAAGGATATGATAACATTATTTGTTAGGGTACTTTACATTACTTGTTAAGGAGCTTTACATTACTTGTAACAAAAGCGACAATTATGGAAAAGATAACTGTACTTCTGGTTGAGGACGAACAGACCCTCGCCATGATTATCAAGGACACATTGGAAGGACAGAACTTCATCATCCACACCGCAGCAGACGGTGAAGAGGGATTGCGCAAGTTCTTCGACCTCCGTCCCGACGTGCTGGTGGCAGACGTGATGATGCCCCGCATGGACGGCTTTGAAATGGTGCGCCGCATCCGGCAGACCGACAAACAGACCCCGGTACTGTTCCTTACCGCCCGCTCCACCATCAACGATGTGGTGGAAGGGTTTGAGCTGGGTGCCAACGACTACCTGAAAAAGCCTTTCGGAATGCAGGAACTCATTATCCGCATAAAGGCCCTGGTAGGCAAAGCTTTCTCCTTTACAGAGGAAAAGCCCAAAGAAACTACCGTTTTTGAAATCGGTGACTACCGTTTCAATTCCGTCACTCAACGACTTGCTTTTGCAGGCAGCACCCCGACTTCACCTAACGCGGATACGGAAGTGGAACTCTCCCACCGCGAGTCCGAGATACTGAAACGTCTTTGCGAGAACCGTAACCAGGTGGTCAACACCCAGAATGTATTGCTCGACCTCTGGGGAGACGACAGCTTCTTCAACTCCCGCAGCCTGCATGTGTTCATCACCAAACTGCGGCATAAACTGGCCGGAGACGAGCGCATCCGTATCGTCAATGTGCGGGGAATAGGATATAAACTAATAGTGAACTAAACTAAAACTAAACTACTATTTATGAGAAAGTTATTATTCATTACTTTTATCTGTTCCTCACTCTGCGCCTATGCACAGAGCGAGATTCCGGAAGACACAATAAAGAACCGGCCTCCCGTAAAGAAAGAGCAGATTCCCTTTTCTCCAAAAGAGAACAAGCGTACGGGCCTTGATGAAAGCCAGCCCCAACAAAGTCTGCAGGGCGAACAGCAGGAAGAGATAAATCTCCATCTCCCTCCCTCCGACTATGTGGAGCCCCTGCCCTGGACGGACATGAAGAAGATACACTTTCAGAAAAACATCTTTGAATGGGACTTCCAGCGTTTCGCCGATTTCCTGCTCTCGCCGGAAGTCGTACTGACGATGTACGGCAGCCATAACACCTATCCTGCAATGGGCTCCATCATGCAGGCTGGCGCAGGAGTTACTTATTACAGTCCCGACGGACATTGGGAATTGAGCGGAGGGGTATATGCCGCCCATTATTCCATCTCCCAACCTTCATCCATTACCGGTGCCCAGTATGCCAAAAGGGATGCCCCCCGAGGTACTCAATGGGACATAGGCTACAATGCCTCCGTATCCTACCGCATCAATCCCTACATGCGTCTACATGCCTTCGGCCAGTATTCGGGCTACGGGAGAAGTAACTCCTTTCATGGATATATGAACCCGATGTATCCGCAAAGCGGTTATGGCATGGTACTGGAACTGAAAGTGACGGACTGGCTCGACCTCAACGGAGGCCTGGAACGGAGCTACGACCCCACCAAAATGAAATGGGTGACTTCGCCCGTCTTCGCCCCTACCATTCGTATAAAGAAATAGAAATAATACAAAGATATTTCCGGAAATAGAGGGAAACGAGTATCTTTGTTCAGTCTGCCCCTATGCGGCAGACAGCAACTGAAATTGTGAACAAAGAACTATGAAACGAATCTTCTTCTGCATCATCATTTTACTTGCAGGCATGTCATCCGTCAGCGCACAGAACGGGATGCCTGCCGATACGGTACGTACTGCAGTACGTGGCGAAGCGTCTCCCGAAGGCATGTCTCCGTCTGAAAAGGAGCTTCTGCCGGACGTGAAGAATTACGACGGCTTCCTGCTGGATATGGGGCTGATGAATCTGTCCACCCCCACTCTTCCCAAATTCACTTTGGAGATACCGGATGCCAGCAAAGACTATAGCCGCATCTTCCAGTTGAACCCGAACGTGACTTATTCACAAGGTCTTTCGAACATATTCTCACTCAGCAACTCCCGGTATTTCAGTTCGAATCCCTTCGGACTGACGGGCTTCTGGGGCTCTACCGACAACCTGCAAATGGGAAGTTTCACTTTGAAGAACGGCATGCGCATCCATACGTACGGCGAATATGACAAGGACGGCTGGAAAGTACCCAACCCTTCCGCACTGCCTTGGGAAAAGAACAATTTCAAAGGGGCGTTCGAGCTGAAATCAGCCAACGGAGCCTTTGGCATACGCATCGAGGTACAGCAGGGCAGACACGTGCCCTATTGATGCCCATCACTTAACAACAGAATCAATGACAAGAAAGAAAATACTGGTAATAGGCGCCAACGGTTTTACCGGCAGACGCATCCTGGATGATTTGTCCCGCAACTTGTCTTACCAGACAACGGGCTGTTCCCTGCACGACGACATCTGTCCCCATTCGGGCGACTATCGCTTTATCCGTACGGATATATGCGACCGCCAGGCGGTGGAAAAGCTTTTCCATGAAGTACAGCCGGATGTTGTAATCAATACCTCCGCCCTCTCCGTCCCCGATTATTGCGAAACGCACCATGCAGAAGCGGATGCCGTCAACATTACTGCCGTGGAGCATCTGGCAGAATGCTGTGAGGCGGGAGGCAGCCGTTTTATCCATCTTTCCACTGACTTCGTTTTCGGTGGTGATACGGACCGACCCTATACGGAGGAGAATATTCCCGCTCCCGTTAATTATTACGGCTACACCAAACTGGAAGGTGAGAAACGTATCGCCGCCGTTTGCAGGGATTATGCCATCGTGCGTGTAGTGGTAGTGTACGGTGCCGCCCTGCCCGGACAGCATGGCAATGTGCTCCAACTGGTGGCAAACAGATTAAGGAGCAATGAGGAAATGTTCGTCGTATCCGACCAATGGCGTACGCCCACCTTCGTGGGAGACGTGTCGCAAGGAGTGGAGAAGCTGATAAGTCATCCGCAAAACGGTATCTATCATCTCTGTGGCAGCGAGTGCCTGACCATTGCAGACATCGCTTATCGGGTAGCGGACGTATTGGGGCTGAATCGCTCGCTCATCCGTCCCGTCACTACGAAGGAGATGAATGAAAAGACGCCACGTCCCCGTTTCAGCGGGCTGAGTATAGAAAAGGCAAGCCGGGAACTGGGGTATCAGCCGCGCACGCTGGAAGAAGGAATAAAGCAGATGTTCGGATGGTAAATAATGCAGGTGCGGATGGCAGCAGATTCGACTACAGCAACTCCGGCTCTGCCAGTCCTTTCTCTTTGCGATACACACGTACCATCTCCAGAATCACATCTCCATATTTCTCCACCCCTTTTTTTCCGAAATACGGAATGCGTACAAGCATGGCCTTATCCGAAGGAAGCAGATTGCAGATGCCTAGAATTGCCTTCTGCTGAATGACGGTGTATACGGGCAGCCCTAATGCGGAAGCTTCTGCATTGCGCCATGCTACCAAGCGGTTGTAAAGTTCCGGATGCAGCACATCCGTGGGTACTTCAACAGCCGCAGCATCGCGTTTCCGCTCACGCGGACGTTTCTCTTTATCAGCCTGCTTACTGCTTCCCTGCCCTTCTTTGGCAGAAGCACTTCTCCCTTTGCCTTTACCCTTCTGCGAAGCCGAATCATCAATGGAAAGCAGTGCTTTCTGCTTCAAGTATCCTGCCATATGGAAACCATTCTCCAGCACATAATCCAGCAAATCAGTCTTCATGTCAAACACTTCCTCCAGTTCCTCCATGGCATCCCGGAGCTTCTTCTTCAACTCTTTATTATCAGAAGTTACCGTACTCGCCATCACCGCATCCAGCGGTTGCAACTGCTCTTGAAAATAAGTGGCGGCAGAGTGTATGCGCCCCTGCAAAGTCGGGTCGGCTGCATAGTCCTGCGCAGTATCAATCAGGCGGGTATACTGGATACTGAACTTCTGGGCTACTTTCGTCACTTTGTCGTGAAAACGTTCCATTTCCTCCTTACAGGCTGCGAGTTGCTTGGGAAAGAGCTTGTACAAGTGTTCGTCTATAAGCCGCACATACCGCCGCAAAGCCTGCTCCATGGGCTGGAAATCGAACAAGCCCGACAGCAGTTCCAGGAAATAGGTCTGCTGCAAGGAACGGAAGCGTTTCTCGTCCGGCTCGTTTCTCCGTGCCTCCATCGTGAAGGTATCTACTGCATGGTCACTGATAACGGCCTTTGCAGAAAGCGGGGCACTGAGCACCACTCCCTCCAATGTCTTGCAGCGGCTCAGAGCCACATAGGTCTGCCCATGCGCAAAGGAGGCACTGGCATCAATCACGGCACGTTCAAACGTCAGTCCCTGGCTTTTGTGAATGGTAATCGCCCACGCCAGCTTCAGCGGATATTGCCGGAATGTTCCTTCAATATCTTCTGTAATCTCCTTGGTTTCCTCATCAAGCACGTATTTGGCATTCGTCCACTCTTCCTCCTGAAGTAAGAAGGTAGCGTCGCTTCCCTTACTGCGCACTTCAATTCCATCTGCCGACACGGCTGTCACCTCTCCAATCATGCCATTGTAGTAACGGTGCTCACCGGAGGTGTCGTTCTTCACAAACATTACCTGGGCACCGCGTTTCAGTTCCAGTACTTCATCCGTGGGATAGGAATATTCGGGAAACTTTCCGTCAATCTTGGCACGAAAGGCATACGAGCGTCCCGGAAGTTGTTCCAGCTCATGGTCATTAATCCGTTGGGCCTGATAGTTGTGGGTCACCAGGCGGATGTATCCTTCTTCTTTATCTGGTACGAAATTGGGAATATACCGGCGGTTCAAGGCTTCCAGCACTTGCCCGTCACAACGGTTTTCGCGAATGCGGTTCAGTAATTCAAGAAAAGTCCCATCGTTCTGCCGATAGACTTTCTTTAGTTCTATAGTGCAGTATTCCGTCTGCTTCAAGGCCTGGCTGGAGAAGAAATAAGGCGTGTCATAGTATTTGCGCAGCATCTGCCACTCATCGTCTTTCACTACGGGAGACAGCTGCTGTAAGTCGCCAATCATCAGCAGTTGCACGCCGCCAAAGGGTTTGTTCCGGTCGCGGAACCGCCTCAAGACGGCATCCACCGAATCGAGCAAGTCGGCACGGACCATACTGATTTCATCGATGACCAATAAATCTATGCTGCGTATAATGTTGATTTTCTCTTTCCCGTAACGAAAACGGTAGGTTGCCTTGCCATCTGCGCTGAATGAGCTTTCGGGCACATAAGGAGCGAAAGGTACTTGGAAAAAAGAGTGGATGGTGACACCGCCTGCATTGATAGCGGCAATTCCCGTCGGTGCAAGTACAATCATCCGTTTCGGACTCTCTGCCCTCAGTTTTCGCAGGAAAGTTGTCTTACCGGTACCTGCCTTGCCGGTCAAAAAAAGATGAGTGCCTGTGTTTTCAATGAATTGCCATGCAAGCGCTATTTCGGGATTATTCTCCATTGATATGTTTATTATTCAACCAATCCGCTCTCTCTCAGAATGATACGGATTTCATCAGTAGCCATATATGATAATAGGACAAAGATAGCGGTTATTTCGTTATCCTTGTCCTATTATTCCATTTATTTGTACCCATCCTGAGAAAGCCCTTTACGAGGCAATCCGGACTATTTCAAGCTACCGCCGATAATATCGAGCAGCTCATTCGTAATGGCCTGCTGACGGCTCTTGTTATACTGTTTCGTCAAATCTTGAATCAGCTCGTTGGCATTATCTGTCGCCGTCTGCATGGCAAGCATACGGGCAGCATGTTCCGAAGTATTGGAATCGAGAAGCACGGTAAATATCTTCTGACTCAACACTTTTGGCAGAAGTTCCGCTATCAGTTCGCCGACGGAAGGTTCCACAATGTAATCATTATTAAAACTGCGGGCATCCTCCGGTACATCTTCTGCCGCCTCCTGCGCTACTTGCGTCAGGTCAATGGGCAGATAATTCTCGCGGAGCAGCACCTGCGAACCCATCGATTTGAAGTGATGGTAAATCAGCTCCACATGGTCAATCTGCTTTTCCACAAACTCATGCATCAACTTCTCTGCCAGCTCATACGCTTCAACGTACGAAGGCTTGTCTGCCATCACCTGGTAGCTGCCTTGCGGCACATATCCCATTTTCTTGACGGCTTCCTCCATCTTTCTCCCAACGGGATATATCAGAATATTCTCCTTGCCCAGCGACTGGTAATCTTCCAAAGTCCGTTCCAGCATCTTCGCCACATTCGAGTTGAATGCACCGCACAAGGAACTATTGGACGAAAACGCCACGACCGCTACCCTCTTCACGGGTCTTTTCTCGGTATAGGGCGACTCGAAGGAAGCATCCGTACGCAGAAAGTTCGTCAGAATCTCACTCAGCTTCCGTTGATAAGGCAGCATATTCTCAATCCGCCCCTGCGCCTTATGCAGTTTGGCAGATGCCACCATCTTCATAGCCGATGTTATCTGGCGTGTACTCTTGACGGAGCTTATTCTATTTTTTACCTCTTTCAGTGAAGACATATATCTATTTACGATTTAATTATTTACGATTTACGATTGAGGTAACTTCTGCCTGCGTCCGATTTACAACTTACCATATAGAGTAACTCCAATCGTAAATCGTAAATCGTCCAATCGTAAATCACATGAATTGCCTTGCAACCGCCTCTGCCGTCTCCTCAATCTTCTTGCAGACATCGTCATTGATGGCACCCGTCTTTAAAACGTCGAGTACCTCCATGCGATAGTTCATCTCAAGAGACTCAAGGAAGTTGCGTTCAAACTCGCTGACCTTGTCCAAAGGAACATTCCTCAACAAGCCGTGCGTGCCGCAATAAAGAATGGCAATCTGCTTTTCTACCGGCATCGGGCTGTATTGGGGCTGTACCAGCAGGCGTGTATTCTTCTGTCCCTTGTCGATGGTCAATGCCGTCACGGGGTCCATATCGCCACTGAACTTGGTAAACGCTTCCAGCTCCCGGTACTGTGCCTGGTCAATCTTTAATGTACCTGCCACCTTCTTCATAGCCTTGACTTGGGCATTACCACCCACACGGCTCACAGAGATACCCACGTCAATGGCCGGACGGTTACCCTGGTTGAAGAGGTTCGTATCAAGGAATATCTGCCCGTCAGTGATTGAAATCACATTCGTTGGGATATAGGCAGACACGTCTCCTGCCTGAGTTTCGATAATGGGCAATGCAGTCAGCGAACCGCCACCTTTCACCTTGCCTTTCAGACTGTCCGGCAGGTCGTTCATCTCGCGTGCCACTTCCTCCTGGCTGATAATCTTCGCCGCACGTTCCAACAAACGGGAGTGCAGATAGAAGATATCACCCGGATAGGCCTCACGTCCTGATGGACGGCGCAGAATCAGAGACACTTCACGATAGGCCACCGCCTGCTTGGACAAGTCGTCATAGACCACCAGCGCATGACGGCCGGTATCACGGAAATACTCTCCGATGGCAGCCCCTGCAAAGGGAGCGTAATACTGCAATGCAGCCGGGTCGCCCGCCGTAGCAGCCACCACAATGGTATAGTCCATCGCACCGTACTGGTGCAGGGTATTCACGATAGAGGCAACGGTAGAACCTTTCTGACCAATGGCTACATAAATACAATACACCGGATCACCAGCTTCAAAATTGGCACGCTGGTTGATGATGGTATCGATGGCAATGGCCGTCTTACCGGTCTGGCGGTCACCGATAATCAGTTCACGCTGTCCGCGGCCAATAGGTATCATGGCATCCACAGCCTTCAGACCGGTCTGTAGCGGCTGATTCACCGGCTGACGGAAGATAACTCCCGGCGCCTTGCGTTCCAGCGGCATTTCATAAAGTTCTCCGCCTATCAGTCCTTTGCCATCGAGCGGCGCACCCAGAGGGTCTATTACACGGCCCAGCATACCCTCTCCCACCATGATGGAAGCAATACGCTTGGTACGCTTTACAATGAAGCCTTCCTTGATTTTATCCGTAGGGCCAAGCAACACAGCACCCACATTATCCTCTTCGAGGTTCATCACAATGGCCTTGATGCCGTTGTCGAACTCCAACAACTCGTTGGCTTCGGCATTGCGCAACCCATAGATACGGGCTACACCGTCACTGACTTGCAGTACCGTGCCAATCTCGTCCAACTGTACGCGGGTGTCAATCCCTTCCAGTTGCTTACGGAGAATATCGGAGACTTCGCTTACTTTTATATTTTCAGACAACATCTTAGTATTTACTATTTTACGATTTACTATTTACTATTTGAAAGAACCCGAATCATATACTGTTTGACCTCTACAACTTACGCATCACAAGACTATTAAATAGTAAATTGTAAATTGTCAAATCGTAAATCACACGATTCTTCTATTCTTATCAATGAACTGCTGTTTCACTTTCTTAAGCTGCGTAGCAATACTGGCATCCAGACGGAAGTCGTTGATGTCGAAGATAAAACCACCTTCAATGGAGGGATCCACTTCAGTCTGCAGCTCCATGCTGGCATGCAGCAGGGAGGAAGCACTGTCATGGATGCGCTCCCGCACTTCCTGGCTGACGGGAACGGCTGTTATCAGCTTTCCTACACCGATATGCTTGTCTTTCCGGTACAAATCCAGAAAACTCAGGCAGATGTACTGGAGAAAGTTTTCCCGCCGATTCTTCAACACCAGGGTCATGAAACGCGCAAACTCACGGCTCGCAGGAGCATCCCCCACAGCAGCGGTACAGATAAGTGTTAACTTCTCACGTATCGTCAGGATGGGGTTTTCCAATGCCATGCGCAAATCGGGATGTTTCCTGAAGCTACGGTCGAGCATACAAAACTCCTTGTACAGAGTATCTTCTGCCCCCATGCTCTTGGCATATTCCATCAATGCTTTCGCATAACGCATCGAAACGATTCCTATATCCATTTCTTTGAGAATTAATTGTTTTTACTTGCGGCCAGCACTTCATCCAGCATCCGGTCTATCATCTCCATCTGCTCATGTTTCTCGTCCAGATTCTTGCGGATAATTTTCTCGGCTATATCTACGGACAAGACTGCCACCTGGCGGCGAATATCGCGGATGGCCTCTTCCTTCTCTTGCTGTATCTGCTTTTTAACTTCGTCCAGCTCCTTCTGCGCGGCGGCTTCCGCCTGCTTGCGTGCTTCGACGATAATCTTGTCACGCTCATGCATCGCCTCCCGCAGAATACGTCCTTGTTCTTTGTTGGCAGCAGCAATCAACGCTTCACTCTCCTCTTTCAGTTTGGAGAGCTGGGCATTTGCTTCGCGTGCCACTTCCAAAGACTGGTCGATGTAGGTCTTGCGACCTTCCACCATCTTGGTGATAACGGGAAAACCGTACTTGGCAAGCACCACAAACACCACACCGAATGAAAGGAGCATCCAGAACAGCAGACCACTATCGGGTAATAACAATGACATAATTTTATTTACTATTTGACAATTTACGATTTACAATTTGGCTGCGCGGTGATGCTGCACGGACAAATTGTAAATGGTAAATGGTAGATTGTACATTATAAAAAGAATACCAATAAACACACAACTACTGCCAACAAAGCAACACCTTCAATCAAGGCAGCGGCAATAATCATGTTCATACGGATATCTCCGGATGCTTCCGGCTGGCGGGCAATGGCCTCCATAGCAGAACCGCCGATTTTACCAATACCTACACCAGCACCAATAACAGCCAAACCAGCACCAATGGCTGCACCCAGTTTACTAACTCCCACACCTGCCGCAGCAGCTTGCAATAATACAGATAGTAACATAACTTTCAGTTTTTAAATGGTTATTTTTATTAATATTTATATTCCCAATAATCGTATCACTTCACCGCCTTCTCCTTATGCTCTTCCTGCGCCAGACCGATGAACACGGCTGACAGCATGGTGAACACATATGCCTGGATAAAGGCAACCAACAACTCAAGTGCATTCATAAAGATATTGAACAACACCGATGCCACGGTCAGCGTTCCGTTCAAAGCAGGTCCCATACTGGCCGAGATGAATATCAGGCAGGTAAGCACCAGCATTGCCATGTGCCCTGCCAGCATATTGGCAAAAAGACGTATCATCAAAGCAAACGGTTTGGTGAAAATACCGAAGAACTCGATAAACGGCATCATGGGGACCGGTACCTTCAGCCACCAGGGCACATCCGGCCAAAAGATATCTTTCCAATAAGTCTTGGTTCCAAAGATATTCACGGCCAAGAAAGTACAGATGGCCAATACCATCGTAATGGCTATATTTCCCGTCACGTTGGCCCCTCCGGGAAAGAAAGGAATCAGCCCCATAATGTTGTTGATGAAAATAAAGAAGAAGGCCGTCAGCAAGTAAGGTGCGAATTTACGGTACTTCGGACCGACACAGCTCTTTATAATATCATCGTTCACCATCATGATAAACATCTCCATAAACCCGATGAAACCACCGGGAGCGGCACTTCCCTGCGGGTGCTTGCGATACCAGTGCGCCACACTCAAAATGATGAGAAGCAGCAATGCGCTGTTGATGAGCAAAGCCAGTGTCACCTTCGTGATGGAGATGTCCAACGGGCGTATTTCGTTTCCGGTGGCATCATACTCCACCAGCTTGCCTTCGTACTTGCTTCCTGCGGGAGCGATGGAAAAGCCTTCATAACTTCCACCGTTCTCCTCCAGACGTGAGGATAGAAAGGCATGCCATCCGGTGGTAGAGCTATGCACTATTACCGGCAAAGGAATCGTAACGTGAGTTTCGCCCCACGTCGTGATGTGCCATTCGTAAGAATCGCCGATATGCCCGAAGACAATCTCCTTCACGTCCACCGTATTCTCGGCCCGCACCGTGGCGGGTAGCAACATGCCCAGTGCCAGCAGAATTACAGTCAGTATGTTACGCAATCTTTTCATTGTTACTTTTCTTTTTCAGTTTCCGATTCGCCTCAAAAGTGAAGAAGAACCAGGAATCATAAATCAAATATATCAGATAGTTGGCTATAAACGTCAACAAAAACGCCCTGGCTTCCTCACGTACTGCAACGCAATAAACCAGCATCACAATCATGGAGACCAGCATTCTCATCACACGCATCAGCAGATAAATCTGCAACATTCGTCCTGGCATCCGGTGACGGCAGCTTTCGGTCATATTAATCATGAATACTCCGAAAACAAAGAAGAAAAGCGGAATCAGCGGATAACCGCCGAAATAGTGATGCGGATTTATCGAAAAATACGCCCAACCGCCTACAATTCCTATCAATACCGTCAAGAGCGCTGTATGCAATAAGTAGTTTCTCTTAGTAATAGTCACGCCAACAACCTCTATTTTTTAATTTTTAATTTTTTAATAGCCTATTGCTGTTCTATACAGACGGCAACCCTTCCGTTACTCATCTCCACGAATCCGCTTTGAATATCCAACTCATGTTCCTCACCGTCCGTTGCGTAAATCAATTTCCCCGTTCCCAACGATGATACAATCGGTGCATGCTGCGGCAGGATAGAAAAAGAGCCCATAGTGCCCGGCAATGTAACACTTTCCACTTCCCCGTTGAAGAGTTCCTTCTCCGGTGAAACAATATTCAAATGCAACTTTTTCATCATCAAAGCTCCCAGACTTTTAATTTTTAATCGTTTTTCCCCCTGCCTGCTCCAGTAGTTTCTTACCCTTCTCAATGGCTTCTTCAATGGTTCCCACATTCAAGAAAGCAGGTTCGGGCAGGTAGTCCACCTCTCCGTCAAGAATCATCTTGAAGCCTTTGATAGTGTCCTCAATGGAAACCATTGTACCTGGGACACCCGTAAACTGCTCGGCAACGGCAAACGGCTGTGAAAGGAAACGCTGCACACGACGTGCACGGTTCACCAACGTACGGTCGGCATCAGAGAGTTCCTCCATACCAAGGATGGAGATAATGTCTTGCAATTCCTTGTTGCGCTGCAATATTTGTTTTACACGTTGTGCCACTTCGTAGTGTTCTACCCCCACGATGTGTGGGTCGAGAATGCGTGAAGTAGATTCCAACGGGTCCACAGCAGGATAAATACCAAGTTCAGTAATCTTACGACTCAACACCGTGGTGGCATCGAGGTGGGTAAACGTTGTGGCAGGTGCCGGGTCCGTCAAGTCATCGGCAGGCACATATACAGCCTGCACGGAAGTGATGGAGCCGTTTCTTGTAGAGGTAATACGCTCCTGCATGGCACCCATTTCCGTTGCCAGTGTCGGCTGATAGCCTACGGCAGAAGGCATACGGCCCAGCAAGGCCGAAACCTCGGAACCGGCTTGGGTGAAACGGAAGATATTATCAATGAAGAACAGAATGTCACGCGGACCGTCCGTCTCCGCTCCCATGTCACGGAAGGACTCGGCCACCGTCAACCCAGACAATGCCACGGACTGACGCGCACCGGGAGGTTCGTTCATCTGACCGAATATCAAAGACACTTGTGATTTGGCCACTTCGTCATAATCTACTTTGGACAAATCCCAATGGCCTTCCTCCATACCTTTCTTGAATTCTTCTCCGTAACGGATAACGCCGGATTCAATCATTTCTCTCAGCAGGTCGTTGCCTTCACGTGTACGTTCTCCTACACCGGCAAACACAGAGAAGCCGTGCTGCTTCTTCGCAATATTATTAATGAGCTCTTGGATAAGCACCGTCTTGCCTACACCGGCGCCACCAAACAGACCGATTTTACCGCCCTTGCTATATGGTTCCAGCAAGTCGATAACCTTGATGCCTGTATAAAGCACCTCTTGTACGGTAGTCAAATCTTCAAACTTAGGGGGGTCGCGATGGATGGGATAAGCACCGGTACGGTCCAACTCCTTCATGCCGTCGATAGAGTCGCCCACTACGTTCATCAGGCGGCCTTTGATTTGTGTACCTATCGGCATGGTGATGGGGCCTCCCAGCGGATGCACTGTCATTCCTCTCTGCAGGCCGTCCGTACTGTCCATAGCAACAGTACGCACCGTGTTTTCACCAATGTGCTGCTGTACCTCTACAATCAGTCTTTTGCCGTTCGACCTTTTTATTTCCAGTGCGTCGTGAATACTCGGCAACATCATTTCTGCCTCCGTTCCTTCGAAATAGACGTCTACTACAGGCCCGATTACCTGTGAGATATGTCCGACAATCTGTGACATAAGCAATCTTTTTATTCTATATTTCCTTAATTATTTTTCCCAATACTAAGTTGTAAGTCGCGTGTATCCTCATTAACAAGTCAGCCAAGTCGCGTCTTTCATCAGCTATGTACTCGTACCTATTAACGTTTGTCAGCTATGGTTTGTTCATCCCAATAGTTACATAAACAACAACGCAAATGTATAAACAATTTGCATGTAGTTGTTACCGTGTATAGCATTTTTTGAACAAAAAAGACTATTTTGAACGATTAATACTACAATTGGAACAAATTGTTACAGACATGATAACGTCAGTTAACAATTAGTAAGAAAAAGGAATTGCCTACCCATCTTATGAAAAAACACTGAATTGACAACAGAGATTCTGTATATAATATACAAAAAATAAGCCTTGTCTCTCGACAAGGCTTATTCACAACACAAACACAAAATAAAACACGACAAAACTACTATGCAATCTTACCTGTCTATGCCGGGGAGGCATACGTACTAGTTACGGATATTCACATATACATAAACAGCTTCAGGCTGATTTGCACATTATAAACAAATGCGGGGAGGCATTTGTTTATTGCCTATTTGTTAAAAAACACAAATTCAAAGTTTGTCATTGAATACCTCTTTCACGAAGCTTCAACTGCCATTTCCATGCAGAAAGTAAAGTATCTTCAATACTTGTTTCTGCCTTCCAACCCAGTTCATTGTTTGCCAATTCCGGGTTTGCCCATACCTTCTCAATATCACCGGCACGCCGACCTACTATCTGATAGTTCAGTTTTACACCGGTAGCCTTTTCGAAAGCATTAATCAGTTCCAATACGGAAAGTCCACGACCTGTACCGATATTGAATACTTCCACTTTTTCCTTCTGCTTGTTCTCCAAGATACGGTGGATAGCCACTACGTGTGCTTTGGCCAAATCGACTACATTGATGAAGTCGCGGATACAAGAACCGTCGGGAGTATCATAATCGTCACCAAACACGCTCAGTTTCTCACGGATGCCGATAGCGGTCTGGGTAAGATAAGGAATCAAGTTCTGCGGTACACCGTTAGGCAACTCTCCCAACAATGCTGTGGGGTGTGCACCTATCGGGTTGAAGTAACGCAACAAGATGGCGTTTATCGGAGCACCGGAAGCAACCGTATCACGTACAATCTCTTCATTGATTTGCTTCGTGTTTCCATACGGAGACTCAGCTTTCTTAATAGGTGCCTTTTCCGTTACCGGAAGTTCGTCCGGCTGGCCGTAAACTGTGCAGGAAGAAGAGAATACGATACCTTCCACTCCATGCTTCGGCATCAATTCCAGCAGGTTTATCAGTGAAACCAGGTTATTACGATAGTAAAGCAATGGTTTCTGGACAGATTCACCCACAGCCTTGCTGGCCGCAAAGTGAATGATGGCTTTAATGCCTTTATATTTGGTAAACACAGCGTCAAGACCGGCATAATCCAAGCAATCCAATTCCTCGAATGCAGGGCGGATGCCCGATACCTTCTCTATGTTATCTACAACATCTGCGCTGGAGTTTGACAAATTATCAATAATAACAACTTCATAACCTGCGTTTTGAAGTTCCACCACCGTGTGAGAACCAATATAACCGGTTCCACCCGTAACTAAGATTTTCCCTTTCATATTAAATATAGATAATTTAGCTTTTAGGTTATCAATACGCCACAAATGTAAGGAAATAAATTAATAAAAACAGAAAAAGGGGGATAAATTTTAGTTTATCCCCCTTCCACTTTATTTCCGTTTTTTCTTCTTTAAATCTTCACAACCCCCGAAAAGCCCATGAATGCCATTGCCAGCAGTCCGGCAGTAATCAAAGCTATCGGAGTACCCTGCATACCTTTCGGTACACTAACCAGGCTCATTTGCTCGCGCAGGCCTGCAAACAGTGTCAGTGCCAAGCCGAAACCAAGTGCCGTGGAGAATGCATAAACCACTCCCGTCAGCAAATCATAATCTTTTTGGATAACAAGGATAGCCACACCGAGAATACAGCAGTTGGTAGTAATCAACGGCAGGAACACGCCCAAGGCCTGATACAGAGAAGGAGAAACTTTCTTCAGGATAATCTCTACCATCTGCACCAATGCGGCAATCACCAGGATAAAGGTAATAGTCTGCAAATAGCCCAAATCAAAAGCGTCGAGCACATACTTCTGAATAAGGAATGTCACGATAGTGGCGATGGTGAGCACGAATGCCACCGCTGCCGACATGCCCAATGCAGTCTCCACTTTCTTGGAAACTCCCAAGAACGGGCAAATTCCCAAGAATTGCGACAATACGATGTTGTTTACAAAGATTGCCGAGATAAATATCAATATATATTCCATAATCATTAAATTAAGAATTAAAAACTAAAAATTAAAAGCCCGGCAGCTTACCGCCGATACGTTCTCAATTTTTTCATTTTTAATTTTTCATTATTAATTCTTCTTCATACTGTTGATTAAAGCAATGAGATAGCCCAATGCAATGAATGCACCCGGAGCAAGGACAAATACCAACATGCCGTATTCTTCGGGAAGGATACTCAAGTTGAATATCTTGCCGGTTCCCAGGAACTCACGCACGGCACCCAGTAATGTCAGTGCAATGGTAAAGCCCAAGCCCATGCCCAGACCGTCGAACAAGGAAGCCACCGGATTGTTTTTGGCAGCAAATGCCTCGGCACGTCCCAATACGATACAGTTTACAACAATCAGCGGAATGAACAGGCCCAGTGTGGCGTACAATGCAGGAACGTAAGCTTGCATTATCATCTGCAACAGTGTCACAAATGATGCTATGACTACAATGAATGAAGGGATACGCACCATATCGGGAATCAGATTCTTGATGGCAGAAATCACCACATTGGAACATATCAGCACGAACATTGTAGCCAGTCCCATACCCATACCGTTAATGGCAGAGGAAGTGGTACCCAGTGTAGGACACATACCCAGCAGGAGTACAAACGTAGGATTCTCTTTGATAATCCCGTTCATCATAACTTTAAAATTATTCATATCTTCTACTCCTTTCTTATTTAGCGCTGAGTGTATCCACAGCTTCGGGAGCTGCGGAATCAGCAGGTTGTTCAACATTCTTTTGAGTAGCGCCGGTAGTGCCGTCGGCAGTTTCCTGACCGGCATAGGCAGCATAAGCCGCATTCACTGCATTCAAAAAAGCACGTGAGGTGATGGTAGACGCTGTAATGGCATCTACTTTACCACCGTCCTTGCTCACTGTCAATGCAGCTTCACCCGGATTCATGCCGGTGATGTCACCTTTATTGCCTTTCTTGAACCAGTCGGCAGCCTTGGAACCCAACCCCGGAGTTTCCACATGCGACAACAAGGAGTAGTCGATGATTTTGCCTTCAGCATCGAAACCGACCAACACTTTCAGCTCACCGCCAAAACCCATGGCAACAGCTTCCACAGCAGCTCCGATATATTCTCCACCTTTGGTGGCAGGATATACAGAATACTGTACTCCGTTTACTTCCTGCATCTTCTTCTCGGCAATGGGGTCATTGTCGAAGCCCGGAACCACCGCACTTACGGCATCGCTCAAGGTCTTTGCATTGGCCTGCGCAATGGGCTCCTTCGTCAATTCGTTTACATAAGCCAGCAACGCTACGGAGATTGCGGTAACGCCCGTAAGTACCAGCAACATATTCTTCAAGGATGATTCTAACTTTTTCATTTCTTCTTCGCTACCTCCCCAAAGCGTTTAGGTTTAACATAGGTGTTGATGAGCGGAGTGAACGCATTCATAATCAGAATGGCAAACGACATACCCTCCGGATATGCACCGAACAGACGGATGATGACAGTCAGTAGGCCGATGCAAACACCATAAATCAGCATACCTTTGTGGCTCATCGGAGAAGTCACGTAGTCCGTAGCCATAAAGACAGCACCCAGCATCAGACCACCGGACAACAACTGTACGACCGGGGATACATAAAGTTCCGGATTGACCAGATACATGATACCGGAGAACACGAATACCGTCACCAGAATAGATACCGGAATGTGCCAGGTGATGATTTTCTTCCACAACATGTAGAACAAACCAAGCAGCAGCGCCAAAGCACTCACCTCACCGAGACATCCTCCATTATTACCTATCAGAAGGTCGAAAGCTCCCGGAAGGTCGCTCAGGGACATGCCCGGAGCACCATTGATGACACCTTTCATAATAGCCAGCGGCGTAGCAGCCGTCGTGGCATCCGTATAGGCTGTCAACTGGCCTACAGCCGGCCATGTCGTCATCTGCACGGGGAATGAAAGCAACAGGAATACACGTCCTGCCAGTGCAGGGTTAAAGGGATTGCAACCCAAACCTCCGAAGGACATCTTGCCTACCCCGATGGCAAACAAGGCACCAAGGATGATAATCCAGATGGGCAGGTTGGAAGGCAGGTTAAAGGCCAGCAACACACCGGTAATGATGGCAGAGCCGTCGGTGATGGTTGTGGTCTCTTTTTTCATGAGGAATTTGCCGATGGCCCATTCAAAGAACAAGCAGGCTGCTACGGAAGTTGCCGTAACAATCAGCGCACCCAGTCCGAAAAAGTAAAGCGAAACGAGGAATGCCGGAATCAATGCGATAAGCACACCGTACATATTCTTCTTCACGCTGTCACCGCCGTGAACGTGGGGCGAAAGGGATACGATTAATTTATTCATACTTCGTTATTTTTTAGCTTGACGTGCACGGATCATCGCTCCTACCTTACCCTTACCCAAGCGGATATAATCCAGCATCGGACGGTTGGAAGGACAAGTGAACTGGCATGAACCGCATTCTATACACGACATAATGTCTTCTTTCTCTACTCTTTCAAAATCTCCGTGGGCCGAAACGGTAGCCAGCAGATACGGCTCCAACCCCATCGGGCAGGCTCCCACGCACTTGGCACAACGGATACAAGGCTGTACTTCGCCGCGCTTGGCTTCCTTCTCGTTCATAATCAGAATACCGGAGCTTCCTTTGGCTGTCGGTACATCCGTATTTACCAGAGCTTTACCCATCATCGGGCCACCGCCGATAATCTTACCCGTATCTTCGGGCAAACCGCCGCAAGCTTCAATCAGCTGCTTCATCGGCGTACCGATACGTGCCAGGAAATTGGACGGCTTTGCCAGAGACTTACCGGTCACGGTAATGACACGCTCAAACAGAGGTTTGTTCTTCTGTACGGCCTGGTAAACGGCAAATGCGGTACCCACATTCTGCACCACAGCTCCCGTGGAGATAGGCAACGCACCGGCTGCAACCTGGCGACTGATGACAGCATCAATCAACTGCTTTTCACCACCCTGCGGATATTGTACCTTCAAGGGTACCACCTCGATACCTGCATAGCTGGAAGCAACCTTCGTCATCAGCTGGATGGCATCGGGCTTATTGTTCTCAATGCCGATGAATGCCTTGTTCACCTTTACCGCCTTCATCAGAATGGATACACCTACCATAATTTCTTCCGCATGTTCCAGCATCAGCTGATGGTCGGCAGTCAGATACGGTTCGCACTCTACGGCGTTGATGATGACACACTCTGCCTTGAATGCAGGAGGAGGACACAACTTGACCTGCGTAGGGAAGCATGCACCGCCCAGACCTACGATACCGGCATCAGCGATTTTCTTCACGATTTCCTCGGAGGTCAGACTGCATTCCTTCACCAACGTTTCGGAACGGTCAATGGATTCTTCCCATTCATCCCCTTCTACGTCAATGAATATAGCAGGCTTGGCGTAACCGCTGGCATCGACAATCGTGTCAATCTTAGCGACTTTCCCGCTGACAGACGAATGAATGGCTGCTGATACAAAACCGCCGGGCTCGGCAATCTTTGTACCCACTTTCACAACATCACCTTTGGCAACGATAGGCTTGGCAGGAGCACCGATGTGCTGTCCCAGCAAGATAGCGGCCTTGGCCGGAATCTCTGCCTTGATGATAGGCTGATGTGCTGAAAGTTTATTTTCGTGTGGATGGACTCCACCAATTGAAAATGTCTTCAACATACAATTCTGTATTTTTAGTCGTTTATTTACTTTATTAATTCATACCTCAACTTGGGAAGTCTAAACCTCTGCTTTGGGAGTCTCAACCTCAGCTTTAGGAGCTGCAACCTTTACTTGGGGAGCTGCATCGTCAGCCTTCGGTTTGCGCGGCGGGAAGTTGAGGGCAATGATTGTGTTTTGCGGACAAGCTTCCTCGCACTTGCGACAGGATTTACACTTATTGGGGTCAATGTAAGCCAGATTGTTTTCCAGCGTGATAGCCTCGAACGGACAAACCTTCACACACTTGCCGCAACCGATACATGCCACGGTACAAGCCTTGCGTGCTACGGCCCCCTTGTCCTTGTTTACACACTGTACGTAAATACGACGTGATTTCTTGCCTTGAGGACGGATTTCAATAATAGATTTCGGACAAGCCTTGGCACAAGCTCCACAAGCCGTACACTTTTCCTCATCCACTTCGGGAAGTCCGGTCTCCGGATTCATGTGGATAGCATCGAACTGGCAGGCAGCCACACAGTCGCCGCATCCCAGACAGCCATAACTACAACCCGTTTCACCACCATAGAGAGAAGCCGCAATGGCACAACTCTTGGCGCCATCGTATTGGTTCACACGAGGACGGTTGGCACAAGTTCCATTACATCTCACCACCGCAACCATAGGTTCGGCAGCAGCGGCATCCAAGCCCAGAATCTCGGCAATCTTTGTCATGACGGGCTGTCCACCCACCGGACAAAGTTTACCATCCAGCGAACCTGCCTTTACGCAAGCATCTGCAAATCCGCTACAACCGGGGTAACCACATCCACCGCAATTTGCCTGGGGAAGCACCTCTGCTACCTGGGCAATCCGCGGATCTTCATACACGGCGAATTTCTTGGAAGCCACGTAAAGAATAGCGGCCGATACCAGCGCTATAACTCCCAATGAAATCACTGCAATCAGAATTACATTCATAAATTAGTTGTTTATTAATTATTTGTTTTATTATTAGTTAGTTCATCGGTCGTACGGAGAATGAGAACTTCTTACCCATCCGCGACTTGTTCAGCCACAATATATAATAATAAGGTATAAGAAGTGCCAGCGAACAAAGTGCAGAACGCAGCTCGTCATTCCAGATAGCCATAAAGACAAACAGTGAGATTATCAGAATAAGGAAAGGAAATATAAAGGCAAACAGAACTGCCATCACTCCCATTGAAAGTTCGCCCGTCACCCATACACGGTCACCGGGCTGGTAGGATGCGGCATTGGCATCGGCCACATCGACAAGTTTCTCTTTCGTATCCGCAGAGGTACAATGCCCCTTGACACTACACGAAGCGCACGCTGAAGTCTGGATGATTCTCACTTGGAGATGAGAACCGTTTATGTTTTCCACAATACCTTGATGTTTTATAGTATTCGCCATTTTGCAAAGTGTGCATTACAAATCGCGGCAAATTTACGCATTATTTGTGAACTGCAAACCTTTCCTATGCATTTTCTGTGTTCGTAAACGTGCTTTTTCTATGTTTTTATGTTTTTTCACCTGCCACAGACTACAAAAAGACAAAAAACAGACGGTCTGTCAAGGAAAAACAGACCGTCTGACTAACCAAAACAGATAATCTGTTCACTCCGAACAGACCATTTGTTTATTTACCATTTATAATTGATACCGAAACTGAGCAATTCTTTTACCTGAAAATAGCTGTCCCCTTCCGTCGGCTTGGCACTGTCGTCATAGCGGGCGTGCACATAGAGCTTGGTGGAAAGATAGCGGTTCAGCACAAAGTTCACCGTGTTTTCCCATTCGATACGCGTCCACTCATAACTGGTCTGGAAGTCCAGGCGGGAATCCAGCGTAATGGAAGGAATGATGGTCCACGAAAGTGTAGGCTGTATCTGCGAACCGAAGTTATGCTTCACGCACTTGCCCTCCTCAAGACCGAAACTCACTTCATTCACACCCTTATTCCCCACATAGCGCAGCATGTACGTCAGCGGAGCCATGAAAACGGACAAGCTGAATTTCTGCTTCTTCAACTTGTAGTCCATACCGATACTGCTCGACCAGTCTGCCGGAGCAAAGAAAGCCGAAACCAGCTCTTCACTGTTGGCCTTGTAGCCATTGCAGAACTGGGTCTTAAACTCAGTCGTGATGGTATAATACCACTTGGACGCAGCCTGAATACCCAGTTTACTGTACAGCCGGAGTTGGTCGGTACTTACCAGATAGTTATGAAACTCGTCGGAAGGTGCGGAGCTGAAGCCCAGCTTGGCATCGAGCAGATTTTCCCACTGCACCTTTTCACGGTCATTATAGTTGGCAAACAATTGCAGGTTGGCAAGCACGGCGTTAGTGCTCTCACCTCCCTTGTACCAGTTGTCGGAGATATAGTTCTGGGTAATCTGCAATGAACCGTTTCCACCCGTCACCCACCAGTTGGGCTTGTGGATAATCACGTCGGCTTCCTCCTTCACTCCCACCATATTCTCCTGCGCAAACAGTTTCACGACGGACGGCTTGGAAGAAACCTCCTTCTCTATATTATCCTTGAATATCTTCCCTTTCATCACCTCCTTCTCGGTCATTACAACCAGATTGGGACAATTCACATACGTGTTCAGCAGCGTACGGTCCACCAGTTTGTTGGCTCGGTCCTTTGAGGTGAAACTCAGTGTGTCGAACGGCAACATCTCGCGCGTCAGGGCAGGCACCGTATCAGGCACCTGGAAATGCCAGTCCACCTTGGAAAGGCGTCTCATGGGGGCATAATAATAGGTAAGGGGAAGGAACAACCTATAGTAGTTCGGATTGGAAGGTATATAACGCTCCGGAGTCGTGGGGTCATTCAAATAATCCAGCACTCCGATATACCTTTCATATAATATGGAAACAGTATCCAGCCTGTACCCCATACCTTCCGGTTTCAATTTCAGAATCATGTATTCTTTCATTATATCCGGCAAGGTGTCGGCTTTGGCAGTTGTTTCCTGTCCACTGTTCTTCGAGGCGGTATCCAGCGTATTCTGTGCCATCACCGACGAAGAAATCATCGTAGCAATTAACCAAAATGCAATGTGTCTATTCTTCATAATGCCCTAAAGTCTATGTTTCGAGCGCAAATTTAGCTTAAAATGTTTAGAAAACATAGAAAAGCCATAAGAAAAAGGCAAGAAGGACTTTCTTCGATGAAATCGTATTTTTTAATAATTGTTTCATCGAAACTTTCTCTACTTCCTCTTTTTTTTATAATTTTGCGCTTTTTAAGTTCTACGTGTACTGACGGGAGCAGTGCGCACCCTGAACGACAAGCCGTATAGGCTCTTGGCATTAGATTAAACAATTAATAAAATAATATAGTTGTGGGAGAAACAAAGTATATTTTCGTCACCGGTGGTGTTGCCTCTTCATTAGGTAAAGGTATCATCTCATCCTCCATCGGTAAATTGCTGCAAGCAAGAGGTTACAAGGTAACCATCCAGAAGTTTGACCCGTACATCAACATCGACCCGGGTACACTGAACCCTTATGAACACGGCGAATGCTACGTTACCGTGGATGGCCACGAAGCCGACCTCGATTTGGGCCATTACGAACGCTTCCTGGGCATCCAGACCACCAAGGCCAACAATATCACGACCGGACGCATCTACAAAAGCGTCATCGACAAAGAGCGCCGGGGTGACTATCTGGGAAAGACCATCCAGGTTATTCCCCATATTACAGACGAAATCAAGCGTAATGTAAAACTGCTGGGAAACAAATACAAATTCGACTTTGTTATTACCGAGATTGGCGGTACAGTGGGTGACATCGAGTCTCTGCCCTATCTGGAAAGCATCCGTCAGCTGAAGTGGGAACTGGGAAAAGACGCCTTGTGCGTACACCTTACTTATGTCCCCTACCTGGCAGCTGCCGGTGAGCTGAAGACCAAGCCCACCCAGCACTCCGTAAAGGAACTGCAAAGTGCCGGTATCCAACCCGATGTCCTCGTACTGCGTACGGAACATGAGTTGAGTACCACCCTGCGCAAGAAAGTGGCTCTGTTCTGCAATGTGGACGAAAATGCCGTGGTGCAGAGCATCGACGCGCCTACCATCTACGAGGTGCCCATCTTGATGCAGCGCCAGGGACTGGACGTTACCATTTTGAAGAAAATGGGACTTCCCGTCGGCGACACTCCGGGACTGGGACCGTGGCGCGCTTTCCTCGAACGCCGTCACAAAGCCGAAGAGACTGCCCCGCTGCACATCGCATTGGTGGGCAAATATGACTTGCAGGATGCCTACAAGTCCATCCGCGAGGCCCTTTCACAAGCAGGAACCTACAATGACCGCAAGGTGTCGGTAGACTTCGTGAACAGTGAAAAGCTGACGGACGAGAATGTGGCAGAAGCCTTGAAAGGTATGGCAGGCGTACTTATCGGTCCGGGCTTCGGCGAACGCGGCGTTGCCGGCAAGTTCGTAGCCATCAAATATGCGCGTACACACGACATCCCCACCTTCGGTATCTGTCTGGGTATGCAGTGCATCGCCATTGAATTTGCCCGTAATGTACTGGGCTACGCCGATGCCAACTCACGTGAGATGGATGAAAAGACACCGCACAATGTTATCGACATCATGGAAGAGCAGAAGTCCATCACCAATATGGGTGGAACCATGCGTCTGGGTGCCTATGAATGTGTTCTGCAGAAAGGCAGCAAGGCATACGAGGCATACGGTACCGAGCATATCCAGGAGCGTCACCGCCACCGCTACGAATTCAACAACAGCTTCAAGGAGGCCTACGAAGCAGCAGGCATGAAGTGTGTGGGTATAAACCCCGAATCGGATCTGGTAGAAATTGTCGAAATACCCGCATTGAAGTGGTTTGTCGGTACCCAGTTCCATCCCGAATACAGCAGTACGGTATTGCATCCGCACCCGCTGTTCGTAGCATTCGTGAAGGCCGCCATCGAAAATGAAAACGAAAAGAAATAATTTGTAATAAGTAATTTGTAATCAACAAAGAATGGATAAAAATACCATCACAGGTCTTGTTCTGATAGCGATATTGTTAGTAGGTTTCAGCTTTCTGAGCCGTCCCAGCCAGGAGCAGTTGGAAGCACAGCAACGTTACTACGACTCCATAGCCCAGGTGCAACAGCGCGAAGCCGACTTGAAAGCCAAGGCGGAAGCAGCCCTGGCCAACGAAAGCGGAGCGGAAGCAAGCGTTGACTCCACTGCCCTCTTCTTCGACGCCCGTCAAGGAACCAACTCGCAGGTAACCATCCAGAACAACCTGGCAGAAATAACCGTAGATACAAAAGGCGGGCGCATAGCTTCGGCCACGCTGAAGGAATACATGGGACAAGACAAGACGACCCCCGTCACACTGTTCAGCGGCAATGACGCTTCCATGAATTTCCTCTTTTACAACAAGAAAGAGACTATCCAGACGGAAGACTATTATTTCACCGCAGTAAACCGTACGGACAGTACCGTCACCATGCGTTTGTCGGCAGACAGCAACAGCTATATCGACTTTACCTACAGCATGCACAATGACACATACCTGATAGACTTTACTATCCAGGCAGTCAATATGGAAGGCAAGCTGGCCGCCACCAACAATTATGTGGACATCGAGTGGTCTCAGCGTGCCCGTCAGATAGAGAAGGGTTACACCTACGAGAACCGTCTGGCTGAGCTGACTTACAAAATCGCCGGAGAGGGTACCGATTATCTGTCTGCCAACAAGAACGATGAAAAGGAAGTTCCGGAACGTCTGGACTGGATTGCCTTCAAGAACCAGTTCTTCTCTTCGGTATTCCTGGCAGATGCCGACTTTGAAAAGACCAAGCTGAGTTCCAAGATGGAGACTCAAGGCAGCGGCTACATTAAGGACTATTCTGCGGAGATGAGCACGAAGTTCGACCCTGCTGGCAAGGAACCTACCCAGCTGTTCTTCTACTTCGGCCCCAATCACTACAAGACCCTGACCGCACTCGACAAGGGGCGTGACGAGAAGTGGGAGCTGAACCGTCTGGTCTATCTGGGCTGGCCGCTCATCCGCTGGATAAACAAATGGTTCACCATCAACATCTTCGACTGGTTGTCCAGTTGGGGGTTGAGCATGGGTATCGTACTGTTGTTCATGACGTTAATCGTAAAAGCTGTAGTATTCCCCGCAACGTGGAAAACCTACATGTCCTCTGCCAAGATGCGCGTACTGAAACCGAAAATCGACGAGATAAACAAGAAGTACCCCAAGCAGGAAGATGCCATGAAGAAGCAGCAGGAAGTGATGGGCCTCTACAGCCAGTACGGAGTCAGTCCGATGGGCGGATGTCTGCCGATGCTGATACAGTTCCCTATCTTGATGGCCTTGTTCATGTTCGTGCCGAGTGCCATTGAACTCCGCCAGCAGAGCTTCTTGTGGGCAGACGACCTTTCCACTTACGATGCGTTCATCAACTTCCCGTTCCATATCCCGTTCCTGGGAAGCCACCTCAGCTTGTTCTGCCTGCTGATGACGGTTACCAACATATTGAACACGAAGTACATGATGCAGCAACAGGATACGGGTGCCAATCCGCAGATGGCTGCCATGAAGTGGATGTCATACCTGATGCCTATCATGTTCCTCTTCATATTGAACGACTATCCTTCGGGATTGAACTATTACTACTTCATCTCTACGTTAGTCAGTGTGGTAACAACGCTCATCATGCGCAAGACAACCAATGAGGAAGCCCTTCTTGCTCAGTTGGAAGCCAACAAGAAAGACCCGAAGAAGATGAAGAAAACCGGTTTCGCCGCTCGTCTGGAAGCCATGCAGAAACAGCAGGAACAGATGATGAAAGAAAAACAGAACAAAAAGTAGTAAGACTACCGTTCAAGATATTCTTTTGCAGAAAGCCGGACAATGACATTTGCCCGGCTTTCTTATCCTTACGCCAATGAAAAAATCACAGACTCTAAATTATGCAGACTAAATACACCTACAAACAAATCTGGCTTATAGCCTACCCCATCCTAATCAGCCTCCTTATGGAGCAACTGATAGGTATGACGGACACCGCCTTCCTCGGACGTGTGGGCGAAGTCGAGCTGGGAGCATCTGCCATCGCCGGTGTCTTCTACATGGTCATCTTCATGGTTGCCTTCGGTTTCAGCATCGGGGCACAGATACTCATTGCCCGGCGCAACGGCGAACAGCAGTATAAGGAAATCGGTGACTTGTTCTATCAGGGCATCTATTTCCAAGTCGGGATGGCGACAGTCATGTTCCTGCTGTCCTATTGCTTCTCGCCGATTATCCTGAAACGCATCGTAGCCTCGGAACATATCTACGAAGCAGCCACCAGCTACCTGCATTGGCGTGTATTCGGTGCCTTCTTCTCGTTCAGCGCAGTCATGTTCCGTGCCTTTTTCTTGGGAACCACCCAGACCAAGACACTGACACTGAACTCCATCGTCATGGTGTTGAGCAATGTCGTATTCAACTATATCCTGATTTTCGGTAAATTCGGTTTTCCTGCACTCGGCATTGCCGGAGCTGCCATCGGCTCCTCATTGGCCGAGCTGGTTTCGCTGTTATTCTTCATCCTCTATACCCGTAGCCGTATCGACTGCTGCAAGTACGGGCTGGACCGTATTCCGAAGTTCCGGCTGGACGTATTGAAACGGATGCTGAACGTCTCTTTCTGGACCATGATACAGAATTTCTTCTCCCTCTCCACCTGGTTCTTGTTCTTCCTTTATGTGGAGCATCTGGGAGAGCGCTCGCTGGCAGTGACCAACATTGTCCGCAACGTGTCCGGCATACTGTTCATGGTACTCATGGCGTTTGCCTCTACCTGCGGGTCACTGGTCAGCAACCTCATCGGTGCAGGCCACTCCGATTGCGTGGCAGGCACCATCCGGCAGCACGTACGCATAGCCTACGTCTTCGTACTTCCGCTGGCATTGCTTTTCGCGGTGTTCCCCAAGCTGATTCTGGGAATTTATACCGACATACCCGACCTGCAGGACGCTGCCGTACATTCGCTCTGGGTGATGTGCTCCACCTATCTGTTCCTGGTTCCTGCCAATGTCTATTTCCAGGCAGTTTCCGGAACCGGCAACACGCGTACGGCATGGGGGTTGGAGATGGCTACGCTGGTCATCTACACAGCCTATATCACCTACATTATTCTGATTCTGCAACTCGACGTGGCCATTTGCTGGACCTCGGAAATGGTTTATTCCAGCTTTATTCTCATTTTCTGCTGGCTATATATCAAACGTGGGAATTGGCAAGGAAGGAAAATTTAGTATCTTTGCATTGAAATAACCGAAACAAAAAACATATATGAAACAAGTAAATCTACTACTTATGTCAGCAGCCATGACATTGGCCTCCTGCGGAGGAACAAAAGATGCCGGACAGCAGCAGGACGCAGCAGCGCTCATCCAGCGGTCGGACATCAAGATTGAAGGAAAGCGTATGACACCCGAGGCACTCTGGGCGATGGGACGTATCGGCAGTGTAGCCGTATCTCCCGACGAAAAGCAAATTGCCTACACGGTATCCTATTACAGCGTGCCCCAGAACAAGAGTAACAGCGAAGTCTTCGTCATGAATGCCGACGGTAGTGGCAATACCCAGATAACGCATGACGCCTGGCAAGAAGGACAGCCCACATGGTTCAAGGACGGCAAGAAGCTTGCCTTCCTCTGCAACGAAAGCGGCAGCAGCCAGGTATGGGAAATGAATCCCGACGGCAGCGGACGCAAGCAGCTGACTCAATACGAGGGAGACATCGAAGGGTTCTCTTTCTCGCCCGACGGCAAAAAACTCCTTTTCATTGCCCAGGTAAAGACCGTGAAGAGTACGGCAGACAAACATCCGGACCTTCCTAAAGCCACCGGCATCATCGTTACCGACCTGATGTACAAGCATTGGGATGAATGGGTGACTACTGCTCCCCATCCGTTTGTTGCTGATTTCGACGGCAATGCCATCAGCAATGTCACTGATATTCTTGAGGGAGAGCCATACGAAAGCCCGATGAAGCCCTGGGGCGGTATCGAGCAGCTGGCATGGAGCCCGTCTTCTGATAAGGTGGCCTATACATGCCGTAAGAAAACCGGACTGGCGTATGCCATTTCCACCAACTCCGACATTTATATCTACGACCTTGCCTCCAAGGAAACCAAAAACATCACGGAAGAAAACAAGGGATATGATACGAATCCCCAATACTCTCCCGACGGCAAATACATCGCCTGGCAGAGCATGGAACGTGACGGCTACGAAGCCGACTTGAACCGCTTGTTTATCATGAACCTCGAGACCGGCGAGAAACGTTTTGTAAGCAAAGCTTTCGAATCGAACGTGGACGCCTTCTTGTGGAACAAAGATTCCCAGAGCATCTACTTCATCGGTGTATGGCATGGCGAGACACAGATTTACAACATCGACCTTGCCGGAAACGACAAGCTTACCCAGCTCACCGACGGCATGTACGACTATGCTTCGCTTGCCCTTTGCGGAGACAAGATTATCGCCAAACGCCACTCCATGAGCATGGGCGACGAAATCTATGCCGTAAACAGTGCACGCAACGGCGACGCTTTTGCAGAAGCAGTGCAACTGACCACAGAAAACAAGCAGATTTACGACCAGCTGGAGATGGGTAAGGTGGAAGCCCGCTGGATGAAGACCACCGACGGCAAGCAGATGCTGACCTGGGTGATTTATCCTCCACAGTTCGACCCTAACAAGAAGTACCCCACCCTCCTCTTCTGTGAAGGTGGTCCTCAGAGTCCCGTCAGCCAGTTCTGGAGCTACCGTTGGAATTTCCAGATTATGGCGGCAAACGACTATATCATCGTAGCTCCCAACCGTCGTGGTCTTCCGGGCTTCGGTGTAGAGTGGAACGAAGCCATCAGCGGTGATTATGGCGGCCAGTGCATGAAGGACTACTTCACTGCCATTGACGAAATGGCGAAAGAACCTTTCGTCGACAAAGACCGCCTGGGTTGCGTAGGTGCCAGCTTCGGAGGTTTCTCCGTATATTGGCTTGCCGGACACCATGACAAACGCTTCAAGGCATTCATCGCACACGACGGTATCTTCAACATGGAAATGCAATATCTGGAAACGGAAGAGAAATGGTTTGCCAACTGGGATATGGGCGGCGCTTATTGGGAAAAGAACAACGCTACGGCACAACGCACTTTTGCCAACTCCCCGCATCTCTTCGTCGACAAATGGGACACCCCTATCCTCTGCATCCACGGAGAGAAGGACTTCCGCATCCTTGCCAACCAGGCAATGGCCGCCTTCGATGCAGCCGTGATGCGTGGCGTTCCTGCCGAACTGCTTATCTATCCGGACGAAAACCACTGGGTACTGAAACCTCAGAATGGCGTGCTGTGGCAACGTACCTTCTTTGAATGGCTGGACAAATGGCTGAAGCCGGCTAAGTAAAGCCTCTCAAAAACGATAAAAACAAATAGTCCCGGATTCTTTGTCAAGAATCCGGGACTATTTGTTTTTATTGTACACCGCCCGATTCCATTTTTTATGACTATAATTTGGGCAGTTCAAATAAAGTCAATACATTTGCTTTATGCACACTCCGAAGAAGTGTAAACAATATGTCCTAATATAACCCGATAAAAGATGAATGAAAATTGGCCTGAGATTGTGGAAACACTGATACCGTATTTTGAAACAAATTCGGTAGAAGGTGATTACCAGCGGGAAATAGAGAACTGCTTGAAATTTCTTGGATGGAAAAAGACCAATGGAACAATGGTATCCCAGTATACATTACCGATAGGCAATAGCAACTCCATACGCCCGGACATTGTACTTTGGCGAAAGAACGAACATGATACACAATCCCCCGTACTCCCAATTGAAATAAAACGTCCGTCTAATATACAAAATGAGAGGCAAGAAAATCAGTTGATGTCGTATATGCGCCAACTGAAACTTAATGTCGGATTATATATAGGAGAAAAGATACAGCTTTACTACGACATTCCCAACGATGGCGAGAATCCCATCTGTGTATTTACAGCAGAATTTAAGAAAGAAGATGTAAATGGTTCCATCATCTGTGACCTGCTAACTTACGACAAATTCAATCTGGGAAAAATAGAAACATTCTGTAATGAGCAATATAAAAAAATCCAAGCGCGTAATAATCTGCATAGGAGGGTGTCAGAATTCTTATCCGAAGGCAATGGGGTAAAGAATATAATTTCGTTGCTCAAAGACAAGTTTACAGCTGAAGGATTTGAGGAATCCGCCATTAATGAAGAATTTGCCAATCTTACGCTTACAGTACATTACGAAAATAAGAGCATTCTGCCTTCATTACAGCTTAAAACGAGGCAAACATCTAAAAACTCACAAAACGACTATAAAGAAAGTGACTCCAAAGACCATACAAAATTCTCATTGGATGGAATCAACTTCTATGTCAAAAGACGTTTTGTATTGGAAGTAATCAAGCATTATATCAAAGACCATCCCAACATAAACTATGTTGAGCTGGAGAAAGTCTTTCCATCCAATTTACACAGTAAAGCATTGGGTGTAATACGTACTTTGATAGAAGTCCAAGAAAAAATCAAATCTCATCCCGATTTAAAGAAACGTTACTTTCTTAAGCCTGATGAAGTTATTTTATTGGCAGACGGAACAAAAATTGTTGTCAACAACCAGTGGGGAACATTATTTCCAAGATTTCTTGAAGCAGCAAAGAAACTGTACCAAGTAACCAATGATACGGAAAGCAATACTCCAATATCTCGGTTAAAAATTACTTTTGGTAATGGGAAAGTAATTCAAGAAACACAAGCAGCCGAGACTTTCCGGCAATTTGTGATGACAGTAGGTGTGGAACAAGTGCAATCTTTAAATATCAAGGTATGCAAGATTCCTTTGATATCAAACACACTTCATGAGAAATACCAGCGCGCTCAAAAACCATTAGGCAACGGACGGTTTCTTATGACCTGCAGCAATACAAAAACAAAGAAGCGTGATATTGAGCGTATTGCCAAAGCTTTGGGTATTCAGGTGACTGCAGAAATTGTATAATGGAAGACAGTAATTCAAGAGATATGTCTTGAAAAATACTTTTTCATGAAGAGTACGTATATTACGCTCAATAGTAAGATACACCCTATCAAGAAGATATAGCCATACTGTTGGTAATAAATATATCCTACTATTATAAAAGTCTGTATTGTCATATAGGCCAGAGAGACTATGACATGAGGAATCTTCAGCTCATTCGCCATAATCTGATACAGATGTTTGCGATGCGGCAGCCCGATATTCTCATGAAGCATCAGGCGGTGAATGATAGTCAGTACACTATCCACAC